>Ga0213840_1000044_pt1 | contig 428482 bp, 330 predicted proteins | sample SWPATP22_FD_160132 | JGI IMG/M metagenome (GOLD analysis project Ga0213840, IMG submission 160132) | Coastal seawater microbial communities from Marineland, Florida, United States - SWPA TP2 #2 | ecosystem: Environmental > Aquatic > Marine > Coastal | place: USA: Florida | collected 2016-08-14
TTACTCGTGCCATCTGTTACAGATAGTAATCTATTGGGACTGCTGCTATGATCATAGGTGTATTGCAACACATCTATCGGACCAAAATCCGGCTGCCCATTCGGACAGATCCCCGTCACTCCATTCCGGCTTAAGGTTTCTATGTTCCCATCTGCATCATAAGTAATTGAAGGTACGCCATATCGATTCCCACTCGTGGTATTATCTCTGCCAGCTGCTTCACTAAACACCGCTCGCTCCAAACGATCCAACTCATCATAATCATAATTGTATTGCATCTCCTGACGGCCATACACCTGCCAGTTCTTACTCTTGATGTTCCCATTCTCTTCGTAGTCTAACAGCAAGTAAAACAGGTCTTCACACTCTCCCTCCAGCGGTGTCACGATATCTATCGGAATATCTTGCCCCATACTATCTATCGTGATCGTATCCACTACCTCCATTTGGGTGTGCTCTACTATTCCATACTCTTCTTCTAGCACATAGAATAAATCTCCCGTACAAGTGGCCATTTCATAGATCGTTACCGGCAGATCTGCTGCCGTAATCTCTGGCACGATCGGCTTTAAGATATCTATCGCTGCCTGCTGTATCTGTACCACAATCGCATCACAATCCGGCGGATCTTGATCACAATCTCTTTCGCCACAATTGATGTAGCCATTCAGACTAGGTGTCTCCTCATGGGCCATCATACTCAGTATCTCTTCTAAGCTTAATAGACTTAAGTCCACCTCACTCTCCACCTCAAATACCTGCCCCGCAGAATTAATCGTAATACTTTGTAGCTCTTCGTAGGGACCACAGATCTTTTGGGCTGAACTTCTCAGTATATAACGCTCTGTGCCATCACATAAACGCACTCGTATCACATCCGCTGGAAGTGGAAAGTTATCCACATCGGGCACCCATACTTCCTCGGTGGTCCCATCTTCACAAGGGATACTTTGTGTAGAACCAGTCTGATTCTTAGTGTCATCTATGGCTTCTAGTATGCATAACTGCTGCTGATTCGTCTCTTCTGAACTACACACTGGAGGATCACAGAAAACAATTGGACAACTTAAGGAGTCCAAGGCATCCTGGATATGAAGCACCAAACTCTTCCGCAATAGTAATAATTCATTGATGTCCACTAGATCAGGAACTCCTGATTTGGGAGTGGTGGGAGATTTCTTTGGCACATTGGGCTCATCTACTTCACAGCCCCCTAGATTCTGCCCCAGGCCTAGTGGATCATTGATCTGTTGTAACCAACCTCTGGATGGTTCATAGGTATAGCTAAAGTTTTGCAGGCCTCCACCGATACTCTTTACGCGTAATTGATCTCTTTGATCATATAGTAGATTATTCCGTATCTCTTCCACTCGATCCAGTCCTGCTATTTCATGGGTTGTCACCAGGGATCGATCCCAATTGTCGTAGGTAAAGGTGTTCAATATCCCTAGGCCCTGATAACCATTATGAGTCAGGTTGGAGCTGGTCAGGCGGTCGGCAGCATCATAAATATTAACCGTATTGTCTATCCCCAATAAGTGGTTGTAATCATAGGTCTTCACTCGACCATGCACATCATAAGTGTATTGATCTGTCGTAGTGCCTCCATTGTCCCCCAGGACCGCATACACCGTTTTTTCTAGCTTGTCCACATGATCTGATCCATAGTATACATTCTCAATCATCGCCAGACCATCCTTACGGGTAAAAATCATCCGATCGTGTTCATCATATTCATAAACCAACTCATTGTCATTATCATCCGTCTGACTCATTAATAGATCCTTATCATCATAATAATCAAATACGGTAGTACCCCCTCCCGGTATCGTCTTGCTGACTAAATGATTCTGGCTGGGGTCATATGTATAAATATATTGATTCCCTAGTGGAGTGGTGATCAGGTCTACATTGCCCCAATCGTCATAATGATAGGTCGTATTCCCTTGTTTGGCATCTTGCAAATTAATGGTCCTACCCAAAATATCCGTCTTGCTAATCGATTCATTCCCCTTCTCATCCTTGAGCTTCTGTACATAATAATTGCCATCATTGGTGTACTCCGTTTCTAAGGTGTTGCCATCTGGCAATAGGGATATCGTAACTCGATTTAAGGGATCGGGGGCATAGGTGTAGGTCTCATAATTGCCCACCAAGTGCGTCTTCTTCGCCACTCGATTGATCCCATCTGCATATATGAGTTCTTCAGTGATCACATCTAAGCCATTGGCATAATCTTTCATCTCCGTTTTGTAGGGCCGACCTAAACCATCAAAATATCGATTGGATACCTTGGAAGGCGTATCATCTCCATAACTGATCGTGGTATTGATCACATTGCCATCCGCAGCTGGATTGCCATAACTGTAGCCCAAGGTTGCTGTGCTCTTGGTAGAACCATCTGTGCCTAGTTCTTTTACCGTCTCCAATCGCTGGATTCCATCATAGGTATAAGCCGCAGAACGACGATCTGGGTAAATCGCCTGCTCTAATAAGCGATGACTACTCTCAGCATAAATATAATCCCAGGTAAAATTGCTGTATTGTTTTTTGGTCAATAATCCATTGCTCCAGCTATAGGTCAGAGGATAGTCTTCATAATGCGTTTTTATGAACTCACTAGGAAATCCATCTCCGGTATATTTGGTAAAGGTACCCACATCATCCCACGATTGACCTTCCCAGCGGTCCAGTTCTTTGGGAACGATCAAGTGATCATGCTCCCCACCTTCTCCTGTACCGCCTTTCGCATAAATGGTCCGCACTCCACCTACTTGCTGATTATCCACTTTTTCTCTCGTCTCTACTGGAATAGAGAGTAGATTCTTGCCTATCATTAGACCATTCCCAATATCGGTGGCATAGTCATATTCCGTTCGATAGGTACGGCCATCGCTATTGGTAAATTCTGTTGAGCGCAGGTTGGTCAATACGTCAGGAGAACCATAAGTATAGTTAGTGGTCTTGGTCACCCCATCCAATATCTCTGTGCTAGAACTCAGCTTAGCCCAACCAGAGATCACATCATAAGACTGGGTAACCACGCCAGTCGGAGAATCTTGGAGATTAGCTATCTCCAAAGCTATACGATAACCTGTCACTCGGCCTTGTTCTACAAAATCATAATTGTTCTGTACTTCTCGTACCGGATTATCGCCACTATCATAATCAATCACTTTCTCCAAAATCCCTCGCTGCCAATCCTGAGAGGTGACCGGCCCAAAAGGAAAGGCCGTTGATCCCTCATCTGAGACAAAACTAAACCAGGATACCGTCCGACCAGCCTGACCTCCACCTCTAGTAACTGAGACATTCGAATACCCAACATGACTGCCTTGGGTAGAGCCTAAATGTACTACACTCGAAGAAGAACCCTGGATACGATTACAGATGTATATCAAGTTCGCACTAGGTGCACAACCCCCTACTCCAGTCACACCCACTGAGCGATTGCTAAAATAACGCGGTTGATTCAAAATCACCCCACTGGATCGATCTCCTTCTTCTTCCGATACATAGGCGTAATTATTGATAATATCTTTTGTCCCATCATGCATCTCCACTTTTTTAATCCGCAAACCGCCCGCTAGATTTCTATACACTCCATTTTCATCTGGCTCCAACTCTACATATTCATCCCATTCCAAGTAAAAACTGCCACATTCCCATCTTTCCAGTTCTAAGCGAAGTTCATAATTACCCGCCTCAAAATATACTGAGCGAGTTGTTGTTTGCTCACCAATATCGGCCGAGGTTAATAAAGAGCCATTATCGGCATTCCGGATTTCTGCTAAACCAACCACATCTCCTCCTTCCCCATTACTACCATTTTCTAAATCTCCAGCCTGTATCCCTTCTGCCCATATCTTTGAAGTCACATTAATAAATTGACTCGTCTTTACCGTAAACGGAATCACTTGATTTGTCGCCGGGTCCTCTAAACCTACATCCACCTGGACCGTCCGTGGCTCAATAATAACTGAATTAATCGCATTAAATTCTCCAACTGGGGTTTCCGATAAGATATACTCCCATACTAAATCCAAACTTACTGACTCATTAGCAGCCAGTTCATCTATAAATACTTCATAATTACCTGCCGGTAGAAATACCTCAGTGGTAGATGTCCCCTTCTGCGTTGTACTAAAAACCGGAAGATCAGAGTCCGCATTTCTGATCTCTACTACCCCTGTAAAAGGATCAAGTGCTGGATTACCTACCAAAAGAAAGGACGTAACACTCACCATTTGGCTAACTTCTAGGGTGAAGGGCTCCCGCTTTGGAAGGGATTCCTGCCAATTCACATTTACATTTAACGACTGAGGGTCTCTGATAGGGTAAGGAGCCTCAGCCGCCTTTGAGTTGAATCCGTAATCATGCGCTTCAAACTCAAAGGTGGCATAACCCCCTGTCGGGTAAATCAGCTTCTTCAAACTCCCTGCTTTGGTTCGCTCTTCATCTGCCGAGCGATCTGCTCCATCCTGGAATTGATGAAAATTATTATTAATCGGGATCAATGTCAGCTTGGAATTAGAGTTGGCATAACCCCAATGATCCTGCTGATACGAAAAACGGGGTGGCAATCTATAATCCCCGTCCTCATTATACTCCAAATGATAGTTATGATCCTCACCTGTATAAACCGATTGCAACTTCAAGCGCTTCTTGAATTGACCCTGCCCCGAACTGTACCCAAAGATGTTTTCCACAGCGGAGCGCCCCGATGATCTAAAATAATCATACTTCAAAAGCATCTCTCGATAGGTTTGGCCATCTATCCCTTTACAGAATATCGTATCCAGTTTAACCCCACCAGATAAATCCTCTCGACTATTATATCCAAACTCCATCGAACCCGTGCTGCCACTGATCTTACGCAGATACTTACTGCTAACATTAGCTTGCTGCGCACACGTCTCTACTATCGTGTTAAAGTAACAACCTGAACAGGTCTCCCCATACATCGGAAAAGACTGAGATTGGCTTACACTACTAATGTACTGTAGATCAGCTGTACCATAGTCAAAGGTGATAACCTCTCCATTTGGGTGCTCTATCGTCTTTAAGTACCAACTCGTAATTTCCTCATCCGAAGGGTTTTGCTCGCTTTCACAATTCACAGAATTAGACAATGTCTTTTCTATCGCCCCTTCTCCGCCAAAGCTGTAAATAACTCCATCCGTAGCCGTAATCGTCCAACTCTCCAACCCATCTCCCAATTCAATCTTGATATCCTGATAGGGTACCACCATTACTTCTCCGGTATTACTCATGATAAACTTCCCCGAACTCCCCTGAAAGTTGAAGAAAAACATATCCGGTTGTGCATCGATCCGACCTCGTGCTGCCGCCTCTAATAATGCAGCATCAGTACCCAAATCCGTAGGCTGGTTCCGAAAACCAGCACCAATCTCATCCGGAAGACCATACACCGTCCGAGTAATCACACCTCCCGCATTCAAGGCCCAACCCAAGCCCACATTACTGGCGATCTCATCCACCTTGATACCACTACCATGATAGGATAAGCTCACCGGAACCGATAAATGTTTACCTTGAAAGGTCTGGATTGGAATCGAAATATTGGGTGTCCCGGTATATAAACTCACCGGCACATCGGCATACTCCCCCAAAGCAGCGGAATTGGGCGAAGGGGCCGTCACATTCAGATCATATACTTCTGATATATTGCCTTCCTGAGAACAAAGAATGGTTATATATCCTATTGATAGGATGAAGAAGAATACGCGCTTCATTATTATTTCCAATTTTTAGAGTTGTTTGAATTAGATCAATTTTGGCTCCTGGCAAGGATAAGACAGAACCCTGGTTTATCTCACGTTCCTAGTTTCTTCTTGAAGGTCATATCTTACCAAATGCTTGCGCAATTAACATCCTCCTAGTTTTGTCCAGATCACTCCACTTCCTTACGTATATGTTCATGATCAGCGAACTTTCTTAGCTTCTAATTTCTTTCCTTGTTTTGTTCAAAAACAAAACCAATTTCGCACAAACCATCTCCATCATCCCTTTCACACCAACCCAACGCAGTTATTTCGCGTTCAGCAGCTACCTCCACCCACTGCCCCGAGGGGACACACGCTAATATAGCTATTCCTGCCTGTCCTCATCTTTGCGGAGGCACTCATAGCAAGCTAGCTCTCGTAGCTTACAAATGAAAAAAAACTGATCACTCAGAGGCTTTGATTTAGTTACATTTAGTATATTTCTGTGGTGCTTTGTTCTCCATTAAAGATTTGAACACCAAACTATCTTTACTTAGGTAAAGTATTTTTTCTTTTATAACATTCCCAGTTGGTTGAACCAAATGTAAATAATTTTCTTTTTTATAATATTTGAAAGAATAGACCGTATCCATTTTGCTACTAAATACTGCAATAGAATCTGTGCCAAAATTTATTACTGGGTAGTTTAGTTGTGTTTTATCATTCAAACACCACTTTCCAACAAAACTTTTATGCAAATCTTTGTTAACTGTACAGGACTGCATAAACACCACAACGCCTAAAATTATTTTTTTCATACTCAAAATATTTAGTGCTTGATGTTTGATAATTTGCCAAGCTGTGCCGCTCCAGTTTTTGGATTGTACTTTATTTTATCTAACCCGAGATTATTTATATCCTGCTGGGTAACCTTTCTATGTATGGGGTTTAAAGTATTCAAACGAGCCAACGTTTTAGGGTCAATGGTAGAGTTCCCTTTTTTAGGGTCATATGTATATTTCGCATCAACTAATGTGCCTCTTGGGTACATTATACTAGGTTGACCTTTTCCTCTTAAATCTGTATTTGTTGGATGCTCTAATCCGTAGCCATGACCAAATTCGTGTGCATCTGTGGTGCTTTTAGCATTGTTAATGTTCTTTATTAAGAACTCTCCTGTGTTACTTCCTGCATCATCCATATAAGAAACAGAAATACCTGATTTTGTGAATTTTATATAGTTGTTTTTTATATCAGTATTGTTTTTTATGTCATCCGCAGTTATAGAATTATCATAAGTCCCTGTTACAACAAAACTCACACTATATTCTGTGCCATCAATGGTAACTTTACCATTCGCAGCATTCCATTGACTTTGGATATTTGCAGCTGTTTTTGTTGCTAATTCAGAACTTCCATCTGCTCCATAAAAAGTGATATTGGATGTAACAGTAATGGTTTTATTCTTTTTATCTATAACTGGCTCACCACTTCTACCATCTGGGTCAATAACATTAATTGGATTGTTCCAAACAAAAGCATATGGACTCCATCCTATATTGTCAGGTATACCGGCCAATGGGTCAACAGCATTCCACCTCCCAATCGTCGGATCATACCACCTTGCCCCATAATCATTCCAGTTCAGGCCTAGATCACTAGTGAGTTCTTTACCATTATATTGATAACGATTGAGCTTGTCCTGATCTACTATTGGCTTGTCCTCCTCATCTACTAACACCTTCCCATCATCTCCTGTCTTGTATTGCACTGCCCACGGTCCGTCCATATTTAGGCCGAAAGGGTAATAGTGATTCTCCTGTAATATCTCTGAGGGATCACTCAAAGGACTGATGCATCCATCTCCATTTAAGTCCGATATTACTAATCTTGTATTCCCTAAATGATCTCTAATGAAGTATTCATACCTCCAATCTCCCTCATCGCTGTAGGCTCTGCCCTCCTCATGGTAAACCGAGTTAATCTCTGCTCCTCTATACTCTATTCCACTGATGTAGTCTATTAGTACGCCCTCTCCTGTGGCCGGAATATATTCCTGTTGTAATTTCCTACCCGCTGCATCATATAGTATCCTTATCTGATCTCCTCCCTTTTGGATCAACTCTGGTAAATTAAGGTAATTGTAGGTAATCGTCAAGCCCTTGTAGGGATCATCTATTAGGTTACCATTGTCATCATAGCCATAGGTTCCCGTTCCTTCTCCAGGATTGAACCCCTTTTCGTTACTCGTGCCATCTGTTACAGATAGTAATCTATTGGGACTGCTGCTATGATCATAGGTGTATTGCAACACATCTATCGGACCAAAATCCGGCTGCCCATTCGGACAGATCCCCGTCACTCCATTCCTGCTCAAAGTCTCTATATTGCCATCCGCATCATAAGTAATTGAAGGTACACCGTACCTATTGCCACTCGTGGTATTATCTCTGCCTGCTGCCTCACTAAACACTGCGCGCTCCAAACGATTCAACTCATCATAATCATAATTGTACTGCATCTCTTGACGACCATACACCTGCCAGTTCTTACTCTTGATATTCCCATTCTCTTCGTAGTCTAACAACAAATAAAACAGATCTTCACATTCTCCCTCTAATGGAGTTACGATATCAATCGGAATATCTTGCCCCATACTATCTATCGTAATCGTATCCACTACCTCCATCTGGGTGTGTTCTACTATTCCATACTCTTCTTCCAGCACATAGAATAGATCTCCCGTACAGGTGGCCATCTCGTAAATCTTTACCGGTAGATCTGCTGCCGTGATCTCTGGTATGATCGGCTTTAAGATATCTATCGCTGCCTGCTGTATCTGTACCACTACGGCATCACAATCCGGCGGATCTTGATCACAATCTCTTTCTCCACAATTGATGTAGCCATTGAGACTGGGTGTCTCTTCATTGGCCATCATACTTAGTATCTCTTCTAAGCTTAACAAACTTAAATCCACCTCATTCTCCACTTCAAATACCTGACCCGCAGAATTAATCGTAATACTTTGTAGCTCTTCGTAGGGGCCACAGATCTTTTGGGCCGAACTTCTCAGTATATAACGCTCTGTGCCATCACATAAACGCACCCGTATCACATCCGCTGGAAGGGGGAAGTTATCCACATCGGGTACCCATACTTCCTCAGTGGTCCCATCTTCACAAGGGATACTTTGCGTAGAACCAGTCTGATTCTTGGTATCCTCTATCGCTTCTAGTATGCATAACTGCTGCTGATCCGTTTCTTCTGAACTACACACAGGAGGATCACAGGAAACAATTGGACAACTTAAGGAATCCAAGGCATCCTGGATATGAAGCACCAAACTCTTACGCAACAGTAATAATTCATTAATGTCCACTAGATCAGGGCCTCCTGATTTGGGAGTGGTAGGAGGTTTCTTTGGTACATTGGGCTCATCTACTTCACAGCCGTCTAAAGTTTGCCCCAAACCTAGTGGGTCATTGATCTGTTGTAACCAACCTCTGGATGGTTCATAGGTATAGCTAAAGTTTTGCAGGCCTCCACCGATACTCTTTACACGTAACTGGTCTCTTTGATCGTATAGTAGGTTATTCCGTATTTCCTCCACTCGATCTAGTCCTGCTATCTCATGGGTTGCCACCAGGGATCGATCCCAATTGTCGTAGGTAAAGGTGTTCAATACCCCTAGGCCCTGATAACCATTATGAGTAAGGTTGGAGCTGGTCAGGCGGTCGGCAGCATCATAAATATTAACCGTATTATCTATCCCCAATAAGTGGTTATAATCATAGGTCTTTACTCGACCATGCACATCATAAGTATATAGATCTGTCGTGGTGCCTCCATTGTCCCCCAGGACTGAATACACTGTTTTTTCTAGTTTGTCCACATGATCTGATCCATAGTATACGTTCTCAATCATCGCTAGACCATCCTTACGGGTAAAAATCATCCGATCGTGTTCATCATATTCATAAACCAACTCATTGTCATTATCATCCGTCTGACTCATTAATAGATCCTTATCATCATAATAATCAAATACAGTAGTACCTCCTCCCGGTATCGTCTTACTGGCTAAATGATTCTGGCTGGGATCATATGTATAAATATATTGATTCCCTAGTGGAGTGATGATCAGGTCTACATTGCCCCAATCATCATAATGATAGGTCGTATTACCTTGTTTGGCATCTTGCAAATTAATGGTCCTGCCCAAGATATCCGTCTTGGTGATCGATTCATTCCCCTTCTCATCCTTGAGCTTCTGTACATAATAGTTGCCATCATTGGTGTACTCCGTTTCCAGAGTGTTTCCGTCCGGCAACAGAGAAACCGTAATTCGATTTAAGGGATCGGGGGCATAGGTGTAGGTCTCATAATTGCCCACCAAGTGCGTCTTCTTTGCCACTCGATTGATCCCATCTGCATATATGAGTTCCTCGGTGATCACATCCAAGCCATTGGCATAATCCTTCATCTCCGTTTTGTAAGGCCGACCTAAACCATCAAAGTAACGATTGGATACCTTGGAGGGCGTACCATCTCCATAGCTGATCGTAGTATTGATGACATTACCATCCGCAGCTGGATCGCCATAACTATACCCTAAGGTAGTCGTACTTTTGGTAGAACCATCTGTCCCTTGTTCTTGTACTGTCTCCAATCTTTGAATCCCATCATAAGTATATGCTGCAGAACGACGATCTGGATAAATCGCCTGCTCCAATAAGCGATGACTACTCTCAGCATAAATATAATCCCAGGTGAAATTGCTGTATTGTTTTTTGATCAATAATCCATTGCTCCAGCTATAGGTCAGGGGGTAATCCTCATAATGTGTCTTGATAAATTCACTAGGAAATCCATCTCCTGTGTATTTGGTAAAGGTACCCACATCATCCCACGATTGACCTTCCCAGCGTTCAAGCTCTTTGGGAACGATCAAGTGATCATACTCCCCTCCTGATCCTGTACCGCCTTTCGCATAAATAGTACGCACTCCACCTACTTGCTGACCAGCTACTATCTCTCTAGTCTCCACTGGAATAGAGAGTAGATTCTTGCCTACCATTAGGCTATTCCCAACATCGGTGGCATAGTCATATTCCGTTCGATAAGTACGGCCATCACTATTGGTAAATTCTGCTGAGCGTAGATTGGTCAATACGTCAGGAGAACCATAAGTATAGTTAGTTGTCTTGGTCACCCCATCCAACATCTCTGTAGTGGAAGTCAATTTGGCCCAGCCGGAAATCACATCATAAGGATGAGTAACTATCGTTGCTGGAGATGAGGGTATATTAGCTATCTCCAAAGCGGCCCGATAGCCCCTAACTCGCCCTTCCTCCACGTATTCATAATCATTCCTCACTTCTCGTACCGGATTACCTCCAGTATCGTAGTCTATCATCTTTTCCAAAAATCCCCGTTGCCAATCCTGAGAAGAAACTGGCCCAAAAGGGAAATTCTCATCTCCTTCATTAGATGCGAAGGAGAACCAGGAGACGCTTCGACCTGCTTGGCCTCCTCCCTTGGTAACGGAAACATTACCGTAACCTATATGACTACCTTGCGTAGAGCCTAAATGCACCATACTGGAAGACGAAGCTTGTACACGATCACAAATGTAATAGCTCAAGCTGTTAGGGGCACAATTACTACTCCTTATCGCTACTTGCCTATCGGTAAAATACTGAGGCTGGGTAAGGATAATTCCACTAGATCGATCCCCTTGTTCTTCTGATACATAGGAGTAATGATTCACAATGTCTTTAGTCCCATCATTCAGCTCTACTTGCTTGATTCGCAAGCCGCCTGCAAAATTTTTATACACTCCGGCCTCATCCGGCTCTAATGCTACGTATTCATCCCATTCCAAATAAAAACTGGCACATTCAAAATAGGCTAGCTCTAGATAAATTTCATATTCTCCTGCCTCAAAATATACCGTTCTAGTGACCGGATCCTCACTAATACTCGCAGATGTAAAATGTCCTCCCCCTGCATATCTGATCTCTGCAGTCCCAGCGACATCCCCGCCTTCTTCATTACTCTCATTTCCTAAATCTCCGGCCTGGATCCCCTCTGCCCAAAATTTAGATGTCATATTGATATATTGCCCTACGTTCACTGTAAAAGGTATAACTTGCACCGTCTTAGGATCTTCAATACCTATATCTACTTGGATACTTCTAGGCTCAACGATTATGGAATTAATGGGCGAAAATTGCACCTCTTGGTTCTCAGGGCCATCCGACAAAACATATGCCCACTCTAGCTCTAGGCTCGCCGATTCATCCTGGTCCAGGTTATGTATAAGTGCCTCATAATTCCCAGGCACCAAAAACAAATCCTCCGTCAAAGTACCTTCATTATTCCTGCTGAAAACGGATACATCATTATCTGTATTTCTAATTTCTACCACCGTCCCAAGAAAAAATGGATCATCTTCCACCAAAAGTGAAGACGTTACCTGGACCATTTGACTAACTTCTATTGTAAAAGATTGTCTTTCGGGCAAGGTGTCCTCCCAGTCAGCACTGATCGATAAGGATTGTGGATCTATTACTGGAACATAAGGATTGGCATCTGATTTCGCCTTAAATCCGTAATCATGCGCTTCAAACTCAAACGTAGCATGACCGCCTGTGGGATAAGTAATCTTTTTTAAACTCCCAGCTTTAGTCCGTTCCTTATCGGTAGATCGATCCGCTCCATCCTGGAATTGATGAAAATTATTATTGAGGGGGATTAGGGTAAATTTAGGATTAGCATTGGCATAACCCCAATGATCCTGTTGATAGGAAAATCGCGGTGGCAATTGGTAATCCCCGTCTTCATTGTACTCTAATCTGTAGGGGGGGGTAAGTTGCTCTCCAATATAAACTGCTTGCAATTTTAAGCGCTTCCTAATCTGATCTGGATCAACTGTAATCCCACTTACATTCTCTATCGCTGAGCGCCCCGGAGAATCAAAATAATCATAGCTTAGAGTAACTTCTCGATAGGCTTGCCCATTTGTCCCCCTACAGGAAATCGTGTCCAATTTAACCCCTCCTGGCAAATCTTCTCGACTGCTGTAAGCAAATTCTATAGATCCTGTACTACCACTGATCTTGCGCAAATACTTACTGCTTACGTTGGATTGCTGAGCGCAGGTCTCGACTATAGTATTAAAAGAACAATCTGGGCAAGTGTTATATCGCGGAAAAGATTGAGATTGCCTGACATTGCTGATGTATTGTATATCAGCATTCCCATAGTCAAAGGTGATGATCTCTCCACTCGGGTGTTCTATTGTTTTTAAATACCAGCTTGTAATCTCTTCGTTATCAGGATTCTGCTCATCCTCACAATAAAAAGAATTCGGAAGTGTCTTTTCTATAGCACCCTCTCCGCCAAAAGTATAGATAACACCATCCGGCGTCGTAATGGTCCAGATCTCCAAGCCATTCCCTAATTCAATCTTGATATCCTGATAAGGCACTACCAGAATCTCTCCCGTATTGCTCAAAACAAATTTCCCAGAGCTACCCTGAAAATTGAAAAAAAACATATCTGGTTGTGCATCGATTCGACCTCGAGCTGCCTCCTCCAATAAAACAGAATTAAAACCTAAACTCAAATCCGGCTGGTTTCTAAAACCAAGCGCAGCCTCATCCGGAAGACCATACACCGTCCGAGTAATCACACCTCCCGCATTCAAGGCCCAACCCAAACCTACATTACTGGCAATCTCATCCACCTTGATGCCACTGCCATGATAAGATAAGCTTACCGGTACCGATAAATGTTTGCCCTGAAAAGTCTGGATCGGAATTGAAATATTCGGTGTCCCGGTATACAAACTCACCGGGACATCGGCATACTCCCCCAAGGCAGCAGAATTGGGCGAAGGAGCCGTGACATTCAGATCATATACTTCTGATATATTGCCTTCTTGAGATCTGCCGCTGGTTAGCCAGCTAATTATGAGTATAAAAATTAGTACGCGTTTCATAAATAATTATTTCCGTTCTGATCGAACTTCAGTTTTCCAATTCTAGATCTTATTTAATGACCATCAACTTGCGATGAATCAATTCATCTTTTGTCTGGAGGCGGATGATATATACCCCCTCCGAGAGCTGGTCGGTAGCATAACTCAGCTGGTTTTGTCCTTCGAAGAGGTCTACCTCATCTCGCAGGACGATCTTGCCATTGGCATCGTACATGCTTAGTTGTAGAGCCGTCTCTTTATACAAGTACATGTTTATATTGAATTCGCCTTGTGTGGGATTCGGGAAGATATTGAGTTGATCAAAGACGGTTGCTTTTTCTACATACTGCAAATCTGGCTGCGGCTGTTGTACTAGCGCACTTGTACCCTTGAAGCAATAGTCAGTAGTTATGTCATTGCAGACCACTCCATTATCACAATTGTCGCTTGTGGTAACACTATAACAGCCAGTAGAATCTACATAAATATGATATTCATCCGTGGCTACAACAACCAAATTATAAATCTCACCATCTTCGTCATGTTGAGGGCTAATTAATGGAGTACCGCAGAAATTATTGACTTTTATGCGGAGGACGGAGTAGCTGACTCCAGGCACCTCAATAGGTGTCATTTCAATCCAACTTGGCCCGCAGACGGAGAAACTGTGCCCTGGTGAGCTTACACTACATCCACCACAATCTATCACTACAGTAAAAACTCCATCCTCCTTCGGCACAATACAACTTCCTGAATAGGAGGTTGCTAGACCATCTCTATACCAAGTATAGCTTCTCGGAAAGCCATTGCAACTATTTCCTGATGTGATAGCGCACAATTCTCGTCCATTTTGCTGGATGTTTGCGGTTAAATCACAGCCAATTTGATAAGAATTATAAGTAATTTCCTCGCAATAAGTCGTTCCGTCATCGCAACTAACAAGCAGTTGATAAAAGCCATTACTATTGGGCGTGTAACAACTGTTGGTGGAAAGCAGCACACCATTTTTGGACCATTCGTAATTAATGACCTCTCCATCGCAACTACTTCCACTAATATTACCACATAGCTGTCCATTCCCATCTTCAGTAATACTCACCTGTAAATCACAGTGATCTACATATGAAAAACTCACTTCAGTAGAAAGATCGGTACAACTAGGATCTTGGCCACAGATCACTTCGACACTATATTGGCCAGAGGTCAAAGGGGCATAGCAGGACGATGTAGCTCCAGCAAGGATATATCCATTCCTCCGCCAGATATAGGTTGGGGTTTCGCCGGTACAGCTTGTACCTCCTATATTAGCGCACAACTGCTGACCATTATTACTAATGTTTACCCACATATCACACGGGACAGTTAGATATTCTGCATAAGCCTCACAATAGGACCCACAACTGACGGTTACTCGATATAACTCCGGTTCACTGCCATTAGTAATTTCTCTTGTCGCATCAAAAGGCCCCACCAATTGTCCTCCCCCTATTCGTTCCCAGAAATAGGTAAAACTACCTGAACTACATGGATCACCGGTAAGGTTTGCGGTGAGAGTATTGCCACTTCTAGTGATATTTACGCCATAATCACAAGCTGTATTGTATGAATAAAAGATCTCATCACTGACGGTACTAACACAATCCGTGTCTCCATCCTGGCAACGCACCTCTACGGAGTAATAACCAGTGCCATGAAAATTGTTAGGAGTATAATAAGGAAAGGTACGATCTTGCTCAATGAGTTGGGTTGAGCCTGTACCGCTTCTAAAATACCAGTTATATAACAACTGACTACACCTATCAGTACCTGAAACGGATACATCTATGCGCCCAAAGTTATCATCTACAAATATTGCTTCAACAGCTAAGTCATTACAGGGTGAAGTCCAATTGTATGTAGTAGTCGCACTGCATCCATTACTACAAGTGTAAGTCGCTCTATATACTCCATCCACCGTTGGAATCCACTCAAAGCCGCTTCCTAGGTAGGTAGGTGGGCTGCCATCCAAATACCATTCTGGGGTAGCCGCTGTGTAACAGCCCGTTTTGGGAGCAGGAGCGATTAACTTTCCAGATGATTCAATTATCACAAGGGTTAGTTCCTCACATAGATCTAAAGTTTCGGTGATCACACAAGCATTATTACTAAACGTCAGTCTGGCTTCATAGAGGCCATTACCCAACTTCTCGATACTACCTTCTCCTGCATAATCTGTTTGTTCAACATTATCTATATACCAACTTATCGTTCCGGTGCTAGGATAACAACCCAGGATAGTAACATGGACAGAATCCATTGAAGCGGCTAGTTCCAATTGTACGTCTCCACAACTTAAGGTAAGGCTGGCAGTACTGTAACAAGCACTATCACAAGTGGCTTCTAGGCTGTATGTCCCAAAGTCATCAAAGCTTACATAGTCACCTTCCGCGGCTATTTGCTGCCCGTCCAAAAACCATTTCCGCTCCAAATTTTGTTGGCAATTATGATCACTATCATGATAGATGAGTTGATCTGAGCAAGCTAGACTAAAGTCAAAGCCCTGGCACACATCTAAGGTGTCTCGAGTATTACAGTCAAAACCTTCACAATGTAACTCCACCTCATATTGTCCAGGGCCATTTATAATGTAGGGCAAACTCCGCTTACTGATAGAATCATACCCTGCAACTATTGCTCCATTGAAATACCAGGTATACAATGGATTAGTACAGTTAGTTGGAGTGGCAAAAACCTGCTCAGCCCCTGAACCACCAATCAAGCTAAGTCCTACATCTAAATCATCACAGCAAGCAGAACTATTAAATACGATATATCCCGTAAAGGAATAAGTGTCTCCATAAGGTGTCCCGCCACTGAAAGTAACCGTTTGATCAATGCAAGCATCAATGGCACTAGAGTCATAGCCGCTATAGTCCCAATTCAAAGTGTCTCCACAAAGTGTAGTTGTCGTAGAGTAAGCTGCATTGGCTAACCATTCGTCTAACTGTATAGTATCCAGAGCGCAGCAGGTGAGAAATAGCGTATCTTCAGCAATTCCTTCATTAAAATCTTCCTGGTACAGTATAATTTCTCCTGTTGTAGTAGCGCTATTCTCGCAATCGTCTTTAGCAGTGAAAGTAACTGTGTATGTACCACACGATTGGTTATAGACATCGGAGTCAAAGTCGTTTTCCCACAGTATATTCTCTGTACAGTTGTCCGTTGCAGATGCTCCAGCATGGGTATCCAATAGGATACCTACAGCTGCTTCTTTCTGGGAAGTATTCCAAGCTGAATTCACGTGAACTCTTCTTTCCGTATCCGTCCCATGATAGACGGTTGGAACAATATTATCCTCGACACTCCAATTTGCCACATAATCCGTACTCATTCCACATGCATTCATCGCAGTAAATGTGGCTGTTCCAGCGGAGCAATATGGCACGATTGGTTTCGGAATACTATGACTCCAAGTGATGGGACCTCCTGCAGGATCGTAGGCATGTCCATTACCTTGGTTGTTTAGCCAGGCAATAACGATACTATCAAAACTTATCTCATCGCAAGCAATTATAAGATCTTGAGGAAGCGTATCTATTATTGGCGCATTTAACGTATCTATGATCTGAATAAAGCTTTGAGCTTGTACTTGATTACCGCATGCATCACTTACCGTAAATGTCACACTAATGGAATCACAGTTCGTTGGAGCATAGTCACCTCCGGAATAGTCATTATCCCAATCTAGATTCTCGCTGCTAATAGTTGATATTCCCGTTGCGTCAGTGATACTTAGCTGTAATTGATCAATAGCCATATCGCTGTTATAAAATGGGCCAATATCCGCCACAAACCGCAAACTTATACATTGACCCGCATAGGAGGTTAGAGGTACATTACTAGTATGCCATTGGTCATTCTGGTTACCATCTACAGACCATATTTGCTGCCAACTACCTTGATCGCAATCTGGTCTAACTTGCAAAGTTAAGGTTCCCGTATGGTTCCCTCTCATATGATACCTAAAACTAAAGACCGCATCGACTGCTTCATTTAAATCAAAACATGGTCCTTCCAAAATCGCTGTTTCATTGTAATTTCCATCAGCCTCGGTATACAAGTAGTAACTACCATCTACTGCCCAAGGAGGTCCCGAATGGTTAGTGGGAGTACTTCCGCTGTTTCTGGTCCAAGCTCCGTGACTGGTCGTCTCTATCCAATTTCCATTACCTAACTCAAAACTTTCGTCATAAGGATAGAAGTTGATAGCATCAGAAGCACAGGATGAAGAAAGTGGTCCTACTTCTTGCGATGCACAATAAGTAGTATCTATTGCTACTGCTCCTCCATTACTATCCAGCCAATCTTGAATTAAATCCTCAATTCGGGGATTACTACCGCTGGCGCCTAAGTCTGTCGGCTCCAAATAAATGGTTAGCGCAGCAGGAGGTGTAGTCATATCTGGAGCTTGCTGGTCTAGTATGGTTACGGTTGCCGTTTCGGTACGTGTATTTTCGCATGCATCTTTGATCGTGAATGCCACTGTAGTGCTTCCGCAGCTGAGCGGAAGACTCTCATAATTTCGGAACCAAGTAATGGGGATTTCGCAATCATCTGAGGCAGTGGAATTTCCGTAGGTAGCTAACCAGTTGGCCAATGAGTCTGCCGCTCCAGCACTGGCACAATTTATGGTAAGATCAAAAGGGCCTTGGTCAAAGGTAGGCGCAATGTTATCTACTGTAGTTAAGACATAAGTATAACTTAAAGTATCCCCCCAAGGCGTAACACCCATAAATACGACATCTTGACTACCGCAATTAGAACTGTTACCATCAATTTCATAGCTAAAATCAATTACTTCTCCACAGCCAGTGGTAACATTTAGCCCTGCATCATCATCCAGCCAGGGTTGTACGGTTCCTCCATCACAAGCTGCTACGCTTAGATCTGCACCTAAGGAATTAATCTCTAATGGCAAATAGAGGTTTACAAAACTAGTATCGGTTGTAACATTGCATCCATCATCGATATAGAAGACAATGGGAATGTCCAAACAGCTAGAATCTGGTATAATTGGATTAGTCGTACTCCATGCCAGATTATCTTGACAGTTGTCATCTGCTCTTTCGTCTTGGTTTCCTAGTAACCACTCATTTAGCACACTATCAAGTAAAGCATTATTCGACGCATTCTCATAAGAAATATAGAGTGACTCTATGCCACCTCCTGTAAAGTATGGAGGTGAATCATCTGTAACTTGAACCACCCCTTTTATACTACTACTATTCCCACAGTCATCGGTTACAGTAAATAAGACATCATAATGACCACAAAGCTGTTGAACGCTGTCTTCCTCTAAGTTCGTGACCGTCCAATTTGTTCCTATCTCATCTGTAAACACAGCCCCCCCACTATTATCTTTCCATGCTTCCAATTGTGAATCGAATACAGCCACATCTAAACTACATAAAAGCGATAAAGTATCTGGGGCTATCTCAAAATAAGGAGCCTTGTCATCTACTGCATAAATAATTAAGTTGGTATCAACTTGATTCCCACAAACATCACGAATGGATATGTTGACTATTGTAGAGTCACACTGTCCTGGAACTAGTTGATCAGCATAATCATGATCCCAATCAAAACTAGATGCACTTTTTGTACACAAATCCAATATCTCCACATTTTCTTCCAAGTTTTGGGGTAAAGTCACATCCAGCCAGTAGTGTATGCTTGTTTGAAATGTACTATCAGCGATAGATACATTGAAGCTCTCTGGAAATGCAAGAATTGTAGGAGGAGTATCGTCCACGATCGTTAAAGTGGCACTATCAACCGTAGCGTTTCCACAACCATCTGAAACCATAAATGTCACTATGGTACTCCCACATTGTCCATCTATTTGACTAAAATCACTAGTTATATCTAACAGAGAATTTACTGTGCAGTTATCCTCTACCTCAGACTCTCCAGCACTATCTAGCCATTGTTTAAGGTAACCCAAATTAGTACAATTAAGCGTTGTATCTCTGGGTGCTGATGTAAATACAGGTGCGACATTATCTTCCGCAATAAAAACGGCACTGGTACTAATCGTATCCTGACAGACGGAAATAGCATGGAAAGTGGCCCAGACCGTATCAATTAAACCACATGGACTGTGACTCTGTACAATGGTCGAATCCCAGGAAACTAAACAGTTGTTACTGACTACTGCTCCTCCATAATTATCCACCCAAGTCTGATAAATCGTCATGAAACTATCTGCATCGCATTGGATAGTTGTATCTCTAGCTAACTGCACAAAAGAAAGGGGTGCCGATGGCGAGATTTGAATTAACCCTGGTGCAATAATCCTTCCCCCGCAAGAATCAGTCGCCTCAAAGAATACATTTTGCCCAGTTGCTTGGCAAGCCTGTGCCGTCACACCTTCAAAGGTAACACTCAAATCCACCGAATCCTGACAACTACTTGCCGCTACTGCGTTGCCGTAATTGACCAACCAAGCATCAATACTATCCTGGTAATTATCAACACAATCCAGTACTAAGGTGTCTGGCAAATACACCCAATAAATGCTGTCTTGTACAATCTCACAATCCACACCACAGGCTGTTCCAGATAGGTCTAAAGTATCTGTCCCATTGTAGATGTCCCATTTACTAGGATCAATCGCTTCTTTCATAAAAGCGAAGGGCGAGTATTGACTGCCATATTCAGAGCAGTCAAAATAGGCATAGACACTACCCCCAACATTAGGAAAACTGGGACCAGCTATGCACTGATCAGCATCAGGCAATTGGGAACCGGTACTGCAATCTACTACATCCCAGTCTGCACCGTAACGTATCGGTGGAGCGACTAAGCGGCCGCTATAAGTAGCATAATCGAGTTGACTGCGCCATACCCCTCCTTGCATTAAGAAAAGATGCCCAACCGTACTGTCCTTACGCAAGTTCACATCGGGGATAGCCCGGGAGCCAATATTCTCTACTGTAAAATCTGTTGTTATACTTCCATCAATCATGAAATCAGTAATCATGAAATCACCGTCTCCGGGAATGTCAAAGCATATAGCGCTGCCCGCAGGTAAGGCCGCTGTACCTTCATAGGTAATTCTTTGAACCGGTATATACCCATCCAGACTATCAATACTTCTCCATTTATCATCTATCCCGCAATAGTTAGCATTGGTGATCATGAAGCTCGTATTAGGCTCTAGATCAACCAAGTTTGTTACAATGATTCGATCTCGATCATTGCCAATATCATTGTCAAAGCCCAAGAATATGAGGTCTCCTTTTCCCAAAGATGTAGTTGGGATCGCGTCGAAAGCTAGACCAGGACCTCCACCTTCGATTTGAATGCTAATTACTTCTTCACTCACTGCTCCATCGTCATCGGTAGCTACTGCTCTTAAGGTGTATGTCCCCGGGCTAAGACCATTAATACTGTAGGTGGTAATATATGGTGCATTGCTTGGCGTATTACTAATCAACAGGGTAGGTCCTTGGTAAAGATCCATTTGCACAATGGTTCCATCTGAATCTGATGCAATGGCCTGAAAATCCACTACCTGGCCTTCTGTAAATATAGCTCCACTTGCAGGAGTATTAATACTTACCAATGGAGGGGCATTAGGAGCTTCTACTGTGATATTAATCGTATTTTCGGCCGTGGCTCCATCATCATCGGTTGCTACGGCCTTTAGAATATAATTGCCTGCCGATAAACCGCCTGTAATACTAGTCTCGTATGGAGCTGTAAAATCCTCATCCACTAAAGTGGTACCATGGTAGAATTGAACGGATTGTATCGTGCCATCTGAATCAGATGCCGTTGCTGTCAGATTGATAGGAACTCCTGCATCAAAAATGGATCCTTCCGTTGGTGTGTCCAGGCTTACGCTTGGCCCAATATTTGGTGGATCAATTGTAATATTAATCATGCTTTCTGCCGTGAGTCCGTCATCATCAGTGGCCACTGCCTTTAGTACATAATTGCCTGCCGTAAGTCCCCCCGCGATTGTAGCGGTATAGGGAGCTGTGGGATCACTAGAAATGAGCGTACTTCCATAGTAGAAGTCAACGGCCTGAATCGTACCATCACTGTCTGTAGCCGTAGCCTCTAAGGTTATATTTTCTCCTTCCGTAAAGACCGAACCCTCCGTTGGCGTCACTAATGCAACACTGGGTGGAGTAGTACCATACACAATACATAATTCGGGCGCTTCAGATGAACTATTATTAAAGGACTTGGCACTTCTTCGTCCACTACCTGTAATAATGATAGCGATACTGCTACTTTCTGAAAAACCAGGCCTGTTGACTAATTCTTGAATAATGGGTGCAATATCTACTGTTTTTTGAAGCGGTCCAGCCTCTCCAGTTACAGTCCAATCACCTGGAGACCATCCGACACTAGCAGTAGTTAGAGATCTAGTGGATATACTACCGCTAAGGTTAGAAAAGGTAGCAGGGTTATCACTACTCTCCCCACGAATGGTCAATTCATCGGAGCCTATGTTATTGGTGTCATACACGGTGAACTGAATGTAAGCACTTCTGATCGTCGTCCCTTGAGGGATATTGAGATTATTAAACCGGAGGCCAACCAATTGATCGCTGGTCTCATTCCCTATCGCACCATTCACCAAGTCAAGTAAATTGCCGTCGACCAACATTTGGCCATTGTTTCCATTTTCCTCTGCGTCATCGCTACCACGATCAATCCGAGAGCAGACTGTAACACTATCCGTCAATACTACGGCCGGATCTACCGTTATACTGATTTGTGCTTGGCTCGTATCCCCATCATCATCGGTGGCAACGGCCTTGAGGGTGTAATTTCCAGCGCTTAAGCCTCCAGAAAGGGTAACTGAATACGGCGTATCAAAATCTTCTGCAATCAAGGTATCATCATAAAAGAACTGTACCGACTGGATTGTTCCATCAGCATCAGTGGCGGTAGCCGATATATTGATGTCATCTCCTTCTGTTAGGCTAGCTCCATCTAGGGGTGAATCTATGGAAACCACAGGACTGCTATTCGCAGTAGTATCAAAACTGACACAAAGTTGAGCGGCTTGAGTTGGGTTCTTGTTATAGGCTATTATGGTTCGCCGACCCGTTCCACTAACTATAAATACAATGGAATTTCCACTCGCATAGCCGGGCCGATCCACTACTTCTTGAACTATGGCTGAAAGATCAATAGTTTGTTGTGCAGATCCTGCTTCTCCAATAGTATTCCAGTTGGGTGGAGTCCAGTTGGCCGAAGCAGATGTTAAAGGTCGGTTACTTATATCATTACTACTATTTTGAAAACTGCCTGGATTGTCTGTAGCCTCTCCATGAAAAGTGAGATTGCTAGGGTCTATGTTGGAATTGTCGCCTGTTGTAAATTGAAGGTAAGCCTCTGTTATCGTAGCTCCAACTGGAATATCCAGTCCTTGAAATCTCAAGCCAATTAATTGTACCCCGTTTTGTTCTGTCAACTCGATTAAATCATGCCCTCTTCTGACATTTCCATTAGGTCGTTGCTCGGCGTCATCTGATCCCTGCGCTATACCAATGCACTGACTCAAGCCATCAGATACAATTATAGTAATCTGCGCTGTGGCCGTAGAGCCATCATCATCTGTAGCTTCAGCTTCCAAGGTATATGTTCCGACGGCTAATCCCCCCGTAATAGTCGTTTCAAATGGAGCACTGGTATCTTCATTGATTAGTGTGGATCCTTCATAGAATTTAACAGAAATCACTGTACCATCTGAATCAGTAGCATTAGCACTAATAGAAATATCCGTATTAGCAGCTAAATCCTCTCCGTCGGTAGGATTGGAAAAACTGACGGATGGTGGAGAATTAATGCCACCCACTGGTCGTCGATACAGTCGAAAGTCATCTACTCTTACCCTTTCATTTCCACTACTGGGGTCACTTGGGCTTTTGCCAATGATAAAGTAATGAGCCCCATTTAAGCCATTAAAAATGGCCGATGAGACAACCTGCCCAGGTTGAGTATATGGAATGATGGGCACATTTACGAGATCACCAATTTGTGTCCCACTTGCGCCCGCCTGGGTATCGTGCAAAAAGATCAATTGAGCTCCAGCTTGGTCATCAGTTTTCAGGTTTATCGATACATAGTATTCGTAAGTATCCGATAGATTCATTTGATAGGCCAAATAGGGATCCGTCTCCGTTAACAAGGATGCCCAACAAGGATCATTGGAGCCTCCTGTTGCACCCTCCACATTGCCATGCCATCCAAGCTTTGACCAACCTGCAGGTAATGGCTGGCCAGTAAAACCTTCCCCAAAATTTTCATAATGGATCTCCTCCCAGGCTTGACTGATTAAGATATTGACTGACCCGAAGAACATTAAGAGCGCGCAAAAGATTTTCATTTTCATAATGAATATTTTCAAGCTTACATTTCCAATTCATATAGTGTTATGGCATAACCTTTCCACCTATCCCATTAGCTGTTAATGTAATAGTAAATGACAGGTCCATACCTCTACCCTATGCATCAGGTTAGAGATAACCATAGAATGACCTAGTATATCCTTTGAGATCAGATAACACCTCGTAATGGTCGATTAAAAACCATCAAGGAAGTGCATACCCATTAGACCTCTATTAGAATCTCTCTCGCATATGCCCTTGGAGAAATCCAACTAAGTCATTAAATACCAACAATTTAAGTTCTGTGTTTAGTAAGATTTAGAGTACGCTGGAGCACTAAAGTATAATTGGGTATCAACTATAAACGGTCAATAATCGTTTTTGGGAGGGAAAAATGTTATAAACCAATTTCTCTTCTTAGTGCCTTTATAGAGACAAATATATAAATTTAAATCAATAGAAAAAGTTAACAACTGATTAATTAATTAGAATTAACAAATAAAGTGCTTTGGTTTATATAAATTGCAATCGCTTGGTAACATGAAAGACATAGTTCTGCATAGTTTGAAACTACGCACAACTATGTAGCAGCCAAGATCATGCCCACCTCCTCCTCTCCGTCTCCACCTTCTTATTCTCTTCCAAATGCTCCAGGAATCGAGCTCGACTAATACTCCGCGCACCCAGGCTACCCAGATGTTGAGTTTCTTGCTGACAATCGATCAAGGTATAGCCCTCTGCTTGCAATCGCCGGACGAGGCTGATGAAGCCAAACTTGGAAGCATTGCTGCGCTTGGCAAACATGGATTCTCCAAAGAAGACTTTGCCTAGCGCTACACCATATAGCCCCCCGACAAGTTCTGAGCCGTCCCACACCTCCACAGAGTGGGCATAGCCTAGTTCATGTAACCGGATATAAGCTTCCAGCATACCGTTTGTTATCCAGGTGCCGTATTGGCCTTGGCCTTGGCGATCCACTGTTTGGCAGGACTGCATGACCTCAGCAAAGGCTTGATCGTAGGTAACCTTAAATTTTTGTTGGTTGAAATAAGGGCGCATACTGCGGGAGACCTTGAGTTCATCAGGGAAAAGGACAAAGCGGGGATCGGGCGACCACCACATAATTTCCTCTCCAGGGTTAAACCAGGGGAAAATGCCGTTTTGGTAGGCTAAAAGTAGGCGCTCAGGTCGTAAATCCCCTCCAAGAGCCAGTACGCCAGTGGGATCAGCCAGAGAAGGATGCGGAAACACCAATTCCTCTTCATCTAACCAAAAAATGGGCATCTACTTAAGGATATTGAAGCCGCTATGCATTTTCATCTGCTCACCGCTTCTATCTAAAAAATATGGGCAAAAGACAGCTTGCCTTTTGCCCAGTTCTATCTCTGCTAGTGTAGTATAGTGTCAGTTATGACTGCTTGATGATCTAACTGCCCCCCTCAATTACTGCCGATAAACCTCGATCTACCAAAGCATCTTTCTTGGGTTTCAGCACATTCTTAGGAGCTGTTTTGACCGTCGCTTTACCTTTAAAATGAATCAACAAGGCTAGCTGTTCCGACTGCTCGGAGGTATGATCTAATACCTCCATAAAACATTGGATCACCCAATCAAAAGTGTTATGATCATCATTATAAACGACCAACTGTGCATGCTCACCGGTACCACTATCTGCCACTTCGTCCTCTACGACGACCTCTTCCAATTCCTCTACCGCATGAATAGTCAACATACTACCAAAATTTTTATGTTTATACTGTGGCTTACCTCACTTTTACGTTTTCGCCACCACCGACTTAGCTATAACTAATTTAGTGTTGATAAAGTTTCCTTAACTGCCTCAAAATTAGGCAATTCTCCTGCGTTATCCAAGACCTCCGCATAGCGAACAACACCTCCCGCATCAATCACAAAAGCGGAACGCTTAGCTACCCCTTTCATTCCTAAAACAAACTCCTCGTACAAAGCTCCGTAGGCTACAGCTGTTTCTTTATTGAAGTCAGAAAGCAAGGGAAAGTTTAGATTTTGCTCTGCCTTGAATTTATCTAAGGTGAACAGCGTGTCTACTGATACAGCTAAAATCTCAGCATTTAAACCTTGATAGTCAGCTATGTTATCACGCATGCTGCATAGTTCGGTAGTGCATACACCTGTAAAGGCTAAAGGGAAAAATAAAAGCACTACATTCTTACCTTCATAGTCTGAAAGAGATACTTCCTGCTTGTCAGAAGAGAAAAGCTTAAATGATGGAGCTTTATCGCCAACTTGTATTGCCATTGGTTCGGAATTTTAATGATAGGAATTGAAGTGAATTCAAAAGATGTGCAAAGTTACTGTTTTCAAGCTAAAAAATCGGGCTTAGATATATTTTTCCGTTCGCATATGTAGAACAGAAGTTCCAGCATACTAAGCTTTTCCTCCGATTTTCCTTATGTGATCCTTCACACCAAACGTTGATGAAATTTTGCTTAATTTCAGGCGCTCAGTGATAGCTTAGCCTTTTAAGTGCTTAGGTAAACCTCATGTTTTAAGAGACCCAAAAATGAAATTCAAAGCTTTAGGAGAGTAATCTTCCATTGACAGTAATCGTCAGTGACACTCATGCATCGCACTTGTATGATTGTCCCAGGGATTTGCCTCAAAGGGTCTTTTATTATCACATACATCTATCATCCAAAAGATCTTGTAAAGATCAACAACAAAACGACATGGCAGGAACCAGCTTTTTTAAACACGAAGACTATTGGGCCATTTGGCTCGGCGCGATATTATTGATCTTTGGATTAGGTGCCTTCTTCCTGAATCCACCTGATCAACTTGAAGAGCGGCATTCAGATTTGTCTGCTAAATTAAAGGTAGAAGAAGAAAAGGCACCCTTTCGAACGCTTGAATGGTACACCCTTTTCGACCAACAGCAAAAGATCAAAGGTAGTAGCGAACCGATTGGTAAGTTTCTAAAAAACCTGACCGGTAAGCCGGCTGGTTGGAAGAATAATCCACTCACTTCTTTTATCACCACAACCAAACAAGCAGAGGCCCAAAAGGCTGCTCAAGAGTCGGCCTACCAACAAGCCCAAACAGAGGAAGCCGCCAGCAAAACCAAAGCTTTTAATGCAGCACAACAGGCGGCGGCCAGTCAATATCAGGACGAGGCTAAAAACCAAGCTGCTGAAACCGCTATTTTAGCCTGGAGGGCTAGCTGGGAAAACCTCAAAGCCAAGCAAAAGAAATACGAAGCTAAGTCTGGCAATAAATTTCCCTGGCTCTTTCATCTACTAGTCGTATTTGGGCTATTGTTTGGATTGGCAAGTTGGGTAATGGGCACGCCTTTTCGAAAATTTGTGCTGGGCTTCCTTTTTGTTTTTGGGATCGGTGTGATATCCTACTTTTTAGCAGGACAGGCTAATATGAAGGCTATTGGTTTTGGCTATGCAGCTTGGGCTATCATCATTGGCTTATTGATTAGTAATACCATCGGTACGCCCGAATGGGTTAAACCAGCGCTTAGTACAGAATTGTATATCAAAACAGGTCTGGTGCTACTGGGGGCAGAAATCCTTTTGGGAAAAATATTGGCCATTGGACTGCCAGGTATTTTCGTGGCCTGGATTGTGACTCCCATTGTGCTTATTAGTACTTATTGGTTTGGACAGAAGGTATTAAAAATCTCTTCCAAGTCGCTCAACATGACGATTTCGGCGGATATGTCCGTTTGTGGGGTGTCAGCAGCGGTGGCCACAGCAGCAGCCTGTAAGGCCTCCAAAGAGGAATTGACAGTAGCCATTGGCCTTTCTATGATCTTTACTTCCGTCATGATGATTGTGATGCCGGCAGTGATTAATGGCTTGGGCATGCCGGAGGTCTTAGGAGGGGCCTGGATCGGAGGAACGATCGATGCTACCGGTGCAGTGGTGGCCGCTGGAGCCTTCCTTGGAGAGAAAGCGCTAAGTGTAGCCGCCACGATCAAGATGATCCAGAATATGTTAATTGGTTTGATTGCTTTCGGCGTGGCTGTTTATTTCGCTACTAAGGTGGAGAAGACGGGCGATACGAGCATCGGTTGGGGAGAGATCTGGAGACGTTTCCCGAAGTTCATCCTTGGTTTCGTTGGTGCCTCAGTGCTGTTTTCACTCATTTATTCTGGGATTGGTCCAGATAAAGCTTATACCTTGATTGATCAAGGGGTGATTGGGGGTTTTACTAAAAACCTGCGCGGGTGGCTTTTCTGCCTAGCCTTTGTCAGCATTGGCTTATCTATCAACTTTAAATCCTTAAAGGGGCATTTCACAGGAGGGAAGCCGCTTATTCTTTACTTATTGGGGCAAAGCCTAAATCTTGCCCTAACGCTACTAATGGCCTATATCATGTTCTATCTCGTATTCCCTGGCGTTACGGAACAAATCTAAATGCTAATCCTTCTCAGACAATTTTTTGGTCAGGGTTTTAGCTGGAAGAATTGCACTCAACGGAAGCAAGGCTTATAGCTACAAGAGTGGCTCAAGAACACAAAAATTGTCAGAGAACCAATCTAATGAACCGCTATATGAAAGCTTTCGTGAAACTAGGGCTGGGTATATTGGGAATTATCCTGTTTATTTGGGGATTGGTTCCTTTGTTTTTACAAGGGGCGCAAGCAAAAGAGGTACGGGAATTCATTGAGGATCGAGACCTGGATGCAGGGGCACTGTTTTATACGGATAGCCCCGAGGCAGGAAGCTCCATTTATTTTATTCAGAAAAACGAGATAGCCACCTATGGATCTGAGTGATTTTTTCGCTAGAGAAATGTTTACACTCTGGGGGTTTAGTATTACCACAGGACGTATCATCACTATTGCACTGGGATTCATCCTTCTTGTGGTGAGTTATGTGTTGGTGTATCGACGATGGCTACCTCTCTACTTTCAGAAAGAGGAAGTCCCTGAAGAAAAACAAGTCAAAATTCGTTGGAACATCCAGATTAGCTATTTGCTATTCACACTAATGGCCTTGCTTCAAGCAAGTGGTATAGATTACCCCATTTTCTCTTATGGAGAAGAGGATAGCGCTAGGTCTTTCAACACTTCCACTATTCTTCAGGCCCTGCTTATATTCCAAATGGCTCAACTCTTTGACTGGATATTCTCAGAAGTACTAGTTCATCGCTATGTCGTCCATCAAAGAGAAGATAAAAAAGATAGCGAAGATCTGACTGCCAATCCGCCTAGGCAATTGGTTCAGCCTATCATGTATGTCCTGGCTATATTATTGATCCTAGACCAACTAGATATTCACCATCACCTATTCACAGCCTTTGGAAAGAGCATCACGATCAATAATCTACTGGTTGCGCTTCTCATTCTCTTTACCACTCGGCTACTAGCCTGGGTAGTTACTCAATTGGTGTTGATTAGCTACTATCGGAAAAAGGAAATCAATGTCGGGACACGCTATGCCATCAATCAACTGTTGAAGTATGTCTTTTACGTATTCGCTATTTTGTTGGCTTTGGAGTTTATGGATATCAAGTTATCTATTGTTCTCGGCGGTGCCGCAGCTCTTCTAGTAGGTGTTGGATTGGGCTTACAGCAAACCTTCAATGACTTAGTCTGTGGCATTATCCTGCTGTTTGAAAGAAGTGTTGAAGTAGGTGATATTCTGCAGATAGATGATATGGTGGGCCGCGTAAAGAAAATCGGCGTTCGAACATCTCTGATTGAGACTTTAAATAATATCACTGTGATCGTACCTAACTCCAAATTGGTAGCAGATCAGGTGATCAACTGGAGTCACTTCCAAAATCGGGTACGCTATAAGGTGGATATTGGGGTGGCATATGGATCAGACACACAATTGGTAAAAGAGCTGCTGCTTCAAGTGGCTGATAAACATGCTAAGGTCATGAGACGCCCCGGCCCATTCGTCCGTTTTGCTGACTTTGGAGATTCTGCCCTCAATTTTGAATTGTTCTTTTGGTCTAGGGAAATGACAGCGATCGATGACGTGAAAAGTGATATGCGTTTTGATATTGACCGCCTGTTCCGCGAAAATAAGATTGAAATTCCTTTCCCTCAAAGAGATGTTTGGATTAGGAAACCATAGCCCATCAAGGAACGATAGTCAAGCGTCGATCATAGTTTAGGGTAGTAAATATGCCAAAAGCATCGACTTCGCTTTCAATATTAGAAATAATGGGGCTAGGCTGAGCAAATGGATTCCCATTGGCCTGAATGGCTCCTTGCACACTTTCCAGGAAATTGTAGTAGTCTTCCGAAATGTGAAATAAGGAATTCAAAATAGTATCGCCCTGTTCGAAGGCATAGCGGGTACCGAACACAACCACGTCTTCCACTACACGATCTGAAGTGGTAAAATCCTGGAAAGGCAAACTATCCAGAGAGGTCTGATGAAGCATTCGCCGATAAAAATTTGTCTGAGTAGGAATATCCGTAAAGTAGGTCAAAACGCGAGCCATCTCTTTCTCCTCCGGTTCATATTCAATGATGACGCTATCAATGGGTACTGCTGGCAATAAGTGAGTACTGGCCCGGATAAACTCTCCTTTTTCAGTTGTGATTTCCAATTCAAAAGGTTCATCATAATTCTCCGGGACAGGTACATCCAGCGAATAGTTGAAGAATTTTCCTGTAAACCGATCTAGTGATAAATTATTCTCAAGCTTATATACCTTGTCTCCTTGTTTAATATTAATGGCTGCGCCACTCTCTAAAAGCCCTGAGAGTAATTGGTTACCTGTCAACCCGAAGGGGTCAAAATACCCGGAGGAGCGAGTCAGCAATAGGCTAAAAGGTTCTCCTTTTTCCAAATAACATTCAATCACTAAGCGACTTTCATACTCTGGTAATTGCAGGTCAATCGGTTGGTCTAAATTGCATGCGCTCACCCCTAGTAAGATTACGCCACTTAATATCCAGTTGTAGATGGAGGTTTTCATTGGCTACAGATTAAAATTTGAAGTTCCAAGTAACGGAAGGAAGTATAGGAAATAAAGACACCTGCCGTGCTACCACTCGATCCGGCACACGGAAAGTATTGTTGCCATCCCCCACCTCAACAAATTCAGGTTCGAAGTAAATAAAGAAAGTATTCCGTCGATCGTAAGCATTAACTACACTGAAGGTAAGATCGCTTTCGCCCCATTTAGGGAAGAATTTCCAAACCAACCCTAAATCAAGTCGATGATAGGCTGGCAACCTGAAATTGTTCCGATCCTGAAAATCCGGCACCACTGACTCAAAACTAGAACCGTAAACGTCTTGAAAGGCCCAACGTCCACTTGGCAACCACCTCAAATCACCAGAGCCATAGACGAAGGTAGCCGAAAAGGTTAGTCGTTTGCTGAAGTCATATAAGGCTACCACTGAAAGATCATGCCTTCGATCATAAACAGGTGAAAAGAATCCCTGTTGAGCAAAATTCTGATCCGGATCTAGTACTTCAAAATTGCCTCGTTCAACAAATGACAAGGTATAGCCAATCCAACCAGTCAGCACTCCTTCTTTCTTTTCAATGCTATATTCAAAACCATACCCCCGTCCTTCTCCAATCGCAAATTCATTTTCCAACTCATTATTAGCAAATATCTCCGCAGCATCCACAAACTCTAGTTGATTATCCATCCGTTTGTAAAATAACTCCGCCGTAACGAAGTATTTATCTCCTAAGAGGTAGGAAATTCCTGCTGCTACTTGATCGCTCAACTGTGGCTTAACCTTCTCAGTAGAAGGATACCAGATATCCGTAGGCAATGTTACTCCTGCATTTGCCACCAAGTGCAAATATTGTTTCATTCTAGCGTAGCTAGCTTTCACAGACAAACGAGGTTGCACCTGATACCTCAGAGAAACTCGAGGTTCTATTGCACTATAAAATTGTCCGCTATTACTAAATCCACTCAAACGCAAGCCCAGGTTTGCTTTTAGTTTATTATTAATGGTCCAATCATCTGAGACATAAGCAGCCAGTTCCAAAGCATTAAAATTTTGGCCAGCAGAGAAGCTGATCTCCCCATCATCACTCCCAGCCTTAAGTCGACCAACATCAAAACTATGCGTAGTGGCATGCCCTCCAAAGCGGATCGTATGTCGATTGGAAGGCGTATAGTAAAAGTCTGTTTTCAAGTTCGCATCCCGAATATTAGATCCTACCTGAAAGTTGAAGCCCGTAATCTGGTTCTTGATGTTGTACTGATAGTCTGAATAGGTAAAGGTCGTATTGGCAAATAGACGTGGATTGAAGACATGATTCCACCGGATAGAGCCCGTAGCATTGCCCCAATCAAAATCGAAATCAAAAAAATCGCCTTCAAAGCCAAAAACATCTCTTCCAAAATATCCACTCACAAACAAGCGATCTTTCTTTCCTAATTGAAAATTAACCTTCGTATTGAGATCATAGAAAAAGTAGTCTGGGATTGGATTGTAGTCCTCGTTACCTTCATTGGCCTGATTGACCAGACGTGTAAAGACATCTACATAAGTACGACGGCCGGAGACAATAAAAGAGGAGGTTTCTTTTTGAATAGGACCTTCCAGTGTCAATCTTGAAGAGATCAAGCCTATTCCTCCCGTCCCTGAGAATTTCTTATTGTTACCTTCCTTCAATTTCACATCAATAACCGATGAGAGTCGACCTCCGTATTGAGAGGGGAATCCTCCCTTATAAATCTTCAGATCCTTAACTGCATCGGTATTAAATGTACTAAAGAATCCAAAAAGGTGATTGGCATTGTAAACTACAGCTTCATCCAATATGATCAAATTCTGATCATTGCTCCCTCCTCGTACAAATAGGCCTGTTGTCCCCTCTGAACCGGAGGGTATCCCGGGCTTAAGCTGGATGGTTTTTAAAATATCACTCTCCCCTAACAAAACAGGGATGATTTTAGCCTCCTTGGTTGAAATAACCTCCACACTCATTTCCGTAGAACGCATTTGCTCTTCAAAAGAATTGGCTTTTACCACCACCTCCTGTAGTTCTATTCCTGTTGAAAGCTCAAAATCTAACTGTTTATCAGCGGTCAAAAAAAGAAGGAAGGTTTGCGATTGAAAACCAACATAACTCACCTCTATTTGCAATGAATCCCTAGCCGGTAGGTTGAAAGAATAATATCCGTATTCATTAGTTGTCGTGCCCTGGGCTTGTCCCTGCACCTGAACACTTGCCCCAATCAAGGTTTCTCCGCTTTCTCGGTCGGTGATGGTACCACTCAACGTAAGGTCGGTTTGCGCCCAGGACATTGAGGCGTAAAATACGGTAAGGAATAGGGTATATAGAACTCTGGGCATACGCAGTCGGTGATATTTAATGCTAGTAGGGGTAGTCAATGCATAAATCTTTATTGGCTCTTAGCCAAAGCTTGTGCATGACAACATTCAAATTCAAGCACTTCCAAAGAAGGTCATGGTACGAAACCAAAAACAAACGATTGTCTGACAATTTCTGTGTTTTTGAGTCACTCCTTTAGCTAAAACGATGCCCACAAAAATTGTGGGAGAAGAAAACAAATTCAAAAAAACTCCTGATATTATTTGTTAGAAGTACTCATTTTGTCATCGCAGTACCAAAAACCATGCACTTATCCCCTTAAACAATCGAATATAAGGGCATTAGACAGATAATTTTGTAGCATATGTGCATTGAGGTTTGACCAAGCCTCAGCATGGTCCAATATCCAACCATCGGACGAAATCACTACCTCACCGCCATCTAACGCTACCAAATCTTTATCGGGATCAGCCACCAAACTTGTTTGCCAATTCAACCCTTGGGACCGTGCCTCCTCCTCTATGAATCCCCGAAGGCGGCCACTATTCGACACTGGTGCATCCAAATACCAGTGGGCGGCAGCTACTTCCAACTGCACCAGGACTTGTCCAATTAAACGCAGTGCCTGTCCTGTTTCCATCACTCTTTTGTACGAACCGTGTACACTAGCAATATCTCTATATACACCATCCATACAAGCCAGTAGGATTCCATTAGACAATGCACTTTCGACAAAAATGATCAAGTTAAACCCATCAATGGCCAAGGACTTTCCTTTTAAGAGGGTAGGAAGCAGTTGTTTCTGCTGTCGGTTAGCAATTGCTGCAGATGGGCAGCTTAATCGTACCAGCGCCTTTCGCTGCCTGACATTAAGGCGATAGCGATCTCCAACGATTTTGACAGAGCTATTTTCTGCGTACCCCCGATCCCACAGATAAGCCAGGTCAGCAGCAGCCTTTCCAAAAGGCACCTTCCAGTTTTCGGCAAAAAGAAGCTTGTCCTGCGGATGTTGTCCTCTATGTTTTTGCTGATTGGGCATATTTTGGGTTTAAACAGTATCCGTGACTCACTCAACTACCTATTAAGCAAACAATTATTTAGCATTTATGTTAGAAAATAAATATTTGACAATCCGAATCTGCTAATAGATCGTATGTTCTATTGAGTCCCAATCTCAGTAAATATGGGTTCAGTAGGAAAAATTTCCCGCTTGGTCAGAAAGAAGGCCAGATTGGGTTAAAGAATATTTAAATGTTTTGACTTTTTCCTAAATTGATTGTTATATTGTTGGAATCTGCTAAATATGCTGAAAATTCAACTAATTTTGCAGATCAATATTAAAAGACAAACCCTAGTTCTTGGCAGTTAAAGATAAGTTGTTTTCAGATAGCTGCTTACTAGAAATTCCGCGAGTATGAATAAAGCTTTACTTTATCTTTTCTGCCTATTGTTGCTACCCATCGGGCTTTCTGCCCAAGGCAAGCTGGTAGTTAGTCCTGCCTCGACGGACCAAGTTGTCTTCGATAAGCTGGCAGACATATCAAAAGAATTCAAATTAACCATTACACTGGAGAATCAGGGAGAAGAAGCCATGAATCTCATCTGGCGTAAATCCATTTTGTCTCAACCTTTGGATTGGTTAGCTGAAATTTCTGATAAAAATAACTATTACTTGCCCGAGGCGAATTCCAATATTGATCCATCGCTCAATGCTGAAGAAGCCATTTACCTCGCACCCGGAGAAGTAACGGAAGTTACCTTCCATATCTTCCCCTTCGGAAATGCAGGAGATGCGACTTATAAAATGGAATTCATTGATGAGATTGCCCCCACTGAGGTCATAGCTGAAGCTACTTTTGATTATTCTATTCAACGTACTGTACAAGTAGGTGCTGATCGGGCTAGTTTACGGTTATTCCCCAACCCTTCAACCAATTATATAGAACTGCCTTACAATAACTTGGTAGATCAAATTGATATCTATAATACCATTGGAAGAAAGGTTACAACATTTCAAGCAGAGAATGGCTTACGTTATGATATCTCTACTTTGCCAACAGGTTTGTACTTGGTAAGTTTGGTGAATAGCCAAGGAACCGTGATCAAGACCTTGCGTTTTTTCAAACGAACGATCCGGCCTTAAACAGGATATTCTACGTAGTTGCGGGGCGTTTCATATAGGCGAATTTGCAGATCATATTTTTCATCTAAGCGAGCCCGCAGCAATTTCCATATCACGTAACAGATATGTTCTGCGGTAGGATTGAGATGCTTAAATTCCTCAGTATCTACATTGAGGTTTTTATGATCGAAACGCAGTTCTACCTCCTCGTAGATGATATCCTTTAGTATCTTCAAGTCAATCAAATAGCCTGTTTCCGGGTCTACCTCTCCCATTACCTTAACTTCCAATTCATAGTTGTGCCCGTGGTAACTAGGGTTATTGCATAGCCCGAATACCTCATCATTTTTCTCTGCTGACCAGTTGGGGTTGTGCAGTCGGTGGGCTGCATTGAAATGCGCTTTCCGAAATACGGCAACTCTCATAATTGCTAATTTTAAATCTATTTTTCTTCCAAGCTTACAACAAGGAATGTACAGATTAGTTGCTTGAGTAACAGGATTGAGGAGCGGATTTGCATTTCTTTAGCCTTCTGGTGAGCTAAAGTCTATCTCTGTATTGTCACCAATGTTGAGGCTTTGGCGAAGGCCTGTAATGGCGGTATCATTACCAACTACCGATTTTTGTAAAATCACTTCTTTAATAAAGGCATAGTTCCCTATAATGGAATTCTTAATGATGGCATTAGCAATAACGGCATTATGACCTATAGTGGCATGCGGTCCAATGATAGAATTAGAAATCTGACACCCCTCCCCGATGCTGACTGGATGAATAATAATGGAATTATCATAACTAGGCAAGTCATTGGAGGCATAACCTTCACGATCCAATAAGGTGGCATTCGTCTCTAGCAAAACCTCCTTCTTCCCGCAGTTAAACCAATTATCTACCGTAATCGCACTAAAAGGTACCCCTTTTTCAATCATACGCATCAAAGCATCCGTCAAGGGAAATTCCGCATTAGAACGAAGGTTGTGCTCAATATTGAAATCTAAAGCAGTGATTAGACTATCGACTTCCTTGATCTTATAAAACCCGACCATAGCCATATCTGACTTGGGAATCTTGGGTTTTTCAACAACACGACTAACATTGCCATCCATGTTAAACTCTACTACACCAAACTCCCTGGGATCTCGCACCTTTTTCACCCCTAAGCAGGATTGAGGATGGTCAACGATTTTTTGGAAGTCTGCATCAATAATAATATCCCCAAAAAAGACAAATACTTCATCCGCATCCTTAAAGTGTTCCTTTGCCACCCAGATCGCATGAGCAGACCCTAAGCGTTCTTCTTGTGTCACAAAGGTCTTGTTAAGATCAGGATAAGTCTTCTCAACAAAGTGCTTAATCTTTTCGCCGAGATACCCAATAATGAAGATGAAATCACGTATGCCGACGTCCACTAATTGCTCAATCAGAAAAGAGATGATAGGTTTACCCGCCACCGGGATCAAAGGCTTAGGTTGAGTATAGGTAAGAGGGCGTAATCGGGTGCCAGCGCCAGCTACAGGAATGATCGCTTTCATAGAGGCTAAAGGTAAGCAAAAATATATTCAAGCAAATGCATTACAGTCAGGATCAATGATAAATATAAAGCCTCCCCTGAGAAACCCTAAGATGAAGGTTTAGGCGAATGTATAGCAACCATATGAAGAGACGGGATTGAGTAATCAGTTAGCCCCAAACGCAGGAAGTCACCATCTTACACAAAGAAAGGCTATAATAGCAAACTGCCCCTAAGGTTCAATTCTTCTTAGAGGCAGTCTGCCCATTTCAGTGCTTCCGCACTTTTAATTTACTAGTCCAAATATTAGTCTTTTACCACCTTGATGCGACGAATCGCTTTCTCTGTTCGAACAGAAAGGATATAGACTCCTGTGCTATATCGAGTCAGGTCAAGTCGATCGACATACTTACGATCTTCAAGCAAACGACCATTAAGATCGAATAACTGAATCGTAGCATCCGCTGGTAAATTCTTGATATTTATTTCATTCCGTGTTGGATTCGGGAATACGACAACTTCTGCAAGCTCTCCAAATCGCTTTTCTTTGAGGGTGTCTTCCGTTCCGGAAAACTCAGTTACCGCTGAAGGTGCTAGATTTAGGCTGCTTTCGTTGCTAACCACCAGACCGCTAGTTCCACCTGTAGTACATCCTGTGATTACGATATCATCCAAGTACACCCAATCCGAATTGGTAGAAGCATCACATTCAAATTGGAGAATGGTGCTAGCGGTAAAAGGCCCAGGTATATTTACTTGCTCAAAGTACCGGATCTCATTCTCAAATTCGACGCTTTCTCGCCACCTTCCTACCGTTGTGAAGGAGGCTCCTCCATTAAAGGAAACAGCCAAAGTGAAGTTTTCCGTAATATTATCCATACTCAAGGTAATAAAACTGAAGTCCACCGTGATTTCCTCGAAGTTGCTGAGGTCTAATGGATCTGTCCTTGTGTGGGAAGAACTAGAATTATCTCGCAACCGGACGGTATATATTCCGCTATTTGCAAAAGCTGCATCATTCGTTGCACGTCGTGCATCCGATCCACCATCATTCCAAATACCCCAACCTGTTTCAAAGTCTTCAGCATCTATCTCCACAACATTACAGCCATCTCCATCTACCGTGATGGTTGCATTAGCTGTACTGGAAAACTCCCCATCACTTACAGTTAGGGTAACCGTATAAGAACCTGCTGCAACATATTCATGGCTGCTCGTAACACCGTTTGCTGTTTCCCCATCGCCAAAGGCCCAACTGTAAGTCAGTGGATCATTCTCTGGATCAGAAGAAGTACTGGCATCAAAGCTCACTATGAGTGGCACGGTACCAGAAGAAGGAGTCGCAGTGAAAGCTGCTGTTGGCCCTACATTACCAGAAGTCACCTCAATTGAAATCGATGCTTGATCGGATAACTCTCCATCACTTACGGTCAAAATCACCAAATAAGTACCCGGTAAATTAAAGATGTGAGAAGCCGTTAGCGTACTGGCTGTACCTCCATCGCCAAAGGTCCAGCTATAGCTCAGTGGATCATCATCTGGATCAGAAGAAAGTCCCGCATCAAAGCTTACTGTTAATGGCGCAGGCCCAGTTGTGGCCGAAGTGATAAACAAGGCAGTAGGAGCTTGGTTCCCTGGGTTAACGGTGATGGTAGTAGTAACTTGATCGCTAGATTGCCCATCACTAACAGTAAGCGTTACTGTAAACACACCTCCGGCTAGATAGGTATGACTAGGACTTACCCCAGTACCTGTATTACCATCTCCAAAGTCCCAGCTATAGCTCAGTGGATCATTCTCTGGATCTGAGGATGTACTAGCATCAAAACTTACTGCTAAGGGTGCTTCTCCTGCCGTAGGAGTTGCTGTGAAAGCTGCCGTTGGCCCAAGGTTCGGTACCAAAACACTGATCAACGTTGTTGCTTGATCAGAAAACTCCCCATCACTTACGGTCAAAGTGACAGTATAGGAACCTGGGTTCAAATAAGTATGATTAGGCGATACGCCTGTACCATTATTCCCATCACCAAAAGCCCAACTATAAGTCAGTGGATCATTCTCCGGATCAGAAGACGTACTCGCATCAAAACTTACTACTAAGGGTGCTTCTCCTGTCGTAGGAGTTGCTGTGAAAGCTGCCGTTGGTCCCTGATTAGGAGCAATCACCGTTATCGTTGTCGTACTACTTGTACTAGCAGAACCGTCACTGACCGTCAAAGTAGCGGTGTAAACGCCACCATTCTGATAAGTGTGGCTAGGAGATATACCTGAACCACTCGCCCCGTCCCCAAATGTCCAAGTATAGCTCAAGGGATCATTATCTGGGTCTGAAGAACCGCTTGCATCGAAGTTTACTAACAAGGGTGAAGTGCCGGAAGTTGGTGTAGCCGTGAAAGAGGCGATAGGTGCTGTATTTCCAGAGCTCACAAAGACACTAACAAAGGCATTTGTACTTGATTGCCCATCTGATACTGTCAACTTAACCGTAAAAACTCCTGTACTCTGGTAGGTGTGATCAGGAGCCACTCCTGTTCCAGTATTCCCATCACCAAAATCCCAGGTATAAGTCAATGGGTCGCCGTCTGGATCAGAAGACTGACTAGCGTTAAAGCTTACATCTAATGGCGCAGGCCCAATTAAGGGTGTAGCCTGAAATTGTGCAATTGGAGCTTGATTCTGGTTGCCAGCACTATTACAGGCCGTAATCACTACATCATCTATATAAACCCAATCAGAGTTTGACGAAGCATCTAATCTCAAACGAATTTTTGTATTGGCAGTAAAAGGACCAGCGATCTGTACAACTTCATTAATACGCTCGCCGTTTTGAAAGTCAATTCCTGCATTCCAATCTCTCATCGTTTCAAATGAAACGCCATCTCGAGCGATCTGCAACCAGAAGTCCTCTGTTTGATTTTCCATACTGATTGGTAAGAAAGATAAGCCAACAGAAATTTCATCGGCATTACTTAAGTCCAATGCATCTGAGGTAATAAAAGAGGTAGTCGAATTATCTCTTAAGCGAATGCAATAAATACCTGAATTGGCATAAACCGCATCTGCAGAGTTTCTTCGCGCATCTGATCCGGCATCATTCCAGATACCATAGCCTGATTCGAAATCTTCACTATCAATCACAACTTCTTGACATCCTCCATCTTCCACCGTAATATTAATCGACCCTTGGCTAGTTAAATCTCCGTCACTAACAAGTAAGGCTACTGTATATACCCCAACATTCTCAAAGGTGTGGGTAATAGTCGCCCCAGTTCCAGAAGTGCCGTCCCCAAAAGTCCAGTTGAACGTCAGCGGATCATCTTCCTGATCAATGGTGGCTGATGCATCAAAATTCACCTCTAATGGTGCTGTTCCTGTCGTAGGATTAGCCGAAAAGGCCAACAACGGCGCTGAGTTTGGAGAATCGACTCGAATTCCTATCGAAGTTTGAGAACTAGCCTGACCATCAGAAACCGTCAAAACCGCCGTATAAAAACCTGAGGTCGTATAGGTATGTGTAAAGGTGACCCCAGTACCTACATTACCATCTCCAAAATCCCAACTGTAGGTCAACGGGTCACCATCGGGGTCAGAAGAAATAACTGCATCAAAGTTGACAACTAAAGGAGCTGTTCCTTCGATAGCATCCGTGACAAATGCAGCAACTGGCGGTTGATTTGGGCCGGTCACAGTAATCGTAGTAGTTGCAGTAGCAGAATCTTCACCATCACTCACCGTCAAAGTCACGGTATATTCTCCAGGCGTACTATAGGTATGGTTAGGTGTTTCTCCTGTACCATTACTTCCATCTCCGAAGTCCCAGCTAAAGGATAAGATATCATCTACATCTGCATCACTGGAAGCAGATGCATCAAATGCAACTAGCAATGGTGCTGTTCCAGATGTTGGTGTAGCCGTGAAGGAGGCAACTGGAGGTGTGTTTACCTGCGGCGCAGTCACTTCCCATTCAAAATTAATTACCTGCGCATCCGCATTATTAGCATCATTGTCATCTACTGTGATTTGTACATTAAACGGACTACTCACAGCAGCACCTGCACCAATCGTCCCTGTAATCAAACCTGTTCCACTATCAATACCTAATCCAGTTGGCAGACCAGAAGCTTGATAACTCAAAGTACCATCTCCTCCAGAAGCCTGTACGCCAAGGGAAACAACCTCCCCTTCTTCATTACTTTGATTTGATATCGCTTGCAAAACAATAGGTATTTCACCACCTCCCTGTTGCAAGATCTCCAGTCCACTGATCATAGGACTTTGGATATTTCTAATGAAGACAACCTCTAATAAATTATCTAAAATCGTAACTTCTTGTTCAATCACAGTAGCTAAGTCCGGCCCCGGATTAGCTGCCAAGTCAATATTGGTTAAAGCAGGGTAGTTATTTCCATCCAGGGTCACCGTAAATTGTCGCTGCCCAGGTTGAGAGGTTCCCGAAAAGGTTTCTCTAAAAAATAATCGCACCGTATACGTTCCCGGATTCCCCATATTGAAAGTATACGTCATGTTAATTTCTGGCTCTGGGTCATCCGCATCCCAGCGCTCCCAATCAAAAATATCAAAAGGAGTTGCATTTTGAATATCGGCCCCTATTGCTGGATCCCATCCTGGAGGTGGTCCGAAGGCTGTATTGGTTTCACCTGTCACCTCAAAGCCATTCACCGCCAAAGTGGCATCAATGTCCGATATCCAATCTAGGCCACCATCAACAGCTGTTAAAGTTTCGCCCCCCGCATTCACACGGAAAGAAGGTTGACCATTATTAACAGTTCCTACTGTTATTACTTCAGTTGCTGTAGCATTGTCTTCACCATCACTCACCGTCAGTGTCACCGTATACACGCCATCACTAATATAATTATGATTCGTAGTAACACCAGTGGCCGTACCTCCATCGCCAAAAGCCCAACTATAGGAAAGGATATCATCTTGGTCTGGATCGCTAGAAGCCGAAGCATCAAAGCTAACTGCCAAGGGAGCCGTTCCAGTTGTTGGAGTAGCTGTGAAGGCTGCGGAAGGTGGGTTGTTTTGCCCTGGTGCTGTAATCGTCCATTGAAAACTAACTGTTTTAGCATCGCTGTTGAACTCATCATCATCATCGACACTAACGACAACAGTATATGGGCTATTAATAGCAGCTCCTGGATCAATTGTACCACCAATCAAGCCATTGGTAGGGTCAATGGAAACTCCTGGCGGTAGCCCTGTAGCGGAAAAATCAAGATCTCCATCTCCCCCAGAAGCGACTACAGTGATATTAGCATTGTCACCTTCTATATTAGTTTGATCTGGAACATCTTGTACCTGAATGGCCACTCCTGTACTTCCTCCTTTCAATATCTCAATCCCACTAATCAACGGGCTTTGCTGATTTCTAACAAATTCTACCAGTAAGTCTGTATCTGCAATGGTAACATCTACTTCGATTACTGTAGCCAGGTCAGGTCCTGGGTTAGCCGAAATATCGATATTAGTTGTTTCAGGTAACAGATTACCTTCCACTAGTACATTAAATACTCGTTGTCCAGGTTGTGCTGTTCCAGAATAGGTATCTCTAAAGTAAAGTCGCAATTTGTAATCTCCTGGCTCCCCTACATTGAAAGTATAGGTCATATTAATATCCGGCTCTGGGTCATCAATATCCCACCTCTCCCAATCGAAAATTCCAAAAGGTGTAGTACCTTGAATCTCTGTTCCTACAGCTGGGTCCCAAGCTGAAGGAGGGCCAAAGGCTGTATTCGTTTCGGGATTTACCTCGAAGCCATTTGCTGCTAGGGTCGCCCCAATATCTGAAATCCAATCCTGTCCACCATCTATCGCCGTTAAGGTAGCCCCGCCAGCATTGACGCGATACACCACATCTCCAACCGGTGTATCTTCTTCAGTTTTAACATTAAGAAAGTCCCAGGAGGCTGCGAATTCTGGATTTGAACCGGAGGTACCAATTATGCCTACGGCTAATGGCGTATTAGCATTTTGAAGCGCATTCAAAACACCCCCGGTCGCCGTGAATACCGCACCGATAGGCGTACTCGTCGTTCCACCATTTAAAGAATATGCCGCCTGGATCTCTCCTGTGGCAGGATCTATTTCGAAGATGAGATCTAGATTTGAAGAAGGGATGGCTAAACTAGCCGTTGGCAGGCCAGTCAAAGCAACATCATTATCCTCTCCCTGTACCTCTAGTCCCCCATTTGTCAAAATAAGTTTAATGTAGTTGTCCTGGAAGCCGGTACCAATATAGATACCCTGAGACTCTCCAACAGCAAAGTTGTGGAAAGGCTGCAACATACGACTGGACACGATAATCTTTCCGGTACTAGCATCCACATTTACTCCGTACTGGAAAGCCTTCTCTTGGTTATTACTATTGGCATCTCCACCAACTTGGTAGATCGTCACTGCTCCAATCGCCCCTCCAAGAATATCATCATTATCTGAGTTGGATGCGTCAGGATCGTCAAGCCAATTCAAGTAATTTGGATTGGCATCTCCATTATTCATCAAGCCCGTTAGCCCCAAGCCCTTATACCCCTGTAACAAACTCTGATTATTAAAGAGTTCGTTGGTGACCGGAATAGCAAAAGGGGTTCCTAATTGGAATGGATCAGCATCGTCATTTATACCATCATTGTCATCATCCAAGTCAGTTAAATCAGATACCTTATCATCGTCAAAGTCTTCTGGCTTGGAATTAGCAGAACATAAGTCTGTTCCATTAGCATCTTCATCCCCATTAGTATATCCATCATTGTCATTATCTGCCTGCGCATCGTATCCTTCATCCCCAGGTAGGATACATTCAATTGGGCCTGAGTTGGGTTCAAGAACAACGATTTTGTCATTGAATGTTCCCACCCAGATAGTACCAGGGAATGGGTCATTATCTCCATTACAGGTGATACCTAATGCATTTGCATCACTCCCCAGGCCGGTAACCCAACCTTGCTCCTTACTCACCAAATTTCCATTGGCATCTACGACGATTCGATGCAGAGAACCATTACTTCGGCCGATAATTAAGTTGCCTTTCATATCTCCAGAAGCAGTGTATTCATCAATCCCGTTTGAATTATTCAGGAGCGTTGTCACCAAATCATCACTTGGGCCATCGGGATTAGCTGCTCCTGGCAAGCGGTAATCCCCCTCTATCGGGTTAGCCGCTGAAATAGGCACAGGAGGCCAGTCTACTGGAAGAGATTGAGTTTCAAAATTTGGATTAGTAACATCCAATATTGTATTTCTAAACCAATCATCTGTATAGGAGTTACCATTAGAATCGCCAGGATCAGAAGAGTGTGGACCTCTGGTAAATATACCAGCACTGGCGGGGTTGGAACGCACCGGGTTGGGGTGTCCTCCGTAAAAGCTACCAAAGGTATAACTATTTAAATCCGTCGTTATTAAGGTTAAATGATCTTGGTTAGTAATGGGGCCTTCTCCATTTTCTGCTACGCTACTGCCTGGTTCTCCCACTCGATAGTTATTGGTAGCGTTTCCACCAAGCCCCTCATTTTCAGGAAAACCTCCCCAGCCTTCATTGGCGCCATTATCTGTGACAAAAAGTGCACCAGATTCAGTAATCGTTAGATCGTAGCTATTTCTATAACCCGGAGAAAGGATTTGTACCGGTCCACCTGGTACTAATTTGGCTTGGTTTAGTCCGTCATTGCCTCCCCAGGGGTCTCCTGGGTCAATACCATTATAACCTGCTTGATTGGGATCGTCTATGCCGTTGACATTGGGGCGAGAAGGATCATCCAATGTAGGGAGATCGTATTTATAGGTTCTGGAGCCGTCTGTTTTGGTAGACATCCCATCCAGTTGATCTAGGTTAATGGCCAAGATAGCTGCAGACAAAGCATACTCAGTAGTCCAGGCGAAGTTTTGGGAAGGCGACCCTGCATTGGTATTACCTCCTTGACACAAAATCAGGTAGTTTGTACCATTGATCGAAGCAAGCTCTAAACCATGAGAAGCATGATTTTCCTCTGAAGCGGGTAAGCCCCGAACCAAGTCTATCGTGCTCCAAGAGGAGCCCGTCCAGGTCATTCGGGTAATAACACCCGAATTCGTATCCTTATCGACATCTCCACCTGGTCCTCCTGACCAAGGGTCACTGGATACAGCATAGATGATAGGGTTAGCGGCCGTACCCCCAACCACTAGTGAGGTCAGTTCGCGCTCATCTTTAGAATTAAAGCTCCCATCATCATCATGATTCGGAATACTAAAAACATTTGTCAATGTTTCTTGATCCGTTACGCGATAATTGTTTGGGCCATCCTTTGTGATTGTATATATCTTGATAAGTCCATACAATTCGGCCACATAAAGCCTACCGTCTGGACCAAATTGTAGATAAGTACTTAGATCTACAGATCCGGGGCCTAGGTTCAGGTTACTCTGGGTAAAAGTGGTCTGGGAAGTACCAACTTGCCAGACGAGCAAAAGGAGGGAAGATATAATCGTTAAAGCCTTCGCCCCACTTGCGATTTTCTTTTTAAAAATCGGTGTAAAGATCCTCATAACGAAACAGGTTTTCAATCGGTTAATAACTAGAACAACCAAAAATCAATTTTAAAGGGGGGAACAAAACAACTTAAGAGCATGTACCGAAGTACATACTCTTGGGCTCTTATTTTTGTATTCTATGTTGGGCCTCGGCTACATCTTGATGAGCCGAATAGTTTCTGTTTTTTCATTGTATCGAACTTTCATCAAATAGATTCCGGCCGGCCAGTCCCTGGCAGCTAGAATTTGCTGTACATTAGTGCTTCCTTTATAGGAGTGTCTAATTTGACCACTTGCATCAAACAAAGTCAATTCTACCTCACTTTCTATTAGAACTGGCAGCTCTATATTGAATTGATCAGTAAATGGATTGGGGAATGCCCGAATTTGGGCTTCCTCGACAGAGTGGGCTAGTCGAATAGGGTCTTCCAATACAGCTAAGCTATCCGTAACGGTACTGTCTACGTTGATGGTGCAGGACCATTTTTTTACCGTTCCGGACATGGTAGTGATGTAAGTATTACCGCTATTGTCACAGGTAATATCTAAGGCTTCTTCGCTTAGCATTGGCTCCCAATCCAAGCCGTTGAATCGAAGCACTTGATTTTGAAGGTCAATGACCCAAGGTAACCCCTGGTTATCTACATCTATACGCTTCGCAGAAATATTTGGGAGTATATTCCAAGTAGAACCATTCCACTTATTGACTATATTATCATTCCCTACCATATACACACTTCCATCAGCCCCACAGCCAATATCAATGCCTCTTCCGGGAATTCTATCCCAAGCAGCAGCATTACGCATGTATAGATAATTCGTTGCAGAAACGACAAAAGGTGTTCCATCACTAGCTATATCTACCCTTTTCCCTGCACCAGCAAAACCAGTCCAAGTCACACCTGTAAAGCTTTCATAAATTACGCCATCACTGATGGCAAACAACCCGCCATTAGCGCCAACTCCTACATCTTGTACACCACTAAGTATTTTTCTCCATTCTCCAGAAGCATATGTCAGGAGATCGCCTCTATTATTTACGCCCCACAGTTGTTCCTCAGATGCTCCGCTTATCTGTTGAAGCTCTCCTGGAAAATCACTCCAAGCACATGTTATGGATACATCTTCTTCCTCTACTTCAAAAGAATCAGTAACAAATACACCTCTACCATGGGTAGCCGCCATAATGCGGTTTGTACGGGAATTGTATTTCAACATGTCTGTTCGAACATTGGCCATCCCCTGATTGACTGGTGCCCAGTTCGTTTGTACAGATTCCAGCTGATTCGTTCCCCATACGCCAAGCTCTGTCGCAAGCAACGCGCCCTGATTATTCCCTGGAAGGAAGATGGCCCACCTAACTGGCATATCTGGTAGGTTACCCTCTACGGGTTTCCAAAGTTCTCCGCCATCCATGGTCTCCCAAACACTGATTACACCATAATTACTGTAGGTAATCAGCAAATGATCTTCATTACTCTCATCTACAGCAATACAGGATACATACCCCACCCCTTCTCTTATGATGTTACTGACCGGAGAATCTGTATTAGCACTATCCACTCGCACAACATTCCCTTTACCTAGCCCGAAGTACACCCGTCCGGCTATAGTTGGAGAACAAGCCACCGCAGATATCTGATCTCCGCCAAAAATCCCAGCCGGAAAAACTTGGCTCTTATTCGTTCGGCCCACATCAATAATTCTACCAAAACGATTTGGATCATGAGCGGAATACAGAATATTCAGTTTACTATCATAGTCCGTCGGATTTATAAATCTTCCATCAGATCTACCAATAGTAACTTTCCTTTTATTCTGCCAACCGTCCCCAGTTATCCAATAATAATTATAGAGATATGAGCTAATTTGTATAAACCCGAAATCTTGATCAATATGTGTAAATCCCCCATCGCCAATATTCACTGCCTCTGTATACCAGTTATCAGGATCAGTAAACTGACGTGTTCCGTTATCCTGCGTCCCCCCTAACATATAATCATGTGCGTAAGGGTGAATAGCTGCAGAATAAAACTGAGTTACGTTATAGCCTTTGTTTCTATCTATAACGATTGGAATATCATCACTTCCATTGGTTGTCAACCAAACGCCTCCATCGTTAGCAAAAAGAATAAAGTCAGAAGAATTTTCTGCAAAAAGAATAGCATGCTGGTCTGCATGTACATACTGGTGGGCAGTACCATGATCATGAGTGAATTGCTTAAAGGTACGTCCGGCGTTCTTTGAAACATAAAGGTTGACCCCTCCAATAAAAAGACGGTCTGCATCATTAGGGTCTACCGCCGCAATCAAATTATGCCAAGCTTGGCCTCTTGTAAATACTTTTCCATTAGAAGTTTTAGGAATGGGCATGGAAGACCATGTCTGAGCTCCATCTTCTGACCGGAACATATATTTGCAGTCATTAGAACTGATTCCCTGTGCCAGAAAATAGATGCGATTGGCATCCGATGGGGCCACAGCAACTTCAATTCGGCTATATTCCCCTTGAGGAGGAGTAATTTCTTGCCAGGTTCCATTCCGACCGCGATCTATTCCATGCTGGGTATAGTCGGCCTTCCATAAGCTTCCTTTGGAGTGAATCCCTAGGCTAGCGTATAGCGATTGATCAGGGCCGATCTCCAAATCGGCTGCTCGATTTGTGGCTCCAGTTCCTACACCTTCTCCCAATACCTGGGTCCAGCTAAGGCCTTCATCATCAGACCGCATAATGCCATTCATCCTCGTACTAGCAAAGATCACTCCTTGTTGATCAACCACAATGTCCAGAACATGAGAAAAAATATCAGAACGTGTTATCGACAATTGCTCAAAAGTCAAACCTCCATCAGTACTAGCCCAAATGCCAAACCCCTTCATTCTCTCATCTTCTCTAAACCACCCTTCACCAGTACCTACATATATTTTCGATGGATTGTTAGGTGCTTGGGCGATACAGGTGACCATCAAGTTTGCCCAAAAGTCATTAACTGGTTCCCACTTAATCTCATCTTCTAGCATATTGGAAGTGCGCCACAGTCCGCCACTAACCCCTCCTGCAATCAGGGTATTCCTGGAAGGGTCATTCCTATCCAAAAGAATAGCCCTCGTGCGACCAGCCACATGATCTGGACCACGTTCTTTCCACTCAATGGATGCGACACCATCGAGGAGACCATCTTTTGATAGCGCAATTTGCTGTTTCATTTGTTTTATTCCACTATATAATCTCTCTTTCGGAACATCCTTTCTATTAGGATCCATCGTCATCAATCTCTCCTGTTCTCCAGACAGATCAACTCTTGCATTTTTGGGAATCTTTTGGAAGTCATTGCCTTCATGGCATGCTCCCAAAATCAATAGCAGGCAGAGTGCCAAAAATCTGTTATTCATAGTTTTTTATTCCAAATAGATGGCAAGGGGTACCATCATCGTACTAAATCTTATCTGTGGATCTATACAATTATGGGCTCCCAACAAAAATCGTTGGAATCCATATTCAGTATTGGGGGGATGCCGATATATAGTTGACCTGAAGCTCTGGATAGACCGGGGTAGTATAATGGCATAGATATGCCATACTGGCCTTTTGTATTAGGGAGATTTCATGAAAAATGCTTGGGTAAAGCAGTATCTAAGGGGGGGACAAACTTAAAAAATATAATCAAAAATTATATCTTTTTTTTGCAAATGTAAATATATGCAAAAAAAATGAATCTTTGATGTTTGCTATAATATATTAGTATCAGGAAGTCGTTAATACACTTAATACTATGCCGTTGGGGTCTAATCTAGAGCTTGATTCTATCTTATCTTTCAATACAACTAAACCGCAAAACAGGGTATATTCTGCTTTGTAGCTATTGATTTGCAATTCGCACACTACTACAACATACGTAGAAAAATACTTTAAGTTGCTTTTTACAGTCTATTCTCGATTACGTTTAGGTGAGTTCTTCATCATAATAGTGAGTAGCATCATATAATAATAAATCTAGACCCTCATTTTCCTGTTTCATTCGTGCATCATCCCAATCTAAATATTCTTGGAGATCTTCCATCACAGCGCCTCTGATTTCAGCAATACTTTCAATGTCAAAATACAAGCGCCCTGTTCTTCGCACGAAGAAATCACTGGCACTATTGACCATTTCATATTGGGCAGTAAACCAAACTTCAGCTCTGGCCAATGCTATGGTAGGAGTATCTGCACTGAATTCAGTCATTTTATTCAGAATCATTTGACTCTGTGGACCATAAACAGTGGTCAAATACCAAGCATAGTAGGCGGCTAACCCCTGGCCTTCCAATTCTTTTTCAAGATTTGCCACATATTTCTGTACCGCCTTCGCGCCTTGAAAAGGTGGGCTTGTTAGATGGATTTGCTTAGTAGTGCAAGGGCCAAAACTTTGGCCTGATTCAGCAGACAACTGCTTTGCTACTAAATTCACAATTCGTTGGGCCATTTTCCGGTATCCGGTCAATTTCCCTCCCGCAATGGAAATCAAACCAGTGGGCGAGATAAAGATCTCATCTTTTCGTGAAAGCTCAGAGGGTGACTTTCCTTCTTCATGAATCAATGGCCTCAGCCCTGCCCAATTTGATATTATATCTTCAACCTCTAGGTTAATCGTGGGAAACGCATTATTCACCGCTTTCAATAAATAATCTGCATCGGCCTTCGTCACAACTACCCTATCTAATCTGCCTTTATAATTCGTATCGGTAGTCCCAACATAGGTGATCTTGCCACGGGGAATGGCGAAGATCATGCGACCATCAGAGACATCAAAATAGATAGAATGTTGCAACGGTAATTTCTCCTTGGGAACGACAATATGTACGCCCTTCGTCAAATGCAATCGCTTGCCAGACAAGGAACCATTGAGTTTTCGAACTCGATCAACCCAAGGCCCTCCCGCTGAAACGACCTTTTTGCCTTTGATAGAAAACTGCTGCCCTGACAACACATCTTTGCACTGAATGCCATTAATTGTTTCTCCTTCATAACTAAACTCTATAGCCTCACAGTAATTCAAGGCCATAGCCCCAAACCTTGCTGCCATTTTGATCATTTCAATCGTCAAGCGAGCATCATCCGTCCTATATTCTGCATAAAAACCGCCTCCTTTAAGGTTCTTTTTATCGAGCAAAGGCTCTAAGGCAAGCGCCTGTTTCTTGGAAAGCATTTTTCGTCTATCCTCTCGCTCAACTCCGGCTAATAAATCATATACCAGTAAGCCAAAAGAAGTAGCCCATTTGCCATAGGTCCCTCCTTTAATCAAAGGCAAAAGCATTTTTTCTGGCAATACCAAGTGTGGTGCCAACTTATGCACCACGGCTCGCTCAGTCCCTGTCTCTCTTACTAAAGGAATATCAAATTGCTTTAGATACCGCAATCCTCCGTGAATCAATTTTGTCGATTTACTACTCGTTCCGGAAGCAAAATCCCCTTTTTCAATCAGCGCCACCTTCATTCCCCTGGAAGCTGCATCTAAAGCAATTCCACAACCAGTGGCTCCTCCCCCAATCACGACTAGGTCAAAAGAACTTTTTTCAAGTTTTTGAATTTCCTCTTTCCGATTCACAGCTGAAAAAGGCACCTTTTCTTGAAGATCCATACTACTATTTTTCATCGTTAAACGAGTTAGTACTCGCCGTTTCTTATCAATCGAAATCTTTATTTTTGAGCCGCTGAAATACCTGGCCACAGAAATAAATTAACAAGCAACACTGCCTAAATCCGAAGTTTCAGGTATTGATTCCCAATGGAAACTTCAGATTCTTCGCAGTGGCTTATTGCTAAGAAGTTTTTGTTCTATGTATTAAATAGTCTCTCTACCACAATTTAGAACGCGTTCTAAATACTTTTGTTCCTTTCACTCTATGTTGGTGAGGTATTCGGCATAAGAATTCCATTTCCTTTGGCTGATACTTCTCACCACCAATGTTCATACAGTACGACTATCCAACTACACCAGAATGTTACCCTGGTACATCATTGAACCGTCGCTCACATAATCGCTAAATTGAAAACCAGTACTGAGGAGTTAATCCACCTATTTTACGATAGGCAGGAAGGCAACACCAACAGATTGGTGAAAGTCGAGGTAGGCAAATTGAGCTAGTTGGGCAAAAGGGTGTTGAACTGTTCCATTGTAAAGTCTCCCAATTAAGGTCGGCTTGTGCTTATGAGGTCTGCCTCAACCATTCGTTTTTCCCACCATCTTCGGTTAGGACTCACGATTTCTCCGTTTTCACGTAAATATTTTTCGATCATTAGACTAGCAATGGGCGCAGCATAGGTGCCTCCCCAAGTACCATTTTCTACATAAACAGCAATGGCAATTTTCGGCTTATCTTTCGGCGCGAATGCAAAGAAGATGGAGTGATCTTTACCATCTCTTTGATTGTTTTCAGCCGTTCCTGTCTTTCCACATACAGTAATATCCGGAATATAAGCACTTGTAGCTGTACCACTCGTGACTACTCGCTCCATCCCATCAATAACTGTTTCAAAATGATCTGGATGAATATCTATCTCCACTTTTTTCTTACTAGTGTCAAAAGTAAGCGGAGGCTTATCTTCATGAACAATTCTCTTCATAAGATGTGGCTCAACATAGTATCCCCGATTTCCAAGTAATGCTGCTAAATTGGCCATCTGCAAATTGGTCATCAGTAGTTCTCCTTGGCCAATCCCCAGGGATCGAATCCAAATGGATTTCCAATTAGATTCATTGGCATAGACCTTTTCTGAAAAATATTGTGAAGTTGGAAAATTACCAATTTGTTCCCCTGGAAAGTCAATGCCCAGTTTCTGTCCCAACCCAAAGTCCTCTAAGAGTCCATTGAAGTGATCTAGACCTAAGGATGGTTGGTCGGCTCCTGCTTGATCCACTATCCTCCGAAATACATTCACAAAGTAGGCATTGCAGGAGTGTTGGATGGCTGAAGAAACCGAAGTACAGGTAGCATGATAATGACAACCTGTCAATTTTTGTCCATTCACATAATAGCCTGCCTGACAAGAAATCGTTGTCCGAGGTGTAATTAGCGTATCCTCCAAGGCCACTAAGGCTACCACTGGCTTAAACAGTGATCCAGGAGGATATTGTGCCATTAAACTACGATTAAACAAAGGGTTCAGAGAATCTTTTTGCAACTTAGCATAAATCCGACCTCTGTCTTTGTTAATTGTCAATTCATTAGGATCGTAGGTAGGTGTACTTATCATGGCCAATATCTCTCCGGTAGCTGGTTCAATCGCTACTATACTACCGATCTTATTGGACATTAATCTCTCTCCATATTTTTGAAGTCGTAAATCAATTGTGGTATGTAAGTTACTTCCTGACACTGCCGGAACATCACTATTCCCATCATTGTAATCACCGACTTCTCTACCCATATTATCTTTCAACACGAGCCGCAGTCCCTTTTTCCCTCTCAAGTATTCTTCATACTGTTTTTCCAATCCGCTGGCTCCGATATAATCACCCAATGCATATACTGGCAAGGAATCGTTGCCTCTGGATTCATCCGGTTCCTTAATTTGTAATTCCTTTCGATTCACTTCCCTAATATAGCCCAGCAAATGTGGAGAGGTAGCATGTGGATAACCTCTTACATTTCTTACCTGCGGGAAAAACCCTGGGAATTCATAAAGCGTCTCTTGAAAACGAGCATAAGTTTCTATGGAAATCTTATCCAGAAACACGTAAGGGACAGACTTTGAGTAACGAACATCGCCCCAATTCTTATTCAGTCGCTTGATAAATTCAGTCTTTGTAATCTTCAATAATTTACAAAACTTAATGGTATCCATTTTAGGATTCACCTGATTATAGGTCACCATTAAATCATAGATATAGTCATTATTGACAAGAAGACTATCATTCCGGTCATAGATAAGGCCACGGGATGGATACATAACATATTCTCCAATCGTAGCAGCATCTGCCTTAGATCGAAAAGAGCTATCCCATAATTGAAGCTGTGCCGCCTTAAATATCAGCATCAAGGCTCCAATGATGAAGACCCAACGGATATAAAGTGCTCTATGATTATTCGACGTGGCCAATACTTCTTATTGTGATGGTCTAAAAATAAGCATGTATATAAAGATGAAGATCATCGATAATATATAGGTAAAAAAGCTCTTCTGCAAGATTTCTAGTATTTGTGAGGGAACAAATACTTCCATTGTAAAATAGAAAACAACATGGCAGAGTAAGAGTATGCCTAGATATCGCATAAACCAGGGCAATCCCAAATCTCTAATCGTCGGACTGGATGTAATCTTATACCCATCTCGTGGCACCATCCAATCCAATTTAATGACGATATCACGCATGTAAGCCATAAAAACTAAAGCACTAGCGTGAACCCCAGGCGAATCGTAAGCCATATCGATCAATAAGCCAAAAACAAAAGCAATGAGTAGCAAAACAGACCGAGGCGTTCTGAAGGGTAACAACAGTATAAACAAAGGGTAGAATAATACATTCCAGTATAGATACCCGTCCCAACCTGTTGATAGACGCTTTAAGAATAAAACCTGCAACAAGTAAAAGACAACACAGCGAAATACATTAGCGACAATTCCCTCCATAATATTACTCTTCCTCTAATTCGGATAGATCGTCTTTCATTAAGTTTTTGATCGCATAAGCATATCGAATGGCCCTGAGATCATTTGTAAGTTTTACTCTAATTTTATGACTGGAAGCTCCCGATTCTTTACTTACATCATCGATTTTTCCAATCATAATATTGGGAGGAAATAGAATAGAATAACCACTAGTCAATACCGTGTCTCCAAGCTCTGGCGTATGATGCGTGGGGATATCCTGCAAGATCATATGAAAATAATCCTGCTCATCTACATCCCATGTTAAGGACCCAAAAAGCCCTGTTCCTTTCAGCTTGGCACTAATCCGAGTATCCGGATGAAAAACGGTCATCACCCTACAATGATAATTGGAAGCACTGCGAACTACCCCAACAATACCCTGGTCATCTACAACTCCCATATGTGGTTCTACTCCATGCTTTTTCCCTCGATTAAGCGTAATGTAGTTTCTTCTTCCCAAAAAGGTTTTGCTAACTACATCGGCATCGATAAAGATAAACTGCTGAGCAATAGTATCGAAAGTGGCGTAAGTGGAGTCAAAATCCCGGTACATAGCATTTCCCTCTTGAGCCCTCAAACGAGCTACCTCCGCGCGCAAGCGCTCAACTTCCTCGTTCAAGTGCAAATAATCCTCAAACTCATCCGCTGTTTCAGATAAGTTGCCCATGTACTTATTGGCGGAGCTAAGTGCGACTTGTTGTTGATAATTATTGAAGCGAATGATCAAAGCAAAGCATATGACCTCCAGGAGAAGGAAGAGTGCAAATCCACTAAGTTTGGAAAAGGCTTGTAGCAGATTACTCATATGCTTTTGCCGTTATTATCATCTAAATGATAGGCCGGTAATATAGTCGGGATTATCTATCTTTTCTTTCTCGATTCTACAACTAGACGCTCTTTCTATCGATTAGGAAAGAAAAGCGATCTGTGTTTTTCAATGCAATACCTGTGCCACGAACAACTGCTCGTAAAGGATCTTCAGCAATATGAACATCCAATTTGGTTTTTTGTGAGATTCGCTTGTCTAAGCCTCTCAACAAAGCACCACCCCCTGTAAGGTAAAGGCCGGTACGATAGATATCAGAAGCCAATTCTGGAGGCGTGGTTTCCAAAGCTCTCAATACGGCATCTTCTATTTTCGAGATAGACTTATCCAAGGAATGAGCGATCTCGCTATAGGAAACTTTGATCTGTTTTGGAATACCGGTCATGAGATCTCGGCCATTCACGGCATAATCTTCAGGTGGATGCTCCAATTCGTGCAAAGCTGAACCCACGTGAATCTTGATTTGCTCGGCTGTTCTCTCACCAATTAATACATTATGCTGGCGCTTCATATAACTCATGATATCAGCTGTAAACTCATCTCCCGCTGTGCGGATCGATTGGTCACATACGATACCCGATAAAGCGATCACCGCAATTTCGGTAGTTCCTCCTCCAATATCAATAATCATGTTACCAATAGGCTCTTCTACATCCAGGCCTATCCCGAGTGCAGCAGCCATAGGTTCATGTATGAGGTAAGTCTCTTTAGAATCTACATGGTCTGCAGAATCAAAAACAGCACGTTTTTCTACTTCTGTAATTCCTGACGGAATACAAATAACCATTTTCAAATGGGAAAAGAAACGGCGCTTAGCGCCAATCATCTTGATCATCCCTTCGATCATGCTTTCGGCAGCTTGGAAATCGGCAATTACGCCATCCTTCAAAGGCCGAATCGTCTTTATCGATTCGTGTGTTTTTTCGTGCATCTGCATCGCCTTGTTACCCACAGCAATCGTCTCCATTGTTCGCCTGTTAATGGCGACAATAGAGGGCTCATCCACGACCACATTGCCATCCTGGATAATCAGCGTATTGGCAGTACCCAAATCTATTGCTAACTCCTGCTTGAAAAAACTGAATAATTTCATTAAATCTGGTTCTCCTTAGTACCTGTTTGGAGGTCTTTATCGGCGATAAAAGAATTTATTTGTCAGCCCAAAGGCATTCTTTAGCCTAAAGCGCGACCGCTAAACATGCACTTTTAGTTTAGTGTTTCTGTTAAAGCGTGTCTGAGGTGAAGTTTTCTTTGGCGCAAAGCAACGCAAATTTTACGTAAAATGAAAGGATATTCTCAAGAAAAACAAGGCGTTACACAAAAAGCCTAGTTTTTCATCGGCGCACCTACACTGACTTGCCAAATATCCTCTTCTTGTAAATATCTGTTGGCTAATTCTTGCAACTGTTTAGCGGTTATTTTCCGGGTGGTTTGAACCAAAGTAGCGAAGAAATCTTCGGGTAGGTTTTCTAGTACCATCGTCTTGATCAATTCACTGGCTTGAAACGGTCCATCTATCATCGTTAAATAGGTGCCTACTAAGTAGTTTTTCACCATTCCAAGCTCTTCCGCTGAAACCGCCTCATTTCGCAATAAGGCCAACTCTTTATAGATCTCCTCATATGTTGCTGCTACAAATTCATTCCCTACCTCTGTTCCAATATATAAATATCCATCAAATTTCATCACATCCAATTGCGAAAAAATGTGATAGGTATACCCCTTGTCTTCCCGTATGTTAGCCATCAATCTCGATCCAAAGTAGCCTCCTAGGAGTGCATTAAGCACATACATTCCACTATAATCTTCATGCTGACGATTAAATAAACGTCTGCCCATTCGAAGAGCGGTTTGGACGGTGTCGGGACGAGCCAAAAAGTGTTTTCCTGCCTCCTTTGGTAATGGAGGAAAATGGGGTAGCACTTTTTCCCCTGTTCTCTTAATGGAACCAATATATTTGTTGAGGGACTGAATATGGGCCGGCGTCGTTTTCCCACTTAGAAATATGGTACAACTGTTGACCGTATAGGTACGACTGAAGTGTTCTTCTAGATCGTCTCGCTGTAAAGCCGCATACATTTCTTCTACGCTGTTATAGCCATAAGGATGCTCCGAACCAAAAATAAGTTCCGTAATAGTCCGATAAGCCACCACCTCATTCTTGGTCAGGTCCTCCTTGAGCAGTTGTTGTTTGCGCAGTATAAAGGATTGCAATTCGCTGGCGAGGAAAGAAGGATTCTCTAGTACATCTTTTAGGATCGGTAGCACTTTATCCAAGTACCGACTCAAACTATACATGATTACATTAGCCGAATCCAGGTTAAAAGGAAGACTGAGACTACATCCATAAAAGTCAAAAAACTCCGCAATTTCTGAGCCAGCATAGGTGGCAGTCCCTTCGCGCAACAAACTCGTGGTAGCTCGTGCCACCAAAGGCTTATGCTCATAGGGCCTTCCTGCATCAAAAACCAATTCTAACTTCACCACCTCTTGCGTCCCCATATGGACTTCATAAACAGGAATACCATTGTCCAGAACATGCCGCGTATATTTGGGCAACTGTACATCCTCTGGCATCCTGATTACAGGTGCTTTCGTCCGGTCTAGCATCATAATTCAAATTTCTTAAGCAAGCAAAGGTACTACTTTAACCCAAGCATTGCACAGAAGAGTTGAAGAACCTATCGAAGTAATACCACTCCACCTGACACTTCTCTCAAGTCACCACCTGATTGGCGCCATTGTATTCTGTATATATACAATCCGGCAGCCATTGCTTCTCCATTGTTTTGCCCAGTCCAGCCAATTTCTATATCCCGACTCAAAAAAACATGTCCACCCCAGCGATCAAAAATATCTAACTGATACTCTTCCAACATACCGAAAGCTAGCGCAGGTCGGAATATCTGGTTAACACCTTCAGGAGCAAAAACGTTTGGCACATAAAAAGGAGCCACAGGCATTACACACACGATGTTGGAACGAGAAGTTACATTCCTTTGCTCCCCTCCCGGCAGTTCAATCAGTACCCTCGCCTGAATATAATAACAAATCTCCTCACCGCTTGCCCCATCAATACTCACTTGGTCGTTAAGTGATAAAGTACCACTGGTTACTGTCTCCACCAAGGTTTCTACTCCAGCAACAACACGGTAGATATCATATTCCAAAGACTGTTGTAACCCATTGATATAGGGTGTCCAATTCAATTGATTCGTAGCATCGCTGGCCGCTTCTGCACTCAAAAAGATCGTCTGTACACTATTGGAGTTCTCCACTTCGCCACACAAGTCCTCTGTAGTAATAGAAAACGTAGCAAAATCCTGACTAGCATCGGTCTGATTATCTATAAAAGTGTTTTCTTCGGTAAAAGCTACACCTGATAATAAAGATTGAGCGCTAGATGAGGCCCCCATTTCCACATTGAGATCAGCAGCTTGTAATTCGGCATTGGGATTTATTTGCCAATCTATAATGAACTCGTTATTGGGCCCTACACTAGCATTGAGTAAGTTTAACTGCTCGACTGGATCTACCACGGAGATAGTTGTACAAACCTCATTAGATTCCGAAATAATATTGGTCCCTTCTTGCGCCGCAATCACTTTAAAACAATACAACACTTCTCCTCTTGCTTGGTCAAACACAAAGCTATTGACATTTCCTCCCAGCGTGGCAAGCACGTCAAAGGTTCCTCCATTTTCGCTGATTAAAATATTATGTTCTGCAATGCCCCCATCCCAGTTTTGGTAAAGGTTCCAAGACAGTTCAATGGATTGTTCACAGCTGTCCAAAGCGTTGGTTTCTAAAAAGATCGTTTCATGTAAAGGTGCTGTAAGGCTTGCATTCCCACATGCGTCAATCGCTACTACGAAGTAAGTCTCTTTGCGATCCATCGGACTAGCATTGCTATCAATATAGCTCAAACCATTACTTACGGTATCTATAATGCTGGTTCCCATACTAGTGTTTCTGGAAATTACATAGGCTATAACTTCTGGGGATGGACTTGGATCCCACTCCATGTTCACTACTCCGTTTTCCACCGTAACATACCTAAAGAGCGGCACTTCTGGGTTCCTATTGTCCAATGTATCTGATTGTTCCGTCAGTGTACCTGGACAATTAGCAACGGTCTCCATATAATAGAACCATGTTGCAATTCCGGCATCAGCATGAAAAAAGGTTGTTTGATTGAGGTTCGAGACGGTAGTTAAAATCGAGTAAGGTCCGCTTTCAGTTTCACTTGCCCATATACGGTATCCATCTGGAGTAGCACAACTAACGGTGGGGATTTCCCAAACAAGCGTATCATTACTAACACATAGCAGTGCAGGTGCTTCCAATTGTGCCTGCAAAGTCGTCCTGGAAAATAGCAGTAAGATACCAAGGATGAGTAAACGATTCATCGGGTTTAATTTTGTTCATAGGTATTCTCCGATGACATCATTTCCTTGAATTTCTCTTCTAGTCTCGTCATCGGATATCGATCAAACAGGGCGTAGGTGAGCGGAGTTTCTCCTAATTGTTTTTCATAAAATACAAGGCCTATGTTCTTAGCGTAAATCTCTGTGCCTTCCCACTGTGGTTCCATACCTCCCTGCTCTTTATCATCTAGTTCTACCAATTCTTTGACTTCAAATAATACAGCAGGAAGTTTTTTCCCTTTAAAAACATAGGTGGTGTCTCCTACATAACGACGATTTTTAATCAGTGTTGTGACGAGGTGGGGTTGATCTGGGGAGCTAATTTGGACCTTATAGAGAAAGATGCCTCCTTCCTCGCTTACCTTGAAAGGGAATATCGTACCGGATAAGACTTCTGAATTTAGGGGTTGCTGACGTCCGGTGGAATCAGTAATGAATAGGGATAATTCGTTTTGGATGATACCGTTACTCACCATTTCTTCTTTTGCAAGTTGGCGTGGAATCAGGTCATACTCGTAGTACGTTCCTGTCAAATACACCCCGTCCTCTTCAATAAATGAGCGATAGTACCAGTATACTGGAGGTAGAGAATCATTTCCGATGGCTCGATATTCGTAAACGAGTCCATCTTGCAATTGGCGAATGGGGTAATAATAGTCTCTGATGTCTTTTTTCCCATCATTGTCCGAACAAGCAGAAAAGCCGGTCAAAATCAAACATAAAATGCCTACTGTATATCCTATTCTAGAAACAGGCTTTAAATCGTAATGCACCATTGTACTGTCTAGGGTTTGTCTTGTAAAAAGTGATTTATTGAGCTTATAAAAACAAAAATTGAAATTGAATCTACCTTTCCTAAACCTGAAATCTTAGCAGTTTGTTATGTTTCTGGGTGCCAAAATGTCATCTTTCTGGCTATTGGTATGAATTGTGCCCATCATTTTGCCGCAAGCCTAAACGTTGCATTAAGCAGACCATGTTGAAGCAAGCAAATTTTGTTCTTCACTGGTACAATTCGCCTTAAAGGCAGCAAAAATGGCGTATAAAACGGAAAAACTTGCTTCTGGTAAACAATTACTGTCTACTTAAGCACTCTCTTAGTCGAAAGATGAACATGCCTCCATACTTATGCTTATCTTTGCGGCACCAATTACAAGAAATAGAAGAAATCAAAGATATATATGTTTAAATCGATCACTAATTCTCTGAAAAAGGTCTTCGGAACAAAGTACGAAAGAGATGTTAAGACCTATGCGCCGATAGTACACGAGATCAACGAGATCTTCGAAGGACTTCAGGGTTTAAGTAATGATGAACTCCGTAATAAAACACATGAGTTCAGACAGACGATTGCAGATCACCTTCAAGGTATTAATGATGATATCGAAAATATCAAGCAACAAACCGCTGAGGAAGAAGATCTGCTGGAAAAAGAGAACCTCTTTGGAGAAATCGATAAGCTCATAGAAGAAAGAGATAAGCATTTAGAGGACATCCTCAAAGAGATCTTACCAGAAGCATTCGCTGTAGTAAAAGAAACAGCTAGACGTTTTAGCGAAAACGAAACGCTGGAAGTTACTGCCAGTGATCATGATAGAGAATTAGCCTCTAATACCAACAAGGGATATGTTAGTATTCAGGGTGACAAAGCCCTTTGGAAAAATTCTTGGACGGCAGCTGGTGGAGAGATCACCTGGAACATGCTGCACTATGATGTGCAGTTGATTGGTGGGATGGTACTGCATGATGGTAAGATCGCAGAGATGGCTACGGGTGAAGGTAAAACCTTGGTCGCTACCCTCCCTGCCTACCTCAATGGCTTATCAGGAAATGGAGTGCACGTAATTACCGTAAACGACTATTTGGCTCGGCGTGACTGCGAATGGGTAGGTCCAATTTTTGAATTCCTATTCCTCACAGTTGACTGTATCGACAAATACCGTCCACACTCTGAAGAAAGGAAAAAGGCTTACTTGTCGGATATTACATATGGAACCAACAATGAGTATGGCTTTGATTATCTCCGAGACAACATGGTGAGGTCCGTTGATGAGATGGTTCAAAGAAAGCATCATTTTACTATGATTGATGAGGTTGACTCCGTATTGATCGATGATGCTCGAACTCCTTTGATCATTTCTGGCCCGGTTCCAAAAGGTACGGAAGAACAGGAATATCTAGCCTTAAAGCCAAAAGTAGAAAGCTTAATTGCAGCGCAAAGAAAACTGGCTACCCAATACCTCACCGAAGCCAAACAATTATTTAAAGAAGGAAAAATAGGGAATCAAGAAGGGGAATCAGGGATGGCACTACTTAGAGCTTACAGAGCCCTGCCCAAGTATCGCCCTTTAATTAAGTTTTTGAGTGGCGAAGGGATCAAGGTGAATTTGCAGAAAGCGGAGAACTTCTACATGCAGGAGCAGTCCAAAAATATGCACCTGGTCGATGAACCTTTGCTTTTTACCATTGATGAGAAGAATAGAAATGTAGAGTTGACAGAACTAGGTTCTGAATTCCTGGCGCGTGGTAGTGAAGATGCCAATTTCTTCATCCTACCAGACATTGCAACTGGCATGATGGAGATCGATAGCAATGAAGAATTGTCTAAGACGGAGTTGGCTGAAGCCAAGAATAAATTAGCACAGGACTTCGCTGTTAAATCTAAGCGCTTGCACTCGATTAGTCAGTTACTCAAGGCTTATACCTTGTTTGAGCGCGATGATGAGTACGTTGTAATCGATGGTCAGGTTAAGATTGTTGATGAACAGACCGGCCGTATGATGGAAGGTCGTCGTTACTCCGATGGTCTACACCAAGCGTTAGAAGCAAAGGAAAATGTAAAGGTGGGGGATATCACTCAGACCTATGCAACGGTTACTTTGCAGAACTACTTCCGAATGTATCACAAACTGGCGGGTATGACAGGTACTGCCGAAACAGAAGCGAGTGAGCTTTGGGAGATCTATAAACTGGATGTGGTCGTTATTCCAACTAACCGTCCAATCCAAAGAAAGGACCAAGAAGACTTAGTATATAAAACCGAGCGCGAGAAATTCAACGCAGTAATCGATGACATTGTAAAATTGAGTGGTGAAGGTAGACCCATCCTGGTAGGTACCACCTCTGTTGATGTCTCAGAACGCCTGAGTAGAACCTTGCGACTGCGAGGTCTTGATCACAATGTGTTGAATGCTAAACAGCACCAGCGAGAAGCTGAGGTTGTGGCTGAAGCCGGTAAACCTGGAAAAGTTACTATTGCCACCAACATGGCTGGCCGGGGTACTGATATCAAGATTTCAGACCAAGTGAAAGGTGCAGGTGGGCTAGCAATCATTGGTACCGAACGACACGATTCTCGTCGAGTAGATAGACAGCTGCGCGGTCGGGCTGGTCGTCAAGGAGATCCAGGTAGTTCACAATTCTATGTATCCTTGGAAGATCGATTAATGCGTCTTTTCCAATCTGAAAGGATAGCAGGTTTGATGGACAAAATGGGGCACCAGGAAGGAGAGGTTATCCAGCATTCGATGGTTACCAAATCCATAGAAAGAGCACAGAAGAAAGTAGAGGAAAACAACTTTGGTATTCGTAAGCGCCTACTGGAATATGATGATGTAATGAATATCCAGCGGGAAGCTATTTACAAGAAACGTAAAAATGCCTTAGCTGGTGATCGTCTAGCGGTTGACCTAGCGAACATGTTCCACTCTTTATTGGAGAGCTTGGTCTATTCTCATAAGCAAAACGGAGATATTGACACTTTCCGTAGAGAAATGTTGAGTATGATCGGGTTCGATCCAGAGATGGATGCTAGTGATTTTACTGAAGGCAGTGTCGAAGATGTGACTAACCACTTCTATCTGCAGTTTACTGATTTCTATGATCGAAAATTCAAGCAGATCACTGATGCCTTGATGCCTGCTATTAAGGATGTCTACGAAAAGCAATTCCATAAATACAAGCGCATTTTATTGCCATTTACAGATGGTAGTTCCCACCCCTTGGCCGTAACCGCAGATATTGAAGCGGCAGTCAAATCCGGTGGTAAGTCGGTAGTTCGTGATATTGAAAAAGCAGTAACACTTTCTATTATCGACGAGAAATGGAAGGAACACCTGCGCTCGATGGACGAGTTGAAGGAATCCGTACAGGCAGCCTCATTTGAGCAAAAGGATCCATTAGTAGTCTATAAGATGGAAGCCTTTAATCTTTTCGAAGAACTCATCTTCACTGTTAATCAAAGCGTAACGGCTTACCTTGCTAAAGGTTCCTTGCAAGACAATAGAAGTGTGCAACAGGCCAAAGAGCAAAAAACGGATACCAGCAAGATGAGAACGCACCGTACTGGCGAAGAAGAAGCGGCTAGAGCAGCTGCGGAAGGCGTTAGCCAAAATAGAGCCAAGCCCAGTACTTTCAAACGAGTAGACAAGAAAGTTGGTCGTAATGACCCTTGCCCTTGTGGTAGCGGTAAGAAGTTCAAACAATGTCACGGAAGAGGATAAACATTCTTTGAAAGTGGTTCTCTGACTTTTTTTGTGTTTTGAGTCATTTGATCCCGATAACTAGACGGGAAAATCGACGCTCATTATCATCGCTTTAAGTTAGCCACAAAAATTGTCGGAGAAGGCTAAAGATATAAATATGGGAGCCTTGACTATCTGGTCAAGGCTTTTGTATTTTAAGGAGCTAAGGGTTTTCCGGAATCTTGGATTCCTTATTATTTTAACATTACCTATCTAGATATGGCCAGCACACATGTATTCCTGGAATTTTTCGACTATAATCACCATACCAACAACCAATTCATCCAACTTATTCTAGACCTAGATAATCCACCTGAAAAGACCATTACCTTTGTTGATCATATCTTTAATGCTCACCAGATTTGGCTAAACCGAATACACCCAGAAGGAGAAGCATTTGGCGTTTGGCAATCTCATGATCGTGCAGCTTGGCAATCGCTAAACCACCAACTGCATGAACGAAGTATTCAATACTTAAAAAAGGATCCTGCTGGACGAGACCTTCAAAGTAAAATTACCTATCAAAACTCCAAAGGCCAGTCTTTCACCAATATACTTCACGATATCTATTTCCATATCATCAATCATGGCACGCACCATCGATCACAGATTGCCTTATTGCTCCGGCAAAATGAAATAGCCCCACCTGCTTCCGATTATATTTTCTATAAACGATAAGCTCTCCTTCCCCTTCTCTAAGAGGCTTCTAAGGGCTAAAACCCTACATTTTATTATAAAAACTACAAATTAGAGTAAAATAACTTGACAATCCTGCCAATATAAACTACATTTAAGATAAATATTCAACCATGAGTAAACATAGACTCGGCGAATTTGAAGAATTAGTGATGCTAACCGTCGCGGTCCTGTATGGGGAGGCCTATGGTGTAGCCATCATTGATGAGATGGAAAAGCGCCTGGATCGAACGGTAAGTATTGGCTCTCTCCAGACTGTACTACGCCGCTTGGAAAAGAAGGGATATCTAGCCTCTGAGTTTGGAGAAATCACGAAGGTTAGGGGTGGAAAAAGGAAGCGGTTCTTTACGGTAACCAACCTAGGTCGAAAAGCCCTGGAACAGGCTAAAGATCAACGTATCGATCTATGGAATTCAATCCCCAAAATAGCTTTTGGCGATTAGTATGAAAAAGAAACACCCCTATCAACTACCCGAACTTCTATTTCGCTTTTTCAGATGGTTTTGCCATCCAGATTTTGTTGAGGATATAGAAGGCGACCTTCAGGAGAGGTTTGATCGCAGGACGGAACAGCATGGAATGAACCGTGCCAAGTGGTTGCTAGCGAAGGATGTAGTTTCTCTATTTAGGCCGGGTATCATTAGACCTTTAAGGCCAAATTACGCACCTAATACTGTTGTTATGTTTCGACATCATCTGCTTTTGACCTATCGTCAATACAAACGTTCTCCGAACACCTTCTTCATCAATGTGTTAGGACTAGCTTCTGGCTTGGCTTGCGCACTATTCATCTTGTTATGGATACAAGATGAATACAATATGGATCGATTTCATGCCAAAGATCAGCAGTTGTACCAGGTCATGCAGAACTACCCGATAGCTGATGGTTTTCTCACTATTGATAATACACCTGGGCCTTTAGCTAAAGCCTTACAAGAAGAATTTCCTGAAGTAGAAAAAGCCATTGCCGTATCCCCCCCTTTGGGAAATCAAGAAAACAAAGGTGTTATCACTGCAAATGACAATTCGTTCAAAGCTAGTGAACTCTATGTAGATCCTGATTTCTTTCAATTTTTCTCCTTCCCTCTGATCGAAGGCGCTTCAGATAAGGTTTTAGTTGAAAAACATACTACCGTAATTTCTCGAAAGCTAGCTAATAGTTTATTTCCCCGTACTGCCGATGCAGTTGGGCAGGTAATACAATGGTATCGGGGAGATACGACAATCTTGTTTACCGTCACAGGAGTCTTTGCAGATCTTCCACAGCAATCCTCTCTACAATTCGATCTATTACTACCATATGCTTCCCTTTCTGATAGAGCGACTCATCTTCGTTCTTGGGGAAATAGTGATCCCTATACTTTTGTTTTGTTGAAAAAAGGAACTGAAACCGAGCAATTAAATGAAAAACTGAGCATATACCTCCAGGAAAAAGTTAAGGCCACAGTAGAAAACCCGGACTTCAATTATGTGGGGACCGCATTTCTTCAACAATTCTCTGATCGGTATTTATACAATCATTTTGAAAATGGGAAACAGGCTGGAGGTCGAATTAGTTATGTGAAGCTTTTTGCCATCATTGCCTTCTTTCTACTACTGATTGCTTGCATCAACTTCATGAATCTCTCCACGGCCAAAGCTATACATCGAGGGAAAGAAATTGCAGTAAAGAAGGTGATTGGTGCGCAACGAAAAGCACTCATTTATCAATATTTAACAGAAGCCACCTTAATCACTAGTGTGGCAGTCATCCTTGCCATCGTGGCAGTCTATACACTACTCCCCTATTTCAACACCTTAACCAGTAAATCAATTGCAATACAATGGTCTGCTCAAGTCCTACTAGGATTATTCGGGGTAATCCTTGGCACAGGCTTGCTGGCGGGGAGCTATCCTGCTTTTTATCTTTCAAAATTTCATCCAGCAAATATTTTTAGAGGAACACTGAGGCCTGGCAGCAGGGAATACTGGATGCGGAAGGGGCTTGTGGTTTTTCAATTCACCATATCTCTAGTACTAATCATAGCGGTATTAATTACCTCTAAGCAAATTGACTTCATTCAAAATAAGAACCTAGGCTATGATCAAGCACACATCCTCACCTTGAAGAGAGATGGTAACCTAAGAAACCAAGTTCCCGTCTTTAGCGCAGCCTTACAAGCCTTACCAGAAGTTGCATCGGTAAGTACGTCCCGGCACAATTTAACTGGAGATTTTGGAAGCACATCTGGCGTAAAATGGAAAGGCCAAGCAGAGGGTCATCGCATCCAATTTGGTAATCTTGAGGTGGATAATGGTCTGTTAGAACTGATGAGTATTGACCTAGTAGAAGGCCGATATTTCGCTCCTTCCTTTGGCACCGAAAAGGACAAGATTATTTTTAATGAGGCTGCGATCAAAGCCATGGGACTACAACAACCTATTGGTCAACAAATAGAGCTTTGGGGAGAGCCGCGGGAAATCATCGGTGTTGTGAGAGATTTTCATTTTGAATCACTCTATGAGGAGGTTAAACCTTGTATGATTCGATATTCGCCCAATGGCCAAAATATTTTAATTAAGCTGAAGCCTGGCAATCCGGGGCGAGCTATCACGGCTATTCAAGAAATATACCAAGAATTCAATGAGGGCTTAGCTTTTGAGTATAGATTCCTCGATGAAGACTATCAGCTTATGTACGCCTCTGAGCAAAAGGTATCGGTTCTTTCTCGCTACTTCGCCGCCTTGGCAATCATTATTTCTTGCCTAGGTCTTTTTGGTTTAGCGGCTTTCACTACCGAAAGAAGATCCAAAGAAATAAGTATTAGAAAAGTATTGGGCGCTAATGCATTCGCCTTAATTCAATTGCTTTCCAAAGATTTTACCAAGACCGTCCTGTTAGCACTTTTGATCGGCCTTCCGTTAAGCTACTTGTTGACTACTTACTGGCTCAACGCTTTCGCTTATCATATAGATATTCATCTCTGGTACTTCTTCGGAGCAGGCCTCTTAGTCTTACTAATCGCTTGGAGCACAGTCGGATTTCAAACTTTAAAAGCGACTAAAGTAAACCTCGCCCAATCCTTAAAAGATGAATAAGCAAGATACTCAATACCAGTCTAAGTGGGCGCTGCGGTTTTTCCGTTGGTATTGCCATCCAGATTTTGTCGAAGACCTGGAAGGAGATCTACATGAGCGCTTTGAACGAAAGTTAGGTGAGCGAGGAACAAGAAAGGCGAAATGGCATCTCTACAAAGATGTAATTTCTCTCTTCCGACCGGGGATCATCCGACCACTAAAAATAAATCACCCTTTTACAAATACTGTTGCCATGTTTAAGAATCACCTAAAAATTGCTTGGAGAAATCTCTTCAAAAATAAATTCTTCTCCTCCATCAACATTGGAGGCCTAGCTGCAGGAATGCTAATTCCCATGTTAATCGGTCTTTGGATGCACCATGAGCTTTCTTTCAATACGCAGTACCCCAACCAAGACCGTATTGCCTTGGCTATGCAAAATCAAAGTCTGAATGGAAAGATCGAGACCTGGTACAATCAAGCTCGGCAATTGGAACCCGTGCTTAGGAGTGATTACGGTCATCTATTTTCTGGAATAGTAACTACCCCAGGAACCTGGACACACCCCATAGCTTACGAGGATAAAAGCATTAAGAAAAGTGGCAGCTTTTTTGGGCCTGATATTATTGATATGCTGTCGATCAACCTCTTAGACGGTAGCAAGGAAAGCATGGAGGATCCCAATTCTATTTTTATTGCAGAATCCGTAGCTAAGGCTTTATTTGGCGATGAAGACCCCATGGATAAAGCACTTGTATTGGATAAGGATTTGGCCGTGACCGTTAAAGGAGTATATGAAGATTTACCGCAGGACTCAGAATTTCAGCGACTGCTATTCATCGTTCCTTGGGAGAGGTATGTACAAAGTGCCAATCTGGAAGAAAGAACAACTTGGGGAAACAGTTGGTTTAATGTCTTTGTACAGATAGCAGACAATACAACGATGGAAGAAGTTTCCTTGGCTATAAAGGACGCTAAATACGATAATATTGATGCCGACTTTGCAAAAAAAACGAAGCCGGCCATCTTCCTCCATCCAATGAAAGATTGGTACTTGAGAGGAGAGTTTGAAAACGGGAAAAACGCAGGTGGGCGAATAGATTATGTGTGGTTGTTTGGCATTATAGCAGCTTTTGTATTGCTATTGGCCTGTATCAATTTTATGAATCTAAGCACGGCTAGATCGGAAGAAAGAGCCAAGGAGGTGGGTATCCGGAAAACCTTGGGTTCCATTCGCAGTCAGTTAATAAGTCAATTTTTCAGCGAATCGCTACTAATCACCTTTATCGGCTTTGTCTTGTCTATTGGTTTAGTATACCTGCTACTACCCACCTTTAATGAAATTGCGGGGAAAGAGTTGCAGTTTCCGTGGCGCAACCCTGCTTTTTGGCTATTGGGGTTGGGATTCGCAGTGATTACAGGCTTGATTGCAGGGAGTTATCCCTCATTTTATTTATCGGCCTTTCGCCCAGTTCGAGTATTGAAAGGCACATTTAAGGCGGGGCGATTAGCTAGTCTCCCTCGAAAAGTGCTCGTTGTCATACAATTTACTGTATCCATCAGCATGATCATTGGTACACTCTTCATCTTCAGACAGATCCAACATGCCAAGGATCGCCCAATCGGATATAACAGAGATAATTTGATCCGAATCCCGATAAAAAGCCAAGAAATCATCAAACATATTGAAACCTTGCGAACCGACCTACTTAATACAGGTATGGTTGATGAAATGGCGGGAACAGATTCTCCCATTACCTCCACAGGAGTAACCAATGGCGGTTTTGATTGGGAAGGTAAAGACCCAAGTGCTAGTAATGATTTTACTTCTCTTCGCGTCACCTATGAATTTGGAGATATGGTAGATTGGGAAATCATTGAAGGCAGGGACTTTTCACGCGATTTTGCCAGCGATAGCACCGGCTTTATTCTTAATGAAGCGGCGGTAGAATATATGGGTGTAGAAAATCCAGTTGGTATGGTTATGCGAAGAGGTGAAGACACTCATAAAATTGTCGGGGTGGTAAAGAATCTTATTACCCAGTCGCCTTATGCTCCAGTCCGACAAACCATTTTCATGCTGCATCAAACTTGGCTCAGACATATCAATATTAAACTAAATGCCGATAGCCCTCCACATGAAGCCTTAACCCAGATTGAAGGGATTTTCAAAAAGTATGATCCAGCCAGTAGTTTTGAATATGAATTTGCAGATGAAGCCTATGCACGAAAGTTCGACGATGAAGAAAGAGTTGGAAAACTCGCCTCGTTCTTTGCCATATTGGCCATTTTCATCTCCTTCTTAGGCTTATTTGGTTTGGCCGCTTATGTAGCCGAAAGACGTAAAAAAGAGATTGGGATACGAAAGGTCTTAGGGGCCTCCATCCTTAGAATTTGTCAGATGTTATCAAAGGATTTTATCAAACTCGTATTGATTGCCTTTCTCTTAGCTACGCCCATCAGTTATTACTTGATGAACAATTGGCTCCAAGATTTTAGCTACCGAACCAGCTTGTCCTGGTGGGTATTTGGTGTAGTCGGTATAGTCTCTATCATTTTGGCGCTGTCGGCAGTAGTGTTCCAAGCCTTACGGGCAGCCTTGATGAACCCTGTAAATGCGATCAAGAGTGAATAAAAAACATACAGCCCCACCAAAGTGGGCACTACGTTTTTTTCGTTGGTATTGCCATCCTGATTTTGTTGAAGATTTAGAGGGAGATCTTTTTGAGCGATTTGAGCGGAATCAAAACCAGGATGGCAACCGAAAAGCCAGGCGGAAGTTTGTCAAGGACACCTTTTCTTTGTTCCGACCAGGACTTATTCGACGACCTCATTTTCCAAATGCTGCAATCACCTACGACATGTATCGACACTATTTCAAGATAGCCTGGAGAAACCTCAAGAACAACAGATCATTTAGCTTTATCAATTTAGGTGGTCTCGCTGTAAGTTTAAGTTGCTGCATTCTATTGCTCCTCTATATTGTAAGCGAGTCCTCTTATGATCAGCACCATGAAGATTCGGACCGACTATTCTTGGTCAATAGCTTAGCGATAACTAATAGTGGGACAAATGAAGCCTATCCAAAATTGTCAGCACCATACAAAGATGCATTAGAGGAAGGGTTCCCAGAGGTTGAGGCAAGTAGTAGGCTATGGGTTAATTTTATCGATAGTAAAGCATCGCTGGAGGTCACAAGCCCCGGAGGCTCTCCCAAAATATTCTATGAGCCCAAGGCCTACCATGTAGATCCTAACTTTTTTGATCTGTTCACTTATCAATTTAAAGAGCAGGTTTCATCTCAAGCGCTTTTGGAAAACCCCAATAGTGTAGTCATTTCTGAAGAATTGGCTACGAAGCTTTTTGGATCACATTCAGCCCTCCAACAGCAAATCAAAATTGGAGGGACTAGTGGATTTGATCAATCCTTTGAAGTGACTGGGGTATTCAAAGCGGAGGCACATAGATCACATATAGACGCACACCTATTTCTCCCCATTCAGGCAGGCTGGGTGGGATACTTTATTAAAACACAACCGCAAAATTTCTCTTCTAATAATATCTTCTACACGTACATCAAATTAAGCCCTAGTACTTCCGCTGACCAGTTGAACCCCAAAATGGAAAGCTTTATTGAAACCTATGCTGCTCAAGACCTCCGAGCGGCAGGTTTTGACAAATCGTTATCACTCCTAGCTGTTGATCAACTCCATTTAAATGAGGAGATCGATACCATTGTCAGTGCTACTAATAGTCGCTCCTATCTTTATATACTTGCGAGCATCGGGTTATTAACGCTATTGATTGCTTGCATTAACTTCATGAACCTCTCCACCTCACAAGCTACCCGTAGAGCAACCGAGGTAGGCCTTAGAAAAACCTTTGGCGCGAGTAAAGGAAGCCTCATTCGTCAATTCTTGAGTGAGTCACTCCTCCTCACCATAGGAGCCATGATATTGGGCATTGCACTTGTTTTCTTCCTCCTTCCTGCTTTCAACGAATTGACAGAAAAACACCTTGACATCTCCGCTCTCTTAAGGCCTGAGATCATACTCGGAATCTGTTGTTTGACACTTCTAACGGGAATCATTGCAGGAGGCTATCCCGCTTTCTATCTGTCTGTTTTCAAGCCATTCCAAGCTATTTCAGATAAAGACAATAAAGCCAAGGGTACGCTGGGCTTACGCCGCGCATCAGTCATCTTTCAATTCACTATCGCCGTTGGCTTGATCGCCTCCACGCTAATCATACAACGGCAAATGCAGTACCTCCAAGATAAGCCCTTGGGATTTCAAGCGAACCAACAAGTAGTTGTTCCAATTCAAAGTTCAGAGGCTAGATCAAATTTCAAAACCCTTAAGAATGAGCTAACTCAGTCGACCGTTGTTCTCGGGGCAGATGGAGCTCAGTTCTATCCAGGAATCGAAAACCCAACCTCCGTTTCGCTTTATCGACCAGATCAGCAAGTCAACGAAATACAAAACGTACAGACCAATACCGTTGGCCCCGAATTAATGGAGTTAATGGAGTTTGAGTTACTAGCTGGGAGGTTATTTTCTACCGAGTTTAAAGCGGATACTGCCAACCGGATTGTAGTCAATGAAGCCACCCTTAAAGCATGTGCCGTCCCTCTAAATCAAGCAATTGGACAAAAATTAAATTTTGATTTTCAAGGCCAAACCATCACCTATGAAGTCATTGGGGTGATTAAAGATTTCCACTTCGAAGACCTCCATCAAAAGATCAAGCCTTATGCTTTCCTCTTGAACAGTGCCCCTTCATTTAATTATTTAATTGCCAAAATCGATGGTGACAATATTGCTGAAGGTTTGAAGGGTCTAAAGCAAAACTGGGACAAGCTTAACCCCAGCACCCCCTTCCAGTACAGCTTTCTAAAGGCCGACTTCCAACAAAATTACGAAGCGGACCAACGCACGGCTAAAATCGTGTCCTACTTCACTTTAATAGCTATAATCATTGGTTCTCTTGGGTTATTTAGCTTGGTCGCTTTTTCGGCCCAAAGAAGAACTAAAGAGATAGGCATTCGAAAGGTTTTAGGCGCTTCCGTTTCTTCCATCACCTTTTTGCTCAGCAAAGAACTGTTACTATTGGTACTGATTGCGGTTGGTATAGCCATCCCGTTAGCATGGAGCATAATGACTAAATGGTTGGAAGCCTTTGCCTATCATACAAACCTGGAATGGTGGATCTTTGCCATGGCCGCTTTAGCAGCAGTGCTCATCGCGATTTTCACCCTTAGTTTTCACGCTATTCGAGCAGCTTTGGCTTCCCCAATTCATGCCCTGCGATCAGAATAAAATCTCTGGTTAAGTCTGTGTAAAAAGGTCCAAATCCAAGAAATAGCTCCAGATATTATTTCAACACAGAAAAACAGAGACGCAGAGGAAAATTTAAACCTCTGCGTCTTTCTTGATCTACCTTCAATTATTTGGCATGGCATTTAGCTCAGTCACTTTTACTCAATCCTAATCACTCTTTATTTTTTTCCATTGCCATACCACTCATCCCTTCCTAGGACCGCTCCCCACAATTTCCTTCCTGCCCATTGTCAAAACAACTATATTGCTTGAAAAAACAAACAAGCATGAAAGTTATCACTGTTATTATGGCCTGCCTGGGATTAGGATACATGAGTTTCGCTCAATCCCCTGTTGGCGACTGGGAAGGCACTCTGGAAGCTCCAGGCATGAAACTCAAAATCGTTTTTCATATTACTGCGGATGGCGACAAGTATAGTGCCACTATGGACTCTCCTGATCAAGGAGCTATGGGTATTCCCGTGAGCTCTACCTCATTTGAAGATGGCAAGCTGTCAATAGACGCCAAGAGTCTAGGTATGACCTATGAAGGTGCGCTGGATGATGCCGGTGCAAATATCAAAGGAGTGTTCAAGCAAGGCCCTGCTACCCTTCCGCTAAACCTTAGTCGGATGAAAGGCAAACCCGCTAAACTTGAAAGACCACAAGAACCTCAAAAACCATACCCGTATAAAGAAGAAGCCGTAAAGTATGATAATGCCAAAGCTGAAGGTGTGACACTAGCTGGAACTTTAACATTACCCAATACAGCTGGGCCACACCCCGTCGTAGTACTAATTAGTGGTTCAGGCCCACAAAATCGGGATGAAGAACTACTTGGTCACAAGCCCTTCCTAGTCTTGGCGGATCACCTTACGCGCCAAGGAATTGCTGTTCTCAGATACGATGACAGAGGTGTAGCTGAGTCTTCTGGTGACTTTGGCTCTGCTACTTCTGCAGACTTTGCCTCCGATGCAGAAGCCGCCATTAACTACCTAAAAACCCGCAAAGATATTGACGCGAACAAAATGGGATTGATGGGACATAGTGAAGGGGGGTTAATTGCGCCAATGGTAGCCGCTGAATCAAAAGATGTAGCTTTTATTGTGCTATTAGCTGGACCCGGCGTTTCTGGAACAGACATCCTGCTCTTGCAGCAAGAGTTGATCGGAAAAGCCAGTAATGTACCTGATCAAGTGCTTGCCTTGAACCGTAAATTGAACAAAAAAACCTTTGAGTTGATTAATACTCACGGGGATGATTTACCCAAAGCAAAAGAAGAAATCAAGAAATATATGGAAGATGAAAAGCAACGGCTTTCTGACTCCGAAAAAACAATCTTGGAAGCTTCAATGGGACAGTTCGATCAAACTTTCCAACAAATTTCATCTCCTTGGTTCCGCTATTTCCTCAAATATGACCCTGCAACTTCTCTAACGAAAGTGACTTGTCCGGTATTAGCTGTGAATGGGGACAAAGACCTACAAGTAGATGCTGAACAAAACCTGCCGGCCATTGAAAAGGCTTTGAAGAAAGCTGGAAATAAAAACTACGAAATCAAGTCATTCCCCAATATGAATCACTTATTTCAGACCAGCGAAACTGGTGCTCCAATAGAGTACGGTAAATTAACTGAAACCTTCTCTCCGGTGGCCTTAAATACAATTAGTAGCTGGTTAAAGACCCAGTTGAAATAATCCCATGTCGACACCCACCAAGGCGAAGTTATTTTGGACACTGCACATCCTCGGTTGGCTAATCTTTACATTGGTCAACGGGGGATTAAATGGTTACCTCAGCAGTAGCCAGTCTGTCTTGATCATTAACTCGTTGGTAGGGTTGTGGGGGTTTTTGGCAACCCTTGGTTTTAGATGGTATATCCATCGCGCCGGTTGGAAAACCTATAGCCTTTCGCAATTAGTTCTTCCTGGCATAATCGGTATAATCGTCGTCTCTTTGGTTTGGATGTCGATAAGCGCAACTGTAGCTTATATCGCGATCCAGTTATTGAATGCTCCTCCGGTTCCATTTTGGGCGCTTTTCCTCAATGGGATGATTTCTGGACTTTTGATTAGCACAGTGTGGACAACATTGTACTTTTCATATCACTTTTTCCGCAGATATACCCAGGCTGAAATTGAGCGATGGAAACTTGAAGCTACCCTTAAAGAGGCACAACTCGCAGGCTTACGCACTCAAATCAACCCGCACTTCATGTTCAATGCCCTGAATAACATTAGAGCATTGATTCTGGAAGATGGTCATAAAGCTCGATTAATGTTAACTCATTTATCAGACCTTTTGCGGTACTCTTTAGCAGAGACCCAGCACGAACAAGTTTCTTTGAAAACCGACATGGAAACGGTTGATTACTTTATGGCCTTGCATAGTATTCAATTTGAAGACAAACTAAAATTTGAGGCAGAAATTGAAGAGGGTATACAAGAAGTCAAAGTTCCTCCCATGCTCATCCAACTGATGATTGAAAACGCCATCAAACATGGTATAGCCCAACAGGCAGATGGAGGGATTGTACAACTTAGCATCCGAAGGATCAACAAGCAATTGGCCATTTCTGTCAAAAATACGGGTCAACTTTCGACCTCTAATTCTAACCCTGCTGAGTCGAATGGCGTAGGGGTACAAAATATCAAAGACCGCCTGGCACTACTCTACAATGGACAAGCTCAATTCAGCCTAGAAGAAGAAGAAGGGATGGTAGAAGCCAAGGTATTATTGCCGATGTAAAGGAAAACAGGAAAGCATGAAAGCAATGATAGTCGAGGATTCTCGCTTAGCTAGGAACGAACTTAAGATCTTGCTACAAGAACATCCTCAAATTGAAATTATTGGAGAAGCCGCTAATGGAAAAGAAGCCTTAGCCTTAATTCCCGACCTCCAACCCGACCTGTTATTCCTGGATATCCAGATGCCAGGAATGGGTGGTTTTGAATTGTTGGAACAATTGGAAGAAGTCCCATTAACTGTCTTTACAACCGCTTACGATGAATACGCCGTCAAATCCTTTGAGTTCAACACTTTGGACTATTTGTTGAAGCCGATTAATCCTGATCGCCTAGCACTGACCATTAGCAGACTGGAAGAACGCGAAGACAAAAGAAATATTCCCTCTACGTTAAAAGGGGAAAGCCATCAGATTTTTGTGAAGGACGGAGAAAGGTGTTGGATTGTAAAGCTGGCTGACATTCGGCTAATGGAAATTTATGGCAATTACACGCGAATCTACTTTGAGGACCACAAACCTCTTATACTAAAGTCCCTCAATCAACTAGAGAATCGTTTAGATCCTCAACATTTTTTCCGGGCCAACCGACAACAGATTATCAACCTAAAGTGGATCAAAAAACTTGACCCCTGGCTCAATGGCCGACTTAAAGTCACCCTAAGCAAAGGCGAAGAGGTGGAGATCTCTCGTAGGCAGTCCACCAAACTTAGAGAACTACTTTCATTTTAAACCAAGGCAATTCTGTGATAAATCTTTCTGGTAAAGAAAGCGCGACTTGTAGCTGAATCGCTAACTCAAACCACAGAAATTGCCTGAAGACTAAAACTAAAACACCATGACAGATTATAGAGAAGTGGCTCCTCCCGCTACATCCACTGAAAAGCAATTCAAACTGATCAGCTTGGTCATATTGGCCGTGATGGTCATCTATACGGTCACAAATTACGCAGGTCTCCCAGCTGAAATCCCTACCCACTTTAACGCAATAGGTGAAGCCGATGGCTGGGGAAGTAAATCCCTATTGTTTTTTATTCCTGGAGTTTGTGTCTTCTTATTCCTGATGATGCATCTAATTGGCAAATTAAAGCCAAAAAACTACAACTTCCCAGTAGAACTAACAGCAGAAAATGCAAAGAAACAGGTGGAGATAGCTCGCGAAATGATGCAAGGACTCAATGTGGTAATCTTTGGTCTAATGTTCTATATTCTTTGGCGGATGGTTTACCTCGCGGAAGGAGGAACGGGAGGGCTAGGCACTGGCTTCCTGCTGGTCTTTATAGCGCTAATCTTTGGTGTAATAGCTTATTACTTGCGCCTATCCAGGCAACATAAATAAGTCAATAAGCAGCTCGACATATATCCGAAGTTTTACTTGGTCAATACCTTTGGTAAACTTCGGATATCTAGCATCTGCTTTTTGCCAAAAAACTTAATCCACACTGTGCAAAATGGATCAATTACTTGAATTCTTTGATATTGGTGGAGATGGTCAAATGATTCACACCGCCAGCTAGATGAAAAGTAGTCCGCCCATAATCCAATCGGAATCGATTAATCTTCAATCCAAAACCATAAGTAAAGCCAGCCAAACTTCGGAAGTTCTCTAAGGATAATTCCTGCTTCAGAAAATGATTATATCCTAGGCGAAGTCGGAAGTTTTCTTTTTTACCGATTAATAGTTCACCATTGAAAACAAAGTGACGGAAGAGGTTATCAAAGTAGATACTAGTAGGGCTACGTTCTGTTTGTAAATCACCAATGAAAACCGTCCCTTGCTCTGCATTAGGATCGTCGTACAGGATATTCCAGCGATTAAAATGATGATATACTATTGAAAAGCGGAATGGTAAGTAACGTAATCGCTTAGAAATCCCCAATTGCACCTCGAATGGCAAAGGTTCCGTCTCTCCCCCTTCCTGATAGGTAGATAATTGCGTTCCCATATTACGGAATAGAACTGTAGCAGTGAAGTTCTTGCTGGTATCGTAATAAATCAAGGCGGCATCCGATACAATGCCCCAACTATTAAAACCCGCCAATTGGGAACTGATCATTTTTACATTAACGCCAGCGCTGATTCGTTCATTAAGGGGATAAGCCCCCCCCATCGTTAAGGCATATTCAGCCACTTTAAACTGGCCTTCCACTACCCCTGTTTCATCTCTCGCCTCTATCTCTCCATAGTTCACATATTGAATTCCACCATGGAAGCTAGTATTCCATTTGTCTGCATGATGTCCATAAGATACGTAGCCATGCTGAATACCAGCCAAATGAAAACTATGACTGAAACTAATCTGCTGATGCATCAAGGGGTTCAGCAAGCTCGGATTTGCCAATGCCAGATTCACATCATCGTCTCTGACAGTAATCAAGTTCGCACCTAAGGCAGATACACGAGCAGATGGAGATAGGTTCAAGAATTCATAGGTATTGATTCCTCCAATTTGGGCAAAGCCCAACTGACCAATCAAAACCAATACTAACAGCGAGTGTAGTTGTTTAAGCATTCACCATCATTTAGGAGTAGGAATGGGGGTACAAACTCCCCTGATTTATTCTGCAATGAATTGCACGGATTCCTTGATAATCGCCTGGTTTTTTCAGAAACTTCACGAGCAAAAGCCTATTCTTCTGCTACCTCACCTCCTTCTTTAGACCAAACCGTTCGACAGATGCCATTTTCACAATTCATGGTTTTTTCTAATTCGCCAGCCTCATCATACATCTTCAACAAACCATGTTCATGATCTCCGTTTCGGTAATAACCTTCTGCCTTCATTTTGCCATTTTCATGGTACTCAACAAAAGGGCCATTCTCTTCATTGTCACTAAAGCTGACCACCTCCATCAGTTGTCCATTCTGGTAGTAGCGTTTCCACTCGCCCTCCATGAAATTAGCCACATAGTTCCCTTCTAGCTCCAAGACATTCCCTTCATAGTAGGCCCGATATTCTCCTTGAAAAAGCCCATTCTGGTAGTTTTCAATAATCAAGGTATCTCCGTTATCCGCAAACATGACCCGCGGGCCTTGCAATGTATCATTGTTGTACTGGGATACTTCGATCACATTACCCTCGGGGCTAATCCGCATGAATTCCCCTTGTTTCGCGTAGGTATCCACTCTTCGGGAATAGCGCTCAATATTATCATAGCTATCCGTACGTTCCACCATCTCAAGACCTTCAGGTAGGCCATCATTACTATCCCCACAAGAGAAAACAAGAAAAAATAAAACTACGCCAGCAATTATTCTCATAAACTAATAAATAGGTTGTTGCCTCGAACACAAAGCGGACAAAGAAGGAGAATAGACGAACGATCTACCACCTCCTTTGTTATGAAAACGCAAGAGTGCCTTCCCTCGTGCCTTTGGTCAATTTTTAAATATGATTTGACGAGTTCACGACTTTACTAACTGCAGGTCGGCCGATACTATAGTATTCGAAGCCTTCTTCTTTCATACGAGCTAGATCATATAGATTTCGCCCATCAAAGATGACCTTATTCCTTAGCAACTCTTTCATGACTTTGAAACTTGGAGTTCTAAATACACTCCATTCCGTAACGATCGCTAGCAAATCAGCGCCAATTAGGGCTTCGTATTGATCTTCAGCATAAGTCAATCGATCTCCATAGATAGCTTCAATATTCTTCATGGCTTCGGGATCAAAAACCTTAACGGTTGCACCCGCTTCTAATAACCTATCGATAGTATATAGAGCTGGTGCTTCTCGGATATCATCTGTATTGGGCTTGAAGGCTAAACCCCAAAGTGCTATGGTCTTCCCGGCAACCTCCCCTTCGAAGTATTGCTCAATCATGTCAGCAATCTTCAAGCGTTGTTTACGGTTAACGGAAAGCACGGCATCCAAGATCTTGAATTCATAGTCATGCTGATCCGCAGTCTTAGCCAAAGCTTGGACATCTTTTGGAAAGCAACTTCCGCCAAAGCCCACACCTGGAAACAAGAACCGCTTTCCGATCCGCGAGTCACTCCCCATTCCCTTGCGAACCATCTCCACATTTGCGCCAACTTTATCACAAAGATTGGCAATTTCATTCATAAAAGAGATTCGAGCAGCCAGGTAAGAGTTGGCTGCATATTTGGTCATCTCCGCAGACCGCAAGTCCATGAAATAAATGGGGTTTCCTTGTCTGACAAAGGGATCATAGAGCGTCTTCATGATCTTACTTGCTTTCTCGGAGGTAGAGCCAATCACAACACGATCTGGCTTTAGAAAATCTTCTACCGCTACCCCTTCTCGTAAGAATTCGGGATTAGAAACTACATCAAAAAGTGCGGGATCTAGTCTTTTGGCTAAACTCGAGTATACTTTCTCACCCGTCCCTACGGGTACAGTACTTTTATCAACCACGACCTTATAGTCGGTAATGATTTTAGATAGGTCATCAGCAACTCCCAGAATATAGGATAAGTCAGCGGAACCATCCTCTCCTGGAGGAGTAGGTAGTGCGAGAAATATAACCTCTGCGTCTGCAATAGCCTCCTTTAGTTGAGTCGTAAAATGCAAGCGTCCTTGGCGAGTATTTCTTTCAAAAATGACCTCGAGTCCAGGTTCATAAATGGGTAATTCGCCTTTTCGCAGGCGCTCCACTTTCTTGACATCAATATCGACACAAGTGACATGGTTTCCCGTCTCTGCAAAGCAGGTACCTGTTACTAAACCAACGTAACCTGTACCAACAACCGCAATGTTCATCTACTTTTCTATTTAGGTTTTAAAATGGAATAAAGCACTACTGTCGCCACCTTTCTTTGGGAGGCTAAAGCAGGAACTTGTTTTGGAAAGTTTTCGTTTCGTTATGACAATCATTGACTATCAATAGTAGCCATTTCAGGGAGCGTAGCTAACCTTTAGTACTATGAGTGTTTGAAACAATTTGCGGAATGTCGAGACCTAATTGAGATACTTATTAACAAGCACCAGACGCCACCTGACTGTTTTTCTAATTGGACCCCAAAGGTAAATAAAAAACGTCACTCTCATTTTAGTAAACCAAGCGACGCTTCCAATGCAACTCACACTTCTAGAAATTTGTTTTACTTTTAACCCAGGTACTTGAAAGCCAATGAGAAACTGGATTCATAACTTTTATTATTCCTTCCCTGTGCAACTCATCGTGTTGCACCTAAGGAGTAATCTTTCTCTGATTCTCATCTGGTTATTCTTGCTCCTTCTGATAACGGGTCAGATTGGCAGAAAATTGGGACTACAATATCTTTTTCTTGATCCAGAATACCTTGGAGCAGTTAATTTTTGGAGTTTCTTTTTCCTGGGCTTAGCCTACGGTGGTTTTTTTATGAGTTGGAATCTGACCACCTATCTGCTTAGTGCTCATTTTTTCCCCTTTTTAGCTAGCTTAACTCGGCCGTTCACAAAGTTTAGTCTTAACAACTTTGTCATTCCCCTTTCTTTCTATTTGTTCTATTCCGGTATGCTGATTCATTTTCAGTGGGCCTATGAGCAATTACCTGGCGGAACGATATTTCTGAACTGGCTTGGTCTAACCTTTGGGGCCTTTACCTTGATCCTGTTTTATTCCATCTATTTTTACTTCACGAATCGAGATATTGGCTACTACCAAAAGCGCAAGCAGACACCGCCCAACTTAGTCCACAACATCGCACCTGGTAGGCGAAAGGTAGATTTAGAATACATCAAGTTAGATCGCAATACCTGGAACGTTCGCACCTATTTGAACGAAGCGCTTCAGTCCAGGCTGGTTCGAAGCGTAGCTCACTATGAGTCCAGCTTGTTGATGAATATTTTTAAGCAGAACCATTTCAATGCACTAGCCTTGCAATTGCTAACCACAATAGTTTTACTGCTATTGGGTCGATTAATTGATTATTCTCCCTTCCGGATTCCGGCTGGCGCAAGTTTCTTGATATTGCTTAGCTTAATCCATGCTTTTGTCGGCGCTATCACATACTGGTTTAATGAATGGAAGATCACCATTTTTATTCTATTAATGTTGATCACTAATTTCATCACCAGTTTTGACTTCTTCAATGTCAACAACCATGCTTACGGTCTGGATTATGAGGGAACGCCAGCAGAGTATTCCTACCAAGCTCTTCAAGATATTTGCACCTCGGGACGAGTGGAAGAAGATACGGAGCAAACCATTGAGATTCTAAATAATTGGAAATCTAAAGTCACGAAAGACAGCATCACTAAACCCAAAATGGTTGTACTTTGCGTAAGTGGCGGTGGGTTGAAAGCAGCTACCTGGACGATGCAAGTTTTACAAACTGCCGATAGCATGCTCAATGGTCAGTTGCTGGATCATACCACCTTAATTACTGGGGCGTCAGGAGGTATGCTCGGAACAGCCTATCTGCGGGAATTGTATGGGCTGAAAGAACAGGGTCAAGATATCAATATTTACGACAAAGGGTATGTCGACAAGATCACCAAAGACTTGCTAAATCCCATCGCTTTCACAATCGCTACCAATGACCTTTTTCTTCCTTGGTCAAAATTTGAATATGCTGGTAAGTCCTATCATAAGGATAGAGGATACGTGTTCGAGGATCAATTCAATGAGAATACAGAATTCATCCTGGATAATCCATTATCCTACTACAGACAACTAGAACGGAATGCTACCGTTCCCATGTTATACTTGAGTCCCTCCATCCTCAATGATAGTCGAAGGTTGATCATATCTCCTCAAGGAGTTTCCTTTATGATGGTTGCGCCAGTGGCACCCGAACACCGAGAAGTTTTGGAAGTCGATGCTGTCGACTTTCAGTGGCTCTTCCGAGATAAAGGTAGCGGTGATTTAAGGTTTACCACTGCACTTCGAGCCAATGCTACCTATCCCTATGTATTGCCAATGGTACATCTGCCTACTACCCCCGGAGTGAGTGTGGCTGATGCAGGATTACGGGATAATTATGGCATCCTTTCTGCTACCCGTTTTTTGCAGGTTTTTCAAGATTGGATTCGAGAAAACACAAGTGGTGTGGTTTTACTCCAAATCAGTAGTTCTGAGAAAATTGAAAAAATCCCAGCCAGCGATAACAAAGGTATTTTAAAGAAGCTGTTCAATCCCATTGGAATTGCTGGCAAAGTTCTAGTCACACAGGAATTTGAGCATGACAATACCCTTGGTTTTATTTACGATATACTAGGGCAAGATAAATTCGAAGTGATTCGGTTCATTTATCGATCTAGTCGAGAAGATGAGTTAGCCGCTTCCGTTTCCTTTCATATAACAAACCGGGAAAAAGCTAATGTTCTCGGTGCCATTCAGCTTCCGCATAACCAAGTCTCCTTACAAAAACTGCAAGGGTTAATGTCTGAACAATAAAATCTATTCTCTTAGAATCTGAACCAAAGCTTTTTCGATATCCTTTACCAATAAATCTTGGCGAGGAGCAACAATCATTTCAATCCGCTTATTTCTTGCTCGGCCTTCTGCTGTTTCATTGGATGTCCGAGGAGCATAATCAGCCTTACTAGCTGCCAAGATTTGATTGGGATTCAGCTCAAAATCTTCTACCATCATTTTGGTAATTGTAGCTGCACGAAGCGCACTGTAATTCCATCGGTCTAGCCCTTTTCGGGGGACCGGTCGATTATCTGTGTGCCCAATTACCTGAATGGAATACAGCGGGTAATTGTTTAACACCCCGCAGAGCTTTTCTATAGCTTCCATACCATCATCGGTCATCCGACTCGTGCTTCCCGAACGGAATAATAGTTTCTCTGTCAAGGCCACCACTACTTTACCCGATTGTATCTCTACAGCATACTCCTCTACATCATACGATTCCATCACGGCCAGTAAAGCACTACTCGTACTAATCATCGAAGCTCGACTATCTGTGATTTGCTGCTTAATGGCCTTCATTTGCTCTAGTTTCCTGGCCAATTCTTTTTCCTTGTCCTCCAATTGATTCCCCAAATCATTCTGTTCATTGGTAGCCTTAGCACCTAGATTATCTAAAGCTTCTTCCAATCCGTCAATTTTGCCCTGCAATTTATCTTGCAGAGCTGTCAAGGCATTATTCTCGCCTTTTCGTTCCGCCAGGTCCAGCTCCATAGATCGGATATTTTGACGAGCGGTATCTAGGTGAGCCTGTACAGAATCAAATCTCATCTTATGTTCTGTCTGTAGTGCCTGCACAAGTTCATTGTGCTTTTTCTTCCCCACACAGGAGAATAATAACACGCCTAGGCATAAAGACATCAATAGGTGAAATGATCGCATATCACTAGAAAAATTTAAACCGTGAAAAACCAATAATTACTGATGCCCGTTTGGAGAAACCTGTGTGGTCAAAAATATTTCGACACGAAGGTTAACTCCAAACGGGCATTATGCTGACGATAAGGATTGTTTAGCGAAGCCGGAAACTAGTCGCTCCCAAAAGCCCGATATCCGTAAATACAGAAGCTCGGTAATAACCAGCTCTCAGCCTTTCCTCTAAGTCATGGGTAAATGAGAGCCGTTGATTGGATTCAATATTAACATCCTTCGATTTTACCGCTAAAAGCTCCATATTTTGACCATTCACTACAGCAGTAGCCTGGATCGGGTTGCTGGTCTTAATTGGCGTTCCTGTTTCATCGGTGATGACGAGGTACAAAGGACGCGTACCATGATATTCTTCCGGTACATTTGTCAAATCAAAAGTGACTCTAATTCTACGCGCCCTCCTTGATCGAGAAGTGACTTTATTCGATTTTCGCTCTAATTCCACTTGGAAAGCTGAAGCTTTAAAATTGGCGAGGGTTAACGCCTTTAATTCATCCTGAATCGTAGCATTCAAGGCATTCAATGCGCTATTTTCTTGCCTAGCCACACTAAGGTTTTCCTCCAACTCTCCCGTTCTTGTTCGTAGGGAGTCGTTTTCAGTTTGCAAGTTATTGATATTGTCTTCCAATTCTGCTTTTACTGCTAGAAGCTGTTGAATCTCTGCTCGCAAATTGTTGACCTGTGCTGCATTTTGATTTTTCAGCTGGCGAATAGCAGCTGCATTGCGGCTTGCTCGTGCCTCCGTCTCCTCTAAAGAGCCCTGTAAACTTTCATTCTCTGTTGCTAAAACTTCAAAGGCTTGAGCTAAACTATCAATCTCTTGCTCTAGCTCTCCTTTTAACCCCTCCAGGTCTGAAAGTTGAGCTGTCATTTGTTCGTTTTGTGCTTGTAAGTTGGTTTTCTCCTTACGCTGCTGGAGGCCCCACCACCCGGATAGCAATAATAACAATCCGAGTATAACCGCCGCAATGGTAAGTCCTTGTTTTGCTTTCATGTTATGGAAGTGTTGTTAAAATTTCGATGATCCAAAGTTAATTCTTTCTTCCTTTATACGACAATACATGCCCTTTGGGTATGTGAAAAAGGTATTCAATGACAAAAAAATAATTGGCTAGCAACTAAATCAACCTTATTTACGAGGCAGAACTCCTGCCAAAACCGTTCTAATTCAATCAATGAGAGGAGGTTATACTGGGTAAATGTAAGGTACATTCCTCGTTTTTGAAAAAAAAGCCTTAAATTTCACATTCCAATCAGTATGTATGCGACGCACCAAGGAAGACGCGGCAAAAACTAGGGCACACATCTTAGACGTAGCTCTCCGGTTATTCGGGGAGTTGGGGTACTCTGGTGCTTCCTTGAGTAAGATCGCCGCCGCCGCTAAGGTAACCAAAGGAGCCATTTATTGGCACTTTGAAAGCAAGGTGGACTTATACGAACAACTCATCTACGAAAAATCTCGCCAAAGCTTTAACGAACTGCACGGTATTTTATCCAGTCAGGGCACTGCAGCAAAAAGACTCAAGCAATACCTCATCCGTTCTTTCCTGCTTTTAGTGGAAGATCAAGGATTTCGAGAATTACAACGGGTTATCATATTCAAAACTGAGCAACTTCCCGAATTGGACGCTCAAATCGAGCAACAAAAGAATAGCATAAAGCTTTTATTAGATCATCTAAAAGAGGTAATTGAAGAGGGTAAGTATGACCAGAGTTTAAATGAGGGTGTCGATAGCTCTGATCTTGCGTGGGAGATGTTGGCTTTTCATAATGGAGTTTCCAACACATGGCTGCTTTTTCCTGACTCTTTCCCATTAGAAATAAAAGCCGAACAGATTGTCAATCGTTTTTTTGAATCCGTACTCAACGATCAAAATTGATACCGAATACCTCCTCCCAATCCAAGTGAGAATGGCTGACGATCAAAAATGGGTGTAATAGATTTGTACATTACGCCGTCCATATATAGCCCCAAATGAGGCATCAGTCCATATTCCAAGCCATAACCGAAGCCTACATCGAGATAGCCTACCTGGATAGCTCCATCGCTTATCGCATGTCCTTGGTAGTAAAGTTGTGAAAAAGATAACGATAGATAACGAATTTTGGAGCTATTCCCGATTAGGTCATTCCATGTCACCCCAGTTCTCAGATGGTACTTCAGCCGCCCCTGCCCCATCCGATAAGTAAGCCACAAGGGAATACTAACATATCGGGTTTGCTGATAGGCCGCAAAATCCATTTCGAATACCTCCCCCGGCTCCAACTCGCCCGACCCATTAGACAATGCATTAGCAATAATCGTAGAAATACTAATGTTATGGCTTTCGTCATAATAGCGATAAGGGCGTACAGAATGGCCGAGTGCATTCATCTGGCTATTATCCAGTGAGTAGGTAAATTCAAAATCTCCACCAAGTGGACGTCGTTGATCTTTGTATCCTAGTCCCGTCCGGATTGACCAGCGGCGATTTAAATCAAAATCTAGAAATAACCCTACCGTTTTTGTACTTGAAGGGTTGTTGGCATAAAAAGTGGGCGTGTCTCCGCTGGCATTTTCAGACCTGCGGGCTCGTTTCCAAAGTGCTCTGATTGGATTGTCATGAAAATTTGCGCCTTCGAACCAAGCGCCAACTGACCACCTAGGCTGTTTAGTAGAAGTAATTTTTAGCGCTTCGAAGTCCCCTCTGGCGTTCTCCTGAGCTTGCACCGCTAGTGTAGCTTGCACCGGAAGTAGACTTGCTGGCAAGGTCACAGGTGATATAGTTGTGGTTTCAGTCTTTTGTCTTGTTGGCAAAGACGAGGTAGGCTTTTTTATCGGAGGCAAAGCATTGGTCTCAACATTTTTTTGCAGCTCTTTTGTAGGAATGTCCTTCCTTACAGCGTGATTGAAAAGTGGTGTCTTTGAGCCTTCCAATAGCCCCTCGCTGCTCCTCTCTGCCTGGATCGATTTTTCGGCCACGATATTCGAAGGACTAGAAGTACCCTCCCACTGATTTCGAGCAACTGTCTCCAATTGTAAGGCTTCGATTTCTTCCCAAAGTTGTTGAATAGCGACTTCCTGCTGCTGGACCTTGCCCTTCCACTGCTCTACACTGTGGAAATGCCAAAACAGTAATCCGCTAAGAACTACTAATGCGCCACAGAACCACCAAACCCAGGGCGGCTTAGCTCCCTTAGCACGCATAGGAATGACACCTTCTATCCGTTTCCAGAGTCCGTCACTCGGAAGTTCTTCATAACTGGACAACTGGTTTTTTACAAATTCTTCTAATTGATCTCTCCGTTCCATATCATACTACTTGCTCCAGCATTTTCCTCAAGGCAGCTTTGGCTCGAGATAATTGGGATTTTGATGTCGCTTCACTAATTTCCAATTTGGCAGCTATTTCTTTATGAGAATAGCCTTCGATAACATACATATTAAACACGGTCCGGTATCCATCTGGAAGCTGTTGGATTAGTCGTATCAGCATTTTAGCGCCAAACTGACTAAATATATTCTCAGCACTCTCAACAGAATCGGCCAGGTGGTCAATTTCAATATCGACAAACTGGGTTTTCTTACGGCGGAGTTTTTGTAATGCTACATTGATCACTACTCTTCTCAACCATCCACTAAAAGATCCGATCGGCTGATACTGATAGAGATTGGCATATATCTTTACAAAGCCTTCTTGGAGAAAGTCTTCGGCCTCTTCTTTATTAGAGGCGTAGCGTAAACAAACACCCATCAACATCGGACTGTACAGACGATACAGCTCTTCTTGCGCTCGCCGGTCACCCGCTTTGCATTTCTTGATGAGCAATAGTGTGTTTTCTCCTTTCAAGGTCTCGAATTAGAAATAATAATGGTGTGCGGTTTGCAAGCCTTTGATCCACCTTCTAATGTAAGACCTTTTTTTCATAAAGTGCTTGTATGACCAAAAAGGTTGCTTCTTGGGTCGTGGATATCTAAAAGTGCTTCTTCCTAAGGGAGTTACAGGAAAACGTATGCTAGTCCATCGGTTTGTCTGGAACGGGGGCACTAGCGTGAAAATCCTGAAATATTCGATCTACATAATTATCCAATAACGATAGAATTCTTTCTCGACTTTCCGATTGTAAAATTAACCCAATATGATAGGATTTATCTAATCGCCAAACTATTTCTGGATCGGCAAAACTGGAGTGATCCGGATGTTCAAAACGGGATAAAGAAACAATGATTCCCGCGTAGTCATTGCGAACAGGAGGGAGTTCATATGCTTTTTCTTTAGCAACAGCATCTTCGATCTTAGCCCACTCCGTCCATAAGTTAATACCAGAAGAGTATTCGACCATCTCAGCCAAATGTGCACCACCAACTCTAGATGCCGTTTCCAAAAAATAATACTCTCCAGTCTCTTTAGATTTGATGTATTCCGTATGGGAAGCACTGTATTGCATACCAAAAGCTTCCATCACCTTCACATTTAAAGCCTGCAAGGCTTTATCATCTTCTCCATCAAAAGTACAAACATGAGACCGAAATACCCCACCTCCATGCGCCACCTCAAATGGGGTGTTCAGGTATTGGGAAACCCTACAAAAAATATTGTCTCCATCCACCGTCAAGGCGTCAACGTGATATACATCGCCTGGCTTGAATTGCTCTACCAGGTATTCGTGTCGATTGGATCCCAAATCATGAATAACCGCCCAAAGTTCCTCTGCTGAGTGCACCTTCTTGATGCCTGTAGCAGAAGCTTCTGCTCGTGGTTTTACCACCCAGGGGGCTTCTACCGAACTCGCAAAGGTGTTTATTTCTTCATCAGTAAACAGGGCCGAGAAGGGAGGAACCGGAATTCCTGCATCTTGTGCACGGGCCCGCATTGCCAATTTATCCCTAAAATAACGTGCCGTCGTTTGCCCCATCCCGGGAATCCGGAAATTTTCGCGTAATAGAGCAGCTTTTTCTACATCAAAATCGTCCAATGCAATGATCCGATCAATCTTGTTCTTTTGCATAAGCCAGGCCGTTCCCTCGATCATATGCTGCAAGTTAGTTGGAGAGTTGGAGTCATCCTCCAAATAGAAGATCTCATCAATCGACTCTCTCGGCCAATCGCGGTTCTCCAATTTTTTATGAGTCAATAAGAAAACCCTATTACCAGCTGCCTTACAGGCTTTCATGAATTCGCCTCCTTTGAAATAAAAAGAAACGCAGAGAAAAGTCAGAGATTGGGCCATGGCCATTCGCTTTTAGGTGTAACAACTTGGACAAAACAAGATCTTCTCTGTCAATTTTGTGGGCTGTACAGGTCTATCCGACTAGCTTAATAGACCGCATTTTCGATAAAAGACTTGCGACTAAAGGCAGTAAGAATTTGGGCTAAAATGTTAATTCAAAATCACAAAAATTGTCAGAGCGTCAAGCAAAATAAAAAGTAAGCCGAAAAACACCGTGTTTGTCGGATGATAATTTTAAACTTTTATCTCAACTATACCGCCAATTCAGGAATCAAAGAGGAACCTTGCCAAGTCCCAACTTCTGCGTAAGGTGTGAATCGGGCAAATAACTCTTCCTTATACCATCCGAGTTCTCTTGTTCTCCGAATTACTTCTTTGTGATATTTACTACTATAGGCATAAGCCTTCATTTCTCGGCTACTGTCCCACAAACTAAAGGTAGCTTGCTGTACCAATGGTAGTTCTCCTACCCCTACCGAGAATCTCCTCCCCTCTTGCTGGTCTACCGAACGGCTCACCCTAGGGACAAATTGCCAAAACTGCCACAGTTTACTGGTCTTAATGGTGGCTCTAGTGAGTACACATATGGGGGATTCCTCTTCTGCTTTCTCTCGCCCTTCAAAAGGGTTTGAGCCATCCCAACTTCCATGGGCCATCAGGGTTCGCATGAATACTGTCCATTGCTCCCTACTCCTTTCCGCTAAAGCTTGAAACAAGGGATGTTGATTCATGAAATCGCGAGCTGCCGCTTCGCACTCCCACACCCCTAGCAAGCCATAAACGCCGAGATTTGGCCAAACCTTAAACCCATTTCCACCTCCGCTACCTAACATTTTTGAGAATTCAAGCCCCTTAATATCTACCAACATCCTGGGTGCAAGGCCCATTTGTTTAAACCCCCACCATTTATGCTTCATCCCCTCAAATTGGAAGAAGGTGATCGTCACTATTTGTGTCGTATTCATGTCTACCCAACAATTGTTTCTGCTTTTTGATGTAACTTTTACAAGATTTTGCGTTAAAATAAGAGCGGTATTGTACGTATCGCCAAGCCTATTCTTCTTAATTTAGAGCCGCAATCAACAGATTTGCTATTCGAAACAAGCATTATTCCTTAGCAGATATCTGTTTCTGAGAAAACTTAGATCAAATACAAAATTGCTGTATTAGGCAGTTCTACGTCAAATTAACTTCGGATGAGTGGTTAAAAACAAACCAGTCAAACAGGAAATTTGCCTTTACTGCATCTTGTTGTAATTTTTAAACTCGATCTTAACAACACAACAGAGGGAAGCATTTTTTTGAATAAGTAAGAATGAAAGTAGGAATGCGTAAGCAAATCAAATATCTCCTTAGTCTAACAGGCTTTTTGCTCTTGGGAACCATGGTATGGGGTCAGGAAATCCCAGACCTTGAACAACAACTCAAAGAGGCTAGCAGCACTAAAGAGAAGATGTATCTCAATTTTCAATTGGGTGAAGCCTATCTCCGCAGAGATACTGATAAGGCCTTATCCCATGCCAAAGCTGCACACACGCAGTCAACTGAAATCAAGAATAATAATGTAGCCGCTAGTTCAGCCTACCTACTTGCTCAAATCTATGAGCGAGATCGTAATACGAGAAACATGGAGGTATGGCTAAAAAGTGCAACTCGATACGCTAAAGCGGCTGGCGATGCCGACATGATCATTAAGAGTGTCGATAAACGTAGTAAATTGGCCACCAAACAGCGCAACTATCGTCGCGCCTATGAGATCAACCAGGAAGCCTTTTCCTATTTCAGCCAGTCAGGAACGAGTATGGGGGATCTGGAGCGGAAATTCGAAATGCAAAAGAAGGCCTTAGAGAGATCCAAAGTAGATTTACAAAAACAAAAAGACAAGCTTGAATTCGATATTCGCAACTTGAGACTGGAAATGGATCAAGTTGATGCTGACAAGACTCAATTGGAAGCCAAACAACGGCAACTCCTTAAAGTAAATCAGGAGAAGGAAAGTCAGATTTCCGAAAAAGAAAAAGAGCTGGTTGACATTGCCAAACAAAAAGAAAAAGCAGAAAGAACAGCTCAGAAGCGGGCGGATGAGATCGATAAGCTTAGTGAAGAAGCTGCCAAAACAGAACTGGTTCTGCAAGAGAAAGAGAATGACCTGATGCGTGCTGAGTTGATCGCGACAGAAAGTGAGAATCTTCGAAACCTTTCTATTGCAACAGCTGGTGGTGTTTTTCTTCTAGCTTTACTGTTCTATAGTCGTTACCGTGCCAAACGTAGAGCGAATGTATCTCTAGAAGAAAAAAATAAAATCATTGAAGAAGAACGGCAACGTTCGGATGAGTTATTGTTGAATATCTTACCTCAGTCGATTGCCGAAGAGCTCAAAGAAAGTGGCAAGGCAAGGGCTCGCCGTTTTGATGAAGTCACCGTTTTATTCACCGACTTCAAGAATTTCACACGAATCTCCGAATTGCTAAGTCCGGAAGAACTAGTAGAAGAACTTGATAAATGCTTCAAGGCTTTTGATTTTATCATCGGCCAATATGAAGATATAGAGAAAATAAAGACAATCGGTGATGCCTATATGTGTGCAAGTGGCTTAACTGATCGAAGGGTGATGCCTAATAGCATTGTGAAAGCAGCTTTGGAAATGCAGCTCTTCTTGGATGAGCAAAGACAAGAGCGTATGCGAATTGGTAAACCTTACTTTGAAGCGCGCATTGGTATTCACACGGGACCAGTTGTAGCAGGAGTTGTGGGTGTGAAGAAGTTCGCCTATGATATTTGGGGAGACACCGTTAACACAGCTTCTCGAGTAGAATCTAACAGTGATCCAGGGCGTGTGAACATTTCCGAAACGACCTACAACTTGGTTCGTTACAAATTCGAGTGTGAATACCGAGGAAAGGTAGAAGCCAAAAACAAAGGCCAAATCGATATGTATTATGTAAACCGAGAATTATCCGGGGCCTTAGTTAGTTAGGCCCCAACGCATGATGCACAAATCGTTTTTTGGGAAGTTGTTTAAGAGTGTTTCTTCGCTCAAACTGCAGCCGATCAATCATTTTTAAACAACTTCTTGATATAGTTTTCAGACGAGAACCACAGACGGAGAAATTTTGTTGTAATCAGGTGCTTTTGCACAACTTCATTAATATATTGTGCACTAAAGCAACAGTGGAAGTAGCTTCCTATTTTGTATGTGCAATGAAAATCCAGAACTGTGAGTTTTGAACTAATTTCTCCATTCGAACCTACCGGGGACCAACCCCAAGCCATTAAGCAACTTGTTCAAGGTGTAGATATAGGCGAAAAGGCACAGGTATTGTTAGGCGTTACTGGCTCTGGCAAAACCTTTACCATTGCCAATACTATTGCTCAGCTGAATCGTCCTACTCTGGTCTTAACCCACAATAAGACGCTAACGGCTCAGCTCTATGGGGAATTCAAGTCATTTTTCCCGAATAATGCCGTGGAGTATTTCGTATCCTATTACGACTATTACCAACCAGAGGCATATATCTCGGTTACGGATACCTACATTGAAAAAGACCTACAGATTAATGAAGAAGTCGATAAGCTTCGCTTGCGAGCCACCTCTTCTCTCCTGTCTGGACGACGTGATATTATCATAGTAGCCTCCGTTTCTTGTATCTACGGTATGGGAAATCCCGAAGATTACAAGAGCAGTATCATTCGCATTCAACAAGGCCAAAGCCTATCTAGAAATAACTTCTTATACAGTCTGGTCGAAAGCCTATATTCTCGAACAGAGACTGATTTCAGGAGAGCCACCTTTAGGGTGCGAGGTGACACCGTAGACATCAATCTACCTTACGTAGATTATGGATATAGAATAACTTTCTTTGGTGACGAAATTGAAGAAATCGAACGATTGGAGATCGAGTCTGGAAAGCGGATCGAAAGTATGGAAACAGCAGCTATTTTCCCCGCTAACCTCTATGTGGCACCAAAGGAACGAATGAATGAGATCATCAAAGAGATTGAGGATGAACTTCATGAACAGGAAAAGTATTTTGAGAAGGAACGAAGACTTTTAGAGGCAAAGCGAATACGCGAACGCACCACCTTCGACCTGGAAATGATCCGGGAATTGGGTTATTGTAATGGCGTAGAAAATTACTCTCGCTTCTTCGATGGTCGCCGACAGGGCACTCGTCCATTTTGCTTACTCGATTACTTCCCTGATGATTTTTTGCTGGTTGTTGATGAAAGCCATGTAACTATACCTCAAGTGAGAGGAATGTATGGCGGAGATAGAGCCAGAAAGCTCAGCCTGGTAAATTTTGGATTCCGCTTGCCCTCCGCCATGGATAATCGTCCATTGAGTTTCACAGAGTTTGAGAGTATCATCCATCAAAGCATTTTTGTTAGTGCTACTCCAAGTAATTATGAACTCGAACAAACTGGTGGCTTGATCGTGGAGCAATTGATTCGGCCAACGGGCCTTCTTGATCCACCTATTGAGGTGCGCCCTAGTTTGAATCAAATTGATGATTTGTTGGAAGAAGTGGATGAGCGGATCAAGCGAGATGAACGAGTTCTGGTTACGACCTTGACTAAGCGCATGGCAGAGGAATTGACCAAGTATCTCAGCAAATTGAATATCCGAGTCCGTTATATCCACTCGGAAGTAGATACGATGGAGCGAGTGGAGATATTGAGAGACCTAAGGCTCGGTGGATTTGATGTTCTAGTTGGTGTAAACCTCCTCCGAGAAGGATTGGACCTTCCGGAAGTATCTTTGGTCGCCATCATTGATGCCGATAAAGAAGGCTTTTTGAGGAATGATCGATCGCTAACCCAGACCGCAGGGCGTGCTGCCCGGAACTCCAATGGTTTAGTAATATTCTATGCTGATAAGATTACCGATTCCATGCGGCGCACCATTGATGAGACCAATCGAAGACGGGTCATCCAAATGGCATATAATGAAGAGCACGGTATAATTCCTCGAACAGTCAAGAAGTCGAAAGAGGAGATTATGGAACAAGGCTCTATTTTGGATATCCGCGGTAAAAACAGCAAAGCTTACATCGAAAATGATACACCGAGTGTAGCTGCTGACCCACTCATCGGATATTTGACGCGGGAACAGATCGAACTTATGATTGAGCAAACTGACCGTAAGATGAAGAAGGCTGCTAAGGAGTTAGATTTTATATCTGCAGCTCAACTTAGGGATGAATTGTTTGCCTTAAAAGAACAGCTCAAGAAATCGGCCTAAGCTATTGAAGTATTCTTTCAATTTCCTCACAACACCTTACATCTAGGTAGGTTTGCTTATTTTGAGAAAAAATCACCCTTCTCAGGGAAATCTCATGGACAGTCATAAACTGAGATGAATAAGTGCCATAGACAATGATAGATGATAACTATCAGTGAAGCCTTGAATGTCATTTTTGAATGTCTCGAAACACGAGATTTGCCTAAAAACCATAATTACTTGGACTGTGCCGACCTTTTCCCTTGATCTACTAGACCTATTGATCATCCTTGGTGTTGGGCAAGGAGTGCTCTTACTATTCTTATGTATTCCCAAATTTAGGCTAAAGCAATTGTCCATTTATTATCTGGCTGCTTTGCTCTTAGTACTTGTATGGTTGCAATTGGAATTTTTGGCCATTCGCGGGGTGGTTAATATCCCCTTCCCCTGGTTTTATGGTACAAGACTTGGGGCTTGGCTTGCTGTTGGCCCATTAATCTATTTGTATCAAGAGACGCTTACTCACCCCAAAACCACTTTCCAGTATAGGCAAGTTTGGCATTTTATTCCTTTTGTTCTCTTTGTTATATTATTGCCCCTGGCCTTTGCTTGGAAGCTTCATCCGCATGCCATTAGTTACGGTATTTTAATTTACTTGAACTACCCACAATTGGATTACAATTTGTGGTATTACATCTACCTCGCCTTATTCCCTATTCAGTTTCTACACCTCCTCTATTATTTGTTCATCAGTCGAAGAAGGTTGAATCAATTTATAGCAACACAAGTCGAGCAATATACCGAAAGAGAACAAGAGGTATTACAGTGGCTAAGCAGACTCATGCTAGGGTTCGGGGTATTAGTCATTGGTGCATTACTTTTCTTGATTCTTTCGCCTTGGCTTGGTTTTTACATCAGAGAATTAGACTTCATCTATGTAATTCCAATGGTTTTTCTTACATATTTGATCAGCTACAGAAGTTTTCAGCACATCACACTTTTTCAGCAAATAGAGGAAACAAGTTCTCGAGCGAATGGAAAGAAGTATGAAAAATCAGCCCTGACCAAAGAAAAAGCCATCCAACTTAAGGAAAAGGTAACTGCACATATGCATCAAAAAAAGCCCTTCCTTAACAATGAACTTACCCTTCGGAGTCTAGCTACGGAATTATCCATTCCTCCTTATCAGCTTTCACAACTACTCAATGAACATTTTAAGAAGAGTTTCTTTGATTTTATTAACGCGTATCGGGTCGAAGAGGTAATCGTATTCATGACCAATAATCGAACCAGAAAAGTTAGTCTGCTCGAAGCTGCATTCGCCTGTGGTTTCAATAATAAGACGTCCTTTATCCGCTACTTCAAGAAACTAACCGGCCAAACCCCTTCCCAATATTTTAAAACGCGATAAACAAAGGGGCCCTACTCGACGATCACCTTCTCCGGCAATTTCGTGGTTAGCCTTTTAGCTAAAAGGTTAACTCCAAAACACAAAAATCGTCAGAGAATCTACAAATCAACAAAAAAGGGTTAATCCCGTTCGGGCTTGGCGACAGTAATGTTTTCTGAGGCTTAATTGCGTGTCAAAATCAATACTTAAACCACACGATTATGTTCAGAAGACTTTTGACCTTATGTATCCTTATCAGTATTTCCCATACCAGTATCCTGTTGGCCCAGTACAAGGCATTCCCCATCGATGACGGTCATAGTAGTATTACTTTTTCTACCTATTTTTCAAAAGTGATCAAAGTCCCAGGTTCTTTTGATGACTATTGGGGACATGTATTTTACGATCCCGATGATATTATGAAGCTTTCTGCATCCGTCATCATAGATGTTTCCACCATCAACACTAGCGTTGGTTTCAGGGATGCTCACTTGAAGCGCAAGGATTTCTTTGATGTGGAAAACCATCCTTACATTATATTTAAGAGCGAAAAGGTAGTTGAAAGAGACGGGAAATATGCCCTTCAGGGAAACATTCAAATCAAGGGTAAAACAAAGGCTATCGAAATTCCATTCCAGCTGATCGATGGAATTAATCCTGACCCTTGGGGTAATACAAGATTTACCTTGGCTGGAAATTTCGAGCTTAATCGGAATGATTTTGGTTTAGGGGAAGAAGGGGAGTTCTTTCATCGCAGTATTAATAAAATGGTCGATATACAATTGGTTATGACGATGGCCATCCGCAATACAGACCGCTATAACATGTTTGAACAACCCTTCAGCAAGGCGATTTATGATTTAATGATGGAAAAAGGAGTGAAAGCGGGGCTCAAATATTATGAAGAACATAAAGCTGCAGAGGAAAGCAAATTGGTTCACTCTCCTCGATATTTAGATATTTTTGGACAACGATTGTTACAGTACAAACACTTCGATAAAGCCATTGCGGTCTATCAATACAATCAAGCGCAATTCCCTGACCAAGACTTCACCTACGCTAATCTTGCTAACGCCTACTATCTAGCTAAAAAGAAGAAAAAAGCTAAAGATCTCGCACTTAAAGCCCTAGAAAAAAATGAATTAAACACTTTAGGACTGGAATTAAACCGTCTTTTGTCACGTTGAACGAAGACACTTGGCTCAGCTAGCAGAAGTTTTGATTTTCGAATATTTTGCTCAAAGAGCAGATCAGCGCTTTGGTGGCATGGAACCACAAAATTTAGCAGAGAAATGTAAATCAGGCAGAGATTGCTTAACTTTCCCACATGGAAAATGAGCACCAATTAGAGTTGCCGGACATATTGCTACCCTTCCAAGAAAAACTGGTAGCATCTGTCCGGCAATTTATAGAAGTAATACCGAAAGAAGAAGCACCTGCAAAGTTGTGGGAAAGTAAATTTGGAGGACACCCTTATTTACCCAAGGACAATACTTATCCAACAAATGCTTCTGGCCAAGAACTCTTTTTTCTAGGGCAAATCAATTTTGCCGAAATACCAATACTTGCCCCTTACCCAGAAAAAGGAATCCTACAATTCTATATTTCCGATACAGATGGCTATGGCGTAGATGAGGAAGACCCTTTCTCTCAGAAAGACTTTAGGTTGATTTACATTCCAGAAGTGCTTGATGACGAAACACAGTTGATCAAAGACTTTTCATTCCTTAGAAAATATGGCGACCTTCCCGTATACCCTGGCACCAGTTTCGGTATGGAGTTCATCCCTTCCAAAGAACTCGTTCCTATAGAAGATCACGCCTTCTCTCAACATATGGGAGAAAACTTTTTTGAGCAATTCGGCGAACAGCAATGGCCAGTCTATGAAATGTATGGTAATTCAGTATCATCAGATGGACATAAGATCGGGGGATATGCTCACTTTGCTCAAGAAGATCCTCGGAAAGCTGATGATCCCTATTTACTCCTTTGCCAGTTTGATACCGACAACGATATTGAAAGTATGTGGGGAGATATGGGAACGGCTCACTTTTTCATAAAAGAAACAGATCTCAAAGCCTTGAATTTTAACAATGTATGGTTCCATTGGGACTGTTATTAAGTTCTTCAGCATAGGGGTAACGCTACAAAATTGGGGCAATAATCACCTCTTTGTCCTTTTTCCGCAGATTCTTCTACCGCATTCACCTACCAGGATGCAACCCTTGTCGATTATGCTTGTCTATAGCCATAGAAACTTGTTTCTTAAGGATTAGTTATCCATGTAGCAAAGACCAACAACATTAACAGATTAAAAGCGTATTGTTTTTGCTTCATGTCTTATAAACCAAGCCACTTTTACCCGAGATGGTTTGATTAGATGGAAATCAGACATGATACCTAAAAGAAAAATCAGCTCAACATCAAAACCCGAGTTAAAAAAGTTGGATTACATAAGTACACACCGGGAGATCGTTGAGGAATGTAAACGGGGGAATCGCCAAGCTCAATTTGAGCTTTATCGACTATATGCCAAAGGTATGTACAATATATGCCTACGAATGGTTGGTAGGGAGAGTGACGCAGAAGACCTCTTACAGAATTCCTTTATCGATGTCTTCACAAAGCTGCACACTTTTCGCTATCAATCCTCAATTGGCGCTTGGATTAAGCGAATTGTCGTAAATAATTGCATAAACTTCCTAAAGCGGAAGCGAATATACTTTGAAGATCTTACCAATGCCTATGAATATGAACTTTCTCATCAAGAGGAAGAACTTGGAGGCAAAGTGAGTGTAGAGGCTATCAAAAAAGCCTTAGTTCAACTTCCTCATGGTTACCGAGTAGTATTTTCGTTGTATTCGTTGGAAGGTTATGATCACAAAGAAATTGCTCAGATCTTAAATGTGACTGAAGCAACTTCTAAATCGCAGTACAGTAGAGCTAAGAAGAAACTGAAGGAATTATTGAATAACAAGTCTTTACTTTCAAACTATTAAACTAACCAGTACAGGCTTTGAAAGTCTTTCCTGGTACTACTGAGAAAAGATATGCACCAAGATAGCCTCGAAAAATTTATTCAAGATAACCGGGAGTCATTTGATGACGCTTATCCCAGCTTGAAAAGCTGGGCGGTGATCGAGCAATCTTTAACGGAGCAGAAAGTTAAGCAATTGACTAGCCGCCGTCTACTAAAGATTGCTGCTGCAGTCCTGCTGATTTTTACAGCAGGCGGACTCATTGGCAGTTATCTTACCCAAGCACAGCAACAACCTCCTAGTGTACTGGCAAGCATTCTGCCGGATGTATCGCCAGAACTGGTAGCTTTAGAACAACATTACCTAGAACAAATAGAAGAGAAATCTGCACAATTAGCCAGCTTTCCACAGGATCAAGAAGTGGTAGGCGATCTCCAATTCATTGATGAAGCCATGGAGGAGTTACGCCTAGAATTAGAAGTAGCTCCTAGAGGAGCCGAAGAACAGATTGTTACGAATTTGATTCGTAGTTATCAAATCAAAGTCAAGATCTTGGAGCGCGTGCTGGAACGTATTGGTTCTGTAGCCCCGGCGACTGAGCCAGTAGCTAAAAAGAAGAAAAGCAATGAAATTAGTATCTAAGCATCTAGGGAAATTTGGCTCGATGCTAGCGTCAAGGTATTCTCTGAATACTGCCTTGACACGACTTACTGTCGTGCCCAGAGTAGCCTGGTTGCTTTTGATTGTTTTGTTGAGTGCGGCTGGTGTTCCTTCTGATGAGGAAGAAGGTCGGCGAGAATTCACTAAAACGATCAAAAAAGAATTTGATATCAGCAGTGATGGAACAGTTGAGGTTCTAACTAAATATGGGAAGGTAGAAGTCAACACCTGGGATCGAAACCGGGTGAAAGTTGAAGTTCAGGTTGTCGTTCGAACACTCAATGAAACTTCTGCGCAGGAAGTATTTGAAAGAATTAATGTAGACTTCACCAACAGTTCCAACTACGTCAAAGCTGCCACTAACATCTCTACCAATAAAGACTGGTGGGCAGGATGGGGTGACAATAAGACTGACTACACAATCAACTACCAAATCAATATGCCTGCCAGCACTCACCTTGAGTTGGAGACCAAACATTGTGATGTTCTGGTTGGAGAGTTAGAGGAAGGGGCATTGGTAGATATGAAGTACGGCAATTTTCAATTTGCAGGACTTGATGATGAGACAGAATTGAACCTAGCCTTTTGCAATGGCCGAATTGACAAGGCAGAGTACATTGATGCCAACTTGAATCATTGTACTATGAAATTGACAACTGCAAAAGAAGTCAATATTTCTTCCCGCTATTCTAATCTATCCATTGAAGAAGCCCAGGATGTAAGGGTGGATTCCAAATATGACAACTATAAGTTGGGACAAGTAGCCAACTTTAGAAATAGCGGACAATATGATAATATTGAGATCGTACAGGCCTCAAATGTCTATGTCAATTCCAAATATTCCATCATTACAGCTTCCCAAGTAGCAAAGCAATTGGATGTGGAGTTAGATAATGGAGGCTTGGTAATATCTCGCATGGCCAAAGGGTTCTCAGCCGTTAACCTTCTGGGAAGGTTTACCGATTTTCAAGTAGGTGTAGAGCCGGGCGCACAGTACAAACTGGATGCTTTAGCAGATTATGCCGGTATTGGTTACCCTAAGAGCATGACCATTACTTATGAAAAGGCTAAATCAACGACGCATGAAGTCATGGGGCACGAAGGAAACAAAACGGGTGAAACCTTGATTAAAGCCCGCCTGAATTACGGCGCGCTGAAAGTCAAACACAATTAGCCGCTTGAACGGCTTATAGTTTAGCATTTTATACTAATCCAATTTTATATTAAGGGTAAGCCACTCGTTTTTACGGGTGGTTTTTTCTTTATATCTTGACCTTACAAGAAGCAAGCAGCATGCAATGCTTGTTTGCATCCTTGCCAATCCCCCGCTACTCTATTGCACATTTGGATTGAGCTGATTACAAACTGAAGTTGTTTAAGCTAGTTGTAAAGGCTTAGCATTTGAGTCAAAGCTACTTTCGAGAAGCGTACTTACAACGTACGGTTAGAAGAATAGCTGCTCCCGATAGCTATCGAGAGGATGTTAATGGTTTGAAAATAAAGCATTTACTTATTTTTAAACAACTTCACTATAAGCAAAAACATGACCGTACAATTCTGTGGTGCCGCGCGTGAAGTGACTGGAAGTTCACATCTAATTACTTTAAGTGATGGTTATAAGATCTTATTGGATTGTGGCTTGTATCAAGGCTACAGCAAGCACATGAAAGACTTCAATGAGAACTTTCTTTTTAAGCCAGAAGAAATCAACTGTCTCATCCTTTCTCACGCCCACATTGATCATTCAGGACGTATCCCCAAATTGGTAAAAGACGGATTCTCCGGTTGCATCCACAGTACGCATGCGACGCGAAGTTTGTGCTCCATCATGCTCCTAGATAGTGCCATGATCCAAACTAGAGATGCAGAGTACTTCAACAAGCGGATGAAGAAGAAAGGTCAAAAGTTTGAAGCCAGAGATCCTTTGTATCAGGCGGAACACGTGCATCAAACCATGAAGCAGTTCGTAAGCTATGCCTATGACCGCTGGTTTCAAATCCACGAAGGGGTAGACGTTTTGTTTAGAGATGCTGGACACATCCTGGGAAGTGCCAGCGTAACATTAAGAATTCGAGAAAATGGACGCACTCGTACGATAGGATTCACGGGAGACATTGGACGTCCCAACCGCCCAATTTTACGAGATCCAATGCCGATGCCAGAGGTAGAATACCTAATCTGCGAATCGACCTATGGGGACAAGGATCATATTGCGGGGCCATCGGAGATGGAACGTTTTTTAGGAATCATCCAGGAAACTTGTGTAGAAAAGAAGGGCAAATTGCTTATTCCTGCATTTAGCGTCGGGAGAACACAGGAAATCGTCTACATGCTAGATCAATTGGAGACCCAAGGAAAACTCCCACACATTCCGGTTTATGTCGATAGCCCCTTGGCAGTAAATGCGACTACCATTTTCGGTTCCCATCCAGAATGTTTCGATAGCCAGCTGCATGAGTACATGCTGATAGATGACAATCCTTTCGGTTTCAATGCACTGAGTTATGTAAAATCCGTTGAAGTTTCAAAACAGCTCAATCACACGACTGAGCCTTGTATTATCATAAGTGCCTCAGGCATGATGAATGCTGGTCGAGTAAAGCATCATCTTTATAATAGTATTGACAAAAAGAGAAATACAATTTTGATAGTTGGCTATTGTTCTCCTAACACGCCTGGTGGTAAATTGCGAGAGGGAGCAGAGGAGATTCGGTTATTCGGAGACCTAAAACCCGTTAATGCCGATATTAAAATCATGGACTCTTTCTCTGCTCATGCAGACCGAAATGAGATCGTCGATTTTATCCACAATCAGCGAGGTCATCTGAAAAAGCTCTTCCTTGTACACGGTGTCTTGGATCGTCAAGAAGACTTCCGGGAAATGTTGGGTGAGAATGGATTTCGGCAGGTGGAAATCCCTACACTGGGACAAGTATTTGAACTCAAGTAAGAGAACTCCGCCAAGAAAGCAGCGATGGTTTGCCAAAGAAGAATAAAAACCAGAGGATAACATATGTCTGGTCTGTTCAGTACTATTATGCTGATCCTACTGTCCATTGGCTGCGTGCAAGGAATTTTCTTTGGTCTTCAACTCTTATTAGCTGATGTTCATCGATACAAAAACAGGTTTTTAGGATCTTTACTTTTACTGTTTGCGTATCGCTTGCTCAATCAAGTCTTGATCTATTTTGGTGTTGGTAAATACGATTGGTGGTATCATTTAACGCTTGAACTTAGCTGGAGTTATGGAGCCTTGATTTTTCTTTTTATTCGCTCCAGTATTAGGACACAACATAAATTCCGTCGTAAAGATGGGCTACTATTTATTCCCGTAATCATTCAAATAGGGGCAAGCATCTTCGTTAGATCCCAGAATTTCTTTTGGGATGGTACTAGAGAAAGTTTATCCTGGCTCGGGTACTGGGGGTATGTCGTTTGGATGAATTATTCGACGGTGCCATTTATCGCTTCCTTGCTGATTTTATACTTTCTAACCAAATCTCGATACATTCTTTCAGCTATAACACCTTCCGAAAGAAACCTTAAACCTTATACATTCGCCAGAAAACTCCTATTGAATGCTCAACGGTTTTATGTCCTAGTAGTGGCCATTTACCTGGCAGATTTCCTACTAGTCCGACTAATCAATCACGAAGCCTATTATTATTTCAATCGATTCTTTTATAATCCTTTTTTGGTCGGAATTTCCATTTTGACCTATGTGTTGAGTTTTGAGGGATTCAAGCAACGGAATGAACTTTTAATTCTGCCTAAGCAGCTTCTCCGTGAAGAGGAAAGAAAAGCCCTAGAAAGCATTGCAGAACGACTGGATCAGTTAATGAAGACACAGCAACCGTTTAAAAATCCCAATCTTCTGCTAGACGATCTAGCGCAAATGTTAGCGGTCAAACCCTATCAACTAAGTCGTACACTTAAATTCATTCACAAAACCTCATTCTACCCTTTCATTACCAAATACCGAATAGAAGAATTTAAGGGTTTGCTCCTGGACACAAAACAATCTCATCTCTCCTTGCTTGGTTTGGCGTACACTGCCGGATTTAACTCTAAGTCTTCCTTCAATCGAGCCATCAAGAAGCACTATCAATTAACTCCAAGTGAGTTCAAGCAACATCTATTGCAGAAAAAAGGCGAACTATAAGTGTCAATCAGCTAATTGACACCTTCAATGATGGGATTATGCCGAGCTTGAGGCAAAAATCATCAAGATGAAGAAATTGGTATTCGCTTTGGCAGGTATAGGTCTGATCTTATCATCAATCCATTGTTCAGATACAAATCCTCCTTTCAATAAGCCTGCCCAGTTTATCGAAAAAGAGGAAGGTCCTCTGAAAATTCCAGATGGTCAAGTTTACCAGTTTGGGTATTTGGAAGTCCCTGAAAACCGGAAAGTATCCCATTCAAATAGGATTCAACTGCCTGTCTATATTTTTAAAAGTCGGAACCCAAATCCCCAAGCCGACCCAATTATCTACACAGTTGGAGGTCCTGGCAGTTCTACGATACCCTCTTCCCAATACATGAAAGTTTATGAGTATTTGGATGACAGAGATTTCATTTTACTGGAACAGAGAGGAAACTATTATGCTAAACCTCATCTCGGGTGTCCAGAATGGGCTGAAGCTATATATATGTCAAACCTCCCATCCACCAAGCCAACGCGAATTGATAGCATCAAGAGGCAAGCCGTTCAGGCATGCAGAGATCGTTTAACCCAAGAAGGAATCGATCTAAATGGATACAACACCAATGAAAGTGCTGCCGACATTGCAGCCCTCATTAAGCTATTGGGAATTGACCAATACAATCTATTGACAATTTCCTACAGCACTAAGATTGCCCAAGTACTCCTGAGGGATTACCCCGCAGGAATACGTAGCGTAGTACTGGATTCCCCCTTGCCATTGGAGGTAAGTTATGATGAGGAAAGCACCCAAAACCTACTTGCTGGCATAGATCAAATCCTATCGGACTGTCAAGCCATCCCAAGTTGCAATACAGCATACCCTGAAATCAAACGGAGATTCTATTCCTATTTGGAACATATCACAGCAAATCCGCAAAAAATCTTGGTGCAAAACCCCGATACACAAGAAGAAGAGCTTTTCTTGTTACAGGGCAAGGACATAGCCATCTTGCTTGCTGGACTCTCCACAACCGATGTACCAATGCTTCCCTTTAATATTCAACAACTGTTGGCGGGTGACTACTCCCTGGTACAAAGCCTGCTATCAAGCCAATTAAAGGGTCCATCCTCTGGAGCGGGGGTAGGCATGCGTTTATCTGTCTGGTGTGCAGAGGAATTACCTTTTGCTTCTCAAAAGAAAATTGCAGAGGAAACCCAAATATATTCTGGTATTAAAGGTCTTTCACCAGCGGTATATGATTCATGTATTTGCAATATTTGGAAGGTTGACAAGGCACACCAACGAGAAGACATGGCAATACAAAGTAAAGTTCCCGTTCTTTTGATTAGTGGAGAATATGACCATATCACGCCTTCAAAATGGGCTGCTCAAATGAAAAAGAACCTCCCAAACAGTTACCATCTAATTTTTAAGGGTTGGAAGCATACGGCAACCACCAACTGGAATAATTTGTGCGCCATGCAAGCCGCCAATGCATTCTTCAATAACCCACAAGAAAAGCCTCGCCTTACTTGCTTCGAAAAAATCAAGACTCCTGAGTTTCTACTCAAATAAGCACTACTTTCAGGGGAGATCTTTAACTAACGTTATTCCTTTTAAAAACAAGCATCTTTATTGTTGCAGAAAGGAATTATATAAAGCGGCTAACGCTGCTTACTAAACGACCAATAGCCCATAGTCATTAGTAAAGACTATGGGCCATTAGTAACTGGCAAAATTATGAGGAAAAGACCTCTGATTTAAACTTCCCTGCTTTGGATCTTGTTCAACACCAGCGCTGCCTTCATCAAGAAGTCGTCATGATGCTGTGTGTACTCGTTGTATACCATCATCAATCTAGCAGCATCAAAACAGGCCGACTTAGGCATGATCTGACGAGCAGCAATCGGGTGCAACCAGTATTCCAAGTTGTTGGATCGCAAATAACTCATGTCGTAGTCAAAATTGATCACAACAGAAAGCTTATTCAAAGAGAACAGGTAATCTGTTTCCTTGTTAAGGTCCTTCTGGATATCTATGATATTATAGCGGCCAAAGTCTACCCCAGAACGCTCACAAAGAAAGACATCGCGGCGACCATCAAAAACGATGATATCACGAAAACGATACTTTCGCAAGTTCTTTAGTAGAAAGCCTTTGATCTGCATTTTGGAAGGACGAAGTTGCTGGAAAGCAAAACGCAAACCTCTTTCATCCATCCGAAATTCTTCATCATAGGTTTTACGGCGTCGAGACCGTAGATTGATAACCTCCCTTCCACGGCCAATAGTGTGGCCCAATTCATCAACCTTTGAAAAAACGCTAACAATGTCAATGTTGGCTTGATTGTTCCAACTTTCTAAAAAGATTTTGTTAGAGCCGTTTTCGAAGACTAATAATGCAATTTCACTGATCGCGTAAAAATTGGGGTAACCGCCGTAAATGTTGCCATACTTTAATTCTAAAAATGCTACGTTTGTGTTCACGGTTTAAGGATGTAGTTTGATTTAATTAATGTGGTTAACCTGTTTTCAGTATAGTGTTTCTAAACGCAAGTTATAATAATTATCTATACCCGAAAAATTTAATACCAACAAAAATGGGGGGATTCGGCTAAACTCAAAGGCTTAATTGTCGAGGTTTAACAGCTGGTTATTGGTCCTATTCTAGGAATAGAAAATGCCCATTTTCGTAGATTTTCTCATCGTCTGCGTAAATAATTCCACCATTTCTCATATTCGTGATCATATCCCAGTGAACAGAGGATTTATTCTGCCCACCCGCTTGCAAGTAAGACTGTCCGATAGCCATATGTACCGTCCCTCCGATCTTCTCATCGAAGAGGATATTTTTTGTCAAACGATCAATTTTATAATTGGTGCCGATTGCGGCTTCCCCAAATCGGCGTGTTCCTTCCAAATCAAAAATCTTATCCAAGAAAGCCTGCCCTCGAGTAGCCTCCCACTTCTCGATATAGCCATCTTTCACCCACAAGCATACATCTTCTACTTCATGGCCCATATATATCCCAGGGAAGGAAAACCTTACTACACCATTGACTGAATCTTCCACTGGTGAGGTATACACTTCGCCAGAAGGCATATTGGTTTGCCCATCAGAATTGATCCAGGTCCTTCCCTTTGTAGAGAAACTTATATCAAAATCCTCGCCAACATAGCGAACTTGCTCTCTACTATTCAATAAATCCACGATCTGCTGTTGTTCTTTTCGAACATTCAGCCAACTTTGCTTAGGATCTTCATCGAACAGGCGGCATGCTCCAAACACAAATTTCTCATACTCCTCAAGTGCCATCCCAGCATTTTGTGCACTGGCCAAGGTTGGAAATTGACAGAGATTTCGTTTCAAATCCCGAGTTGCTGTTCTTTCAAAATAGAGTTGTGAATAAGGTCGGTGGGCAGCCTGGCGAACCTTGGCTTTTTCGGAGTCTACATCCTGATCTTCCCGGAGGTTGTAAGGAGCTCTGATATATAGGTAAGCGTCGAAGTGCTCCATCGCTTGCTTATACAAAGTCGGTACATACTGTAATTGTTTTTCAGTATGCGCTTCTTGCAAAAAGAGTCGATACTGCTCTCGAAAATCCATATCTACTTCCACCATAGCTCCCGCTCGAACCGCCAATCGGTAGACTTCACGAACAAGTGGTTCAGCAAGTTGACTGGTGCGAATGTACAAGCGTTCTCCTTCTTGTATTTCAAGGCAATAGTGTACCAATAAATCGGCGTACTTCTCTAAAATCGGATTCATGTGTAGTCATTATCTGCTCGATACTCCTGTCTACCAGTATTTGGCCTGATACGGGTATCGGATATGGTACTGTTCTTGTATCGATTCTGTCAATTTGGCTCTCAACTCACTCATATTCTCCTTTGTCAATGCGGATATAAAGACATTATTCTCGCCAAATTGGTTACTCAAGCCTTGTTTTAGACCTTCCTCTACCTCTTGCTTTCCTTCTTCATCTAGTAGTGGATCAAAATAGAGATCACGGTACTTATCAATCTTATTAAAAACCATCAAGGTTGGTTTTTCCAACACATCTAAGTCCTTCAAGGTCTCATTAACTGTTCTTACGTGATCTTCATGCTGAGGATGCGCAATATCTACTACGTGCACAAGCAAATCACTTTCTCGCACCTCATCTAAAGTAGACTTAAAGCTTTCCACCAAATGGTGAGGAAGCTTTCGAATAAACCCTACTGTGTCTGAGAGTAGAAAAGGCATAGCCCCAAATACGACTTTACGCACAGTTGTGTCAAGAGTTGCAAATAACTTATTTTCTGCAAAAACAGCTGACTTGCTAAGGGTATTCATCAAAGTAGATTTACCTACATTGGTATAGCCCACCAAAGCGACCCGAATCATTTGGCCTCGCGTTTTCCGCTGCGTCATGTTCTGCCGGTCAATCTTCTCCAGTTTAGTCTTAAGTTTGGAGATCTGATCTCGCACGATTCGACGGTCAGTCTCGATTTCTTTCTCACCAGGCCCTCTCATTCCAATACCCCCACGTTGACGTTCCAAGTGAGTCCAGAGTCCACGCAGTCTCGGCAGCATATATTGCAGCTGAGCTAATTCTACTTGCGTTTTAGCTTGGGCAGTTTGGGCACGGCTGGCAAAAATATCCAGGATCAAACTACTACGGTCAATGATCTTGACCTTCAATTTTTCTTCCAAGATACTATTCTGTTTGCCGGAAAGATCATCATCAAAGATCACCATATTGATCTCTTCATGACGCTCTAGATACTCATATACCTCTTCTAGTTTCCCTTTACCAATAAAGGTTTTGCTATCAGGATGAGGGAGCTTCTGCACAAAACGTTTTACCGTTTTTGCACCAGCGGTTTCTGCCAAAAACTCTAGTTCATCGAGATATTCTTGGACTTGTGTCTCCGTTTGCTCTCTGGTGACAAGTCCTACCAGGATGGCATATTCGGTTTGCTTTTTGAGCCCTAACTTTTGCTTTTCACCTAAATTCCATTCGTTTCCCATAGAAAACTAACCTCTTTTACTTTTACTGACCCAATGTACGGGATTGAGTCTTTGTTTTTCTCTCCAAATTTCAAAATGTAGTTCGGGTTTCTCCCCTCCTACTTTGCCAATACGTTCGCTGGCGCTGATCTGGTCTCCTCTTTTGACGAAGGTATCCTCTAAATTAGAATAAACAGAATAATACTGTCCATGTTGTAAGATGACGGTAGTTTTGTATCCAGGAATAAACTGAACCCCTACTACTTCACCGTGGAAAATAGCATAGACCGTCGCACCATTGCCTGTTTCTATATCTATACCATTGTTACTAATTTGAATGCCCTTTAAAGTAGGGTGTGGTTGGGTTCCAAAATTTTTAGTGATAATTCCCTCTTGCACAGGCCAAGGTAATCGGCCTTTGTTTTTCCTGAAATTGGCGACCAAATTGCTAGCCACAGCAGTTCCCTCCATCTCTTCCTTCTCCTCTTTGCGCTTAGTCAATGCTTCACTACTTCGCGCCTCTTTTCTACGTTTGGCCATCTCTGCTACAATGATGTTTTCGATCGCATCATTGAGTGCCTGGTGATCAGATTGTTGCTTCTTGAGCACGCCAGCTAACTGGGACTCATTTTCTTTCAGTGAACTGAGTATAGCATCTTTCTCTTTTAGTTCTTTGTTCAGTAAAGATTGTTGCCGGACACTGGAAGTCAGCAATCGCTGTTTCTCTTCTTTTCTGGACACTAACAAGGTAGCTTTGTCTCTAAGGCTTTCCTGGGTCGCAATGATTACATCGGCTTGCCGTTTCCTGTATCTATCATATTGGCGGATATACTGCCAACGTCGATAAGCATCATTAAAGTTCCTAGCTGAGAAAAGAAAAACTATGAAACTTTGTGACTTTCGATGGCGATAGGCAATCCGGAGCATCTGACTATACTCCTGCTTAAGTCGGTCTATATCATTATTGAGGAAAGTTATGACTTCATCTACGCGAATAATACTGGCATCGGTGAGCACCAGTTCTTCTTTGAGGGTATTTATAAGTTGCTGTCTTTTCTTGATTTGGCGCTGAAGAACAAAAAAACGGTCCAAGGCTGCTTCTTTATTCTTTTTGGCCGTAGCGAGTAGGTTGGAGGTTTGTTCAATCTCTTCAATAAGCTGTTTCCTCTGCTCTTCGAGCACCTTGCGGTCCTGTCCGAAAATCAATAGGGGAAAATAAGAAAGTAGTATGACTGTGATTAGGTATTTGCCCATTAGCTTAATCTACACGCGTGTATCTCTTTGGAACATCAAATCTAAAGGCCGTCGGCTCGTTTAAAACCACCTTCGAAAAGGAGATTTCTATGTTGACTTGTCCGGTCTCTTGACTGTTTAAATCGACATTACGAAGATACGAAAAATTCTGATTATCTGAGGTTTCTGTATAATCCTGCAACAATAGCGCCAAGCTTCTACGGCTTGATTTATCCTCAAAACTCATCTTGTTTAAGAGGAAGTTTCCAGGGCTGAGCCAAAAATCATTCACCTTGCTACCTTCTGTTGCAAAAAGATGATATGCTTCAGGCGTATTTTCCAGTTTCAAATTGCGATTAACAAAAAAGATCGGGTTGCCTAAGATAAGCGCCTGCAAAGTGTTGAAATCCGCAGGAAGATTATATTGCCGTTCCAGGTAGTCCAAATCCTTAGCCAAAAACTCATTAGTTAGTCGATTGAGTACAAAAACTGAATCCTTAGTTACCTGAACTCTCGCCACCTCAAACCCTAGCTTCTTGACATTCATCCACAATAAACTATCCTTACGTAATTTTATCGTAGAGGTTGCCCCCATCTTCTGCCCAAGCCCTTCAAACCCCAACTTTGCCTTAGCTGTCAGCCAATCCGCTTGTACTTGGTTTTGTATCATCTGCTGTTGCACCTTAGCAGGGCTTAACTCATCCGTTTTCACGCCAGTGATCTTCTTGATACTCTTGCAGGAAGAAAAGATCATTAGGAGACTTAGAAAACAGGCTAATTTGGTTACTCGAGGGATATTGATGATAATATGCATCATAGACTATTTCAACAATTTCTTTTGTGCAATCTTACGTTCTAATAAAGGCGAGCGATTTCCTTGTTCTTGCGCTTTTGTCCAGTAATTGATGGCTTGCTCTGCACTACCCATTTGAAACAATAGGTCGCCAAAGTATTCTAACACCTTAGCATCTTCACCACCTTTCCCATCTATGGCTTTTTCCAGCCATTTTTGTGCTCCTGAATAATCTGTCAGCAAATATAAGACCCTCCCATATTCTGCCTGAACAATGGAAATCTTAGGTGCCAATTCCAAACCACTTTCTGCCAAGGATTTTGCTCGCTCTGCCTGCCCTTCACGTTGTGCCACAGCTTTTGCGTACCGCATGTAGGTCATGGCAGATTTTTCATTCAAAGCCAGTGCTTCTGTAAAAGATTGATCTGCATCTGAATAATTCCCTTCCCCATTGTAAGCTTCTCCCATCTGATTTAAAATATCAAACTTCAACTTTCCATCTTGCCCGGCCATCAATAAGGCCTGATCTAAAACGTCAACCGCATCGCCTGACTCCCCCATCTGCACCAAGGACAACCCATTCAGGTAATAGACAATAGCTTTGTTAGGAAAAATATCCATCACCTCCTCCGACACTTCCTTCAAGGATCCAAAGTCTTGATTCTCAAAGTGGATATACAGTATATTTTCCCACACAGCAAATACCGTTTCATCCAGTTCGACGGTCTTCATGTACTTCGGCAATGCACGATCTGGGCGATCGCTGTGATAGAGGATGTCACCCGCGGCAGCAAAGCCTTTGGCGTTGCCAGGGTGTACGCGCTCCAGGATATCAGTCAACTCAATTAATTGATCTCCCAACTGTGCATCATTATCATTTGCCACCTTATTGATTAGCGGGAATAGTTTCCCTAATTTTAGATCAATATTCACATCCTCCTGAGAAAAGATAGGTTTTAAACTGGCAATGTACTGTCCTTCACGATTATTGCCGGCCCTGCCAGAAAGCGCCAACTTGGCTTTAGCATTGTTGGCATCGATCTTCAATATATCTCGATATGTGGATTCCGCATTCTTTCGATCCCCAACTTGATCATAAAAATTAGCCAATAGTATTCGATAGGAAACTTGATCTGGAAAGGCATTGATTAACTTTTGCAACTCTCGTCCAGCCTTCTTATTATCTCCACTTCCTAGATATAGGGCATGCTTACGGCGGATCGTTTCTTCATTGATACCTTTCTGTTTTTCCAAGGCATCATAGGCTTTAATTGCTTTGGCTATTTCATTGTCTTTGACCAGATAGAAGGCCCATTTAAAGTAGTATGAATCGTTACTGGGGTGGTTCTTGGTGAGTTGTTCGTATAGTTCGGCAGCCTCTTCAAATTGACCCGTCTTTTCGTAGACATCGGCTAGGAATTGTTGGTACCAAACATTGTTCGGCGCATTATCGACAGCTTTCTTCAAAGACTTTATAGCTTGGTCATCTTTGTTGGTAGCCGTATAAATCCGAGCCAGTTCATAGGCTGCGGCATGGTTGGACTTATCTTTTTTCAATACCTCTTCATATAGAGGAATTGCTTTTTCAAAATTACCAAGTAGACGTTCACCATTGGCTTCGATGAAAATCTTTTGAATTCCAATCTCTTGTTCGGACACTCTTTGCCCCAAAATAGGCAGGCTAAAAAGTATGAGGAAAAAGCTTATTACAGGGGTTTTACCACAACTACTCATAACGGTCAATAGTTTATTCAGTCAGTCGAGCCATCAAAACACAAAAGTCGGAACTTTATTCCTGATATTCAACTCTTTGTTCGCTTTGACTCCAACCCACGCTGTAATAACGCTTCAGTATGTAAAAGATTGCTTTTTACTCCTCTCCTAGCTCTTTATCAATAATAGTTACTTTGAGGGTGTTTGTACGATGTCTTTGATGGATAGGCATACTGGCTGTATTAACGACGATATCCCCGGATTTAAGTTTACCTGTATTCTTCAGGATGTCTGTAACATCTTTGAAGGTATCGTCAGTCGTGGTGAATCGATCATAGTAAAAACAACGGACTCCCCATACTAAGTTTAAAGTTGCCAGCATGTGCATTTTATCGGAGAAGATAAAGATCTCCGGTCGGGCTCTGAAACTAGATATTTTAAAGGCAGTATAACCAGAACTTGTCATCCCTACAATTGCCTTTGCTTTAATTTCTTCAGCCACTCTAGCGGCATTAAAACATACAGCATCTGAAAGGTAGGTGCGGGATTTTTCTGAAGGCGTAGGGCGTCTTCCCTCAAAAGAGTAATGCTTTTCTGTTTCATCGATGATCTTATTCATCGCTTGCACTACTTTTACCGGGTGTTTACCCACAGAAGTCTCGCCGCTCAACATCACAGCATCAGCTCCATCCAAAACGGCATTGGCCACATCTGTGATCTCTGCTCGGGTTGGGCTAGGGTTAGTAATCATGCTATCCATCATTTGAGTGGCCACAATTACAGGGCGAGCTCGCTGGATACATTTTCTAACGATTTCCTTTTGTATCGAAGGTAGTTTTTCCATTGGCACCTCGATACCGAGGTCTCCTCTTGCCACCATAATTCCATTGGATGCTTTGATGATCTTATCTATCCTCTCAATTGCTTCAGGCTTCTCGATCTTGGAGATGGTCTTAGCTTGATGCCCAGCCGCTTTAATTCGGCGTTCAAGATCTTTGATATCTTTAGGCGAACGTACGAAGGATAAAGCAATCCAGTTTACTGGCTGCGTTAATATAAACTCCAAGTCTCTTTCATCTTTTTTAGTAATGCATGGCAAAGAGATCTTTGTATTCGGAAGATTAACACCCTTATTCGAAGAAAGCACCCCACCGAAAAGCACTTTAAGTTTTACCGTGTCAACTTGATTAGTTTCTATCACCTCAAGTACAAGTTTACCATCATCAACCAGTACCCGCTCTCCGACCTTGACATCCCGAGCAAACTGTGGGTAGCTCATATAGATCTTTTCCATATTGCCAAGGCACTCTTCATTGACAAAGGTTAGAAGGTCTCCCTCTTTGATCGGTAAGGCATTGTTTTCGATCTTCCCTACTCGCAATTTAGGTCCTTGCAAATCAGCCAATATCCCAATATGCAGATTGTACTTTTCATTGATATAGCAAATCCGGCTAATCACTTCCTTATGGTCTTCATGAGAGCCATGAGAGAAGTTCAAACGAAACACATCTACTCCTGCTTTGACTAGAGCCAATAAGTTTTCATATGAGCTGGATGCAGGTCCTACCGTAGCAACGATCTTAGTATTTTGCCAATCAACAATCTTCATTATACAATGCTTTTAATCAGGTTAAGTACAGCGTAAAGGCCTATTCATAACAAGCAGAAAATCAATTATTTTCTACTGATTTGCCGCAAAAATAATAATCCTCTTGCAGACTAAGTGTAAAATATACAATAAATAAAGGACTGCTAAAGTAAAAATATCTTAGTGAATGCCTAAAATTACGGCCACTAGGAAGCTAAAAGTGGGATAAAAGGGTCGGAAAGATGAACTATTTGGCTGAATTTGAGGCGTTTTGGTGTACAAATATGATTTGGCATTGAAGAGAATTATCTCTCTTTAGCTTTGGCCAGGGCAACCAATTGTTAAAAAATCAGTGGTTTATTGTCTATTAACCCAATAAGTACGCAAGTAGGTAAGAGTCTGGACTCTCAAAAAATAATGAAAAACTTTGGTTATCAAGGGACTTATCTTTTTCTTTGCAGCTGATTCGTAAACCAATAAAGCGGATTTCTTATGTCTAGCATTGCAGAAAGAGTACAGAAAATTATTGTCGACAAATTAGGTGTTGACGCCTCGGAAATTACGCCAGAGGCAAGCTTTACGAATGATCTAGGAGCAGATTCTCTAGATACGGTAGAGCTAATCATGGAATTTGAAAAGGAGTTCGAAATTGCTATTCCTGACGAGCAAGCTGAAAACATTCAGACTGTTGGTCATGCTGTTGAATACTTAGAAAAGGAAGTGGCTTCCTAAAACCACTTCCACCGAATAATCTGATATCAGATAATTATTCTCAAATCCACAAATTGGAAGTTGATTCTGATTTGTGGATTTTTATCACTCTTCTTAGCAGATACTTCCCAAAGACTCAGGTAGAACCTGATTAAGATTTCTTTCAAATTTATACTGGGATATGAAAAGGGTTGTTGTAACTGGACTTGGGGCTCTTACACCGATCGGTAATAATATCGAGGCGTATGCTACAGCTCTAATGAATGGAGTCAGTGGCGCGAATATGATTACGCATTTTGATGCCAGTAAGTTTAAAACTCAGTTTGCTTGCGAAATCAAAGATCTAGATACTTCTGAAGTATTGCATCGGAGAGAAGTGCGTCGGATGGATAATTTCTCCGCCTACGCAATGATGACTGCTCATGAGGCAGTTAAGCAATCTGGAATTGATAGTGAGGACTTAGACAAGGACCGTATTGGAGTCATCTGGGCTTCTGGTATTGGTGGTCTTCGTTCTTTGGAAAAGGAAATCGAAGATTTTGAGGGAGGCGATGGTACACCTCGCTATAATCCCTTCATGATCCCAAAAATGATCGCAGATATTGCTTCGGGCCTTATCTCGATGCGCTTTGGTTTCCGTGGTATTAATTATGCTACTGTTTCGGCTTGTGCTTCTTCTTCACATGCTTTGATGAACGCCTTTGACTATATCCGGCTAGGGAGAAATGATATTATTGTAACTGGCGGATCTGAAGCTACTGTTACTAAAGCGGGCATAGGTGGTTTTAATGCCATGAAAGCCCTTTCAACTCGAAATGACGATTTCAAAACCGCTTCCCGTCCCTTTGATTTAGATCGAGATGGATTTGTATTGGGAGAAGGCGGTGGAGCAATCATATTAGAAGAGTTGGAACATGCTAAGCGCAGAGGAGCTAACATTATTGCTGAGATCGTAGGCGCAGGTGCAACAGCTGATGCACACCACCTTACGGCCCCTCACCCAGAAGGCTTAGGGGCAGCGAATGTAATGAAAATGGCCCTAGCTGATGCTGGCTTATCTCCATCAGACGTAGACTACATCAATGTTCATGGTACATCCACTCCATTGGGCGATGTAGCTGAAGTCAAAGCTATCCAAAAGGTATTTGGCGAGCATGCCTACAATCTAAATATCAGTTCTACAAAATCAATGACCGGCCACTTGCTTGGAGCAGCGGGTGCTATTGAGGCGATTGCCTGCATTCTGGCCATTCAGCATAATAAGATTCCACCAACCATCAATCACTTTACCGATGATCCAGCATTGGATGCTAAACTAAATTTGACATTCAACGAAGCTCAGGAGCGACAGGTAGACGTTGCATTAAGCAATACGTTTGGATTTGGTGGTCATAATTCATCAGTAATCTTTAAGCGATTCGAATCGTAGAATCACTTTTTTGAACCGATAGTTCTTTTCAAGTTTTATCTAGGGCATCAAGAGGTGTTCAAGAATGAATAATGAATTTCAATAACCGCATTATTCACTCTTTAATACTTGCCTGCTATCGATTGTGAACTTTGGCAGGTTGCTTTGAAGATGGCTGATCCAAGACCGGACAAATTATTTTCTCCGGTCCTGCATTATCCATACTTTCCAATCCGATATTAACTTGTAAGTACATCCAATCAATCAAGCGTATTTACACTTTCCATTCGCTTTTACGTTGCTTTATTCAACAAGGCAGTCAATTTCTTACAGAAAAGAAGTTTTTCTGTATGTGTGGTCCTGAAGTCCCAATGGTACGGTGATCTCCATTACTTCTCATTGGTGTCGAATTATATTTGGCACTAAACCCAGAATGACTCCAGACTCAGTGGCTGTCTAATTACCTTTTTCTTAACTAAGAAGTGGATGGCATTACTTAGACTTATTCAACGGATTTACAATTACTATTTCTCTCCAGACAAAATGTTAGCGCGACGATTAAGGTCGCTAACGGGCTTTGTTCCTGCTAACCTAGTCATTTTCAAACTGGCTTTCTCCCACAAATCTACCATTTCCGATAAGGCTTATGCCCTACAGAACAACGAGCGTCTGGAATACCTTGGAGATGCTGTTTTAGGCACTATTGTAGCAGAATATCTATTCAAAAAGTACCCTAACAGCAATGAAGGATTCCTCACCAAAATGCGCTCTAAGATTGTGAAGCGGAAGTCGCTCAATAAAATCGGGGATAAAATGGGGCTTGATATGTTGTTGGCAGAATACAACAATACAAGATTAAGCCGATCTATGCTTGGAAATGCAGTAGAAGCATTGGTTGGAGCTGTTTACTTAGAGCAGGGCTATTTCCGGACAAAGCGATTCGTTATCAGAAAGGTGCTACGCAACTACGTAGATGTCCACGAATTAGAAAGCTTTGACGATAACTATAAGAGTCAATTGTTGGAATGGTGTCAAAAGAATGGCCAAACAGTGAGCTACAAGCTCCTTGCGCGCTACAAATTTGAGAAGCGTGACCGCTTTAAAGTGGCTGTGATGGTCAATGGTAAAAAAATGGCCGTAGCGGATGACTTTAATAAGAAAAGTGCCGAGCAAACCGCCTCTGAAAAGGCCATGCAAGCCTTAGGTATTTTGGTGGAAGCAGAAGAAGGAGATTAGACCTTGGCGTGCATTTGCTCCTCTTTTAACAGGCAATAGGCGAATAGTTTTATCTTTTTGTTTCTCTGACCGATTTTATGACCAGAGAAAGACCTTTCCTTGATCGAAAACAGCTCTTACTAGCCTCAATTCAGTAACATGAATTACGATCAGCTTTATGCCCTAGCTCCTGATACAGACACCTTGCAAAAAGCAAGGGGTGTCTCATATGCTGGGCGGAAATGGCTAATGATCGAAGGAAATGAGAAGGTGCTATGGGCTAGTTATCAAACCGCCCCTTCCCTGATTCATAAGGTTGTCGCTGACCTGGAGGAAAACAAATTTGGATGTACCTGCAGAAGCAGGCAAAGGCCTTGTCGACATGCATTAGGCCTACTAATGCTTCTGCTCCGGCAAGACGAGCGGATTCGAGTAAGCTATGATCCTCCTGAATGGGTACTGAAATGGAAAAACATACAAGCCCAGCCGCCTGCCCCAGTCACCCACAATCCAATCCCTGCACAATCTCAACGCATTGCTGCCAAGCGATATTCTAGTATGCAAAATGGCATCATTGAACTCAAACAGTGGTTGAGTAATCTAATGCGGCAGGGACTCGCCGTAGCCAAGGAGCAACCTATAGCGTTTTGGGATTCCTTCGCCGCCCGGATGGTCGATGCTAAGTTGGGAAGTATTGGCAAGCAGATACGACTTGTCAAAACTTTTTTGGATGAAGAAGACTGGCATGAACGCCTATTAGGCCTACTCGGTGACCTACATTTATTCGCACAAAGTTTCCAACAATTAGATCGCCTCCCCCCCTCATTGCAAGATGAATTGATAAGCTACGCTGGAGTAAACATGAAAAAAGAGGTCGTTCTATCTCAAAAAGGTGTTTTTGATCACTGGCTGATTGTCGGGCAGACATTCGGTGAAGAAGAGAATTTGAGGTACCGAAGGTGTTGGTTGTTAGGAGAGAAAAGTCAGCAATACGCCTTACTCTTGGATTTTGTGTTTGGTCAAGGGAGTTTCGAACAGCAGTGGCCCGTAGGAGCAGCTTTACGGGCCGAAGTTGTCTATTATCCGGCAAGTCGCCCTCAGCGAGCTTTACTCAAAGAATTTGGCTGGTCTCAAAAGGTATTTGAAGGTTTAAACGGATACCCTTCCTTTGAATCCCTGGCCAAAGCTTACGCGGAGGCTCTGGCCAAGAATCCCTGGATTACCGTTTTCCCCTGCTTATTAGATGATGTCACCCCCTATTTGGAACAAGAAGAAATCCACCTACTCGATCAAGCTAGAGGCTTTGTTTCCTTAGGTAGACCAGTCACAGCGAGCTGGAAAATTCTGGCGTTGAGTAGCGGACATCCAATCAGCATCTTTGGCGAGTGGGACGGCACCTTCTTTTATCCCCTTACGGCTATCGCAGAAGGTAGAGTAGTGGCGCTTTAACCTACTCCTTAATCGTCAGAAGGCCTTAGTCTTTTGATTTTTTTCTTGATTAATAAAAAAGGCGAGGCAAGCATATTCCAAACACGCTGAATCAGTGTTTGCTGCCGAGCTTCGACCGGCTTCCCATTACTTTGATTTGTGTCAGTTTTAGATTCATCATCGTCACTATCATCAACTTCTCTTAAAACATCTTTAAACAGTTTAAAGCTAACGATCAAAAATAAAGCTAGGGCAAATCCACCAATCCCACCTTTGATGGCAGCCACCTTAGCCGATGGTTGGTACGGGTCGATAGGAGCGATAGTTTTATCCACCAATTGCATTAAAACGGTTTCATTATCCATATCTATTTTGGAGAGTTTAAGTTGCTCCAAAGAGGCAAGATATCCTGTTTTATTAATCTCTGCTTCCACCTCTAACTTTATAATCCTATTATGCATAGCCTTCCTCCTCGGTTCAGAGATTAAGGAATCAGGTAACTTCAGATAGCGTTCATAGGTATCTCTAGTCCTATTCAAATCATAATAAATAGAGCGATAATTGTCGGCCAAAGAATCCGTTTCAGCGGCCATTTCCTCATAGGCTACTTTGGGTGAGAACAGTGTATTCTTATCAATTCGCTGAATGGTTTTTTCAAGCAGGATGTCGATTATTTTTAGGGAAAGTTCAGGGTCTGGAGTAGATATATTAATAGCAATCACCCCTAGTTTTTCGTCAATCCCAAAGGTCACGAAGCCATCTGAGAAATCATTTATTGGTGTGCTGATCTTATCCAGGATCAGCTTGAATGTTTTGCTCTCCTCTATACTAAAGTCAGGAATAGTATCATGCTCAAACTGGAAACCTAGCGGTATTTCGGGATCTAGGTCTTCTGGTCTATGTGTATGAAATACCTGTAAATAGCGATTGATTAGTAATATATCTGTGGGGACAGTATCAATTTTTTCCAAAAGAAGTTCCCGCATAAGCATCCTTGAGTTCAAAAGCCGCGTATATATCTGGATAAGGGTTTTAAACTCTTTTTCAATCTTATGAGGTAAGACTGATATTTGGACATTTGCAGGATATGTTGGTTTTACTTTAGAAATTTTTCTATATTGGAGCATTCCTAGGGACATGGTCAATATCCCAATTAAATACCACCTCTTCAACACAAACAGGAAATACTCCCAAGCCTTCAACAGAAGGGCTCGAATTGAAATTTCGTCAGGTTTTCTCGCGTAATTTTTGTTTGGGTTACTCATCTAATGGTCTCAAAAGCAGCTTTTATTTTTCAACAACATCTAAGATGTTGAATTGCTTGGTCAAAATGCTTCTACGGTAAAACCGAGGCATAAGTTGTGCCAAGAAATAAATTTTGCCTGCTTTCTCAACACCGTTTCAAGCATATATCTACCAGAAAAAGGCTTCCTTCTACCAAAAAAAGGCTTAAGACAACCAATCGTCGAAATGTCGACTTTCTTCGCTGCTATGCCTTGAACTTTACATTGCCTACAGATAATCAAAACTACTTATATGCTAATTAGATGTACCCAAACCCCAACTCAGGCTCCTAAGAATGCCCTTTCTGAAAAAATCGGTTATTTCCATTGCTCCTATGCATTAGAAACGACTGATTATCATGTAGATGGAAATCACTTCGTCTTTTTCATCGAGACTAACTTAACGCACTCAAAATTTAAAGCGATAGCTCCCAAACTGGAAGCTTTAGCACAGCTAGAACAAAAAGAGGTACATAAACTACTAAACGGTAATTACTTCTTGATTGCCATTGAAAAGGAGGGACTTCACATTCACATGATGAGAGATGCCTCTGGAATCAAGACAGCTTACTATTCTCTAAACAGATCCAGGCTTTGTGTGGGATCAGTGATGCACGAAGTAGCTCGTTTTCAAAAACGAGCGGCTTTTAATAAAGCGGGCGTTTTCCAGTTGCTCTACTCAGGTTATCTTCTTGACGGCTTTACATTCTATGAAGGTGTAAGTGAGATTAAGATGGGACAACACCTAATTTTCAATGAAGAACTGGAATTAGTATCGAAGAGTGTATACTCAGTCAAACTCGCGCAATATGATAACCCATATTCCGAAGAAGAGAACTTCCGTATGTTGCGCCGTGAATTCCAACTCGCACACAAACCTTTCCTCTCCAATAAGAACCGTGTTCTACTCTCTGGAGGATTAGACTCTATTGCGATGCTAATCTCCTTGGATGATATTGCTGGTCAAGAACATCTAGATTCTTTGTCCTTCAAGGTTAAAGATACCGCTCAAGATGAATCAGTATACTCAACTAGCATTGCCGAGCACCTGAATATAGATAACACCTTGCAGGAAATTGACCCAAACGCGCCAGAAGTAATCAAGGATTTTGAGGCGAAAGTATTACGAATGAATAATCCTTATTACGGCACATGGATATTTGGCCATTTTCACGGGACGCCCGAAGAAATGTACTATGCAGGGCAAGATACACGCCTTCATACTCCGGCCCTAAACGAGGTCGACAAATGGGCTTACTCATTTCTGAGGCACCAAGACAAGTGGTGGTTGAAAAATGGCCTAAATCCACTTTCGAGGAAGGTCATCATTCCTATGTTGAAAGCTTTAGGTTGGGAAAAGACCAACAATAGGATTTTCCGAAACCTCTATAAAGCGGCGCATATTTTCGACCTGAAGAAGTACATCAATAAATTCTACCTAAAGATAGATAAGCAGAAAATTCGGGCTAAAGGCCTACCTACAGATTATTACGAGAAGATCACTCGCCTATTGGATCTCGACATTGAAAAGTGCCCTAGTAAAAGAGCATTGTACAATGAAATTGTTCGCTTAAAGTGGAGTGAGCAATATATCTACGATATGCGCTACCTCCAGGATATTGCTCGTATCAACAATACGTACATTGCCATGCCTTTCTACAATAAGGAAGTGGCGGAATTTAGCTCCGGCATTCCATTTAGCATGGCCACCAAACCCATGATCGGTAGAGCTCGTTTTGGTCAGAAGAAAAATATCATTTACAAGTATGTATTGCGCAAAGCATTCCAGGACAAACTCAATGATTTGACCTATTATCGAGCCAAAGCTGTTTCCATGACCTTGCATCAATTGTTTAACGGCCCATTGGGAAAGAAGATAGGACAAATCTTAAAAGAGGACCTTGCCTCAAACGATTCATTTATCAAACAATTTAAGCTAGAGAAAATAGCCAATAAATACTTTGATAAATCAAGCTGGAGTTTTTCCGATTCCGATTACCTCCACCTTGCTTATTACATTGCTACCCTAACTATTTACCATCATAAAGTTGTTAGCGCAGCAACTACCAAAGACACTGCCAGTGTATCTGTAAGCTAAGATGCTTACACATAGTTTCTCATTTAATCCAGTACAAACAAAATAGAATATCCCCTAGAACAATAGTCATGAAGTCGTTCCTAACAGCCATCATAAGCCTGCTAGTTCCATCAAAACTAGCCATACCGATCTTAAATCTACTTGGGCACAAAATACACCCAACAGCAAAAATAGGAATGTCTTTTCTGAGATGTGAGCACATCTATATGGATCGACATAGCCGTATTGGACATCTGAATTTTATTCAGATTCGAAAGTTATTACTCCGAGAAAAGGCCTTTATCCAGTCAAAAAACCGGATTAGAGGACCTATCAATATCCTCATGCGACAGGAAGCTGCCATCGCTAGAGATAACAGCATTTTCCGAGGATCTCCTCCTATTTGTCTGGGTGTAGCTACGCTGAGACTAGATGAACTGGGGCAAATTATAAGTAAGCACCATCTCGATTGTACAAAATCCATCAGTGTAGGAAAAAACTCCACTATTGGTGGCCTGGGCACCCAGTTCTGGACGCATGGATTCATGCATGCGCCAAAGGGGCGTCGAAGAATCCGCGTCGAGGGGGAAATTGTGATCGGCGACAATGTCTATGTCGGGTCCAGATGTATCTTCAATCCTGGCGTGAAAGTGGGCAACAGCATTTCTATTGGCAGCAATGCTTCCGTTGCGAAATCCTTGCATGAACCCGGCATGTATGTATCACAGGCACTACGTCATCTACATCGCAATATCGAAGACGTGGAAGCCAGACTGGAAAAACAAGAACAATATACCCTCGAAACCGCCGTGTATGAAAAAGCTATCCATTAAGGTCATTGACCTTTTGCCACAGTTTAAGGCACAATTGGTGAAGCTTTCCGGTTTTTCAATCGTTTTCGGGTTCATCAAACTCAACGCGTTTACCGCGGCCTTATTTCTTTCCAATTTTGTAGACAATACTGCCGACTATGGGCTCTTTGAGTACGCATTATCTATAGGATTGATTGCCGCTATTCCTCTTAATTTCGGCTTACAAGGAGCTTATCCTTTTTTCAATCTCAAGGCTAAAAGGGCAGGGTTTCGGTCTGTATTCTACTTCCATTCATTATCAGTAAGCGCACTGCTCTGTACTTTATTTTTAATAAATAGGTACATATATACTTTGATGCCCGATAAATTGGCCTTTGCCTTATTGATCGGTGGCATTATAGCCATGCAGGTTATGTTATCCTCCATCCTGAAATCTCATGAGCGCATCTTCCCTGCGGTTTTTCTGGATGGTGGACTATTCCTTGTGTTAAACGCCTACAATCTATGGCTATATACCACAGGAGCCACCCTGGATTTTGGGCTACTAGAAATCGTGTTTGGCGTGTATCTGCTTTTGCTTTTTGGGCTGCATCTTGTGCGATTTTTGCAAAGTCGAAAAGATTTTTCGTGGAATCACTATGGAGAATCACTACGGTTTGGTAAAAACCTATTGCTTTCCTCTTTTTTGATTATTTGTCTAACGGGCAGCGCTCGCATTTTCATTGAATACTTCTTGAATATGGAACAGGTAGGTATTTATGCCTTCTATTTCCGCTTTGCTGCCGCTGTCGTCATGATTCATCAAGTGGTTAACATTGTGTTCTTCAAAAAAATGTATCAAGCCCAACCCGCAGCACTAGATAAATATTTTTCCCTCTTTCTTCTCTTTATTCTGGTAGCAGGCGCAGTATTGCTGTTCTTGGTTCCTATCATGTTCAAAGGTACGCTGCGGCTACTTGATGAAAGTTGGGAAACTTATCACCTGTTGTATGTAATTCTGAGTTTTCAGATGATTTTCTGGATTTGTATGGCACTGAATGAAAACATCCTGTATCGAGAAGAATTATCGAGCAAGATGAATGGCTGGTTTTTGGGCCTATTCTTATTGATGGCTGGAAGTATATACATCCTCCACAGCATAGGGCAACTGAATGTATTCAATTTGACATTAATCAACTCAATTTGCTTGATTTTGGCCTGTGAAGTCCAATTTATGTTACTGCGTAATCGACAACTATCCTTTGCCAAAACTAGAGGTCTAAACCTACTTATCGGCGGTATAATGCTAGCCATCTTCTTTTTCTTATAGTTTATTGTTAAAAGTATAATCCCCTATAAAAATGAATATCTGTATTCTCTCAAATTTCACAAAAACCTACCTCTTCCATGAGGTAGCACAACAGTTGGGAAAAAGTAAAATTCACACCTTCTGGATTGCTACGAATCGCCCACTTTATGACTTTTTAGCCGCTAAATATGGGGCTGATAGAGTTCTTTTAGTGAATTTAACCTATAGTGAACAGCCTGCATTGACGGTAAATGATTTCAAGCTTAATGAATTGATGTATGGCGACCGATACCTTCGGCATAAACCTGAGGTGGGCTTTCGGTACTTGCGTCACATCCAACAACCCATCTACGATTTCATCGCCGGGAATAAAATCAAGGCAGTTTTTGGGGAGATCACTTGGTCACATGAAGTGCTTATCTATAGGATGTGCAAGCAATGCCCAGAGTTAGACTGTACATTCCTAAATCCTCATGTAGTTCGTATACCAGATAATCGTTTCGCCTTTTTCACAGATGAAAGACAAAGTCAACTCTTAGAGGTGGGGAGAAAAGAGGAGTGGAAAGGAAAAGTACTCGAAGCCCGAAAGCCTGATTACTTAAAACTTAATGATAAAATAGTGAAGAAGTCCGGCAGTCTTGCCGGACGTGTAAATCGGCTCAAACGGTTTGTAACGAATGAGAACATGGATCCCTTGGATCCCACCCTCCTGCCCAATGTCAAACAGCGAGTGAATCTCGCTTGGACCCAAGAGCGTAATAAGGAAACCTACAAATCGGTAAGTAGAGTCACCTTTAAGGAAGTTAAGGGTAAGCCCTTCGTATTCCTAGGTTTACACAAGCAACCAGAAGCTTCCGTGGATGTTTTTGGCCGGTACTACGAAGATCAGCTCTTAAATATCCACAACCTTTGGCGGGCTTTGCCAGAAGGATGGAATCTATTGATCAAGGAGCATACAAATGCTATAGGCGACAGACCCAGGAGATTCTACAAGGCGGTCAAGCGCTTAGCCGGTGTGTACCTTGTAGATGAAAAGACCAACTCTTATGAGATGATCAAGCAAGCCGCTCTAGTTGCTACTATTACCGGCACCATTGCCTATGAAGCAGCTTTAATGAAGGTTCCATCTGTGACCTTTGCGCCTACTTTTTTCAATCGACTCAATACCTGCTCAACGATAGACCTAAGAGATATTGATCAAAATTTGTTATCCGATATAGCGGCTACTTTAAGGCTTCAGCCAGACAATCGCACAGACTTCTCAGAATACATATTCATCAACTCCTTTGAAGGCAGGATGATTGATCCGATTTCAGATCCAAGGTCTATTACGCCTGAAAATATCAGCTTACTGGCAAAGGGAATTGAAACCGCCTTGAATTTTATTCAGCAACAACAATCCATTCAAGAAGTACTCGGTCAACCTACAGCTTAAATCTCTATGCGAAAACTAGCCATTGCATTATTGGTGGTGATGACCTATACAGGCATTAGCTTTGCCAATATTGGTAAAGCCATGCTAACCCCATTTCATTTGATGATGGGGTTTTGCATTGGTTATGGCTTGCTACTCAGTCGGAAGAATAGCACCTATACCTGGTTCTCTTTGGTTGTCTTTCTAGCATATGTATTGATCATTAACGTAATTCAGTTTCCTAACATTAGATATACATCTGTGATCTACACCCTTACCTATGGTTTAGAGGTCACTATACTATACAATATGCTGCGGCGATGCCCGGCTGATGATATCGTTTTTGCTTTAAAGTTGATCATTTATACCTATGCCGCAAATTTGTTCTTTGGATTTGCCTTTGATACAATAGGGTTTCGCAACGCATTCGTTCTGAAGTACATCAAAGTATATTACCATGAAGGAGGCGGTGGTGGGCGACCAATGGGATTCTCAAGTGAGCCCTCTTATGCTGCCTTTATGTTAAGTGTAGCCTTCATTTGTTACTCTCATCTGCGAGATCATGCCCGTGATAAGCCATCCTTCAAAGTAGCATTGGCTTATATCATGTGTATTCTCCTCTCTAAATCTGCCTATGGTTTCATTTTCGTTGCTGTGAATATGCTGGATTGGGCGCTTATATTCTATAAAAAAGGGGACGCCTTACTTCGCAAACTGTTTCCGTATATGGGATTGGTTGCTGTCTTAATGCTCATATTGGTCATTCAAAATTCCTCCAATGAAGTAGCGACTAGATTGAATAACGTCTCGGAGGTTTTATTTGATCCCAGCTTGGATAAGAAGAAGAGGATGGTCAAATTGCAAGAAGTAGATGGAAGTGCCTTTGCACGTATCGGCCCTACCTATCTTCTATTGACCGCAGGAGAAGATAGTGACATCAATTACTGGACAGGACAAGGTGCCGGGGCGGCTGGCTTTTTCCTGGCTGATTTCATGGCGGGTATCATTGTAGATGATGATACTGAAAAAATAGATACGGGTATTATTCCCGCCTTTTTCTTCGACTATGGTATTATAGGATTTATTCTACTCTTGATTTTCCTCATGATTTGCTTTTCGGGGCTTGGTTTGCCTTTCTGGTTGATGTTCTTCCTAGTGCTTCCCAACGCGAATATAAACACCCAGCTGCTCTGGTTTGCGATTCTAAGTTACACCTTTGTTTCTGTTTGGAAGGCTAATCCAAACGCCATACCTGATTTACAGTCTCCCCAATAATCGGGCAATTCCTACCAAAAAAATCACCGTCGATTCCGAAAACAGAATAAAGGCTGCTGACCAGCCTTTTTCCGCCCATATTTGTATTGTCAGAAGGGTAGAACAGCAAAATTTCAGCTAAAAGCCTAAGCGGCAAACTATGAACAACATTTCTTCTTTTCCTTAAAGATTTCACACAAAGAGCAAACACATCAATGAACACACTTCCTGAGGAAGCGCCATGGAGCTACTTGCTACCATGCGCTTCCTTCTCCTAGATTATCAACAGAAAACAAATAAACTTAAATTAAATATAATGAAACTCGCAACCCATATCTCTATGCTCTTATTCCTCTTTTTTCCCTTTCTTGCTGCTACAGGCCAAAACAGCTTCATTGCCACTTCGCAAGCTACATATTCCTCCATTGATTATTTCGAATCCGTTGATACAATCCTATATATTCCCGTTTGCGGTGCAGACGGTAAAACATACTTAAATGAGATTGAAGCCCGCCTAGCAGGGGTCACGACGTGGGCAAAATGCAAATGCGATTCCTACAAAGAAGTTAAGATAGAAAAAGCAGATATGGCCTGGATCGAACGCATAGTGGTCAATGATATGGAATCGACTGAGCAGATCTTTGGGCAGGCTTACGAAGATCACTCAAACATAATTTTTGAGCTATGGAAGGCAGATCAAAACTCTCTCTCTCTTGCTGGAGCAAATGGTAGTGGGGATTGCCAAATGGAATGGAGTGTCTGGATTGATTTTAACGAAAACCATCTTTTTGAATCAGGAGAGCAAGTTTTTGAAGGAAGTGCAGCTCAGGAAGAAGTTATATTAAATCTGCCAAAACATATACAGCAAGAGTTCATTACTCGAATGAGGGTAGTTTGGACACAAAAGGGCAATCATGGATCGGCAAAAATAGCTATAGGAGAAGTAAAGGATTACGCTGTTTACATTCGATAATCATGATCAAATCATCAAGTCCTGGTAAGAAGAAAAAGCTGTTGATTGAAAAATTACCAAAAAACGAAGGTTTTCTACCAAAAACCGAAATGTACACACTTTTTTAGAAGATATTTGTCACTTTTGTTGTGCCACTTACAGGATACACCACCAATGTTTATACAAAGTCAACCCGAGCGATTAGCTTACCAAAGCTAAACAGGAAATGACGACATAATCCATATTTACTTTCAGTCTTTGAGTCAGGAAAATCTTATTTGATATTCGATCGACTCCCGATACCGGGAGCTGTAAGTCTATCAACTATATAGAAGAATCTCCAACGATTGAGCCGGCTCAGTCTTGATAAAAACTTCAGGTCTCAACATAATTATTCACCCTAAATAAAGTCAAGTAATGCTGAACTTGAACTGTAAATCTATTCTAGTTACTGGAGGAACTGGTTCCTTCGGCAAGAAATTCATTAACACCGTCCTGCAACAATTTCCCGCAGTTAAAAAAGTAGTCGTGTACTCTCGGGATGAGTTAAAGCAATATGAAATGTCTCAACAGTTTTCTCCACATAAGTATCCTGCCATGCGCTACTTTATAGGAGATGTGCGAGATCAGGAAAGACTCATCCAGGCCTGTGAAGGCATTGATATTGTTGTACATGCTGCTGCCTTAAAGCAAGTGCCTGCTGCCGAGTATAATCCAACTGAATGCATTAAGACAAATGTCAATGGCTCACAGAATATCATCAAGGCTGCCATAAGTAATGAAGTGAAATGTGTAGTAGCACTATCTACTGACAAGGCTGCTGCTCCAGTGAATTTATACGGAGCGACCAAACTATGCTCAGATAAATTATTTGTAGCTGCTAACAATATGCGTGGAGATAGAGATGTGCGTTTTTCAGTCGTAAGATATGGTAATGTAGCAGGCTCTCGAGGTTCTGTAATCCCTTTCTTCCTGAAGAAAAGAAAGGATGGTTTCCTTCCTATCACTCATCAGGAAATGACCCGTTTCAATATCTCACTAGAAGGAGGAGTAGATTTAGTCTTATTCGCCATAGAAAATGCTATTGGCGGAGAAATTTTTGTGTCTAAACTCCCCTCTTATCGAATAGGAGATGTTGCGACAGCCATTGCACCTAGCTGCGAACAGCGAATTGTAGGAATCCGTCCGGGAGAAAAACTTCATGAAGAAATGATTACCCAGGCTGACTCATTCAATACGATCGAATTGGATCACCATTATGTGATATGCCCCACGAATCTTCAATACCAAGGGTTAACCAAAAAGAACTACTTGGATCACTATCAAGCATACAACGCGAAAGCAGTGCCGATTGGCTTCAGTTACAATTCGGGAGACAATACGGATTGGGTGGATGTAGATGAAATTAGAGAGATCATCAAGACTCATGTAGACCCCAGTTTCGTGCCCACCGAACTAGTAGAAGCAGCCTAACCTTTCATTACCAAAGCACAAGCTATGTTGAATATCCCCTATGGCAAGCAATACATCTCCCAGGAAGATGTTGAAGCGGTAGTTAGAACCTTACATTCTCCCTATTTAACACAGGGACCAATCGTACAGGCTTTTGAAGAGGCTTTTGCAGCCTATATAGGTGCGCGGTATGCAGTAGCAGTAACCAATGGCACAGCTGCTTTGCACCTAAGTGCGCTTGCCCTAGGTGTTGAGCCAGGCACAAAAGTCATCACAACACCAATAACCTTTGCCGCTTCGGCTAACTGCATCCGCTATTGCGGAGGTCAGGTTGTTTTTGCGGATGTGGAAGCTAATAGTGCCTTACTAGACATCGAAAAAGTAAGAATACTGCTTGAAAGTCACCCCAAAGGGACTTTTAGTGGAATCATACCTGTTGATTTTGCAGGTCAGGCAGTTGATTTAGCATCTTTTCGAGCCCTGGCTGATGAATACGGGCTATGGATCATTGAGGACGCTTGCCATGCACCTGGTGGATACTTCACAGATGGGAAAGGAGAACAACAACTTTGTGGAAATGGCAAATTCGCAGATGCTGCCATATTCTCCTTTCACCCTGTAAAACATATCGCTTGTGGGGAAGGAGGCATGATCACTACGAACAGTAAGGACATCTATGAGAAACTACTCTTACTCCGCACGCATGGTATCACCAAGGACCCACAGCAGTTAGAAGAGAATCATGGTGGGTGGTACTATGAAATGCAAGAGTTAGGATTCAATTATCGAATTTCAGATATCAACTGTGCCTTGGGTTTATCTCAACTGAAGCGGGCGCAAGCAAGATTGAGCAGAAGGCGAGCAATTGCTGCGTTATATGATGACGCCTTCGCCGATACACCAATCCGGCCTTTAATCAAGCCTTTAGATGGCGGCCATGCTTACCATCTATATGTTATCCAAATGGATGAACGTCGCCTGCTCTACGATCAACTCCGAGAGAAAGGAGTGTACACACAAGTACACTATATCCCAGTCCACTTGCAACCTTATTACCAACGTCTAGGATGGCGCAAAGGAGATCTTCCTATGGCTGAGCGATATTATGAACAGTGCCTCAGTCTCCCAATGTATCCTGAACTCTCAAGGGAAGATCAAATGAAAGTCATCGAACTAACTAAGTCTTCTATACTATGCGAACACTAGCTATTATCCCGGCTCGTGGAGGAAGCAAACGAATTCCCAATAAGAATATTCGGAATTTCCTTGGAAAGCCGATCATCGCCTATTCTATCAATACGGCATTAGATTCCGACTTGTTTGATGAAGTCATGGTATCCACAGATAGCGATATGATCGCAGATGTTGCGACTAGCTTTGGCGCCAATATACCATTTATGCGCTCTGGGGCTTCTGCTTCTGACAATGCTACAACAGTAGATGTGCTGATAGAGGTACTGACCAAGTATAAAGAACAGGGTATCAATTTCACCTATGCTTGTTGCATTTACCCAACGGCCCCTTTTATCTCTCACTATCGCTTAAAAATAGCATTGGCCAAGTTGAGACGCGAACAGCTAGATACAGTCATGCCGGTGGTACCTTTTAGTTACCCTGTCCAACGATCTTTTACTATGGAAGGCGGAAAACTGGGAATGATGATGCCTGAGCATATCAATACCAGATCTCAAGACCTAGAAACTGCTTACCACGATTGTGGCCAGTTTTACTGGTTTGATGTGGAAAAACTGCTCCTCAATCGAAACTTGATTACGGCCAACACTGGCGCCATAATTCTTCCAGAAATGGAAGTACAAGATATAGATCAAGAAAGTGACTGGAAGCTAGCAGAGCTTAAATATCAATTAATCCATCAACTACATGAAAACGAAAGTACTACTAAGGGCAGACGGGCATAACAAAATGGGATTGGGGCATATCGTTAGATCACTAGCCTTAGCAAAAATGTTGGAGCATGACTTCGATTGCCAGTTCATTATAAGAGAACCCAGTACCGCCATTCGAGAACTTATTCAGATGGAAGGATTCTCCCTTATCAACCTCAATGATAAGGTCTTGATAAAACATGAAGCTCAATATATTGCTCATCATTTTCTTCGCGGCAATGAGATTATGGTATTGGATGGTTATCACTTTGATGGAGCCTATCAAGCGAGGATACGTAAAGCTGTAGGAAAACTAGTTTGCATTGATGATATTTTCAGCACTCATTTCTATGCAGATTCCATTATCAATCACACAAGTGGAATAGCTAAAAACAACTATAAGACTGAAGCCCATTCAGAGCTTAAGCTGGGGTTTGAATACCTATTGCTTCGCCAACCTTTTCTAGAAGCTGCAAAACACCGGAATGAAAGCAAAAAAACTAACAAAGGGAAAGCAGCCTTTATCTGTATGGGAGGCGCTGACCCGAATAATCATGTATTGGAGGCACTTTCTGCTTGTATTAGAAAGACTGAAATTCAAGAATGTAATGTCGTCCTTGGAAGTGCCTATCAACATCATGATGCACTTTCGGACTTTATCAAAATTAACTCAATCAAGGTTAATATTTATAGCAACCTGAATGCGGATAATATGGTAGTATTAATGTCCAATTGTGACATAGCCATCTGCCCACCTAGTACAGTCGCCTTAGAGTTCCTATGCACCGGACATCAATTAATCTTGTTGCAGACTGCTGAAAACCAAGTTCATTTATTCCGCTATTTAGTTAGTAGAGGACTCGCTCAAAGTTGGGATGATTTCGTGGCAAATCGCCAGCAAGAAATCAGAAGAGACGAAATCAACCGAATATTCGATGGTAAAAGTGGCCGGAGACTACTCAAGCATTTTCGCGCTTTAGATTACGATATGCACTGTAGTTTTCGAAAAGCAACAGCCGGAGACATGTTACTTTACTTCAAATGGGCTAATGATCCCATGACGCGTGCACAATCATTCCATCCTGATCCAATCAAGATTGAGGATCACCGAGGATGGTTTACGAAGAAACTGGATGACCCCAAAGTAATGATGTATATCCTAGAGTATAAAGGGAGATCCGTGGGTCAAATCAGGTTTGGTATCAATGGTGTAGCCCTCTTGAGTTATTCCATTGACCCTAGTGAGAGAGGCAAGAGTTACGGAACTTATATGGTAAAGAAAGCTATCCTCCAATTGGAAAAAGACCTCGATAGATCTATCAATATAGTAGGCTATGTCAAAAAGAACAACCATGCTTCTAACCGAGCACTATCGAATTTAGGCTTCGTACCCATAGCTAGCGATCGAGGTACATCTATTAAATATCTATTGAAGGCCAGCTAATCAAGCCGGCGGACTTATACTAAGCATTTTTGATCCCTTAAAATAATACATATGCAAGTCATAAACATAGGAGGCCAACTTATTGGCCCAACCTACAAGCCCTTCATCATTGCCGAAATGTCAGGTAACCATAATCAGTCACTTGACCGAGCACTAGAAATCGTAGATGCTGCCGCCGAAGCAGGGGCTGATGCGATTAAACTTCAAACCTATACTGCCGATACAATGACTGTCAAAGGAGCTTATACCATTAAGGATAAGCAGTCTCTTTGGAATGGTCGTGAGCTCTATGAATTGTATCAGCAAGCTTATACGCCTTGGGAATGGCACAAAACCATTTTCGATCGCGCGAAGCAGCATGGCATGTTGGCTTTTAGTTCTCCTTTTGATGCTTCAGCTGTTGATTTTCTAGAATCACTTGATGTGCCTGCCTATAAGATAGCCTCCTTTGAGAACACCGACCATCCTTTGCTACGCAAGGTAGCTCAAACGGGAAAGCCAGTGATCATGTCAACAGGGGTGGCCACCTTAGCAGACATAGATGAAGCCGTCCGTGTGTTAAAAGAAAATGGTTGCACTTCTCTGGCTATTCTAAAGTGTACGTCGACCTACCCCGCCACGCCTTCTACTTCAAACATCTCTACTATACCTCATATGGTTAGTCTATTTAAGAATGTTCAAGTCGGGTTATCTGACCATACAATGGGAATAGGAGTAGCCGTTGCAGCCGTTGCACTTGGTGCTACAATTGTGGAAAAACATTTCACTATAAGTCGAGCCGATGGAGGTGTTGATAGTGCCTTTTCCTTAGAACCTATGGAGCTGAAATCATTGGTGGAAGAAACGCGCCGGGCAGCATTGGCATTGGGCCAGATTCAATATGGTGTTCAAAAGGCTGAAAAAAACAGTAAGAAATTCAAACGATCAGTATATGCAGTCAAAGATATACTCCCCGGAGAATCACTGAGTGGTGACAACCTCCGCGTGATCCGTCCGGGAGATGGGTTGGAACCTAAATACTTTGACACGCTATTAGGTAAGACAGCCAAGCAAAAAATTAAAGCCGGGACGCCACTGTCCTGGGAATTAGTATGAAGAAACAGGGCCTCCTCCTCGGCCCTTAAAGAGGTAGGTTATATTTTAGGGGAATTTTTGTTGGGAGTCATGTTTTGGCTCCCAATTTTTTTTTGCATATTGTGTAGCGTCACACCTACCTAAAACCTTTTTGAATTATTTCCGTATATTATCTAGTACAAAGAATTCATATATTCTTTGTACACATATGACAAGCACTGTAAGGCTCTTACCTTACAAGCAACCTATGCAAACCCATCCATATATCTTCTTCAAACATGGCCTAGATTGCCTTGACCCTGCAATCGTAAAAAAATAACTTCATTCGACTTGAGATAGCCAATAGTATGCGCTGTTTTACCCGTCCTAACACTTTTTGAATGGACTTTTGAACGGTAAAGTGCATATGGCTTTAACAATTGGAGTGAGCAGATACCACAGTTCCTTATTCCCGATTTATCTAAAGATTTTTAAATGAAAGGTATTGTATTTACTGAGTTCTTGGAAATGGTCGAAGAAAAGTTCGGCTATGAAATGGTTGATCACATTATATCTGAAGGAGACCTCCCCTCAGGCGGATCTTACACCTCCGTTGGAACCTATTCTCACGCGGAGATGGTCCAATTGATCGTAGGATTGAGCAAAAAGACCCAAAAAGATGTTCCTTCTTTGCTTAAGGCTTTTGCCTTATATTTTTTCGATACCCTCGAAAAAACATACCCTCAATTCCTGGAGGCAACTGACAATGCATTTGACTTCTTGGAATCCATAGAGAACTACATCCATGTCGAAGTCCGCAAATTGTATCCAGATGCCGAGCTTCCCACATTTGAGACCAAACTCTTAGCAGATGATACCTTGGAGATGATATACACCTCCGAACGAGCTATGTCCGACTTTGCCGAAGGCCTAATGGAACGTGCCATTGGGTATTATGGAGAGTCCGCCACAATTGTGAGAAAAAAAATGACTGAAGACGGAAAGAAGGTACAGTTTGTCGTTACTAAGAACTAATTGAATGAACGAAATCGAGGTACTAAAACGAAGAATTGAGCGCGAGCGCAATGCACGCAAACAAGCCGAATCCATCCTGGAACAGAAGGCCCTGGAGCTCTTTCATGCCAATGAAGAACTACGACAGCTCAATGAAAGCCTCGAAACCAAAGTGGAGGAACGCACTCGAAAATTGGAGGTTAGTGAGCAGAAGTATCGCATGATCATGGAGAACATGCAATTGGGTTTGATCGAGATGGACCCAAATCAAAAGATCACGCGCGCCTACGATAAATTCTGTCAGATGACAGGGTATACAAGTCAAGAACTTGAAGGTAAAAAGATGGGCGACATCCTGGCAACAGAAGAGGCTTTTGAACGATTGCAAGAGGAAGAACAAAGAACTAAACAGGGCGATGGTAGTAGTTTCGAGATTCAACTCATCAAAAAGGATGGCAAAAAGTTATGGGTATTAGTATCTATTAGTCCCATTTACGACCTCAATAATGAGTGGGTAGGATCTTTAGGCATTCATTTTGATTTGTCAGCTAGAAAAGAACTCGAAGAAGATCTTGCCAACGCAAAGGATGAAGCGGAAAAAGCAAAGGATGCGGAAAGTCAGTTTCTAGCCCGGATGAGCCACGAGATTAGAACGCCGTTGAATGCTATCATTGGCATGTCACATATTCTCTTTGATACAAGTCCTACTGATGCTCAGCAGGAGTATTTATCCATATTGAAGAGTTCGGCAGACATTTTACTGGCCCTGATCAACGATATACTAGATTTTTCCAAAATCCAAGCCGGCGAGATCACCGTCAACCCTAAAGAATTCGACCTGTCTGGACTGGTTCGTTCTCTGCAAAAAACCTTCCAGCACAAACTAGAGGGAAAACCAGTGGATGTTGTAGTTAATATCGACTTCAATATCAAGACACTATTAATTGGGGACGACCTATTACTGAACCAGATTTTGTTAAACCTGATGGGCAATGCAGCGAAGTTCACAAGTGAGGGACAAGTCGGTGTTCAAGTAAAACTCCTTAGAAAGCAGGAGAAGAAAATAAAACTGGAATTCATTGTTCACGATACAGGCATTGGAGTTTCTCAAGAAAAACTGGAACTCATTTTTGAGAATTTCAAACAAGCCGATGGTAATGTCAGGCATAAGTTTGGTGGTACGGGTTTAGGCTTGGCCATCACGCGCCAATTAGTAGAGTTGCAAGGAGGGAATATTTATGCCGAAAGTGAGGTAGGGCGCGGTACATCATTCATATTCACGATAGAATATGAGGATTCAGGAATCACCCCTAGTCTTGTCACAGAGCGGCTTCCTTCTGTAGCCGATATAAATGTTGCCAATGCTAAGATTCTAGTAGCAGAAGACAACATCATGAATCGCAAATATGTAGCTACGTTGTTCAAAAAATGGCATATACCAATACACTTTGCTCATAATGGCAAAGAAGCCGTAGAAAAAGCACAAGAACAAGCCTTTGATTTAATCCTTATGGATATCTCCATGCCAGAAATGGATGGCTATGAGGCAACTATTGCCATAAGAAATACCACTAATCCAAATCAACATACTCCTATTGTAGCGCTTACCGCTTCAGCATTGGTCACTAAGAAAGATAAGGCCCTTAAAATCGGCATGACCGATTATATGGCTAAGCCCTACAAACCGATGAAGCTTTTACAGAAAATCAAGACTCACATTAATGCTGGACAAACACAATTAATAGAAATGGAAGAAAACAAAAATTTCGCTTTCAATGAGAAACTAGACGTCGAAACACTCGAAGCACTTTACGAAGATGATTTGGAGTATGCGGCGGATCTTTTTGAGACTTTTCTCGACTTCACCGTGGAGGAATTCAAACCCCTAAAAGGAATGATCGAATCGGAGGATTGGGCTGGTACAAAAGGCCTTGCCCATAAGCTAAAACCTACATTTTCTATGGTTGGGCTTTCCTCTGTCGAATCCAAAATGATGGAAATTGAACACCTGGCGATGCAGCAAGGAGACAAACAGCAAATTCTTCACCTGCACCAGGAAGTTGAACAAGCCATTGAAGAGTATGTTCCTATTCTCAACACTGATTTAGAAAAAATGAAACGTATTATCGGTGTTGCCTGACCCCTTAAAATCCCTGACAAATGGTATTGAACTGTATTATCGTCGACGACGACATGATGGCCCGTAAAGGCTTGGAACGACTTTGCGATAAGTCGGAGTTGTTAAATACAATCGGCATCTGTGAAAACGCAACGCAAGCCATGGAGATGCTTTCCAAAGAAGTCATTGACCTCATTTTCCTGGATATAGAAATGCCAGAAATCACGGGAATCGAATTTTTAGAAAATGCCGTTTCCCTCCCCCAAGTTATTTTCACAACATCAAACAAAGAATACGCCTACGAGGCTTACAATTATCAAGTGACTGATTTCCTAAAAAAACCCATTACCTACCCGCGCTTCAAACAAGCGGTAGAAAAGGCTTACGCCATTCACGAAAAAAACAATGCCTACAAGGCGAATGCGCAAGAAGTATATGTTAGAGAAGATGGACGCTTTGTCCGAATCCCCTTTGATAATATTTTATACTTCGAAAATGTAGGTGATTATGTAAGGGTAAAAACAATACAAGGCAGTCATATTATCCATGGTACTTTGAAAGGCATCAATGGAAAACTTGATAACCCCCGATTTCTCAAGGTACATCGATCCTTTATCGTGAACCTGAGCAAGATTAAAGACATTGAAGAGAATACGCTAGTTATAGAGAAAAAGGTAATCCCAATCAGTCGTGCCAATAAGCCGGTACTCATGGGTAAACTCAATTTACTTTAACCTTCACAAATTGGATCGTTTATAGATGGCAGCCTCAACACATAATACAAGAATATTCGTAGTAGAAGATGACCCCATTTACCAAAGGATGATTAAATATCTGATGGAATTCGACCCAGACCATGAGGTACATGTTTTTTCTACTGGCCAAGAATGCCTACAACAACTCGATAAACAGCCTAACATCATATCGCTTGATTATAGCTTGCCAGATATGACTGGTGAAGAAGTACTGCGCAAAATCAAAGCAGTGAACCAGGACATTCATGTGCTAATCCTTTCTGGGCAGCAGGACATTGCCACAGCTGTTAAATTGTTGAAAAGTGGAGCCTTCGACTACATTACAAAAGATAGCGAAACCAAAGATCGCCTACTCAATGCCATTCGGCATATTAAAGACCAAAAGAACTTGAAAGAAGAAGTCAATATGTTGAGGGAGGAACTCGAGGTCAAATATGAGTTTGGCAATTCTGTCATAGGTGATAGTCCGGTTATGCAGCCTGTATTTCGCATGATGGAAAAAGCAGCTCAAAGTAATATTACCATCTCTTTGTATGGAGCTACTGGCACAGGTAAGGAGGTGATAGCGAAAAGCATACACTTCAATTCCCCAAGGCAAAAAGCCCCTTTTATCCCCATAAATATGGGCGCTATCCCTAGAGAATTGGTGGAGAGTGAGTTATTCGGTCATGAAAAAGGAGCTTTCACCGGAGCAATGGCCCGAAAGAAGGGACATTTTGAATTAGCTAATGGCGGCACGCTATTCTTGGATGAAGTGGCAGAAATGGACCTCAATACGCAAACCAAGCTGCTTAGAGCTCTACAGGAGCGGGAGATCGTGAGAGTAGGTGGAGAAAAAGCAATCCCTTTCGACGCTCGAATTGTCATAGCTACTCATAAGGACCTTGGAGCAGAAGTACGCAAGGGGAGATTTAGAGAAGACCTCTATTACCGACTACTGGGACTAAATATCAAACTTCCCCTCCTAATGGAAAGAGGCAATGATATACTTATTCTAGCCCAGTCTTTCTTGGACAAATTCACTAGGCAAAATAAAATGGGGAAAATGTCCATATCTAAAGCTGCCAAAGGCAAGTTGCTCGCTTATAGCTACCCTGGTAATGTAAGAGAACTCAAAGCAATCATCGAGCTAGCCGCTGTACTTGCAAATGATCAGATCATTCAGGAAGAAGACATTCAATTCAATAGCGTCCAACGAGAAGCAGGTTTTCTCACACAGGAATTAACCCTGGAGGGATATAAAAACCTGATCATCAAATCCTTTCTGGATAAATACAATGACGATGTCATGTTAGTAGCAAAGAAACTAGACATCGGAAAGTCAACGATCTATCGAATGCTAAAAGAAGAGCGCGTACAAGTATCTTGACTTGCTACAATTATTGTTTAAAAGTGTCTCACTGCTTCTATGAAGGCCCCATACTTCAGATTCAGCAGATATTCTTAAATAAATTCATAGTAATAATACACCTTAGCCTCATTTATCTACAATTATCAAAAAATGCTTTTAACCCATTTAAACCAAGAAGCCATCCTGAAAGAGATTAAAACCTTTTCCATCCAAGAAGGAGAGATTTTAATGTTATTGATCGCGACAGAATCCTCAGCACCCGTTGAATCTTTAGTAAGGGCACTACAAGCACTTGAAATACCCTTTTTTGGGGCCTTATTCCCGGGTGTGATACATGACACAAAAGAAATCAAGGAAGGAATCATCATTAAGAAATGGAAAGCTGCTCTCCCGCCTATCATCATCAAAGATCTCGCTAACAAAAACCTTAGTGGTTTGGAAAAACTATCCTTACCTGAGGCCCCTGGCAAGCTTACTGCTTTTACTTTCGTGGATGGACTAACCTTCCATATTGATCATTTCCTGGAAAGTCTAAACAATATCTTTGGAGGTAAAGTAAACTTTATCGGCGGCGGAGCAGGCCTTATGAGTTTTGAGCAACAGCCTTGTGTATTCTCCAACGAAGGCTTTTTTCAGGATGCTGCCGTGGTATGTCTAGCAGAGCAGAAAAGTCGATTAGGAGTGAGGCATGGTTGGGAAAAAGTAGCCGGGCCTTTGGTTGCCACGCATACAGAACGGAATGTCATCCATCAATTGAACTGGAATAATGCGTTCGAAGAATACAAGGCGATAATTAAAGCTGATAGCGGCAAAGAGATTAATCACGATAATTTCTTTGAAATTGCCAAGAATTATCCATTTGGAATCTACCGGGAAAATGAAGAAGATATTGTTCGTGATCCGTTTAAGGTGGGCGAAAATGGAGAATTGATCTGCTTTGGGGAGGTAAAACCTCACACGGTTCTGAATGTATTAAAGGGAGATCCTTCAACTCTCATAGATGCAGCCCAGGAAGCCATCAACGATTGTAAAACTCAAAATGCCACACAACTAGCAGCCTCAGAAACTATGGTTGTTAATTGTATTTCAAGAAGGCATTTCTTGGAAAATGCTTTTGAAGATGAAATGGGTATTATTGCTAAAGAAATAAAAACAATTGAAGGAGAAGTACCACATGGCATCTTGAGCCTTGGAGAAATCTCCTCCTATGGCACTGGGTTATTGGATATATTCAACAAGACTATAGTAGTAGGAACTTTCAGCAATTAGTCAACTAAGCATGACCGATCAAAGTAAAATTATCCAGGATATCTCTCTACTCTATGAGCTATCGCTAGCGGTAGGTGGTTCTCTGGATATTACTGAAAATGCCAAGACGTTCTTGAATACAATGATCAGCAGAAAGGGTTTGGCCTATGCCTCCGTCTGGATCAAGAATGGCAGGCAGTATGAATTGAATTGCGGTATTCCACAATTTCGGATTGATGAGCAAGTGATAGATGAGGGGCATACCATTCTGCAGTTGCTCCAAGGTGGTCCATTTTTCAGCTTCCATGATGACCACCCTTCTTTTGAAGAACTCGTTCAGGAAAAGGATGTAGAAAGAGGGACGTACTGTATTTTTTCTATGGGAGAAGTTGGTTTCCTAAAACTGTATGCACTCAACCGAAAAGCCGCCTTTTCTCCGCTAGAAATGGCTCAATTGAATTCAGTAGTCACCAAGCTGGGGGTATCCCTAGAGGGCTGTTTGGCACATAAACAGTTGTTCAAGGAAACTCAGGAACGCCTGGAGGCCGAACAGGCGCTGAAAGCAACTAATGATCGACTAGCAGATGTTTTCGACAATATGTATGATGCACTGCTTATCTTGGATGTAAATGGTCATATTAAGGATTCGAATAAGGCTGCCAGATACATGTTGGGGTATGGCCCCAATGAACATCCCAACATTGATATAAAATCAATTATCCATCCAGATGACAAGAAAGAAGCCTATGAATATTATAGGATGTTGTTAAGAGATGGATTCTATAGCGGATATGAAGGTCGAATATTCCAAAAAAATGGAGAGATCATTCATGTAGAGGTGAATTCTAATGCCATATTTGAAAACGGAGAATTCATTGGCTCAAGAGATCTGCTCAGAGATATCACACAAAGAAAAAACGCGGAAAAAGCCATTCGCGAAAGCGAAGAAAAGTACCGCGGAATCATTGAGAACATGGAACTAGGTTTAATGGAGGTTGACTTGGATCAAACCATCATTAGGCCCTATCCCATCTTTTGTGACATGGTCGGGTATGCTCCTGAAGAACTGATCGGAAAAAATGCTGAGGAATTATTTCTCCCAGAAGAATTCAAGGAAACATTACATCGACAGGAGGCCCAAAGGCGCGAAGGCAAAGCTAGTGTTTACGAAATCCAAATCATGCGTAAAGATGGGCGTCGGATATGGGTTTTAATTAGCGGAGCTCCGATCATAGATCAAGAAGGGAAAGTGATTGGATCGATTGGAATCCATTATGATATTACCGCTCGTAAGGAATTAGAGCAAAACCTCTCCCGTGCAAAAGACAGGGCGGAAAAGGCTCAACTGGCCGAACGCCAATTCCTTGCAAACATGAGCCATGAGATACGAACCCCCATGAATGCAGTGATCGGCATGACTCACCTTTTATATGAAACCACCCCTACTGGCCTCCAAAAAGAGTACCTGGATTCTCTTCGGTTTTCTGCGGATAGCCTAATGGGCATCATTAGCAATATCTTAGATCTATCCAAGATCGGGGCCGGAGAGGTAGAATTCGAATCCAAACCTTTTGATTTAGTACAATTACTCTTGTCTTTGCAGCGTACTTTCCAATTTAAGGTACGTGAAAAACCAATCAGTACTGTCGTAGATATAGATCCTAAAATTAAGAATCTAGTGATTGGAGATTCTACTCGCCTCAATCAAATCTTCACCAATTTGCTAGGCAATGCCAGTAAATTCACTCAAAGAGGGACGATAGGGATACGTGCCCTCCTCATCCAGGAAAGCAACGAACAATATGTGATCGAATTCCAAGTACATGATACAGGAATTGGCATAGCCAAAGAAAAACAAGAGACCATTTTTAAGAACTTCAAGCAAGCCGACCTCAAAATCACCAGAGAATTTGGCGGCACGGGATTAGGACTGACGATTGTAAAAGAACTCGTCGAGCTGCAAGCGGGCAACATACACTTGGAAAGTGAGTTGGGTAGAGGATCAACTTTTATTGTCACAATGCCCTTCAAAAATGCAGGCATTGCCATAAGTGAGAAAGTCGTGTACCCTGAAGGTAGCAATACAGATATAGAGGCCGTGTTAAAGGATCTAAAAGTCTTATTGGTAGAAGACAATCTAATGAATCAGAAATTGGCATCTCGCATTTTGGAAAAATGGGGAGCTCAGTATAAAATTGCTGGTGACGGCTTAAAGGCCGTAGAAGCTAGTAAACAACAAAAATATGATCTGATCCTCATGGATATTCATATGCCACATATGGATGGATGTGAGGCAACGGAGGTAATCCGAGGCGATGCGGAAAGCCCTAATCAAGGAACGCCCATCATCGCCTTGACTGCTGCTGCCCTTTTGGAAGAAAAAACAAGAGCGCTTGAAGCCGGCATGAATGACTTTGTAACAAAACCTTTTTCGCCTCGAATCCTCAAAGAACAAGTACTCAAAGCATTAGGTTTCAAACGACCATTCTTGCCCAAGCAGACTGACTCAGAGAAAGCCGCTATCAAGATTGATTTAAAGTATCTTCAGGAATTCAGTGGGGGTGACATATACTTCATTCGAGATATGTTAGAAACATTTATGAATGAAGCTCCTGCGACCTTTGTTCGCCTGCAAAAGGAATTCGCGGATCAAAATTGGGATGGCGTATACAAAGGTATTCACAAGATTAAACCTAGTTTCTTGATGCTCGGCTTACAAAAACAATATGATCAAGCTGCTGAAGCCGAACATAAGGTTAGACAGGGCGACTTTAATGTAGCATCAATGAAAGCCATGGTGGATCAACTACAACGAGATACAAAGCTTGTCATTCCGGTTATTCAGCGGACTCTATCACGGATCAATAAAGCCTCCCAAGAGTAACTTATATTAGAAGACAATTTGAGGTATAACAATCATCTTTTCTTTCCCATCCCTTAGGAAAGTGACTCTACTTTCCTTTCTATCCTCCCAACCATAGCCATTCAAATATAGTTTGCAATGATCTACTTCCTCCATATTTCTCAAGTTCATTTCGTTCAATTGGAGAATTCTATCACCTAGTTGAAGGCCGGCTTTTGCCGCTTTACTCTGGGGCTGCAGGGCGCTAACGATGTAGCCCTTTTCCGTGTAACGCGGAAAAAAACCAATACTCCCTTTCATTCCTGTTGCCTTTTGATTACTGGTTGTAGGGATAAAATAGAATTGCTTGGCCTGATAATCTACCATTACTGAACCATACCTCAGTAAGCCTGTACCAACCCTAGAACGAGAACGTTTACTGATATCTGCGTAAAACTTATTCAATGTTGTCTGGCCAATCGTAATGCTTTCCACAAAAGTGGTGTAGGCAGCCATAGGCTTTGGTATCACTCCTGATGATCCTAGAGCGGTCACTCCAAAAAAAGTGAGCAGCGGATGGTCTTCGAATTTTGCTTGCTCCCTATACTTATCTATGATCTTGGTCTTAAAACTGAACAGGTCGTCTGAACCCGAATCAAAAACCACCCATTGTTTTCCGAATGGCTGCACATCTACTCTGATATAGGGCAGTGAGGTTTTACGATCTATTTTCAACGGAACCCCTTCCAGTTTGGGTGCAGGTAGGAGAGCTGGAGCATCAGATAAGGTCATCAGTTGTTGCGCTAGGTCCAATTTCAGGATGAGTCCTTTCAAAAAATCTCTCCCAATAATGCCATCAACCTGCAAACAATCATAAGGGTATCTAGCATAATCACTCACTGTTGCATTGTAATTCTTAAACTCTAAATTTCCCAAACGTACTTTTGGCACCTTCACATACGGCACCCTTTTGCTGAGTTTGTTTATTCCAATCACTTGCGCTACAGCAATTTGCTCAAAACTGAATTTGTCCTGAATTCTCTCAGATATGGAAAGGCCTCCTCCTGTATCCAGGATAAATTGATAGGTCTCATCACCAATCTTTACTGGTATAAATATTTTATCCCTTCTCCACTCGAAATGAATCTCTTCCAAGAAATTTTGCTGTTGTAGGGTACCCAATTCTTTCTTCTGCCCCTGTATAGTAAGTGGCAGAAATACCAGCAATAAAAATAGGGTGAGCATGGGATAAAATGTATCAGTTTTCATAGCATTGAGTTTTCTAAAACAAGAAGATAGTTGCCGTCCTATTCTCCTCCGGCAGGTCCATAAAAGACCACCCAGGTCTTGAAGTCATCAGTAAAGTCAATAAATCGATGTTCTTCCCCTGCTGGCACAAAAAGTACATCATGTGGCCCAAATTGATATCGTTCATTCTCTCGTACAAATGTCCCTGTTCCACTAATCACAACGTATAACTCATCCTTTTTATGTGGGCTTTGCTTATCTACTCCATCAGGTATATATAGCTCAACCTCCAAGGTGCCACGTTTCAATAGGGTGACAAATTCAGTAGGCGCAATTTCTGCCAATTGACTGCCAGCTGTCGCAAGTGTAATATGGTAAGGGAGGGTAACAGATTCAATTGCTACCCCATCTCTGATTTGACGAACATGGTGTTCCAAATGATCGACATAGTCCGAGAACAACCACTCCAAGGTGTGAAGAGTGGAACCTAGTTGTATGGGAAGCGCTAAGGATTGTTCGGTTTGTCCTTCCATAAGGCCTATTACTTGTCGATTCAGAGCCGACCAAAGACTTAGGAGTTCAGCTATCGGCAAGTTTTGGTATTGATTAACAGCTACGCATTGATCTTGATTATACTTCTGTACAACATAAGGACTTGCCTCGAATTGAGCTTCGACAAAGCGTCGAATATTGTTGGTGGCGGAATCGATCAAATGGCCCAAGATTTCTTTTTTAGACCAACGATTGGGAGCAGGCTTCTGGGACGCAACTTTGTCGTCCATTACGGCAAAGAGTTGAGGAACTTCTTTAAGGCTTGTTTGTAAGCGAGTGATTTGATTTTTCATCTTTAACTTTGAGTGATTAGTACGCTTGCATAATGTAGGATCAATCGAAAAAGTTCCTTACACCTTCCTATACTCCTCAAAGTTTCAACTAGGCTTTCTCAAGGCAGCGTAGACTCAATTCTAATAAAGCATCGGTTACTGCCTCTTTAGGTTGGTTTCCATCTACATAAGCTATCTTCTCTTCCCCTTTCAACCTTTCAAAAGCTAATTGATATGTCTTATAGACTTTCTTAATATTATCCAAGGTTTCATAAATTTCGATATCCGCACGATTGGCGTGGACACGTTCAAATCCTACTTCTGGCGGGATGTCTATAAATATATTGAGATCAGGTCGCAAGAGTTCGGCACTTAAGGCATTGGACTGAATCACCCAATCCAAAGACATATGGGCGCCATGGTAGGCATAGGAAGAGAAATAGTATCGATCCGTAACTACGGTATACCCTTCCTCTAATTTCCTTAGAATACCATTCACAGGGTTTTGCAAATGATCCAGACGGTCCGCTACGAACAAAGCCGCAATTGTCTTATCATCTCCTATAATTCGAGTTGAAAACATTTGGCGAATCAGAGATCCGATTGGGCCATTGGTGGGTTCAAAAGTAGGATATATTTTATGTCCAGCAGCTTTGAGTCGGGCGCAGAGTAATGTCACCTGCGTGCTTTTGCCTGAGCCGTCTATACCCTCTACAGCAATAAATTTTCCTCTTTTATTTTGCATGACTTTTGCTTAGGGCAGCAAAGGTAATCATACTTGGTGGGATTCCGAAGGGAGGTCAAGGATAGGTTCTCCATGTAGCCAATTGAGGGCCGAATCTCTGTCTTTAAAAAACCGTAAACGAAATCCACGGTTACTAGCTACGTTTTCAGCGAAGGTGTTATGTTCAAAGCCGTGCAACCTCTCATCCAAGAAAGCTACTTTAAGTTTGCAAACATCTTTGCCCAGTTCCTCCTTAATATGTTTGATGGCATTGTAGCTATCTAGGATTGATAACCTTTTGTGTGTCTTACCTTCGACGAGCGCGCTCCATATTCCATAATCCTGAAGCGTCGCATACATCTTGTTGAAGCGTTGTATTGTATGCTCATAACTTTGCTGCCCGATACATTGAAACCATATCATATCAGACAATACCTGCATATTCACCAAAGGCTCTTCTGGTGTAATAGTTGCCATGTGTCGTTCACTAATTGGGTGTACTATCGTGTTTGTTCTATCTATACAAGACTACAGCTCGCTAGAACGTTGTCGTCTCAGAGCAAAGATAAAACCTTCTCGGACAATTTTTGTTCTCGAATCGGTCTATTGTCAAAAATGCTAGCCCGAAAACAAGCTACCATCTATTCTTTTTTCAAGAATTCATCTGTAAAGTGAGCCTTGCGTTTAGGTTGTGAAAACTTGTTTTTATTGTAAGCCTTAGAGCCGCCCTTCGGAATCGAAAGACTTTGCCAGTCATTACCTTTCAACATACGTGCCAGGTAAACAATCTGCCCGACATGGTAAGCATAATGGGCTAATTGTCGATTAATAGCTTCTACAATCGTATGCCCCATATTGCGGATATAGATAGTGTTGCCAAAGTTTTCTGTGTTCACATTATCCAGTGCTTCAAAAAGACAAGTCCAACCCGACTCCCATTTCTCTAGCATTTCAGTACGGGTCTTAATATCTGCCTCAAACTCACCTTCTCGGTCACGCCATTCCTTCTCCCCATCTTCCTCTAGGAAGTTGGTCCAACGAGAAAGCATATTCCCCCAAAGGTGTTTAACCATAATGGCAATGCTGTTACTTTCTGCATTGTATTGCCAAAATAGTTGCTCATCAGATAATTGACCAAAAGAGCTATCACCCAAGAGCTTATAATACTCAAATTGCTTTCTAACGCTGATTAAATAATTTTCTTCCATATTAGCTAAACGTTAATTGTTCTGAATCATAAGCTATGGTCCATTCCCGAATTCCTCGCCTCAGCTTCACCCCAAAGGCTGTTGGAAAAATGGGCTCATCCGTTGGGAACCATTTCTTCTTCACATAATCCACCACGATAAACAGCCCTTCCTCATCTCCAATCGCACAGAATCGATCAAAGTTCCCATCATAAATTGGCAGTTCAGCAGTTCCATGTAATTGTTGATAAATACGCTCAATGTCATTCGTTCCTATCCCTACTTCGCTAATAGAATAACATTGGCTAAAATCGAAAGGAACTCGACCAGGAAGGTCTAAGTTCCGCCTTGCAATAAACTCTACGATATTTTGAGCTGGATCATGAAAATATATTGCTTCCGCATTCCAAGTACTAAAATCTGCTACAGCTTTGCCGGCAAAAGGCAATATATCCACTCGTTCTTGCAGCCATCGCAATGCGGCATCAATTTTAAAGGAGGGGATATTAATCGCAAAGTGAATGGGCTTCGCCTCCTTGTCCGCTACAAATTGCAAGCGAGATTTTCCGATTTGTACAGAAAAACTCGCTTGGTCTTCTTCCAGTAACGGAAAGGATAGCGTTTGGGTATAGAAGCGCTTCTGTTCTAAAAGTTGATCGGTAAACAGTCTTAATGCGGAAAAACTCATTAGCTTATAATTGCACTTTTCTCGCAAAAAGTCAAGTATGATTTCCACTTAGATAGACATTCTTCACTCCTGCTTCAATAGTAGCAAGGTCTCCTCTTTATTTTCTACTTTTCTTTTCCATTCCAACTGGTCTTTCTCAGGAAATTCGAAATTCCATTGACTATCCTCCGCATCTCCGGCATCACTGATCAACCGCAGAATAGGGCGATGTCCATCGATATGCCAGACCCCTGTTTTACGGCCATCGGGCGTATGTATTACAAAACGTCTATCCCATCGAATAGATATGGATTGCATGTTGCCAGGAGCCCTTCCTTCTTTCAAATTCCAAAAACCAACTATCTCATCCCAAGGTGCCTCTGGTATATTGGAAGCTCTTTGCAAAACAACTGTCACTTGCTGGCCATCCTCTTTCCTTTGAAATTGCATATTCTCGCCGGCAATACTATAAGTAAAAGGGCCGTACTCATCTTCTTTGCCGGTCGCATTATGGAATAGCACCGTTCTTTCGGTAAGGTCTAATTTATAGGTGCCACGCATATTCCGCACACCACCATTTCCGCCTGCCAGGCTGTGGTCTGCATCAAACTGAAACCACTTGGCTACCGGAGTCCTCTTCTCTTCTCCTACCTTGACTTCTTCTACCGTCCAGAGGCCAGTAAATTGAGCAGGCAAGCAAGGAAGAAACAGTCCGAAGTAACTCAGGCAAACTAGGTATAATTTTTTCATCTCTCATTTTTAACAAGAAGGATGATTGGCCGTCGACTTTTGGTGGGTAACAGGCGTTTTTATGGCACTTTTACTTCAGCTTAAAATTAGGGTTAAACCAAGTCATTTCAATAGGCGTTTCGAAACTCCCATCAACATTCAAGATTTTGTTTTTCAGACGCCCTTCTTCTACAAACCCCATTTTCTCATAAAAACGAATGGCTGAGTGATTTTGCTCACGCACAAATAATTCCACACGCAAAATATTAGGAAAGTGGGTTTCTATTTCTTCCAGAAAAGCCAGAAAAAGCCGCTTTCCTAAACCTTGCCCCTGAAACTCTGGATGAACAACAATTGTCAAATCCGTTAGTAAGTGTCTAAAAGCACTTATCCCTCCTTGGTAGGCATGGATTTCAGCTACTACCTCCCCAGCCTTGTCTGGGTGAGGGATATGTAAAGCAATTCCAGTATCAATGCTTTTCTCCAAAAAATTGCGAATGTAGGAAAGCGTGATTTCTTGTTCAATCCGAATAATACCTCCAGAATGGCGCACTACAACATGATACAAATCATGAATAGCTTTAAGACCTGAATGTGTACTTCTATTGATGATAAATTCCATGCTGCATGTAATTCTAAGCGATCATTTCTTTTTTACCGGAACCGTAGTATTAGAGGAAATAAACCATCGTTCTCCATAGACGGAAGTATAAGTGATTTTCAACTCTACTTGGTACTTTTCTATGAGCTCCAAAATACGCTTGGAAGAATAAGATCTGTCGCAAGCCAGGAGTTCTATCGACTTCCCTGCTGGAATCATTTTTCCGACTGTGATATCAGAATAGGAATAGTATATAGAATCTGGTTGTTCTCGACTGATCAGCACAATCAAGTAATCTGAAAAACTACCTTCATATATCCCCTCTTTATCTTTAACCTGTACCTGCTCCAAAATAGCAGGCCCTACTCCAACATTAGCTAACACATACTTCAAATCTGCAAAACCTCGATTGTGAAATCCCATTTCCAAATAGGGATATACCCCAGCATATTGTTGTTTCCGAATAAGATTCGTCTGATAAATAAACACCAAAAGTGTTCCTACACTTAGAAGTACAGCCAAATAACTCAACAGTTTCTCTGTGTTCCAGAATCTTTTCTTCATGAGCTCAATTCATTAAAAAACACGTCAATAAGATTTCTTTAAAGCGGAAGATGCCTTTATTTACAGGGCTTTAACACTTCCTTTAAAGGGCTAGCATTACATCTGCTAAAATGTTAAAATAGCAAAACTTGCCTTGTCCCCCTATTGTCCCCTTGGCTATTTTGACTTCTCAGGAAAAACAGCCGTACTTAATAATATGAAAACCATAAGACCCTATTTACTCAGCCTTACGCTATGCCTAATCGGCCTTCCCCTCATAGCTAATACTACAGAAGATAACTACGAAGAAGTCCTTCGAGTTCATCTCAACGACCTACTTGGAAGCAAATCCTTTTCCTTTCAAGCTTTAGATGTACAAGCAGCAGAGAAATCAGTCAGCGGTACCGGCACTTTCTTCGGCACCTCTAATGTAGAATTCGCCTTGCAATATGACAGCAACAACAGTCTTGGGCGTTTTGAGGCGTCTATGCCTCCAAATGCAAAGGTACAAGTAACCAATAGAGCCTTGCAGAAATTGGCTGGCCAAAAGCTCCACAAACTGCTACCTGATGCCTTATCCAAAGGTGTCTACCTAGAGAAGTTTAGCTTTACTGCCAACAAAGAGAATAAGAAGATTGAGAATGTAAATCTCTGGTTCAATTGCCTTCGCAATTGGGAGTTGCTAGCGGGTACTTCTTTCCGTCTTGAACAGGTAAAGGTCAATTTTTCCGTTGACAACCCAACTGATAAGAAAAAACGGCAATTGGAAGGTACATTGACCGGCATGACTCAACTTGGAAGTACTCCTTTGGCATTAAGCGGGAAAATAAAAGGTCAAAAAGAGAACCTTCAACTTAGCGCAAACACAGAAGGATTACAATTAAAAAGTACACTTCAAAGTCTAGCAGGTAGATCCAGCATCAAGGGAATCAGCCTACCCAATTCCGTTGTCAATCTATCTCTCAAAGATGGTTTGTTGACCGTAGCGCCCTACAAGAAATGGGCCACTTTAGACGCAAAGTCCAACCTGGGTAAGACCGCCATATTTGTCAGTAAAAACTTGGGCAAATCCAAACGCGAAAAGAAAAAGATACAGTACATCGTCAAGATTACCACGCCTAAGGACTTTAAGCTATCCAAGGTTAATCAAAAACTAAGTGTACTAGATAAACTACCTCTCGGAGGGCAAACCATTGTTATTTCTTCCGCAGAAAAAAGCAAAAAGGAAACATCAAGCATTCCTAGTCTTGCACAAATTAAATCAGGGGTTCAAAAGGGGTGTAACTTTGTCGCTAACCTGGATCTCACCAAAATTAGCCTAGATAAGCTAATCGGCTTAAAGAACATCGTTGTCAATTCTGCCTTAAGCGATAAACTCCAGGATGTCGTATTGGAATCCAGTCTGGATACGGATCTATCCTTTGGAAGTAGTAATAAGCTCAAAAATGTACTTTTCCGACTCCAGCCCTCGCCTAAGAATTTTGCGATTTCTTTGCTTGGTGTAATGGATGCTCAAATCAACAATGATAAGCTTCAGTTTAAGGGTGGAGTGGAATTAGTGCTATCGGACCAGACGCTGAATTTTCTAGCGATGATGAAAGGGGATTGGAGAAACCCGCTTGGCACCAAAGGATTGGTTATGAGTAATGTGGCCATGCAAATGGGAGCAAGCTTCACTACTGCCCCTGTTCTGCTACCTAATGTGGCGCTCTCTGGAGAACTTAAAATCGGAAGCTTTAAAGGGGCTGCGGCATTGGCTTTTGACACTCGCAATCCCGCCAAAAGTATGATCGCCGCTAGCTTTAACAAGATAGAATTAGACGATATTTTCAAGATGGTCGTGGATAAAAAAACACAACAGAAGATTCCCAAAGGTATTCAGGAGGCATTAGCAAAGATCATCTTCAAGGATATGGAATTCCAGGTTGTACCACAGGCAATTCAGGTTGTAGATGTAAAATATGATCCAGGTTTCCGAGCAGCAGGTGCTGTATCCATCCTGGGTGTGAATGGCGAAGGTAGAATAGAAATTGACTACACGAACGGGATTCTCTTACAGGGTGCTGTTGACCCCATTGATATTGGACCATTTAAACTGTCAGGAGCTGGCCGTAACAAACGCCCAGGCTTGTTGGCGGACCTCCGAGTCGGTAAAACACCACAAATCGCGCTCAATGGCAAGGTCAGCTTGCTTGGCCTTAGTGCCAATACTGATGTAAGTATAAAAGCTAATGGATTTCGCTTTACGGTGGGCGGTAAGATTTTCGATATTTTCAAGGGAGACATCACGGCTAGCGGGCAGGCACTGAACCAAGGAGGAAACATGTACTTGAAGGTGAAAATGAAAACCGATATTTGGAATTACCTAGATGAAAAGTTAACTGGTTTTGTAGAAGAAGGAACAAGTAACGCCATTCGTAAGATCAGTGCTAAACAAAAAGATATCAAAGCAGCCGAGAAAAAAGTAGAAGCTTGGGATAAAGAGATCAATCGAATCCGGGAACAAGTAAAAAAAGAACAAGCTGCAGATCGCGCAAAATATCAAAAAGCTTATGATGATGTGGAAAGACAACAAACGAAGGTTAATGGCTTGAACAAAAAGATAGATGCGTTGAAGAAAGAAATCAAATCCAAAAACAAGATCACAGAGGCCCATAAGATCATTGCTCTCCAAGCCAAATTAAAGCCCTTGCAAATTGCTAAGGGAACCGCCTGGACAGCCTTGGAAGGATACCAGTTGGTTTTAAAAGGATTTAAAAAAGCCAATACAAACCCAGATTTAGACCCTAAAGTAATCGCTGCCAAATCCTCAAAAGGAACGGCCTTGGTTGGCTTAAAGAGTGCACGTGGCTCTCTGGAGGGACTTAAATTTGTATTAGGGGTAACAGGAAAAACGGCGAGTTTTATCATCGACAAAGGCACGGACGCACTGATCAAGATCCATGCCGCAGAATTTGAGGGAAAATTAGATGCCGTAAAAGGCGGTGCCGTAAAATTAGATTTGGACATCGAATGGATGGGTAAGCGGAAAAATATGGATCTAAGTTTCAATTTCCACAACCCGCTTAGCACCTTAAAAGACTTCGCAGATCGACTCATGAAGGGAGACTAATTTTTAAGTATTTAGCCTCACAACATAACCCAATGAACCTGGCATCGGCCTTTTCATTGGGTTTCTTTTTGGGTCACAAAACACCTCAGAAGCTTTCCTTTGAGAGATACTTCTTATTTTTGGATCTCTGATAAATTTAGCGGGCCTTATACCCAAGATAACAATGAACAGACTCAATTGGAAAACTTACGCTTTTGAATTCCTATCCATCTTTGTAGCTGTTGTTTCCGCTTTCGCCCTTACCAATTGGGATGATAGACGGAGAGACCGCCATACCGAAGTGAAGCTGCTAACGGAGATTCGGAATGGCCTCGATAAAGATATTGCTGATATTCAACTCAATCTGGATGGACACCAATATGGCATCAAAGCTTGCAATTATATGCGGCGCTTAGCTACGGGAGTAGAGGCTCCACCAGATTCTTTTGCCTTCCATTATTTCCATCTTACTAGAGATTATATTTCTATCCAGAATAATTCTGGTTATGAATCCTTAAAATCTAATGGCTTAGGAACAATCCGGAATGACTCACTTCGGCTTGGCATTATTGGTGTGTATGAGTACGATTTTGCGAACCTTAAGAAACTGGAAGAGGAATACAAGGAGATGCAATATCACACGAGCTACTACCAAGCCATCAATGATATTTTGTCTCCTAATTTTGTGTTTTCAGATCAAGGTCAGATCTCGATACTAACACCCCTACAAGTATCTCCGGCAGACCGAAAAGCCCTGCTATCTTATTTGTGGAAAATACAAGTTAATAGAAATTTTGTCTTGCAATTTTATGGGGATATAGAGGATCGAATCCAACAACTCGTGGATACAATCAAGGAAGAGATTGAGCACTAGATAGAAGCACTTAGTTCAAAGGCGGTCGATCCAAGGCATAGTCCAAAGACCACTCATTTTTCCATTTTTATCCAAGGTCACTCGTACCTCGGCGAGGTCATCGGTATCCTGAAAAGTGCCTTTAAACCGATAAATTCTAAAGTCGGCCGTTTCGGCTGTCTGCAGCACCTCCCCTATCGTCAACTCTAGGAAGGTGCCATATTTCCCCTTTAGAAAATTGCAGGCCTCTTGTTGCCGGGCTTCTGTCAAACCATCAATAATGGTTAGTGTAGCTTCTGCCGTAGTCAAAGTTGGAAACGCCCCCGTTTCGCAGCCTCGTAAGATCTTTAAAGCCAAGGCCTCTGCTTTGGCTAGCTCCGTTTGGTCAATAGCATCGATTGGCACTTGCTCGTATCCCCCAGAACAAGCGGATAGCAAACAAATCCCAACCGACAAAATCAATACCTGAATTTTCATATGCTTGGATATTAGCAAGTTGCAAATGGTTATTGTTCGGCCTTACGGGCTATCCAAAATCGGCATTCACCAGACTTCGCTTTCACTTGCTCAGATTCCTCGAATTTCTCGCTCCTATAAAACGTTTCTAAAATAGAAAATCCACCGCGAACGAGAAAACCCTGCACCTCCTTCTGGTTTGGGATATGAATAAAAATGGGCTTTTCTTCATTTTTGGAGGTAGCAATGATATCCCCAAATGTATACAATTCAAGCTTCTGCTCTCCTTTTTCCCAACGCTCTTTTTCTTCCCGCCAAAAGGCGAAATAGTTTTCATCCTGTTCCCGGTCATGTGTGGTAAAAAGAAAAAGCCCTCCTGGTTTTAATACGCGATGAATTTCCTGCACAGCTTTGAAACGTTCTTCTTCGCCGGGAATAGACATTAGACCATTGAAAGAAAAAATAACCACATCAAAGCACCGATCTTCAAAAGCCAAAGACTTGGCATTTCCCACCTGAAAAGGGATAGTACTCTTTCGCTCTTCCTGGATTTGCTCTGCAGCGGCAATCATCTCTGGAGTAAGGTCAACACCAAGGATGTTCGTATACCCTAGCTCGAATAAAGCAAAAGTAGTCCGCCCTGTTCCACAACCTAAATCTAGGATTCGATCACTGGTTTTTAGATATTTCTGAAAGACATACTTCTCAGATGCCCATAGTCCCACTTCACGAGTAAAAGCGGCATAGTTTTCAATACCACTCTGATATTGAGCAATGACGAAGTCCTCCTTGATCTTTTCCATAACAGTCATTTTTCAACTTCTTCGGAATTTTCCTTGATCGGCAAAATTCTTAAGCGTTTTAGGGTTTCGCATAGGGTCGGTGTGTATAATATTTTGGTCGCGAATCAAATCGCACATGTAGCCAATGCACACCTAAGCCAGACGTACTTAACCAACGGGCTTCCTCGCTTATAAGTTCCACTGCCGTTGTGCCAACCAATTCCCAGAAAGCGGCCTGTTGATCTGTCTCCGCTTGCCGAACGAAGTTTGCCAAATGAGTAAAAGCTTCTAGTTTTTTCCCTTGCGGTGTTGGGGCCACGAGTTCCGCATCGGCACGTAGGTTGGCAAATCGAATAGCTAATTGATCTTTTACAAACTTCTCCTTGAAAGGAGTCGGATCATTATGAATCAAGGCCAGAGCAGAGCTATTGACCAAAACGAATTCATAATCTTCTCCGAGTAGATCTTGCGTCAAACAGGGATGTTCCCAATAAAAAGCACTAAAGGGAGAATCAGCAATGAGCTGATTATAGAATAATCTGAAAGGATTATCTTCTCGCCAAAGTGTAAACACCTCACGAAAAGTCAACTTGCGCTCCTCCTGCCAGATCTGATAATGACTAAGGGCTCCAGGGGCAAGAATATTTATCTTCGTTTTCCAATTCATAGATAGGTTTATCGTCCAAACTCATCATAATAACGCGCAGCATGCTGTTCGTAACGTTTTAACAGATCTATATTTTTTTTCTCCAACGCAGTCAGCTGACCTCTAATGTCAGTCGAAACGGGCATATACCACTCCACCCCATGATCAAAAATGAAGCGCATTTTTCGATTTCTGAAGGAATATCCGTGTCGAGCATAGATAGCATTCCGCATCACTTCCAAGTCCCCTTGATACATATTTTCGATATCTTCCTTCTTGAGTTCGTAGCTGGAAGCATTAAACTTCAAGACATCCTCTGTCAAGGATTCTTCTTTATCTGGATACTTGGGATATTTTTCATAAAGGTTCGAGAAACTGACTTCTTCAGGAAGTTCCACATTGGGGTCATATGAAAAAGTCCTCTTATCCAAATTATATTGTCGAGAAGAAACTGCCAAACGTTTATTGTTAGCCTTCCAGGTTCCAACCAACACTTCGTCCTGAGGGAGAATAGCAAATGTAAAAACGCCATCATATCTGTCGTCCCCAGGTTCATTCGCCACCGCCTTTATCGAATCTCCAGCCATAGTGTAGGGGCCGCTAAAGGGTCGCTCATTTCCTGCTACTATACTATGTCCATAAAGGATACCCTTAGACAGCGAATCTATAGCAATAGTGATTTTATTATAAGGAACTGGATCTTTATCAAAATCCATATCTACTCCTTCAAAGTAGCCAACATAGAAACCTAAGAACAATTGATCCGGCTTACTATTTGTTACTTCTTGTTCCGCTTCTTCTTGCGTCTTTGCTTCAGAGGTAGTGATTTCCACTTTGGCTTCCTCTTCCGATGAGTCGGTTGAGGTATTGTTCGAATCACCACAAGCTTGTCCAAGTATTACTGTAATGAGTAAGATCCATTTGTTCATGATTGTTTTCTTTTGAGGTAAATGATAATAATTTCAGCTATGAGTAAATTGCCAAGCCAGCCTAGCCAAGCCACTAAGCGATAAGTGTCCATCGGTCTAGGGTGCCAAAGCGCAACAATAATATACTTCCAGGCACGTAGTGTAATCGCCGATAGCGTCAGGGCAAAGCTCCTATACATAAAATACTGATGTTTCCGCAGCTGACCTTTCTTTATGTGCTTCAGTGCCATGGCCGTATAGTACAGCCATAAGACGCCTAGTATGCAAAAACCTAACTGAGAGGACCACCCGCCATTAGCATGAATTCCGATGATAATTCCCGATGGTCCAGCTAGGACCAGTATTATAAGTAAGTACAGCCATCCCATCCAACGATGTAACTGTGGCAATCGCCTCCTGATTAAAGGGGAGAACTGAGTAAAACCCGCTGGTAATACCAAGATGGCGCAGTAGGCATGTATAAAAAAAGCCCAGGGGTAATACGGAAGGTTTATCACATCTTGCTTGATACGAAGAAAAGCCACATCCGTATTCACAGGAATATATTGCAAGGTAATGAGCAACATAAGGTAGCAAAAATATCCATATACCAGGAAAAGGCTGGCAAAAAATACGGTTTGGGCTTTGATTTGCATAGTCGCAAAATTACGGGCAATCTTTAGCTTCCGCAATAGAGTGCGTCTTCGAACTCGCAGGCACCTTGAATAAGGTGCTGTCCAATCTTGTTTTACTAAACAAAACACCCCATTCACCTGTAACACATGAGCATCTCACTGCATTAAACTTTTTATACGCGCTCTTTGCAATTACATTGCCCCTAATCTAAACTTCACAGATCATGTGTATTACCGCCCTTAAAGCCAATCTTGTCAATACCTATATCGGTGTTTGGGATATCAATCATCCAACTTTTGGGTATCGCCATGTCCTAGCCTATCAAAATACCCCAAAGAATTTAGCCGCTACACCGAATTGTATGCTCCTACATATTCCAACGAAACAGCCTTTGCTACCTAGCGATCTACTGGATACTTCTAATGACCCGTTTTTTTTAGAAAAAATGGCTCAATCCGCCTTACCACCAAACCTCTCTGCCGTTCGAGGTGTGAAATCTGCTGCACCAAATTTTGTCCTCGAAATGGGGATTTATCATATAGCCCTACTCAATCAGGTAGATCATGATTCATGGCTGGAAGCAAGGAGCTTAATTCCAGTTAAAAAACAGCCTGTGATCCAAGAAGGCTTCCTGGAATTCTATGCAAAGCATTTCCCTTCTTTTGCCTTGGTAATATGTTGTTTTAATAATAGAGATGCCAAAAAAGCTAGTCCAATTATGGTCCATTATACACCACAATTCCCTGATGTTTTTCATTTCCCCACAATCGACAGCCATGGATCTATTCCTAGGCTTGACGAGGAACAAACCTTTCATCAAATTATTATCACTGGATCGCAGCAATTGAAAAAAAAGGGAAATGGATTTAAGTATTTTGATTTAAGTTCGGTGAGTAAAGCACTCAGGCCATTTATTCCCACAATTGGTGCTGCTTTAGACCTGAATCAAACGAAAGGCCCTAATCTCGACCTATTGCTAGAAGCCCAGCCGGTTCAATCAGGAGGAGATGCTCAATTTGATTTTGGATTACTAGGGGCATAAAAAAAGCGGGCATAATTAGGTACAGAACCATTGTTCTTGCACCTATACCCGCTGTAGTAGAGATCTTGGTCTTCTCTCTACCTAAAACCCTAAACCCAATTTATTTTTTCTCAACACATATGAAGTCTCTTAAAAAGTGGGCACAATAACACCTTGATCGATACTTTGTGCCCACATCGGTAGAAATGGAATTCATCCTATTTCTACTAATCCCTAAACCCTATTATTATCTATCTTGAAAATTCTTGTTGTTCATAGTACTGCTCAACGCTTTCGTTGATGATTTATATATTGAAATCTTCACGCCAAAAACATAACCAACTCATAATCAAACCCTTAAAACACACACCCTACATCAAATCGTCTATCAATGGGAGAATCCATCTCTTTTTGGGAACCTCAGTGCTTTTGGGACAGCGGTATTCCTACTCATATGCGACAACTAGCTCCCGCAAATAAAAAGCGGGCACAAAAGCGTCTCAGTTTGTACCGATTTGCGCTTGGTGCCCGCTGTAGTATAAATCCATTGCTAGGAACTATACCTAAAACCCTAAACCCAATTTATCTTTCTCAACACATATGAAGTCTCTTAAAAAGTGGGCACAATAACACCTTGATCGATACTTTGTGCCCACATCGGTAGAAATGGAATTCATCCTATTTCTACTAATCCCTAAACCCTATTATTATCTATCTCGAAAATTCTTGTTGTTCATAGTACTGCTCAACGCTTTCGTTGATGATTTATATATTGAAATCTTCACGCCAAAAACATAATCAACTCATAATCAAACCCTTAAAACACACACCATGCATCAAACCGTCTATCAATGGGAGAATCGATCTCTTTTTGGGAACCTCAGTGCTTTTGGGACAGCGGTATTCTTAATCATATGCGACAACTAACTTCCACGAATAAAAAGCGGGCACAAAAGCGTCTCAGTTTGTACCGATTTGCGCTTGGTGCCCGCTGTGTAGAAGCATGGAATTGGCATACTCCTACCTATAACCCATATATATCTATCTATAACATGTCCTAAGCAATCGACTGCTCCTCAGAAGAGAAGTAAAAAAAGTGGGCATTCAAGCACCTAATCTTGCCGGTATTACTTGCTGCCCACCTAATAGAAATCATACTGATTTTTTCTCTACCTAAAACCTTTAAACCCAATATATCTATGAAAACCAATTACTTTTTTAACAAGAAAGCCTTTGCTTTCGTACTATCTATAGCCAATTACAGGCCAAATTACAAGTCATTAGAATCCAATTCGTTAAACAATGCAATAATTATCATAATGTCCCAAAATGAGACTATTGTTTCATTTTGGGAATCGTAACAGAGCACCCAGATATTATCCTTTAGTTCCGACAGATAACACCCCTACTTGATTGACTTATTGGAAGAGCTTATGTACTTTTGGTTTGCACCTAATTTACTGATTGAGCTTATTTTATGATATATCAGAAGCTCTTACCGCCTCCTCATCTACAGGATTATGTTCGATTCTTCTGGGTTTTGGAAAGCACGCCGAGCACCCAGATTCCTTACGTCTATCGATCTATGGCAGATGGTTGCTTAGAGCTTGTCTTTCATTATAAAGGCCATTTCACAGAAATCACCGATGGAGTTTCTATCCCTCAGGTGGATTCACTCATTCATGCCCAATCCAATCACTTTAGAAGATTCATTACACAGCAACAGTTCGGTATTTTTGGAGCCTATATCTATCCATATGCTGCTGATCGATTATTTGGTCATGCTCCCAGTGCTTTAAGTAATCATATGCTTGGATTAGCGGATGCCTTGAATCAAGAAGGAAGAGATATTGAGGAGCAAATGATGCTAGCACAGAACACAAAGGTTCGTGTCAAGATTCTTTCACACTTTCTTACACAACGAGCACAGGGTAGGTTTGTGATTAAAGATGTGCCAGCCGTACATGCCATCAAGTCAATCATTCGCCAAAGAGGAGTAGCCACTGTAAAGGAATTAGCCGAACAGTCATACTTATCCGTTCGGCAATTTGAACGGAAATTCAAGCAATTCTCTGGATTTTCCCCTAAGTTATATACCCGTATTATTAGGTTTCAGTCGGCTATGGATGAATATGGTAAAAGCAATAAGACTTTGACCGAAATTGCCTATGAATCTGGTTACTACGATCAGTCACATTTTATTCACGAATTTAAGCGATTTTCGGGCTATCATCCTAAGACCTTCTTTTCGGGGCAAGCCGAAGGAACGGATTATAGAGAAGAGCCAAATTAGCTATTCAACAGCTTTTTATTCTATTCAAAGAAAGGCTAGCCTTTCATCTACAGAACTCCGTAAGAATGCCTGGCGAAGATGTCGTGTTTTTCCAATTTTCACCCGCTAGCTTCCACTAGTTTTGCTCCATTACTTATCAAAAATCATGTTATGAAGTTACCACAGGGACATCAACGGCTTATGCCGTATCTTATGTTGCGAAGTGTCGACTCGTTTATTGAATTCTCAAAAAATGTGTTTGGTGCAAAAGAGACCTTTCGTCGGATGCGTGATGAAAAAGTGATCATGCACGCCGAAGTACAAATTGGAACGGCCACCATAATGATGGCCGATGTCACTGAAGATTGGCCAAATCACCCCGCTAGCCTCTTTATATATGTAGAAGATGCCGATGCCACATATCAGCGCGCACTAGACAGTGGTGCCTCCTCTGTTATGGAAATGTCCACGCAAGATTATGGCCGAACAGGCGGATTCAAAGATCCACAGGGCAATGTCTGGTGGGTAACTACTGTTGTGGATTGATCATTCAGCCCAAAAGAGATACCCCGGCAGGTAGGGCTGTATCTCTTTTGCTGCTATGACTGTAGTGAAGGTAAACGGTTACTCCTTTGTAAATATTCCTGCTCCTAGACCTGCCCCAGTTGAGTTCAACCTGGGATGAAGATGTCGTTTCCTGGCCTTATTTCATTATTCGTATCCAGAATAACATGCCCCGGCCGGATAACCTGATCAAAGTCTATACAACCCCTGTATCAGGCGACGATTTCACCTTATGTCTAAGATTAAAAGGAGATAGCCTACTTAATCTTACTTGCCCAAGAATTGGGATCATGACAATTGGCGAGTATGGAACTCATACAGTTTCCTTAATTGATCGTGGTTGTACACATCAAGCATTTGTTAAGTTTGGCGAAGTGGCAAAAAGCGGGCGAAACACAAACCTCACTAGCTTAGGAGTTGAGAGCTATGAATGGCAATCGATAGCAATTAAGGTGCAAGAAAAGATCGGTCGCGTATATCTTCATGACCAATTGATTTTGGAAGTTCCTTACCTTGAATCTATCGGTGAGGTCTTTGGATTCAATATCTACTTTGCCGGGATTGGCCAAATTGCATCGCTTCAACTAGAAAAGGGGAAGAGCCGAAAAACCGCCTACGCTATCCACGTAGATTAGACGAGGTCCAGCAACTAATCTTGAATGCAGAGAACAAGAGGCAAATTTAAAAATGAAAACAGCTTTTATCACCGGAATTAGCAGAGGGATAGGCAGGGCGACCGCACAACTATTCCTCCAATCAGGTTATCAGGTCATTGGAACTTCCACCACTGGTACAGAAAATATTAGGCACTCCAGTTGCCACTGCTTACCGCTTAACTTGGCCAGTACAAACTCTATCACAAAGGCTATCGAATACCTAAAAGGTCATCAAATCCAGTTGCATGTTCTAGTGAATAATGCCGCAATATTACTGGAGGATTGGAATACACCAGAAATCAATATGGACTACCTCCGCCGTACCTTTTCTGTTAATACCCTGGGCACCGTTGAGATGACAGAAGAACTTCTCCCCTTTCTCATTCCAATAAAATCACATATAATCAATGTTAGTTCGGGCTGGGGGTCCTTTAGTGAGGAGGAGTTTGGCGCACATGTACCTCACTATAAGATGTCGAAGGCCGCGCTAAACATGTATACTAAACTATTGGCAGAACGACTCAAACCCAGGGGAATATCAGTTGCAGCCCTGGACCCAGGCTGGGTAAAATCAGATATGGGTACCCAAGCTGCCGAACGGCATCCTGAGGAAATTGCTCAAGAAATTCTTAATTTACTTGATAATCAATCAACTGGGCAGTTTTGGCATCGAAATCAGGTCCGAGCCTGGTAATCATCCGATAACTAGATATTAAACATGCGTTCAATCATCAACCAATTGAAGCTCCTAAATTGGAAATACATTTTAGGAGAGGTCACGCTGATTGTGATCGGTATCCTGATCGCAGTACAGATTAATAACTGGAATGAACATCGAAAGTCAAGAAATTTTGAAAAGCAAATCATGGTAGAAATCTATCAAACTTTTCAAAAAGACATTGACATCATTAACTCTCGGATCAAACGCTGTCAGTCAATTGAGAAAGCCACGACCGAAGCTTATCAACACTTGATAGATAAAGCCCCACTCACAGATGGTCTGCAGCAATCTTTTTGGCTTTGCAATTGGGTAGTATTTTTCCAGCCGCAAACCATAGCCTTTGAACGACTCAGGGCTAAAGGTATCGAGCTAGTATCTGACGATCAGCTTCGAGTGGACCTTCTTCATATGCATGATTATCGCTACCCCAAGCTCCAAACCTTCACCGACCGGCTCAATAACTGGACAGAAACCGCATTGAAACCTTATGTTCAGGAGGAGTTCAGTATTGAATCTTTCCAGCGCTCCAAAAAGCGATACATCCCTTTAGATTATAATCAACTGCTAGAGCAACCACACTTCCGAAACCTGATCCTCGACAAACAATCCCGAACCAGGGATATGCTCCACCACTTGAAGCAGGCAGCAGAAGAGTTGACTGCATTGATGAGTAGCATCGAAGCACAATACAATATCAATACCTAATTTTAAGTCCAGTATACTCGCCAAAGCAGAAGTTCCCATAAAAAATTAGAACTTGTTCCAATTTGACATGTTGGAATACAGATAGGGTTGTATATTTACCTGATAACTAAGGAGACACCCTTGGTATTTTATCATGAAGAATAAGAATACCTCGGTAAAGCATCAATAAAAGAAGAGAATGGCGAATACGACTACATGGACCGGATCCGATAACTACTTATGTGATCCAGAACTTGCACAAGCATTTCATATGTCCCGCGTTTTAGGTATGCCTTTATTAATCGAAGGAGAACCAGGAACAGGAAAAACAGAACTTCCCATACAATTTGCAAAAGATTTAAACCTGGATCTTTTTGTATTTCCTGTTGGATCTAAAAGTACGGTGGAACAATTCGTAGCTAAATTTGATCATGTCAAATACCTAAGAGACTCTCAAATTGAAGTGCTCAACGCACAAAGGGAAGAAAAAGGATTGGATACAAAGTTGAGTACTGGTGGGCGACATACGGAAAATCTGGATGATTATGTAATGTTGGGACCAGGAGCAAAAGCTTATACCAATATAAATTCGGTTTTATTGATTGATGAAATCGATAAAGCACCAAGGGAATTCCCCAATGATCTCCTCTACGCCCTCAGTCACCGCAAATTTGTATTGCCAGAATCGGGTAGAGAAGTAGAAATAAGCGAAGAAGATATGCCTGCCATCGTAATCACTAGTAATCGCGAACAAGAATTGCCGACTGCTTTTAAAGGCCGATGTATTTATCACTATATCTCATTTCCTGAACCAGAGCTGATGAAAGAGATCGTCGGTAAGCACTTTAGCAACATCGAAGAAGAGCTAGTGCAACGCTGTATTCAGCTCTTTTATCAATTCAGACAATTGGGCCTAGAACGTGCCCCTTCTACCCGAGAGCTTCTCAACTGGCTGAAGTATCTACGCAACTTCGAAGTAGATGAAGCTTTAGCCAAAGTAGAGTCCCGAGAAGGCTTAGGTGTTTTAATTAAGACGCAGTCTGATATCATTCGAGTTAAACGCAATTCGTACTAGTACGCTCAAGAAGATATTTATCATGTTTCAAAGTCTTCCTCATCATTTTCGTGAACACAATCTAGTGGCAGATGTCCGCACTTTGCTCCAATTGAAAAGAGCCATGGAAAAAGGACTAGTCAATACCTTGGGTGATATCTATGTGGTATTGAAAGGACTCGTCACGACTGATCCAGCAGACTTTGGACCTTATACGGCAGCATTCTATTCCTATTTTCTGGATGTAGATATTAAGCGGGGAGAGAAGCTGGACAATGCTATTCTTCGATCGGAAGCTTTTAAGAATTGGAAGGAAGAGCTACTAAAAGACGAAGAAAATCTGGAAGCGCCCGATATTCGGGAATTGGTTGATCGGTTCCTTGACGAAATTCATCTTACTACTTTTGATATTCAAAAAATTGTAGATGGGGCAGAAATCCTGAAGCAGGACAACCCAGATATGCCCGACACCGATGCGCAACAACAAAGTGATGGAGCTCGATCAATCGATAAAGCGGCAGACTACCGCGAGATTGACTTGGAGGAGCTCTTGGAAAGGATGGAGCGGGTAGCCAAGCAGCAAAAGGGGCTCCATGAAGGTGGAGACCACTGGATTGGTACAGGTGGGCGCTCTCCTTATGGTCATGGCGGGGCTGCTATGGGAGGTGTACGAGTTGGAGGAGGTGGAGGTGGAAAAATGGCTCGACGAGTAGTGGGTGATCCGATGTATTACCCGGTAGACACAAAGTCTATTCTTAAAGATGACAATATTGATGCCGCACTAGCCACCTTGAAAGGTATTGAAGATGAAACTGCTGAGGTATTGCTTGATGTTCCAAAAACGATCAAGGAAGGCTTAAAGCAGGGTGGGATTTTCCTTCCATACGAGAAGGAAAAGATCGATCATAAAGTGCAAGTCATTTTAATGATTGATAATGGTGGCTATTCCATGCATCCTTATATCAAGTCAGTGACAAAGTTGTTTTCAAAAATGAAGACACGCTTTGCTCATGATCTAAAAACCTACTATTTCCACAATACGATTTATGGTGGTGCCTATACTGATATACGCCGTAGAGATTTCGTCTCTGTGGATAAAATCATTGCTGATGATAAAAACTACAGTGTTTTCGTGATTGGAGATGCTGATATGGCGCCCTATGAATTAGACTATTCTAGTTTGGGGAATTGGCAAAAAATCAAAAAGCATTTTCCGAGAATCGCTTGGATGAATCCATTGCAAGCCCGGTACTGGGCAGGTTCTCATACCGTACAAACATTGAGGCAAATCTTCCCTATGTACCCACTTACTCCAGATGGAATAGAAAAAGCGGTTATTCGCATGAATAGAAAGCGAAAATTCCACAAAAAGCTCTAAATCCTGTGCGCAATGCCTCTCCATTATCTCACCTATCATTTCGGGTTCTCCGACAAATCTCGTGTTTCGAGACACTCAAAAATGACATTCAATGCTTCACTAACAGTCATCGTTAGTGCCACTTATTCATCTCATTTAATGACTGTCCACAAGATTTGTCCAAGAAGGACATTTTGTACTGAAATTAAATCCCGTCATGCAAGAACATCCACTCTTCAGTAATTGTAGAGCCATTCTAGCAGATTTGGTATCCTTCCCTGTATTGGGAGGTGCTAGCAATGTCACTATCGCGCAATATATTGGAAAACACCTGGAGGAACATGGTATTGATTTTCATTATGTGCCGAATGAAGCTGGTGATAAAATGGCACTCCATTGCCGGATAGGACCAGCAGTGGATGGAGGGGTAATCCTTTCTGGTCATACTGATGTAGTGCCTACGGAAGGACAAGCATGGGATACAGACCCTTTTAAATTGGTGAACAAAGACAAGCGTTTATACGGACGTGGCACTACAGACATGAAAGGGTTTATCGCCTGTTGCATAGCCGCCCTACCTCGGATGAAAGAAGTCACTTTGAAAAAACCCATCTATTTTGCTTTCTCTTATGATGAAGAAATCGGTTGCCTTTCAGGCCCCATTATTGCTCGAGCTATCAGGGATCATTATAAAGAGAAGCCAGCAATGGCGATCATAGGTGAACCCACCAGTATGCGACTAGCTAATGCTGAAAAAGGCATGGGGGTTTTTGAAACCACGATATATAGCAGGGCCGGGCATAGCAGTCAAATCCGTTCTGGGGCTAGTGCTATACAAGAAGCAGCCAAGTTGATGATTTGGCTGGAGGATAAAATGGGATCTCTGATTGCTACCGGACAAATAGATGATCGATTTTCACCTCCTCATTCTACTATGCAGGCAGGAATATGCCAGGGAGGCCTTGCCCCCAATATTATTGCAGATCATTGCCATATTCAATGGGACTTGCGGATCATTCCCGCTGATAATTGGCAAGCTATTCTGGATGATTTTCTGCAATATTGTAAAGGAAGGGAGACCCATTGTCAAAAAAGTGTACCTGAATTCCGGATTGAAACCATACCTCAATACCCTTTTGTTCCTTCTTTAGATACACACCTGACTTCCAATGCTGTCCAATTCGCACAGCATTTGGTGAACCATGACGAGCTAGCTACAGTAGCCTTTGCTTCAGAAGCAGGGCAATTTGCTGAAGTTGGATTCGAAGCTGTCCTTTGTGGCCCTGGGCACGTAACAGAATGTCATATTGCCAATGAATTCGTAGAGATCGAACAACTTCAAGAATGCCTTGTCTTCATGGACAAGCTTGTACAACAACTGAGTTAATTTTTTTTCCTTTCGGCAATACTCGCTAATGACCTAGAGTTCTGCATGAGTTGTTGGGTCAGAGTAGGCGATACAATGATCCTTTGAGGTGGCTAATATTTCCCCATTCTCCACCAATATGGCGGCAAAGGGATCAAAGCCCTCAGCCGCAGAAGACCAAGTCAATTGATTGACTTGTTGAATAAACTTAGGATGTAGATCTTCAGATATCACCACTTAAGTTGGGTTTTCAGGGGCACCTAGGCTGCTACTGCCACTGCTTCCAATTCTATTTGAAAACCATAGTGTAAGGTTTTCACAGGTACAATAGCCCGAGCGGGTTTATGATCCGGAAAGTAAGTGGTATAAATATCATTTACTTTCCCCCAAAGCTCAATATCTGCTATATAAATCGTGGTTTTTAGCACTTGGCCCATCCCACTACCAGCAGCAGTAAGAATAGCCTTAAGATTATTTAGAACCTGATGTGCTTGATCTTCAATCGATCCGGTAATTTTCTCTCCGGTTTTAGTGATCGGAAGCTGGCCGGCCACAAAGACGAGTCCATTCCAAACTGTAGCTTGAGAATAATGCCCCCCTGGAGTAGGTGCCTGATCCGTTAATATACTTGATATCATGATACTATTTTTTAAAAATGGATGATTGAAATATGTGGCATAAGATACGTATTTGTCAGAATGCCAGGCTTCTTCAATAGCGATCGCCGCCTCCCTTTTTTATCTCATTTTATGACAGTTTTCAGGTTTCTCAAAGAAGGTTTTTATTTTAGAAGAAATATTCATCAAGAGATAGCCTCTTAAACAGGCTTTTGTTTTATACATCACCAAAACACCCGACTCATGTCTTTACATTCCAAACTCCTTGGTATTGCTATATTTTTCGTGCAGGCTATAACACTGTCTGCTAGTGATCTTGAGGTCTCTGACCCTATCCTGTACAATGATGAAAATAGTGGTCAGAAAGAATTGTATGCTCAAGTCACCGTCACTTGGCAAAACGCCTGGCATACCCAAAAGAATCATGACGCTGCTTGGGTCTTCTTCAAATTTCTAAGACGAGATGGATACGGCAATGCTCATGCTTACCTTTTGCCTGAACAAGCGAAGATTGTTGAAAGCTATGGCCCCTCCCCTACCAAAATAGACATACAGGTAGCTAAAGATCAAACGGGCCTTTTCCTGTACCCAAGTAGTCCCTATCGAGGGCAAATAAACGTAAAGATACAGGTGCGTATAGATCGAGAGAAGCTAGGCCGATTCAACCCGCAAGCAGGACTATTCAAAGCCTATGGGCTAGAAATGGTCTATATTCCCTCTGGATCTTTCACACTCGGTGATCCCAGTGAAAGAGCCCGACATTACTCTTCTTTTTTCGCTTCTGGCGATAATGGAGAACCTGATGGTTTATACCAAGTTACTGCTGAGGAAACCGCCATCCCTATTGGTCCGCAAAAAGGGCAGCTATACTATTTATCTCAAAATCAGTACAGAGGGGATCAGCAGGGGGAGTTAGGCACTAAGTTTCCGAAAGGGTTCCAAGCTTTCTACATAATGAAATATGAACCCACACAAGGATTCTATGCCCATTTCCTTAACAGCCTGGGTGGCACGCAGAGTCAACTTAGAGTAAACTTTGGAGGAAAGGGCTACTATAAAAACCGAGGAAGCATCTACATAAAAGGAGATCAATATGCCGCTAAATCCCCTGATCGCCCCAACAACTTCATGGGATGGGATGATGCTATGGCTCTGGCAGACTGGAGTGGCCTACGCCCCATGACAGAATTGGAGTTTACCAAGGCGTGCCGAGGACCTCAAGCCCCTATTGCTAAGCAATACCCATGGGGCACAGATAGTAAAGAGAAGGTGGATAGAGTCATTAACCTGGAAGGGAATCTTGGCTTACAGAATGGCTGGTCTGAGCAACAATTGGAAGACAAAACAAAAGAAAATCTAGGCGCTTCTTATTATTGGGTCATGGATCTAGCTGGGAGTCTTTGGGAACGCGTCGTAAGTATTGGCCATCCTATTGGCCGCGCCTTTGAAGGTAGTCATGGAGATGGAAAGATTTCCTACTATGGTTATGCCACCAATGAAGACTGGCCAAAAGGGGACACAGAAGTAGGAGGTTTTGGTTACCGTGGCGGGGGGTTTTATACGCATGGACGGCCTTATACGGAGTACAACCCTTATAGCCCAATAGCTTATCGTCCTTTTGGTGCGTGGGCAGGAGGCGATCGGACAGAAGCTTATGGCGGCCGTTTCGTCCGAACAGCAGAAGAATAATTCGACTGATTTGGTGGTATCTGACATTTACCCCACTAAAGGCCTAGCCAGTAAAGCTCCTATTGTATATTTGGCAAATAATACCTTATGCAAATCATCAAAAAAGAACTCATATGCGGATTATCATTCTTCTCTTTAGTATGATCCTACTGGGGCCAGGTGAAAAAAGCACCCCTGCAACTCCTGCTGTCGATATACCAATTGATGACATCAAATTACCACCCGGCTTTAAGATAGAAGTATATGCTTCTGGGGTAAGGAACGCTCGTTCCATGGCTCTATCCCCCTCTGGAACGCTATATGTAGGCACCAGATCCAGAGGCAGTGTTTATGCTTTGAGGGATACTGACGGCGACTTTAAAGTAGATGAGCAGTATACCCTCGCTAAGGGACTAAAGATGCCCAATGGTGTAGCTTTCCGCGATGGGGATCTCTACATAGCAGAAGTTAGTCGAATTTCAAAATTTGAAGACATCGAGAACAAGTTGGATGAACCTGGAGATCCCAAGGTCATCTATGACAAGTATCCAACCGAAACTCATCATGGCTGGAAGTACATTGATTTTGGACCTGACGGCAAGTTATATGTTCCAGTAGGAGCCCCTTGTAACATTTGTGACAAGGAAGACCCCGTCTATGCTTCTATTACTCGAATCAATCCAGATGGTACGGGCTTTGAGGTTATACAGCATGGCGTTCGAAATACCGTTGGCTTTACTTGGCACCCGGAAACCAAAGACCTTTGGTTTACTGACAATGGCCGAGACTGGCTAGGGGATGAAATTCCACATTGCGAACTCAATCACGCTCCTAAGGATGGTATGCATTTTGGTTTTCCCTACTGCCACCAGGGAGATCTTTCTGATCCTAAATTTGGAGATAAATCCCCTTGTAGCGAGTACACACCTCCTGCCCAAAAAATGGGTCCTCACGTAGCTCCACTAGGGCTCGAATTTTACACCGGAGATATGTTTCCCGATGAATATCGTAATCAACTGTTTGTAGCTCAGCACGGCTCCTGGAATCGAGCCAAAAAAATCGGTTATCGATTAATGTTAGTCAAACTTGATGGCGATAAGGTAATAAGTTATGAACCCTTTGCGGAAGGATGGTTGCCAACCGGCAGTGAAGAAGAGTGGGGTCGTCCGGTAGATGTTGAAATGATGCCCGACGGTTCTCTGTTGTTGTCAGATGACAGTGCAGATACTATTTATCGAATAACGTATGAAGGTAGCTAAGAAGCTATCTTATTCTCCATAAGTAATCGCAGATGCCCTCGGTGAGAGGAGCATCTGCGATTAAACAGGTCATTACTTGACCACTACCAGCTGCTCCACTAGCGTTTTTTTACCACTGCGAGCTTCAATAAAGTAATTGCCTGCCGGTAAGGTCCCTACCGTGATTTGACCATTTGCCACGGTCTGCTCCATTACCCTTTGGCCTGCCAGGTTGAAGATGGTAACCTGCTCTAATATCAAACCTTTCTCGGTAGAGAGATTGACTTCATTCAAAGCAGGGTTCGGGAATAAACGTAAAGCGTCAAAATCCTCTTGTAGAGCAGAATCACTGAGTGAGATTTCGGCCTGGATATCAATGCTTACAAAGGCAACATTACATAGGTTTTCGGCTGCCGTGTTACAAAGTTCATATTCAAATTCTACCATCCCGATGAATTCCTCACCAGGAGTGAACTGTAGCCGACCATTGTCCAACAAACTAACCTCCCCGACTTCCGGTTTGCTAATCAAATTCAATTGCCATTCGCCTGTACCATTCATTTGGTCATTAGCCAAGAGGTTTATTTCATAGCTTTCTTTAAGCTTAGTGAAAGTCCAGTTGTCATCATAAGGTAAAGGTGCCAGGGCTATCGGCCCTTCTAGTTTATCCGATTGTAGGATAAAGACGCCCGTTTTAAAAACCAGCCCTGGCAAGGCGTCATTCGTTATCTCGCAATAGTATGTTGCTTGTTGTTCGACAAATGACAGCCGTGCTGTCAAGGTGTTTTCACCCTCCATTACCTGAAACTCCGTTCCATTCTTAAACCAAGTATAGGTATTGGTTTCCATTTCCCTACCCGAGCCAGCTGTGATTCGCACTTCCTTACCCTGACTCAGTTGGATCACAGAGTCTTGTCGTTCATTCAATTGTTTTTCATAAGAGTCCAGCCCTTGTAGCCATTTTTGGTTCGGTACTAAATCGGAAAAATCAAAGGCATTTTCTTGAAAGGCACAATGATTAAGTTGTGGCAAATTGCGAAGGACTGGACATTCGCTCAGTTGGTTACCAGCCAACAGTAGTGAGCGGAGCTGGTGTTTACCAGACAAGTCTGGGATCGCACCAGTTAATCTGTTATCTGATAAGTTGACTTCCACAAGGTGATTCATGGTCGAAAGATCCGGAATAGTTCCCTCAAGAGTGTTACTGGCTAAAACCAATGACCTGATTTGTACTAAGCCTTCTAATGGAGGGATCTTTCCTGTCAACTGATTATCTCCTAAATTCAGGTGTGTAATTTGCGAAAGCATGTGCAAGTCTGGTATATTCCCACTAAAACCATTATCAAAGCCGATGAAACGCTGCAAATTCGGCATACCATTCAATAGCGGTAAAACACCACTTAGCTGGTTCCCTTGCACATACAATCGTTTGAGTAAGTGTGAGTGTTTGAACAGAGGTAGTATTCCACTTAATTTGTTATTCGAAACATAAAGATTCTGCAAACTACTTAGATGAGTAAATGCAGGAATGTTTCCAGTCAGCTTGTTGTAGTCCAATTCCAGTGAAACTAATCGGGTGAAATTGGTAAAGTCTGGAATGGTGTCAGTAAACCGGTTGCAGGATAGTTGTAGGGTTAGCAAAAAAGGCATCTTACTGAAGTTGGGTATTTGCCCTTGCAGTTGATTTCCTGATAAGAATAGATGTTCCAAGTAAGGCAGGTTAAGGTCAATCATTTCCCCTTTTATCCGGTTGCCTCTCTTTTTACTCGGGCTGCAATCCGGTTCTCCATCTAAGTCCAAGCACATCACCCGACCATAAGCATTGAGTGATATCCCAAACCAAGCATCCATAGGCTGAGCGAAATCCCATGACTGTAACCATTGCCCACCATTTGTTTCTTGATAAAATTGCACCAAAGCCAGGGAGTCCGTAGCTCTAGTTCCTATTGCCTTCCGTCTCTGGTTGTCCTCGGAGGTAGGGGCAGTGCTACTAATCTGCCCAATACTTAAAATGAGGCACAATAGCAAGCCCAAGCGGACATATCGACAAGAATAACAGGTTCCTAACAGCTTTCTAATATTGTTAGGAAGGAAATGAAAGAGTTTGATTGGGCGACTACTTTTGACACTTGCTCCTCTCATAATCATTAGGGTTTAACTTCTACTACACTCACACGCCCGACAATCTAAAGGAAAACAAAATATCAAGCTCTTATTTTCGGGAAACGGTCAGAATCCTTCGGAAAATGGCAACATAAGTTCTTTTTTCTGACTACACCCCTCAACACATGAGCATTGAAACATGCTTCCCAAAACGGGAATACATTCCCAAAAACAAATTATTTTACTAAATATCAATTGTATAAAGCATTAAAATTCAATCATCTAAAAAACAGGCATAACTTTAGATTTTAGAAAGATGTCTTCCGCAGGATTTTTAAGAAGCAGTTTATCTACGATGAAGCTGTTATTTAGAACAACCTTACTTCACATGAACGGCACACAAGCTCGGGCTTAAAAAACAAAGACCCTATGGCTTTTCCCAGGTAGGTGTAGAGAGAAAGCAGTGTCAGAACCTGGGTTAAGTGCCATTATTTCTTGTATTTTTTATGTCTCAACAAAGGAACATAGTTTATAAGAAGAAAATTTCTCCCCTCCAACTCACACACAATGACTCGACTACTATTCATTTACCCGCTTTTGGATAGTCAAGACCAGGTCTTCCGCTATGTCCAAACAGCTCGAAGATTGTTCAATGAAAAAGTAGCTGTACAGATTCTCACGATCGGAAAGAAAAGAAGAGCACCTATTGAATTGCAAGGAATTCCCCTTCAACACATTGAGGTTGACTTAGATGGATTAAGAGGACTCTGGCAATTTACCGTTCAACGAAAAATATGGCGGACGCTCAAAGAATTATCATCCAGTAATTTTACCATCTTTATGAATGGCCTGGATCTTCCCATTGTTTTTTGGGCGAGTAAGCGCTTGCAGATTCCTTTGATTGCACAGTTTCCAGAAAATCAGTGTTATTCCAATATTTATAAAAAGTTGCTAGGTCAGCTTGGAAAGTCATTACAAATCTGTCTATTATATGGAAGTCAAGTTCATGCAGATAGTTGCCGAATAGAAGGTTTTGATCAACATGTAATCAGCATGCCTCTACAGCCCGAATTAGTAGAATCTGCGCGTCAATTCAGAGCCTCAGGTCTAAAACCAGGAGCTCAGCCCTTTTCAGTACTAATCGCTTGCAGAAGTGCTTCTCTGGCAATCATCCAAAAAATACAATTTCTTGTCCATCAATGTAAAGGTTTACATTTTCACTGTTGGTTTTTTCAAGCCGACCACCTTCAAAAAGCACTCCATGTATTTGATGATCATCCCAATGTAGATTGTGTCTATACTAGACAAGGTACCCCATTATATAAAAGTAGTCACCTATACATTGAGTTGGAAGAGCCTCAATTCATTGAGTCACATCTGCCACACCTTCATTACATCCGGGAAGCAATGGAGTTTGGCCTTCCGGCCATGCTATTTCAACAGGGGCTTGGTCAAGAATGGGTCAAGCAGGGCGTAAACGGTTATCTATTGGAAAGCGGTCAATTACGTGAAATGATCAGTAAAGTTAAACTATTGGCACATAGTCGTTTACTATATGATCGCCTATCTTACAATGCAGTTAAAATAGCTCAACAATGGCACCCACCAAATACTTGTAAAGCCTTGGCTAATTTATTCCTAGGAGGAAAGATGAAATGTACCTATAAGACGGGCCTAAAGCCCGCTGATAATCCAACTACATGATATCCTTCAAAGCAGAAACTAGTACATTCACATGATTGGGAGTACTACTTTCTCCCATGAGGCCCACTCGCCATATTTTGCCGGCAAACTTACCCAAGCCTCCGCCTACTTCAATATTGTATTCTTGTAAAAGTCGCTTTCTTATGGTTCCTTCATCTACACCTTCAGGCACCTTCACAGCGTTTAGCATGGGGAGACGATAAGCTTCATCAACCAAAAACTCAAACCCTAAGGCTTCCAAGCCCTTCTTAAGCAATTCATGGTTACGCTTGTGTCTGGCGAAGCGATTATCCAAACCTTCTGCCAAAACTATTCGATATGCCTCTCGCAAGGCATACATGGCGGAAACAGGAGCTGTATGGTGGTAAGCTCGCTTTGCTCCTCCCCAATAGTTCTTCACTAAGCTGAGGTCCAAGAACCAACTTTGCACTTTGGTTTTTCTATTTTCTAAAACGGCAACCGCCCGATCGCTAAAAGAGACCGGAGACAAACCTGGAGGTGCGCTTAAGCACTTCTGTGTACCTGAATAGATAGCATCGATGTTCCATTCATCAACCTTTAAGTCCGCACCACAATAGGAAGTTACGGCATCTACAACCAATAAAGCTCCCGCATCATGGACCAGCTCACTGATCTCTTCAAGTGGCTGAAGTACCCCAGTAGAAGTTTCAGCATGTACAATAGCTACCAACTTCGGCTTTGTCTTAGCCAAAGCCTCCTTCAACTGTTTGGGGTCTATCGGCTCTCCCCAGGGTGCCTCAACTTTTGTCACCTTGGCTCCACAGCGTTCAGCTATATCAGTCATACGTCCACCAAACACACCATGAATACAAATTACGGCCTCATCCCCTGGCTCTAGTAAGTTGACTAGACAGGTTTCCATTCCTGCACTCCCTGGTGCTGACACCACAAATGTTAAATGATTATTGGTTTGGAAAGTTGCTTGTACCATGCCCTTGATCTCATCCATGATAGTCACAAACTCTGGATCAAGGTGACCTATCAGTGGTGTTGCCATCGCCCTTAAAACGCGTGGATGAACATCACTAGGTCCTGGCCCCATTAAGATTCGGTTACTGGTATTCAATTCTCCTACTACTGACATGCTGACTTATTTATTGTTGGTTAATTCAAGAGAAGAGGGAAAACTTAGACGTCCCTGATTGAAGCAAAGAATTAAATCCCTCATCTGATTAACAAAAATAGAGAAAGGAAGAAGGAAACAAAAAGGTACAGTAGAAAATAAGGTAGTCTCTAGTGCTACTTATGTTTGTTCAATGAAGTTATTTAAGAATGTCTACTGAGTTTACTTGAAGTAGATTTTTGGCTCAATTGAGGTTTTTTTGAGCCTCATAGCAACGCTACGAGGCGATAAAAAAACGAAAGGTGAGGCAAAAAGGGTTTCAAAGAGGCTAGAGAGATATTTTTAAACAACTTCAATTAAAAAAGCCGATCAATATCCTTTTTATGGATAGCAGATTGTGCCATTACCCCCAAGCCTTTTACCACATGGTTGAGTTTAGCGAAACGTGGATCTTGGGTGTAACCATGTTTATATCGGTAGTAAATTTGCTGTACGATCACGGCTATCTTAAACAAGCCGTAAGCAAAGTAAAAAACCACATCGCTAAGATCGCGACCACTCTTCTCTGCATACATACGAACGACTTCTGCCCGATCAGGGTTTCCAGGAAGTACTGTTGGGCTCAGCGCTAGCCCTTTCAACCAGTCAGGATCATCAGCTGTCACCCAATACCCCAGACTGGTTCCAAAATCCATGAGTGGATCTCCAATGGTTGACATTTCCCAATCAAGTACTGCTATAATATTTGTCCAATTATCAGCATCCAAAACTACATTGTCGTACTTGAAATCATTATGAATGAGTGCAGTTCCTGATTCTCCTGGTTGATTATCTGCTAACCAGCTTGCTACTTTCTCTATCTCTGGTAGCTCATCAGTTTTGGATTTGAAATAGCGCTTTGTCCAGCCACTTACCTGGCGCTCTACATAACCTTCTGGCCGACCGAGATCTCCTAAACCTACAGCTTTAAAGTCGACGGCGTGCAAATCTGAAAAAGTTTCGATTAAAGACGAAGCCACCCCATTCATAATGTTGGGTGCGGGGATCATTTCAGCAGGCATCTTAGGCCGTAGAATTACCCCCTCCACGCGCTCCATCACATAAAAAGGAGCACCAATTATACTTTCGTCCTCTGTATAGAGTAAAGGCTTAGGCGCTTTATTATAAGATACAGATAAGGCATTAAGAATTTTATATTCTCTCCCCATGTCATGGGCTGACTTAATCTTAGCGCCAAAAGGTGGGCGGCGCAATACAAATCCTTTCTCGCCCAATCGGATTAGATAAGTTAGGTTGGAAAAACCACCTGGAAACTGCTCAAGGCTAAGTGCAGCATCATTCAGCCCCAACTTCTCTTGTAAAAAAGGCTCTAGCTTTTGTAAATCCAATTCCTCCCCTTTACGGACGGCCTTAGCCTTATCATTCCAATTGTTCGACATAATTTGTTGTTAATTTCGACTTATCATCATCTCTCTGCTTACACTATTGGAGATGTCAAAAAGTCCTATCCATCATACGTAAGTAATCATCTTTTCCTCTAAATGCGGCAATTCATTAAAGGATTTTAAAGTTAGCCGATCTTCCGAGAAAAGAAAGGTTGACATTGCTGTATTTTGGACGATGCCATTCAGTTCCATAATTTTTTCATCAGCATTGATCTTCAAAGCATAGCCCACTGCTGCTGACATGGTCCCGCCAGAGGTGAAAGCTACTACCTTCATCCCCTTTCCATTTTCACTAACCATTTGTTTCATGGCAGAATCTACCTGCGCCCGAAAATCAGCCCAAGGAGCTAGGCCATGCTCTCGCACATCCAATTCCCCTTTTGCCCATAGTGCCATCACATAATTGAAGATAAGCAATTGATAACGGCGAGCTTTCTCAGGTTGCTCTTCAGCTTGACGTTTCCATTCTTGTAAAACAGCAAAGCGACTAATCAACTCCGGCATTAGACTTGCCATCACTTCCATTCCTTTATGCTCATCCAAAGTCTCTAATAATATGGGCTCAGGCCATGGTAGGCCGCGCTCCATAAAGATTTCCTGCACCCCCGCTGCTGTTTGCCAATGCCTTTTGAGCGGGCCAATATAAATCTTGTCAAAGGTCATTCCCTTTTCCGCAAGATATCGCCCTAACACACGAGACTGTTCCTCCCCCAAAGCTGAAAGCTGATCATAGTTAGCCTTCATAAAAGAAGCTTGCGCATGCCGAATCATTGTCAGTGTACTCATAAGACAGGATACTCAAACGGTTCCAAGCTGCACCGTTACAATAGTTCTTTCATTGTAACTACACAGGTTGGAAGGTTCACTTTTAATATACTTCGAAAAGACCAGCTGCTCCCATGCCACCTCCAACACACATAGTGCAAACAACGTACTTAGCTCCTCTTCTCTTTCCTTCGATCAATGCATGTCCCACCATTCGAGACCCAGTCATACCATATGGGTGGCCGATTGAGATGGCTCCTCCATTCACATTCAACAAGTCATTAGAAATTCCTAGTTGATCACGACAGTAAATCACTTGCACAGCAAAGGCTTCATTCAATTCCCACAATCCAATATCCTCTACTTTCAAGCCATGCTGCTTCAGCAATTTTGGTACTGCAAATACGGGTCCAATACCCATTTCATCTGGCTCACATCCCGCAACAGCGATACCACGGTAGGCGCCCAAAGGTTCAAGTCCACGCTGCTCTGCTAGTTTTCCATCCATCAGCACACAAGCGGAAGCTCCATCTGATAATTGACTGGCATTCCCAGCGGTAATTGTTCCTCCTTCATTAACCAACCTTAGCCCAGCCAAACCTTCCAAGGTAGTACTCGGGCGATTCCCTTCATCCTTACCTAAAGTCTTGTCATGAAAAGAGACTTCCTTTGTCTCCTTATTCATCACACCCATATTAGTCGTGACTTCAAATATTTCTTGATCAAATTTGCCAGCTGCTTGTGCCGCCGCTGTTCTCATTTGACTTTGATAACCGTATTCATCTTGTGCATCTCGACTAATATTATACCTCTTCGCTACTATCTCTGCTGTTTGAAGCATAGGCATATAGACATCTTTATGCTTAGCAATCAAATTGCGGTCCAACATCCGGTGTGTATTCATTTTCTCATTCTGCACAAGACTGATGGATTCCAATCCCCCTCCAATTGCAACTTGCATTCCATCATGAACAATCTGCTTTGCAGCAGTTGCAATAGCCATCATACCTGATGAACATTGGCGATCGATTGTCATACCTGGCACTGTCACAGGTAAACCGCCAGCTAAAGCAGTTAAGCGTCCAATATTAGGGCTAGAAGTTCCCTGGGGCAAGGCACACCCCATGATAACATCATCTACTTCAGCAGGGTCTATTCCTGCACGAGCCACCGCCTCAGCAATGGCCCAACCACCCATGGTAGGAGCATTGGTATTATTAAATGTACCTCGATAGGCTTTCCCAATCCCGGTTCGGGCAGTAGAGATGACAACGGCTTCTTTCATGCTTTTTATATTTTGACTTTCGCTGAAAATATTGTGTCTAATTCAGAAAATCAATTCAACCTCTTTGGGCTGCAACACAAAATGATCAGAGAATATTATTGTTAATCAGTGAAGATGTAAAATCTTTTTAATTCGTCACAAAAAATATGTTCAATAGTCCTCGTCGTAACCAATTTATTAAACCGCTTTAAGTAAGCTTCTCTAATCACCGAATTTTTATTCTACGCATAGACCTTCTATATTATTTCCTTTTAACTTCTGATCAATATTGTTCCCCAGCAAGCCTCTGATACTACATCAAATGACATAAACCTGGTTCAGGTATTCCGCATTGTATCAACGAGCCCAAGGAATAAGAGTTGCACTTTCCTTTCCCCCTCATCTAGCCATGGGAACTAATGAAACATCAAAGAACCTTATATAGTTATGAGGATTATCCAATACCATCAAGCAAAAGACTTTATTGCCGATAATTTGGCCTTACTAGAGCAAGCAGAAGCCGCTAATAATTTAATCATCGGTTTGGCCTTTGGCATAGCAGCAGGGAAATACCCCATGGAAAACTGTCTAATGTTTAGCGTTGCAGCTGGCAATAACACAATACTGGCCGCCCTCCAAACCCCTGGAAGAAATCTCACCTTCTACGGAGTAGCGGATGCGGTTCCATCCGCCGTAGAATGGTTACATACCTACTGTGAAGAACATAATCATATTATCCCTGGCCTGGTCGCTCCTAAAGCCTTGACTGTTGACTTTGCGAGAGCTTGGCAAAAGCAGACCAGCATCCCATGGAAAGTTCATATGGCACAGCGCGTTTTCCAACTTAATGAAGTAAGTGAAATAGTTGAGGCCAATGGATCGCTAAGAAAAGCCATGCAAGCAGACAAGCCTACTATTGCTCAATGGCTTATTCAATTTCATGAGGAAGCGATTGGCCAGGATATTCGCGGTGAAGAGATGAAAAGGGCCCAACGCATGCTAGATGCAGATCGCCTATACCTTTGGGAAGATGAGAAGATTGTAAGTATGGCGGCTTCCACTAGAGGTACAAAGAACGGGGTATCCATCAATGCTGTTTTCACCCCAAAGTCATACCGAAAACGAGGCTATGCCAGTAGTTGTGTGGCTAACCTATGCCTGACTTTACTTGCTCAAGGCTACCAATTCTGTACCCTATTTACAGATGCTGGAAACCCAACCTCCAACAAGATCTATCAAGAGATTGGATTTCAGGAAGTCGCCAAATTTCAGGCCATTGATTTTTTAAATCCGGAATAAGCTGCTCTTATTCATGGCTAAAGCAGATGCAATACTTGACAGTACAAAATATTAGGTGAGCCTTGTTTTACTATTAGTTACTTCAGAAGTTTCCGGACCAATTCTTGAAGGTTTGTGCCGAGGGATTCGAAAAGATCAACCTTGCCACTATTGGTGAGGCGGTCGGCACGTTGGATGGCTAATTCGACGTGAGGGAGGAGTTGAGAAAAGTCGGGATGACTTTTGCTATAATTGCCCAGATGTTCGCAAAGCAAGTACTCGCAATGCGTCCGTTTGCCTCTACGCTTGTTCCATTTGAGTTTATTCTTTTCTTTATCGGAAAGTCGTTCAATATCAATCAAATGAAGTAAAAGCCACAATTCAAAGCAGGGATTGGAGATCCCCAAATTGTAGTTCTTTTGCATACACAATTGCCTAGATTCGGATAACTCCTTGATAGTCCAACTGTGAAAATCTCGATCAACCACCATCCATAATTCATCATCCTCATTGATCTTGTATTTGCGACGAAAGTCATCTAAGCGTTGCAGGACATGGCGAGGAGCGCTTCGGCCTGCTTCAGAAGGAATCACCTCCACTTTGACATTGTTGTTGGGAAAGTATTCCTCAGCATTGAGATCGGAGAAGTATTTAAGTTCAGTTTTTTGTCCTTCGGTAGCAATGACAAATAGGCGAGCATCCCGAAAGCCACTTTTTCGTTTAAACCCTTTTCGTTTTCTGCCCATTTGTCGTTTTGTTTTTCCAGGGCATACCCTCTATTAGTGAAAACTTAGGGATAGCATTGTATCGGCCCACCAGGTATCCAGTCCTAATATCTTTATCTTTTCTGGGTCGGAACTCTTCCAGGGAATAAGTATCTGATTCCCCGAATTTATTCTTTTTCACGAACCAAATTTCATCTTTGCGGAAGAGATCCTGGTTGAGCAGTTCACTTTCATGCGTTGTACAGATGAGTTGGCTCCGCATATTTTGAGACTCCCGGAAGAAGATTTCGAAAAGCTTGAAGGTGAGGTTGGGATGAAGACTTCGGTCGATTTCATCAACCACAAATACTTTTTCCTCTCTGGCCAATTCCGTGATTGCAGGAATGATATCCATTAAACGTTGGGTTCCATCGGACTCTTCATTCATCTCGAACAATGCATATCGATCTTCATTTTTAATCTTATGCTTGGTCATCAGCTTCATCGCATCCAAGGAACCGTCTTCTAGACGCGCTAAGGAATAGCGTATATTATCGAGTGAAGTAATAATTGCCCGTTCTCCCAGCTTTAGATCGGCCACAATCTTACGTTTGATCGCCTCTGGGAGGTTTATATCATGGCTAAAGAAATCCACAGAGCTAGTTTCCAGTCCGCTGATCCCTGTTTTCAATTCAGCGAGAAACCATTGATACACCTCTTTCATCTCCATATCACTATCGATATTCACTTCCATCCCCATCAACTTTGAATCTGGGAAAACCACCGTCAGGGCTTCTTCGAACCAGCGATAGGAATCTGTTATCGGAAAAATACCTTTAATACTGAAGATGTTGCGATGATTGCTGGAGTTGAGAAATAACTCGTTCGGCAAGGTATCCTTGGCAATATATTCTAGCCGCTTCAGCTCCTCTTTGGCGAGGGCGAGTTTACCAAAGCTAATCTCAACTTCGTCCAATACTGTGGTGCGCTCAAATATCTTAGAATCTCTCTCCTTATTGAAAGTAAAGAGCCACTCCTGGGAAATCATTTGATTATTGAAAATAAAACCATAAGCATAGTTATAACCTCGATAGTGAAACTCTATTTCAATTTGTGAGTCGCGGTCAACAGCTGCACTATCAAGCTTGAATTTAGCATAATCAATAAACTGTTGATTACGACTTCCTTTAACCACTAGTCGTTTCATGAAATTTACGGCTCTAACAATATTGGACTTACCGCTAGCATTAGCTCCGTAAATTAGCGCTGACTTAAGAATATCAACATCTCGGCTTCGATTTCCTTTCACTACATGATCTCGTAACGCCCGGCTTTTCCCTGGTGTTAGCAGTATCTCTGTCTTCTCATTGAAGGAAAGGAAGTTCTCTATCGTTAGCCGAATTATCATCTATTGCAAAGTAATTTGTGTCGATTTTGAGAAAAAATCTCATTTCAGCTACAAATATATAATAATTACGGCAAGAAGTAAAGGTTTAGAGGTAGACAAGTATTGCTAGAAAGCCCCATCACCGCTCCAGCAGTCGGCCTCGAATCACGCGTTCATAAATTTCATCATGTAGGCTTCGACTGATCGGCACCTTGACTTCGCCTATATATAAATGATTCCCTTCTAGCCGATCAACAGCTGCTGTTGCTACCAGGTAAGATCGGTGGACTCGCATAAAGCTGTCTGTGGGCAAGTTCTCCGCTAATTGTTTCAGCGGCAGTAACGCCATAAAGCGTTTGGCTTGTGTATAGATAAACACATAATCTTTTGCAGATTCAGCATAGATAATGTCGGAGACAGGAATCTTGATGATTTGTCCATCGCTTTTAATGAAGATATACTCTTCTTGGGGAGGGGGAGTAGATGAAGATTTTAAACTTTGCTGTACTTTCTGAACGGCCCGAGCAAATCGTTCAAAAGATATGGGTTTAACTAGATAATCTACTGCGTTCAAATCGAACCCATCTACCGCAAATTCTCGATAAGCGGTTGTGAAGATGACCTTCGGAGGATGCGTAAGGGATTTCATTAATTCCAAACCAGTCATCTCGGGCATTTGTATATCGAGAAAAAGTAAATCTGGCTTTTCCTTTTGCAAAAAAGCCAAGGCATCAATTGCACTTTGACAGGAACCAGTCAACTCCAGCCCTGGCATCTTTCGCACGTATTGCTCCAATCCTTCTCGGGCTAAGGGTTCATCATCTACTATAAGACAGCGGGTGATCATCTAATTCAATTTTTAGGTCGATTGCAAAAGCATTCTGATCTTGATCGATAGCCAAGTGATGTTTATTCGGGTACAGCAGTCCTAATTGTCGCTTCAAGTTGGCCAAACCGATTCCTCCTTCCTCGTTGTTATTTTGGCCCTGAGAGTTCTCAACCTGAAAAGACAACCGATGTGCCTCCAATCCAAGTCCGATATTAATCCAGTAATCTGTATTGCTTTTACTATGCTTGAAAGCATTTTCGACTATAGGCAATAGCAACATAGGGGCAATTAAGTGCCCATTAAGATTTTCCTGGATATCTACTTGTACCTTGGCCAAATCACCATGTCGGGTACGTTCCAATTCAATGTAGTTTTTCAAGTTATCCACCTCTAACTGCAAGGGAACACTTCTCTTTTGAGTCTGATACAATTGGTGACTCAACACATCCGACAACTGTAAAAGCATTGACTTACTCTTCAAGCGATCCTTCTCCATCATTACGAAGATGGAATTCAACGAATTAAACAGGAAATGAGGATTAACCTGTGATTTTAATAGGTTAAGCTCTGCCTCTAGCTTCTGCTTTTCCAATTCCTTAGCATATCGTTCCTTTTGATACCACTGTTGTAGTAAATAAAGTGTCATGGAAAGGGCAACTAGGATTAGTAGCTCGGTTAGGATCACGACTAACCCTTCCCATGACCTGAAGAAAACCGCGACCGCCATTGTATCTTCCAATACAGATGAGAACAACCAATAATGAAGGTTGTAAGAAACAAAGGTCACCAGCAAAATCCCTGGAAGAAGTACTAAGAGATATTGCGTGTATCTGCCCTTGAGAAGAAGCTTGGGAACTAAATAAAACAAGTTGAAATACACGAAAGGTATATAGTGCCAACCAGTCACTACATTGGTCCTCAGATTTCCGAGCAAATTATTATGGAATGCGAGGTCCTTAGCTGCCCAGAGGAACAGGTAAATGACCCAAAAAAGCACATGCAATCCTATCGTTTCTAAACGCGATGTTTGACTATGGGTGTTCATACCACTGGCTTAACGATCTTCAAAGGAAATGGATACGCCCGCAAAGATAGACCAATCTGATGCTGGTTGTTTAGCGATCCGGAATTCACCATCATCAGAGTAGGTATATCCCAAAACCTGCTCAAATTGAAAGGGGTTCCGAAATGATATATAAAGTACTGTAAAATTACCAGAAATCGAAGTCAAGTAACTCGCATTCAGGTTGAGGTTGTGGTATGCTTGCGTGCGATCCGACAGGAAGTTTTCATTATTCGGGTTAAAATATGGCCGCCCACTCGCAAAAGTATAGGACAAGCCTACTCGAGTTCGCGGGTTTGTCCGGTAATTCGCCACCAAATTAAGGGTATGGCGAGTGGTAAAGGTCGGAGTGGCTGCTGTTGGATAATCACGATAGAGGCGTTCAGCGTCTAGGAGCGAATAAGAAAGCCAATAATCAAGAGCAGGTAGCAGGGCCTTATCTCGCCAAAAAACATCTATACCCTTTGCATGGCCGAATCCACCATTGTTGTAGTTTAAACCTTCTTGCTTTACCAAAGCATCGTAATCTTTTTGATAGAGTTCTACCCGAAACGTCTGATCATCTGTGATCCATTGATAATTGAAAATATAATGTGCTGCTTTTTCAAATCCCAAGGGATCTCTACCCCAGAGAAACATAGGCTCTGGTTGCTGAAAGAATTGTCCATAAGCTAGCGAGACTTGACTATTAGCCCCTGTTTTATAAGCCAAAGATAGGCGAGGGGCCAAGTTCGCAGCATTCAATTGTTGGCTATGCTCCGCCCTCACCCCTATCCTTGCTGCCAAGCTTGAATGAATTTTCCAATCCAATTCGCTAAATGCAGCCGTATAAGTATCAGACAGATCTGACCCCAACTCATTAAAATAGTAATCGCCTTTCGACTCCACCCATTCTGCTCCGGTTTTCCAATAGAGGGCGCCCCATTCTCGACTCAGAGAAAAACGAGATTGCACGGACCATTCTTCCGATCCAAAAGTACTATCATTTAACTGATTGCCATCGTCATCAAAGTTCAAGGCCACCAGGGCTTTTACTGTCCAATTCTTCCCCAGGAAACCATTAAAAGCTGTATTCCAAAAGATATTATCGTTATTACCCTGGAAGATGGAATTCGTTTCTGGCGTATTTGCATTGGGGTAGGCAACACCAATACTCCCGTGTTGATATTGAAAATAGGACTTCAGCATAGCACCACTCTCATATCGATGTCGAAATCCCATAGCCGCTCCTGCTCCGTTGGGCGCTTTCAGCCATTCTCTATTCTGAGGAATTAAGGAAAACAATGGCCCCAAATTCGTGTAGCTACCAGAAAAAAGGAAGGCCGTTCGCTCGTTCCATACTTTCACACGAGAAGCCCCAATTCCAGCCGCATTCATACTCAAGCTATACTCGCTATCCTTGGGAATGCCATAAGTGTTTAACAATAAAACCGAAGACAAAGCACGGCCAAATTCAGCCGAGTAACCGCCAGTACTAAATAGGGTTCCCTTGAAGAGAAAAGGATTGAAACGACCACGGGATGGGATATCTGGAGTCTCACCAAAGAAAGGCTTAGCAACTAAAGCCCCATCAATAATAGTCTGCGTTTCATAGGCCTCTCCTCCCCTGACAAAAATGCCGGTTTCATCATTCACTTGTGAAACACCTGGCAGCGTCTGTAAAGCACCATATACATCACCTGAAGCACCCGCATTAGTTACAATATCCAAGGGCTTCAACATGGTAATTTTCTTCTCATCACTTGCTTCAAAAGCCCCAGCCGAAATGACCACCTCAGCAAGCTGATTGCTCCCTTTTTCCAGTACAATCTCTAGCTCCACAGCGCCCTCTATTTTAACTGTTTGTTCATAGTTCATATACCCCAGGCAACTCACAGCCAAGACCATCATTCCTTTTGATTCCGTGCTAAAAGTAAAAGTACCTTTTTCATCAGTCGAAGTCCCATCAAACACCTCTTTCAAATAGACATTAGCAAAAGGCACCGCCTCTCCTTTTTCATCTTTCACTGTACCACTTATAGCAAGCTGTCCTTGCAAAACTTGTGCAAATAGCAGCAATAGAATAGTCAATCTCATGTTCCTAGATTATAATTTCGCCAACAATTCAGCTAGCAAATGATGATTAGGAAACTCCTTTAAGCCTTTGTGACAGTACAGTTTCGCATCGTCATTCCTGCTCTCCCTTTTATAAAAGGCAGCTAAATAATAATAAGCATCATCTCTACCCCAGGTAGGGGCATTGGGATGACTAGAATATTGATCAGGAGCAGCTAGAGCTTTGATCAGAAATGCTTCAGCTTCCTTTCCCCCGCCATATTGTTTGGGCTTATAGAAGTCGGCTCTACCAATCCCTAAAAGAGCACGTAAATTGTCTGGGTTCTGCTTGAGCGATTTGTTGAAGTGCTTACGCGCCTTGGAGGATAAACCGATAGCCTCTCCTGGGTTAAAAGTGATGGAAAGGCTGTACAGGGATCCCATCATAGCGTACTCCTCATCGTTGAGTTTCGATTTCTGCCCAAGGATTTCCAACCCTTTTTTTGCATAGGCATTTCCTCCCTTATAGTCTTTTTGGACCATGAGGTAGATGGCTCCTTGATAGGCTGCGTAAGCCTTCCAATAATCAAGCCATTCAGCCCTTTCCATTTGTTCCAACTTTGCTAATAATGGCGCTACCTTATCAGCCTGTTCAGCAAAAGACTGATCTTGTGCTTCATGAATGTGTTCTTCTATCCCCTGTAATGGATTTTGCTCTTGTCCAAAAATCATTAAACTGAAAAGCAGTAAGAAAAAACAGCAGGTGATCTCTTTCATTGTAAAATTGTTTGGTGATTTGATCTCCAAGTAAAGGGCTTTCATATTGAGTCGGAAATCGAATAGCTAGTTGGTAAGCAGGAGTAGATAGATGGGAGATTCTAGTAGATGACCTAAAAGCCAAATCCAACAACATGTGTAAAAAAAATTACACAAAATTGCTTTTGTTCTTAAATACACCTACCTTGCAGTGTAAAAAAAATTACACATAGATGCCTGACTATTCTGACCTCAGCAAAAGGGAGCGCCAGATAATGGAGATTATCCATCGACTTGGTGAAGCAAGTGTAAAGGATGTAGTCGAAAATATCTCTGATACCCCCTCTTATAACACCATCCGTGTTTCCATTTATATTCTCAAAAACAAAGGATATTTGCGTCAAAGAGAGGCGGGGAAAAAACACATATACGAACCCGTAGTAGAAGCGCAAGAAGCAGAACAGTCAGCCCTTAAGCATATCGTCAAAACATATTTTGGGGGGTCTGCGCCAAAAGTTGTTTCTACTCTACTTAATCTAGATTCTACGCAGATGTCAGAAGCAGAATTAGATGAATTAGCCAATCTTATTGAGGAAGCCCGTAAGAAAAAAGGTAAGCTATGATGATTGCTCCTACCATTGGTCTACTGGCTGCTAAATCAGCCTTGATTGTAGCATTCGCCTGGTTGGCTTATATACTCACCCGGCGGTATCAAGCAAAAGTGAGATACCTTTCCGTACAATTATTCTTCTTTGTATTAGCTTTCTTACCCATTAGCTCATATGTCCTTCCAGCCTGGCATATGAAAAATACATTAACTCCTTCATCTTACTTGAATTCCTCTACAGAGGATAAGGAAATCAAGTTTGGTTTTGTCAAAAGTGAAGAAGAGATACCGCAGGAAAAGGCTTGTACGGGTACTACTCAACAATCTGTTATTGAAGATATCTACACCTCAGGATCTCTAACTCAACCCCGCTCATCGAAGCGTCAAATAACGGCTACAATTTTAATTTTAATCTGGGTCTTTGGAAGTATCAGCCTTCTATCTCACCTACTTTGGGAACTTTGGTTATTGAGGAGACTTCGAAAATCTACTGAGGCTATTAGCACCAACGCCTTAGCCATTCAGGTATGGTCTTCTTTAGCAGGGATACATAAGCTTCCGCTTCCCAAATTCATAATCGATGAAAATACGCAAGTCCCTTTCACCTTTGGGGACCGTAAGCCTGTCATCGTTTTACCTAAAACTGCCTTGAATTGGCCTATAGAACAACTCAAGACAGTCTTACTGCACGAAGCTGCTCACATTCGACATCGAGATTATATTCCAAATATTGTACGAAGGCTAGCCTGCAGTTTTTTCTGGTGGAATTACCCTTTGTGGCTATTGGCTCGTAGGGCACAACTAGAAAGCGAAAAACGAGCAGACCAATGGGTTGTGCATCAAGAGGTATCTCCATTCGACTATGCCGCTCAACTGGTGCAAATCACTCGACTGTTACAAACTAATAGATACAAATTAGTATCCTCCATTGGGCAAATGAATCATCTCAGAAACCGTGTGGAGCATGTCATCAACGCGGGCAACAAGCCACAGGTCAATCTAGGGATAGCCTCCAAAACAGGTTTACTGACTCTTGGACTTATAACGATCTTTTCTGCTTGCGTTCAGCTTAGTGCTCCCAATAACAATCCTTCACACACTACACTACAACAACACATACACGCACCTGTTGACCAACTCATCCCTTTGATATGGCAAGCTGGAGAGGAAGAAAATCTAGATGCTCGATCAACACTAGAGCAACTGTTACAACACGATTCTGCTCAGGTTCGCTCCCTATCGGCATGGGCATTGGGAGAGATCAAAGCTCCACAAAGTTTCGGTGTATTATCGGAATTGCTCGATGATCCAGATCGATGGGTGCAAGAGATGGCAATTCGATCGATCGGAGAGCTGGAACTACCTGAATCGTTACCTTTGATTCAGCCTTTTCTCGATTCCGCTCAACCACATCTTCAATTATCCGCCGTGCAAGCGATTGCGGATATTGGAGTACCTAAAGGAACCACCATTCTTTGGAAAGCCATCAAAGATTGGCCAGAGGAGCAACTGTCCGAGGCGATTGAGAAGATTGGGGAATATGGGAATTATTGTGCTGTTCCACTTCTCTCAACTTTTATTGCAGCAGGCTCTTCCTATAATTTGGATGCCATTATCGGTTTGGGCAAACTCAAGGACAAGGAGTCTGTTTCCACCTTACTGCCACTTCTATATCATGAAAACCCGCAAGTGAGAGCGGCCGCAACCAGGAGTTTAGGAATGATCGGTGATGCAAAGGCCATCCAATATCTTATTCCGTTGTTGCGGGATAATAATAGTGAGGTACGGGAAGTTACCGTTTGGGCCCTTGATGAGATCAGGGTTTAGTTAAAAGACAATATTATCGCAAAATACGTCCATAAACGCGTATGGTTGGCTCTGTTACATAGCCTTTCCGCGCCCATTTAAATTTATACCTATAAGATAAGATGCTCTTGTACCAGAATGGTACAGGGTGACTTGTCTATGCTTAAATATCACCCTTAACTACGGCGTTGTTGCATGAACAATTTTTATTTGGGGGTGTGGGTGGAAAACACCGGCCGGTCGCGCTGGTCGGTGTTTTCCACTGACCAAATGATATTTTATCAGAAGGCAATTTTGATTCCATAAATATATTCTTGCAACAACACCTTTAACTACTGCCATTTTAGGTCCTCTGGAACAGCTCCAGTTGACCCAATATTGCAATTAAACACTTTTCTATCATGAAGAAGTTCTTCTTTCTTCTCCTAGTAATTTTATGCCTAAGAGCGAGTACATATAGTCAAGTTACAGAAAAACCCAGAGCTGCTATTCAGTTAGCGTCCGGGCCTATAACCATTGATGGAGCACTGACCGAAAGCGCTTGGTCAGGAATTAAACCCTTAGGTGAATTTTGGAATCATCGTCCCAATGATATAGGTCACGCTAAGGCGCAAACAAAAGTATACATCACACATGACCAAGATTTCATCTACTTTGGCTTTGCGTGCAAATCACTTAATAATCAATACATTCTTGAATCCTTAAAGAGGGATCAATTTTTCAGTGATGACGGTATTGGAATTGTACTAGATCCTGCTATGCAAAACACGCATGGCTTCTTTTTTGCTGTCAATGCACAAGGTGCGCAATCGGAAGGCATGATCGCCAGTACAAGCGTTGATCTCAGTTGGGATATCGCGTGGTATAGCGAAGTCAAACAAGGGATCGATAGCAGTTGGACAGCAGAAATAGCTATCCCTTTCAAAAGCTTAAGGTATCAGCATGATCAGCAGGAATGGGGAATAAACTTTATCAGAAACGACATGAAACGCAACCAGATATCTACCTGGACACATTACCCTGCTAACTTTTCAGATACAGATCTGGGGTATACCGGCATTTTAAGCTGGAATGCTCCTTTACCTAAAGAGCGCAGCAATGCCTCCCTCCTCCCCTATCTCTCCGGCAACCTAAACAGAGATTTTAGCGCAGAAAACCCGACACAACACAAAGCCAACGCAGGTATTGATGCAAAGGTTGCCGTCACCCCCTCACTCAATCTCGACCTAACCATCAACCCAGATTTTTCAACTGTTGAAGTCGATCGACAGCAAATCAACCTCAGTCGGTTCAATATCTTTTTCCCAGAGCGCCGCCCTTTCTTTTTAGAGAACAACGACCTGATTGAAACTTTCGGTAATTGGGAGATCAAGCCTTTCTTTTCCCGCAAGATTGGGCTCCGTCAGGGCCAGACAATTCCCATTGCCTTTGGTGCCAGGCTCAGTGGAAACCTAAGCGACAAATGGCGAATAAATCTGATGAATACGCAGACCACCTCCCGCGATGGCTTCCCCGCCCAAAACTATACGGTCGCTGCGTTTCAACGTCGTCTTCTAAAAAGATCTTCCTTTAGAGGCTTTATTACCAATCAGCAGCAAACATCTGAAGGGGACGCTCCTGAACATAGTTTCAACCGCGTTGCTGGTGCTGAATTCAACTATCGCTCTGAAAGTGGTAACTTTTCCAGTACAACAGCTTACCATCGCGCATTCCTGGATCAACCAACGGCAAAAAAGGACAATGATCATTGGGAATGGACGATGAACTATAGCTCTAAAAATCTTCGGTTTTATACTACTGTATTTTCACTAGACAAGAACTACCTCCCGGCCATGGGGTTTACTCCCCGGCTCTTCAATTATGATCCACTACGAGATACCACCATCCGTATTGGATATCTCCAGAACTACAATTGGCTAGCTTGGGATTTTTATCCTGCAGCAGGAAAAAATGTAGTTTTCCACGGACCTCGATTGCGACACAGTTTCTACCTAAATGAAGGTGGCAAGTTCAGTGAGAGCACTAGCTCTTTTGTTTATGAATTAGATCTGGCCAATCAAAGTCAGATTGATATGGGCGTAAGACGAGAAGAAATCCAGTTGTTATTCCCTTTCAATCCCATTGGGGAAGACAATGGATTATTGCCTGTTGAAAGATATACCTACTATCGGTACTTTTTTGATTATGATAGTGACCCGAGGAGGCTATTTTCCTTTGGCACTGTGATTGATTTTGGTGGATTTTATACGGGGCAGCGAGTATCCCTCAACAATTATATACGTTTGAAATTTCGACCGTGGTTAAATTTGGAATTACGCTATATATATAATTGGGTGAACCTAAATGATTATGGTAAAGAAGGGATACATCTTTTTGCTCCAAGGGTAGAAGTATCGTTCAGCAACAAGCTATTTTGGACTACTTTTTTCCAATACAATACGCTCGCCAAAAACATGAACATCAATAGTCGACTCCAATGGCGGTACGCCCCTATGTCGGACTTGTATGTGGTCTTGGGCAACAACTTTGGCATCCCAGAATGGAAAACAAAAGATCTAGGTTTGGTACTGAAATTCACGCGTTGGTTTCAGCTCTAGTTTTCTCTTTATAAAAACGGTTCTTCGACAAATCTCGTGTTTGGAGACACTCAAAAATGAAATGCAACGCTTTACTGACAGTAATCGTCAGCAGTGCTTATTCACCTCATTTTATGACTGTCCACTAGATTTGTCGAAGAAGGATAAAAACGAGGCACCTCCAGTCACAACCCGATAGGACCAGAGGTGCCAATATCACTTTTACCAGTGATAAGTGTTCTTGAAAGCGGATATTAAGGAGTGAAGATGGGAATTGATCAACTCCCTTTTCACATATTAATAGGCATTAGAACGCAGACTACTAATTTCCGTAGATATCAGAGCCACCGGAAGATCGCTGATAAGTGATCTTCGGACTTCCTTTGTAATGAATGTCGCTAGCGCCATGTGCCTCCATCGAGATCTCACCCGTTACATACACATAAGCGTCGGAGCCACCCTGAACTTTGAGCTTACAATTCTCAGCAGTGAGGTTTTTCCCTTCAAAATCACTACCACCGCGAGCTGTGATCGACATATACTGTGCTTTTCCTTTGATATTGGCATCAGAACCGCCGCTAATATCACAAGTCAACTCCTTTACATTTAGATCTAACTTAAGGTCGCTACCGCCACTTGCCTTAACTTCTAGCACATCTGCCTGAATGGAGCCTTCAGAATAAACATCAGATCCGCCGGACGACATAATGCCTTTCAATGAACTAACTGTAACTAATACTTTGAAAGATTTAGCATTTCTAATAGACGTATTACGTTCAACCCCTACTACCAGGATATTCCCGTCAATTTTTGTCGTGATTTTATCCGCCAGATTATCATCTGCTTTCACCACTACTTTATCTTGGCTTCCTTGCATCAACACTACATCTACCCCGCTGCTCGCCTTTACCTTCTCAAAGCCTGAAAGGTTACGGTTTTGTTCGATAACATTTCCACTCCCCTTGACTCCTTTATTCCATTGTGCATTGAGTGTAAAGCTAACACAACACATAAAGGCTAACATAAACAAAAAGGAAGGCTTAATAAATCTGTTGGTCATGATTCCTAAGTTTTAGTTCTAAGTGATGATAGAATAGTATAGAGACTTTTCCTACTCCTGTATGAGGATTTTGAGGTCCGCTAGGGCAGGATGAATAATGGATATCCGATCTAAAGACGAGAAAAAACACTAGAGGTTGCAACGCCAGTAAAGGGATATCCTTCTATGCAAGGAAAAAAGTTTAAAATTTAACTTCATTATATTAGTCTACCCGCCATCCTTTTCGATCTCAAATAAAGACTCAATGATAATTATCAGGACAGAAGGTTCGTCCACACTATATCCAATTAAACTATTTATGGAGGATAAGCTCGCTCTCAAGGCTTTTCTTATCGAATCAACTGGACATCGCCTGCCAGTACTTGCTTTTCACCACTCTTGGCTAATACTATTGCTTGCCAAACATATACGCCAGCACTCATCAGCTGTCCTTTCACATACCCGTTCCAACCTTTTTGTGATTCATTAACTGTAATGTCTTTGCGCTCAAACAACTGGTTTCCCCACCGGTCAAAAACTCGGAAGGATAAAATGTCATAATCTCTTTGCCCCTGCACATAAAACTGGTCATTTAGGCCATCATTATTAGGGCTGAAAGCATTTGGGACATAAACAGCAAAATCCGTCAAGCTTATGAAAGTAGACGTAACGGCCTCACAGCCAAAAACATCAAGTACGTTTAGCTCAAGCACCCCTTCTTCCATTGGCCTAAATCGATATTGATCACAATCCGGACAAACAGTAGGTTGTGCCTTAGGAACCCAATTCCAAGTATAGTTCTTCACAAACCCGCCTCCACTTATAGTAGGCTTGACAGTAATTAATTCTCCTTTCTCTGCCACGATAGGTGGTCCTAGGTTTACCGCCATAGAGGATTCTTCTACGCGAATAATAGTTCTGTCGCTTTCGCAATCACTTTCAAGTAATAACTCATACTCACCTGGTTCGGACACCCATATGGCAGGCTTTTGTTCACCTGTACTCCAACTGTGTTGTAGGCGTGGGTCTGACAGTGGCTGAAGTAGCAGACTATCCCCTGAACATAGTAAATAGCGTTCATTGTCAAATATTGCCTCCAGCTTTCCTACCGAAAAGCGAGTAGCATCTCCGACACTAATCGTTTCGGGATCATCTGATAAAATAAAAACTGGTCCCTCTGGATATACTCTGGGTATATTCCACATCACTGCTTGAATTGCATAATCACCAGCCAACACCTCCTCCTCCAACCACAAATCGATCACTATCCGAAATTCTCCAATCGGCAGATTTAACTGCTCTATCTCAATGATGTTGGTTCCCACCCCAGAAGATTGTCCTGACAATACCTCTTCGATTTTGATCTCCTGTATTGTAAATCCTAAAGGGAAGCTATCTAGCAGAAGTAAGCCTGGCAATGGAGCTTCTGTCTTGTTAACTAGAATATATTCAAATTGAACATTGGTGCAAACTGAAAGCCGACGAAAATTAACGCGTTTATATAGTTCTACCGTGTATGGGCAAGAGCAAGCATCCTCTGGAAAACGCTCTATGTTCAATGCTTGTAATCGCTGTACTTCCCCTGTATCTATATCAAAGCGGAATAGTGTTCGATCGCCAAATAAACTTCCCGCTGAACCGATTCCAAATAACCGGCCTTGTTCATCAAAGAAGATCGACGGGACAATCCCTTGAACTTTGCCTGTTATCGGGTACGTAATGTTATCAATTATATTTCTATCAAGATCAATCGTCACTAAACGGCGTTGCTGATGGTCAAATCCAAAGAGAATATTTGTGGTAGGGTGAAACGCTATGTCTGTGCAATAGACAGCTGTAGTACTCCCTTGTGCGAGAAAGACTTCCATTGTGGTTTTATAATCAGCACTCATTAGATCTACTCGAGCAAGTAAATTGTACCTGGCGGATTCATGAAAGCCCAAGAGGACTAAAAATCTTCCGTCTGGACTAATATCTCCAGAAACAAAATGGAGAGAATCTGGCAAAGGCAAGGTTTCTAATATTTCCAACTGGTAGTTGGCATCAATCCTACAAAGTTGGAAAGGCTTCGATTGCACAACTCCGTACACCAGGTTATCCTGTGGCCTGTAGCAAATGCCATTGATGGCATACCCTTCAAATCGAGCTAAATCTTGGAATTGGACGCGGCCTAATTCCGCATCTAGATCAATACGTTGAAAAGTGCTTCCGGTCTCATTTTCTGTGATCCTATACATCCCTCCATTGCAATTGAATGGCTTCTGAGCAGCACCTCCAATGGCGCATAGAGTGAAGAATAGCAATATCTCCACCTGCTTGCTTGACATATCTAAACTGTTAATCCTTTGTCCTACTTGAGAAAGGGCTCTGTTTTAAATAAAATACGGACTTATTTCAGGTTTACATACAAATAACGCCAAAAAAGGAGGTAAGAAAGAACAAAAACAAAGCAAAGGGAGGGTAAATAGCAAATTTATATTGCCTAAACTTATGAAAACTGGATTAAATATTGAGCTAGGCTAAAGCAGCTGCACAAGGTAAGTTAAAGTAGACTGATTTGAGGGATAAAGATTAAAGCCTATTTCAGTTTTTTATTGTTGGCATGCCGTTCTTTATCTCGGATTGATTTCTTTTCCAGATTGCGCTCAAGCGCCTCAGTAAGATCTATTCCTGTCTGATTGGCCAAACAGATTAGTACAAATAGTACATCCGCCATTTCATCAGGCAGGTCCTTAGCAGCCGCAAGTTCTTTTTCTTTACTTTTGAAGGATTGCTCGCCATATAGCCGTGCCATTAAACGAGCCACTTCTCCTACCTCTTCCATTAGGATAGCAGTGTTCGTTAGCTCATTGTAATAACGAATACCAATAGTATTAATCCATTTGTCAACGGTCTTTTGTGCTTCGCGAATGGTCATAGTCAACTATTTTATAATATAGAACTCTTAGGCTAAAACTATATCTTTTTTACTTATCCTGCTCGGTGAGTGAACAAATATGGACCATTCATTAATTACTTGGAGGTCAGTAATGAAATGTTGAAAGAAAAAGGGGGAGTCTAATTTCCTGAGAAAAGAGCAATTGCATCATCTTCCTTCGCTCGCATCATCTTCTTTTCTTCGGAGGACTTATCACCGTAACCACAGAGATGTAGCACGCCATGAATCATTACACGCATCAATTCCTGTTCAAAAGATTGCTTAAATTGCTTAGCATTTTCTTTTATTCGATCAATGCTGATAAAAATATCACCCTCAATTGTAGGAGGCGAAGCATAAGGAAAAGTGATAATGTCTGTATAGGTATCGTGATCAAGGTATTCGATATTTACCTTGAGTAAGGCAGGATCACTGCAAAAAATATAATTAAGCTGTTGTAGGTGGCAGGACTCGGACTCAATCACGGATTGAATCCATTTTATATAGCTAAGTTCATTAGATAAGGCAAAGGAAATGTCTTCTTCGTGGAAGAGGATACTTGGCTCACTTGAAGCTTCCTCTTCCGATAGTAGAGGTTTATCCATTAAAGATTGAAGTGCAATTCGACCGTGCTCCCGTTGTTATGGTACTTTAAATGGTCTGCTAGCTGGTGCATCAAAAAAACACCTCTGCCTCCCACTTCCATGATACGGTCAGGGCTAGTTGGATCAGGTAGGTTGTTGAAATCAAAACCTCGACCTTCATCCGATACGCGGAAAGACAGTCCTCCATTCTCTTTTTGCAAAGAGATCTCTACTGTTTTGGAGTCATCCTTATGATTTCCGTGAATGATGGCATTATTTACTGCCTCGGTAAGGCTAATGAGAATATTCCCGTAAAGATCTGGAGTCAACTTATACCTCTGCACAACACGCTCCACAAAAGACTCAACCATAGAAATATTCCCAGGATTAGAAGGTAGTCTCAGCATAATCAGTCTTGAACCCATATTTTGTTTGCACATCCGAAATTTAAGATTATTTTAACAATGATGCAAGTACTAAGATTCATCTCACTTCATTGTGACGCAAAAAAATCAAGAAGTTTCGTTTTTAAAGCCAAAATTCTAGTTTTTTCACGAACCTTTTTTCGAAGCAGCCTAAACTTGCTTCATTTCACAACAAATGCATCCTAACTACTGACGCTGCCACAGTGTTGGAGATCACATTTGAACAAGTTTGGTAATAGGAGAGCTATTAGGGATAGGGATGGCGTTTGGATATTTCCCGTTTGTACTCATTTCTGATACAAAGTTACGCCTACTACATAGAAAAGTCAAGGGGGAAGGCTGTTAAAACCTTGAAATTGAGTAATAAATCAGAATTCGCTCAAAATTGAACATTCAAAGCATCTTTGAACTTTCCCGGATAGAAAGTATCAGTTTATAAGAGCGGCATAATATGATCCAGTCAATTATACATGAAGATCAGAAACAGACACAACTCATTACATATCAACCTATTACCGTCTCCTCTCTTAAGTCATCCCCTATGTATTTCTCCAACCACGTTGACTAAAGCCTTCCCATAAATTCCGGGAGATTTGTGTCACGCCTTCATCCCAATTTCTTTCTGAAGCGGCAACGATCGGTATATACACTTTCTATCGATAAGTACGAGGATATAGTTAGGCTTAATTATTTAGCCGAGAGGTTTTCAAACTAGGCAAGGTGCAAAAAAGGCCTCCGAATCGAATTCTTGCTAAAGTATTCTCGAGAACTAAATCTGATTGAGGTCCTCTGGCGATTTATCAAATACCAGTGGCTGCCTTTTGAAACATATCACTCAACCAAAGAAGTCAATGATATTTTAATAGCCATCGTTACAACCTACCAGATCAATTTTCAATAGGTACTTAATAAAACCAAAATATATACAGATTCCGTGATTTTGTATAAGACATGAAAATAACTTCCAATCTACCTTTGTAGTGTTCTTAAGACAAAAATAAAGATGAATACAAACAAGTTTGGAAAAGAAGGTTGGAGTCCCACAAGATTAGGAAGTCTACAAGGGAAAACTTATATCATAACAGGTGCAAACACAGGTGCAGGTTTCGAAGCTGCTAAGATACTTTTGAGCAAGGGCGCGGAAGTAGTAATGCTCAACCGAAATGAGACAAAATCAGCTAAGGCCATTACCGATCTTACCACATCACTTGGCGCAAAGGTGAACGCTTCATTCATCAAAATGGATTTGGCAGAACTAGGTTCGGTACGTCATGCGGCAGAAGAAGTGACTAAAATGATACCCAAAATTGATGCTTTGATTTGTAATGCTGCAATTGCGCAAGTGCCCATCCAAAAGTTCACAGCGGACGGCTTTGAAAGCCAGCTTGGTGTAAATCATTATGGTCATTTTCTATTATGTGGATTACTTTACGAAAAGGTGGAGCAGTCCAAAGGACGAATAGTGGTTGTTGGCAGTGAAGGTTATAAGATGGGCATCAAAACCATACAGTTTGATGACATGAACTGGAACAAAAATTATCATCCAATGAATACTTATTGTCACAGTAAATTGGCTCAGATAATGTTCGCCTACGAATTGCAAGACAGGATTAAAGCAGCAAACAAAAATGTAAAAACTTATGTCTGCCATCCAGGTGCTTCGGCTACCTCACTGATCAAAAATAGTGGTGGCTTAAGAGATAGAATCCTATTCGGATTGATGTCTATGACTCCATTGGTTCAATCGGCTGAAAAAGGTGCTTACCCTGAGGTGATGTGTGCTACAGAAGAGAACCTGAATCAGAAGGCATATTACGGTCCGACGGGAAGGATGAATTGGACGGGGCCCGTTGGCGAATGTGAATTAAAGCCACACGCTAAGGATAAAGTTGTTGCAGGTAAACTTTGGGAAGTCTCTGAAAAAGCAACCAATTATAAGTGGAATTTTTGAGCTGAAATCTTTAAAATAGTAAGACATGGAAATATTAAAAGCAGCAACCGATTGGGCAAAAGCCGAAGTTTTTTCATCGCAATTTTTTATTTTTTTCGGAGTCCTGTTTTTATTGGGAAGCATAGGGTTCTGGCAATTGGGAAAAACCGAGGTAGCTAAGGCATTTATAAGCCCGATGCTGGTAGTAGGCATTTTACTTTTGACGATAGGACTCGGAATACTTTTCGCGAACAAATCAAGAGTTACAAGCTTTACAGCGGCCTACAATAGTGATGCACCAGTGTTTGTAAAATCGGAAATTGCCCGAACTGCAAAATCAATGGGAGAATATCAAACCATTGTTTTTAAAATTATCCCACTCATTATTGTGGTAGCTGCACTCTTGATTATTTTTATGGACAAACCAATTTGGAGGGCAATCGGTATCACCGCTATTGCAATGATGATAGTTATTTTATTGGTTGACATAAATGCTAACGCCAGAATTGAAGCCTATCATAAACAATTGGTGCAAGTAGAAAAGAATTTAAAGAATTGAGCGATTTAAAATGCAGCATTTCAAAACACTATCAGCCTATTTAGATTACATGCAATTACCTCGCGCCGAACACCCAATGTTGAGCGTCTTGTTTGCAGCAGGCAATAGTTTTCTTCCATGCCCAAGAAAGAACTCTCCGCCCATTTCCAATGATTGTTACTCCATTAGCCTTAAAAAAATAGTCAAAGGAAACTTAAATTATGGACGGACAAAATATGACTTTACGAATGGAGCATTGATTTTCATCGCTCCAAGGCAAGTTTTACAGTGGGATAGCAGCGTAGTTTTTGAGCAAAAAGGGTTTTCGATCAACTTCCATGAAGATTTTCTTAAAGGAACGGAGTTAGCACAACAAATTAAGAAATATGGATTCTTTTCCTACTCCACAAATGAAGCCTTGCATCTTTCACCTAAAGAAGGAAAGCAAATTGAATCCATCGTGGAAAATATTGAAATAGAATATCACAATAACCAAGATAAGTTTAGTAAAGACATTATCCTTTCTCAATTGAGCACGCTTTTCAAATATGCCAATCGATTTTATGAAAGGCAGTTTTTGAATAGAAAAGTACTATCGAATGATTTGTTAGAGCAATTTAACCAACAATTAGCTGTCTATTTTGAATCGGGACAACTGCAAGAAAAAGGTATCCCAAACATACAGCAAATAGCAGATCAGATGTCGGTTTCACAACGCTACCTGAGCGACACCCTTAAAAGAGAAACAGGTAAGACTACAACCGAACATTTACAATTGTACTTGATAGATGAGGCCAAGAATATCTTGTTGAAACCCAATAAGAGTGTTTCGGAAATAGCGTATGAATTGGGATTTGAATACCCACAGTATTTTTCAAGGTTATTCAAAAAGAAAGAAGGTCTAAGTCCATCAGAGTATAGAGAAAAATATAAAATGAATTAAGGACAAAACGATAGTATCCAGAAAGGTGGTAGCATCCAGAAAAGTGTGGATACTGTCGGAAAATAGTCTCAAGCTACCGGTCATTGTTTGGATCTATAGCTACTTACTCCAAACCCTGGGTGGGTGGAAATTCTGGGTTAATCTATTCTTCAAACAATGGTATCATAGACTAGTAGAGCGGTACCGATTAGCTTCGATACCGCTCTACGGACTACGTCTAGTCATCCATGGATTCCGCTGCTGCTTCCTCGCTCAAAACTAGAGATGACTCATTTACAAGTGCCTATTTCCATCTGCACTAATTATCTGCAGGTGCAGTTTTCAAGGACTTGAAATATTCTTCTACTAGATACTTATAATATGGCTTGAGCGAAGGAGAAACTGTTTTATACATCTCTACTTCGGCCTCACGCTTTTTGATGTATTCCTCTAGTGAAGGCGGAATCTTGCGTTCTTTGGCTTGAGCAGTCTCTGCTTTTCTCTTCTCTTCATATTCTCTTTGTCGTTCCGCTTTTTCATGTTCTAGCAGGCGGGTTTCTATTTCCTCAACACGCGACATGGTCTCGTTTGTCAATTTCTTATTCACTAAGTCCGTTTCTACTTTATCCATCTGCTCAATTAGCTCCTGTAACTGCTTATCGCCTTTTCCTTGTCTTTCCTTCTCTTTGGCCTTTTCTTGCAAAGCTTTACGCAAAGCAGCTTGCTTGGCCGCCATTTGAGCAAATTCTTTACTGGAACCTCCCTTGCCATCCTTCATTCGCTGCTGCATATTTTGCAGCTGCTTTTTGAGATCCTCTTGTCCTTGTCCAGGTCGATCTTGAGGTTTCTGACCATCTTTACCTTGTTGACCATTTGGCTTATCACACATTTGGTTACCAGACATCATACCAGACATTTGCTGTTGCATCTGATTCATTACCTCACTGAGCATCAAAGCCAGATCATTCACATTCTTCATGGCACGTTGCTGGTGATCTCCGGCGGGGCCTTTACGGCGCTCTTCCAACTCATCCAGTGACTCGCGCATATTATTTTTGATCTCCGATACCTTCTCTGTCACAAAAGATTCAATCTGGTATACTCGCTTGCTTAAAGCCTGAAGACTATCTTCTACCAATTTGAAATCATCCTGCAACTTGAACTGGTCTTGTACCAATTCCACATATCTAGGCGTATTGATATCCGCCTTAGCAAAAGATTCGATCAGGTCCTCTTGGTCAAAAGACAGGCCAACTAGATTTTCGAGCAACTGACGCAAAGCAGCCATATCTTCTTGCATTTGCTCCATCTCTCCTTGCTGCATCTGCATAGCCATTTGCATGGCCATTTCTCTCATCTTCTGTGAAGCTCCTTTTTGTGACTCAGAGGCCTTACTATTTTGCTGTTGCTGTAATTGTTCCTGGCTTTGTTTCATTTGCTCCTGGATCTGCTCCATTTGCTCCTCAAATTCACCCAATTCTTTCTTGTTCTCTAACTCCTCGTTCTTCTCCTCCATCTTGTCCATCTTCTCATCTAGCTTGTCCATCTCCTCATTGAGTTCTTCTTGCTTTTCCTGCAACTCCTCTTGTTTCTCTTTTTGTTCTTCCTCAGACATCTCTTCTTTATTATCCTCCGCCTCTTTCGTTTCTTCGCTTAATTGTTCTTGTTCTTCCGCCAACTCTTCCAGCTTTTCAATCGTTTCTTGCATCTCCTGCTCCATTTCCAGCTGCTTATACAACTCTAGCAAGCGATCCAGTTCTTTTTCCATTTCCTCGTCGGAGTACTCCATATCCTCCATCATCTCGAGCGCATCGTCTTTCTCCAATTGCTCCATGAGTTCCTCTATCTGTTCCATGAGTTCCTGCATCTCTTCATCCATCACTTGCTCAAACAACTCTTCTAGTTGTTGTTGCTTCTCCATAATCCGCTCATCGGTCTCCGTGTATTCCTCCTGGTTTTCCAGGTTTTGCTGGAATTTCTCTTTAGCTTCTTCGACACTCTTTTCCAGTTCCTCTTGCCGATCCATCAATTTTTCCAACTCCTTCTTGCTTTGCCAATCGAGATCTTTCTCTTGCAACAGTTTCTCGCGCATCTTCTTCATATCCTCCTGGATCTTCTTCGACTCCTCCAGCGCATCTTTTAACTCTTGCTTGATAGCTTCATCATTTTCTTCTGCCATCGCCTCATACTCATCGACAGTAGGCATGGAGTAAACCATCAAGTTTGTGCGAGCTGGTTTATTACCATTTACGCCATCATTGTCATATACTTCGAAGAAATAGGTAACCTCATCTCCTGGATCAAGTTCCAATTCATTCATATCGAAGGTATAGTCGTATCGCGTTTCTTTACTGGCAGGTTTTCCCATCGGGATTGTCTGAACCGCTCCTTCTTTACCATCTTCCTTCTGAATACGATAGTTGAAAGAAAGGCTTACTAACCCGTAATCATCTGCTGCTTCCCCTACAAAAAAGATCAGCTTATTGTCTGTACTATCCTGGAACTTCTCAGCTCCAATAGTTGGGTACAAATCCGGGATAACGGTGATAGCGTAGGAAATACTATCCGCATTAGGTAGCATTTCATTAGAAACATACAGTTTGTATGATTCGCTCTTCATAGCTCTTTTCTTATAAGAGAAGAGGTCATCTGAAAAACGTTTGGTTTCCGTCAATGCTTCCGCTGTAGAAAAGGCTAAATTGATATCGTCGGTATTCTCGGCATTAAATATCCAGTCTATGTTGGTCCCTACTGGTACTACCACATCACCGATACTATTAAGCGCCTCATCCTTTCTCAAAGTGTAAGCCGGGTAATCAAGTTTCACCTCAAAACCAAGAATGTTTGGCTTCTTCATTACCTCCAATGTATAATTGTCCGATTCCAGACCACTCGAATACAAATTGAACTTGGTATCCTTTTGGACATTACTAAATCGGTATGAAAACAGATCGTTCTCTTCTTTAATGAGTCGATGCTGAATTCCGTCTACATTGATGAATACCTCATTAGGCAATTGATCTCCCTTAATCTTTACATTCAGTGGAAAATCTTCATATTGGACAACAGATAAATCTTGTTCTTGCACGACAAAGTGGAATGGAGCCGGGCGCTCAAACTTTTCTCCATTTCTAATCAATCGACGGGTACTATCTTTAATCATACTAGGCGCAGCGAAAAGTAAAATCACCAAAAGCATCAATGGTGGCAACGCATAGCGTAAATACTTTCTATTTTGAGAAAGATTGATCGCAGCCTTAAAAGGCACCGGCTTAATCTCTTCCGACTTTTGATTGATACTAGCCAGTATTAAATCCTTCTCGCCCATCTCATCCGCCTGTTGCTTCAACTGCAATACATTTAGAAGCTTATCCTTTACATTAGCAAAGTGATCACCAACAATCTGAGCCGCCTGCTCATGAGAGATAATTCTTCCTAGCTGAAAGTAGTGCAATAATGGACTAAGTACCCAATAGGTTAGTGCCAGTCCACTTACCCCGATGAAGGAGAAGAACAAGACTTTTCGCATACCCGTATCGAAGAAAAAGGTATGCTCAAGGAAGGCAGCTACCAAGAAAAGGAGCAGGATAAGCCCGACACTATATAATATCCCTCGAATGAGTTGATTGATATAATATTTCCGGATAAATTGATCCAGCTTTTCTATGAGTAGTTGATAATTATTTCGTTGCGCCATTTTATTGGGCTTTTTATGGTAAACCGATTGATACTTTAAAGAACAAGATCCTTCTCTAATGGTTGCTCATCAGGAAAGATAACTAAATATTATACGTACTATAGACTATGGGGATTCCAAAACAGCATAAAGACAACAAAAGCACCTTTATTTCTCTAAAAAAAGGTTTATTTCTTGATCTTTAAGATACTGATTGTTAATTGTGTGGCACAGAATTCCGAAAATTAACCAACTTTGGACGCAATGTCAAGTTCCCTTGGTATAAAAGCATTACTAATATGACATTTGGACAACAAGTAGTCAAGTTTACTGAAGATCTACGCCCAAACTGGTCTTTACCTTCTCATGTAGAGCTATTGTTCCCCTATGACAATGAGGTCACCATGGCTACGTTGAAGCAGTTTTATGAGATGTATTACAGCGATGAAAACCCAAGGATTTTCATCTTCGGAATCAACCCAGGGAGGTTTGGAGCAGGCATTACGGGCGTTCCTTTTACGGACCCCATTCGGTTGGCTGATATCTGTGACATCGACACCCCTTTTAAACGAAAGGCAGAGCTGTCCTCCATTTTTGTTTATGAATACATCGCTGCTTATGGTGGAGCAGGGCCTTTCTATGAGAAATACTACATTACTTCAGTTTGTCCATTGGGCTTTACCAAAGATGGTAAGAACTACAATTATTATGATGATAAAAAGCTAGAACGGGCCGTAGAACCACATATCATTGACAATATCAATGGGCAAAAGACATTCGGCACCTCTGATCGAGTTGCCATTTGTATGGGGCAGGGCTCCAATTTTAAGTATCTGTATAAACTGAACGAGCAACATCAGTTCTTCGAGCATATCTTACCTGTTCCACATCCCCGTTGGGTGATGCAGTATCGCAGAAAACGATTGGAAGAATTTGTACAACTGTATATCGATACTTTTGCGAAGGCAGAGCTGCTAGTACAAGGCCTGTGATCTTTCCGAAGCAATGGTTCTACAATCTGGCTTGGATCACCTCTTCTCTCCTCTGATACAGCTCAGCAATATTCTTTTCCTGGGTATGGAGTAGATTTTTTAAGGATTCCAAAACTAGAATTAGATTATCTTGTACGCCCTTAAGGTAGTTGACTACACTCAGTATTTTATGCCTTATGATCCAATCCGATACTAAGCGATCATAATATATATCATGGAAATGGACGAACTCATCGATCAGGCTATAATGCCGTATAGAAGTAGAAGTATACACATCCTCCATTTCATCTTTAAGTTCCAAAAGGAGCACTTTAAGTTTTATCGAATTTTCATGAGATTGTTCTACATAAGATTCCACTTGTTTTTGAATACTTGCCGAAGAGGTGTTATCTCCCCAAGCCTCAAGGTCATGTGCTTTCGTCAACAACGCTATCATATCATTTAAGCAAGTCCGGGCTTTCGTACCAACAATATTTGCTTCATGAATTTCCCGTTGGGCAGCCAATTTCTGGTCGATTTCCTTGTTAACCTGTATGAGAATTTGCCTCAAACTCAGGTATTTGGATGAAATGACTTGATCTCTTTTTACCAGGAGTTCATTCAGGGCGTTGAATACTTTTTCTTCATTAGCTACTTTCTCTTCTAACACCCCTTGTTCATACAGCATCAGATCCAAAGTCTTTGCATATTCTCTATGTTTTAATACCGACTGCAAATACTCCTGTTTTTCTATTTCATACCTCTCGTCTTTGTTGCCCAAGATGCGTTGAAATAAGGATTGTATAGAAAGCTTTTCCAAACTTCGAACATCTTCATACTCTTTTTGCATAATCCGCTCCAATAGCTTAAGATCATATTCATTCCTGACGATCCGTTTCTTAAGCTTTGCCAGATGGTTTTTTGAAAGGATAATGCTTCTATACTCTCCGATCAATTGTTCCAGTTGACCATTTTGTTTCATGGTGGTTGGGTTGTATTAGGCTACTTTTCTTCAACAATTACTTTAGATCCAAATATCTGTGTTCCAAGCCAAATCATAATCAAAAAGCTTAAGCCACCATTTACCCAAAAACTCATTGATCCGAGATCACCGAAGCCCGCAAATATTTTCTCCAGGGCCTTCCATACATTATGGAGGCCCAAAAAACAAGTCACACCGACAATGAGTAAGGTTACGATATTAAGTCCTGTCGTATTCACATATTTTGCGGGCAAGAGTTTTCGATCATTAACGGTCAAAAGAAGGAAGATGGCTATAATCGGCAAGAGTGCTCCATTAATAGCTTGGGCCATGATAATTGCTGGAATGGGTTTCACATCCAACAAACCGAATAGTAAACCAACACCAAGAATCGTGAGCCACACTAAGCGAAAATTACGAGAAGTGGGCGCCCAATCAAATAAGCTCTGAGCTGTGACAGCTGCAGCTAAAGGACTGGTAATAGATGAGCTCATTCCCGCTGCAAATAACCCTATACCAAAAACAATGGCTCCTTGCGAGCCCATTTTATCAGACATGGCAGCAGCAATGGCACCAAAACTAAACTCTCCATCCACCTGCGTACCTACCACCATAATAGCTATGGATATAATCCCACCAATAATCACCGCTAAGGCCAACCCCCAACGCATATCGCTCATGGCTTGTCCTTTACTAATCCCCGATCCTAAAAACAGATTATAGGGTACAATTGTCGTTCCAATCAAACCTATGATCAATAAAGCATTTGCATTCGTTACCGAAGGTATAAAGGCACCACCCCAATCGCCAGGGCTTAAGGAAGATCGCATCGCCGCCAAAATAAAAGCAATTCCCATCAGGGCAACCACAAGTCCCAATAAATTTGCAATTCGCTTATAGTTTCCTGACCATAAAAAAACGCCACAAATCACGGCTAATACGACGGTCATCAGTTTCAAGGAAACGGAGGCAAAAAGCCCAATCCCGCCTAGAGCGCCCAACATATTACCCGCTTGGTAAGCCGCACAGCCAAAGGCCACAGCAAGGAATAACACCCACTTCAGCCCACTTTTACCTACTGCGCCATACTTGGCAGCGAGTATCTCTCCCAGGTTTTTCCCTGAAGCTATCGTGATGCGAGCTGCTGCTTCCTGCAAAAAAATGGTAGCGACTATGGAAAAAAGTAAGGCCCAAAGCAAGCCCATGCCGAGGCTAGCACCAGCCTTAGAAGCGGTAGTCACGGTTCCTGGACCAATAAATGCTGCGGCGATAATAGACCAAAAAAGAACGCTAAGTAATCTTGTACGAAAGGAAGTGGTGGAAGGCATCTGAACTGCATATATGGATTAGAAAACAAGCTGTCCTCTTCCAGTATATTCAGGATGTACTAGGAATAAGTACCTTAAATAAAAAAGGATGAGGCAGATAGAAAGGAAAGTTACAATATTCCCTTTACATTCCGTCTCATCCTTTAGTTTTCTTGCACGCAGGGCACAAGCATATCTAAAAGTATAGGCTTATACTAGAATAAACTTTCGATCACATTTTCTTCTGAGATGCCTTCCGCCTCTGCTTTATAGTTACGTACAATTCTATGACGTAATACATAGTTAGCAATCGCTTGTACATCTTCTATATCTGGCGAGTATTTACCTCTGATTGCCGCATGACACTTGGCACCTAATACCAGGTACTGAGAAGCCCTCGGTCCTGCACCCCAAGAAATATATTCATTGACATCTTTAGTAGCACGATCCGTACCTGGACGTGTTTGTGTTACTAGAGAAACTGCATATTCCAGCACATTGTCAGCAATAGGAATTTTACGGACCAGTTCCTGAAAGAACATAATCTGCTCACTGGAAAGAACGTGAGTCAAGTTATAGTTCTGAATAGCCGTTGTGCTTTTCACTACCGCAATCTCTTCTTCATAGGACGGATAGTTTAAAGGAATATTGAACATAAAGCGGTCTAACTGCGCTTCCGGAAGTGGGTAGGTACCTTCTTGTTCAATCGGGTTTTGGGTTGCCAAAACGAAAAAAGGAGAAGGCAACAAGTGTCTTTGACCACTGACGGTTACTGAACGCTCTTGCATAGCCTCTAGCAAGGCAGCCTGTGTTTTTGGGGGGGTTCGGTTGATCTCATCCGCTAATAGGATATTGGAGAACAATGGACCTTTATTGAACTTGAAGTGCCGATCTTCATCCAGAATTTCAGAACCTGTAATGTCCGAAGGCATCAAGTCGGGTGTAAACTGGATTCGCTTAAAATCCAGATCCAATACTTCTGCAATTGTACTAACAAGTAGTGTTTTTGCCAATCCGGGTACCCCAACCAATAAGCTGTGGCCATTACTAAAAAGCGAAATAATAACGGACTTTACCACCTCATCTTGCCCTACGATGACCTTAGCGATCTCCTGCTTCAAATCACGATAGGCTTGTGCCATCGCATCAATGGCCTCTACATCCGATTTATATTGTTGCATACTTAACTTTTGGTTCCTCAACAGCTGTTAAAGAGGGTTCTATATAGAAATGGAGACGCAATTTCTAAAAAACTTTGCTTAATCTCAAATCAAGAAACGTTCAAATATGTCCTTTGTTTCGATGCCTGCTGGTTTTGGCAGCATTTTTCATTGGTCTTCACAGTTCCATAACATATCTGAAAGCACATAACCCTTGCCTGGATAGGAAAAATGCCACCATTCTGTTCGTATCCCGGCAAATCCTTCTGCCTCTAATAAACCTTTCAACAATTGTCGATTGGCCAAAACGGTATCTGGAAGATCCTGGTAGGTGCTCCACGCTTCTGGGCCAAAAAAGTCATAGGTGGTCCCCATATCCAATTGTTTTCCCTCGCCATCAACGATAGTAAGATCAACAGCTGCTCCACGATTGTGCATAGAGCCTTTTCTGGGATCAGAAACATATCGTTTATCGGGCACTTTTTCCCAGAGTTTCCATTGAATAGGCCTAGGGCGGAAGCAATCATACATTTTCAATCCAAGCCCTCTTTGTTGCAATTTCTGATGCACCTTTACTATTTTTTGAGCTACTTCAGGGCGCAAAAAGCAACGCCCACAGTCGTACATTTTTTCTTCCACAAAATTATTCTCTGTGGCATAACGCATGTCAAGGAGTACACTCTCATCCAAAAAGTGAATATCTGTCCACTCCAGTGTATCATAATCCGGAATGGGAGGCGCGGGAGGCGGCGTTTGGACTGCAACAGGCAGGCTATCTACTGCAACTGTATCCACAGTAAATTGACTTGTTGTTGGCTTTTTATCAGTTGATATACATTGCACTAAGAACAGGGTTAGAAATAGTATTCCATATATTCGACAGGTAGGCTTCATTGTCTTTTGGGCAAATATAAGTTATCCTACAGGTTCAGCCAATTTGCTCAAAAAGCCGCTGTTACCTCCCATTAAAAAAGATGAACCTAACATGTGTAGATTCATCTATTGAGAAATACAGTTTTCCAAATTTCTAAGTTAAATGGCTACTTCTGGCTTATGCATACTAACTACCAAAAGTACGGCTGCTCCATTGATCCAATAATAGTAGGCATCCATCCCTTCAAAAGAAAAGATAAAAGGAGCCAAGAGGAAGGTCAAGCCTACTAAGAAATCCACCACTAGGTGGGCTTGGTAAGAAACAACGCGAATTAAGCCCGTTTGGTGATCAGTTAATATTGTTAGAATCAGTGCCGCTATTCCTGTAATAACTGACAGTTGAAAAGCAAGTGGGTTGGAACTACCTAAGCCTAACAAAAACGGAAGGGCGATTAAGGCAAGGGCAACTGGATAATCTAATAAAGCATGTATCTGCTTGGTTACAAATCTCATAATTTTGAATTTTTGACCATTGTAAATTGGAGATCCTGAAGCCCAGTTTACATTGTTGGACGGTACTAGCTTCAGAAGAACCTCTAATGATTATTAACCCTGCAAAGATGCTGTGATATGAGTGTAGATGACTTACAAGAAATTCCGCTTTACTTGTACTTTTTGGTTTTTCTCGAAGGAAAAAGAAAGGGTTAGGGGAATCGCCAAAACGGAGTGTTCCCTGATGGAGTAGTTCCTCTAGTCATAATGATTGGCTCTATTTCTTAGGTAAGCGTTCCCTATAATGAGAGGGGCTCTGGGAAGTGTGATGTTTAAAGAACAAAGAGAAATGGCTGGCTTCTTCAAAACCTAATTCGTAGGCAATCTCCTTTATGCTAGTATCAGTTTGCAGCAAAAATTTAGCCGTATTGATGAGTTCTTGTCTGATCAACTGCCCTAAGGTAATATTGAGTCGGTCTTTAACCTTTTTGGATAAGGTCTTAATCGATAGATTCATCTTCTTGGCATAGAAATCTATGGCGCGCTGTTCTTTATGATAGGTTTCTAAAAGTTGATACAATTCTGGTAAAAAGCTATCCCTACTTTCAAAGTTGATAGATTCCCTAAATCTATTTGGACTTTTCCCAACTATTTTACTAAAAACCCGATTGAAATAGGCCGGGTCCTTAAAACCGTGTTCGTAGGCAATCTCCTTTATACTCTTATCCGTGAAAGCAACCTCTTTTCTGGTTTCCAAAAATCGTTTTTGATTCAACATGGACTTGATAGAAAGGCCGACTTTATTCTTGAACAAAGCATGTGCCTGGTATCCATGCAATCCGATTATATTCGATAGCTCTTCATTTGACAAATGATTTTTGTATTGCTCGTCAATCACGTCCTTCACATCAAAAATCACATGGTACTCCTCCTTATTGACATGAAAGGGGTTTTGCCAATACCATTGCTCTGAAGAAACATCAATGATATCGCTCGCTTGCTCCGAGAAAACGGAATTGTTTAAATAGTCCTGGCAAGTCTCACATTCGCTGAAGTTGATATATCCTAAGGCAACCAAATGCTTAAAGAGTACTCTGACGTCTTTGTTGCGAAAAACCTCCTCATCCCTAAACTCGATCTTTCGAACCAAGAAGTTATCTGATAAAAATTTGATGTATTGTCCTTTTTCCAGAAAAATCAATTTGTCCTTCCAATCATGGTAGTTTTTGAAATCGACTTCAATACCCCCATTCCCTTCTAGAATGTGAAGCATCGTATACTTATTGATGAAATATACTTTGTCTAATTCTGGATAAAGTTTACTGACCACTTCTTTGTTTTTCTGATAGCCTACGCGCAAACTTCAGAAGTTTAAGCACAGCTACTATCTTTTAATTCACAAAGATAGTAGCTTCATTCTATACTCGTAGCCTTAATAGTAACATCACTCAGCTACGGCCAAAGATTCTTCGGATTTACGGAGTAGTCCTGCGGCGATCAAAGAAATAATCAATCCTACTGGAAATATTTCCAAGAAGGTTATGCCAATCTTTACAATCGGATTTTCGTACATCTCCTGAAATTGTTTCATCTCCGTCAATTTAGCAGAGACCTCTGCTTCAGTGGCACCACTGGCTTTCATTTTCTCTATTGTTTGATCAAGATAGGCCGTCATCATTTCCTCAGCTCCTCCTCCAGCAGAATAGATCATCCAGGCTGTCACATAAATAGCTGAAGCTACCAGAGTGATCAATAAGCCGACTTGAAAAGCCTTACCAAAAGTAATCATGCCGTTTAACTCTTCGTCGCGATACTTTCTTATCCCAATAAAAATGGTAGACAAGGCCAGGATCATCGAAGTATAGCCCAATACCTCTCCTAATCTAAAATCTTGCTTCTCTCCCATGATGCCAATAAACAAAGCCATCAACAACACTATAATAACACCTGCTATAGGTCCGTAAGTCAATACTGTCTTTTTCATTTGTCTGTCTGTTATGGTTAGTAATAGTTATCGGATCAAAATTAGGCCGCCATAGGTGTTAATGCATCACCTGAAAGTACCATTTCGGGCACTAGAACGTACTTTCACCCGAAAGTACTAGCAGAAAATAACGTGAAAATCTATAGTGTTGTGAAAGTATGAGCCTAACTAAGTAAGGTCAGTTCTTTGGCTTTTTGAACCGCCTGAGTTCGGCGTTTAACATCTAGTTTGGCAAATAGATTAGAGGAGTGAGTCTTGACTGTATTGAGGGAGATAAAAAGGCGATCAGCAATTTCCTGGTTGGTGCATCCTTCCGCAATTAGTTCTAATACTTCAAACTCTCTTTGACTGATCCCAACCTTAGCCAAAAGTTGATCCTTGGCTACTGGTGAGGACTCAATTTGACTAGTTGCTACTCCCGTCGTTTTACCCACATTATTTTTTCTGAGCTTTACACCCACCCAAACTCCAATGCCCGTAAATAGCAAAGCCACCAATGTTACGTAGAATTCCATTGAGAGATCGCGAAGCATATAGCGATACTCTATTGACTTTAAAGCCACCATCAATAAAGCCAAACCAATACCGTAAAGAATCACAGTACGACTCATATTCTCAAAGTTAATGCTCTTGCTCGAATTTTCCAGTACCGTTCTCGTTGTCAGTCAAAATCCAGGCAAGAACCTAGCTCACATAAGATGAGCGTCCTGGATTATCTAGTAAAATTTGTCTAATATTGTACGCAGACCATATCCCCAGAGGTACTTGTGTAAAGCACAAAGTCAAGTAATTCGTAAGTTACTTCTTTGTTATTCACGCCCTACAAGCACGAAATTTGAGTCGACATAAACACTTTTTTTAAAGTAACTGTTACATAAGGCTCTATCCTTTTTACCCAAAACTCTACGCACTATGTCACGCTGGACAGAAGAAAATGATCAACTAAGCGCTTCTTACACCTTTCGCGATTTCACAGAAGCTTTCGCATTTATGACCGAGGTTGCTTTCCATGCTGAAAAAATGAATCATCACCCCAATTGGTCCAATGTCTGGAATACAGTTGACATCCACCTCAACACGCATGATGCGGGTAACATTGTTACAGAAAAAGATTTAGTTTTAGCGAGGGTAATCGATAAGATCTACAGCAAATTTGATAAATAAACGGCCGGCCGTTTTCCACTCTCTGCCGATATCACATCTGCTCTATTTGATCATACCTTTCCCAATAGGAGAAGGCTTTAACGCTCATAGATACTGCTGCTACACTAAGGTGTGTTGAGGGAAACCTGTAAAGTCATCTTGTACCAAAAGAATCGCTTCTATTCTTCATTCTATTCAAGCAACATTCCTTAATTTGGCCGAGAACCAAACATTCCGGCATGCAGCTCACTTCCAAATTACCTAATACGGGTACAACTATATTTACCGTGATGTCTGCTTTAGCGACTGAACATAGTGCGATCAACCTATCACAGGGTTTTCCCAACTTTCCGACCGATCCTAAACTGAATGAACTAGTTTATTCCTTTATGAAGCAAGGCTTCAATCAATACGCGCCCATGGCAGGCGTTCCGGCTTTACGCGAGGTGTTAGCCAATAAAGTCCAACAATTGTTTGGTTATTCAGCTGACCCTAATCATGAAATCACGGTTACAGCCGGAGCCACGCAAGGTCTTTTTACTGCCATATCAGCATTCGTCCACGCTGGTGATGAGGTAATCATATTGGAACCCGCATATGATTCTTATCGACCATCTATTGAGGTTTGCGGTGGAATTCCCATCATATATGAATTAAAAGCCCCTTCTTATGGAGTGAATTGGGAAGAGTTTGAACAGCTGATCACGTCAAAAACACGAATGATCATCATCAACACTCCTCATAATCCCACGGGGAGCATTCTCAGACTATCTGATCTTGAGAAGCTGGAAGAGTTGACCAATGACACAGATATACTGGTTCTTAGTGATGAAGTGTACGAACACCTCATCTATGGTGGAGAAGAACATCAAAGCGTATTGAGATACCCCAATCTACGACAACGAAGTTTGGCTGTATATTCCTTTGGTAAGACCTTCCATGCTACAGGTTGGAAAATCGGATATTGTGTCGCTCCTGCGCACTTAATGAAAGAGTTTCGCAAGGTGCATCAATTCAATGTATTCAGCGTCAACACCCCAATGCAATATGCCTTGGCAGCATACCTTCAAGATGAAAACACCTATACCTATCTCTCTTCTTTCTTCGAAAAGAAACGAGATTTCTTCCTTTCGACCATGTCTGGTAGCCGGCTAAAGCCCTTACATTGCGATGGCACCTATTTCCATCTTTTCGATTATAGCCAAATTAGCCAAGAGGCCGACACAGAATTTGCCAAAAGACTAACCACAGAATTTGGTGTCGCGGCTATTCCTGTTTCCGTGTTTTATTCCGATGGTCGGGATGAAAAGATCATTCGTCTTTGTTTTGCGAAAACAGAAGAGACCCTAGAAAAAGCAGGAGTCCTTTTGCAAAAAGTCTGAATTCAATATTATGAAGAATACTCGTCCATCCAAACTCATTACCACCCTATTGATTCTCGCATTAGGTTGTTATTCATCATTGCTGCTCGCCCAAGTTTCTTCCCCCGACACCGCCGAAATCAAACTTACCTTTGTCGGTGATATCATGGGGCATGATTCACAGATCGCCTCAGCAGAGGTGGTGAAGGATTCCATGTATGATTACACACCATGCTTTGAATGGGTACGCCCAATCTTACAAGAGGCCGATTTGGCTATAGGCAACCTTGAACTTACCCTCCCCGGCAAACCACCCTACAAAGGATATCCCCGTTTCAGAAGCCCTGATGATCTAGCACTAGCCCTTCGCCACGCTGGATTCGACCTGCTGGTTACTTCCAATAATCATTCGAATGATGGAGGAAAAATGGGCGTCATCAATACTATTTTGAAATTAGATGACTACTACTTTTATCATACCGGGACCTTTCAGAATCAGCAAATTCGGGATGCCTATTATCCACTCATTGTTTATAAAGGTCCCTTCAAGCTGGCTTTCTTAAACTATACTTATGGGACTAATGGCTTACCAACAGCCCCGCCTACCATTGTCAACGAAATAGATGAAGATCAAATAGAAAAAGACATGGAAGAGGCACAAGCTTTGGAGCCTGATGCCATTATAGTCATCATGCATTGGGGGCAAGAATACCAATTGACGGAAAGTAGAACACAAAGAAAGTTGGCGGAGAAGATATTTGAATGGGGCGCAGATCTGATCATTGGTGCTCACCCACATGTAATCCAGCCTATTAAGACACAAGCTTTACCGAAAGATCCAAGAAAAACAGGATTAGTAGCTTACTCTTTAGGAAACTTCATCTCTGGTCAACGAAGAACGAATACAGATGGGGGGCTCATCGTAGAGGTGAAACTAAAGAAGGATTTGTCCAATGGCAGTACCTTCATAGATAGTCATAACTATATCCCCGTTTGGCGATATATTGAAAAGGGAGAAAACAAGGAGATTACCTATCGGTTAATTCCTATCTCAGCCTTTGAACAAGACCCGGATTATAAAGCCAGAATCCCAGCGACATCCTGGAAAGCCATGTCTGATTTTGCCCGCCGCATGCGCGCCCATTTAGGTAAATACAACAGTTCTGAAAGAAAATTATCTTTGCCCGGATTATTTGATGAAACCGACAATTAGTATCGAGTTCTACCGAAACACCAACCTATGATTGTATCTGCTATTGTAGCTACCGCTGATAATAATGTTATCGGAAAAGATAATGACATCCCATGGTACCTCCCTGCGGACTTAAAGTACTTCAAAAAGACTACTTTAAACCATCACATCATCATGGGTAGAAAGAGTTTCGAGTCCATCGGTCGCCCACTCCCTAAACGGACCAATATTGTCATCTCCCGCAATCCCTATTTTATTGCTACTAATTGTATAAAGGCTTCCTCTGTTGAAGAAGCACTGACCATCGCACATGATAATGGAGAAGAAGAGGCTTTCATTATTGGCGGAGGGCAAATCTATGAGCTGAGCAAGGCTTACTGGGATCGCGTGTACTTGACCGAAGTCCATGCGAAGGTGAATGGAGATATTTATTTTCCACCATTACTCGAAGAGAATTGGAGACTAATTTCCGAGGAAGCTCACCAAGCTGATGAAAAAAATGAATATGATTTCACCTTCAAGGTTCTGGAGAGAATTAGCGGAGGTGTCGCAACAAAGTAAGTTGTAAGCATTTTAGTTCCTCAACAATTCTCATTTTCACTCACACATAAGCGATTTTTATACTATATTTAGTCTGAAATAAAATAACGCGCCCATTTCCTAATTACGCTCTTTATGTAAACCATCATTTAGGTACTATTTGATTTGGTAAGGACAACTTACCATAGTCGTAATAGTCAGTTTTTTTTGAACTGAAGCTGGAATACCATATTCTAGCCAGTCTCAATTAATACTAGAAGTTGCTTACCTGTAACGACTGATAGAACCGTAATCAGTAGGGCAGTAACTTCCTTAAAAACGCTGCTCTCATGAAAGAAGAATTACTCCACTACGTCTGGCGTGTCCAACGCTTTGACTGCCATCACCTAATGACCACTTCAGGTCAGAAGATCAACATTATTCACTTTGGGAATCACAACCACAATGCAGGGCCAGATTTCACCAACGCTCGCATTCAAATCGGCGATACTCTATGGGCGGGTCAGGTTGAAATGCACTTGAAGGCCTCGGATTGGATAAAACATGGGCATCAGGGAGATCCCAATTATCACAATGTCATACTCCACGTAGTACTAGAGGAAGATCAACCCATCCACTACCCCACCGGAGAAGTGATACCTTGTCTTGAATTGAAGAACCGGATACCGCTTAAGGTGGCAAAGATGTATCAGCGCTTACAGCACAATTCAGATTGGATTGCCTGTCAGCAACTACTTCCGCAGGTCCCACACATTACCAGGCAGGTTTGGCTTGATCGTTTGCTTGTAGAAAGACTAGAAAGGCGATGTCAAGTCATCAAAGAAAAACTAGAGAACCTTAAATACGACTGGGAAAGTTGTCTTTATCAATGCTTATCCAAGAGTTTTGGTATGAATGTCAATGGAGCGGCTTTCGAATTGTTAGCAGAGAGACTTCCTTACCGCTTAATTCTAAAACATCAACACAACCTGCAACAACTGGAAGCACTGTTTTTCGGCCAAGCTGGTTTGCTGGAGGCTACATTTGCCGACCCCTATCCACTGCGCCTTCAACGAGAATACCGATACCTTGCTCATAAATACAAGTTACAGCCCATGTCGGCTACTTTTTGGAAATTCTTACGCATGCGGCCGGCCAACTTCCCTACGATACGATTAGCTCAACTGGCAAGATTATACCATCAAACAACCCATCTCTTCAGTAAAATCTTAGCGGTACAGTCAGTGAAGGAAATCGAGAACCTCTTTAGCGTGCATTTATCCAGTTATTGGAAAGATCATTACCGATTTGGCAAATCCTCCACACCAAAACAAAAATCATTGGGAAAAGGTAGCATTCATCTATTCACCATCAACACCATCGCTCCTATACTTTTCCTGTATGGGCGAGAGAAGGATAGATCTTCTTTTTACGATCTCGCCTTGAAGCTACTAGAAGAGGTTCCCCCCGAATCCAATCATCTAATTAGCAAGTGGCGAGAAATCGGGCTTTCTCCTGCCTCCGCTTATCAGAGCCAAGCTTTACTCGAACTAAAAAAGGAGTATTGCCAAGCCAAAGACTGTCTTAACTGTGCGATCGGGGCAGCTATTCTGAAAAACTAAATCCAATTAGCCCTTGTTTCCTTAAAAGATTGCTAGTATTGCATACAATGGAGGCAGAAACTTTCATACAACATATAAGGACATCCTTAGCACAACAATCCTTTGTAAAGCTCACTTTGAGCAAGCCTAGTCAGAAAGGAGGATCATTGAAGAATGTCTTTGTTCGGCCCATTCAGTTGAAGGATGAGAGGGTACTTTCTTTTACACTTCGTTACATCAGCAGAGATGAAGTAAAAAACCACCCTGTAGAAGAAGCCATTACCTTGATCAACCTTTGGTTAGGTGATCAGTTTCTTAATGCTGATCTCTTTACGACCGTACAAGACTATAGTCTTCAGTATAACAAAAAACGTAAAGCTCGTCTTTTTAGCAAGAAAGCCACTCATGCAGCGGCTCCTTCCTTGCAGCATGACAAACAAAAACAACGTTTGATCAATCCTAAACAAGCCCTATATCTACACCCAATGGGCATCACCAATAAGGAGGGCCAATTACTCAAGACGGGCCAAAAGAAGTTTCGGCAGATCAACAAATATATTGAGACGATCGACAGCTTGTTGGATCAGGGGGAATTGGACGAGGTGCCACATTTGGTAGACATGGGATCTGGTAAAGGATACTTGACTTTTGCTTTGTATGATCACCTTGTCAACAATAGGAAAATCCAGGCAAGTATCACCGGCATCGAACTTAGACCGAAACTAGTTGACTTTTGCAATAATTTAGCCCAGGAAATTGGTTTTGATGGCTTAAGTTTTGTAGCCATGGATATCGAAGCCTATCAGGCCAAAAAAATTGACATGCTGATTGCCTTGCATGCTTGTGATATTGCCACGGATATTGCCATAGCGAAAGGTATTAAAGCTGAAGCGGGTATTATTGTTGTAGCCCCCTGCTGTCATAAACAGATCCGAAAACAGATGCAATGCCAAACGGCCCTACAGTCTGTACTGAAACACGGGATCATGGAAGAAAGACAAGCAGAATTAGTTACAGATGGAATCAGGGCATTGTACCTGGAGGCAAATGGGTATAAGACCAAGGTATTTGAATTCATTTCTACTGAACATACCCCGAAAAATGTCATGATCACTGCCACCAAGGGCTCACCTAAAGCAGATGCCCTAGATCAAATAGAAAAGATAAAAAGCGATTTTGGAATAGAGTACCACTATTTGGAGAAGCTATTGGGAGGTTAGATGTCTTGCTTCTCTCCATTTTTGTAGAGAATGAATCGATCTTCAGGTTCGTCATCCAATACTAAGTTGATCGCCCAATCTAAGGCATCCTCTATGCTCTCTCCTTTACCATAAGCATAATAGAAACCGGAAGAAAACTTAATTGCTGCATTATCTTTTATGGCACTACTTGTTCCAATTACACTGACCCCAACTTCTGAGATTGCACGAGCTTGCTCTTCCGAGTAACAGGCATTGAGTATCACCGCCTTAATCTTGATATCTTGTTTATTTACTAAGGTATTGAAGGTTCTTTTCAAAACATTCGCCTTAAGAAAACTGGCATTACGGCCATCCTCATCCATAAGCAAAATTCCAGATTGGGGTGCATTTTCGTCTGGTTTCTGTTCTGTTCGTTTGCCAATCCCTCTATTTACAAAACCTCCTTCAGCAGCCGTAGGATCCTTTTCTTCACCATGTCCTGAAAAGTGCACAATCGTTGGCTTCTCTTCATAAATCAATTCTGCAAACCTAGATCTTGACACTCTCCTTCTACTTACGACTTCAATCCCACTCTTCTCGAGTTTTTCACCAATTCTAGCTCTTTCCTTATCCACATCTATTTTATCTGTACTGGCAGGGTTAGCACTCAAAACCAATATCTTTTTTGCGCTCTCACTCTCTGGAGCTTCTGGAGCTTCTGGAGCTTCTGGAGAGCTAGGACCGCCTTTGAGCAGTTGTTTGTAGCTGTCCGGGATATCGTTTTCGTCTATATCAAGGAAACTGTCATCTAAAATATCACTAAGATTTCCATTTAAGCGATTTCGGGCAGTATTATAAGCTTCCGTTGTAAGGGTTGATCCCCTTTTACCAGATTCGTTGCTGTAGTACTGTCCTGATATATTATAAAGTGTATTCTCAACATCACTGCCATTTGCATATTTTTCAACCAACTCTAACATCAATTCGATGGCTTCTTCAAGATATCCTCTTCCTATTAGTTTTTTGATGGTTCGTTTAGACATGGGCTAGAATAAAATAAAACGTAAAGCAATAAACTGCGCAGAAAAACCGACTAGATATCCGCCATAAATATCAAAGGGTTTGTGTGCATCAAGGACCAACCGGGCCGTTCCTACCAATCCCGCCATCAATAGTGTGAATAACAATAGCGCATTCATACTAAATTCAAATGTCCCGATAATGGTAGAATGCAGCACGAAGGAATCAAAATTGGATAAAGCCATCGTAATGATTACCATTCCCAACAGTCCTCCCATGCCCACGGCGTGTGCACTGATCTTGGAAAAGATATTAATAAAAAACGCTATAAACAAACCAATGACTGCCCCCAACATGAAAGAAGTGAAGGTTCGCGGAATATTGGAGTTGTTCAAGAAATTGTAGAAAAGCCAAAGATAAAAGATGCCCGTTATGATATAAGGGCCTATTCTTTCCTCTGTCGACTTCATTTCCATCGACTGAATAAAACCTAAAAATTTCAGCATTACTACTGCAACGGCTGGGATAAAAAAGGTGGATAAGAATATCCGTAGAATTAACTCCTTGCTGTATTGTTCACCGATGCTATTGACGCCAAACCCAAAGGGATTAACAATGAGCAGGATTACCAACATATAGGTAGTGATCAATAAAGGATGAAAAATGAAAGAAATAATCTGTGCTATCGATCTCATCATAAACGCAAAGATAATATAATGTCTTTCTCCGTTCCAAAGCGCCAGGCTTTAGAACGGAGAAACTTGGCTCTTACATTAGCCTCCTGCTTAGGAGTTATTGCAGGGCACCTTATTTTCTATAGTCCAAAGGAGGTTTTCTATCTCCCAATAAAGCTTCATACTTGAAGTTATCCCCTCGCCTTTTCAACAACTCTGCTTTGGCTTTCGTTGCAAGTTCTGGGTTTTGTATAATTTCGATCGCCGATAAAGCCAAAGTTTTGGCTGCATTTATCATGCCTTTATGACCAATACTCATTCCTCCAGCCGCTACGGCTTGCCAACTGTGTGCCGAGGTACCAGGTACCCAGGTAGCTGTCGAAAGCCCAGCTGTAGGTACGACCCAACTAACATCTCCTACATCGGTTGATCCGCCACTCCCTTTTTCTCTTACCTCAAAGGGCGCAATAGACATTGCGGAAGCAGGGCTTAATCCATCCGACTTATAAGATTTCATTATTTGAGTTGCAAAAGCAGTTTCTTCAGCTGTGTAGGATACCCCACCGACCTGTTGCAGTTTACTATATACTACCTCTCCTAGGGTCTTATTTGGTAATACATTGAAAATACCATGTATGACCTCATACTCCATGCGTGTATCCGTACCCGTGGCAGCCCCTTCAGCAGCTTTTACAACTCGCTCAAAAAGTGCACGTACCTCGGCCATATCTGGATGTCGAACGTAGTAATAGACTTCCGCGAACTCAGGTACAACATTTGGAGCCTCTCCTCCCCTGGTAATCACGTAGTGAATTCTAGATTCCGGGCGCATATGCTCTCGCAAGAGGTTTACCATGTGATTCATAGCCTCTACTCCATCCAAAGCCGATCTACCATTCCATGGAGAAGCCGCTGCATGAGAAGCATTTCCATAAAAACGAAACTTGGCTGATTTATTGGCCAAAGAAGACCTGGCACTTGCACTATTCGAATTGCTAGGATGCCAGTGTAATACGGCATCTACATCATCAAATAGGCCCTCACGTACTAAATATACCTTACCAGCTCCTCCTTCTTCCGCCGGACAACCAAAAAGCCGAATGGTTCCCGAATGTCCTGATGACGCTAACCATTCTTTGACAGCAATGGCTGCCCCTGAAGAGGCTGTCCCAAATAAATGGTGTCCGCAAGCATGTCCTGCGTTCTGATCTTCTCTTACTTGCCTTTCCGGAACTGCCGCCTGTGATACACCTGGCAAAGCATCATATTCCGCCAGTATGCCTACTACCGGCTTACCTTTCCCATAAGTGGCTACGAAAGCAGTCGGAATGCCCGCTACCCCCGTTTTTACCTCGAAGCCTGCGTCTTTCAAGGTCTGTTGCAGCAGTTCAGAACTCTGATGTTCTTGATAGCCGACTTCTGCCCATTCCCATATCTGATGAGCGACCTCCGCCAGCTTTTCTTTCTTTTGATCCAGGCTTTGCATCACCTGTTTTTCTACATTCTTTTTTCCTTGAGACCATGCTGTCATTGTGCATAGTAACAAGACTAATAAGGCACTAAACTTACTCATTGGTTATCATATTGTTATAGGAAACTGAAGGTAAGGAGAAAGGAGAAGATAAGTGCGAAGGAACTGACTTTTTTAGTCAGAGACAAATTATAAGCCCACCTATATTTATTTTGAATCCATGTATCCGAACCTAAGAAGTAGGTTTGGATACATGGCAAGCACCCTTTGAATCGAACAGGCTATTTATTAATCCAACAAAGCGGAATAGACTACGGATGGACCTCTCTCAATACTAGCAACAGGAACTAGGGTATGATTGGGATCTAAAAGACTCCATCTTCGTTTGATTACTTTAAGCTGAATTTCTCTATTCAATAGTTGATCTTGAAGCGATCGTAGCTTTAGGCCCTGCTCCAACCCGCGATTGATATAATATTGGTGTTCATCTCCTTCAAGGGTAAAACTGATATCTTCGCAGCAGGGAGATTCAATCGCTACAACTTTGCCTTTCACCGTATAACAATTCGCTTGGGTAGCGGGGGGTACTTTCGATATTGTAAAATACAAAACTGTGATACTCACCAAGCCGACTGTCAATACCAATAGATTTAGTTTCTTTTGCTTCTTTGACATTTTTTTAGATTTTAGGTCTGTGAAGTTCGTTATATTGAAAACGAAAGATGATGCTATTTCGGAATACAAGAACCTAATCTTAACAGTTAATCATGGATCTCAGAAGTGCTATACTCGCCGAGCATTCAAAAGCCAATACCTTATTGATCACGAAATGGATCGGTGATCGGCAGGATCGCTTCGATGAGCTAATGCATCTGTTTCTCCACGAAGAGTACCGTATCGTCCAAAGAGCTGCCTGGATTATGAGTCACAGCGCCGAAGCTCATCCTTATCTTATTAAACCTCATTTGGACAATTTACTTTCAGCCATGGAAAACCCGAAGCATGATGCTGTCCTCAGAAACGGTTTGAAAGTATTAGCTGAGACTGCGCTTGATGAGGAGTTATTGGGGAAAGCTGCTACTTTGGCCTTCGATTTCCTAGCCGATCCAAAATCACCTGTTGCCATCAAAGTTCACTCTATGCAATTACTGGCTAATATTTGTCAAGTAGAGCCCGATTTAGCAGGAGAGCTTCGAATTTTAATAGAAGATCAATGGGAAGAAGGTACAGCCGGTTTTAAATCTAGAGGGAAAAAGATTCTAAAGCAACTCGATAAAATTCAAGCGCAATAGCCCTTCTTTTAGCCACGTGAAAAAAATGAATTTGTACGTATATTTGCCAGCTCTTAATACTACCCAGGTAGAATATGGTAGCATTAAGAAATCTTAGATATATACGTTAGATATGAGTACAAAGCCATCAAAAATCAACTCACCGAAAGTTAGACTTAGCTATTCCTCCATCGACGATCCGCTGGTTAAGCGACTCCTGATTGGCACTATCGAACATGTAAGTGGCAGAAAACGACTAGAACGGGTCTACAGTGACATCAAAGCCAAGAATCCATCAGCTATGAAGCTTTGGGATTTGATGTTAGATAAGCTGGAGTTATACCCCAATTATGATGCTGCTCAATTGGATAAGATCCCAAGGGAAGGGCCTATTATTTTCATAGCTAATCACCCCTTCGGTGTAGTGGATGGTGTAATTCTGGGGTATTTAGCCTCTCGTGTTCGTTCCAAGTTTTGTGTATTAGTCAATGAAGTGCTTTGCAGAGAAGAAGTTTTACAACCTTATTTTCTGCCGATTGATTTTCGAGAAACACGAGCAGCTCAACAAACGAATATTGACACCAGAAACGAGACTCTAAAACGCTTAAAACAGGGGGAAGCGCTAGCGATATTTCCGGCTGGAGGCGTAGCCACCTCTCCGAAACTCTGGGGTAAAGCAGAGGACTTGGATTGGAAACGATTCGTCATCAAGATGATCAGGCAAACCAAGGCTACCGTTATTCCGATCTTTGTACATGGTCAAAATAGTCGTCTGTTCCAGCTGGCCAGCCATGTCAGTATGAATCTGCGTTTAAGTTTATTATTGCATGAGGTAAGAAATAAGATGGGACGACAAATCTTTCTGGATATCGGCGACCCCATTCCATTTGAGCACCTTGCCAATATCAAGGATCGGCAAGAACTCCTAGATCATCTTCGGGCTGTCACTTTTGACCTCAAACAAGAGCATCCTCGCACTAAGAAGAAAAACAGAATCAAAATCAAGCGCAAAAGAAAACCCAAAACACCTCAGTCGACCGCATTGTAGATCTATCCCCACGAACAAAAGAACGGGCAAATCCTGCTATAATTCCTCTTCTAACTATAATTCAGAAATAACTCAAGCCTCTATACTTGCCTGAGCGTAAGCAAAGTGGTACTTTTCCTCATGATCATAACGCTCGATCATCAAAATCACGACAAGTATGAAAAATCTTCTATTCCTAGCATTACTTTTCACAAGCACCTTTCTTTTTGGGCAAGATACAGCTAACCGAAAGCTCCTTTCAACGACTAAGCATAGTCTCGAAATAAAGGGAAAAACGCTAAACTACACGGCTACCACCGGCTTCATGGATATGCGTGATGAAGCAGGTAAACTGAGAGCCAATGTTTTCTTCGTCGCCTATACCAAAGACAATGTCCGTGATCTTAGTAAACGCCCCGTCACCTATACCTTCAATGGTGGCCCTGGTTCCTCATCAGTCTGGCTTCATATGGGTGGCTTAGGTCCCAAAAAAGTGAAGTTGGCTCCTGATGGAAACGTTCTTCCTCCTCCTTATCAATACGAAGACAATCCTGAAACCTGGCTAGATGAAACGGACCTCGTTTTCATCGATCCTATGATGACTGGCTATACTCGCCCTGCTGAAGGCGTAGATAAAAAGGAATTCCTGGGGTATCGGCAGGACATTGAGTTGGTAGGAGATTTTATCCGCCTCTATACCACCCGCTATCAACGTTGGGGGTCGCCGAAATTTTTGGCGGGGGAGAGTTATGGAACGACGCGGGCAGCGGGCCTTTCTGGATACCTCCAAGACCGACACGGATTATATATCAACGGATTGATGTTGATTTCCGCCGTTCTGGATTTCAGTACAATCCGGGACTATCATGGGAACGATCTTTCTCCTTTATTGCGCCTGCCTACTTTCGCAGCCACCTCTTGGTTTCACAAAAAAGTCAATTCAAAATATACCGACCTCAATGCTTTCTTGGAAGAAGTTGAATCTTTTACCCTCAACGAGTACGCCCTAGCCTTACTCAAAGGAGACCTGATGACTGCTGAGGAACGCAATAAGGTCATTGATAAATTGCACGACTACACTGGGCTTTCTAAGAGCTACCTTGACCAAACCAACCTTCGATTAACTGTTGGGCGATACAACAAAGAATTATTACGTTCTCAAAAACAAACCGTAGGTCGGTTAGATAGTAGGTTTAAGGGGTATGATTATGATGAGGCAGGAGAAAGATATGAATTTGACCCTAGTTACAATGGTGTGATTTATGGTCCTTTTACGGCGGTCTTGAATGATCACATTCGTAATAACCTCAAATTCGAGAGCGACCTTTCTTATGAAATTCTTACTGGTAGAGCTCGGCCATGGGATTACTCTAATGTCCAAAACAGGTTTTTGAATGTAGCAGAAACCCTACGTAATGCCATTTCAAAAAATCCGTATCTAAAGGTTTGGATTTCCAATGGCTATTATGATTTAGCTACCCCCTATTTCGCCACGGAGTACGTCGTTAATCATATGTTCCTGAAGGGCGATCTAAAACAGAACATTAGCATGACGTACTATGAAGCGGGACATATGGTCTATATTCATGAGCCTGCGCTGGTTCAAATGAAAAAAGACCTGGTGGAGTTTATACGATCTGCTAAGCCATAGCTACTAACTTCCTATTACAGGAAAAGCCCCGGATTATCCACAATCCAGGGCTTTTCTAGTTTATAGCACACAGTTAGGCCTTAGCGAATATAGAAAGGACGCATTTCAATATTTCCTTTTCTATTCTTTCGCATTTGACGCCAAGAGGATTCATCGTTCATGGCAATCCAGCGCTTTTCTGCCGCTCTGTATTTCCAGTCTTTATCTTTTTGATAGAAAAACTGCTCGCCCTCTACTTCAACAATCTTCAATATCTCATTGTCATGAGAATGACCTTCATCATAATCTGTATTGGCTCGTTGTGCCATTTCTGAATACAATTCATTCAGTTGTAAAAGTTGCTCATTGAGTTGATCATCTAAACGCTTGACATGCAGTCCAATTTTTTGAGCTTCCACATAGGTAATAGGATAACTATGCGAAGGGTAATCAGAGTTGAGGTGTTGGCTGATCTGATGCGCCCTAGCCTCATCCTTCATATGGTAAGATAGAATCTCAGTAGTCAATTTTATAGAAAGGGAACTAGCTCGATCAACCGCTCCTATTACTAATGGGTGAATGTAATTGTATAGTTCTTTATACGGATTTGTATCATTAGGCTGTTTTGTCACTTTCCAAAGGCGAATAACTCTATCCAACTCATTTTGACTAACACTAACCAAGTCATTATCGTTATCAACCGGCGATAGATGATGTGTAATCGAGGTATCTATTGCCGAAAGATAGGCCATAGGCCCCATTTGAATAACATCAGCACCTAGGGCCAACATTGTAGCAGCTGAAGCACAGTCTAAGGGAACGAGTGCAATGATTTCCTCATAGACATTCCGCAACAGATTGATAATTCGAAGCGCAGATTTGCTTGAGCCACCGTAGCTTTTGATGAACAAATAAAGGCGCTTGTGTTTAGCACTTTTTTGAATTACCTTATTGAAGGTGATGACATCATCAGATATCATGCTACTGGCATCAGATATCCAATACACTAAAAAATCTCCGTCCAGCTTGCGCTGAACCTCCTTTACAATAGCCTGTGTATCAGAAAAAAGAAGTGGTGGTTTCTTCGTGGCCGCTTGACGTGGTTTGCGGTTCAACAAGCGATCTTTCCCATCTTGCAATAACTTTGTCATCGATAGAGCGTTTTAAGATATTATGGAATACATATTAGTGGCACCTAAAAGTTCCATTATGAAATCAAAATCCTATTTTACAACTGGCAAAAACTCTTGGAATTTGAAGCAATAAAGGAGTAAGTTGTATTAGCACAATATAATCAAAAAAATTATAATTTTTAAATATTTTGATTACAAAATAACACTGATTCTATATTTATGGAAGTAGTAAACGTCAAAGAAAAACTAGCCACCTTTTCGGAGCATTGGGATCCAAGGATTGCAGGAACATTAAATGGTCAGATGGTCAAACTGGCAAAGATTAAGGGAGACTTTATCTGGCATAGTCATGAAAATGAGGATGAGCTTTTCTGGGTCATTAAAGGAACCTTGCATATGGACTTTAGAGACAAAACGGTTTCCCTAAACCCAGGTGAGTTTATCATTGTATCAAGAGGAGTAGAACATAGACCCTGGACAGCTGATGAAGAGGAAGTTCATATTATGCTATTCGAGCCTGCTAGTACAGTGAACACAGGTAATATCGAAGGACATGATCTCACTCGTAGCGAATTGAAGGAAGTATAATGCAGAAGACAACCTCTAGACTATTGATATGCCTTGGAGCTCTGGCTATCAGCCTCCAGCTTTCCTTTATTTATCCAAAGGAAAGCTGGAGTAGCCATGCATTGTATCTTGGAACATTACAGTTGGAATATCAAACAGAAGAACAAGAAGCATACCTTGACCTGAAAGTCTTCTCTGATGATCTGCAAAGCGCTATTAGAAATGCCTACCAAGAATTTCAGCCAGGCCCGCTTTCTACCTTATTCACACAAAATCAGCCATTAATAGAAGATTACTTTGCCCAGCATTTGAAAATTAGCCTCAACGATGTCGATCACGTCCCCAAACTGTACCAGAGCAAACAACTGAATGACGCCTATTTGCTACAGTTTAAATTCGCCTCTCCTGCTCATTGGGCAAAACTAGAACTCACTGCTGATTTCTTTATGGAGTTATTCCCTAATCAAGTCAATGTAGTATCTGTAGCCTATCAGCAACAAAAACAGTTTGCCAGACTCAGCAAAAAACAACCAAGGTGTGAGGCTTCATTTGTTAACTCCCCTTCCCATTAAAAATATCCATCAACGATTGACTGGTTACGCCAACCCCTGTTTCTATACTCTTTGCGGGATCTGGATAATAATAGGGCGAATGTAGGCCAGGGAGGTCTCCCGACTGCATACGTTTATCTGGCACTGTACCTAACCAATATAGAACAGTGGGCACCTTATCTTTGGTCTGTCCATAGCGTGAAAAATCTTCTCCCACCATCTGAGGCTCCGCATCCAAGACATTAGTTTCTCCAATCACTTTCGAAGCAGATGAGATCATTACGTCAACAAGAGCAGGGGTGTTATAATTTGCGGGAGTATAAGTTTCAGGAATAACCACTTCAGGCATTTTATCCGCTGGTAATCCAGCAGCAATGGCTACCCCTTTGGCTATTTCCTTGATTCGGCGATGGACCATAGCTCTCACTTCTTTAGTATAAGTTCTGACGGTAAGCTTCAAGGTGACTTCATCAGGAATAATATTGTGCTTAATTCCTCCTTTGATTGCTCCAACGGTCACAACTGCTGCATCAATGGGTTTTAGGTTTCTACTCACAATAGTTTGGAATTCCATTATCATTAAACTAGCCGTTACAACCGGGTCAATGGACATATGTGGAGCAGCTCCGTGAGCGCCAACTCCAAAAACTTTGATATCGATACTTTCGGTATTCGCCATCGTATATCCTTTGCCGAACCCAACTTGCCCAGCAGGAATCGTGGGACTAGAGTGGAGGCCAACACCATAATCCGGTACTCCAAATTTCTTGTATAAACCTGCCTCAAGCATCATTTTAGCCCCTTGGCCAATCTCTTCAGCGGGTTGGCCAATCATCATTAAGGTTCCTTTCCATTGATCTTTCATCTTTGCCATCGCTCTGGCCGTACCAATCCATGTAGTCATATGTACATCATGGCCACAAGAATGCATTGTTCCCGTTTGTTGACCATTGTATTCTATGACTTTCTCACTTGCATAGGCAAGTTCCGTCTTTTCAGGCATAGGTAAGGCATCCATATCCGTACGATAAAGGATGGTAGGTCCCTCCCCATTTTTCATAATTCCCACAATGCCATATCCACCAAAGTTTTCCGTCACCTCAAATCCTAAAGACTTCAGCTCCTTCGCCAATTTAGCTGCAGTCGCTTTTTCTTGTAAGGAAATTTCTGGATTCTGATGGATGGACTTGTATAATTCAACTAAGTAAGGAATGTCTGCCTTGATCAGGTCTTTGTCGACCATAGGCAGTTCAGGATTGGTAAAGGCTGATCCTATCAATAGGAGGCCTATTAATGTAATGTATCGCATAGCAAATTTTTCGGTTCTTCGACAAATTTCGTGTTTGAAGACACTCAAAAATGAAATGCAACGCTTCCTTCGGTCGCATTTTCATCTCATTTTATGATTGTCCACGAGATTTATTGAAGAAGGTTTTTTCTTACAGGTTCGGTTTTGGAGAAGCCATGATTAGGTAAGCGGCCCTACAGAATAGGGCATTGATCATTATTACTCCGGGAAACCTTCTTCACAATAATAAGAAGGTTCTTTGACAAATCCCATGTCTGAAGATGCTCAAAAGTGAAATTCAACGCTTCATCGACAGTAATCAATGGTGATGCTTTATGATCTTGTCCGGTAATCATCCGCTGGATTTCTCGAAAAGGAAATAAGAAAAATTCAGCGGCTTGCTTGATTGGCGACTCATACTAGACCCAACTAACAGACGGGATCAGTGCGCAAGGAGTGATTCTTGAATGTAGGTAGCAATGTTTGTTCTTTGTTCCTGCAAAGATTCTTTTTCTTGAGGCTTGAGGCGAGCATAATTCCATGAACGACGGAACTGGTTCCCAAATATCCAATATTTCCAAGCTAACCACCCTACTATAGGCAAACTAAGCAAGTAAACCCAGGATAAGGTATTTCCTACATACCAGCCTAGAATTTTGGACTGTAGAAGGTAGAAGATCGGAATTGTAAAAAGTCCTACTGTAGCTTTAATAGTTGCCTGATAGCCAATATACACTTTCATTGTTCGCGCTAATAAAGCTGGAATTCCGACCGCCAAAAGGTGATTGACAGCACCATATATGAAAACAGGCAAACCTAGGATTAAGACCAACAGTTGGAGAAAAAAATTCTCATTCTCTTTTGACACGTTCTTATCATCAATTCCCTTTGCAGCCAGATTAGTCAAATATTGCTGCGCTCTTTCTCTAAAACCTTGATAATTATCTGAGTTTTTGTTTGCTGCCTCCTTCAGTTGATTAGCTAGGATCTGTCCTCGTTCAAAATCTAAGGCCGCATCTAATGGAGTATCATTCCGGCATATTTTTTCTACTAATGGATGTAATTGCTGTTGCTCCCCTTCTGCCACATCGATCACCAAAGAACGAACTTGGTCTTCCAGTTGATCCGTTAGAGCTCTTACTGCTCGTTGTGGATCCTTCTCAAACTGTCCTTGCCAATCCTTGATCTTTACTGCTTCTCCGACATTAACTACACATGCTGTATCGAAGTGATTGGGCTGATCATAGTGCAAACCAATGGGCAGGATGGATATATCTAAATCAAAAGCTTTCTTTTGAGCAGCGCTCAGTGCAATTCGAACCGTTCCGGTTTTAAAGGGGCGTATACGCCTTTCCATTTCACTACCTCCCTCTGGTGCGATGTAAAGTACTCCTCCTGCACCTAGAAATTCATCACATTTGGCAAAAGAATCTTCATTACTCATCCCGGGCGCACCTTTATCCTGCTTCCGCTTAATCGGTATACAATACAAGGTATTAAAAAGCCAATTGGTAAAAGGAGTGGAAAATAGGCCGGCATTGGCCAAAAAGAAAACCTGCTTGTGCACCCTGGATGCTACCTGTAAAGGGTCGATAAGTGTATTAGGGTGATTGCTGATCACGATGGCCGATTCTTTAAATCGCAATCGCTCCTTGCCAATCACAGTGGTCCTGGGATAGAAAATCCAGAGGACTAGCTGCACTAGGGCCTTGAGAATTCGGTAGACCAATGACATAAACGGTCCTGAGCTCATACGGTAAAGTTCAATAAATAGTCTTTGACCAACTGATCAAATTTCTCCCCTTCATCGAAGTGAAACTTCACCTCAATTGGCAAAGCAAATATAGGAACTTGATTGTCTATCAGGAATTGAGCGTGCAATTCCAATCGCATTGCATCCTTTTCTGTGGTCAGCACCATCACTTTTTCTACATCACTCATCCGATCAAAAGAACCTTTCAAATTGGACACATCAAACTTACTGAAGTAGTGGTGGTCTTCATATTCCAAGAGTCTTACCTTTCCTACTTTGTCATTGAGGTAACTGACCAAGTAATCAGTTCTGGCAATGGCACAGATCAAAAGAACTTCTACATCTGGCTCCAGGACAGCAGTAACACTTGGGTCAAAAATATAATAGGGAGCTCCATAATCATAATAAGAAAAGAAAATCTGCTGATGTGGTAAAGGGTTAATCTCTGCAATAAGACGATCCTTCTCCGCTGTGGATAGTACTGCCGGGCACTTGGATATGATAATAACATCCGCCCGATGATAAGCTGAGCGCCATTCTCGTAGTCGCCCTGCCGGCAGAAGATAGTCCTTTGTAAATGGACGGTCGTATTCTGTCAGCAGAATATTGAGCCCTGGTTTAACAGAGCGATGTTGGAAGGCATCATCTAATAAAACAACTTGGGTATCTGGATGGTCTTGAACAATTTTGGGTATTCCAAAGGTTCGACTTTCAGCTACAGTCACCAGTACATCCGGGAATTTGCGCTTGAACTGTAAAGGCTCGTCTCCCACATGTTCCGCAGTCATGTACGGCGCCACTTCTATATAGCCACGCGTCTTCCGGCTATAGCCACGACTGAGTGTGGACAAATTTAGGTAATCCTTTTGTAGACGGATGAGGTATTCAATGTGAGGTGTTTTTCCTGCTCCTCCTACCGATAAATTCCCTACTGATATCACAGGAATATTGAAGGTTATCCCTTTCAGTAAGCCCTTACGATAAAAGAAATTGCGTAAACTCACCCCCATTCCATACAAAAGGGCAAAGGGAGCTAACAACAACTTAATGAGCGGATTTGACATCATACCAACTTAATATAAATGGCGAAGATTATGGCAGGGCAAATGCAATGCGTATTCTTCAGCTACATCAAAAATAAGATTCTCAAACAAACTTTGTGTTTGAGATAGCGTTTCGCGATCGAGGCTTGTTTCCTTTTAACAAAATTCTCCTATCTAAAACATCGAGTAGAAGAAAGAGCACATAGGAAAATACTAGCCTTTGTAAATAATTAACAATATTATACCAAACGATTTTAGAGCCCCATTCGTTCTATAAGAAGTAGATTTAGCAGAAAGGAAAATTCAATAGAACGTTAAAACCGGACTTGGGTACACCTTTTGCCTGCTAAAAGTGCATCATGTAAATAGAGGATGTCGTACTTTCGTAGTAATTTACTTTATTATAGTTTAGCGGCTCAGGGCGTAAAAGCATGCAGAGGGCTAAATAGTAGAGCGTAAACCAAGAAATTATGAAGCGGTCATTTGCAGTATTACTGGTTTTGTTTGGCATAGCAAGTCTCCAAGGACAAGAAGATGGCTATGCTTTGGTAAATGGCAAATATTTTCCTTATACCATTGATGAGTGTGGGGATACCTTGATTCTGGCAAGCTTGGGAGGCGTTTCTATCTCCGCTCCAAGGACCTTTGCCAATGCAGAGGACCAAAAGAGATACCGCCGGTACCGACGTTATGCATTGAAAGTATATCCATATGCTGTGGAAGCCATTAAGATTTTCCGAGAAATGGAGGATGTAACCAATGATATGAAACGAAAAGACCGACGTAAGCACATTCGTCGTTTGCATAAACAACTGAAAAAAGAATTTACTGACCCTTTAAAGAAATTGACCAAAACCCAGGGCATGATCCTGATGAAGATGATAGAAAAAGAGCTCGACAAATCCATGTTTAAATTGATTAAGGAGCTGCGCGGAGGATGGAACGCTAACTATTGGAGTACTGCTGCAGGCATGTTCGGTCATAAGTTGAAAAAGGGGTATATCCCTGGCAATGACCCTGTATTGGATGCTGTTTTGAATGATTTAGACATCTCCTACCAGATTAGTCGAAATTGATATCAAAATAGGGCGTTAATTATATCACATATAAAGGCCTTCGGGCCTTTTTTTATTGCAAGACTTTAAAATCAATGTGATAGTGGTCATCATGCCTTATGATCACTCTATTCTTTGTGAAAGGCAGAGATTTAAGTGACTTCCCCGACTCTGTAGCTAAAAGGTACGGACGAAGAACCGGGTCAAATATTACTTTTTGGATACCGAGGCCATTTGCCTTAGCTGCTTTCTTTATCGCAAGTAAATGTGTGGCCATTGCCTCATAATCAATCTTCATTTTCCCACTTCTCCCTTCTTTGTCAAAATTCCAACCATACCCCCAGCGATTGAAAAGATGATGACGGCTGTAGGGTTTATCATTTTTTAGTAGTGGAGTCATGAAATCGACACTCAAGCCATTTTGATGCGTCCGATGAGGGATAAAGGAGCCACCGTGCCTACGCCCAGTCTCTCCCAATATAAATTGGGTAGAAGATGTGCTTGTCTCGCATTCTTGATAAGCTTCCAAAACCACATCTCTAACCTTTTCATGTACAAATGTTCGTCCCATTAAATAGCCAGTAAAGGAATAAGTGGAGTAATTAGCTCCGCGATAAGGGATACGTTTGGCATTTACGATACTCCCCTTCCCCACTCCCCCTTTCGACCGACTAGGAAGATCTCCTTCAAAAAGCAACATTATTCCGGGGAAGATATAAAGCAAGAGTAGAATCCCTGCAAAAGTACCTAATACATACTTCCAGTAGGGTTTCACAAAGAGATAGAGCGCTCGAATACCAAACCCCAAAAGTAACCAATAAGGGAAGATCAGGGCGTGACGCATAGTATTGGATAGCATATCGCCAAGTGGGTATAGCAATCCTTTGCGAAGTACTCCAACAATTCTTGGTGCGTCATGTTTTGCATACTTGACAAGTCCCGGCTTAGCTGTGACCCATTCTGATATGGGCCAAAGACCAATATAGATGAGCGCTACCAAAACAGCAAGTATATATGCAAAAGGGTGTCGAAAAACAGATCGCCAAGTCATGAACGAGGTTTAGATATCCAGCTACCAAGTGTCCTTTTTAAGAACGGTGTTTAAAGACCTGATAGTGTTATTTTCGAAAAATCATTTGCAGTAGACCATTCCGTTCGATCATAAAAATAAAGCCTGCGTATAGGGCCAATATTCCGGTGTTTATCAATAGGCGGAGCGGAAGGTTCTCCAAGAAAGGGCGTACCCATTCACTTACCCCATATAGGGCAATAGCGATGGCGAGATAGGTCAACATTTTTCCGATAGGATAAGGTACAGGATAATACCTCCGACCGATCCAATAACAAGCGATGCACATACTCAAGAAACAGAACAGTGCGGACCAGGCCGCACCTACTAAACCCCATTGTGGAATCAAAAAGTAGTTGCTGGTAATTGTAAGGACCGCCCCTCCACAAGCAATCCAAGCTCCTATATGCGTCTTGTCTTTCAACTTGTACCAGATCGCAAAATTGTAATATAAACCCAACAATAGATAAGCAATTAATAAAATGGGAACGACCGCTAGTCCACCCCCACTATGATAAGAGGAAGCCACTATATGCTTTGCAATGTCTATGTATAGCATTAAACCTAAAAAAGCCACACTACCCACCAAAGTAAAAGCCTGCCCTACTTCTGCATAGATTTTAGTGGCATCCGCTCGAGAAGCATTTCTAAAAAAGAAAGGTTCCGCCGCAAATTTAAAACCCTGCGTGAAAAGGTTCATCAGTACCGCAATCTTAATACAAGCTACATATATTCCAAGCAGTTCAATGTTTTCTTCATAGGTACCAGGAAGCCATTCCTTCAAAAAGTAACGATCAGCCAATTGATTGATCATACCCGCAATACCCACCACCACCAAGGGGATTGCATACCGAAACATCTTTTTCCACAAAGTCCGATCAAAGCCGCCACGTAGGCGTCGATAATAAGGAAGGAACAATAAAAACGTAACCGCACTCGCGACCAAGTTGGCAATGAATACGTAATGCAACTTTTTGTCAGGATCATACCAATCCCCCCAACCATCTGTCCCACTCAGCCACCGAGGCACCGCTTCAAGGAGAAACAACATGACCAAGGCGTTAACCAATACATTGATCATTTTAAAAATTCCAAAACGGATGGGCCGATTTTCTAAACGCAAGGAGGCAAAAGGTATAGCAACCAGGGTGTCAAAACCAATGATTAACGCAAAATAGACCACGTAAGCGCTATCCTGAGGTTCTGTCAAAAAGCCTGCAATCGATGGTGAGAACAAAATAATCAGGCTAACAAAACCAATTGTACTTACTAATAGAGAAATAGCTGCCGTAGAAAAAGCTTTTGATCGTTTTTCCTGTTCATTCCCGAAACGGAAAAAGGCTGTTTCCATTCCATAAGTCAAAATAACCAACAAAAAGCCCGCAAATGCGTACATCAATCCATGGATACCATACTCACCTTGGTCATCGTCGAAGACCCGCGTCAAGTATGGCGCGACCAAGATGAGATTCAGCACCTTGTTTAGGACGGTGGAACCTCCGTATATGACGGTTTCTTTGGCCAGTTTTCGGATGGACATGCTGACTTTTTCACTTAGAAAGCTACAATGTTACAGAAAAGCCTGATGGCACTTCAGTAAAATCAGCGCTTTTTTTACGTATTGGTTAAGCAGAGCAGAAAAAATTTTACCACCTCCTAAATTAGTGCTAATTTGCCACGCTTATTACCACTACAAATAGTACGAGGATTATGATAAATGTAGATCTATTGCGCCATATCTGCGAAATACCAGGAGCCCCTGGATATGAACAGCGAGTACGTGAGTTTGTCATGAAGGAACTAGCGACTTTAGTCGATGAGATATCAGTGGATAACATGGGAAATGTAATCGCTGTAAAGAGAGGAAAGAGTCGAAAAAAAGTAATGATAGCCGCTCATATGGATGAGATCGGTTTTATGGTAAATTATATAGATGATGATGGTTTTTTACGATTCATCCCCTTGGGTGGCTTCGATCCCAAAACCTTGTCTTCTCAACGAGTGATTGTACATGGTCATCAGGATGTAGTTGGTGTTATGGGATCTAAACCCATTCATATAATGAGTCCGGAAGAGCGTAGTAAACAAGTCCCGCTCAACGAATACTTTATCGATTTGGGCATGACCAAGGAACAGGCCGAAAAACTGGTTCCCATTGGTGCACCTGTGACTCGTGTCGGGCCATTGATTGAGATGGGGGATTGTGTGAATAGTAAGTCACTAGATAACAGAGTTTCTGTCTTCATCTTGATCGAAGCGCTAAGAGCACTCAAAGATCAAGAGGTACCTTATGATGTCTACGGTGTTTTTACCGTCCAGGAAGAAGTGGGACTTAGAGGAGCCATCTCCGCTAGCCATCACATAGATCCAGATTTTGGTCTAGGATTAGATGTTACTATTGCCTTCGATGTGCCAGGCTCCAATGGTCACGATGCAGTGACCTGCCTAGGAAAAGGGGCTGCCATCAAGATTCTGGATGGTTCAACCATCTGCGATTATCGAATGATCAACTATTTAAAGAAGGTAGCGACGGATCAGCAAATCAAATGGCAACCAGAAATTTTACCGAAAGGAGGAACAGATACCGCTGGACTACAACGGTATGGTAAGAAGGGGGCCATTGCTGGAGCTATTTCTATTCCACTCAGGCACATGCACCAAACTATTGAACTGGCACATAAAGAAGATATCCACCATTGCATCGCTTTGCTGACGGAGAGTTTGAAGGCATTCGATCAATACAATTGGGATTTTTCAAATACAGGTCAATCTCCCCAATCCAAAGATAGCTTCGAAGGACTTTTCTAACCCCCCGGAAAGGGGCAAAAAGGAAAGGCTATGCCTCTGCACAGCCTTCGCCAAAGTATATAGGGCTACAGTATAGATCTTTGTCGTTAGAAGGTCCTATTTGGTCTGTAAAAGATGAAAGAGGGCAATAATGCTAAATATATTTATCCTGCGATACAGCAAATAACCCCTTTTATTGTAAACCCATTATTAAATGGGTATTAAGATTACTTGTTTACTTCAAAAACCTGTAAGTACTTGGAATAAAAGGGCACTCAACACACCAAACTCATCAATATGGAAGCACACGAAATTGACTATGAGATCTTCGGCGAAGAAATGCAATTCGTAGAGATCGAACTTGACCCTTATGAGACCGTCATTGCCGAATCCGGCAGCTTTATGATGATGGATGAAGACATTGAACTTGCTACGATTTTTGGCGATGGAAGCCATCAAGAACAAAATAAGGGCCTTTGGGGAAAAGTACTATCAGCAGGGAAACGCCTGCTTACTGGTGAAAGCTTATTCATGACTGCCTTCACCCATGCTGGCGAAGGCAAAAAGAAGGTTTCTTTCGCTTCGCCCTACCCTGGCCGAATCATTCCTTTGGATTTAACTGAATTAGAGGGTAAGATTGTTTGCCAAAAAGATGCTTTCCTTTGTGCAGCCAAAGGTGTGTCTGTAGGTATCGAATTTAGCCGTAAACTGGGGCGAGGATTTTTTGGAGGAGAAGGCTTTATCATGCAAAAGATTGAAGGAGACGGTTTAGCATTCCTGCATGCCGGCGGCACAGTGATTAAAAAGGAGTTGCAAATCGGAGAACGCCTTCGCATCGATACGGGCTGTTTAGTCGGCTTTACTCGTTATGTAAAGTATGACATTGAGATGATCAAGGGTATCCGCAATATGGTCTTTGGTGGAGAAGGACTTTTCTACGCTCAGCTCGAAGGACCAGGCACCGTTTGGATACAAAGTCTGCCCTTTAGTCGTTTGGCAGATCGCATTGTTTCTGCTTCCCGCCATTATGGAGGTAAATCGAAAGGAGAAGGTAGCGTCCTAGGGGGGCTAGGGGATCTCCTTGATGGAGATGGTTGGTAGGAGTGGAGAAAGAATACCGCACGCCAAAATATCCGAAGTTTAACTTGGGCAATTCCTTGTTAAACTTCGGGAATTCAGCCTGCTATTTGTTTTCGATTGTTCTTTACAAAATCGACTCCTGTATAAAGGAATTCTTGTCTGGGTAATCTGTCGTATAATGTAAGCCGCGACTTTCCCGGCGCATACTCGCCGCCTTTGTCACAAGATATCCAATGGTAATCAAATTTCTGAGTTCACATAATTGTGGTGATAAAGCTGTACTATTATAGAGCGTTTCCGTTTCGTGATACAACAAGTGCAGGCGGTCCAAAGCTCTTTTCAGACGCACATTTGATCGCACGATTCCGACGTAGCTGGACATTATCTCCTTCAATTCCTTCCAACTCTGTGTAATCAATACCATTTCCTTTGGCTGGGTAGTCCCACGAGCATTCCAATCGGGTATTCCTTCCTGGAATTGAATCTCATCGATCCCTTTTATCAGATCAATCGCAATCCGGTTACCAAAAACCAGGGCCTCTAGTAATGAATTAGATGCGAGTCGATTGGCTCCATGTAGCCCAGTGCTGGTACATTCTCCACAAGCATAAAGGTGGCGGATAGAACTCCGACCTATCTCATCGACCATTACCCCTCCGCACATATAATGGCAGGCTGGTACTACTGGAATCATATCCTTCATCGGATCAATACCCAAGCTCATACATTTATCATAAATCGTCGGAAAATGTGCTTTAAAACCTTCCTCATCGAGATGTCGACAATCTAAAAACATGCACTCTTCTCCATTAATCTTAATCTCATTATCAATAGCTCGCGCAACAATATCCCTGGGAGCTAAAGATTCTCGCTCATCATATTTTTGCATAAAAGCGGTACCATCTCGCTTTTTCAGGGTTGCACCGAATCCCCTTACTGCTTCAGAAACCAGAAAATCGGGGTTCTCCCCGGCCGGATTGTACAGCGCCGTGGGGTGAAATTGGACAAACTCCATATTGCCTAGATGACCTTTGGCTCGGTACACCATGGCAATACCATCGCCAGAAGCAATCACAGGGTTGGTTGTATTTCGATAGATTTGGCCGGCACCGCCCGTGGCCACTACCGTGACCTTTGCAAGTATGGTCTCTATCTCTCCCGTCGCCTTATTAAGCACATAGGCACCGTAGCAATCGATATCAGGAGTAAGACGTGTAAGTGTATAGCCTAGGTGATGTTGGGTAATTAGATCCACCGCAAAAAAGTGCTCCTGGATCTCGATATTATTAAACTCCTTGGACTTTGTCAGGACTGCCCGCTGGATCTCCCAACCAGTCAAATCTTTGTAGTGAAGAATTCTATTCTCAGAATGCCCTCCTTCTCTTCCCAGGTCATATTTCTCCTTCTGATTCTTATCAAAGCGCGCTCCCCAATCAATCAACTCCCGGACCCGCTCTGGTCCTTCTTCTACCACTACCCTCACAATATCTTCATCACAAAGGCCATCTCCAGCATCTAGTGTATCATCAATATGTTTGCCATGCGAATCTACCTCCAGATCCCAAACAGCGGCTACTCCTCCCTGTGCATAGCGGGTATTACTTTCATCGTCATTGGTCTTGGTGAGAACGGTAATTTTGAGATCAGGTCTGCGTTCGGCAATCTCAATAGCGGTAGACATTCCACCTACTCCGGAGCCAATGATCAACACGTCTGTTTTATTCATAAGTTCCTTTTGTCAATGCTTTGTTTAACTATAAAACTAAGATAGTAAAATTTAGTTGCCCTGATTTTAATTTTTATTCCCCGCTAATTTTTATGGTCAGCTGCATCAAGCTCCCTAACTTTAGCCTGCTTATGAAGATTGCCATCAATACTCGCTTTTTACTTAGCAACAACTTAGAAGGCATTGGTTGGTTTACTTGGGAGGTAGCTAAAAGGCTCGCCATTAATCACCCCGAGCACTCTTTTCTCTTTCTATTTGATCGCCCTTTTGACCCAGCCTTTATTCCCGCTGAGAACGTAGAAGCAGTAGTAGTTCGCCCTCCTGCTAGACATGCAGTACTCTGGTGGTGGTGGTTTGAAATGGCGCTTCCTAGAATTTTCAAGCAGCATAAGATTGATGTTTTTCTATCTCCGGATAGTTACTGTTCATTGAGGAGTAAAGTTCCTACGGTGATGGTTTGTCATGATATAGCCTATTGTCATTATCCTGAGCAAGTCCCTTTCCATGGACGTGTATTCTATAAACATTATATCCCAAAGTATTTGGCACGCGCTGAACGGGTAATTAGCGTTTCCGAGTTTACTAAAACAGACATTCTCGGCCACTATGCTGTCCCTCCTGATAAGATAGCTGTCGCCTGCAATGGCGTGCGTGAGGTTTTCCGAGTTCTCAGTCCTGATGAGAAGCAAGCGGTAAGAGCTCAATATAGTGCAGGCAAAGATTATTTTTTTTACCTGGGTTCCGTTCATCCGCGCAAGAATGTAGCCCGCCTTATTCAAGCCTTCGATCTATTTAAATCTGTCAGTGGAGCCTCTACTCAATTGTTAATCGGAGGGCGCTTGGCCTGGCAAACTGGCGCCATTCAAGAGGCACTTCAAAGCGCTCAATACAAAAATGATATCCAGCTATTGGGCTATTTAGATGATGAGGCACTGGCCAAAGTTCTTGGTGCGACCTTGGCTTTGACCTATCCTTCTTTATTCGAAGGATTTGGTGTCCCCTTATTAGAGGCCATGCATGCGGAAGTCCCTATTATCACCTCCAACACTTCATCAATGCCCGAAGTAGCCGGAGATGCAGCGATTCTAGTAGACCCCAAAAATATAGATGAGTTATTTAACGGCATGCAATTACTTCATGATTCCCCGGCGGAAAGAGTCGCACTCATACAAAAAGGTCGACAGCAACGAAAGCAATTCGATTGGGATAAAGCCACTGCCGTGGTTTGGGATAACATCCTCTTAGCACAAGGTATCATTCGACCCCAATAGTTTCGGTCTACGACAATTTTTAAATGGATAGAGTAGTAAAACCATTATGCAGGTTCAAATCGTTATATTTTTAGAAATATTGCCAAAAATGATTCAATAAAATCAGCAGCTTCACTACGTTAATTTACCGAGTTCATACTACTTTAGTAGTCCTTTACAGGAAGGGCATAGTGAAGAATTATTTCTATCCGACGTAGTGGATTCCCCGCGAGGTGATACACCAAAACGTATGCAAACTTCATCTTTTAAGTACTGAAGCGTAAATTGTTGAAGCTCCTCGTTTCCACAACAAGAGGAGTGATCTATTAAAAAACATATTCAATGAGTCTTTATAAAATCATTAGCTTTCTTAGCCTGTCCATCTTGCTAACCGCTTGCAGCGAGGACATGCAACGTAGTCTGGCTCCAGTCCCTAATGCTTTCGGAAAATTGAATGAGATCATCGTTATTGCAGATGATCGCATCTGGGAAGGGCCTGTAGGGGATACACTACGATATTATTATAGTGCAGCCTTCCCCATTCTTCCACAGCCGGAGCCTATTTTTGACTTACGCCAGTTTACACCAGCTGAACTGGATAAAGATCCCATCCGCAAGGAATTCCGAAATTATATCCTATTGAGTAACCTCAATGAGGAGGATTCCCCGACCACCCAATTAATGAAGGCAGACTTAAAGGAAGAAAGATTGGGTAAGGCGAAACAAGACCCCAATTATACGTCCACAGTAGCACGTAACAAGTGGGCAAAAAATCAATTGCTTATTTATCAATTTGCCTTTAGTGATGATGACCTGATCGAAAACGTCAAAAAGAACTTCCCGGCCATTGCAAAGCGCGTGCAGGAAGCTGACCGAGCCAAAATTGAAGCAACAATCTTCTTTGGCGGAGAAAATCCTGCCATTCAAGCCGAGGTAGCTGATAAAATGGGTACTAAAATGCGAGTTCCTAGTGACTACAGCCTAGCCATCAGCAATGAAGATCTAATCTGGATGAGGAGAGAAATTGACAATATCAATAGTAATGTATTGATTCGAAAGATCGGCTACACAGATCAATCTCAATTGTCGAAACAAGGAATCAAAGCTATCCGAGATTCGCTAGGCAGAAAATACGTTTCCTCCACCACCCCGGACTCCTATATGCGTATCAATGATATTGACCTTCCGATGTTTACTAGTGTGAAAACTCTGAATAATAAATACACCCTAGAAGCTAGAGGAATTTGGGAGATGGCCAACGACTTTATGGGAGGGGCTTTTATTAGCTATTTGATACATAATCCTGAAAAAGAAGAACTGCTCTTCATTGACGGCTTCGTTTATGCACCTGGCAAGGAAAAACGAAATTTTATGCAGCAGTTGGAATTCATCATGTCTACCGTCGAATTCTGACAGGATTGATATAAGGATAAGGCTTTGGCTGGATAATCAAAGGATATCAGACCAAAGCCTTATCTACCCACCACTTCTCTTCTCCTCTATTTTTCCTATTCTATATCGTTCGTTACAAATTCTTATCCAACAAAGGCTATTACTTATCAATATTTGTTAATATTGAGTATGTCTTTGCGATGGTTAAAACCAAAAAAGGGCTTAACCGACTGGTCTGATGAACAGTTACTCAAAGCGTTCCAAAAAACGGAGGAAGATCAGTATTTCTTTACGCTAATCGAACGCTACAGCCACCTTATCTACTATAACTGTAAGCAATACCTTTCTGATGAGGAAGATTGCAAGGATATGGTTATGATCATTGTGGAGAAAGTTTATGAACGAACCCCACAAGCAAGTATAGAGTATTTTAGAAGCTGGCTCTACAGTGTGATTCGCAATCAGTGCATTAGTCACATCAGAAGCCAGAAACGCCAACACGAACAGCACAACTCCTGGACAACGCCCCATCAGCTACCAAGTCTCGCACCCTCTGCCTTTGAAGAAACCACTCAACCTTATGGTTTTTCCAATGAAACCATTCTGCTTGCCCTACAGGAATTAGATCCTGACCAAAGGCAATGCCTCAAACTCTTCTATTTCGATGAAAAAAGCTATAAGGAAATCAGTCAAATAACCTCTTTCAATTTGAACCAAGTTAAAAGCTATCTTCAGAACGGTAAACGGAAGTTGAAAATATTGCTAGAGGGGATTCAACAAGACAAGTCATAAGCCTATGAAAGCGCTATTTAAAACAACAGACTGCCTTAGCCTTAAAAAACTCCTAGCCTACCATCAAGGGGAGCTCCAAGCGAGTGCCATTCGGCATGTCGAAGAACATCTAATCGATTGTCAGCTCTGCCATGGTGCTCTGGAAGGGATCATTGCTAGCTCAGCCCCTATTACTGACATTAAGAAGATACGATCTCTCCGTTTTGCCGCGTTAACCATAGGCTTTCGCCCTGCTCGTATAGCCGCTCTACTTGCTATCGGATTTATCATCACAGCGGCTATCCTCTTTTGGCCAAAATCAGGGTCTGCCAATCTTTACGCCGACTTCTATCACCCCCCCTCCATCACAAGGGTTCAATTGCGCAGCACCCTCCAATCACCTACTCAAGCGGGGCTCCAACCCGCGCTCATAGCCTTTCAACAAGAAGACTTCAAGTCCGCCATCAGTCAACTGGAGCAACACCTACAACGATTTCCAGACGATCCAGAAGGATACTTTTGGGCTGGGATCACTCAATTGGAAATTGGAAATATAAATGCAGCAATTAAGCACCTACAAGACGCTAAAAATCAAGAAAAGAGGCAAAATGGTAAAGTGGATTGGTATCTGGCTTTAGCTTATTTGCAAAAAGGCGAGAATGCAAAAGCTTTAGGAGCAATCAACGACTTGGAAAGCGCTGGTCTAACGACCGATCAAGAGCAAGTAAAAAGGCTTAAACGAAAACTGGAACGTCTTCTGCAGTAATTCAGAAGACGCCCCATTATTTTACAATGCTTACTTCAAGAAATCAATACTTCTGTTAACAAAAGCGGTTAGATCCGCTCCTTTCAACATGTTTTGATTAAGCAAGGCTAAATCATACAAATACTGGACTAAGTTCTCTTTCTTCTCTTCACTTCTCATCTTCAACAACTTATTTGCCAATAGCGGATGATTCGTGTTAATCACTACATTGAACATATCAGGGAAAGCATCCATGGACATGCCTTGTAAAGCCTGCATCTCTTTCATTCTCCTCATGAATTCAGGCTTAGTAACCTGTACCGGTGCATCTTCCGGAGACATCGCCTTCATGACAATAGTTCCGCCTCCTTTCTCCGTCACTTTTTCAAAGTGTGCTTTCACTTTGTTTTGCTCCTCTTCGCTCAGTACGGATTCAGTAGCCTCATCCTTTTGAACCAGGTTGTCTACTGTATCTGAATCCACTCGCACAAAGGTTGTATCTCCTTGTTTTTGCTCTAGATGCTGCAAAAAGTGATTATCAATTACATGATCCAGTACTAGCACATCGTACCCTCTACTCTTACATGCCTGAATAGCACTATCATGATCTACCGGATTATTCGAATAAAGATGGATAAGTTTGTCGTGCTTATCCGTCTGCGCATCCTTGATTTTCTCTTTGTACTCCGCAATCGTAGCAAATTCACCTTCGGTATTCTTTAACAAAACAAATTTCTCAGCTTTGTCATTGAACTTCTCTTCTGATATCATACCGTATTTCACAAACACCCCTAGATCACCCCACTTAGATTCGTAATCTTTTCTGTCTTTCTTGAATAACTCATTGAGTTTATCCGCTACCTTACGGGTGATATACCCAGTGATTTTCTTCACGTTCTGGTCAGCCTGTAAGTAAGAACGAGAAACGTTGAGTGGAATATCTGGCGAATCAATTACACCATGAAGAAGAGTGAGGAATTCTGGTACTATTTCTTTCACATCATCAGTCACATAGACCTGATTGGAGTACAGTTGTATTTTATTTTTCTGTACCTCAAAGGAATTACCCAGTTTTGGGAAGTATAGTACTCCCGTTAGGTTGAATGGGTAATCGATATTAAGGTGTATCCAAAACATCGGAGCAGGGCTAAAGGGATATAGCTCATTGTAAAAAGAGCGATAATCTTCATCCGTCAATTCCGTAGGCTGTTTTCTCCAGATAGGATCAGTATTGTTGATGATATTATCAACTTCAACCTCTTTGGTTTCTGCATCGTCACCTTCACCTTCAGTGATCGATTCGGTCTTCGTTCCAAATTTGATGGAAACAGGTAGAAAGCGACAATATTTTTTCAATAACTCCTCGATCCGGCTCTCTTCCAAATATTCCACACTATCGCTGCTGATATGGAGCACAACATCTGTACCTCTTTCTGCCTTATCATTACCATCAATGGTGTAAGAAGGATCCCCTTCACAAGTCCAGGTCACACCTGTGGAACCATCCTGATATGATTTAGTCACGGCCTCTACCTTTTCTGCTACCATAAAGGCAGAATAAAAACCTAGACCGAAATGACCAATAATATTGGCTTCATCTTTATATTTTTCAAGGAACTCTGCAGCACTTGAAAAGGCAACTTGATTCAGGTATTTTTGAACTTCCTCTTCCGTCATCCCGATTCCTTTATCCCGAATCGTCAAGGTCTTGCCCTCTTTGTCAAGAATAATCTCAATCGTAGTATCTCCTATCTCCCCTTTGAACTCCCCCTTAGAGCTTAGAGTTTTTAATTTATTGGTAGCATCTACAGCATTGGATATCAGTTCGCGCAGGAAGATCTCCTGGTCAGAATAAAGGAACTGTTTGATAATAGGAAAGATGTTCTCCGTTTGTACAGATATATTTCCTTTCTGCATAGAATTTGGTTTTTGAATTTATGATGAACTTTTAGACAGCTTTCACTGAATTGGCAGGAAATAAGGCCTTTATGTCTCCATTTTTAGCCCTATGTCCCAAAATTTCCCGCCGAAAGTGACGGAAAACCCTGATACATGGTCTTCAAAGGACATGCCATTGAAATTATTTCTGCCAAAATGGCAACCTTTCTGAACTTTTAGCGTAATATTTATCAAGTGTGGCTACTTTTACTCGTAGCTAAGAAATTTTGCCTTCTCCAATAATTTTTGTGGTCAATGTTTTAGATGAGGGACTTGTGACTATAAGAAGCAGCGTTTTCAAAAAAATTGACTCGAAAGCACAAAAATTGTTAGAGAATTAAAAATTGAATAAGCGAAGTTGAATTTATCTGAATAAATATTTACATTCGCACTAGCGACGAACGAAGGAGGGAATTCCATTCTATGTCGCCGCACTTCTTAGAGAGCTTGAGAAAATTTGCATTGGAGCTGTAAAAAACTCCAATCTCTTCATTTACATTTCATACCAAATTAAAAGACGACCGGTTTTAGCATGCTAAGACCAGAAAGTGCTATGCATAGATTAATGTTTAAGCCTAAAGCTAAACATTGTTAATCTCGTTGTAGCAGCCCAATAAGCAATCAATCGGGCAACTTGCCAGGACTAACGTGGGGGGATAGTTCGGCAGTTGCCCGTAAGATATACCGACTCAATAGAGTCAAAAGAAAAAGCGAGACGTACTGGTTCAACAGGGGGGTAGAATCAAGTATCGACTCGCTTTGTAGAGCAGGCTGACGGACTTAGTTCGTTAGCCTTTTTTTATGCCTCTTCCTAAGATTAACTTGGAGGTAGATAATAATATTCACCTACCTCCAAATCCGTAAATGCTTACCGTTTCGGCAAAACATCTACTTTAATACGATCAGCTCGATTGGCCAATTCCCAAGTAGTATGGAAAACCAATTGAGCAATGTTGGCCATTTTCTCAAAATTGATTTTATCTACGGTATCACTGGTTAGGTGATAATCATCATGCGTGCCATTGAAATAGAAAATCGCTGGAACACCTCTTTCTGCAAAATTGTAGTGATCCGAACGATAGTAATACCGGTTAGGGTCATTTTCCGCATTGTAGGTATAGTCCAATTCAAGCTGAGTAAACTTGGTATTAGCCGATTCATTAATCTCGTGCAGTTCTGTACTTAGTCGATTGGAGCCAATCACATAAATATAATTCGGATTATCGGCATGCTTCTCGTCTACCCTTCCTACCATATCTACATTTACGTTAGCTACAGTATTTTCTAGCGGGAAGATTGGGTGCTGTACATAATACTCTGACCCCAATAAGCCTTTCTCCTCGCCTGAAACCAACATAAACAGCACACTACGTTTAGGACCTTGTCCAGATTTCTTAGCTTCGACAAAAGCTTGGCAAATCTCTAATACAGATGAAGTTCCAGAGCCATTATCATCTGCTCCAAAGTAGATATCGTCTCCCCTCTTTCCTAGGTGATCGTAGTGAGCTGTGACAACTACGACCTCATCTTTCTTGTTCGGATCCGTTCCTTCTACAAAACCTAGTACATTCTCTCCAAGTAATTGACGAACATTTTTGTCCATTGTAATAGTGAGATCTGTAGGCAAGTTCACTCGCTTGGCACGTTTTTTCTTATTGATCTTCTTACGTGCTTTTACCACTTTCTTGTATTGTCCTCCAATAATATCTTTCGCCACCTTGGTAGAAATAAAGACATTATTAGCAAAGTTGTCAGCGGGATTTTTACTCCACCCCATTTTCAAACGGCGATTTAGAATAGTTCTGCGGGCTTTGGCTACATTAGTTTTGAAATCTGGATCAATAATGAATACCATGGCAACTCCTTTATCCTTCGCTACGCGCAATTTCTTGTAAATATCTGTAGACCACACTGTAGTCCCTCTCGTACCAGAAACATGAGAAACACTATCTTTTCCCATTGGCTCACCTGCATAGATCAGAATTGCCTTGCCCTTGACATTAGCATTTTTATAATCACTATACTTTGAATCGTCAATACCATACCCCAGGAACACAACCTCATTGAAGGTTTCGACAGGGCGATTCCCATTGCTGGAAGGATAGGCATAATAATCCCACATATGCCGTTTAGCATCTCCATTTACATTCAATTCGATGTTATTCCAGTTCTCAGCAATGAAGGAGATTTTTTGAAAGTAAGTACCATCTTCACCAATAGCGGGTAGTCCTAATTGCTCAAACTGTTTAGCAATATAATTGGCCGCCTTCTTTTGTCCTTCCGTTCCGGTTTCTCTACCCTCAAACTCAGCACTTGCAATAGTGGTCAAGTGGTTCTTCAAATCTGAAACAGTAATCGTAGCGGCTAAGGAACGTGCTGCTTTATCTTCCTCGTCCGTAGTACTACCAGCAAACTGTCCATAGCCTAATACATAGGAACAGCACAGTAGTAGACATAATACTCTTTTCATGATGTTGTTTATTTGTCAGCAGGAACACGCCTGTCGTAACTGTCCAGATCTTTGTATGGTAAATATCCTGCTTATGAATGAAATGCGATGATGCATGGACGAATCCCTATAATTTGCCCGTTATTACAACGGATGCACCTTCGAATTATTGGTCAGTAAAACTACAACTGGAGTTGTGAAAATGCTTGATTAGCCATCACTTGAGAGAACAAGTACTAGTTTTCAGGAATGAGTTCTTTCAAGTTTCGCTGTAATGAACCATCGGCGAACAACTTCAAAGTAAGCTTATGAAGTTATGCTCACAGGGAAAAAATTGCTTTTTCCATTTAAATATCATTCTCTAGTAGTGCCCATTACTGGATACTTCCGTCCAAAACGGCTATAATCTAACTACATTTTTCAACCAGGGGCATCAGCCTATACACAGGCGATCTTTCCCACTCTACGTGCATGCCTTCCTCCTTCGAAGGCAGTATCCAAAAAGGTATTAACCATCAGGTGTGCCTCCGATTCGCTAACAAAGCGAACGGGTAGGGATAGGACATTGGCATCATTGTGTTGACGAGCTAAGGCTGCAATTTCCTCACTCCAACAAAGTGCAGCGCGTACACCTTGGTGTTTATTCGCAGTCATGGAAGCACCATTGCCACTTCCACACAAAATGATTCCTAATTCCACCTTTCCTTGCTCCACATCAGTCGCTACAGGGTGGATAAAGTCGGGATAATCGACAGAGTCCAGGGAATCGGTCCCATAGTCTGTCACCGCAATCCCTCTTCCCGCCAGGAGAGCCTTGATGCTATCTTTGTAAGGAAAACCAGCGTGATCACAACCAATGGCTATTTTCTTGATATCCATATCAGATGAATAAAATTTGATGGTTTAGTATAGGCTCCACAATTCTGTATTGCCACCTATTGCTCACAAAGAAACGGAATAGTCCAAAAATTAAAAAGTTTAGTCCAAGCTGTCTTGAACTAAACTTTTTAGGTGCCGTAAAACTTAAGGCGATAGGCTATAAGGTACTCCGCCTATTGATTGAGTTGCTGCATACCATCTAGTGGTCCACTAGGATTGGTATTGACTCGATAAGGAGCAAAGAGCGGTTCCCACTTTTGTAAGAACTCCGTATCATTCTGTCGCTGAGCTTCTTCCATCAAACGTTCCATATCCCGATTACGGAGGCTATATTGATCACCATAGCTCGCCTGGAAGTTTTTGTTATCGATCAGAGATGTAAAGAATTCTAGGTAGTCCAGAGTTTCCTGGGCGAGAATTTCCATATGGGGCTTAGCCTTTTGGTATTCATTTGCCTGATACATCACATCCAACATCATCATCGTACGATAATCATACGGGAAGTTCTTATGTGGGAAGGATTCAAAATACTTATCTACCAATGCCATGGCCTTTTCTTTTTGACCATCTCTAAGCAATTCAAAACTTACTCGGCGCATACCCAATTGCATACTTTGGATACTTGGCATATAACTATTGTCCACAAAAAGGTCTTCTTTATCGAAGTTCCCCCATTTGAACTTATTCATAATATTATCGTAGTATGCATCTTTATTTACTCTACCCAAACCGATCATTCCATAAATGGATTCTCCATCAGAGCGCACCGGCACAATACGTAACCCTAATCCTTCTAATTGCATGTAATTATCCAGTCCCATCAATTTCTCTCGGCGGCATGTCACGGAGAAATAGATCGGACGATCCCACAAATTGGACCCGATTACATCCAAGATCGCAATCTCATCCTTCAACATTTGATCCTTATTCGTCAAATTCAATGGAATGCGGGAAACAATACGGTTAGAATCTGCTTCTGTTGCAGCTCCACTTGCCAAAGCTGCTCGTCGATCAACAGGGATGAAGACATTTTTGGTTTCATAATATCCCTCCAAAGAACGCCCCCCTTGCAAAGGCACTGACCTAGGCTGAGCGATCATTTTAAGGAATTGATCTAGGCTTACCGCTTTATTTACATTGGCACTTTGTGCATATGGATTGTAGAGAACTTGGTTTCGCTTGTTACCACGATAAGCTTCACTTGGTATAGTTAGCTTCAGTGCTGGCGAATCGTTTTGCTTACGTCGAAGCAGATCGATATACCAATCAACTGCAATCAAACTCAAGTTGACTACCCGAACATCTCGTCGAACATTCTCTACCTCTTGTGCATACCAGAGTGGATAGGTATCATTATCCCCATAGGTAAATATGATCGCATTAGGTGCACATGAATTCAAGAAATTGCTAGCATAGTCGCGAGCTCCTGTATGGTGCATACGGCTATGGTCATCAAAATTCTGGAATCCCATCAATAGCGGTGCACTTAAAACCAGGACAGATCCCACAATAGCAGCAACTGGCCCGCTCTGTTTGGCCCGTTCTCGAAGGAGATTGAAAAGGGAAGCAGCAGCCATCCCCACCCAAATCGCGTAAGTAAAGAAGGAGCCGACCAATACATAATCTCGTTCTCGAGGTTCTCGAGGAGGTTGATTGGAATAGACAATAATCCCTATACCTGTTATTATAAATAAAGCCAGTAATGCTAAAGCTTCATTATTCCGATGTTTAAAATGGAAGAACAAACCGATAAGCCCAAAGAGGAAGGGCAACATGAAGTAGGTGTTCCTGGCCTTATGATTCTTCTCAGTGGCCGGCAATTCACTTTGGTTCCCCAAGCGCATACTGTCCAGGAATTTTATTCCACTTACCCAGTGGCCAGCAGATTTATCCCAGGGCTCATAGCCTTGATCACTATTTTGTCGACCTGAGAAGTTCCACATGAAATAGCGCCAATACATCCATCCCAATTGATAGCGTATAAAGAATCCAATGTTATCTGCAAAGTTGGGTCTATTGCCGGGTAAAGGCCCATCAGGGTTCAGTCCCATCCAACGTTTGTATAGGCGAGGTCTGCCTTGCGTGCCATCTCCCATTCTAGGAAATAGCATTTTGTCTTTATTACTGTACTCTAATGAGATTTTCTTGTCTACTACCTCATAGCGGTCCCCTACTCTACCATATCGGTTTTCAGAATCATCAATGTTGCTATATCGCGCCGCGAAATTTGGACCATATAGCAAAGCTCTTTCTCCGTACTGTTCACGGTTGAGATAAGGGATTAAACGCATAGCATCGCTAGGGGCGTTCATATTAACTGGTGTTGAGGCATTGGCTCTTACCACTACTACTCCTAGGGTAGAGAAAGAAATGATCACCAAAGTCACGCCCACCATAATCAATTGAATGAGTTGATTCCCTTTCTTATGCGCGTAGTTCAATCCAAAATACAAGAGACCTCCTACTATTAAAATCGTTGGAATTAAGCCTGAATGGAAAGGCAATCCAAAACTATTCACCATCAATAGTTCCATCTTTGACCATAAAACGGGGATTCCGACGATGATGAATTTTTGAATAACACCTAAAATTACTACACCGATACCGGCTGCGATACCCATACCGAGCAGGTTATGACTCTTGTATTTTTTGAAGTAATAGAAAAGTCCTAATGCAGGGAAGGTCAACAAACTCAACAAGTGAACCCCAATAGACAAACCACCAGCATATACCGTAAAGAGTAACCAACGGTCACTATCGGGCGTATCGGGTAGGCTATACCATTTTACAGTAGACCAAAGTGTCAGCGTGGTAAAGAAGGTAGACATTGCATACACCTCACCTTCCACTGCAGAAAACCAGATAGAAGTACAAAATGCTGTCGTTAAACCTGCAATAAGTCCCGCACCTGCAGTTGCAATAGATTGCCCTTTGTCTAATTCACCATCTCTACCCACGAAAACTAACTTGGTGAGGTCCATAGTTACCCAAGCAATAAATGCTGCTGCGAAAGCAGTACAAGTGCTCGACATCATATTGACCGCAAAAGCTATATTGGCAGGGTCATCAGAAAAAATGCTCCCTATCCAGGCAAAAATTCGACCTATCAAGAGGAATAAAGGTGCCCCAGGAGGGTGAACAACTTGCAATTTATATGCCCCCAGGATAAATTCTCCACAATCCCACAGACTACCTGTGCGTTCGGCAGAGAAAAAGTATACAGTCAATGCAATCGCAAAGACCACCCATCCTGTTATTCTAAATAATTTCTTTGAAGATCCCATCAAGTGGTTTTGAATTTACAAACTTCGGATTCTGAGCGCCTTATTAAATCTACTTATATAGTAAAGAACTGCAAATGTATAAAATAATTACCAAGTAGCGTTCGAAACATTGGCGCTATTCCTGCTTTTCAGCGACATCCCTCTTTCGTAGAGAAGACGATCATTTGCATTTACACCATTTCACAAGACTCGTTCAATTGTCATTTCTTTTTAGCCCTGAAAAAGCTAATTTTGTGTAAATCAAGCGCACATTATGATAAAATTACTCATCACCGCTGGACTGGTTTACTTTATTTATCGTTATTTCATCGCTCCGCCTGCAGCTGTAGGTCCACCACCCCGTAGAGATCAAGTCGATCCTGCACCTAAAAAAGACAAGGATAGTGAAGGGGAATATGTAGATTATGAAGAAGTAGATTAATGGAAAAGACACAAATTGGACATCAAGTACTATATAAGAACAATCAGCTGATTGCCTTCAACAAACCAGCCACTGTTCCTGTACAAACGCAATCGGCAGATATGCCTTCGCTACTCCAACTGGTGGAGAAATATTGCCAACATCCGGTACATTTGGTTCACCGCTTGGATCAGCCCGCTTCGGGAGTGATTTTGATGGCTAAGAACAAAAAGGCCTTGGCGCATCTCAATGCACAATTCCAAGATCGAATAGTAGAGAAGCAATATTTAGCAGTAGTTAAAGAGTTGCCCCCTAGTTCATCCGGACAACTTAAGCATTTTCTGGCCAGGTCCTCTGCCAATAAATCAAGGGCAGTAGATGCCTCACACAAAGATGCCAAGGAAGCCATCCTTGAATATGAAGTGATGGGAAAAAGTAATACCTACCATTTTTTGGCTATCAAACTGCTAACGGGAAGGCATCATCAAATCCGAGCTCAATTAGCTGCTATCAATTGCCCAATCAAAGGGGATGTTAAATATGGTTTTCGTCGAAGTAATAAGGATCGTTCTATACACCTCCATGCCTGGAAATTGAGCTTTACGCATCCGACGACAGGAGAAAAAGAGACCATCACAGCTCCCCTTCCAAGTGACCCGGTTTGGGATGCCTTCTCCACAGTTATTCAGGCAAAATAACTTACCTTCGCCCCGAAATTCAAAGCCATGGAACAGATCTTACAATACTTTTCTGATCTTTCTCCTCGACAAATCGAACAGTTTGAGGCGCTGGGGCCACTCTACCGGGACTGGAACCAAAAGATCAATGTGATCTCTCGTAAGGACATCGACAATCTTTATGCACATCATATTCTTCATTCACTAGCCATCGCTAAAGTAGTAGCTTTTAAACCCGGCGCACAGATTCTCGATCTTGGTACGGGCGGAGGATTGCCGGGTATACCTTTAGCTATCCTATTCCCCCAGAGTCAGTTCTTACTTGTAGATGGAACCCGAAAGAAAATCGGAGTGGTTCAAGAGATCATCCAGGCCATTGGGCTGGAAAATGCAGCCGCCAGACATATCCGTGCGGAAGAGTTGAAAGTGAAATTCGACTTTGTCGTTTGCCGAGCTGTAGCTAGCCTAGACAAGCTAATCAACTGGAGTTTTCCACTGTTGAAAGTAGAGGAACACCTTCATGCATTGCCCAACGGCTTGATCACCCTGAAAGGAAGTAATATCCAGGCAGAACTAGCTGTTCTGGAGAAAGGACACTACGTCGAAGACTACCCAATATCCGATTATTTCAAGGAAGATTATTATCTAGAAAAATCGGTCATTTATGCCCAGGTCTAGTGAATTTAATCTAATAAATTTCTTATTCTACCGAAATCTTTTTATACTAGCAAATAGTAGAAAAAACTCACCCTTTCCAAATTGGACGGCCATATAGCATTGCGCTTAAATGCAACAATAACTTAAAGATTCGTTATTCGCGCGAACAGCATATAAACGTTTTCAAACGTTATAATTCCGCGTTATCTCTCTCAAGAATTAGCATTATACTATTTTGGTTAGCATAGCAGCCAGGCCATCTGTTTATCTTTTGGTCTGGCGTTTTTGTTTATTTCCTACCCTTCAGTAAGTAATCGTAACTGGAAACGACCTGAAAATCAGGCGTGTAGTCAAACAGATCATCCAGTATCCATTTGTGATTTTCACCCACAATGATCAATATTCGATCCTTTCCTGTATCCGCAAATTGCAATACATTTGCCATCATACGGATGTTCCGTCGATAAAAACGACCTAACCAATCTGGCCCCATCCAGTTCTTTTGAATACCTACCCGAAGTTCGTACATATGCATTCGTTCCGCATTGACTCGACCTGCCTCCAGGGAGTTCCTGAGCAACAAATTGTCATACAAGTTTTGTGATTCGATCAACTTTTTGTTGTGCATATAGCGATCTCCGATTAAAGACTCGTACCTGTCAAAGAATCCTTTATCATATTGATTGGCGTATTCCCCCAAGCCCTCAAAGGAAAAACCCGCTAAGGAGCCTATATAAGGCGTTTTATCATCAAATAGATAAATACTATCATGCCCCATCATTTTAGCCATCCGAAAACCTAATTGAAAGACCTCATTGGGCAAAGTATCAATCTTAAATTCGCCTTGTAAGAAGGATCGATATGTTTGATTTACCCTCTCTGACCTGGAAGGTTCCCATTCCACCACAACCTTAGTAGGCTGAAATGCGGCCAGCGCCGTCAGAAGACGTTGAATTTGCCTTTGGTTCTCAGGGGAGAGCTCATCGTAATTTTGCTCTTGACGAAAATGGTAGGTGCCAAGTACCATAACCTTCGCTTTTTCTGAAACAGCATCAACCTTAAGCGCAGGGAGGGCGGTAGGTTTTTCTTGTGATGTGCCCTTTGGGACGTGGCAAGCTGTGATCAATAAGGAGATTGTGATTAGCCGTGCAGCGGCCATCAATACTTTAATCATTTTGTAAGATTTAGCACCTCCAATAGGCATACCTCTCCAGTAGTACCTGCGGCTATTTAGCTTGTACAACGGAGTAAATTATCTACCCAGTTTCTACTGATAGGTTGCTCCTATAGGTAGGCAAATAAGGTGTTCTAATGGGCATCAGGCGATGCCGTTTTTTCTCTTTAGTAAGACGGAAAGTAGAAGAGAAAAGGTTACATAAAAAACTATTTTGTCCATAAAAACTCGCGCTACATTTCTTAGGTTCCTCCCCATCTCCATTTACACACTGCCTAAAAATAGTAAGCCGATTAACCTTTAGTCTTAGGTCAATCGGCTTATTTTTTCAGTTGAAATAAACACAACTATTCTCTTTCCTTAAAGGGAATGATCACTCCTTTTTCAACATAATCCTTGAGGCCCTTCAAAAGAATAGCCCAACAATAGGAAGATCTTCTGTAGTGGTGATTACAGGCTGGCCATCCTTTATGCCAAAACGCCAAGCGCACTCCCTCCTCTTCTGGATGAATATCGAAACCGAATGAAGTGGAATCCCAATCTTCATCCGATTTTGTCATCTTCACATGAAAGCTTTCCGCAGGAACACATTGAGTCACCTCACCATACCAATCGTATTCCATAGTGAAGAAAAAATTATAGGTTTCTCCTTCCTTCACCCTACCACTACATTTTTGTGGCCACCAATTGATCAGATGTTCAGGCCGACTCACCGCATTGAATACCGACATGGGAGAAGCGAGGATAGGTAAATCATGATAAATGGCATGCATAGATAGATGGTTTACAAAAATTGTCAGAGAACCAGTTTAGTTTAATTACTTCTTAGCCTCCCTGAAAAAACACTCACCTTTGGATTGAGTGGATTGCCCGAGGCTCGTCTGAAAGAAACCATTTGACCGACATGCCAGATAGCATCTGCAATGGGGCCATTCAGTTGGTTCCAAAAAGGATACTCGGTCTTATTATCTCCACGTTGAAATATCACTTTGAAATCCTTCATTTTGCGGGGCTTACTATTTCTTAGGATATCACTAGCTTCCTTTAAAGCCAGCAAGGTCCATCGGCGCTTTTCCTCATAAGTTGTCGGCATACCTGTCATCGGGCGAATACTTGGCACCCCTTTCACAGAATTGACTACTACTGAAACTAATCCATAGATGTGATCCAAGGTAGCATCAGCGGTTCGAGCTGATTCACTGGGTTTATAAGCCAAATCTTCAGCCCTTAGCCCTTCGGTTGCCCAATAATAACGAAAGCCTAACCCATCAATCATCCTTGCAGCTACTGTGCAGGCATTATATTTTTTAGGCGCTGCCGGAATTTCAGCATAAGGTAAGGAGGCTTCTTGCGCCATGAGTGAAGGTGTTTGATAACAAAGGAATACAGCAATCAGAATAATAAGTACTCGTAGATTCTTCATATAAGATAATGGTTTCTAAGTTGGAAATTAAAATTTGTGATAAATCTATGAAAGACCTGCCCAAACCACTGGACAGGTCGAAATTATAACTAAACTTTACACATTAAAAAATGCCTCTTTATGGATTCAGGCTTACGCCTTCTACATCACCCAACATTCCACGTAGCCCCCATCCTCCAAACTGCTCTGTCACCAACATCCAAACCTCATTCTCTCCTTTTTCTAACGGTAAATACACCGTTTCAAAGTAACCAATTGTCCCCAAGTAGCGATAATCGCGGGTTCGGTACATGTTATCACCAGCGTACAATAATTTACCATTGCAGAATACATGTACTTTATCGCTATACCCGATGTGGAAAGGTTTGGATTGATCTTCTTCCGAACTAATTCTGAATTTAGCAATGACGGCGTTCTTGCCTTTACTCCTCGCACCTGCCTGCGCCAGGTTTACAGTTCCCGTATGTTCCGCCTTCAAGTCCATCCATTTCAATGCACTTAGATCTGCTGACTGTTGATCCACTTTTTCCATAAAATCCACAGGAGAAATAATAGATGAAACTTTCCAGTCCAGGACTGTCCCTGTTTCTGGTTTTGGCTCATCTTTCATTGGTGTTTTTAGCGTAACCTTATCACTAGAATTTACTTTCACATTTGCCAGACGAACGTAACTACGAGACGTAGTAAACCCAATCTCACCCGATCGAATAGCTCTTTTCAATTTAGGAACATAAATGAGCGGTTGGTCCATATCATCTATATACACCTCCATACGTTCCTCCAAAACAACCAACTTAACATGCATCCATTCATCAAACTTATAATCGAAGGGGGCTCCATATCCCTCTCCATGATATAGTTGCCAAGCCGAAAGGCCGTTAAATACTGGTGTATATTGATTGGCATCTGGATTTCCAGATTGATGAGGTCTCATATAGAATTCCTCATAGTTTGTATCATTCTCTCTTCTAAAGGCCACTCCTGCAAATTGACGGGTTTCTGAAAATGAAACATCGAACTCTATCGTTCCATTCTTGAAATCCAGGCCATTGTAAACAGCAAACCCAGGTTCCATATATAGGCACTCCTTGCCTTTAAAGGTTTCGATTCGGTGGTTTTCGTTTCCGAATCTCCATTCCGGAGATGAAAAGGAAATTTCTTTTGACTGGTTAAAGGCAGTCAAGTGTAAGCTCATTAATAGTAAAATGAGCCCTGATCTGATTAGCTTCATGATAATTATTTGACCTTCTCTGACAATTCTTGTGGCCCCGTTTGGCTGGTTAACCAAACAGCTTTTAGATAAAGGAATTACGTCAAACCGTAGCAAGTCCTTTATATAAACACAAAATTTATCAGGAACTATGATAAATAGAAAAGTATAGCCTGGAGTCTTCCATTTACACTGGAGAAACAAGACTCCAAGCTAATACCAACAGTCGGATAATCCGAGTGAGCAAAAGGTACGGGGCGAACCGCCCACCAATCATTAAGATGGTGGACAGTTACCCAATATATTTTCAATGTAGCTAATGTCTGTAGAGAAGAAACAGTAGGAACATACACGCAATGTTCCCTAGAGGTAAGTCTTGGGTCTAGAGACTAAAAAGACTCCAGACATAGAAGGACATGGTTGGCCTTCTAGGTTGCTATTTGAAAGCAACTGGCGCACTAATGTGTGCATCACCCCAAGCCATATTCAAAGCAGATCCATCGTCACTAAACCAGATGGTAAATGCCTCAAAGGTTTTGGGGGCTTTTTGTGCAGCAACTTCTACTCGTAAAACATCTTTGTCTTCACTATAGCCATAACCACCCCAATTTCCTAAGGCACTATTGAAGATCAATGTCCATTTATCTGCTTCAGGAACAGCATAAACAGAGTAAGCTCCCTTGGCCAATGTTTTACCACCTACTTCCAAGTCAGCCGTGATGAATAGTTCAGTAGCCTCATTAGCACCAAGTCTCCAAACTTTGCCGTAAGGTTCTTTTTCGCCTAACATTTCACGTCCTCTCAAGTGAGGTTGGTTATACACAACGCGAGCATAGGCATCTCCTTTTTTCATAAAACTGGAGCTCATCGGACTTTTTCTGGCTTGTACTTCTCCATTACTCAACCGCTTGGAATTTGGACGAACAACTACCTCTTGAGCAACGGCTAGTTGCAAAGCAAAAAATAGCAGACCAAAAGCTAAATACACTTTTCTCATTAGATAAGATTTAGGTTTGAAATCTAATTGTGCCATGATAAAATGACATTTTATCGATAACTATCACAAATAAGAACCTCTACAGACTAAGCTTGTTCAATGCACGAATTCTAAAATTCATGCCTCAAAGTTGCTGTTCTTCTACTAAAAAGGCCATTCATTCCCGTTCAAGTTCGTTCAAGTTCCTCTTGGGTGATCTGGCAGCTTAGCAAAATTTAGACTAAATTCGTAGGGACAAATCCCGACTAAACATGGTTAAAGAAGGTAGAAATGATCACTATTACCTGGAAATAGCCCGGCAAAAACTAGAACAAAAGCTAGGCTGGGGAAAGGTAGAAGAATGGTCTAGTGAAGATTTCCAAACACTTAGCGATGCCATCCTGGCATCTACCGATTTAAGCCTTAGCATTACTACATTAAAACGACTTGTTGGTCGTGTAAACTACAATGCGACCCCACATCCAACCACACTCAATGCCGTAGCAAGGTTTCTTGGTTTTGATAATTGGCGAGCTTTTAAGCAAGGGCTTAGTACCCCTTCTGCTGCTCCAGCTCCTCCCAAAGACGTAGAGAAACCAACGCTAGTTCCTCCCCCTCCAAGTAAGCGAAAGTGGTTAACCTTTCTTTTACCGGGTCTTCTAATATTACTATTTCTTATCATGGCAATTGCCGGAAAAAAAGATAGTAAACCAGTGCCTATCTCAGCTGCTACGCTAGAGAAGGTAACATTCAGTACAAAGCCAGTGGCAGATGGGATACCTAATACCGTAGTTTTTAATTATGACCTTACAGGTGTGCCAGGGAATACTTTTGAAATACAACAGTCATGGGATCAAAGAAGACGTTTTGATATTGATCCGAAAGAAAAAGAAGCAACCTCGACCTATTATTACCCCGGATACTATCGCGCCAAGATTGTTGTAGATGATAAAATTATCAAAGAACATGACCTCTTCGTTCCTTCCAATGGTTGGATGGCAGCCATAGAATTGGGGCCAATTCCTCGTTATATCTTACCTGAGGAGTGGCGACAAACACCCTATCTTTCTGTGCATGAATCAACGGTTGAAAACCTTCATAGCAAAGAGAAAATCCCTTTCCTCGCCTATTACCTAGTAGAGGACTTTGGCGAATTACAGAGTTCTCATTTCCGGCTTAAGACTCAACTAAGACACACTTTTCTGAACGGAAATGCTCCATGCCAATATGCTTCACTTACTATTAATTGCGAGCGGGGTTTCATGCGGATTCCTCTATCTGGCGGAGGTTGTGTGGGGGAATTAATGGCACATTTCAACGGGCTAACCTTTGATGGCAAGAAAACAGACCTCTCTGGTCTGGCATATGCAGATGAGGATTGGCAGGCGATTGATCTTGAAATAACGGATCAAGCGCTTAGGGTTAAGGTGAATCAGCAAGAGGTGTTGGAAGGAAAGCTTCCAACTGATGCGGGTCGTATTGTTGGTATTCGCTACAAATTTGAAGGAGCTGGAGAAGTGGGTCAGCTAATGGTCTGGAACCATCAAGATGAGTTGGTCATCGAGGAACGTTTCGAGAAGTAACAAACGGGAGCCAACACATCTTCCATAGGACACAAGTTGACTCCCACTCACATATAGTACAAAGAGGTCTTCAACAAACCTCGTGTTTGAAGACACCCAAAAATGAAATGCAACGCTTTCTTCGGTCGCTTTTTTATCTCATTTTATGATTGTCCACGAGATTTGTCGAAGAAGGATAAAAGGCTTGATTTTGCTTATTCTTTGATCGTTACTTCATCCACATCCAAGGCTGAAACCTGAAAATAACCGATGGCACCGCCTTCCAGATTGGAACTGACATTGGCGGGTTGACTAGAAAACATCCCTCCATCATTGTTGATGTTCGCATTCAGATCGCTATAAAAGCGAAAAGCTTGACGACTCAAACTGTACAATTCTGTGCGAGCAATATCGCCCTCAGCATAATAAACTGGCCCTGGTAGCGCATTTAGATCTTCCCCTATGGTCACATCATCAAAAACATACACATCCTCTCCATCAAAGTTTTCTAACTGTCCATTCCTAAAAAACTTCGCCAGATAGAAATTCTCTGTTTCTTGAGGTTCATTCATAAAGACCAGAATATCATAAAACCGGCCCTCCTCATCCGGGTCAGCCTGTTCTTCGACATCTATTTGTGTCAACAAAGTATCGATGGAGCCCATAGTGTTCATCATTTCTGTGGCAGTAAACGCTTGGTTATTGTGTTTGATCGTAAGCGTATAAGTATGGCCTATTTCGCCAGCAAAAGCTTCCTTTGCCTTGTAAATACCCGGTTGAGCTTCGACAAATTCCATAATCAGACCTTGATCATCGATTACAGATACTTCAGCATTGCTCACACCTGGTGAAACGCCGCCATCATTGAAGCCTTGGCTTTTTGTAATCTTAATTTGGTGTTTGGTATTTGCGTTGGTGATCAAGCCCTCTATGACGTATAGTTCAGGCGTTTGGCCAGGGTCAAGTGGAATAGTCTTTTCGCAGGCAAGACTAAGAAGTAGAAGGCCACAGATATATAAGAGATTTTGTTTTTTCATGATTATTAACTTGACAGTGATTAAAATTGGAAATTCCAGCTGAAGTAAGGCATGATGCCGAAAAGGTAAACCAGTCGAGCTTCTTTCTCCGTACCATCTCCAATGATATTTCCATCGTCATCTTGCTTCTTCCGGGTATAAATGGTGTATGGGTTTTGCTGGTTGTAAGCATTGTAAATCCCTGCAGTCATACTTCGCTTAAACTTCCGATCTTTGTTCTTTCTTGAATTATAAGTGACTGACAAATCCAATCGGTGAAAGTCCGGCAAACGATATCCATTGCGCCCAGAGTAATAGTCCACTTGATAGTTATCAAACTGGAATTTACCTGTTGGTAAGGTAATGGGGCGACCACTAGAAAATGTAAAGTTGGTACCCACATCCCATTGATCGCTGAGCGCATACGTTAACGCCAAATTCAAGTTATGGCGTCGATCGTGATTGGCCACAAATTCCTGGTCTTCGTTGATTCCGGGTACGTCCATGATAGCTTTAGAAAGCGTATAGCTAGCAAAACCCTGTAAAGGCCCTTTTACCTTTCTGATGAACAATTCTAACCCATAGGATTCACTATCCCCTTGGCGGAATTCCGTAGCTAAGTGCTTGTTAAAGAAAACGTTGGCATGATCTGCAAATTCCGTCACGTTCTCAGCTTTCTTGTAGAAGGTCTCCACCGAAAATTCATAGGTGTTGTTCCGAAAGTTCTTGAAATACCCTAGTGCCAATTGATCGGCTAACTGCGGATCTAAATGAGGCGAACTTGGAGCCCAGGTATTGAAGGGAATGGGAACGGTAGAGTTTGAGAGCAGGTGTATGTATTGTGCCATTCGCTGATACGAAAACTTCAAGGAGCTGCTACTATTTAATCGGTATCGAGCATTAAATCTAGGTTCGAGATTTGAAAAAGTCTTGATGTTTTCAAAACTGCCATACACGGTGGAATCTTTCACGATCACCTCCACATTATCTGTTCTATCTTCATAATCGTAAACAGTACCTGCTCCAATATTTTGGAAAATGGAGAACCGTAGTCCATACTGTAGGCTCAAGCGGTCATTGATCTTATGTTCTGCTCCGAGGTAAAGACCATGGTCCAGTGCACCCAGCTTTTGCAATTTCGTTTCCTTAAAAATGGATTCCTCATTGTTCGGCGTAATCGTCCCAGGACTGAATCGTCGATAAATACCTTGATATCCCATTTGTAAAGTCAAGTTGGGATTTACAAAATAAGTCAAGTCTTCCTTGAGGGACATTTCTCTTTGATTGGCATCCCAAACAAAGCCATCAGCTACATCCAAGTCCTCCAAGCGATAATCAAAATCACTGTAGACCAAAGTGGTATTGGAAAAAAGCTTTTCGTTAAATAGGTGATTCCAGCGAAAAGTAGCTGTAGTATTTCCCCAGCCCATTTTGAAGTCATCACTAAATCGCCATATATCACGCCCATCATAAGCAGCAATAAAGAATCGATTTTTGTTGTTTGGCCGCCAGTTGACCTTGGCATTGAGGTCATAGAAACTCACCGTTGTTCCATCTAAATCATCAATCTCTTTCATGATGAGGTCAGCATAGGACCGACGCCCACTTACAATAAAAGAAGCTTTCTCCTTTTGAATCGGGCCTTCCAAACTCAATCTCGCCGCCATCAATCCAATGCCTCCCGCTCCTTCAAACTTCTTGTCATTCCCATCCTTTGTGGTCACTTCTAGTAGAGAAGACAAGCGGCCTCCATACTTAGCTGGTATACCACCTTTGTATAGTTCTGCGCTCTTAATGATGTCAGAATTGAATACTGAGAACAAACCAAATAAGTGAGATACGTCATATACTGGTGCCTCATCGATCAGCACAAGGTTCTGATCTGCACTACCTCCTCGAACAAAATAGGCTGACGTTCCTTCTCCGGCGTTCGTCACCCCAGGCAATACCTGGATGGTCTTGATTACATCGGGCTCGCCAAATAAAGCTGGCAACTTTTTGATTTGTTGAATGGGAAGATCAATTCTACTCATGGCCACCTCCGTGACGGCTTCATCTGCTGCCTTGCCAGAGACTACCACTTCTTGCAAAACCTGACCTCCTTCATGCAAATCAATATTCAATTCGGTATCACCAGTCAAGTTGACTGTTTTTTCAATAGATTGATAACCGAGGTAAGAAATAGAGAGGGTATATCTGCCCTCAGGTAGAGTTAGGGAATAAAAACCATAATGATTAGTTGTTGTCCCTGTTTGAAGTTCTTGAACGAAAACATTGGCAAATAATAAAACTTCGCCATCTGCTGCATTTCGGACATATCCACTTAGCGTGGCTTTGTTTTGGGCATATAATCCACCCAGTACCCCCAGCATAAGGGTACATAATAACAGTCTTTTCATCGGGTTGTAGATTGTTTTTTTGGTTAATTGAAGTCGATCTAAAATCCGGATCTTAATTCAACTCCTGGGAAAAATAAGGATCGAGTTTAGAGCGAAAATGATTCCTCCGCTAAAATAGAACCATATTATGCTCCAAATCCTAAACACTTCCAACTCCAAGATGCAGCATTAGGAAACGCCCCCTATCAGGAATAGCTGTTTTTTTTAACGCTCCTTCTTGGACAAGCCTCGTGGACAGTCATAAAATGAGATATATAAGCGCCACTGACGATAGCTGTCTGTGAAGCGTTGCATTTTAATATTGAGTGTCTCGGAACAAGGGGCTTGTCTAAGAAGCCAAAAACTATTGAACAGACACTAGAATCGGACAATGCAAAGGTGGGTATATTTAGAAGGGATAGCGTTCGGACTTACATATTCGAACTAAAAGGAAATAAAAATGCCCTTAGGTCGACCTTGATCCACCTAAGGGCATAGCAGAAACTAGGAGTTATTCCATCAGACTAGTCAACCGTAATATTATGTGAATCAGTAGTTTTGGATTCTTCTCGCTTTGGCATAGTTACCTTTAAAATCCCATTTTGGTAGGATGCCTTGATAGCGTTATGATCGATGGCATATTTCGGAAAATTAAATTGACGGCGAAAGGCTGGATAGGCAAACTCTTTGCGGGTATATCGTTCTTCCTCTTCAGGGGCTATAGTCTTTTTGGGAACCGATATATGAAGTCGATCATCTTCAAAACGGATAGAAAAGTCATCCTTAACCCGCCCCGGAGCTGTCAACTCTAATTCAAATGAGTTTGGCGTCTCCTTAATATTGGCTGCTGGAATATAAATCCCAAAGTTGTACCAGGCATCAGAAGTCCAATCTTTAAAATCCTTTCCAAAGGCTTCTTCGAAAAACTTTGGAATATTAAAGAATGGGCGCTGATTAGATCTGTGGTCGGACATAACAATCGAGTTTTATGAATAATAATCGGAGTACATTTCCAGTCCTAACTGCTCAATAAAAGTGCCATGCTTAATTATCTGCCAATCAGACTTACAACCAAATAAAAGACTGCCATTTTGGCAGAAATCCATTTTATCAACTACTTACTCAAACTACTGTAAACTAATCAATAAACGCCTTAATGCTTCTTCCAAACTAATTTTACCCGCCAAGTAGGGATCCATGCTACTGATCAGTGCTTTGTGATATGGCTGAAATACATCTTCCCTCATCATAAACAATTCGTATTTCACTCCTTCTACGGCCAGAAGATCCTTGATCACAGAACCGGCAAAATAGAATAGAACACCATGCCAGAGTTGTCTGGGTATTTCCAGCTCTTCTTTAGCAGCAATCTCCTTAATCACATTGCTCACGACTCCTCTCCGTCCACTTATCAACTGGTGACTAGCTTCGTGAAAAACCGTTTCGACCCAATCCCCCTCGGGGCCTTCCTCATGGGTACTAATCACGATGTGTGTAGGGTCAACGGAAGTATAAGCTCCTGCCCAATCGGCCAAATAAGTAACATCTACTCTAATCTTTTCTTTTGACCAAGGGGTTTGACTCAATTTGCTCAACTGCATCGAAGCCTCCTCTTCAAAAGCTCGAATTCGGCTGATATTCGCCCCTAAAATCTTCTTATTCTGTGCTAGTTGTGCTGGCCAAAAGTATTTATCATAAATCGGTGAAAAGGCCTTCCAGTGATGTACCAATGCTGGATGAGCATCAGACTGGACACTACTTAGGTCATTACTCCAGTAAGAAATCATGCCTTTGATCTCAAACAATCCTCCATTAAAAAGCAAACTCTTATCAATCCAATTGGCTTGATAATATTCCATCGCCTCCCTCGTTATCTTTTGCTCTTGTGTATTTAGTTGCTGCCAATCCGGAAAAGAAGCTATGGATTTCGCTGAATCTTTAGCCAGCGCCTTAGCCGATTGAAATAAAAAATGGTGTTGGTTAAGCCATTTATTGATATAAAACTCAAATTGATCCGTGGATTCGACTATTTGAGGTTTTTGTTCTTGTGCTTGGCAAGAAAAAATGGCCAAAAGTCCAAATAATATAGTGTGATAATAATAGCGACTCATATAGGGTGATTTAGTTTAGTGAGCCACTAAATTAGGTGTCCGTACAGGCTTTGTATTGGAAAAATCGGAACAAGCTTTTATCGCCTCTCAGAAATCATCGTTTGAGGAGAACTCCCTAGAAGTAATTGAAATTCATCGATCATATGGGCTTGATCGTAGTAGCCATGCGTGAGGGCTAGATCTGCCCAGCCATAGTCCCATCCATGCCTGGCTGCTTTTAGCGTTGCCATGACCCGTTGGATACTAGAAAACCGTTTAGCCCCTAGTCCGACTTGGGTCGTAAATAATTGATGTAAATAACGCGTGGATACACCATGTTGATTAGCAAGGGCTGACACAGCAGTTTGAGGTTCTCGCTGTAGAATATCCAGGCTCCGTTGAACGATGGGGTGAACAGGGCGGAAGCTGCCATTTGTATCTAGTTGATCCACCAAAAAAGCTTCCATCACTCGAACAGCAGCATTCAGTTCGCCTGCTAACACCTTCTCAGTCATTTGTTCTTGACAAACAATGACTTTTTCTCCCCAGATATCTGTTAGATTAAAACTGACATCCGCCACCTCACGCATGGGAAAGGAGAAAAATGAAAAAGCACCACCTGGGCGAAAACTGAATATCAGGGTAAGTAGTCTGTTTTGTCGGTTGATTTCTTCGAATATCGATCTCGGGCCAACGAAAGCTAGCCTTGATCTTAGATTACCCTGTAGCTGATCGGTTCTAAAAAAAAGATGGAATAAAATATGTGCACTCCCATCCGGAAAAATGGTGAATGGACGAGGATTGCTTAAGTTCTTTCTTCTAAGAATACTCCTATACTGTTGAAAAAAAGGAGCCAAAGGCGGCCTTGGCAAATACAGCTGATTATGCCACGCTACATCCAATTGCATTGAGTTTGTTTTACTTTTATTCAAACATACTCCTAATCTTCTTTTTCTTCTGGCTTATCCTCCGGTTTAGTAGATGAATCATTGTCGCCTCGATTCCTATTGAAGATTTCTCGCCCTTTTTCAAACTGCTTTTTATAGAAAGCTCTGAAGTTCTCTGGGTTTAGGTCATGCAAAGTCCCTCCTTTATCAAGGTGCTCCTTAAAAACCTGTCCTACTGCATAAGTCGAGCTAGCAGCGAAGGCAGAAAGTGATAACCCACCTAATGCCCATCCAACTACAGGAATAGATTTAACGGCGGAGCGTAAACTATAAGCCGGAATACGACTAAGGATCGAACCAGTGAAAGACATCACAATAGCTTTACCTTTTTGCTCACTATAAGGGCTATCATAAAATTTACAAAGCTGCTTAACCATATCTCTTTGTACAGCCGAGATCCCCAGAATATCTAGGATTGGAATAGGTACGAAACCTGGAACAGCCGAAAACCAGGCGTGATTATTAATGATCGTATCTGCAGTAGTTACTTTCTCAGTTTGCATTATGGTGATTTTTGTTGTGGTCAAAAACCGGAGCTTCCGATAGCCGATACTCCGGGTAAGATTGAAAGGCATATGTGGGCCTTTTCAGGCCCTGACGTATATCTTTTATTTCCTATTAATAACCCTACCTTACACGGGTTTGGGATTTAGTAATGCCTCAATTGAATTCAAAAGATCAATACCAAAATCATTTTCTCGCTCTTTAGCTAATACAACTCCATCAGCATCAATCAGAAAGGAAGTTGGAATAGATTGAAAATCATACCTGGTCTTTACTGCTCCATGCCCTCCTTTCAAATCACTTATATTATACCAATAGATATGATTTTCAAGTGATAATTGCTTCCAGCGTGCCTTGTCTGTACCTAAGTAGAAACTGACTACCTGAAGTTGAGTTTTCAATGTTTCACAGTGTTCTAACAACCACTGATTTCTCCTTCTTGCCCCCCGACAACCTCCACTCCAAAAATTTAATAGGATTGGATTTCCTAACAAGGAAGAAAGCCTAAATCCTTTCCCAGAAAGTTCCATTGCCTCAAAATCGTGAAAAACCTCACCAACTCGAACTAGGTTTCCTTCCAGAAACAATCTCAAACTACTAGCTACCTTCATATCTTGTACTGCTGGTGCTAATTCATCCACTGCCTGTTGTAGTTTTTTACGTTCAATTCTATGTCTATTGTTATACAAAATAGTTAGGCCTCTTAGACAATAGCTATGCTCAAACCCAAACTCGATATAGGTTTCATGAGCTTGGCGATGTAGCCTTCGCAAGCGATGCTTAACGGCATTGGCAAGTTCTTGCTCTCCCTCTGGTATAGCCCGCATTTCTGCCACTACTTGTCGAATTTCTTCTTCCAAAGGAAACATCCTCTGGTCGAGTAAGTCTTGGATTTGTGCTGAGTCAATCTCTTGCATCGTCAATGATCATTTTAGCGGCAACGCCTTACGGGAAACCAATCCCCAAGTCCACATGATCGAGCCCTATCAATGATTTTCTTCTTTGTGCGATGATGAACATGAGGACAATTGGCCTTCTTTCCTCGTTTCACAATAGGGTCATCACAGGGGCATTCTCCAAAACTCCGATTCTCATCAATAACAATGAAGGTCGTCGGGTCGATATAGATAAAACCTTGAACATGGTAAACATTATATCCATCCACTTTCGGATCACATTGGCCTCCATCACTTTGCAAAGCAATCGCAGACTGAAAAATCAGTTGATTGTCTACTTCTGCTGCTTTCTTTAAAGGGTTTTTCCATTGTAAAGCTGCCCGTCTCTTAAACACGCCCCAAGACTCGGAAACCATGATCGTTTTACCAGAAAGTTCTTCTATGTAAAAACCTTCCCCTGAATCCAGTGGCACTATACGTTCTACTTTTTCAACATCCAGGTGGTACCGTTCTCCCTCCAAACTTTTGACAGAAAGCGGTGAAAAAGCAGAGAAAGCAAAAGCGACCAAAATCATTCCTAAAATACTGCCTAATAAAATCTTGGGTAATCGCTTGATTCTATGCATTTTGGATAATTTCGTTCAGCATGAATGACTATACAAAGTTGGCCCAATTTCACACCGCTGTCAAGAATTTCCGACTAATGTTATGATTTTTCTTAAGACAGAATTTTTACGCAAAAACCAGGCAATCAACAGATCAAAACAATAGATTTGAGTAAAAAATAAAAACAAAACCTAATATTAATTGGACACCCAATATCCTTCGTCCTGTTACCCATGGCGTAAACACGAAAAACCCCGACTCCAATTCTTGTTGAAGTCGGGATAAATGTGCAATTCTCCAAGAGCTGAGAAAGCCCTTTGGGATTGGGTATAGTCAATAAAATCTTATTTGATATAGTTAAGTTTCAAAAAGGTTTTCCCCTTTGGAGTTGTAGCTACAAAAAAATAGACTCCTCCAGTTAATTCTACCCCGGCGCTATTTTGGCCTTCCCAAACAAAGTTAAATTCGTTGCTACCGGTGAGTCCTGTTTTAGCAAAACTAAATACACGTTGGCCCATCAAATTGAAAATATTGAATGAACAATCTTCTGGTCGCACACGATCAGATAGCTGTACTCGAATATTCACTTTTTCCTTAAAAGGATTGGGAAAAGCCTCAAGCGCCATTAGATCATCTTGCGCTCTAGGATCGTCTGTGGATACAACCTCTCCACTTTCATCAACACATTCTAAACAGATCTCCCCTCCCTGGCTCGGTTCCAAGGCAATTAGGGCCGTGTAAATGGATAAAACTCTAGCATCAATGCTCCGGTTGATAATGGTACTAATGGTGTTATTGTCTCCTCCCGATTTTTCCAGTTGCTGGATTAATTGTCCGGTCCAAGCTTCCTGCAAGAAGGAATCACTTTGCACCAGATCAGCCTCGGGGATCGAGATGACATTTCCAAAGAAGTTATTCTGATACTCGCCGGCCATCTCAATGTAGAAAGGAAATTGACCATTGTATTTCCCTAGCTGTCGAATCGGCTTGTTTAGACTGATCAGATCTCCTGTTTCTCCTAAAGTGTATCGTTGGTAACAAAACCCTTCAGACAAACCTGTATAAATATCAATCTGTCCTTGTAAGCCCGTCGCTTTGCCAAAAATGGAAATCACGTTTTCATCCAGGGTAGCAGTTGGGCAGCAATCCACTTGATTGACAAATTCTCCTCCTGTTAGCTGACTCAGATTAGTATATAGGTATTCATTTCCTCGATAGTACCTCCCGCCAATCCAATTTCCACCAATATTCCGATTTTGATAATCCAGGACATTGATAGGAATTTGGTTATCACCAATCAGGTCCAATAGATCTTCTACCAAGGTATTGGCTGATTGTACATCGTCAAAATCATCGTTACTTGCTGCCAAGAGCAGTGTACCTCCGCCCCCATTCTCATTAATAAACTGTACCCCCTGGGCAAGCAAACTAGGGAGATTGCTATATTCTGCAATCGGTTCATTGGACAAAGCAGCAAAAGTGGCATCAATAGTCTGGGGGTCGGCGGGTAGCCAGACTTCACTCCAAGGCTCAATAAAAAGATCCGAAAAAATCAGATTAAAAGAATCCTTAGGGGTCAATCGCTCCTTCAACTGCTGCTTCATTTGATTCAACAGGTAGGTTTGAGAAACGCCATCCACTTTACTGGAATTGTAATCAAAAACAAGCATCATTTTCCTGGCTGTACCCTCCGGCAAAGTCGCAGCGGCTTCTGGCATTAGCACCATTTGATAAATAGAATTAGAGGGGTCACCCAAAACACCCACATAAACTCCGTTTTCAGCAGGAGAATCGTTGACCAACTTAAGGTCACTGTTAGCTAATTGGCTAGCCGTAAGTCCTCTTTCCCAAAAATCACCCTGATTCGGATCTGTGACCTGATCAAGCCCTAAACTCGCATCTCCCTCGAGGCGCGGTATGCCCCATTCTTGCCCTTGCCAAACACGTAAGTTTGCTGTTTGTACGGATCGCCAGCTGCTTGCTAAGAAATGCAACGGCAAGGTAGTACTGACCTGTTGAGCGCTCCAGGTCGCTGGCATGAGATAAGAAACCTTCACTTTTCTGGTCCCTTCCGATATCATAGGGAATATCCGCAATTGATACCGTCCGTTTCCTTCCTTGTACAGGATAGACGGGTCCTGGTTGCGCCCAACAATATCCTCGTAAACTAAAGTGGCAGTCCACCTATCCTTCATTTCTGCTTTGATAATCTGGCCATTAAACCATAGCCAAGAATCAACCATGTGTGCTTCTTCTGGTAATTCAAAGTCGAAGACGACTTCCAGGTTTTTACCGGATCCGAAACCTTGATCTCGAGCAGAAAAAGTCAGGTAAACATCTACCAAAGTATAGATACCTTGAGGTTTCATCACCATTGAAAACTCTTCAATGGTGCCGGTTCTTCGATCCCAGTTTCTTTGAGGATCTAGTACTTGTAAAGAAGAAAATTGACTAAAGACAGGTATGCCGATAAGCAGACCGAACAGTAAAGCAATGAAAAGTCTCATAGCTAATAGGTTGTGTGTATGATGAAAATAGGAATTAAGCCTCTCAAGGCAAGCCCTGTCATATTACAGGATTTGCCAATGCGATGGTAGCCCAAAATATTCACTTGATAGCTGAGCGCTATTGCATTCAACCTGTCTCCGTGCAGTGTATGGACAGGTCAGCAGAACTATGGTTTGACGGTTTTTCTATGCGATATTGAGAGATGAAGCTTCAACTTACAAATGCAATGTTGATGGTTTAGCTTTAATCACTACTAAAATAAGAAATCGGGCACACCCTAAGTACTCCATTCAGGGACTTGGCAAGATGGATTGCAAACTTGAAACCCTAACTCGAATTCTACGCTATGATCGATGTAAACGAAATAATCAGCGTATTTGACAATGAACAGAACCAGTTTCATCTACCCATCCCCAGGCCATTTTCTCGGTATTGTAAGCATAAGCATATTCTCCCTGAGCATTTAGGCCAATCACCCCTCCAAATCCTTTTCCCCTATCTGCCAAAACCTGGATTCCCAACTGGGCGGCCTTTGCTGCCGAATGATGTTCCATTCGATCACATACGGTCTTAGCCAATAACACCTTCATGATCGATTCCCCCCATCCGGTAGTGGAAACAGCTCCCGTTTGATTATCAGCATAAGCCCCAGCTCCAATAATCGGACTATCTCCTACTCTACCTGCCATCTTACGAGGAGTTCCGCCTGTGGAGGTAGCGGCTGCTAGATTGCCATACTGGTCCATAGCAACTGCCCCTACCGTGTCACTAGGAGAAGGTTCGAAGGGACGGTGAGACTTAAAATTGGGATCTTCTTTGATTTGGCGATAATAAGCTAGTTCTCGATCTGTAAGTAGTGCTGCAGGATCCAGTTCCTCCAATCCCATAGATCGAGCAAAAACTTGTGCTCCTTTTCCGACTAGCATGCTATGCTCTGTTTTATCCATAACCAAGCGGGCTAAACTAACAGGGTGCAGAAGATTTTGTACGGCCGCGACCGCTCCAAAAGACAGGTCATTCCCATCCATAATAATAGCATCTAACTCAATCTCACCTTGATCATTCAGGAAAGCACCTCTACCTGCATCAAACGTTGGGTCCTCTTCGAGGATATTAACAGCTTGTTCAACAGCCTCAACAGCAGTGAGCCCCTTTTGTAAAGCAGGATATACCGTTTCAAGTGTCTTACGCACGCCTGCGAGATGAGCCATATCCATCTCATCAGGAATACTCCAGGCTCCTCCATGTACTATTAATCGTATCGGCATCTTGCTTGAGTTTTCCCAAAACTAGCAAATGATTTCACATTTCAGCCCTCGTCAGCTATATTTGGAAAGCATCAGGAGAGCCGCAAGGACGGCCCTATTAACAGACAAGGCTCATTAACTACTGCACCCAAGTATGGAAAAACGATCGAAATCTAAACTCTCTCAATGGCTTGAGGTTCTCCAACAAGAGAGCTGGCAACTCGAATTACTCGTTTCAGGTTTTGCCATCTTTTTGTTGATCGGAACCTATGAGCCCCTCATGGATCTTGGGCGAGAAACGAGGCTTCTGGCACAAGAATCCAGAATCTATTCCGCCTTATTGGTTCCTTATGGCATCCTTATGGCTGTCTGGTTTGCCTTGGTTTTCAACCTAGTTATTCATGTATTATTTCGTGGATTGTGGATCAGCACCATTGGTTTGCGCTATGTTTCTGATGATATAGACTTCGATTATTTTCAGTTCAGTCCTCGCTTTGACAAATTCCTTCGACGCCGAATCCCCAGTTTTGATGCATATATTGAGCGATTAGAAAAGATCTGCAGTATCATATTTGCCTTTACCTTCCTAATTATTTTCATCATTATTTCGCTAGGTGTCTTCATCAGTTTGACAGCGGTGATCAATTTAACGTTGGGGCATTTTGGGGTACGAGACAATACCTTTACTAACATCCTTAATATATTAATTTTCGTCACTTGTCTGCTCTACTTTATTGACTTTGTCACATTAGGTAGAATCAAGCGTGTAAAGTGGTTTTCCACGATTTATTATCCGATTTACCGCTTTTATGGCGTGATCACCTTGGCCTTCCTCTATCGATCTATGTATTACAATCTGATCGACAATAAATTTGGTCGCTGGGTAGGAGCACTGTTGGTCCCTTATATTATCCTAGCCATGATATTGGCCTCCGTTAATTTTGTAACCCATGCCTATTTTCCTTTTCGCGGTGGAAAAACTCAATTGTCTACCTTAAAATATGATGACCTCCGAGGGGAGAAAGCTCGAACAAATGCCGCTAGTATTCCTTCCAAATATTTAGATAATGGATATTTAGAAGTTTTCCTTCCTTACAATCCGTCTAATGATGATGAATCCATTGAAGCACTCTGTCCCGGTTTAACACCGGCTAAGAATACAGGAGTTAAGATACAAGGGATCGTATCCTTCAATAACATTAACAACTGGAAAAGTGATGCGGATTCACTTCTGAATTGTATCAGTCAGATGCATCGCCTTTATGTCAACGACAGTTTGATGCCTGACCCAAATTTTCTATTCTATGAACACCCTAACAGAGCTAATGTTGGGCTCATCTCCGTATTAGATGTGAATTACCTAAACCGGGGAGAACACTTGCTAAGAGTAGAATCCTACTTGGATGCACGTGTTGATGGCCGAGATACTATTATGTATCAGGAGTCAGCTTATATTCCCTTCTGGAAAGAGTAATTAAAAGGAATCTTTTCTTGTGACTGGGATGTTTTAATTATTCACCTAATTCAAAACACCTTAAAACAAGAATCACCATGGGAAAAGTTTTTCCTATCATCGACGACAGATGGAAAGATTGGATCAGTCAACAAAAGATGTTTTTTGTCAGCACAGCTCCTTTAACAGCAGAAGGCATGGTCAATTGTTCACCGAAAGGCCTGGACTCTTTCCGCATTGTAGATGAGTTAACGGTAGCCTATATAGATCTAGCGGGAAGCGGAATCGAAACCGTCGCTCATCTAAAAGAGAATGGTCGAATTACGATTATGTTTTGCGCATTTGAAGGACCTCCAAAAATTTTGAGATTATACGGCACGGGAGAAGTACATGAAAAAGGTACGGCAGAATTTGAGGAGTTAAAATCTCTTTTCCCAAGCTACAAAGGGGCTCGCAGTATCATCAAGGTGAGCTTGAGTCGAATCCAGGATGCTTGCGGCTTTTCTGTCCCTACCTATACGTACGAAGGACAACGAGATACTTTGTTGAAATGGGCCGACACGAAGGGCGGTGAACCCGGTGTGAAAGAGTACGTGAATAATCGGAATAAGGTGAGCTTAGATGGTTTACCGGGAATACACTTGAAGTAAAAATAAAAAGAAGGCTAGCCCTTTGCCTTGCATTGATCCTGTTGGATACCCTGGCTAGCCTTCTACATAATTGTGTCTGACTTCCGTCAAGTTTTCATTGGTTGAATGGGTCCACAGTAAATCACTTTATATTATCGTTCTTGGGATTATTTGTCAGGTTATAAAACTCCATTTCCTTTCCGCAAACAAAAATACCTTCTTTCTCCCCTCCTTTCTGGAAGCTTTTATAAGTGTTCATTCCTTTTACATAAGTGTATTCCTTAGGGACATAAGTGCAAAAACACCAGAACTGTTGGGCTAAAAACCTTTGGTCTTTGCCAATGGCTTTAGTTGTGGTCAATTCCTTGTCTTTTTTAGGCCAGATAATATTCGTAATTTCGGGCCTTCAATCAATACAATTTTCAATTATGTTTGGTGACATGTTTGGTCAAGTTGGAGAGTACCAAAAGGCCCTCAAAGAGAAATTAGCCCAAATCACTATTGAGGCTGAAGCGGGAGATGGTGCAGTGAAAGTGACAGCAACAGCTGCCAGAACAATTACCAATATCTCTATCGACAAATCTGCCATAGACTGGGAGGATGTAGAACAAGTAGAGGATCTGGTCATGGTAGCCATCAACCGGGCATTGGAAAAAGCTACTGAACAGGAAGCTGCTGCTACTCAAGACGCCTTAAAGGATATGCTACCACCCGGCCTTGGCAATATGTTTGGCGGATAAAATATACTTTACTTCTAGGCGTTATTCTCCTGTGAGCAATAGGATTTGCCCCTTGCTCTACAGGTACTATTTTCTCATGCATTATACTTGCAGCTCGCGTCAAGGTAGAAACCATTGATCAGCTGTAGATCCTAAAAACGACAAAGTGGACTTGGGAGAACATCACTCGCTTAGAATTAATAGATTCCAGTCCATCTAAATCCTTGTATAAATCATTAATCCCCATGAAATATCTTTTCCCTTTCGTCTTCTTAGCCCTGACGACGACCGCTTTCTCTCAAACTACGGTAGGGCTAGTCGGATACTATACTTTCGATGGAATTTTTACTGATATCACTGGTAATTCTGCTAATGAAGGTACCGCTACAGGTAACCCAACCTTTGACTGCGGTGTGAGTGGCGATGCGCTTGTACTTGATGGCGTGGATGATTTTATCATTGTAAAAGGTGATGCGGGTAGTATCAATGATGAATTTAGCACAGAAGATTTTACGGTAAGTTTTTATTTCAAACCCGTTGGAAAGGCTGGTACACCTTATATCCTGTCAAAGCGAAGTGAAGATTGCATGTTCGAGCAATACTTCTATGTCCGCTATTCTCCATTTACAGAAACCATCAATGGCGTATTGACTGAAGACATGAAAGTAGTCTCAGTGGCACGGGGTCTTGACCCGGGAAATTGCTGGCAACACGTTGCGTTAGCGCGAGATGGTAACCGCTTGATCCTCTACATCAATGGGGCTTTTGCGGCTGAAATAGGCACAAGTAGCCGAGTTGACATCTTTAATGATGGTGACTTTACGATTGGAGGAGGTAATTGTAGAAGTGGAAGTGAGCCGCTATTTAGTGGTCTAATCGATGAACTTCGCATTTACAATCGTGCATTGGATGAGGAAGAAGTGGCAGGTTTGTATTTTTCGCCAGATAAAATCGCTATTAGAGATACCTTGATCTTCTTGGGCAGTGAAGTAGACGTTGAAATCACCTCTTCTTGTGCTACGGCCTATCAATGGACTCCTGGAACCGATATTTCCTCAGTCTCGGAAGCAGAACCTACGATCACTCCTTCATTTCCGGCAGCAGACCCTCCTCTTACCTATAAAGTCAACATGGTAGATCAGGTATATGGTTGTATCTCTACAGACTCCATTAATATCACTGTTATTGACCCAGATCAATTGGACTGTAGAACGCTCTATTTGCCTCGAGCCTTTACCCCTAATGGTGATGGACTTAATGACACCTACGGTATCAGCAATCCTTTCTCCGTTCAAAACCTGATTTCCTTTGAAATATATGATCGATGGGGCAGTCGCCTGTTTATCACAGAGGATGCTTTCCAACAATGGGATGGCACTTTCAAAGGCGAAAAGGTGAATTCAGGCGTATTCCTGTATAAGCTTCGCTATGTTTGTAACGATATTGAACGTTTTGCCTCAGGCAACTTGACTATCATTCGATAAATGACAGGCACTTATAAATAGTGCGAAAAAAGCCCGGTACAATAGCCGTATATCCTGATTAAAGAACATTACGCTATTCTACTGGGCTTTCTCTTTGAGTAGCTATCAAGAAATCGGAAGCTTATCTCTACCAAAGATAAACCTCCGACAAAGTGATGTACTTACTATTTCATGGCTATTTGCTGTAACTCATCCTGAATGGGAATACTCCTGAGCCGATGCCCAGTAGCCGCATAAACCGCGTTTAAAACGGCAGGCGCTACACCTGGCACAGCAGGCTCTCCTATCCCTGATGGGGAGTCATCACTTTCGACGATATGAACCTCGACAGCAGGTGCTTCCTTCATTCTCAATAAATCATAAGTGTCAAAATTACTTTGCAACACTTGACCATTTTCCACCCTGATCCCTGGCTTTAGCACAGCTCCTAATCCCCACATGATGCTCCCTTCCACCTGATTTTTAACTTGACTTGGATTTACAGCCAATCCACAATCGATGGCCACTGTAAACTTGTGCACCTTAATCTCTTTACTTTCGATCGAAATATCAGCAACCATACTACAATAGGAGGTATTGTAAGACATGATCGAGACTCCCTGAAACACTCCGGTTTCGGTACGTCCCCAATTCGCCTTTTCAGCTACCACTTCCAAGGTCCTTTTAAGTTTTTGAGGATATAGGTCATCCCCCACCCAGGGAAGCGCCTTCTGTTCAACTACTGATGCTTCATCCAACAAATCCAATCGAAACTGAACGGGATCAATTCCTGCTTTTATAGCTAATTCGTCAATAAAACACTCCAGTCCCATCCCCCAATGATGAGCAAATACACTTCGCCAAGATGCTCGAGGTAGAAGAGCTCGATCTGAAGACCATAGTCCCTTATGGAAAACCATCGGCAAGCCATAGGTATAAGACCTATAGCCATCAGGTCGACTAACCACTCCTTTGTAACTCATGGCAATTGGCTTATTATCTGCATCCAAAGCTGCTTCCCAAAACTCTGTTCTCAATGGGTGATACTTAGAGGTCTGAATAGTGTCTTCTCGTGTCCACATTACCTTTACTGGCTGTCTCATTCGCTCAGATAAAACCACTGCTTCTTCCACATAGTCACAAAAATATCGCCGACCAAAGCCGCCACCTGAGGGCCGGTTATGCACTGTGATTGCACCTTCTGGCAATTCGGTAATCTCTGCTACACGCTCCCGGGTAAGCTGTGGTGCCTGGGTACCCGCCCATACTTCTACTCGGTTGCCTCGGTGATCTGCCGTGGCATTTAGCGGCTCCATACAAGCGTTGGCCTGATAGGGAATATCATAGGAGGCTTCCATCCGGCTATGCCCTCTTCGCATTTTACGGCTAGCTTCCTTAAAATCGTGAGATATTTCCTCTGTTTCTTCTTTTAAGGAAAACAAGGTATTCCTAATATCCTGATCCGATTTTTTCGCATTTTCACCTAGATCCCATTCTATTTTTAATACCTTCTTACCTTCCATGGCAGCCCAAGTATTCTCTGCTAAGACAGCCACTCCTGCCCTCACACCGCCTTTATAATCCATATTTACGGCGGGGGGGATTGCTGCCATTTCTACCACCTCTATCACCCCCGGAATGGCTTCGGCTTTACTAGCGTCAAAGGACTTCACTTCCCCTTCCCAGACCGGACACCTTTCAATCACCGCATATAACATACCAGGCAATTTGACATTCATGCTATACGGAGTAATGCCTCGGGCAGCTTGGTGCGTCTTAGGGCCAACTATAGCCTGCCCGATATATTGAAAATCTTTCTTGTCTTTGAGTTTTACCTCCCTAGGGGCCGGCAAACTGGACGCCAAAGTTACGAGGTCTCCAAAAGCCAAGTATTTCTTGTTATCCCGCTGGAAGACTTTTCCATTTTCGACATAACAATCTGCTGTACTTATCCCCCATTTTTCAGCAGCCGCTAATTTCAACATTTCCCGTGTCGTAGCAGCTGCTTCTCGTAAGGGCTGCCATAGCATACGCACCCCGTTGCTTCCTCCTGTATCCTGCAAATGGTTATATCGTTCTTCACTCCCTGGCGCAAACTCGATTTTAATGTCTTCCATCGCCACCCCCAGTTCATCGGCAGCAATCATGGCCAAACTCGTGGAAGTTCCTTGTCCCAATTCAGATTGAGAGGAAATGAAGGTGATGCTATTATCACTACCTATCCTAAAAAAGAAGTTGGGCTCCCAATTGATTAGGGGTTCGGCCGCGGTGTCGCAAGCAAAGGGAATGCAGGCACTAAGCAACAAACCGCCGCCATTTATCGCACTGACCTTAAAGAAATGTCTTCGATCCATTTTGAAATGTATAATGAAGGGTGAAAGTGAATAGTCTGGAGTAAAACGCTTCCCGAAAAAGTAACCTCATCAGGAAAGCTCTTCAGCTGCAACTTGAATGGCTTCTTGAATGCGAACATAGGTACCGCAGCGACATAGATTACCGTTCATATGTTTCTTAATTTCCTCGGCACTAGGTTGCGTATTTTCGGCCAATAATGCGGCAGCCTGCATAATCTGGCCACTCTGGCAATATCCACATTGAGGAACATCAACGTTTATCCATGCCTTCTGTAAAGGGTGAAGGGTTTTCCCTTCAGATAATCCTTCAATCGTGGTGATTTCCTTCCCGACTAGATCGCCAACAGGCAGTAGGCAAGCCCTCGACGCTTTGCCATCTACATGTATCGTGCAAGCCCCGCACTGGCCAATGCCACACCCGTACTTCGTACCGTTCATTTCTAGAAGATCTCGCAAGACCCATAAAACAAGCATTTGGTCAGGAACGTCTACTTGGTGAGCTTGGCCGTTAATATGTAATGTCATGATCTTTTTGCCACAAATAAAGCGGCCAAACCGTGTTAAAATCCAGCTTTTCCCAGGATTATATTTCCGGATTTGAAGAATCCGAAAGAAATTTAACGAAATTTGAAAGACTGACTGTTATACCTGCTTCTCGGCCTGTTTCTGTGTATAACCCATAAAAACAGCGAGAACACTACAAATTTGACATGGATAATTGGACCATCTTCATTGCCTTGTTCTGCGGCATTGCCATTGCCCAAGCTGTCTTCCTTGCAGCCTTTCTTCTAGCAAAGGATAAACTAAGAACCCTTCCCCCCTTATTTTTGTCCATCATGCTTATTGGATTGACATTGCGGTTAAGCAAATCTTATTTTTTCTATGTTTTTTCTGGGGTACCTGGGTGGGTTGTAAACCTAGGTGCAGCAGGCTTGTGGGCGATCGGCCCTGCCTTTTGGTTTTACACTAAGGCCAGCCAGCCAAGGAAGATCCAAGTCATTGAATACTTGCATTTCCTACCCAGCATACTTTGTATACTTTCTATTTTGATCTTTAGTACCAACCGGATTGTCCCGGCCTACTATGCTGGCTCAGGTGTACTTGCATTCTACCTCTTGGCTAGTATATTTTTATTCAAACAAAAAAACTGGTCGGGAAACGCCAATCAATTTTGGCTATTTTTTGGTGGTATGGCATTCATTTGGCTAACCTTTGCCTTTCAAATACTGACTCCGAACATCCAATTGTACACCGTCGGATCAGCTGTTGCATCTCTGGTCTTGTATGCCATCAATTTTATGATCATGCAGAACCAACAACTCTTTAAAATGAAGGCCAAAAAACCGAAAACACCGAACAAGTCGGTCCAAGCTGATATTGCCAGAGAATTAGAAAATCTATTTGGTGAGCAAAAATTCCATTTGCAAAAAGGGTTGACAGTGGCTGCTGTGGCCAAAGCCATTCAGAAACCTAGCTACTTGATTTCTCAAACTATACGACATCATTACAACTTGAAATTTACTGATTTCGTCAACAGGTTTAGAGTACAAGAAGTCAAGGCCCAGTTAGCCGATAAGGAAGGAAATCCTACCATTGAAGCTATTGCTTTACAAGCTGGTTTTTCCAGTACCTCCTCACTTTATCAAGCCTTTAAAAAAGAAGTAAACCTAACCCCTCAAGCCTACCGAAAACAACTACTCAATGCAGGAGAGGCCAATGGTATAGGAATGGGAGGTAAATAAACTAAGCTTTTAAGGCGTCCTGAATGGCCGCCCAGTTTTTAAACTGAAACAGATTCCTGTTTTTTAGAAAATTCAAGTGGGTGATCTCTTGCTCCATCCAACTAGGAGCTTGGTAGGATTTCGCCGATACTTGATCAGGGAATTCAATTTCAGCGACTATCAGTCCTGTTAGATTTCCTCTATAAATGTCTATTTCAATTCGGTCTTCAAAAATGTAGCGGTCTTTTTGTAACCGGCGTCCTGATGTCCCCGGCCATAGGGTCTGAAATTGTTTGAGCGTCAGTGAGGTTTCATGTTCTTCTCGGACCATGGTACCTATAGATTTCACGGTCAAAAAGTACTGCTGATTCTTTCTTCTCAATCGCACCTCTTGCCCCCCTGGTTCCAATGCTAGATACCCTTGAGAAATATTGACAAAAGGGTGCGTTGCTTCATCAAAAGGTAATGTCTTCACTAAAAACTTACGCTCTATTTCCTTGGGCATAGTTTCTATTTTGGAACTTTTTCATTCAATAAAAAGGTTCGGAGTTCTTCCAATCGATCTGTATTTAATAAGTCCACTCCAACTTCTCGAAGTTTAGTCCATACCGCCTGATTTTCCGGACTGGCCCAAAGCCGAACTCGTTTGCCCTCTGCATGAGCTTGTTCTACCCAAGCGGCTAGTTTTGCCCATTCTTCTCCTTTGGGTTCCCCTTTTCTTCCTCTCCAAGAAAGGTGCCGTCGATAATTATCGCTAATTATTGGCATAAACTCAGCACTGTATCCTTTCCCAACATCAGTAGGTCTACCGTCGATTCCAACCCACTTCAAAGATTCTTGTTGCACTTCCGCTATAGGTCGATTACCCGATAGAAAAATACGTATAGGCCCCTTTTTCACCTCTCCGTTTTCCACATGCCACAATAGTTCTTTGTAAGCCGGCAAGAGCTCTCTAAGTGCTAAATAAGTCGGCAGAGCTTTAGTTTTAATATCTATCATGAGCAAAATTGGTGCTTCATAATCGGCATAAACTTGACCATTGTGCTGTTTTACCCATCGAAGTAAGGGATCCAGGTAGAGTGATTGCAAGGTAGGAGTTTGCTCTAGATCTGAAGGAGAATCATGAGTAACATATAGTTTTCCACCAATTAAATGCACATCGGCTTCAATGCTGGTAAAACCATTACGCAAAGCATCGAACAAGGGACGCTTATGTTCGTAGTCATTGTGTGCATGAGCATTAGGTAAAGCGGTAATGGGTTTTTCCTGGCCAAAACTCCAAGAAGCAACCCCTAGGCAGAAAACAAGGAGGAAGTATTTCATATCAATCAGACTTTAGAATAAAGATCGAGGATCACAAACAAATCCCTACGGTACGCCTCCATAAATTATGATATTTTTCCTTCTCTGGCAATTTTACGGTTCTTCCTGATTGGCTAGAAAGACAACGCTTTAGCTAGAAGAATTGCGCCTATGGAAAGCAAGGCTTTTAGTTAAAAAGGGGAATCAAAAAGACACAAACTGACAACCCCTTATGCTTTTCGGTCAAAAACTTGCCTACTACTTCTTGCAAAAAATAACCTCTAGTTTGAACCTCCTCTTCACACACTTGTTGAAGTTGAAATGAAGTTGTTCAATAGATTTCATTGGAATTAACCGCTAACTAAACTACGATATGACACATCTAAAAGAAGGAGATCAAGCTCCTGATTTCTCAGGCCCCAACCAAAATGGGGAGACCATCTCCTTGAGTGATTTCAAAGGACAAAAACTAGTCATTTTCTTTTATCCTAAAGACAATACTCCTACTTGTACGGAGGAGGCTTGCAATCTTCGTGACAACTATGGTTTGCTTAAAAAAAATGGCTATGCTGTAGTAGGCGTTAGTGCAGATAGTCAACGTAAACATCAAAACTTCATCAAGAAGTTTGACCTTCCCTTTCCACTAATTGCTGATACCGAGCAGACTATGCTAAATGCCTACGGTGTTTGGGGGGAAAAGCAAATGTTTGGCAAAAAATATATGGGTATTTTTAGAACAACCTTTGTCGTTGATGAAAAAGGAAAGATCGAACGAATTATTGGAAAGGTGACAGCAAAAGATCACGCTGCGCAGATCCTAGCGGCCTAACACGGCAGCGCTTGTATCAGTGGATTTCTTCAAGCTAGTAAAACTTGCAGCTGTAAGTTGAGATTTGGAAATGTCACAGGCTGGCAGTAACAGGGCACTTTGTCTAAGACAAAAATGTCACCCCACTGAAGGGATCCACTGGCACTTGGCCGCATAAATGTGATCACGGCCATAGAGAGAGGGTACTTCCCCTATTTTTGCAGGCTTGGTTAAGCCTACCTTAGCCGCTATTTCGACAAATGCATCAAAAGGAATGGGGTAAGGAATCCAAGGTGGACGAGGTCGATGGGTTTCGTACTCCACTAGAACGAATATACCCTCTGGTTTCAATAGCTTTAGTAGTTCTTTAAGCAGAGGTACTGGCTTATCTGCATAATGCAGGGCATTGGCCATTAGCACTCCATCAAGGGGAGGTAGATCTAGCGGTTTTGTGAAATCTGCATCTACAATTTCCATTGGAACATTGGGGTGATTGGGTAGCCGCCACAAAGCATGAGGACTCTTATCAACCGCATATATTTTCCCTTCTGGCAATAGGTTTTGCAAAGCTTGAGTAAAGGTACCTGTACCTGCTCCTAAATCAGCCCAAGTGGCATGTTCCTGTCTTACCGCTGCTTGAATAAGTTGTGCAGCTACTTGAATATCCATTCATTTGAAATTGAACCGGCTCGGAAATAAGTTCTTTCTCTAACGCTTTTTGTGGGCAGCGTTTTAGTTAGAAGAATTGTGCCTAACGGAAGCAAGGCTTTTAGCTAAAAAGGGGGGCTCAAAAACACAAAAATAGTCAGAGAACCAAGAAGCTTCGATTTAGCGAGGTAGGCTATGATACATAACGATGAATACGATGGCCATTTTAACAGGGAAACTCAAGCCCTCATCCAGTTCGTCCGTGATATTCCATTCTCGAGGATCTCCCTCCCATTGTGTAAACATCTCGAAAAACCCCAATTCTCTGCTGTCAACCTCCCATTCATCTATCGTATTGCTATATTTTCGCCGAAGCTTTAGCTGGTTAGATCCATCTGAGATTCTCCATTCTCTGAAGTCATTATTCCAAATGGTTTTAATAGTCACGATCTCATTATCTCCTCTAACTTCCCACTGATTGGGGTTATTTCGCCATTTTTGCTTAATACTCCCCACATTTTCTCCCAATCGATAATCCCATTCCGTCCAATCATCCCCCAATGCCCACTTCACTCGTAACTCTCCTGCTTGCTCATCTTCGGTAAAGAGTTCCCATTCGTCTAGCTTGTCATTCCAAACGGCTGCCAATCCAGCCAGATACTGAGCGGACAAACTACTGGTCAACAATAACAGAAAAAAAGCTAAGCTTAGTTTTATATTTTTCATGATCTAGATACAGTCCCTGAACTCAAAAATCAGAGTTTCATAATTGAAAATGCCATTCTCTTATACATAACTCAAAAATTGGGCCAGCTGTTGTACAGACCTGTATCTTGCTGAAGATGGAGAAAGTTCAAAAATAATCAACAAGCGCCCGTCTCTACAAAGAGAGAACAGGCGCTGTGGGGGGATGTCGGTTATTTTTCAGGCTTTTCTGACAATGGTATATCAGGTAGAAGCAGGCTGTTTACACTTCAAGTAGGGAATATAATGTGGGTACACTGTTGACAATTGCCAAACAGGACCAAAGGACTATAATTTAGAGTAGTAATTAGAGGTGCCTTCAAGAGACACCAAAGGGATTATAAAGCGTGAACGGGGCAGATGATGATTTAAAATGGTAGATCGTCATCCGCTGAATCTCCTGGATCATCAGCTGCTGATGGGAATGAACCATCACCTCCTGATGCCGGGGGGGCTGTAGCTGGGCTTGGCTCTGGATTCTCGATACGCCAAGCATTAAGGTTTGTGAAGTATTTGCCGTTCCATTCTCGTCCGCGGAGGTCGAAATGAACTTTTATGTTCTGCCCTTCTTCGTGTGGATCCAACAAGGCACAACGATCCTGAACCAACTGAAATTTAACAAATTGCGGATAATTACCGCTTTCTACCTCTAGCACGAATTCTCGAGCTTGAAAGGTTTCAGTTTTGTTTTCAGTATCAAATTTCTTGTGTAGTCTACCCACCACTTCAAAAGACATGTATCGAACTTAACTTTACGTGATTAGATGTTCAAAAGTATGAAAAAGAAAAATAATAATCCATTCCCTTCTCGACTTTTTACGGAACGGGCACCAAAAAAGAGTTTTGGGCAGGTATGAATTCCGATATGGGAATTATACCTGTAAATAAAACAGCATCTATGTTTACCTGGATTTGAACTGATTAGCTAATTTATAGATATCAGTTGGCGTTTGGCAAAGGATTGCATGGCGCCCTCTAACAGCAATGGGTGATTTGATTAAATCCGGATTGTTCTGAATGACCTTAATCCAGGATTCATCATCAAAATCACGTCCTCTAATATGCTGTTGATAGTAGGGGTGAGCTTTATTCATTAATTCACGAGGGTGCACGTCTAGTGCTTGCAATATCTGCTTCCAACTGGTGCTGGTGGAAGGGGAACGAGCAAAGGCATAGGATTTCACATGGAGGCCGGCACCCTGTGCATAGGCTATGGTTTTGCGATCAGAACTGGAGGTTGGATTGTAGTAGATGAGAATTTCCCGTTGATGTGTTTTCATGATCACTGTTTTTATAAAAATGGATAGGCGAATAGAGATGACTACTTGTATCGGTATAACTTCTCTCAGCAAATTCACAAATAATCCCCTACACCTCGAGTCAGTCAAACAATTTAACAAAAAATGGTCGTTTTTTGAAATAAAAATTTGATTTAATGAGTATTTCAAAATAAAAAACTACTCATGGGTATAATAAAGCTCTTTTGTTAAAGCTATTTTTGGATCTTCTTCAATTCTTAACAATTTCAAAAAGAAGATCCCCTCCCAATTAACAATACTTTAAGCACAGAGAACTGCATTTGGATTAAATCTGTCTTACATTTGTAAAAAGGGCACGAAACCCTCAACTATCTAAGGATTTAACTCAAAAAACAATCAATATGAAGAAGTTAACTTTCCTCCTCGCCATTGGCATGATTCTATCCATAGGTTGCAAAAAAGACAATGAAGAAAATTTTGCTTTTAGCTATGATGGTCCCAATCTAACGGGTCCTATCTTGGAAGTAGGTTATCACGAAGCTGCCGCTCGTTTCACCTCCAATGAAACAAACGCTTACTCTGGTAAACAATTGACAAGTGTTTCTTTTTTCATGGGAGTAGTGCCTCAAAAAGTAGAAGTAATTATCTACGCTGAAGGCAATGATGACGCTCCTGGTGCAGAACTCTATCGAGCTAATGTAACGACAGGGATCCAAGTACCAGAATGGAATGAGCATACTTTATCTACTCCTATTGATATCGACGGTAATGACTTATGGATCAGTATTGGATTGACCCATGACCAACAAAGCCAATCTATTGGCTGTGATGCAGGTCCAAATGTGGCTAATGGCGATTGGTTATTTAAAGCCAGCGACAATCTCTGGTCTCCTTTCGGTGTCCGCATCCCTGGAGAAAGTGTGAATTGGAATATTCGCGGTAAGGTTTCTGAGTAATTCGGGGCTACTCCTGATATCAAGTGAGACTGAGGCATCATCAATTAAGGTATTGTTTCGGATTGACTCAGTCTCTTTCATCATCTCTGATAATAAAATAAGCTTTTGTCGCTTAGAAGCTATTTGAATTTAACACCTCGATTTTGTTATGGCCCTTTTAGAGCCTCTTTTCGTTAGCCAAATCCTCATTTAGCGCTGCTAAACTCCGGTTTTGCTGCCTCAATTGACTCGAAAACCTTCTATAACAAATTTCAACAGCTAAACTCAAATAGCTTCTTAGCGAGTTTACTATTCAACTCCCAGCGTTTCAACTGGATTATTAGTGGCTGCTCGCATCGTAAGTATTCCAATGGTTGCAATTGTAATACCAAACAGGCCTACTAAAGTTAAGGCAAAGGAGGAAAAATTGATCGAAACCCGAAAAGCAAAACTCTGTAGCCATAGATCCATGACATAATACCCGACCGGTAAAGCAATCACAAATGCTATAGCTGTAAGCAACAAGAACTCTCTTGAGAGCAAGAACAAGATCGAGAAAACCGAAGCGCCGAGTATTTTACGAATACTAATTTCCTTCAATCGCATCTCAGCTGTAAAGGACGATAGGCCATACAATCCTAAGCAAGCAATAATAATGGTTAGCAAGGTGGCCCAATTGGCCATTTGAGCAGTCTTCATATCTTTTTGATAGCTCTGATGGAATACCTCATCGAAAAATGTGTATTCAAAAGGATACTTAGGAGAAAAAGATGAATACGTAGCCTGAATAGCCTTTAATATTTCTGGAATATTTTCCCCGTTAATCTTAATCGATACGGTCCTACTAAAATCTCCGAAAAACAACTGTAAAGGGGTAATATCACTGTGAAGAGGTTGATGATGAAAGTCCTGAATTACACCGACAATATTAGCGGTGTCTCCTCGCCAGGTGATTAATTCTCTTTCCAAAGGATTCTCAAACCCCAAAGCTTTCGCGGCAGATTCGTTAATTAAAACAGATTGCCGCTCATTGCGAAAGTCTCTCGAAAAAACGCGACCTTCTACGAGTGGAACACTATATAAGTCTATAAAGTCATAATCGACAAAAGCGGTTGACAATCGAATTTTAAGATCCTCTGGTTTGCCTGGCCAACGTGCATCCCCTGACATGTTCATGTCATTCGGAGTATTGCTAGAAGAGGCCGTAAACTCAACGCCGGGGATTTGTGCCAAAGCTTCTTTAAACGTGGGAAGCTTTTCACCTACTGCTCCATCTTTTATATCCATTACAATGATTTGGTCACGGGCATATCCCATATCTTTAGATTGAATAAACTTGAGTTGCCGTGCCACCACGATAGCCGCTAAGATCAAAACCCCAGAAATGGCAAACTGAGTAACCACAAGAATACGCTTCAAGTGATTTTTATTAATCCCAGAAAAAAGATTCCCTTTAATGATTTGAAGCGGTTGAAATGAACTGGCTAAGATGGCTGGGTATGCCCCAGATATGCCCCCCACGAATAGAACTATTCCTAGTAGAAAAGGAAGGAGCCAAGTTTGCTCAAGCGGATTGAAATCAAGCTGAGCCCCCAGATATGCTGAAACTTGAGGAAGAATCGTCCAGATAATACCAAATGAGACCACCAGGGCTATAAAAGTGAGCAAACTCGATTCAGATAGAAACTGCACAATCAATTCCCCCTTACTGGCACCGACTGTCTTACGAATGCCCACCTCTTTCACTCGTTTAAAAGCTTTCGCTGTATTGAGGTTCGTATAATTGATGCAAGCAACTCCCAGAATTAAAAAGGCAATCAGCAACATCAAATACAATTTGCGAACATTATTGCTAGACCCAACAACATTATCATTTTCGGACTGCAAGTAAACGTCTGCTAGGGTCTGGAGATAAAAGCGGTTCTGTCTCTGGCCATTATCTCTTGGATTGATATCTGTATCCTTAATCTTCAGCAGCTTTTTGCTAAGGTTTGCCATACTTGCCTCTTCCTTAAGCAAAAGATAAGTATAGCTGTGATAGTTGGTTAATCCCCCTTGCTCTATTTCGATCAATGCCATATAATTGAACAGGATTTCTATGTTCAAATGGGATTTTTCTGGCAAGTCTTCTATAACTCCCTCTACTGTAAAAGGAAATCTCCCTTTGTAAAGAATCACCTGACCAATTGGCTCTTCATTCCCAAAAAATTGCTGGGCAATGGATCGGGTCAATACCACTCCAGCCTTTTGTGTTAAGAACTTGTTGGGGTTCCCCGCCAAGGTCTCAAAAGAAAATACTTGGAATACCTCTGCACTTGCTCCCCAAATGTCCCCTACAGTATGGTTTTCGTTTCCAACACTAATTAGCAGCTGGTCAGTCCTTCCAACCCCATTTGGATTAAAGAACTGTGCAACAGCATCTATTTCAGGGTAGTCATTTTGTAAATGAGTCCCCAAATTGGGCCTTGTTAACCCGGAGCGGTTAGAGCCAAAGTCAAAATTTTGTTGCTGTTCCCTCACTACCCGATAAATGCGATCTTTTTTTTCATGATGCTGATCAAAGGTCAACTCATGCTGTACATATATCGTCATTAGTATAAAAACGACCAGTCCGGTAACTAACCCTAACAGATTTAGGAAGAAATAAGATTTATTTCGCCACATATTGCGGACCGCCACCTTGAGGTAATTTCGGAACATATCTCTTTGTATTAAAAGACCGTTAGTGTCAGATATGAAAGATCTAATGGTAGTGCGTCGGAAAGACCGGAAGACATCCCAAATAAAATGTAGACGAGCTTTCTTGCCCCCCTTTTGTCGAGTCCTTTGATCAAACAATTCATGTATGTCCCCTTGAATTTCCTCCAGGAGGTCCACTCTGCAATACCATTCTAGAAAACGATCAGCCCACTTGGGAGGGCCTTCCTTTTGGTTTTCCATTGATTTGAAATCAACTTTATTTGTTGTACAAAAGTGAATCTAATCAATTTCTTTCACTTTTGCAAATGATATAAATATTAAGAGTTCCGATTTTGTGTATATAAAGGGCATTGTAAAATCCTTCTTAGCCAATATTAAGCGGCTCAGTTTCAAGGGCCTTTTCTTCGCTAATCTTATAGGCTGTTGTATCTTCGTGCCTCGTTCTAAACTAAATGCAAGGAAAAAGGGTTATTTCGAAGTTGGAATTCGGAAGCCAGAAGAATTAGAGCAGTAAATATTCAGTATATGGCGACGCCAAAATCAGTTGCATTTTACACCTTAGGCTGCAAGCTTAATTATTCTGAAACATCGGCTATCGGTCGCTTGTTTGAGCAGGCGGGGTATGCGGAGCGCAAATTTGAAGAAGGAGCAGATATATATGTCATAAATACTTGCTCAGTAACTGATTTTGCCGATCGCAAGTGTCGGCAAATCGTCCGGCGCGCTTTGCGCAAAAACCCACAAGCCTTTGTAACTGTAGTCGGTTGCTACGCGCAATTGAAACCTGAAGAAATAGCTAACATAGAAGGTGTTGATCTGGTACTTGGTGCAGCGGAAAAATTCCGGATACTGGACTTCATCGATGACTTATCTAAGTCGACGGATAAAGGTATGGTACAGGCTGGCGAGGTACAGGAAGCCAAAGACTTTGTCAACGCCTTTTCTTTCGGCGATCGCACTCGATCGTTTTTGAAGGTACAAGATGGCTGCGATTACAAATGTAGTTTCTGTACCATTCCTTTAGCTCGCGGTAAAAGTCGTAGTGATACGGTGGAAAGTGTGGTCGCTAATGCGAGGAAGATTGCTGACATGGGCGTAAAAGAAATCGTGTTAACAGGGGTGAATATCGGCGACTTTGGAAATGGCACCGAAGTGATTGAAGGCGTGAAGCCTAAAAAGGAAGCGCTTTTCATAGACTTGATTCGCCAATTGGATGAAGTGGAAGGTATAGAAAGATTTCGCATCTCCTCTATCGAACCCAATCTGTGCACAGATGAGATCATTGCCTTCGTCGCCCAATCCAAGCGTTTTGCTCACCATTTTCATATGCCATTGCAATCGGGCAATAACAAGCAACTCAAAATGATGCGCCGTCGCTACAAGCGAGAACTATATGAACAGCGGGTACAGAAAATAAAAGAACTGATGCCCCATTGCTGTATTGGCGTAGATGTGATCGTCGGTTTCCCAGGTGAGACAGAGGAAGATTTCCTGGAAAGCTTTCGTTTTATCAATAGCCTGGATATTTCCTACCTCCACGTCTTCACCTATTCCGAGCGCCCCAATACACTCGCCTACGAAATGCCGGACCCAGTGTCTATGCAAGAGCGCCGCCGCCGCAATCAGATGTTGACCATCCTCAGCGATAAAAAGCGCCGCTTCTTCTATGAGCAGCATTTAGGTCAAACCCGCCCTATCTTATTCGAGAAAAGTAAAACGCCAGGCATGATGTCCGGCTTCACCGACAATTACGTGAAGATTGAGACGCCTTTGAAGGAGGCCTTGTTGAATCAAACGCATATGGCGGAGTTGCAGGAGATTAATGAGAAGGGGTTGGTGGTGGTGTAGATCAATACACTAATTCCATTCCTGAGGATGATATCGCAGTTGACGAGCTAAGAGCCACGGAAGCAGTTACGTCTTATCCTGTCACTTTCTTTAAGTTCCACCTTTAGACATGATGGTAATGAAGTATAAGATGAGATTTTTTTGAGCAATTATAGTTGCTCTCGCAGCCGCTTCACTACCTCAAACACGGCCGGACAAACCGCCGTATTTTTCAACGTAAGGTCAAGGATCTGGTGGAAGTTTTTACGGTCCGTATGGGGATATTCTCGACATGCACGGGGACGCACCTCGTAAATCGAGCAGAAATTATCCGCCCCTAGAAAGGCGCAAGGCGCTTCATTGAGCACATAGTCTCCATCTTCGTCTAGGTGCAGGTATTGCTCCACAAAAGCTGCGGGACGTTGGCCTAGGTGCCGTGCAATCCGATCGATATCTTTATCAATAAATATAGGACTGGTGGTCTTGCAGCAGTTGGCACAAACTAAGCAGTCGATTTCCTCGAATACTTCATCGTGTAATTGGGCCACGGTTTGGTCTAATCGTTTTGGCTTTTGCCGTGCTAGTCGATTGAGGAACTTCTTATTAGTCTTGCGCTCATCCTTGGCCCTTGCCTTAATTTGTGCTGGTGGAATCATGGGCCCAAAGATATTAAGTAATGATAAATTGAAGGCATGAAATTTCATCATTAAAAAAGGGTCTGAGCAAACGCCCAAACCCTGGATTGGAATAAAATTATATGGAAGTGGTTCTTAATTCAAATGGTTATCGGTTAGCCTAAACGCCTATTCTTGCACCAATTTACCCTCGAAACTATTCTTGCCAATCGTTACTTTCACCGCTTGCACCAGGCCGTCCTTTCGGAAAAATTCCATTTCAGCATCTACAGCTTTGAGAAATAGATGATCTTTCGCCTTCGCAAACAACTCTTCCTTGCTCTGGCCTTCTGGCTGACCGAATAACTTATCTTTTTCTAAAGTGATGAATAAGTGGAATGGCCCCAGGTCATATTTGCCTACATATTCCTGCAATTCGGCTTCTTTCAACTGAATGGCTTCTTTTTTTGCTACCGTTGCGGATATTTTTTCGGCCTTGGCTAGCACTCGCCCTTTGTCTGATCTTTCCATGCCCACAACTTCTCCTGCTTCATTCCGGATGAATTCAATGCTGATCAATCCGCCTTCAAAAAAGAACTGATCCTTATCTCCCTGATACAAAGGTCGACGTCTATCACCAGTACTCAGGCTATACAATTGATTTCCTTCAACAAATATGTCCTGTTGCATTTCTTCATCATATTGATACCGTCCTACATAGTGATCTCCTAGGTTAGAGTCTGACAATTCCTTTTGTAAAAGCGGGAATTCTCCTAAAGCATAAGCTGCTAACTTATTGGCCGTTCCCACTGGGTTTTTGCAAGTACAATTGGAGAGAACTGCAACAAAGAGGTCTTCCTCTGGCAGATATAAGGCATAGGCCAAGAAACCCTGAATCACTCCATCATGCCCAACAACTTTCTTCCCATACATCTCATCCAATTGAAAGCCATACCCATAAGGGATTTTACTTCCATCTTCTAATTGATGTGGAGAAAGCGCTTTCTGTAGGCTTGATTTACTAAGCAGTTGGTGAGCTTGCAAGGCTTTCACCCAGGTATAAAGATCATCGACATTAGACAGCAATGCGCCGGCAGCATAAGGTATAGACATATTCAGGTAAGGAGCTTTAGCAAACTTTCCATCCTGCATCTGATAACCAGTTGCACGTCCCCTAAGTGGAGCTTTAGCTTCTCCAAAGTAAGTATGCTGCATTTTAGCGGGCTGGAATATATGTTGCTCCAAGTAGGCTTGATAACTCATGCCACTAGCCTGCTCAATAATAGCACCCAATAGGACATAGCCATAATTGTTGTACTGATACACGGTACCAGGAGTTGACTCCATCGGCGCATCCTTAAATACATTGATGATCTGTTTGGGCGTTGCTTCAGTAGATTGGAGATGAGCTACCTCTGCCATTCCTGTATAGCTCTTGATCCCCGAAGTATGTGTCAACAAATGTTCAATCGTGATTCCTTTTCCTTGTTGTGGATAATCTGGGAGGTACTTATGAATAGGGTCTGCCAATTTCAGTTTTCCTTGCTCCTGCAATTGTAAAACAGCTACTGCAGTGAACTCTTTTGTAATCGAACCAATGCGGAAAATATGTTCTGCCGTGTTTTGTACCTCCTGGTCTAGATTAGCTAGGCCGATCGCTCCTTTGAATAAGATTTCCCCATCTTTTGCCACTAAAACACTAGCACCGGATTGGTAACCTTCAAACTCCTGAGCTAAGATGGTCTCATAAGCAGATTCGCTTTGACTCTGTAGGTTCGTTCTACTAGCAATACTCAATACGAGTAGGGCAAGTACGGAAACATAACTACGGCTTGATGAAGGTATATGCAACATGATTTGTTTTTTGGATGTAATGAAAATGTGTTTCCCCTTTTCACAATCAACTACACTCAGTTTATTTGATTTTCTGCGCCACTAACTCCTGTCCGTTGCTCATTTGCAAGGTAATGCCCGTAATTTCTTCGGCAGATCGTTGGAATTTCACCTTTATATGTCCTCCGCTAGAAGTACTTACTTCAAAACTATCTTGCCCCTTAGGCATTAATTTCTCCTTGGAATCACCCTGTGGTTGTCCATATAGAAACCCGTCTTCTAAAGTGATAGTCAGTTTTCTACCCTCCGATTCATAAACGCCGGTATACTTGTCTAAGTCAGAAGGACCTTTTCCGGTAAGCTTGGGTTTAGCAGTTTCCGTTTCCCCCACCAACTCACCTTCCAATTGTGCATCTCCTTGTACAATTTTCATCACTTGGACCTTGCCTTTTACTCGCTTGAAATCGACAGTTGCATCAACCACCTTCAAGAAAAATTGATCCTTTGCACTAGGCCATAATTCAGCCTTTTCCTCACCATCTGGCTTACCATACAGCTTACCGTTTTCTAACATGACTTTAACCTTGAAAGGCCCCATATCATATGTACCAACATATTCCTGTAGTTCCGCTTGCGATAAGGTGATTGTTTGCTTCGCCTCTACCTCTTCGGCAGTCCGTTTTGCTTCCCCCAGTAAGCTTCCTCTTTCATATGCTTTTACCGCTATTACTTTCCCATCGGTATCTCTTACAAACTGAGCGGTACGTAAATTATCATTAAAGAATACCCAATCTTTTCCCATCGGGTTCAACTCGTATCGGTTACCACCACGACTCATTGTATATAGCTGACCTCCATCCAATACGATCTTGTGCTTATTTCCTTCTTCATTTTCATATACGCCAACATACTGTTGTAGTATCTCCTGCTCTAAGTCTACTTTTGTGAATTGTTTCAATTCTCCTAAGGCAAGTGAGGCCATCTTATTGGCTGCAAGACCGGGAGATTGGCAGTTACAATTGGAAAATACGGCAACAAATAATTGGGTAGCTGGTACATAGATAGATTGGGTCAAGAATCCATTAATCCCTCCTCCATGTTCTACAATTGGTTGATCATACATCTCTCCTAAACTCCAACCATAGCCATATTGGGATAATTCGCCATCCTTTAGTGTATAGGGTGAAAAAGCTTTCTTCAGACTTTTAGCACTCACTAATTTGTGAGCATGCACTGCCTTTGTCCAGGTATAGAGATCCGCTACATTGGAGAGCAAGGAACCCGCTGCGTAGGGAAGCGTCATGCTCAAGTAATCAGCATTGCGATAATCTCCTCTGGCACCTTGGTACCCAGCTACTCTTTGTGGGATTATCTGACTAGCACTGCCATAGTAAGAGGATTCCATACCAAGAGGTTCGAATAAGTACTTTTGCGCGTAGTCGGCATAGGATAGACCACTTACTTCCTCAATAATGACACCCAAAAGAATATAACCAGAGTTATTATAGTTGAATTTCTCGCCGGGAGCAAAGTCCATTGGCTCGTCCTTAAAGACATCAACCAGTTCCATTGGGCTCATATCTTTTCTGAACATACTGCCAAAACTCTCCATGTCTGTATAGCTTCTGATTCCCGAAGTATGCGTCAAAAGATGTTCAATAGTAATGTTGTGCCCCATAGTTGGGTAATCAGGAATGAACTTTGTAATTGGGTCCTGGATGGACAATTTACCTTGCTCTTCCAATTGCATAATTGCTACGGCTGTAAATTGTTTGGTAATGGATCCAATTCGAAAGATATGCTCAGTTTGCATGTCTACTCCTAGTTCCATATTGGCCTGCCCGATCGCATCATGATAGAGAATCTTACCATTTTTAGCTACAATAGCAGTAGCCCCTGATTTATGTTCTCCAAATGATTCTTCCAGAATAGAGCGATAAGTAGTTGCTTGCGCCTTAGCACTCAATGCCAGAGCCAGAAAAGGGATGGTCATCAAGAGATAGAAGAAGATGATCTTACATGCTTGTTCTAAATTCAACGCTTTCATATTAGATTGTTTTGTGTAGGCATAGCATACCCCGTCCTGATCTAAATGACCACGTAACCAGATACTATAATTGCCTTTGGTGTATTAAGGAGTTCTCGGGTAGTTTTTGGTTTACAAAATGAGCTGCTTATTCATCAAGATGGATAAGACGACCATTTCTTGCCTTGAATTCTGCCGTATTGGCTGCACCTCGCAGCTTGACATGGCCCCTTCCATGGGTATTACCTTTGAGTTCATCGGCTACGTGAACTCTCGCCCCGCCATTCCCTTCGGTATGTATAAAAGCAGTTTGCAGATCAAGATCAAGGGCTGATAAATCCCCAGACCCATAAATATTGAGATTCAGGTGATTTGCTGTACCTGCTGCTTCAACATTACCGTTTCCGTGAATATTGACCCGAATATGGTCAGCTGCGGTATGAAAAGACATATCTCCACCGCCATAGCTATTGACAGTTAGAGTATCACTAATGATCGTGTCTAAAACCGTGATGAACCCCCTATCATTCAGGGAAAGTGCAGCCAAACTATCCAATGGAATTCTAATCTTAATTGGTAAAGTGCTGTTTGCCCACTCCCCTTCTTTCCAGTGAATATGTAGCGTTTCCTTATCTACTGAGGTGATGATATTACCAAAGAGATTGTCCTCTGCTTCAACTTCCACCTGCTCAAAAGAAGAGCTAATTTCCACATCCATATTGGAATGCAAAGCCACAGCGTGGAAAGTGGGGAGGCTTCGCAAATCAACTCCAAGTTGTCCATTCCCCTGTACATCACCCAATTGCTTCTTCGCTCTTTGCTCAGGACTTGCCACCTCAGCATTCATACGTGCGGCTATCAGGAAACTAAGAATGACCGTCATGATGACGCCCAATAGTCCTACTAATAGTTTATTACTCGTTTTCATCTTCCAATAATTAAATAGAGGTGTTAGAGATTAGGCACAAATCCAAAGTACAAGGCCCAGATTAAATACAGGATAATTGAAAAAATAACAGTCATGGCGATTCAATTTTCTTTTACAGTCGGGTAATTACGTTTGTATTACTGTGCTCCTGCACCATTGGATTGCCGATGATAGATCTGCTGAATATCTTCAAAGCTCATCCCTAACAGATTCATCATCTTAAAGAACTCGGGTAACTCCTGTTGTATAAATATCTCGCGCTTTAAAGCCTGCGTCTTTTCTAAAGCGTCCTCTGCTACGAAATATCCTATTCCTCTTCGTTGTACAATAATTTCTCGGTCTTGCAGGTAATTGAAGGAGCGTACTACCGTATTAGGGTTTACCTGTACGGTAGCAGCCATTTCCCTCACTGATTGCACTTTATCCCCTTTTGATAGAACACCAGCAAGGATGTTCTCTAGCAGATAGTCGGCAATTTGTATGTAGATTGCTTTTTGTCTTTTAAAATCCATCTTACACCTCTTTTTCTGTAAGTTTAAAAAAGCCGATCACAAGCATTATAGGGGCCAATGCTAGCCAGAATATATATTCTAAAATATTCTCTAGTCGATTATTGACGAAGTCTTTAAAGGTGTCTGTGATATTGTATACTCGATTGGGAGATTCCGGTGCTACCAAGCCTTCAAACATTTCTGGGAAAATGATTTGGGCACATAAATAAATGAAGAACATCAAGAATACGACCACTAGCATTAAAGAGAATGCTGTTTTGAAGATAGCATACCGATGAAAGATCACTGCTCCTGTTAAAAATACAGTTTGAACGACCAGATAGATACGTATCAACAACCAGGTTGTCTCTCCAAAAGCCGGAAGTTGAACAAAGGGGGTTCCTTTGGTATATTGGATATTAATCTTGTTGGCTAGCCAGGAAAAAACGATGTACAATGCCCAAATGGCCAAAGGATATAGTACCGCTGTGATCAACCACTTGGCTAGATATTTCTCTAGATTGGATGCCGGAAGATTCAGGTAAAACAAACGAGATGTTTTAGTGCTGAAATGCATAAAGGATAAACTTGTAAAAAAAGCTCCTCCACCTAACAAAATAATCCCAAACCAGATGTAATGAAACTCATGCAATTGATGCTTTTCTGTATTGATCGCCCCTGCTGCATTGATCCACCAAATGATGAATAGGCCACCAAATACCACCCCCAGGCCCATCAGGTAACGTAAGTATTGTAGGCTCAACTCCTCTTTCAGTAGTAGTCCTACGCGTCGCAAATCTAGCATGTTATTCGTTTGCATAATCGTAGTCGGTTTTAAACAAGTCAGTAAAATAGCTGGTCCTTTCGATCACAGCATTGAATAACACTTCCAAATCTGCTTCTTCCTCTCCTTCCCCATTTTGAGGATTGATCGTCATGAATCCACCAGGAACCCTTTCCGCATAAATGACCTCCGATGCTTCGGGCTCACGGAATGACAGTTGAAACTGCAACTTGCGATTAATGGATTCAATCGACTCTTGAAATATAATTTTGCCTTGATTGATGATGATAATAGGATCCATCAAATTGGCTAGGTCTCTTACTTGATGAGTAGAAATAATAAAGGTCCGATCTGGAGAAATAGCTCCTGCCAATATCTTCCGTAATTGCGTCTTAGAAGGAATATCTAAGCCATTAGTAGGCTCATCTAAAATCAACAATTTGCAATTGGTCGCTAATCCAAAACTCAAGATGACCTTCTTCTTCTGTCCATAGGAAAGCTTATTCATCTTAAGGTCCTCACTTAACTTAAACTCCGAAAGGAAAGTTGAAAACTGAGCTCGATCAAACTTAGGGTAGAAAGGTGCATACGTATCCACGAAGCGATGCACGGGTAAAGCCGGTATATGCAACTCCTCAGGAATAAAGTACAAATCTGAAAGAAAAGAAGGTTGGCGCATACTAGGTACATGTCCCAATACCTCACAAGTCCCTGCCTTGGGATACAGTAAACCAGAGATCAAACTCAAGAGCGTCGTTTTACCAGCGCCATTCTTCCCCAGCAACCCGTAGATATTCCCGCCTGGTATGGACAACTCCAACCCCTCGAAGAGCATTGAGCCCTTGGTGTAGGAAAATGAGAGGTCTGTTAATTGTATCATAGTTGGTTAGTGATTTAGTGTACTACTTAACTAATACACTACAAATGTAAGACAAGAATACTTACCTGTCAAGCATTTATGGCGTTTTTTTAATTTTTTGTTAAAGTTGTTCCTGCCCTCAACTCAATTTCAAGGTTTATTTTCAGCAGAATGCCTATAACAATAATATGGATCTGTCGGTCCAAATGCACTGCTTGTAGAAGCTAACAGTAGCCGAAATTATAATTTCCTATTTTTGCTGTCCAAACAGATTCATCTATATGTATCCTGATCTATCTTACTTTTTCCATGCATTGCTTGGCACCCCGGTAGACAACTGGACCTCGGTGTTCAAAACCTTTGGCTTTTTCTTGGTACTTGCTATCCTTAGTGCCGCCGTGTTACTCTATCGAGAGCTAAAGCGGAAAGCCGATGAAGGTCTCTTATCTCCTACTCCTGTCCAAATTGGCACGGGCAAAGGAGCAAGTCTTTGGGATCTTTTTTCAAATGCCATTTTCGGCTTTTTACTCGGCTTTAAGGTTGTTGCCATTGCTACTAACTTCAGTAGTTTCCAGGCAGATCCATCGGGTTTTTTACTATCCGGTGAGGGAAATGTTGGGGTCGGAATATTACTAGCCGCACTTCTGGTTGGGATTAAATATTGGGATGGATTAAAAAAGAGCAAAGCAGGGAAAGGTGTTCAAACGGTTCAGGTTTATCCCCATGACAGGATTGGAGATATCACGATGATCGCGGCGATCTCTGGTGTCCTGGGCGCCAAGATTTTTGCTTTGATTGAAGATTTGCCTGCTTTTTTTGAGGATCCCATCGGCACTTTCATTTCAGGAAGCGGGCTTGCTATCTATGGAGGATTAATCGTTGGATTCTTTAGTGTAGCCTATTATTTACGCCTTAAGAAAATTCCAATCATCCATGTCGTGGATGCTGTAGCTCCTGCATTGATTATTGCTTATGGAGTAGGAAGATTGGGTTGCCACTTTTCTGGAGACGGAGATTGGGGAATTACAGCAGCTGCCCAACCAGGCTGGTGGTTTTTACCAGATTGGCTTTGGTCCTTTGATTACCCACAGAATGTCTTGAATGAAGGCGTCCCAATAGAGGGCTGTACCGGAAATTATTGCAATAGGTTGTATCCAGGCGTGTACCCTACCCCATTATACGAAGCGATTATGGCCTTTGTCATAGGCGGCATTTTGTGGGGAATCCGAAAAAGGATGGCCATCCCGGGTATGTTGTTCGCCATTTATCTCATGTTTAATGGCGTGGAGCGCTTTTTCATTGAGAAAATTCGCGTTAATGATGATTATCAAGTCCTCGGTGCAACTTTAACCCAGGCAGAAATCATAGCCATAGCTTTATTCTTGATAGGAGCAGTGACAAGCTACCTGCTTTGGAATAAGCATCGGAAGAAACGCTAAGGGAGTAACCCGATATTGTGAAAAAGAGATTGGATAAATCAGTAGAAGGGTTCTACAATGACTTAGCAATAGATTATCATCTAGTCTATCAGGACTGGAATAAATCAATAGAGCGACAAGCAACTGTCATTGATCAATTAATCCAGCAATACCTACCTAAAAAGCCGAAGTATATCTTGGATTGTACCTGTGGCATCGGCACCCAATCACTTGGCTTAAGTAGCTTGGGCTATCAGGTTCAAGGAACAGATATCAGTTCGGCCTCCATCCTCAGAGCCCGGGAAGAAGCCTCAATAAGGAAGCTTCCGATCGCCTTTGAAGTTGCAGATGTAAGGCAATTGAAAACGGAAATACAAGGACAATTTGATGTCATAATTTCCTTCGACAATTCTTTACCACACCTGAAGGATAAAAGAGACTTGCTATTAGCTGCCGAGAGCATCAGGACAAAACTGAGTCCTTCTGGGGTATTTCTAGGCAGCATAAGAGATTACGACCAGATCCTGAAAGAAAAGCCCCAATCAACCCAACCTACTACAAGTACCAATGAGGGAATAAAAACGATAAGCTTTCAGTTATGGGACTGGCAAGAAGACAACATATATGTCGTCAATCATTTTACCCTAAAGGGCTTAGACAATGACTTTAAAACAAGTGTCCGAAAGGCAGAATACAAAACCTATTCCCGTGCTGAATTGAGTACTATTTTTTCAAAAGCTGGCTTCAGAAAAATTGACTGGATTATGCCAGAAGAATCGGGCTTTTATCAACCGATCCTCATAGCTAGATCGTAACAAGTACTTGTAAATATAACTCCCCAAAACAGCTAGTACTGTTCTGGGGTGCTGCTTTCCCCTCTTAGCCTCCATTTTTATTGGCCAATCAAACCACTATCCTAATCGAAGCTAAGCCATTTTCGCTATACTCATCAGTTCCAAGGATGTAGAGCAAAGTCCTGCTCATCGAACAGTGCAATTCTATTCGGGATACTGCAAGAAATACGATTGTAGTCTTGCTCTGAAATTCGATCAGCCTTATACTTTATGGCTAAATAGAAGAGAATGGTTTCGGAGACGTCTTCTCTGGTAGGGAATTCTCCTGCATAATCCGATATAAAAACGGGATCAAGCTGTTGAGCACTTCGCCAAGCTTGATCTTGATCCAAATGAAATAGCGATAGATGCCCCGATTCATGACAGATCATCTCTTCGGTAAATCCATTTTCTATCTTAGCGCCAGTATTATCCACGTGGACAGTCATTTGTCCCCCTCCCGCAGCCATTACAAAATCTCCTCTATGTACGGCAACTGTTAAGAATCCCTCCCGAAGGAATTCGGGTAATCGGCCGATGGCCTTACCATAATCTTCGGCATAGCTCCTACCGACTGTAGCTGATATCTCTGGATTGATGAGAACCTCTATGACCTTGCCATCTGAATAGGTAACTTCAAATACATGGGCCTCAACTGTTATTCTCTGTTCCACTCTCCGATCATACAGTTCTCGCATCTCCTGCCCTTTGGCCTCAATTTTCTCATATACGGTGGGGTCACTGGTCGTAATGATATCTGTATCTACCCAAACTGTACCTGCGTAAAAAGGCGATTCTATGGCAGATATTTTGACAAAGCCTTCTTTGACAATCACATCTTGTGAACCCGATTCTGCATTGGTTACCTTTAAGGTTACAGCGTAATTTCCAGGAGTATCGTAATATACTGTGGCAGCAGCCGTATTTGCGGTACTTGGTGTACCGCCTTCAAAAGTCCATTCCCAAGTGCTAACGTTTTCTCGATTGGAATTAAAAGAAACTACATCACATTGGATAATATCTGTTTCACCGGCTGCCCAAAAATCCGCAACCACCATGATCGGAACTTCTGTTTCTTTGGAACAAGCAACTAGCAATAGGGTTAGAAAGAGGGTGGAAATGATAGTGTTTTTGCGTAACATGTCTGCAAGTAGTGTTTTGTGAAGTTAAATCTATTACGACACAAAAAAATTACTCAAAAATTTAAACAGTACAAAAGACATTTCTTTCATATTACCACAAAAAAATACACGAAATCTGCCATTAATTACTTGCTTCTTTGATTATTATAGAGGTTATCTACCACAAAAATAACGCATTGATAGCTAAGATTCAGCTGTGAAAACTGATTAGATTACACTAACGCCCGATGACACCACTAGCCCAATCGAATCCAAGCTGGGCCTTGTGCCATATGGATCGAACCTTAGCCAATTTAAGCTGCGCTTCCAATAACTTCACCTGCCTACTATTCAGCAGGAATATCGAACTTTCACCAATGTCAAACTTCACACCCTCGATTTGAAGCAGTGTTTGATAATTATCAACCATACTATCTAGGCGATCAATCTGACCTGACATATTTTCTAACTCCGCAAAATAACTTTCCACTTTATTCCCCCACTCTAACTGCTTTTGCTGTAGCTGTAGGGAGTTATCGCGAATCTTTAGACGAGCCAACTCCAAATCACCTCGTTCCTTACGTAGAAATAAAGGAAAGCGGAATGTAGCTCCTACTTTGTAGTTTTCCCCAAATAATTCACCCAGACCAAGGCCGTTACCATTCCCATTTTCATCAGGGGTGAAATCAAATCCATTCCCGAGCAAATAATATTTCAGCTGAAGGACGGGCTTCAATTTATCTTGCTTCAAACGACGATCAACATCTAGGCTGGCTATTTTATACTGATACAACTGTAATGCTGGTTGAGTATTATCCAAGTTATCTAGGCTGATTTGCACAGCTTCCCTACTTGGTGTTAGCACGGTTAAATCCTCCAATAGCACTGGAATTACTCGCTCATTCACCTCTAGCGGTACTTCCTTATTTAACCAGAGGAAATTAGATAATTCTAAACTTGCCTTACGGTATTTGAGCTCAGCATCCGCTAATTGATTCCCCCAATCCTGCACTTGTATCCAACTTTCCAAGGTATCTACAGCAGCCTTATCTCCTTGAATAAAACTCTCCCGAATACCTCTAAAGCGTTCCAAAGAGAACTCGTAGGCTTGCTCGTATACCAAAAGTTCGTTGTACACCAGGGTCCATGCCCAATAAGAATCTCCCGCATTCATCAGCAGGTCGTTAAGCACTTGTCGACGCTCTACTTCTGAGGCTTGCTGAAAAATCCTAGCCTTTTGCAAATCTGCTCTACGCTGATCAATCACCAAGCCTTGTAACACATTCGCTGTAATACCGAAAGCCGCTTGACCAACGGAAGGCAGATTGCGTTCTGGGTTTAGAAAAACCCCATCTGTCCAACCATATTCTCCGCCCACCTCAAGCCCATACCAAGTTGGGATTTTCAATCCCCCTTGAGCCAAATGGTAATAAGATTTCCCATCAAAAAACTTCTGGTCCCATTCTCCTACTAATTTCGGATCAAACCCACCTCTCGCCTTTCGCAAGACGGCCTCAGCTTCTTCCCTGATCAAGTCTGCCTGCATCGCAAAAGGATGATGACGAACAATCCAGTCAAAATAAGCTTCTTCGCTTAACTCTATCTTGCCATTGTCCGACTGAGCCCAAAGGCTGTTCATGCTGAGTATGGTTAATACCCAACCGAATAGTAGCATCCGTTTCATCATTTTACAGATTTTAATGGGGCCTTCATCTTAGGTAACTTACTGGCGTCGTCCTCATAAAAATCTGGGGGGAAACCATTGAGCTGCCGCCAAACCTCGTACCAAATGGGTACATCATTTAGAAGTGTAATAGCCCAGGCTCCAGAGCCAGGCCGCAATGCCTTGGGCCAGGCTTTAGATTCATCATCAGGAGAGACAAGGATTCGATACTTGCTGTCCTTTGTACTAATCATGTTATCGATAGCCACTACTTTCCCCGTAAACGTACCAAAGGAAACATCTGGCCAGCCAGCAAAAACGATGGCAGGCCAGCCATCAAACTGAATACGCACTTGCTCTCCCAACTGCATTAATGGTAGATCCATTGGCGTGACGTACATTTCAACCGCTAGGTTATACTCAGCCGGCATAATACTAACCACGGCTTCTCCTTCTTTCACCGTCTCACCAATCCCATTCACGATGGCCTTCGTGATATAGGCATCCTGCGGTGCCGTGATATAATAGAAATCCTGCCGCTTCTCATAATTAGAAGAGGCTATCTTTAATTTATTGACATTCGCTTCAGTATCAAACTGATCTGATAGTGTGCTAAAGCGATCTGAAGAAGCCTTCGCAAGCTTTTGTTCATACTCAAACTCCACTTGGTCAAGTTGAAGCGCTGCATTCGTCAATTCATTGCTACTGGTTGCCAACTTGTTAGTAGCGGCCACCTGTTTAGCTTGTGTCTCTTGTACTTTCAGACGTTTCTGTTCAAGGTCAGTTAGGGATTTGATCCCTTGCTTATACAAGTTTTCTGTCCGCTGATACTGCTTCATCGCAATATCGTAGTCAATTTCAGTTTGGATGGCCTTTATACTGTCCGAGGTAACTTTAAGCTGCCCTTGCGTAATCTTATTTTTAAGTTGAGCCCTTTTGAGAATTAATTCCTGACGCATAGCACCAATCTGCTCATTCAATGCTCTGGCCTTATTCCCATAGGCTACTACCGCTTCCTCCTTCGCTCTAACTTGTTGATTTGTACGATCTACTAATTGATCATCAAAGTAGTCCGCTTTTATTTCTGATAGATACAAAATAGTATCCCCCTTTTTAACAAGCTGTCCTTCCTGGACATACCACTTTTCTACACGACCTGCGATTGTTGAATGTATGGTCTGAGGACGATGATCGGGGTTTAGTGTTGTTACCTTCCCTTTGGATTGAATATTTTGCGTCCAAGGAAAGAAGAACAAAATGAATGTCAATAATAAAGTCCCCCACAACCAACGCGTAAACATTCGGTTGGCTGGAGAAAGATTGAGGTCGCTAAAAGACACTAACTTGTCTGTTCCAACCTTTTCCTGGATACTATTTGAAGATATATTTAACATGTTGCATGGATTAACCTGGGTGTAAGATGTTGCTTGACCTAACTACTACTGCTTTCTAGGGAAATTGCGAGTCGTTTTGAATACTTTAGAAAAATGATCGCTTTTTTGAATTTCCTCGAAGGTGCCTTCTTCTATAATTTTCCCGTTTTTCATAATCAAGGTTCGATCACACTTACTTGCCAGAATGGGATCATTCGTAACGGCTATCATGGTCCAGTCGCTCTCATCTCCCGTCAAAGTTTTTGAAATACGCTCTCGATCTGCTTGTGGAAGATGAGTGAAAAATTCCTCCATAACCAACAAGCGCGGCTGCTTAACTATCCCTCTAGCTAAAATGACCTTGGCGCGAATACTACGTGGAACATTTCCCCCTCCTGGGATCAATACCGTTTGATATCCTAATGGTAATTGCTCTATATATTCGGCTAGTCCTACTCGTTCACATGCCTTCACGACATCCTGCATACCAATGCTTTCATGCCCTAGACAAATGTTTTCAATAAACGTTCCTTCAAAAATATCTTCTTCAGGGCTATGATCCCCAATATGCTTTCTCAGGTCAGCAATTTTCAAGCTTCGCATTGGAAATCCATTGAAATTGAGCATACCGTTGAAGCTGGTATAAAATCCACTAAGAATCTTGATTAAGGTAGATTTCCCGGATCGATTATAGCCAACTATACATATCTTTTCTCCCGATTTTACATGTAGAGATAAATCCTTAATAGTCCGCTTTTCCGCGTCTGGAAACTGGAAATTCAGTCTTTCGATCCTGACCTCCATCCCGCGCCCACTATCAATTTGATCAAAAGCAGTTCCATGCGACTCTTCCAAAGGAAGGTCTGTCACAGCACCAATCTTCTCCACAGCAGTTAAAACATCATAGATTGTCTCCATGGAAAGGATCAATTTTTCAACAGAATTTAAAATTAGGATCACAACAATTTCCGCTGCTACGAATTGACCAATATTGATTCGGTTTTCCACAACTAGATAACTTCCTAGAAGTAGTAAAGCTCCGGTGACAATCGTTTTGAAAGCAACGACATTACCATACTGGATCAAGAGAATTTGAAAATGCTTCTTTCTGGTGTCGAGATACCCCTTAACCAATTTGTCTGTATTCTGGATCGAGAGATCACTTCCCCCTGCTAACTTAAAAGTCGTCATGGTCCGAGCTATCTCTTCTAACCAATGTGCTACCTTGTATTTGTATTTACTTTCCTGTAGGCTGGTTTTGAGCCCTCGTGGCCCCGTCACTCTAATCATCACAAACACTAAGGTGATCAGGACAAGGCTAAAGAAGACAAAGAATGGGTGATAAAAGGAAATAAGTAAGAGACCAAACAAGATCTGTAAGATAGCTGTTGAAAAATCAACCAATATTTTGGGTACTCCTTTTTGGAGGGTAAGGGTATCAAAGAAGCGATTTACCAATTCAGGTGGATATTCCCTGAGTGTTCCTTCTAAACTCAAGCGAGGAATCCGAAAGGCAAACTCCACCGCTGAGCGAGCGAAGATACGCCGCTGTAATGTTTCTGTTACCACTAATTGCATCACCTTCAGTATACCCGTAAGGGCTGTGCCTATCGTAACAATGAATATCAAAATGATTAGAGAAGTAGAAATGGTGCCTCCGGCAATCAAACTAATTATCGCCTGTATCCCCAAGGGAAGTGACAGGGTAATTAAACCCGCAAAAATTGCATATACATAAATATAGGTAATATCTTTTCTATCAAGACTCAACATTCGAAAGAATCGCTGAATCGGTGTCCAATTCGCCTTGGTTGTGATACTTGTATTCATCAAACCTAATTGTATTAGATAGTAAAACTATCACTGAAACAAGTAAAGCAATTATTTGTTCTGAATCTTATCCTTTTTAGATATTGTTTTTGTCAAGGAAGGGATAAAAAAGGGGGGATTATTGATTAAGATAAAAACACCAAGGCTGAAGCACTAAACATTCAATCGCAAAGTGCATAAAGTGCAAAATAATCTACGGGAATAGATTAAAAATCAATAGAAAAGCAAGTCCGAGCTAAATTAGATAATTTCTTAGCTAGAGAAGAAAAAAATAAAATGAAAGGATCAAAACAGAAATTATCCCCCTTAAAAAAGATTTCATTCACTCCAATAGCCGCTTCGCTAATCAATGAGCCACCTATACATGGAATCGCAAAATTGGAGTACTTGCCGGCCCACTAGCATAATCGAAACCACAATATCTTCTGCAATGAAAGGTGACTAAAAATCATCTTCTGCAGCCAATGGATGTTTACGAGATGACTTCTAGTCTTCTTTGTTGTATCATTAAACGTTTATGCCCAGCTACTCAGAATGGCTATTTCTTTTTAAGCAAATTGAGGAGATATTCTCCATAACCGCTTTTCAGGTATTTATGACCTAAACGCTCTAATTGCTCTGCATCAATAAAGCCTCTTTCAAAGGCTACTTCTTCAATACAGCCGATCTTTAGTCCTTGCCGATCCTCAATAACTTCAATAAATTGCCCTGCCTGCATTAAGGATTTATGCGTTCCGGTATCCAACCAAGCTACGCCTCTACCCAATACACCAACTTTCAATTTCTTGGCGGCCAGATAATGTTTATTGACATCAGTGATTTCATATTCTCCTCGAGCACTAGGTTCCAGATTCTTGGCTACATCAACCACTGTGTTATCATAGAAATATAACCCAGGAACTGCATAATTAGATTTGGGCACTTTAGGCTTTTCTTCGATGGATAGCGCGTTGAAGGTTTCATCAAACTCTACGACCCCATATCGTTCTGGGTCTGCTACCCAATAAGCAAAAACCACCCCTCCATCAGGATTGGTAGACGCTTGTAGCAAACCTTCCAAGCCTGCACCATAGAAGATATTATCACCCAATACGAGTGCAGAAGGGTCTCCATTAATGAAGGACTCGCCCAAAACAAAGGCTTGAGCTAGACCATTAGGTTCATGTTGGGGGATATAGGAAAATGAACAGCCAATTTCGCTGCCATCTCCTAGCAATTTTTCAAAATTAGGAAGGTCCTTGGGGGTACTTATGATCAAAATATCACGAATGCCTGCTGACATAAGTGTAGAGAGCGGATAATAGATCATAGGCTTATCGTAAACGGGCATCAATTGTTTACTGACAGCTAGGGTTAGGGGGTATAGGCGGGTGCCTAGGCCTCCTGCCAGAATTATTCCTTTCATATTAAGGGTTTCATTATGGGTTAACGAGCTTCTTTTCTTGTAGGACTTTTTGAATTCGTAAAATTAACTCTACAGGTTTAATTGGTTTGATAATGAAATCACTAGCACCTAGGTTCATGGCAGATAATACAAAATCACCATGATCTAACCTACCTAACAGAATGATGGGAACCTCTTGTCTTTTTCTTTCTTTGATGAAAGATTCAATCTCTCCTTCAGAAAAACCGGGGAGGTCTACATCTAGCACAATTAAGTCTGGAATCTGTTCTATTATTCGGTTACCAGCGTCACTTTTCTTGGTGGCCAAAACCACCTCAAATCCTTTCTTCTGTAGTCTAAATTTTAACGCGGAAATCAACATTTCTCCACCCTCACAGATGAGAATTCTCATATGTCTCAAATATATAAAGTTTTACAAACAATTAAACGACCACTCGATGTAGAGGCTGCCGGCAATATGCCTGCTAGTCAAGTGGTTCATACTTTGACTATCAACTTTTTAGCAGACCTAAAATTTAGTGTAGTTGGGTAGTAGAGGTGATCAGGTAATGGGATAAAATGCGAGTGTATGTGGCTTAAGAAGCTTTGGTTTTACTTCCTTGAGTTTAACTACTCGTTCCTGGAGCTATCGCCCAGCTTTTTATGTAGTTCTTGTATAATTAGAGGTGTCAATTCTTCAATTTGTGAAATCAATGCTGAAGCGCAGTCTACTTTTTCTCGAGTTCGCGCTATTTCCAGCAGTTCATCATTAGCTTTCATAAGTTGCTCATTCCCAGAAAAAGCTAGCGAGCTTTTCAGTTTATGAGCCACCTTTTCTAATTCCTCAATATTCTTTGCCTCCAAGTGGATACGCAAAAGCGGACAAAGCTGTTCCATATCATCCAAAAGCATTTTCAATATGGTTTTTTCCGTTTCTGCATCTCCTCCAGAAATCGATTGCAGATAGCTCAACTCGATGTAGATATCGTTACTATCAGGCATTCGAAGGCGTTTTATCTAAGTAGTTTACGATCTTTTCAAATAGTTGTTGTGGATCGAACGGTTTTAATAGATAATCATTCATTCCAAAGTCCTTGTATTTTTCTCCTTCTGAAATTTGAGCATGAGCTGTCATGGCCAAAATAGGGAGGCTAGCGGTCGGATCAGACATATGCTCTCGAATATGCTTAGCCGTTTCATAGCCATCCATCACAGGCATCTGGAGATCCATTAGAATAATATCAAAAGGTTCCTCTTCTTCCAAACACTTGATTGCTTCTTCTCCATTTTCAGCAATGACAATCTCTATCTGACTCCATTGTTGTTCCAAGGTCTTTTTGACAACAACCTGATTCATCTGGTGATCTTCCACAATCAACACTCGAAATGATAGGTCTTTATCCCATCTAACGCCTTCCTGCTCTAGTTTCCGATGCAACAGAGTTGCATCATTCTTTCCAAAACTTAAATCTACAAAGAAAGTAGCACCTTTTCCTTCTTCACTTTGTAGGCTAATACTTCCGCCTTGGATTTCCACTAATTGTTTGGTAATGGTTAAGCCTAAACCTGTTCCTTCAGTCACTCTATTTTTCTGATCCAAACGTGTAAAAGGCTCAAATACGTGCTTCTGCTTATCCAGCGGTATTCCGATTCCAGAATCCTGTATCCTGAAACGGATCTTTTGGTTATTTGGCTGCTGTTGCAAAACGACAACAGACAAACTTACTTCTCCTGTATCTGTAAACTTAATGGCATTGCCAACTAAGTTGTATAGGATTTGACTGAGTCGAGTTTTATCTCCGATAACTTGCTTACTCACGTTGTCCTCTACCTCAATACTAAATTTTAAGCCTTTTCGCTGTGCTTTTTCCAACATCACTTCCTTAAGATGGAAAAGTAAATCATGTATGGAAAAAGGCTGTGCTTCAATCGATAACACCTTATGATGTAACTCTGAGATTTGAAGAATGTCATTGATTATCCCCATTAATAATTCTGAAGAATGGTGGATAGAGTTGACAAAACTTTGTTGCTCTTCACTCAAAGGTGTTCGACGCAAGAGGTTACTCATTCCAAGAATTGCATTCATTGGAGTTCGCATCTCATGGCTTACACTAGCGATCACTTGCTCTCGAACCTTGGCCGTCTGCTCCGCTAATTCATGTTGTTTCTTCAGCTCTTCAGCTTGTTTTCTTTCCGTCAAATCTTGAATTACACCATGAAAAACGTAGTCGTCATCCTTGATATGAAGAGGTTTACAATGTAAGCTTACAAACCTGTATTGCCCATCTATTCCCTCCAACAACAAGTCTTTATCCAACTCCCCCTGCTCTTTTGACTCTGCTCCTATAGTAAGCAATAACTGGAAAGGAGTATTTCCTGACACTAATTCCTTGAAAGAAAAGGGCTCATGGGTACTCAACCCAAAAATGCGATATACTTCTTTAGATGCATAAAAATGTTCTTCTGAAGGGTTACACTCCCAATGCCCTACATGAGCAATTTCCTGTGCTTCCTCCAGTCGGCTTAGTATAGAACTTCTTTCTATGGAATAGAGTAAAGATTTGGCAAGCTCTTTGCTCCCAAACTCTCCTTTAATTAGGAAATCTTGGGCACCTGACTTCACAGCTCGCATCCCCAATTCTACATCCATCCTACCTGTCAGCACAATGATATTCAAATTGGGATGTCGATTAATCAATTTCTCCAAAGTCACAAAACCATGACTATCTGGTAAACTTAGGTCAAGTAAAACTGCATCAAAGTTATTCTCCTGGTCCAGCTTTTCAAATCCCTTAGCCAGTGTAGCTGCATTCGTAATAGAAAAATGAAGCAACTCCGATTCACTTAGCCATATCTCAACCAGGCGTGCATAGCTAGGATCATCCTCAATAACCAGGATGTCTGCTTTGGCTCCCAAACCGGATAGGCGTTGATGCATATCAAAGTTTAAAGTAGTGGCCGAATTTTGGGATAGTCATCGTTTACTGAAAGGAATAAACTACACTACGTGGACTAGAACGAATAAGCTATAATTAGTCTTTTACCCTAAAATGGGGTGTAATTTCTCGTTTATCTCTCAGCCATTTTCCGGACTCTTCCCCATTGTACGGGGCAAAAAGATAAAGGTTGCTCCCATTTCGCTTAATGTAAAAAGGCAGAGGTTTTCCCTGGGATCCTTATAGACTTGACGAAAATTGTCCACTTTATCCATTTGAATGACCTGCTTCGTCACTAGTTCCTCCAAAGTAGACGCATGGATACTCCATTCAGCTTTCCCTTCTTCCTTTGAGACTAACACCACACCTATCTCTACATTGAGCTGATGGATGATGAATATAGGATAGGTCGAGACATCCTGATCTAAAATGGTATCAGCTGCTTGCTCCATCAATGAGAGGTATGGATTTAAGGCTTTTTCTATAGCTCTAAATTGATTTTCTTCACTCATATACACTAGTTCAATTCAACGGTTTGGGTCACTCAGGCTAGCCTGCCCAAAGCCTGCAACCATCTACGTCATTATTGCTTCCTGAATATACTATTTAAGTTCCAATAAGGCTACACTTTCAATATGATGCGTATGTGGGAACATATCTACCGGCCGAATTTTCTTCACCGCATATAAAGAGTCCAACAACTGAAGATCCCTTGCTTGTGTAGCCGGGTTACAGCTAACGTAAATCATTCGAGGTGCGGCCAGCTGCTTCAACATTTCCACCACTTTAGGATGCATCCCGGCTCGGGGAGGGTCCGTTATTAATAAATCGGGTTTGCCATGCTTATTCGCAAATTCCGTGGTCAAAATGTCCTTTACATCTCCAGCATAGAAGATGGCATTATCAATGCTATTCAATTTCGCATTATCATCTGCATCCCCAATCGCCGCCTCTATTTCTTCAATCCCCACTACTTGCCGACACTGTTGAGCAACATACAAGGCTATACTACCTATGCCGGTATAAAGATCATATACATTTTCGGTTCCTTTAAAGTCGGCGAACTCCAAAACAGTATCGTAAAGAACCTTTGCTTGCTGGGTGTTGGTTTGAAAAAAAGACTTTGGTCCAATCTTAAAACGAACATGCCCTAGTTGCTCTTCTATATAACCTTTTCCGTGATAGACGATCATGTCAAGATCAAAGATATAGTCGTTCAACTTCGTATTAATGCAATAAGATAAGGTTGTGATTTGTGGGAACTCCGCTAGTACTTCGGCCAAAAAGGATTTGATCTTATCGGGATTATTCTCTCCAAAGCTGACAATGACCAAGACTTCTCCGATCTGTGTTACTCTAATCAGTAAGTGACGCAGAAACCCAACATTTGCCTTCAGGTCATAAAAGGTATCTCCACGCTCATGAGCCATCTCCCGGATACGATTCCGGATCTCATTCGACGGCTCTCCTTGCAACCAGCAATGCCCTATATCAACAACTTTATCAAAGGCGCCTGCTCTGTGAAACCCAAGTACATCCGCTTGGTTAGATATATCTGAATTAAGCTCTTCTTTGGTGAGCCAGCGACGATTAGAAAAGGCAAATTCTAGCTTATTTCGGTAGTAGGTCGTAGATGCTCCTCCCACAATGTCTTCCAAGCAAGAGGTATCTATTTTTCCAATACGGCGCATCGCATCTTCTACTACAGTTTGTTTATGGCGAAGCTGGGCTTCGTAACTTAAATGCTGCCACTTGCACCCTCCACAAACCCCAAAGTGTTCGCAGACGGGTTCTACTCTATCTGGAGAGTAGGTATGTATTTCCTGGGCTACACCCTGAAAAGTGCCTTTCCGCTTGCGCAATACCAATACATCCGCAACATCTCCTGGTACGACTTCCTCGACGAATATTACTCGGCCTTCCTCGTCTCTTCCAACACTTTTGCCTTTGTCCGCAAAACCCGTAAAGGTTACATCTTTAACCAAACGGGGCTTCTTTCTTCTTCCCATCTATAAATTATCGTGTCAGGACAATATAGTCCCGAATTAATGTTTTTAAAAAAGTGATTTTATCCTTAGGGATCGATGTGATCTCCAGTTTTGTACATACTGTTTCTACCAATTCACGGAGCGCCTCCTGATGTGCCGGGTTTTGATACCGAGAACAACGTGCAATGATCCCTTTAATCAATAACATATCTTGCTCATTGAACTGCCGAACTTCCGGATACTGAGGTTCATAATTACTCAAGGTATTTATTCTAAGAATATCCTCTAGTCCAAATTGAACTTGATGCTTCGTACGAACCACCGTCGTATTAGCTGTCATATCGCCCAGGCGTTGCCGTTGTCGTGTTGAACTGATCAATAATGCGCCTAAAATACCAACTGAAAACAATGTATCTACAAGGTGAAAAACCGCTCTCAGTAGGTAATCACTCAAACTAGGCTCTTCGCCATCCAGTCGAACTACCTTTAATGACATGATCTTCTTCCCCCATGAACGTCCATCGGCTAGCACCTCTGAAAGTAGTTGGTACAACATAAACACACAAACAGGCAATAATCCGTAAACCACTCCCATTACCAATCCCGATTCACTCCCTCCAATAGCAGAACTGACCAGGCTTATGATAAAGAAATCCAAGGCTGCAACTATAACTAAATCAATAATGAGCGCTACCATTCTTTCCCAAAGAGATGCTAATTCATATTCAATCGTCACATTTTGGGTAGTCCGGATATCAATCGTGGGCATTCAAGTATTGTATTTGTACAAATATTTTCATAAAATGTGGACTTTCCCAAGTACGAACTTATTTTTCTCCCCTTTTACTGGGCGAGGAACCTCAAAAAACGCTATTTCACCAAATCTTCTCCATGCGCGAGACAAAATTCATCGAACAGAACAAAGACAAGTGGCAAGAGTTCGAGCGCGTTTTGGGAGGGCAATACCAAGATCCGGATAAACTCAACGATTTATTTGTTCACATCACTGACGATCTTTCCTATTCACGTACTTTTTACCCCAATCGATCTGTTCGTGTTTATTTAAATGGCTTAGCACAGCGCATCTTTTTTAGTATCTATAAGAATAAGCAGTCTCAATTTGGCAGACTAACTTCCTTTTGGACAGATGAGCTGCCTAGATTAATGTATGAAGCTAGGCCCGATTTTAGAATATCCTTTCTCATCTTTACTTTGTCTTTTATTATTGGTGCCTTGTCCTGCGCCATGGATCCTGAGTTCGTCGAGGTTATTCTTGGTGAACAGTATGTGGAAATGACGATGGAGAATATTCGATCAGGGGATCCGATGGCTGTATATAAGCAAAAAGGAGCCTTGGGTATGTCTGTCGGCATTACTATTAACAACCTGTATGTTGCCTTCCTCACTTTTGTACTGGGCGTATTTTTTTCCGTAGGAGCATTGGTGATGATCGTACGTAACGCCATCATGGTAGGGGCTTTCCAATATTTTTTCATCCAGGAGGGCTTGTTTTGGGAGTCTTTCCTCACGATTTGGATACATGGCACCTTGGAAATATCTGCCATTATCATAGCTGGAGCTGCCGGTATTACTATGGGAAGGGGCTTGGTTTTCCCAAAAACATATACAAGGCTTCAAGCTTTTCAACGTTCGGCGAGGAGGGGCGTGAAAATTATGATTGGTATTGCGCCGATCATTATCATGGCTGGTTTTATAGAAGGCTACCTCACGCGCCAAACTGATACTCCAGACACCATTCGGGCCATTTTCATTTTAATTTGTCTGGCCTTTGTCCTCTTCTACTTTGTGTGGTACCCTCGCTATAAAGCACGTACCGGCTTTAAATCAAAATGGAAGGAAACTCGACTTCCACCAGATCGAGATCAAAGTTTGGACCTGAGGGTTATTTATTCTTCAGGCGAGCTCTTCGCCCTGGTGTTTGTCTTTTTGCGTAAACACTTTACCGCTTTTTCTCTGTTAGCTTTAGGTACAAGCTCAATATATACCTTTGGTTTATTCTATTTCAACCCATCAGCTCCATCCGATCTCCTTTTCTATAAAATGGGGCTCTTTGAATCGGTTGGCATGTTGGATGACTTGCTAACTACTAAACTAGCTGGATACATCCCTTTGCTTAATGGAATGCTCTTTGGCATCCTAGGGTACTTCGTCATCCAACGTATACTTAAAGAGGAAGAGAAAGAAAATGTAGTGCATCGATCAGCCATTGGTGGGTTCCTCAAGTCCCTACTAGTAGGTATCGTATTTGGAATGATGATCGGCCTTTATCAATGGATCAGTATAATCACTTTCTTGCTATTAGGTGGTGTAGTACTTCTCTGGATGCAGGTCAATGTAAAAGAACGGCTTTCTCCGATTGCCGGACTAGGCCGAACTTTTAGGTTGCTCAATGGAGGATATTGGCGTGGTTTAGCCTTACTCTGTCTGCTCAGTCTACTCGGTCTTACATTTATGGGCTTACTCGATACGGGAATAAGCTGGTTCTTCTTTGAACTCCTTTCCTGGTTGATTCATTTTGAACAAGAAACAATGAATGAGGTAACCATTATCAGCTTAACCTTCTTCAACATCTTTTTTGTACACCTCATCTTCATTATGCTAACAGCAGGGTTTGCCTTGGAATATTATAGTTTGAGAGAAATTACTGAGGCGCCATTTCTACGCCAACAGATCAAAAAAGTTGGGCAAAAGCAAACTATCAAAGGATTAGAAAAAGAATGAATCGACATATACACATAGCAAAGCACAAAGGCTTGCAGGTGTTACTGTTGGTCTTACTCCTCTCTGCGATCCAAAACAGGCTAATCGCAGGCCAATCGGACAATACGTCCTCCTCCTATTTGGAAGAGAATCAAAAGGCCGACTTATTTGATGATGCAGAATGGAAGGAGTGGAGCGTAAAACGTGAAGAAGCCAAGTACTTAGAGGATCTCGAAAAGGAACAAAAGAAAAGGAAGAAAAAAACCCAAGAAGAAGATTCACCCTTTGTTAATAAAGGGCTAATGAAAGCATTTGCGACCTTTTTGCTCATTATCATTGGCATTGTCGTGGCTTTCTTTCTAATTCGTCAATTAATGGGGTTGCGACTTCGGCCAAGGAACCGGAAGATTAAACGCCAAGCCCAGTTGGTCATCGACCTCGAAGAAATTGAGGAACGGCTAGAAGAAGTGGCTTTAGAAGATTATATCGAACAAGCTATCCGAGAAGGAAATTATGGTCTTGCCATCAGGCTCTATTATTTAGAAGCTTTAAAGATTCTTTCCCTGCATCAGCATATCAAATGGAAAAAAGATAAAACGAACAAAGACTACCTCCGAGAAATGAGAGATTCTGATCACATCGGCAACTTTCAACAGATCACGCGCCTTTTTGAGCGGGTCTGGTACGGGAATCAGGCCATAAACCTTCGAATATTTCAAGAGATTGCGCCAAATTTCAAACGCTTTATTGACACGATAAAGGCACAAAATTTGACCACCACTAAATGAGTCAACAGAGAAACATATTATTCCTTGTCCTTGGTGGTGTGATCCTGGTATTACTCTATTACATCTCTCAGCAAAATAAATCCTATTCCTGGCAGCAGCACTTCTTAAAAAACAGCAAAGACCCCTATGGTACCTTGTATTGCTCCGAGATAATTGAACAAACACAAGCACTAGATTCCCTGCATATATTGTCGACAGCCATCGCAGAATCATTACCGCTTGAGGAACAGCCCTCCAATTATTTTTTTGTAGGGGAAGCGCTCAATTTTACTGAAGAAGACATAGAACAGCTTTTTAGTTACGTCGAACTTGGAAATACCGCCTTTCTATCCTGTAGAATTATACCTGATGAACTTATAGATCGCCTATATCCGGTACCTTGCGATAGCATAGGTTGGTATGGTTTGTCTTCTACCACGGACACTATCGCCCAAATGAGCCTGGTTCATGAGGACTTACAACCAGACTCTAACTTCTACTTTACCACCTATAGCAGCAGAGGAGCTGCTTATTATCAATGGAATTTCATGGGCCATTCACACATTTGTGATTCGTTGGGTGGTTTCACAGAATTAGGAAAACTCAATAAAGGCTTAGCCAATTTTGTTCGAATGTCACATGGAGATGGCTATTTCTATATACATACCAATCCTATAGCCTTTACCAACCTTTACCTTTTGGATAGAAAAGGCACAACTTATAATCAGTTAGTCCTTTCTCATCTTCAACCTGGCTCTGTTTATTGGGATGAGTATAGCCGAATCAGTCTCGGGATGGGGCAACGACTCAATGGTAACAACCTTTTCGATAAAAGACTAAACAGCAAAAGTCCGCTGCAATATATTTTGAGTCAACCCGCCCTGACGTGGGCCTGGTATATTCTATTGGCAATGGGTTTGTTATATTTGATATTCCGTGCCAAAAGAAGACAACGTGTAATTCCCGTACTTGAGGCCAACACCAATACTTCGCTACAGTTCATTTCCACTATTGGCCGACTTTACTTCATGCAAAGTAATCACAAACAGTTGGCATTACAGAAGACAAGGCTGTTTCAGGTCTTCATCAAGGAAAAATACAATATGAATTCTCGCGATTTTACCGATGATCTAGCTACTAGGTTAGCCATCCGTTCCGGAGTTGCGAATACAGATATAGAGCAAATATTTAAGATGCATAAAAACATAGCTTCAGGGAATTTTGTTTCTGAAAACACTTTGATTGATTTCCACAAAGCCCTGGAAAAATTCTATCACAATTGTAAATAAGAGCGCTACCCATGCAAATTGATGAAATCAACGAAAACGAGGAACTCCAAGCTGAATCCCAATCCGAGGAAGAAGGCGCGCAAATATCTCCTTTAACCACAACTCCAGACCATCAGTGGGGTCGAAACCAATTAGATCTTTCTCCAATCCGTTCAGCGAGTGAACGGATTAGAAATGAATTAGGTAAAATCATAATTGGCCAAACTGAATTTATTGACCTGCTTCTAGCTGCTTTATTTGCAGGGGGACATGTGATGGTCGAGGGCGTACCCGGAATTGCTAAAACCCTTACGGCCAAATTGATGGCACAAACGCTAGATGTCGATTTTTCCAGAATACAATTCACGCCTGACCTGATGCCTAGCGATGTTATCGGTACCACAGTCTTCAATATGCAGACTTCTGCTTTCTCTTTTAATCAAGGCCCCATCTTCGCCAACTTTGTTTTGATAGATGAAATCAATCGCGCACCAGCAAAAACACAAGCTGCATTATTTGAGGTAATGGAAGAACATCAAGTAACCGTTGATGGCCAAACCTACTCCATGACCTTCCCCTTCTTTGTCATTGCTACGCAAAACCCGATTGAACAAGAAGGTACCTATAAGCTGCCAGAGGCTCAGTTAGACCGATTTATCATTAAGATCAACCTAGAATATCCAAGCCTACAAGAAGAAGCAGATATACTACACCGATTCCGCAACGACTTTAAAATCACACAAGAAAAGGTCCAAAAAGTATTTTCGGCAAAAGAGCTACAGAATTGTCAAAACCTTGTAGAGCAGATCCATATCAAAGATGAGCTTTTGCAATATATAGCTCAAATCACCCACAACACTCGAAATAATGGGGATCTGTTCTTAGGCGCATCACCAAGAGCATCCCTAGCCATGCTCAAGATGGCTAAAGCAACAGCCGCTCTAGCAGCCCGTGATTTCGTCACACCTGATGACATCCAACAAGTAGCTTATCCAGTCTTAAACCACCGAATTATACTCACCCCCGAACGTGAGATGGAAGGTTTTACCACTAGAGAAGTAGTAAAAGATATTATTGAAAAAATTGAAGTGCCACGATAAGTCAAGAACTCAAATAGAATCGGGGCAGCACCTTAAAGATTCTGCCCCGATTCTATTGTAAAGGAATTGGTTCCGTTTAAACCTAATCGAATTCAATGTTTCCAATATTGGAAGCAATTCCGATTCGAATTCCGAAGTCAAAGTATTTACCGTTTTGAAAAGCGGTCGCTGCTTCAATTCGGAAAATCCGGAAGATATTGTCGATGGAATACCCCACCTCGAAATATTGCTGGGAAGTTGGAGTGTATAGATGATTAACAAAAATATTCTCCTTAATTCCCAGTAACCATACCTCTGGTATTCGGGTCACCAAAAATTTCCGAAACTGATAGTGCAATTGTGTAGCCACAAACTCTTCCTTGGTACTATGCCTATAATAGTCTAGTAAACGGAAGCTTCCGGCGGGATTGATCGTAGCCAAGACGGTCCGATTACCCGCAAAGTGCTTGTAATCCGCAAAACCTACATAGTCGTTATACAAGAAGGCCCCCGCATTGACCTGCAAATGTAAATGGCTACCTGCTCCTACCTTAAAGTCATGCTCAAACCCTGCCTCGATTAGACCAAAATCAACATCACTTTCCAGGATACCAGGTAAGCCGCCTCGATATTGCAACGACAATTGGGGTGTAGAATTGTCTAGTCGTTGCTTTCTCCCATTGTAGATCCGGTACTTTTGCCAAGGCCTAGCCTTTACGCCGATGCGGAAATGAAAAGCTTTTTCCCGATTTGGAAAGGGATAACTAACCTCTTCATTAATTGGTACATTATCATCATAAATCCGATCATCCCGATTGAACCAGGTTTGGTTCGTATTATTGAATAACAAATGTCTATTTTCAAAGGCTACTCCCGCTCTCAACTCCACGTCTCCTTTAAACTTATGATTAAGTCCAATAGAAGCATATTCCTTTTCATATAGTCGAATGAAATTCTGTTCATAAAGCAGCGTGGAAAACGTATTAATGGCCTCGCTAATTGGCTTTGCTGGGTTATATTGAGAAATGTACCGCCCTCCCTCAATTCCAAAGGCACTTCGCCTCAACCTTGGGCCATAATTGAGATTGTATTGTCCTTTTAAGGAAAGCTTGTTTCGCGCAAAGGAGTACCTGGGGGTCAAGGTAAACCTAGATCTAGTTTTATCATTCCAAACCCGGTAAGCTAATTCTGTTTTTACACTATATCCTTCAACGGGGTTGAAGCGAATTCCGACTAATGGTGTTTCATAAGAAAGTCGTTGCTTTTTCCCGAGCTTATATGAGCTGCCCATAATAATATCTTCCACTTGAAAGCCTCCACGCTTACGTTTACGTTTCCCTCCGATCATAGCAGTAGAATCTCTTTGGTTTTCTGCTTGTTCTTTCCGTTCCAGGCTATCCATCATCACATATCCTTTCACCTCATAGTTGGTCAAAGGAACCGGCCGAATTTCTTCCCAATAGGAAGCATCCCGCTTTTTAGCCATAGAGTCGACCTTGTATGTCCGCTCCATCACTACCTCAGGTTCCTTCCGTTCCTTGCGCTCTTGCTTTTCATAATCCCGGATCATCTTCCGAAGGTCTTTCCTGGTCAATTCCTCCCCTTTGCTTAAGCGCTCCTTAATTGTCCCTGTTTTTTTATTCTTCTTCTTTGCCGCAGCTAATTCTTTCGCCAACTCTTTCTCTATCTTTTCATCAATTACCCTAAAATCTACATCTAGGTCCGGGTTTAATTCTATCGTGTAGTCTTTGACTGTAGCTAGATAGTTATAAGTCAGGCCTATCCCTAGAATATTGCCATCTACCCCAAATTTGTGGCTAACAGGCAACCAGGCTTTGTCTTGAATGGGGGCATACACCTGACTAATGTTAAAGGCAAAGCCAAATTTATAAGTCTTTAAGGCGAGGCTGTGTATACTCCACCAATCTTCAACAATATAGATCGTACCCTCAAATAAATTCTCTCCCCGACTTCGTGGTATCACCCGGATCTGGTTGATCCCATAGTCCCGGTCAACAAAATATCCCTCCAACTCAAATCGATAATAGGCAAAAGCTTTGGGAGACAGCGGGGAAATGGCCTCAGCAATCTCTGGTTCATAAAAACTACCGTTGATATAAGCGTTGGGACTTGAGGAGTTAGCTTCTCCTTGGGTATAAATAGAGATTACTGTCTCATTGAAGGTATTAGGGCGCTTGTATTCCACCTTACTTACAGATTCCTGTACAAAAGCAAAGGAGGTATCTATCCCTTCCTTCTTCATGGCTCTCCTGAGGTAAAATGGGATCTTCTTAATCCGACCTGCGCCTTTGATATAAACCTGGGCGGTGTAGGTCTCAATCTGTTGTCGGTGATAGCTGGACTTAGCAATAGCTTTGCGCATGATGGTATAGGCCGGATCTTCATCAGTATTGCCTATAACATCTATCGTCTTAAGTTGAAAGGCTTGTTCTTTTAAGATCATATTGATCTCCTGCTCTTCTGAGCCTAGGGTGATCTCCCTTCGTTCGGCTTGATAACCGAGGTGTTGAAATATCAAGGTATAATTTCCTGGGCCTAACGCCACTCGATACTTGCCTTCATCATTAGTGGTTACCCCTGTTCCTGTCTCCTCTACATATATCGTGGCATAAGGGATAGGATCGCCTTTATCATCTTTGATGGTTCCATAAATGGTATGAGCCAAGACAGCTTGTGAAAACAGGAGTATAAAGAATGGAATTAAAAAGGTTTGTCTTTTATTCATATGCAGAAATATTAGGGCCATTAAGCAGTAATGTCCATTTTGTGTGTTGTTGTAGATTGTAACTACACCCTAGTTAATGAATAAACGATTTCTTACCTAAAAAAATAGGCCAATTCCCTGATTTAACAGACTTATCGTCCATTCCTGTGTAACACGGTATCCATTCATAAGACGGCCTCTTGTGTATAAAAGGTTGCATACTAAGCATTACTATGACAATGCTTTAGCCTGAATCTAGTTTGATGAAAACAGATTTTATTCGTAAATTTGAAAGCACGCCTAAAGTAACCTGAAGAGAGGAGTATCGCTTCTGAACAGTGGAGGAGTTATTTTCTATACAGTAATGCTAAGCTACTTTGTTCTAATCTTGACGGCGATCCGTCTTTATACTTAGTTTTTGCATCTTTACGATTAGATGTACGATTTCATCATGACGTATTAATTCAAAAATTATGTTCCTAAAATTCTTGAAATTGCCCAAATATCAGCGTTACGAATACAAACCACGATATTGGGATCCCCAGAAAGAGGAAATGGAAAAGCGGGTTCAACAGATTAAAGACCGTCAAAACGGTGTTACAGCTGATGCCGTGAGAAGCAGGATCGCATCAGGAGGAATCCGTAGAGGGTTTGAAGCCACCGGGGCTCGACGCAAACAACAAGCTATGCGTTCCAACTTTATCCTAATAGGTGTAATTCTAGCCCTTTTGTTCTTGGCCTATATGCTACTTAATGTATATTTGCCGGAGTTTGAAGAAATGCTGAATAATAAGCAAGGAGGAAGTGAGTTCTAAATTCTCTATGAATAAAACAAACCTTTCTCAGATGCATTTTATAGGTCGGTTCTTTAGAAGGGACTTGGACCAATCCATCAGAAGGTACTAAGCTGACTGAGACATTAAAATGATCAGAGGAACAAACAAAATAGATTCTATATATGGCTGATCTTATTCAGCTGCTACCCGACGCAATCGCTAACCAAATCGCTGCTGGCGAGGTCATACAACGACCTGCATCAGTGATTAAGGAGTTAATGGAGAATTCCATCGACGCGGGTAGTACAAGTGTCAAGTTGATAGTCAAAGATGCTGGCAAAACTCTACTGCAAGTAATCGATAATGGCTGCGGCATGTCAGAGACTGATGCTAGAATGGCTTTTGAGCGACATGCAACTTCCAAGATACGTGCATCTCAAGATCTTTTTGCTATCCGCACTATGGGGTTCCGGGGAGAGGCTATGGCCTCTATAGCAGCTGTAGCTCAAGTAGAAATGCGGACGCGTCGACAAGCCGAGGAACTTGGTAATCGCCTAGTCATCGAGGGGTCCGAGGTCAAAGTACAGGAAGCTTGCCAATGCACAGCCGGCACTAACATATCTGTTAAGAATCTATTTTTCAACGTACCCGCTCGTAGAAACTTTTTAAAGTCCAATACGGTTGAAATGCGTCATATCATTGATGAATTTCAACGATTAGCCATCGCTAACCCCGATATTTTCTTTTCCCTACATCACAATAATGCTGAGATCTTTCACCTGCCTCCTGGAAACTTGAGGCAAAGGATCATAGCACTCTTTGGTAATGCTTACAACAAGCGATTGGTTCCCGTGTCAGAGGAAACCGATGCCCTGAAACTGTATGGGTTTGTAGGCAAACCTGAGTTTGCCAAGAAGACGCGTGGTGAGCAGTACTTTTTTGTTAATCATCGATTCATCAAGAGCGGCTACCTCAATCACGCCGTCGTTACGGCCTTTGAAGAGCTACTAGCAGCCGATACTTATCCCTTTTACATCATCTTCATCGATATTGATCCGGCCCGGATCGACATTAATGTGCATCCAACTAAGCAGGAGATCAAGTTTGATGATGAAAAGCTCGTCTATAACTACTTGAAAGTAGCTATCAGACATAGCCTCGGACAGTACAGTATCATGCCGACGCTTGATTTTGACCAAGAAACCAGCTTTTCAGCCAATCGAGTCAAGCCGGTTCAACGATCGGAATTTACGATTGACTCCTATACCCGAGAAAGCAAAGCTACTGCTGACAGCAGCGGCAGTAATTACGGGAATGGAAATATCAATTATTCCAGCGAAGAGAATCGGCAAAAGAACAATCTTGAAAACTGGCAGAAACTATACGAGGGGATCGGAAGTACAGCAGATGAGGATATTGAGGCAGGAGAAGCAGAGCCTTCCTTTACGATAGAAAGCGAATGGTCTAAAGAAAACACCTTAGACGATCAGAATCAAAGTTTCTCCAAACAACAGCGACCTCCTTATCAGGTACATGCTTCCTATATCGTGAGCCATATTAAATCTGGCTTTTTACTGATAGACCAGCAAGCTGCTCATGAACGGATTCTTTATGAGAATTACCTGCAAGTGCTGGATAATCAAACTGCCAGTACTCAAAAGCAATTATTCCCTAAAACCATAGATCTTCCCGCAGCCGATGCGGCAGTACTTAGAGATATCATCCCACAGATTAATCTGCTCGGCTATGATATTCAAGAGTTTGGCCAAAACACCTTCGTGATCAATGGCATCCCTGCGGAAATGGCCGGGCATAGAAATGAGGAAAAAGCTATCGAAATTCTATTAGAGCAATATAAATCCAATTTGGAACTCAAATTGGACATTACTGAAAACCTTTCCCGTTCCTTAGCTAGAAGTACTTCGATCAAACGAGGACAGACGCTAAGTGTAACAGAAATGCAGGCTCTGATTGACAAATTATTCGCTTGCGAAATCCCATTCTCCAGTCCTACAGGCCGCAACTGCTTCATAACTTTTGAACTAGATGATCTAGCCAAACGTTTTGAAGGGTAATGCCCTTATTTTGTCGAAAACCTTTGTAGGTTGACCATTCTTCTTTTACCTTGTAGGCTATGTTTAGAATTACTGATGTTGTCCGCCATTTGTTGATCATCAATGTGATGGTTTTCATTGCTGCCGAGCTGCTAAAACCCAGTCTTGACATCCTGGCTTTGCGCTACCCATTGTCTGAGGAATTCTATCCTTTTCAATTGGTAACGCATTTCTTTATGCACGCTCCATTACCACAGATCTTTCATATTTTCTTTAATATGTTTGCCTTGGTAATGTTCGGTAGTGCACTAGAATCGCTCTGGGGTCCGAAGCGCTTTTTGTTTTACTACTTTGTTTGCGCCTTTGGAGCAGCAGCATTACACCTTCTAAGCAGTTACATGGAGATATCACAACTCCAGGACACTATAAACGCCTTTAGGGATAACCCCAATTACTCGACTTATTGGGCCTTCTTCAATGATATTCCCATGGAAAGGTTCGGTAATAGTTTCCAGGACAGTGTAGCTCAGTTGGGTAGAGCCATTGAAACCAACCCCACGCCAAGAGACATTCAGGAGGTCTTGGATTTCATGGGCAACTACCTGGATGGCAAAATGAATAGCCAGATCGTAGGAGCTTCCGGTGCCATCTATGGTTTATTATTAGCTTTCGGTATGCAATTTCCAATGCCGAACTCATGCTGATCTTTTTACCTATACCCATAAAAGCAAAATACTTTATTCCTGTTCTGATGGTCATCGAACTCTTCTTAGGTGTGAATCAGTATGCTTGGGATAATATTGCTCACTTTGCTCACTTAGGTGGTGCCATTACAGGACTCTTCTTAATTCTGTTTTGGCGAAAACGAGGGGCTGGGTTTAAATAAGCCCTCGGGTAATACAGGTGAATAAAGGGTTTAAATGCTCGAAATGTAGAGGTGAAATGGGGTCATGACAATCTGATGTCAAACAACTATTTCACAACAAATAATAGAAACAATATATCTGTTCAAACCGTTAGTTGTTGTAGATTATTGCTTAATTTCCTTCTTAGACAATCCTCGTGGACAGTCATAAAATGAGATGAATAAGTCCCCAAAGGAAGCGTTGAATTTCATTTTTGAGTGTCTCGAAAGACGAGATTTGTCTAAGAACTCTTAATTTAAAGCATCTGTTTTAACTCTAATCCATTGAATGTAGGCGTTTCAATTTAGCCAAATGGATAGGATTCAATTGTAATCGATTAAAATGTTTAGATCAATTTGGGACGACGTGAAGAGAGAGTATAGTTATGGTAATATGGTTACCCGTATTATCATTATCAATCTTGCTTTTTTTGTCATCGTCAAATTGCTTTGGGTAGTATTAATGATCGGTAATGCTTGGGTAGAGCCCGAGATTTACCGCACTATCAGCAGATTTTTCATGATCTCCTCCGATTGGATGCACAATCTTACGCATCCCTGGGTGATCATTACACATATGTTTTTCCATGAAGGGGTCTTCCACATCCTTTGGAATATGCTTTTCCTATATTGGTTTGGCCGTATTGTGGGAGACTTACTAGGAAACCATCGTGTTCTTCCACTCTATTTACTTGGTGGTTTAGTAGGAGGATTGATCTACTTCGTCACTGCCAAATTGCTTTTTCCTACCACTAGTTATGCTTTAGGAGCATCGGGGGCTGTTATGGCCATCGTAGTGGCGGCTGGAACGACCTCCCCAGACTATATCATGCGCCTAATCCTTTTGGGCGATATCAAACTCAAATATATCGTTGGAGCCTTGGTATTTTTCGATGTGGTGGGAATGGGAAGTAACATTAATACAGGGGGGCATATTGCACACTTAGGTGGTGCTTTCTTTGGCTGGCTCTTTGTTCGGCAGCTGCGAGAAGGTAACGACCTTTCTGCCCCCGTAAACAAATTTCTAAATCGCATACAAGACTTCTTTAAAGGCCTGATCAGCGGAAGCCCTAGATCCCGTAAAGGGCCGAAGGTAGTTTATCGAAACCCTAACCGAAAAAAAGCAACCAACTCTAAAGGGAATGCCGCCTCCGATTACAACGATATGTCTCATCAAGAGCAGTTGGATCGCATTCTTGAAAAAATTAAGAAAACTGGCTATGATAATCTGACGGAGGAAGAAAAGGAATTCCTCTTCAATGCCAGCAAAAAATAGTGTGTCGTCCCTTCTGAATCGATTAGCAACTACTGGATCTATGAACAGCTAAGTAACGGTTAAATAAAGTTGGGATATTACGCATAAAACCTTAGAAGCCAAACCTTAGCTGTGAAACGAATAGAAAACGCTTTAAGATGGGCGAATGCCCTTCTGGTGTTGATCACCCTGACGTCTTATCTTTCTCCCTATCTGGACCCTGGCACTTTTTGGCCGATCTCAATACTAGGGTTATTTTACCCTTGGTTGTTATTGCTTAATATACTTTGTATTCTGTACTGGGCCTTTTTACGTAAACACTACTTTTGGTATTCTGCAGGCTGCCTGGTGGTAGGCTGGCAATTCCTTACCAATTTTATTGGTTTTCATGGTCCTTCTTCTTTGCCTCCCCCTACTGAATCCATTCGGGTTCTTTCTTACAACTGCCATGCACTTCATCCCGTAGATGGCCCTAGGGGTAGTTGGAAGATTAGGGATCTAAGCCAGATGATCAAAAAATATGATCCAGATGTCGTTTTATTTCAGGAATATCCCATTTTAAAACGAGTAGCAGATCCCTTGGCTCAACAGTTAGCTAAGGATTGTGACCTAGGGTATGATTTTCGTTCAAGCCGCAAAAGTTTAGCTTTATTTTCCAAATACCCTATTAGTAAAAAAGAGGTGAAATACTTCACTAATGACGCTAACGGCTTTCAATACGTAGACATTAAAAAAGATGGTCAAATTATCCGTGTATATAATGTACATCTCCAAACCAATGCTTTGAGTAACATCGCTAATCAGGTAGCCAAAGAAGGAAATCTACAGGAAAAGGAAACGTGGCTACAAATACGTGGTATGATTGGGAGGTATAAACGGTCGGCAAAAATGCGAGGAGCCCAGGCGAAAGAAATTGCCGAGAGTATTGACAAAAGCCCTAATCCCGTAATCTTGGGCGGCGACCTAAATGATGTTCCCTTTTCTTACACCTTTCGTCAATTCGCTAAACCATTGCAAGACGCCTTTCACACCAAAGGACGTGGTCTCGGTATCACTTTCAACGGTAATATTCCTGCACTACGGATCGACTACCTGATGGCGGACCCCAAACTGGAAATTCTTGATCACAAGATTCTCCATGATGGGCATTCTGATCATTATCCAGTTCTTAGTAACTTCAAAATAACCCAATAAAGCTTACCCCAGCATCGGTAACAGCTGCTCTGCTGCCCAGAATCCAAGGAATGTCCCTACCGCATTTCCCAGTGCTCCTAATAGTACCGCTGGCAATACCAAGTCACTACGACCAAGGCTACGTGCCAAAGCTAAGGCACTAGTCCCTCCTCCCACATTAGCCTGAGAGACCATGGCTACTTCCTCCAAATCCATCTTCATCAACCTCGCCGCTGTCAGCGTAATCGCCCCATGTACAGTTACCGTAATCAAAGCAAAAACCAAAAGAATCCCCCCCAATTCTCCCATTCCTTTCAGGGCTGCTAAGTCACAAAAAGCGCCAATCACGGCCAAGAAAAGATAAACAGAGAACATGCCCAACATCTGTGCTCCTTTAAGTCGTTTAGTAATAGGTAACTGTGCAAGGATAAGTGCTATCGTAGTAATGATAATGATAGATGGTATTCCAAAACCTGAAGCCTTGGCCCAATCCGCCAAAGCATTTGAGACCAACAAGGCTCCCATTCCTAAAGCTAAAGTTACTGCAAAGTCCATTGGGTGAATGGATTCTGTATCCATTTCAATACCCAGGTCGACTTCCCTCTTCTCGCCAACAATAGGCCCTCCTTCTTTGTTCTTTCTCCAAATAAAGGCCAAAGTGCTAGGAATAGCCAAGGTAATAATCATCCAGATCGTCGTAATAATGTTATCTACCACTACAGAACCTCCATATAAAGTGCCTTCCTTCACGATATCGTAATTCAGCGCCAACGCATTGAAGTTTACACTTCCTCCTGTATAGGTCCCTACAAACATCCCCCCTACCGCATAATAAAACTCACCGATGCTTTCATGCCCATTAATAGCCCACATCCCAATCACTACACCCAAAGTCGTGCCTAAAGATCCGATTAGGAAGAGAATGACCAACGGTAAGCCTGCTTGTAAAAGATCCTTCAAATTCACCCGCAGCAAAAGCCAGAAAATAGAAATGGGTGCAATGTAGGCGAAAATAGCTTCATACGTGGGCACAGGGCGTTCAGCAGTAGAACCCGCTGGCAGTATTCCAATATTCGCAATGATAGCCGTGACGAGGATAACCAGTAAGGCCACGCCTAAGTGTCGCAAGAAGGTACGCCTGACTAGCCATTCCGACAATACTACTATCAAACACAATAGAGAAAGGATATAGAGTGGACTGGTAAACATGATTGAGTATATAAGATGTGTCTTAAAGATAATTCCTTCCTATGGATTACAAACCGTCTCAATCAAAAAAGCCCGGCGGAATCTCGCCAGGCCATTAACATAAACCGCTTAAGAGTCTAAAAAAGGGAGTCGCGTTTAAAGTATATTAATATCGTTGAAGGGTTCACAACAACAATGAAGACTTGTCTGCCCAGAATGGTAGCAAGCAATTGTTGATTAACCCAGAATATTCAATTTTAGGTCTCACCCTGAATATAACCTACAGACAACTGGGTCACCCAGGTGGAGAAACCAGTAAAATTTCACAAAGAGAGCAATAGCTTTCATGTTAGGGATAGCTCATTGTTCTTAGTGCTTGTCTAGGTTACTGAGTAAAAAGGTCAAATATGGGATCACATGACAGAAAGGAAAATCATTGGCCTGAAGTGTTGTTCTACTTTAATATAATGGCCTTTTATTAAGTTTAAATATACACATTTTTTCTCATACCTAATTAAGGAGGTCAATTTTTCTACAAATCAGCTTCTTTTTGCGAAATTTAGGTATTGTTTGAGTAACCTTAATAGCTAAGCTAACAACCATGGCGGAAGAATTACCGAATGTTATTGTGGATTTTGTACTGGAAAATGATTTAATGTACATCCAGATCAAGAACTATTCCAACCATGTTCCCGCTGTCAATGTTCGCACCCGGTTTGATCAGCCTATTTTGGGTTTTGATGGGAAAAAAGTAATTTCTGAAATTGCAGTTTTCAAACATCTGGATTATCTGGCCCCCCTAAAGGTTTTCAAGATCTTCACTGCTCCCCTCCAGGCTTTCCTCAAACGATTGAAAGGAGACGAAGTAGCCATTAAAGTAAGCTATGAAGATGATCGTGGTAAACGATTTGCCAAAGCTATCAGACATAATTTGAGTATCTACAAAGATCTTCCAATCATCAAAAAACGTTGGGATCATGAGTGAATTTTTGCAGGGGCACCATTTTCAAGTAGAATGGGGCGGTACTAGAATCGGCTTTCAGGAAATTAGCGGACTCCGTGTAAAAGTGGATGTCGTAGAAGTTCATGATGGAAGTTTTGTGGATGAAAGTCCTATTAAACTTCCTGGCCGAAAACACTTTGGCAATATCACCTTGCGCAGGGGTATTGTCAAACGCGACAATGAATTCTTCGATTGGTGGAACACCATTCAATTTGGAGAGGTTGAGCGTCGCGATATCGTAATTAGTCTTCTCAATGAAGAGCACATCCCGACCTTAGTGTGGAAGATCCGCAATGCCTTTCCTGTTGAAATTGTTTGGTCTGATCTTCGCGCTTCTCAAAGTAAAATTGCGATTGAATCGCTGGAGATAGCCTGTGAGGGCATTACGGTTAGCAACGAATAATGAATTGTCAAGTATTCTTCATAAATATTTTTCCAGGGTCTTAGCAACAACATTCATCCCATTCAGTTGTTGCCCTCCAAAAAACATGTCATCTTCATCTCCGAAGTGGATGCACAACCTTCTATGGTTTGCGGGTCTGTATAATCTAGTCTGGGGGGCATCCGTCATCATTGCCCCTAATCTTTTCTTTGACCTCGCTAGCATGCCTCGCCCAAGTTACCCTATGATTTGGCAGTGCGTAGGTATGATCGTTGGTGTGTACGGTGTAGGATATATTGCAGCAGCGTACGCTCCGGCCAGGCATTGGCCAATCATATTAGTAGGATTCCTTGGCAAGGTTTTCGGCCCTATTGGTTTTGCCTGGTATCTCCTCCAAGGAGCTTTTCCATTAAAATTTGGACTGCTTATCATATTCAATGACCTAATCTGGTGGATTCCCTTTGGCCTAATGCTCTTACATGCGTATCGCTCAAAAGAAATCCAATTTAGAGTGGCTACGGACTAGCTTGCCAAGCCCTAACTGAAGGCCGCCAAGCCCTCATTACTGGTTGACCTCCCCCAGGAATTAAAGTAACTTAGGGAACATATTCCTCGTCCTCTAAAATCTATCAATCTCCTGGATATGAAAACTAAAGCTATTCTACAAGTACAGCAGATCGCAGTCACCCTCTTGCTAAGCTTTTTTTGCCTAAACCTATCTGCTCAGGAGCTACCTGACTTTGGGGTAAAATTGAAGAAGGGGGATTTATATTATCTGGACTACCAGGTCAGTAGTATCTATAAATTACCCATTCGATCGAAGTTACCTGGTTATCATGAGTTAGATACCCATACAATTGTCAAGCGGATAATTAGAGTTGAAGTAGTTGATGAACTCCCTGAAAAACGTTTTTTACTTTCAATCACTTGCGAAAGAAGTACCTCTCAATTCAAGTATGGACATAGGTTTAATGTCATTGATGATGTTTATTCCGACCCTTTCAAATCTGTACCCTCTTTTAGAAGCAGAGATAACTTTAGTTTTGGAGCGCTGACCATGGTAACCTCCTCATTTAATACAACTAAAGTACAAAGCTCGAAGTTTACACATGTCAAAGTGGACAAAAACTTATTAGTTGAAAAAGTCTATCAAAACAAGAAAGAAGCCTTAGCAGACAAAGGAAGGATACCTCAAAAAACAACGCATTTGTGGTTAGATTTTGATAAAATTGGTATTTACCTGCAAAAGGACCAAGTAGATCAATATCCTTACATCAGACCAGGTTGGAAGAATGCCCCCCCTACTCCTAGCTCAACATCTGAGCATCTACAAAATTTCTCCGCAAGTTACATCGATGATTTTTCGGTTGATATTCAATCCGGTTGGCTTCATTTTGCCAAATTTCAAGACCTAAAAAAAGGCAACTCTGTAATAACCCTATTAAAGACAATTAAGGGCTGGAAAGGGGAAACAACTAAACGGACTGTCGTTCATGGATACCTCAAGAACGTGAAAGGGATAATTAGGAAGGCTAATCTTAGCGAACACGTTCCCTACTACTTTGAACAAGGGAAGGAAAACATTCGCACGGATGAAAATGGATATTTTAGATGGGAAGGAGAAATAAAACAGTCCATATACTTTAGCATATGGGATCTCGCAGGAGATGATAGAAAGAAAATCCACTTCTACTTACAACCTGGCGACTCTATATACTTAAATGGTGATTTTCACAATTTGCCTGAAGGACTAGTTTTCACTGGCAGAAGTAAAGAGGAAAATCAATTCCTTAATAAAAATGGAGAATTAGCCCTTCCTGGCCTCACGGAATGGCTGGGTCAACTTACTGTACCTTTTGATAAGTGGGAGCAAAGTGAGATTAATGCAGTTGTAGATGAAGCTAGGCAAAAAAGTATAGAAAGACTTAAAGCACAGAAAGGCATCTTGGATCCTAGGTTCCTCCAAGATGAATATTGGCGTATTACCTATTCTACAGCACGATTTATCAGGCCCGTGAATGCAGAAACACAACCTTTTGATAGGAAAAAATATATCCCTATCCTAAATATGCAAGCAGAGCACCTTCCTTCTTATTGGTCCTATATAGACCTTTTCACAAAAGAGCAAGCTCGACATAATCAATTTAACAATCTAGTCTCTCGGCCCCTTTCATTTCATGAAAACTATAATAGTGCTAAGTTACTTTTGACCGGATTCCCTCAACATATCGTCATGTACCATGCACTACGAGAGGCTCTATACCACAAAAAACTACCCCAAGATCGATTAGTTTTTATGATCAATGAATTCTTCAAATTCTGCAAGGACGAAGCACTAACCAACAAGATTAAATCCTTGTCTGATCAGTTGCGTCATACGAATCCCGGTAACTACTTATTAAACTTCCAACTACTTGACACCTTAGGGAATAAAATTGAAATGAAGGATTTTATAGGTAGAAAAGTGGTTCTTGATCCTGTTTTTACTACGATGACAAGATTTGGACCAGGGTTTTATCAGAAATGGAAAGAAGCTTATCCAGATATGGAGTTCATTCAACTAGCCTTATTTGAAAAGCCAGCAGATTTTTCAAGTTACATACGAGAATTCCCAAGGAAACCTATTCCCGGAACAGCCTTTTACTTTCCAGAAACCCAAAAAGAAAAGGAAAAAATCTTCGAATTTCTAGCCTTAGATTCATTGCATAGATATCACTATTATCCACATGTTTTCATGCTCGATGAAAAAGGAAAAATAATAAAGCAAGAATATGCATCCTTTGAAGACAACCTAGAAGCCTTCGCCCAACTTCCATCAGTCATCGTCCCTTTTTGGAAAAACCCAATCTGGAAAGTCGCCATTCCGCTGAGTCTACTCTTTGGCCTTCTAACTTGGCTCGGTCTCCGCATTATCGGAAGAATACGAGAAAAAAACTTAGAACGTCAGCGCCAAATGGTAGAAATGGAGCTCAATTCCATTCGCTCCCAACTGAATCCACATTTCGTGTACAACACCATGAGTTCTATCCAGAATCTGATCCTATCCGACCGATCCGAGCAGGCTAGCCAATATCTGGCAGAACTGGCAGGGCTCATGCGTGCCGTTCTCAACCAAACCAAGAAAGGGATAATCTCTCTTGAAGAGGAATTGGCCACTATTCGACAGTACTGCAAGCTGGAAGCCCTCAGGAAGTCATTTGCCTGGAATATCAAGGTGGATAAATCCGTCGATTTGCACAATACCGACATCCCCGCCCTCTTACTACAACCCTACGTTGAAAATGCTATCATTCATGGCCTAAGAGGAAATGAAATAGATGGGAAAATCGACCTGACTATCAGCAAAAAGAATAGTTCACTTGACATCGTGATCCAAGATAATGGGGTCGGGATTGTCGAAAACCAGCACCGTTCTTTAGGAGGCAATCATCTGGGTCTACATCTTAACCGAAAACGCTTAGAACTGTTGTATGGAAAGCTTGCCAAAGTAATTATCCAAGATTTAAATCACCAGAAAAAAGGAAAGACAGGAACCCAAGTAGCGATAAATATCCCGATTTAATCGATTTATTAATAGTAGTGCTTAGTGCCTTTTATCATCATGTGGTAGGAGGTACTTTTCTCTAAGGATTGAAGAATAAATGTAAATCCGCTTGAAATGGTGGACCGCCCTAAAGGAGAAAAAAACCGATCAGGCTTGAAGGAACAAATTAGCGGATCGAGTTTGACATGATTTCGAGTTTTATCGATATTGGTGTTTTCTGGTAGTTTCTAGAAAGCTCAAATTACTAGTAATGAAATCTTTGATACTCTTTCTGTTTTTCAGCTTAGCGACTCAATTGTGTTTTGCACAAGAGTACGTGTCACTAAAGGGGAAACTAATAGCTGAGGGAACTAATATCCCCATCCCTTATGCAGCCATTACAGCCAATAAATACGGCACCACTTCAAAAGAAGATGGATCCTTTACTTTAAAATTGCCGGAAGAGAGTGCAGGAGAATTGTACATACAAGCTATTGGCTACCGCGACACCGTAATTTCTGCTGACCGTTTCTCCAGTGAAGAGCTAGTCATTTATCTACGTACGGTTGCCTATTCCCTCCCCACAGCATATGTCTCTAGCAAAACATCAAGAAAAGAAAATATTCTGGCGGGAAAGCCAGAGGTGGCTGTGTTAAAAGAAAGAGAAGGTAAAGCCATACCCACTTTTGTAAGTACAGGAGCAGGCTTAAGTTCCGGTGTGCTTATTAACCCAAAGAAAAAGCATCAGGGTGGAATCCTAAGTAAGATTAGTTTTTATGCTACTGAAGATGGTTTCCCGCAAGCTCCCACGATAATCAGAATATTAGTGCCTGACACGAAACTACAGAAGAATCGTATTTACCCCAGAAGTAAGTTTAAGGACTTGCTAAAAGAACCTTTGATACATAGAGGGAAGGCTGGTTGGAACACTATAGATGTGGAAGAGCTGAATTTACCCACTCCAAATAAGAATTTCATTCTTCTGTTTACACCACTCGATTACGGAGATCAATATCGCTGGATTAATAAACACCAACATAATAAAGATGGCCTAGTAGAGTGCTACGGTATGGCAATAGGTACCTATCGTGATAAAAAGCTAGCCGACATCTATTTAGCACTACAGTTCTCCCAAGGTAGACTCTCCTACGCAAAGGTTAGATGGGGAACCCCAGCAGTAGCAGTCCAATATGTAAAGTAGCATGTTACTCTACAAGCTGAAAATCAAAAACTCGTGATCAAAACCATCATCGTCGAAGACGAACAACATAACCGGGAACTGCTAGAACGTCTACTGCAGCAACATTTCCCGGACCTTAACATCCTTCAGAAAGCAATCAATGTATCCGAAGGCTTGCAAGCTATTCAGCAACATCAACCTGCCCTCGTCTTTCTCGATGTAGAAATGCCCGACGGCAACGCCTTTGATCTTCTCGCTCAAATGGAAGAAATTGATTTCGAGATCATTTTTGTCACTGCCTATGATCATTACGCCTTACAGGCTATCCGATTCTGCGCTATTGACTACCTCCTTAAACCCATTAAGATTCCAGAGTTGATTGAAGCGGTACAGAAAGTTAAAGACAACCTCTCTATCAAATGGGAAAATATTCGCCTGAAACAGCTTATTCAAAACCTGGATAAGAAATCAGATGATAAACGCCTCGCTCTCCCCACAGCTGATAAAACCGTTTTTGTCCCCATTCGAGAAATCATTAGATGCCAAGGAGAGAACAACTATACCTCCTTCTATCTCACATCTGGCAATCGACTCCTGGTAAGCAAAACCCTCAAGGAGTTCGAGGAAATTCTTCAAGACTACGATTTTGCTCGAGTTCATCAGTCCCATCTCGTCAACCTCAAAATGATCGAGTCTTATCACAAAACAGGAGGTGGCTACCTCATCATGCAAGATGGCAGCAGGATCAGTATTTCTCGTCATCGAAAAGACAAGGTACTCCACCTGCTCATGGAGCTTTAACCACCTTTCTTTAGAAACTTCCGCTAGAAAGGGAACTTTCTTCACTCCTTAATCGTTTATAGGAGAGATTAATATTTTCCCTTCTTAGCCAAATTTTGTGGACAGTCATAAAATGTGATGAATAAGCGCCACTGACGATAACTGTCAATAAAGCGTTGAATTTTATTTTTTGAGTGTCTTGAAACACTAGATTTGTCTAAGAACTATATTTACATCATGAAACGTACATTGTTAACTCCTTTCAAAGCGGCTTTTCGCCCACTTCGCTTTATTTCTGCATGAGCTTGTCCAAGCTTCATCTACTAGGAACGTTTCAACATCTCCTATTCCTCCCGTTGATTTAGCTGCTCGAGAGCCTTTGTAGACAAGCTCCAAAACATTTCCAGATCCACAGTAAACAGTAATTATTTAGCAGGGAAGCACCTTTCTTGCCTCACGTCCTTGCTTGAGGGCTGTAATTGGCATTCAGAAGGTACAATCTCCTGTATTCTCTCATTTCAAAACTTTTGTGATGAAACGTAGAGCGCTCCATTTATTGCGCAATATTGGAATTGTTGCCCATATCGACGCGGGCAAAACCACTTTAACCGAAAGGATTCTCTATTTCACCGGAAAATCCCACAAGATTGGGGAAACTCATCAGGGAAATAGCCAGATGGATACTCTCAAGCCAGAAATTGAAAAAGGGATTACAATTAGTGCAGCAGCAACACAGACGGAATGGTCTGTCAACGGCCAAACACATCGTATCAATATCATTGACACGCCGGGACACGTTGATTTTACGATTGAAGTAGAACGGTCACTCCGAGTATTGGATGGAATGGTGATGTTATTTGATGCAGTAGCTGGTGTTGAGCCCCAATCGGAGACCGTCTGGAGGCAAAGCCAACGCTATGGCGTACCTACTGTTGCTTATATCAACAAAATGGATCGCCCAGGGTCGGATTTCTGGAAAGCCATCGGTCAAATCAGAAATCAATTGGGGGCTAATGCCTGGGCAATACAATTGCCCATCATGGTTGACAATACTTTTATCGGTATAGTTGATCTCTTGAGTATGCAAGCAATGACCTGGACCGCAGAGGGGCAGCCCATGTGGATAGACATTCCTCTAGAACTGCAAGAGACGGCACTCTCTTATAGAAGTGAACTCTTGGAAGAATTGGCAGGCAGGAATGAAGATCTATTGGATAGATACTTAGATCAGCCTGAAATAATCGCACTAGAAGAGTGGCAACAAACACTTCGCAAGGCAGTTATCGATCAATCCATTGTTCCGGTTCTAGCTGGAGCAGCATATAAGAACTTGGCTATTCAACCTTTGTTGGATGCTATTGGTTTATACTTACCCTCACCATTGGATTTCCCCATTGTTAAGGGATTAGACCCTAGCAATGAAAAACCATTGGAACGGGTCGTAGATGATCAAGCTCCTTTCGCTGGCCTAGTATTTAAGGTCACTATGGATGAACAAAATCGAAGGTTGAGTTTCTTCCGCGTCTACAGTGGCCGATTATCGGCAGGAGATGCAGTCTTGAACGTGCGAACCGGTAAAAAAGAACGGATAAGTCAGTTGTATCAGATGCATGCGAATAAGCGCAGAGAGCTAAAAGAAGCACTTGCCGGAGATATTGTGGCCACCATGTCCTTGAAACATACTCGAACAGGAGATACTATTGCTGAAAAAAAAGCCCCTATATTACTGGAAAGTCTCCATGTTCCGGAACCGGTCATGGGGGTAGCAATTGAAGTAGTTAAAACTGCCCAACTCGACAAACTAGGTTTAGCGCTGGCAAAGCTGGCCGAAGAAGATCCCACCTTTAAGGTGAAGGTGAATCAGGAGACTCGCCAAACCATTATACATGGCATGGGCGAATTACACCTGGAGATCATAATTGACAAACTGATGCACGACTTTGGTATCGCTGTTAATATTGGGCAGCCACAGGTTAGTTATTGGGAACGTTTACAGGAAAGCAGTAGACAATGGGGAAGACTGAAAAAGCAAACCGGCGGGCCAGGGCTCTTTGCTGAAATTGAGGTGGAACTTGGCCCTGCTGACCCCGAATTCTTGGCGAACCCAGCTAATGGCAGACTGCAATTTGTGGACAAGGTGGCAGGCGGCGCTATTCCGAAAACCTTGATCCCTTTTGTGGAAAAAGGTTTTGCTTCGGCTATGGAGCAAGGGCCATTAGCAGGCTATCCTTTGGAGAGTCTGAAAGTGGTTTTGTGGGATGGAAAAACCCACGCCAAAGACTCTAAGCCGCTAGCCTTTGAGCTTTGTGCCCAAAACACCTACCGGGAAATGGCACGGTACCTGCGACCTCAGTTATTAGAGCCTTTAATGAATGTGGAGGTAAACACCCCCGAGCCTTATCTTGGTTCTGTTATTGGGGATCTCAACCGGCGCAGAGGTTTGATCAAGGGACAACAGGCTCAATCCGGAAGGATTACCATCCAGGCTGAAGTTCCTTTAGTAGAGATGTTTGGCTATGTAAGTCACTTGAGATCTAGTACTGCTGGTAGAGGTACTTTCAATATGCAGCTGACATCTTATACTGCTGTAAGTGAAGCTATTTTGGAAAAGGTAATTCTGGCTGTGCCTCAATAATACCTAAAGAAACATTGGCTCTCTTGATTACTCAAGGAGCCAATGTTCTATTTCTTAGGAAAAAACCAGTTACTCAATATCAGTACTAGTTTAGTCCTAATATATCTTCAAGAGATTTTGCTTAAGTAGTATGAGCAGCAATAAATTAGATACTAACGATGTTCGCACTCAAATTGTAGCGATTAACGAGATCTTCAGTAAAAGCCTTATGCCCTCTTGGTGCTAACAAATAAAGCTTTCCACCTTTCATGGCTGCCATCGTACTAAGAAGTTTCCAACGAGAAACGATTCGCTGTACATCTTCTGATTTTTCGGCAATCTCTATGTAATTCTTATTTCCCGTACGAAACCCTGTAATATCTGGAATCACGGGCATATCCTCACCTGGACGATTAAACTGAGAAGGCATCTCAAAGTCTCCATGGTTCGCCTTAATATTCGTTAGGCCTTGACGTTGGGCCCAGGTAATTGCCTTATCAAAAATTTCCGTGTCGTGCATATCCTAATGTTTTTTAACCTTGAGTAGAAAAATGACCACTTTGCTGGGTGACTAGTGGCTGCATTGGAAGTTGTCTTTAAGATGCTATCATGCCAAAAGAGGCGGGTGAACTATAAAGACAAAATGCTGATATTATTGAAATTCAGACTTCAATCAAAAATTGACTGATCTTGATTTTCAAGCCTATTCATGAAGGAAAAACACAACAAAAACTAGACAGGAAAATGAATATTAGCATACTTCACCATACATATAAACGTTATTTCGCGACAATTGGTTCAATATTCCGAAACTTTGCCAGCATTTGTATACGGCAAGAAGCTGTTAAGTGAGAGAACCTTTTGCGGCAAATGAAACAGTCTGAGCTTTCTCTAGACTGAACAACAAGATAGTCAATAGGAAGCAATACCTTAACTTTTCACCCAAGTAGTTCCATCTTTACCGTCTTTAAGCTGTACTTCCAAGGCTCCCAGCGCATCTCTAATTTTATCAGAAGTCCCCCAATCCTTATTCGTACGAGCATCTTTTCGTAAATCAATAATGATTTCCATCAAACCATCTACCAAGTTAGTGCCATTATCTCCAGCCGCCATTTCATCCTTCAATCCCAAGATTTGGAAAATGAAGCTGTCGAAAGTTGACTTCAATCGATCTAAAGTTTCTGCAGCAACTTCCTTTAGTGACAAATGACCATCCTTTAGTCCATTAATTCTCGTCACCAACTCAAATAGGCGAGCCATCGCTTTTGGTGTATTAAAGTCGTCGCTCATCTCCTCAAATGCTTGGTCAATCAATTGATTGATTTCTGCATCCAATGCACCAGCTGTAGCGCCTGCTGCAGGTGTCAAAGCTTGTGCTGTTCGATAAGCTTCCATTAAACGACGGTAACCTTTCTCTGCCGCCTGGAGTGCATCATCCGTCAAGTCTAAAGTACTTCGGTAATGTGATTGCAACATAAAGAAGCGAATCACCATTGGAGAATACCCTTTACTAACATGAGGGCTATCTCCCGAAAACAGTTGTACAGGAGAAATGGTATTTCCATCGCTCTTAGACATCTTGCGGCCATTCATCAACAACATATTGGTATGCAACCAATAACGAGCGGGTTGGCAATCGCAAGCACCTACACTTTGCGCTACCTCATTTTCATGATGGGGAAACTTCAAATCATTCCCTCCTCCATGGATATCAAATGTTTTCCCTAGATACTTAGTACTCATGGCGGAGCACTCCAGGTGCCAGCCCGGAAACCCAACGGACCATGGAGAATTCCATCGCATAATGTGTTCCGGAGATGCTTTCATCCATAGTGCAAAGTCCGACGGATGGTTTTTTTCTCCCTGGTTCTTCAGATCAGATCTAGATTCAGCCATTAAATCATCAATGACACGACCAGAAAGATTACCATATACTTTTTTCTCTTCTGCAAACTTCAAGGTATCGAAATAGACCGATCCGTTCTTCACGTAAGCATATCCATTATCCAGAATAGACTGGATCATTTCAACCTGCTCGATAATGTGGCCGGTGGCACGAGGTTCAATGCTAGGCGGTAAAGAATTGAATGTACGCATCATGTCATGAAACCCATTCGTGTATTTCTGTGCTACTTCCATAGGACTTAGCTTCTCACGCTTGGTTCCTTTCAACATGCGATCTTCCCCATCATCCAACAAATGCCCTACATCTGTAATATTGCGAACATATCGCACGCTATATCCTAAAAAGGTCAAATAACGATAAATCACATCAAAGCTCACGAAGGTCCGACAATTGCCCAGGTGCACATCTGAGTATACGGTAGGCCCACATACATACATTCCCACTTGCCCCTCATTCAGGGGTTCGAATACTTCTTTTTCTCTTCTCAGGCTGTTGTAAACCTTCAAGGCTTGTTTCATAATTAATTTGATTTATAGCTTCTGCCAAGGGTCCTATTACGTCTCCACAGCAAAAATGAGCCGCAAAAATAAGAAGGTATTAGAGGGGAAGCAAATTTAGGCTTCAGGAAATATGGTGATTCTAGTAGATGTATTCCTTTGAAGCAGACCTGAAGCTGGTTTTAGCAGGAACTTACCCTCTTCTTTCCGGCTCTTTCTCTATTACCACACCTAAAAAAGAATAACTGAATCTTGGCAGAATGAGTTCCCAGCAACAAATTGACTCAGTAAAACACCCATCAAAAAAACGTGCAAAGTCAGATAATCTGACTTTGCACGTTCTGCTTGCCGGTCTATAGAAATAGACTGGAACGCCCTACTTGTTGCCCAATAGGGTGTCGTATTTGTCCAAGTCACCAAACAGGGCCACGGCCTCTTTGATCTCCTTATCATTGCGCAAGCCCATCTTGATTTTACCAATTTGGTAATAGTAGCGACTGGCAATTTCCTTTTCGATCAAATCGATAATGTCTTCTTTGTATTTTTTAAGTTCTCCCTCTTTGGCGGTTTGTACTTTCTTCTCCAGCATATCGATTTCGCTAGCTAGAGAAAAACCCTCTTTCCCACTTTCTTTCTTCAATTTCTTGAGTAGTTTTTCACTTTCAGAATCATAGGCAAAGCTACGATCATTCAAAAACTGTAAGAAATCTGCATAGTCCGTAAAGTGATAGTTACTGATCTCAGCGATCGAGTCATTTTTCAAACAGAAGCTGGTGACGTAATCAAATAGTACATTCTGGCGCATCAGGCTCTTGATGATAGCTGATTCTCCATGTGGATTCACATCAAAATCTGGTGCTATCCCTCCTCCATCAAGCACTACTCTACCATTTCTGGTGGTGAACTTAGCTCTTTTCTCATCAGGAATATCTACCGGCTCACCTTCTTCATACTCTACACTCTGAATACATCTTTGGCTAGGAATGTAATATTTGGCGGTTGTCATCTTAACCTTGGAATTGTAACCAATATCTCTGGTATTCTGAACCAAGCCTTTACCATAAGAACGCTGACCTAATAAAACAGCCCGATCATAATCTTGCAAAACCCCACTTACGATCTCTGATGCCGAAGCTGAATTCTTATCAATTAGAATCACAACTGGGATCTTTTCATCCATAGAAGGATTAAGGGTTTTAAAGCTACGATCCCAATCCTTTACCTTTCCTTTTGTTGTTACTACAACCTGGCCTTTGGGGATAAAAATGTTACAAATATTAACGGCTTCATTTAACAATCCACCACCGTTCCCGCGTAGGTCAAAAATCAAACCTTTCATATCAGGTTTACCTTCCTTCAACTTCTTAAAGGCATTGGCAACGTTTCGGCCTGCATCTCTGGTAAAGGTAGATAGCGCTACATACCCCACATCTTCACTAACCATACCACTGTACGGGACATTTGGCACATTCACTTCTTCACGAATCAGTTTCACCTTGCGTTCTCCTTTTTCACCTGGACGTTGTATGGTCAATTCTACCTCCGTGCCTGGAAACCCACGCATAATGTTATTAACATCTGCTGGTTTCTTACCTTTCGCACTTTGACCATCCACCGCAATGATCTGATCTCCTGGTCGCAACCCCGCTTTATCTGCGGAGTTATCTTTATACAGCTCTGTGATCGTCACGTAATCTCCCATTTTCTTACTCATGGCTCCAATGCCACTGTATTTACCTTCGGTCATAAACCGATATCCTTCAATATCTGATTCTGAGATATAGTTGGTATAAGGATCTAACGATTCCATCATCGCGTCAATCCCTGTACGCATCAGCTTACCTGGGTCAAGATCATCTACATAATAGGTATTTACCTCTCGATATAGGTTGGTGAAAATCTCGATGTTCTTAAGGATTTCGAAGTACTTATCTGAGGTTGGAGAATGAGTAGCTGCTATTCCAAAGACAAAAATGGCTAGGATGGCAGAGAATTTAAGTATACGCTTCATATTGCCGGGGTATTTATCAATCCGGGTTATTGTGATAATATAGATGCAAGCCGTGCAAAATCATCAATTAATAGGGCAGAGTGATTACTTTACACAACTACATAACTTTCAAATATAAAAAAAGGGTCTATTTATGATAAAATCAACCTTTTTTTAACAAGAGCATAACATTTATTTACTAAATGCCCTCTTTCTATAAAAAAAACTATACGTAAGGAGAATATATTGCTTGATTCATACTAGAGCAGCCTTTACCTACCTGGCTGAATGGAATAAAATTGTATTTTATATAAATCCTATCCACATTTAATGGAATATACAGCTAAAAACCAGGAATAACTATTTTATGCAGATCTAATCGTTTATTAGTCCAAAAATTGACGAAGCATCTGCAAAAGGGCAACTGGTTGCTCAGCATGTACCCAATGTCCTGCATCACCAACCGTTTGAATTTCTGATTGCGGAAAGGTCAACTTGATTTCTGATTCATCCGCGGTAGTAATATAGTCCGAACGTCCACCTCTGATGAATAATGTTTCCCCCTCAAATTCACCAACCGTATCCAAGCCAGCAATAATATTCGGATAATCCCTTGTAATCACAGATAAGTTCATTTTCCACCGAAAGCCGCCATTTTCCTTATCTCGACTTAAGTTTTTTAATAGGAATTGCCGTACCCCGTAGTCAGGTACTAAAAGTGCTAGTTTTTGATCCGCTTCTGTTCTACTTTGCACTGCTCTCAAATCAATAGAATGTAGCGCATCAAAAATAAGCTGATGCCCTCCTTGGTAAGCCTTAGGTGCAATATCCACCACCACTAACTTATCAATCATCTCTGGATACTCCATAGCGAATTGCATGACTGTTTTTCCGCCCATCGAGTGCCCCAACAGGTGTGCTTCATGTATCCAATTATCTTCCATAAAGACCTTAAGGTCATTAGCCATACTAGGGTAATCGATATGGTCTAAATGAGGAGATCGCCCATGATTACGCTGATCTACAATAAAAACCATAAAGGTATCACTCAATTGCTTGGCAATTGTTTGCCAATTATCAAGCATTCCGAAAAGACCGTGTAAAATAATAAGGGGAGGACCTTGACCAAAGGTTTTATAATTCAATTGCATGCCCAAGTATAAGGTATAATTGTGATAGGCACAAACCCCGGCAAGAGGTTCATTTCAAAGTAAGCTAAACCTTTGCCTCTTGTGTAATCAGTTCAGCTAACCATACAATTCGTGCAGCCAATGGACGTTGCTCCTTGGCCAATTCGCGCTGAGCATATTCGTGTAGGGTATTAATCACATGGGGTTTACGCAAAAGCGTCTGGATATAGGGATCCATTCTAAGTTCTTCAATTTCTGAGGCTGAAGGCGGCGCAATAAGGCCAGCTAATTGCCCCAGGTTATTACCAGTCAGGATCGTACTTTCCTTAGCACTTCTTGGCAATTGATCGAATCCAATTCCTAGCTGGTTCACGGGTTGATATATGGTGTGGATAGCTTCTCCACTTGCCCTGACATAGTAAGCCCTGCCCATTCTACCTACTAGGTCAATTTTATGCGGATTGATTTTTTCGTTATCATCCAGTATATTTTCGTCTAGGTGAATCTGTACTACCTCACAAATAATCAGATGGCCAGCTCCTCCTTGCTCTCCTAAGGTGATAATATCCTTCAGTTTACATTCAATTTGTACAGGAGATTCTTTTACTCTATAAGGAACTACCCGTTCGCTTTCTATTGGCGTCAACCCTGACTTTTCAAATTCATTAATAGAACTAGGGTACTGAATACTAGCTATAGTCATTTGTCGTACGATCCCGTAATTGACAACATTTATCACAAGCTCTCCGGTATCTTTGATATTTTGCAGCGTATCTTTGGTTGTGTTATCGCTAACTCTTCGATTAGAAGAGAAGACCAAAATGGGAGGGTTTGAACTGAAGACGTTGAAAAAACTATAGGGTGCTAGATTGGCTTCTCCATTGACATTAATGGTACTCACAAAAGCAATCGGACGAGGTGCAATGGCTCCCACCAAATATTGGTGTAAATCAGGTGTCGCTGTAGTTTTCGGATCAATACTAATCATTGCGCTGCATTTGTCGTAAAGATAATAGATAGCTTGCTTTTGTAAGACATCGAACAACTTTAGTTACTGCCCGAATTGTTAGGTTACTTAAAACAGGAAATCGTATGAAAAAAGTATTTAACATTATTATAAATGTCCTATTGTTCGCTGTGGTTGCTTTTTGGATCGGAAAATATTTCTACATGCAGCCCAAACACAGCAGCGGAGAAGAGATTCCCAATTTTAGTGCTGTCACTCTAGAAGGGAAAGATTTTCAATTGAGTGACCTTCGGGGGCAAATGGTCTTATTAGATTTTTGGGGTAGTTGGTGTGGGCCTTGCCTACAAGAAAATCCTGCTTTACTCAACCTCTATGGCAACTATCGAGGACGGAACTACATTGGCTTAAAAGGGTTTGAAATCGTAAGCGTTGGGATTGAACAAGATCCCGAACGATGGAAAAAGACGATACAAAGGCAAGCTATTAATTGGCCATATCATATCCTGGATCAAGCTACCAGTTTGCGTTTTTTTGATTCCCCCATCGCCAAGCAGTTCGGCGTCAAGGAGGTTCCCACCAAATACCTAATCAGCGAACACGGTAAAGTGCTCAAAGTCAATCCAAGTATCGCTGAAGTAGAAGAAGTACTAAAAGGCCGTCTTCGGAACCAATAAATCCCATAATTATTGAATATTCCGGTTACTGACAAAATGGCCGAAAACATCTGTGGCAGAAAAATTGATATAAAATTGTCGTGAAAAAACGTTTTTGGCACATGAAGAAGAAAAATCAAAAAAAATCATCAAAAGATAATATTGTGGAAGAAGCAATAGATCAGGTGGCAGAGACCAACACTGTACCTAATGATGACGAAGCTCTAAATAGCCAATCTGGAGAAAATCCAGGTATGGATACCGGCAATAGTGATGAAGAAGTCATCAAGCTGGAAAAGCAAAATGCTGAACTAAAGGATAAATACCTTCGTCTATACGCTGAGTTTGACAACTTCAAACGCAGAACAGTAAAGGAAAAGCTAGACTTGATGCGCACTGCTGCACAGGACACAATGACAGCTCTTCTGCCAGTTTTGGACGATTTTGACAGAGCAAAGAAGAATGCTGAAGATGACAATACCACAGAGGTATTCACTGAGGGCATACAGCTTGTTTATCAAAAACTGTATAGTGTACTGACGCAAAAAGGCCTTGAAGCCATGGAAAGTACAGGTGAAGCTTTTGATCCCGAATTACATGAAGCTCTGACCGAGATTCCGGCTCCCACTGACGACATGAAAGGTAAAATCATTGACACAATAGAAAAAGGATATAAGCTCGGTGATAAGATTATTCGCCATGCTAAAGTGGTAACTGGTAAATAACATTAACCAAAAAAGATGGCAAAGAGAGATTATTACGAGGTATTGGGCGTTTCGAAAGGTGCAGATCAGTCTGAGATAAAGAAAGCGTATCGCAAACTGGCAATCAAATTTCACCCTGATAAGAATCCTGATAATAAAGAAGCTGAAGAGAAATTCAAAGAAGCGGCTGAGGCTTACGAAGTACTGAGTGATGCGGATAAGAAAGCTAGATATGATCGCTACGGACATGCTGGAGTTAATCCTAACGCAGGTGGCTTCAGTGGAGGTGGTATGACCATGGAAGATATCTTCTCTCAGTTTGGAGATATATTCGGAGATATGGGTAGTCCTTTTGATTCATTCTTTGGCGGAAGCGCTGGCGGACGAGGTCGTGCATCTCGCCCAAGAGGAGAGAAAGGTTCAAACCTACGTGTAAAGATTGGCTTGACACTTGAAGAGATAGCCAAAGGCGTTACTAAAAAAATAAAAGTCAAGAAGCAGGTTGTATGTGATGTTTGTAAAGGCTCAGGGGCCAAAGATAGTAGTGCGGTTCAGACTTGTCAAACGTGTAGAGGAGCAGGATATGTGCGCCAGGTCAAGAGTACTTTCTTGGGGCAAATGCAAACGACGGTTGTTTGTCCAACTTGCCAAGGTAATGGCCAAACGATCAAGGAGAAATGTACAAAATGTAAAGGCGAAGGGCGTAACTTCTCGGAAGAAACGATAGAGATCGAAATTCCGGCTGGCGTGGAAGAGGGCATGCAGCTTTCGCTAAGAGGAAGTGGGAATGCTGGTCGTAGAGGAGGCCCATCTGGTGATCTGTTGATCAACATTGAAGAAAAACCTCATGATACGCTGCAACGAGATGGCATGAACTTGATTCATGAACTCTACCTCAATTTTGCAGATGCAGCCCTAGGGACTTCGGTAGAGGTGCCTACAATAGATGGACGGGTTAAGATCAAAATTCCAGCAGGAACACAGCCAGGGAAAATCTTTCGTTTGAAAGGAAAAGGACTCCCATCTGTCCAAAGTTATGGCAAAGGAGATCAATTGATCCATGTAAATGTCTGGACGCCGAAGAAGTTATCTGATTCGGATCGGGCTCTATTGGAGAAAATGCGGGATTTACCAAATTTCAAACCACAGCCTGGAAAATCTGAAAAAGGTTTTTTCGAAAAAATGAAAGACTATTTTAAATAGGGTGTAATCCATTACTTTACACCCAAATTTATTAGCCGCCGCAGAAAATCTCTACGGCGGCTAATTTTTTGGCCACAACTTCGTTTAGAAAGTAAATAACATCAGCATGTCACGCTCTACACGACCTATAGCTTATAGTTTATTCTTTGGATTTATTCTTAGTTTATCCGCCTGTGGACCCAATTATCATTTTTCTGAGTCCGTCGCTATCCCCGATGAGAACTGGACTTATGGCAACCCGATTGACTTCCAATTCCAAATTGAAGATACTTTACAGATCTATAATCTGATCCTGGATATCACTCACCATCAAGACTACTCTTATCAAAACCTATATACCCGTATTGGGACTTATTTTCCCTCTGGTCAAGATATAACTAATACTTTATCACTAGAATTGGCGGACAAAACGGGACGCTGGCAAGGAAAGTGTAGTGGAAAATACTGTACTGTCCAGATTCCAATTCAGGAAGGAGCCTACTTTAATGCCGCTGGAGACTATAAGATTCGCCTGGAGCAATTTATGAGAAAGGACCCCATTGCGGGGATAAAGGATATCAGTTTCCACATAGAAAAAACCGAGAATAGACGGGGAAATTGATCAGCTATTGCAGCCGAAAAGCTCAGCTGCAACAGCCAATCCAACAGTCAGGTAGGATTTCTAGTTTTCTTCTGTTCTGATGATCATGCGTACTCCTCCGCCACCTTGGGCGTTCATTTCACGCATTCTCTCTTCTTGTAGTTTTTGATATTTCTTTCTGCTTATTTTCTTCCCTTTTGTAGGGGCTACCAGTAAGGCAGTATCAATCTCTTGTATTTCCACCTTCTCTGCTGTCATGATCATCCGGCCTTCATCCATGGTCACTTCAAGAATTAAGCCTGGTAATTGGCCAAAAGTGGAAGGACCAGAAGGATAAGGAAGTGCAGCAGTAAACCATGCTTCGGTCTTACTATTTTCACTGTCTAGAATAGCCTTTTGACATTGATATCCAGCAATCTCCTTACTCTCTCCCGTCATTTTCCATTTTAGCTGTGAAGCACCAGAAATTAGGTATTGTTTACCCATCATATCTCTTTCTTCAATTTGATCTCCGCTTGCCAGGTCTGTAAAGATCGTACTACTAGGTCCTTCCATACGGATCACCATTTGGCCTCCGTCAGCAGAGGTCTCATTTACCTCTGTCACTTCTTCCTTAACGGAACGATACAAGGTCGCTTTGTCATTAAAAAGAAGTTCAAACTTCGATTCCTGGAACTCAGGAAGCATAGCTTTCATTTCTTCATTCCCCTCTCCTAAACCAAGGTGTAAGTTGACTTTCTGCGTATAAGCCACTTTTCCTGTCTTTTGCTGAGCAAATAAAAACATAGGAGCAGCAAGGAGTAGTATAATTGAAATTCTTCTCATGATGTGATTTTTATTTGCAAATCTAGTCTACCGCATAGACTACAAGGGTTAATCATCCTAGAATTAAGGTTAATTAAGGTTAAAAGACACGCAAATATCCTTGGCTTACACCTATTTTTGTACTCAATGACGATTAGAAACAAAAATCGAGGACTATTATTATTGATGGTATCCAGTGTGGTACTATTACTGGCTCTCCAATTCACCTGGCTGAAAGATGCTTATGAAAAGCAGGAAGAACTACTTTCCGAGCAGGCTGATATCTTGTTTGTTAAAACGGTCCGAAATTTACAAGATAACCTGGCCAATAAGATTTTCATTGCCACTATGGAAGCCTTGGATACGAATGAGAAGTTTCCGAATTTTTCTATGAGGCAAAGTTTCAAGGCCAGATCCTCTGGCATCATCGGTGCTCCCGAAGCCATGTTTCGGATAGACACAGCCAGTCTTTCTACCGTAGTTATTCGAACGGACGATAGCTTACAGGTTGACTGGGAGGGACTTCCTGAACATGAGCATCAAAAATCCATTGTTCGGGTAAAAACACCAAAGGATCGTGGGGAGAAAGTTCCAAGCATGATACGAGATGTTCTGCTCTCCTTTACAGTACAAGACACGTTTAGTCGAAACCTACTGCACATAGGTAGTGATTCTCTTTCGGTCGACTCCCTCACCTATCATTACCAGAACGAATTATCGGATTCAGAAATCAATGTGGGTTTTAAAATCAATAGAGTGAAATTCGAAGGGCAAGAAGAGGAAGCCCCTACGATTATTACTACATCAAAGATCGCAGCGGATTTTCCAGAAGAACGGTTGTATTTCGCTGAATTTCCTGCTACCCATTGGTATTTAATGCAAAAGATTATACCTGATATATTGTGGTCCTTATTGTTGACCTTTCTAACCATTCTATCCTTTGTATTGGTCTTCCAAAACATGAAGAAGCAGCAAAGACTTACGGCCTTAAAAAATGATCTGATCAGTAATATTACTCATGAACTCAAAACGCCGATTACCACAGTAGGCGTTGCCATTGAAGCACTAAGCAATTTTAACGCTTTAAAGGACCCCGAAAGGACTAAAGAATATCTTGAAATTTCTAAAAATGAGCTTAAGCGACTCTCCATTTTAGTGGATAAAGTGTTAAAAACGGCGCTTTTCGGAGAAGAGGAAATGAAACTTAAACTAGAAAAACTCGACTTGAAACAGTTGATTGGAGATATTCTAGCCTCAATGAAGCTGCAATTCGAAAAATTTGCCGCCCAAATAAAATTCAATGTAGAGGGCCATTCTTTCATCGTGCATGGAGATCGAATACACCTCACTAGCGTAATCTACAATCTCCTGGACAATGCCCTTAAGTATAGCACTCCCAGTCCTAATCCATCTATAGCCGTGAACCTGGAACTTCAAAGCGATAACCTTCGCTTACAGGTTATTGACAACGGGATGGGCATTCCAGCAGAATTCAAAGACAAGATTTTTGAGAAGTTTTTCCGGGTACCCACTGGAGATCAGCACGACATCAAAGGGCATGGTTTGGGTCTCAACTACGTCGCCAATGTTATTAGAAAACATGAGGGTGATATCGCGGTGGAAAGTGAGGTAGGAAAAGGAAGCACATTTACGATTAAACTACCAGCGGATCATGGAACAAGTTAAGATACTATATGTCGAAGACGAACCTTTCCTGGGTAAAATCGTCAAAGAAAGCCTGGAGAGTCGAAATTTTTTGGTGCAAATGGAGGAAAATGGAGGCACCGCGTTTCGCGCTTACCAGCAATTTCAGCCTGACATTTGTGTCTTGGATGTGATGCTTCCGGGGAAGGACGGCTTCACAATAGGGAAAGAAATAAGGGCCGTAGATAATAGCACGCCTATCATTTTTCTCACCGCTAGAAATCAAACGGAAGACGTTCTAAAGGGATTTAAACTAGGTGGAAATGACTACCTAAAGAAACCCTTTAGCATGGAAGAACTTATCGTGAGAATTCACAATCTTCTACAACTTTCACATGGACGCACGCCACAAATTCCTTTAGAAGATGGAATCCCCCTTGGAACCTATACTTTTTTCCCACATAAATACGAATTGCATCAAAGCGAACAAATACGACAACTTTCTCACCGGGAAACGGAACTCCTAAAAATCTTCAGCAACCACCAGAACATTCCGGTCCAGCGGAAAGACATCTTAAATAAGGTATGGGGAGATGATTCTTTTTTTAATTCTAGAAACCTCGATGTCTATATTAAAAAACTTAGAGATTATCTTAGTGCAGACAATAGCGTCCGTATTGTTACGTTAAAAGGAGTTGGGTATCACTTTGTTGTGGAATAAACATGTCGCTAAAAACAAACATGTACAGAGCTGAACTTCAAATAATTAAGCTTTTCCCTTATCTTTGTTGTGTGATATCTCATTTTAAGAATTTCCAAATCCCGGAAGCAATGACCTTAGTACGACTTAATCTCCTCATTGTCCTGGCATTGTGCATATGTACTAGCCTTGAGGCACAAGACAAAGTTTACAGTTTAGTGGAGGAAGCTCCCAGGTTCTTTAGCAAAAGCTGCGAAACGCAAGGAAATGCGCTAGACAAACAACACTGTAGCAAGTTCGCATTCAAAGACTACGTCAAAACCAATATGAAGTACCCTAAAGAAGCCCGCACCAAAGGGATTAGAGGTATAGTTCTCTTAGAGGTAGTAATTGAAAAAGACGGTACAGTAGTATTGTCGCGTGTATTGCGAGATATTGGGGGAGGATGCGCTGCTGAAGCCGCACGCTTGGTAAAAGCCATGCCCAAGTGGATCCCAGGGAAAAAGGGAGGCAAGATTGTTCGCGTCAAAACACCTCTTACCGTAAAATTTGACCAGAGTTAATTAGAAGGCCTAACTTGAAAGCCAGGAATTTACTATTTGAACAACCCCCGCTGGTTGTCGAGCCCAGTTAAAATGGTTTAATTTGGGGATGCCTGCTTCTTCGGGGCTCAAGTGATGATGATGCACTGGAGCCGCTACATGATATTTCTTATAGAGGTTCTCTATGGCCTGTTGAGGGGCGAAATTATCGCCCTGAATAGAAACCGCCAGTACAGGAATATTCAATTGTCCGAGGGCTGCTTCGTAGTCAAAATCTGTCCGACTAACAAGATACTTTCCTGTCCTTGCCTGTCGGCTCCAATCACGCATTACGCTTTTAGCTTCTGTTCCACCAAAACCTAGTTTTTTCCCAGGAAAGTAACCCAAAACTTGGCTAATCAAATTACTCATTTGCGTTCCGATCAAGGTTCCATAGCCGGCTAAGCCAGGCCAACCCCGATAGTATACGGAACAGGAAGCTATTAATATGATCCCTTTCACTTGCGTAGGTAAGTATCGACTCAGATAAAGGCCCCCAAGTTGTCCACCTAGGCTATGTCCTAGTAAATAGATGGGGTGTTGTGAAAACTGTTTAATAACCGTTTCCACGATGCCTTTGTAATCGATCTCAACAATCTCTTTATATCCAAAATCCTGGGTGGGTGGGCGTACGGAGGAGTGGCCAATTCCCCGATAATCTGTCGTAAAGGCCACATTACCTTGTGCAGCTAATTCTTCTGCTAATATTTGATAATAAGATCCTGCTACGCCCATTGCCGAAAGGCAAATAAAGACAGGTGTTTGCGTATTGTGAGTGGTCCCGAATTGCGTGACCTTAGTGCTTGTTCCGTCTTCTAGCGTAATTTCAATTAGCTTTCCTTCCATCACCTAGACGAGATCATCCTCATGCCAATTGTCACGCTTTACCTTACGTACTTGCTTAAGATCTAGCTTTTCCTCTTTTACTTCACCTTCATTCTTCCGCAATCGATGAAGTTCCTTTTCCATTTCTTGCTCCTCCCATTTTTGGGTAAGAATATCAGTACCGGGAAGGCCAAATACAGAAAAGTAGTGAATGAGCAAACCTACTCCCCAAGGCAACAGGGGAAAAAAGAACCACCATTCATTGGGTTCCCAAGGGTCACGTGTAAGTACATTCATTGCAAAGAAGAAAATACCTACAGATATGAACACGGTAAGATGAGTATAGAAGCCTTTTTTCTCTTGAACCCTTTTCCGGGCCTGCTCATAAATGGGATCTTTCATGAGAGCAAAATTTAGGGGTTATCGTAATCGAAACCAGTTGTTCAAATTTCTTCCCTGACTGACTGTTTTTCTGGCTAGTGTTTTAGATAGAAGATTTATAATCAAAAAACAAGGCTTTTAGCTAAAACGCTGACTTAAAAACGCGAATATGATCAGAGAACCTTCAAATTTATGTCTTTTTAAGAGTAAAACGATAGCTTCTCCTAAAAATTTGACCGTTACCTAACTTTACTAAATATTAGTATGAAGACTCAATTAAGCTAGAAAATTTGACTGAGATTTTTCATCCGATGCTCAGTTGAAAAACCCTTGGTGACCTGTGGCTATCTTGCCTGGCAACCACACAGGGTCACGGTTTTTACGCTTCACGTAGATTAAAACCTCGCTAAGTCAAATACTTTAGTTTAATTGCCCCTCCTGCCTACTATAAAAAACAGGGCACAATTGATTTGGTTGTCAATTCCCAGCTGAACTTTGGCAGCTTTGCCAACAAGTTGCTATGAGTTCCTTAACTTATGGCCCAAATCAGGAAACCTATCTTATGTTAGAAGCTTTTTTTGATCCAAAACGGATTGAAGCCGGCTGCGATGAAGCAGGAAGGGGATGCCTGGCTGGCCCCGTATTTGCGGCAGCCGTTATTCTTCCAAAAGATTTTGAGCATAAACTGCTCAACGATTCTAAGCAACTATCTGAAAGACACCGTTATGAAGCCAGAGTTGTAGTAGAAGAAAATGCCATAGCTTGGGCTGTTGCTCAAGTTGATCCGCTAGAGATCGACGAAATTAATATCCTCAATGCTTCTTTTCTCGCCATGCATCGTGCTATTGAACAATTAAAGGTAAACCCTGAACTTCTGTTGATAGATGGGAATCGCTTTAAACCATACAAGGAGATCCCTTTTGAATGTATCATTAAAGGGGATGGCAAGTATCGGTCTATAGCTGCTGCCTCCATTCTTGCTAAGACATACAGAGATGACTATATGGTCCGAATTGCGAAAGAGTTTCCGCATTATGATTGGCCTAAAAACAAAGGGTACCCCACAAAACACCACCGGGCTGCTATTCAGGAACATGGCCCTTGCTTGCATCATCGCCGCTCTTTTCGGCTATTGCCTGAGGTAGTACAGGGTAAGTTATTTTGAGCTAAGGAAGGAGTCTACAGCGGTTCAACTAGACATAAATGTAGCCTTGGCAAGAACAAGTACTCGTCCATACCAAGGCTTAAGCGTTTAGGGTAACGTTTGTCTATTGTTTCTTTAACAACCTAGTCGTAAGGGTCTGACGGTTTTCGTTTATCATTCTCAAAAGATAAGTTCCTTTAGGCAAGTGTTGAATATCCAACCAGTCTCCACTTGTTAGTTGGGATCGGTGCACATTCTTCCCCGTCATGGAGAACACTTCCACTTGCTGCAAGCCAGGTGCATTGGCTATCCGGTACCTACCTGCTGCTGGGTTTGGATAAACTTCTACCGCAGCTCCTGCTAAATCTCGAGTACTGTTCGGACTAGCATTGAAATAATAGGTTCCTTTTACAAAGACGTTTTCATCATTCTTATCCGTAACAGTTACTTCAACAATGGCCATTCCCTCATTATTTTCAGGGTAGATGTACACATTCATGGTATTTTCCTCCCCCGATGCCAAGTTAAATTCTGCCGTTTCTGTTGTAGTCAGGTAACAGGTGTTTTTATCACAAACAGCAGTTGTCCAGCCATCTGATAACATGAGGATTTTGCGTGTCCAGACGAGATCTTTCGCCTCATCAAACTCATTCTTAATGATACCTGAAGCAATAACTTCGCTTTTCGTAATATCTACATCTTCAACAATCGCCGGATTAGGCGTAATGGTCAACTGAGCTGATAGGACAAAAGGGAACAGCAATAGGGATGCAATAGTAAATAGTAAATCTTTTTTCATAGTCTTGTCAACTTTGTTTTTTTTTGAAGTTGTTCAATTAAGTGCTTTTTGATCAGAGAAGCTGTCGTATGACAAGCATTTGAGCTACAAATGTAGTTGATTTTCAGCTTCTCCACTTTAATACTTATTTAATACTAGATTCACCTATAAAGTGTTACTTTGAAGCACTCATTAATACCCGCTGCCTCATGAAAAAATCTCTTTGGGTCCTTACCCTATTCACATACACTATCATTTTGTCCAGTCAAGATCAGTTAATCCACCACAACAGAAGCTTGGATTTTAGAAATCCGCCTTCCTTCAATCCCAACTGGGCGCCCTTTTTTCACGGGGTAGCTTCTGGCGATCCACTGGCAGATCGAGTGATACTTTGGACTCGTCTCACCCCAGAAAGTATGGGAGAAGAACCCTATGAAGTCAATTGGCAAATAGCGACTGACCCCCAATTGAACAATGTAGTACAATCAGGGCTTACCCAAACAGACGCCAATAGAGATTATACCGTAAAAGTTGATGCTGGGGGGCTGTCTCCAGGTACGGTCTATTACTATGGATTTACTTACAACGGGAAACACTCATTAACGGGAAGAACGCAAACTAGTCCAGGTAGCGACAATGTAGAACAATTGCGATTTGGAGTCGTTTCCTGTAGCAATTATCAAGCTGGTTATTTCAACGCCTATCGACACCTGGCTCAACGCAATGATTTGGATGCCATTATACATCTTGGTGATTATATTTATGAATATGCCGATGGGTTTTATGGTAATGATGGGATTATGGAAGAACGCCCACTAGACCCAACACAAGAAATTTTAACACTGGAAGAATATCGTACTCGCTACTCTACCTATCGGCTGGACACCAACCTTATCCGAGCTCATCAACAATCGGCATTTATTACGGTTTGGGATGATCACGAAACTGCGAATGACTCTTATAAAGATGGGGCTCAAAACCACACAGAAGGACAAGAAGGAAGTTGGGAGGATCGAAAAGCTGCCGCTAAAAAAGCTTATTTCGAGTGGATGCCGATCCGAGATAGAGAAGATCAAAGTGTATATCGAAAAATCCAATATGGTGACCTGGTAGATTTAATTTTATTAGATACACGCCTGGAAGGTCGGCAACAACAGTTGGACGATGTCACTTCAGATGCCATAAACGATCAAAATCGAACCATCTTAGGCGCTACCCAAAAGCAATGGTTCCTGGATCAACTGTCCAACTCCACAGCCAAATGGAAAGTTATCGGCCAACAAGTCGTTTTTTCGGAGTTCAATGTTGGTTGGACAAGTTTAGCCAATAGTTCAGCTGGAGGATACTATGCCCTGGAAAGTTTCTTTCTGGATATTTGGGACGGCTACCCGACCGAGCGTACTCAAATACTCGATCATATCCGTAGCAGTCAGATTGATAACGTAGTCATTCTCACAGGAGACTTTCATTCCTCCTTTGCCTTCGATGTGGCCGACCACCCTATTGATGTCACCCTACAAGATGACCCAACTTTTGGTATGGTCCCTTTTCACTCTCCTAATGACAACTATGATCAAGACACCGGAGAAGGAGCAGTTGCCGTTGAATTCGCCACCCCTAGCGTTACCTCAGCCAACTTTGATGAAAATGCAGGGATAACCTTGGCCACTATCTTACAGGCTCAAATGAATAAAGTGGTTCAGCCTAATGCAGATTTAAACATTGGTAATCCAAATCCACATATGAAATATGTAGACCTAATCAAACATGGTTATTTCATATTGGATCTTAATGGAGAAAAAGCGCAAGCAGATTGGTTCCATACCGACATACTCAACCCAATTGCTAGTGAGGCTTTTTCCTCTTCCTGGTACACCAATGACCAAGACAACCACCTTACCGCTGCCAATGAACCAAGTACGCCTAAAGCGGAGCAAAGTACTCCCGCCCCACCTAATCCTCCTGGCATCGTCAATTCAGTGGATGAAGGAGTGATTGGTCAGAAATTCGCGCTACTAAGTTTATACCCTAATCCCGCAAATGAATTTAGTTACTTACACTATTCTCTCTCCGGTAAGGCACAGGTAAAAATTCAGCTGTTAAACACAGCTGGGCAGCAAATTCGGACCCTGCAGCAGACTAAATTAGAAAAGGGTATCTATTCTCTAAAGGTCAATGCCCAAGATTTGGCAAAAGGACTATATATTCTGCAAATACAAGTGGACAGTGCTATACTCAATGTAAAATTACTCAAGCAGTAAGTTTATTTAATTCGTCGAAACATCTGATTACCTCCAGCATCATTATACCCGCCGTTGATTTCTAAGCTTTCGGCGGTACAAAGTAGTATGCCAGTTTCGATGATAGGTTTTAGTTCATTATCCGTCTTCGGAACGAAAAGTTGTAAGTCACCTTGCAATTTGACCTCATATTGGTACGACTTTATCAGCTTTTTATCATGATAAACCTTCATCTGACCATTTGCCAAAAGCTCAATTTCCATCTCTAGCCCTACATCTTTCGGAGTGGTCAAACTTTCCCCTCCCCTCCTGACATAGTGGGTTTTCTCCCATTGCCACCGACCATGCCATAACTCAGTGCCTTTCCCTATACCATTTTTTGCAGGAGAACATTGAAGACAAGAAAAACTTAGCAAGAGGAGAACAGGGCATAAAAGTTTATACATAGTAATTGAATTTATCTTTGAGCAAGATAAAGACCTTCTGCGACAGTTTTTTATGGGTATCGACTTAGGAAAGAGATTCGAGGCCACAGGAAGCGAAGATTTTGACTGAAAGGGTGGCACATAAATTATCAGAGAAACTAAAAAGGAGGCTTGATCTCCAAGCCTCCGGTAAACAACTAATTACTCATTATTAATTCCTATCTGGTAGTCGCTAAATATTACTTCGACCATAACTTACTTTCATCTCCTACCGATGCTCTTGAATAAAGATGCCGCCTTGGTTTCCAAAAGCACTTAAGTTATAGGTCAAGCTAACCATAAAATAGCGACCAATAGATTCGATGCGTTCGTCTAGCAAAAAGTTTTGTTCCGCTCTACGATTTATGCCAATATTTTGATTGAGTGCATCAAATACGGTGAATTTCAATTCCAACTGCTTCGTCTCCATGAAGAATTTTTTCAAAGAAAGGTTCCAGAGTGCAATGTCTTGATTGAAAGCCTCTCCCCTATCTCGATAAAGATCATAATCTAAGGTGCTGTTAAAATTGAAGCCAGCAGGTAACGGGATCGTCAGATCTGCATAGTATGATTGATTGACAAAGGATTGGTTAAAGCCCTTGTTGATATCGTATTTGGTTTCGTTGAATCCAATTCGAGTACCAACTGCCAGATCAAACTTTTCCTTGAAGCGGTTTTCCAAGCGTAAGCCTGGGCGAACTCTGTATTGTTGAGTTTTATTCAATACATCTCCAACCAAATTGTACCCTTGTGCAAAAGTCAAATCAGTACTGAAATTCATACGAAGTTGTAGCGCACGTACAGGAGAACTATAAGAGAAGTTTCCACGGTAGCGCTGGCTTTCTCGTAGATTGATGGGCTTAATCGTACGTACCAGCCGATCATCAAAGCTGACGGAATTGGTGATTACTTGATCGGTATACGTAACATTTAGGAAAGCAAAAAAGCTAGATAATGTAATCTGATCGTAGGTGTTATAGCTGAGTCGTAGATTATGAGAATACTCAGGTCTCAAATTCGGATTGCCCTCATAAATATTGAGTGGATCAGAGTTGTTGATTGTCGGTTGTAATTGTTGAATATCGGGTTCTCTTACAAAAGCGTCATAATCAAAACTCAATCGATTAGCCATTGACATCATATAGCTCCAACGCAAATTGGGTACTATATTCAGGTAAGACTGGCGAATCTCTACATTCTGGGGAGATAGATCCCCTCTTAGTATTGATTCCTGTAGACTCAAGCCAGTTGAAAAGTTGAATTTCTTTCGGTTCAACCTAAAATTAAAGCCCCCTCTATGATAGATGTATGCATTATCATACTTAAAGCTCAAGAGGTCATTAAAAGCACGGCTTTCCATTCCTGGACCAAAGAGATCATAAACCTGTCTATCTGTATCCTCATTGTAATTGGAAAAGGAATAATTGGCCTCCAGAAATTCTCGCTTACCTACAGGTTCCGTAAAAGAGGTATTGATACCGTAGCTAAACCGTTGATTGTCCTGCTTATTCTCCTGATTTAGTGTATCTGATATAGCCGAAGCAGGGTTAGATAATCCAAAACGATTTAAGGAATTAACTTCTCCATCACTGACTCTATCGGTCACGCCATAGGTTAACCCAAGGGATAAGGTACGGCCTGGTTTGCCCAGTTTTCGGCGGTAATCGAAATTACCATTTAGCAGTGTATTTTGCCCATCAGAGAAGTAAGTACTCTTTGCTGTATTTTCCAAAATCCCGTCTCCTAAGCTAGTTTCAGAATCCTGACTTCGGCGATAATCTGTTTGATTAAACGATAGGTTGGTTCGGAAACGGATCTCTTGCAAAGAATCAGGCCGGTATCTTAGGTTAACGTTCAACCGATGATTAGTACGTTCCGTTTCCTGCAAACTTTGTCCTTCATTAATTAGCGTGCGATCAGCCAAGTAGTTCTCACTTCGGGTTGTTTTCCGAATATCTTGGTTAAGTTGGCTAAAGAAATAACTCCCGCCAACTTCCAGTTTCTTACTGAACTCATTGTTAAAGTTCAAACCTCCAGCATAGGTAGTAAATAGGCCATTATTATTCCCCTGATCGATGGGAATTGCCATATCATCGCTATTGAGCTGTATCCGAACAGAACCACCACCACCAGACATCATCCGTTGCATCCCCCCACTAAAATTGAAGTAATCGTTCATGGAGAAGCCTTGTTCATTGATATTGTTAATGGTTCCTATCAAGGAGATTTGACGATTAGGTGAAAATCGATTAATATTTGTCTTTCCGTAAAACCGCTCATCCGTTCCTGCACCACCGGTAATTCTACCAAAGGCGCCATTCTTTTTATCTTCTTTCAACTCCAGATTAATGGTTTTTTGTCGTTGGCCATCATCAATTCCAGAGAACTCCGAACGGTCTGATTTTTTATTAAAAACCTGCACCTTATCGATGGCATCAGCTGGGAGGTTTTTCGTAGCTACCTTGGGATCTGTACCAAAAAACTCTTTTCCATCTACCAACACCTGCTGCACTTGTTCACCTTGTGCACGAATAGTCCCGTCCCTTTCTACCTCAACGCCCGGAAGGCGCTTCAGCAAATCCTCTACTACGGCATTGGGTTGGGTTTTGAAAGCATCAGCATTGTACTCTATCGTATCACCGTTGATGACCACGGGCACTCGATCGCCCTTCACAAGTACCTCTTTCAAAATTTCACTTTCTTCTTCAAGAATAATATTCCCCAAATTGTCATCTTTCGTGACTTTCAGGCTTTGGGTATGGGTTTCAAAACCGATATAGCTAATGGTAAGAATATAGTTGTCTTTTTTCAATCGACCGATCAAAAAGCCTCCGTCTGCTTGTGTAGTAGAAAAGCCAGCCAAAACAGAATCCTTGGCGTGCATCAGGGTTACCGTTGCTCCTACTAAAGGAGTAGCAGTGGAATCTACAACTGTTCCGCTAAGCTTCAGCTTGCCTGACTGAGCCATAATACTTCCGAGAAAAAAAAGAAGGAGAGATAGGGTCAGTAAAATTTTCTTCATGGTGCTTTCAATATTTTGCTCGGGTACAAAAGTAGGTCCCGCACAAAAGGAAAGCAGTTAATTACCCTTGATATTAGGTTAATTTAGGTTAATAGCCGAGCTTCCGAAGCCTTGTCAGGTCACTTCGGAAGCTTGGCTAGCTGTTAATATCGCCAACTCTTTAGGTCTGCACCGACTGGGGCACGGTTAGCTACCTCTTTAGCCCATTTCTGAATAAACATCCGATGATAGCGTAATCGTGAAATATGATTGGGTTGGCTGTGGTCTCCATTCCAACAGTGTTCTGCTCTATCCCCATAGTCTACCTCTCCGTCGTAATAGGGCGTTGTAGTAGACTCCAGGAATTCCTCCATCAAATACACTGCATTATTGAGATAATAATTATCCATATCACCACAATAGATTTTTACTTTCCCTTTCAATTTCGGTCCAAGTGTAGCCCAATCTCGCTTCATGATGTAGGCTAGGTCATAGTTTTCTTTCCAATAATTGGCCACCTCTTTGTCGATTACTCCTGTCTCTTTATCCCATATTCGCTTCGGATAACCATCGTCTCCCACTGGGCTATAAACTGCCTCCCATATATCAAACTGTTGGCCTGAACGGCTTTTTGAACCTAGTGCTAGCTCCTTGAGATTCATATCCATGGCCGAGGCATCGACAAAACCTAGATAGTCCCTATGACCAGGCCGTAATCGCTCTTTGAAGTCACTTTCAAGGTAATAGGCGTTCTCATCCTCATACAAATTCACCAAGCAGTAAGCGCGGAAATCAATAGGATCAGGACAGGCCGCATAGCAACCATTGTATTCATCAGGATACATTACCTGCACAGCTAAAGCTTCCCATCCGCCTGTCGACCCGCCATAGGTAAAGCGCGCCCAACCTTCGCCAATTCCCCTGAATTGTTCTTCAATGTGAGGAATTAATTCATAGGTAATCGCATCTCCATAGGGTCCCAGGTTCTCAGAGTTAACTGCGTAGGAGTCATCATAGAATGGGTTAGCATGTTGGATCACAATGGCAATCATTCGAGGAAAATTCGGGCCAGTCCACATCTTATAGAAATCATAGGCCTCTTGCTGTACCACACGATTATAACAATCTACACCAAATCGAGCACTGTATACGCAAGGTTGAGTCGTATCGGGTGGCGTAGTTCGGAAGCCATTAAAGTCTGAAGGAAAATGCCCATGCATGATGGCTAGTGGGTATTTTGCCTCAGGATGATCCTCCCATCCTTCCGGCAATAACACGTGTGCTCCCAGATGCATATCCCTTCCCCAGAAATCGCTGAGTAGCTTGCTCTTGATCTTAATGTGCTTGATATATTCGGTATCTTCTGGTCCTTCAATAGGTGCTATTTCCTCTGTCAACTCCGCCATTAGTCCTTTGCTTGAAGCAGGGTCAAAATTGATTTTGGTCGGAACACTATATAGATTCCCAGGTGCTCTATTCCATTGCTGTCCTTCTCCTCGATCCATCGGCATTTTCACCGTATGGCCATCTCCTCTCACAAAGGTTTCATATTTATGCAGTAGAGCCTGCACATTATACTCTCCTTTTGGTACATCCTTGAGCTGCTTGATGGGATAGCCATAAGCTGTTTTATCTACCGAAATGGTCTGACCTGGCGCCCAACCTTCCACATCTAAACCAAATACTAGTTGCGTCTTTAGCCCGTCCGATATTTGAAAGCGAGGTTCGTTTTCATCATTCGTAGATAATAAAAGAAGTAGACGACCATCAAAAGTGGTATCACCTAAATTTTCGGGTAGAGTGATGCTGAAGGAAGGGTTGTTGTCTTCCGCAGGAAAACAACCAGTCAACAGACTCATTGCTAGCAAAGCAGCAACAGGTAGGATAAACGAGAATCTCATGCGTTTTAGGTCATTTGTTTGTCCTAAGATATAGATAAGTACTTGAAGTTAAATAACGATCATTTTTGATTGAGGTTATTTTGGAGCTTAGACAAGGCATTTTTTTAAGACATAGCACCGCTACGGCTTAAAAAAATAACGCTGCATAAGTCGAAAAGAAGCCGCCATAAAGTGTATCGATTATTTGGGTTCACGTACTTGACTTAGCAAATTCGATAAAATGCACGATCAGCAAACAGTACTAGAAATCGCAAAAACAAAGGGACCTAGACAGTATATACGCTTATTTTCTTCTACGATCTTCACCCCGTTCAAAAGAGCTAATTTTTCCGCTTTCATCACGAATGATCTTAATACCATGAGCATTACCAATACTTCTCTTAATCAGTTGATGCCCCTTAGTTGTTAATGACTCAAATAACTCCTCAGGTAAATGTCTATCCACCAAAATAGCATTGGGCTCTACAAAAGATATCTTCGGCTGATCAATCGCTTCTTGCATACTCATCTCGAAATCGATCAAGTTAAAGATGATTTGTGGAACATTCTGGGTAATGGTATGTCCACCAGGAGATCCCAGAGCCGCCCATGGTTTTCCGTCTTTCAGAATGATAATCGGACAATCCCCCGAAAGTTTATGTCGACCAGGAAAAGCATCCATAGGGTTGCCTTTAGGCTCGAAAGTAGAATAAGCCATAGAATTGTTTAACCAAACCCCGGTTCCTTCAACCATGATTCGGCTACCAAAGACATTACCCAAAGTCTGTGTAGCACTTACGATGTTGCCCCACTGGTCCGCCACAACAAAATGCGTAGTATTTTTACTTTCTGGGGTAAAAGGAAGTTCAAAAGTCGAAGCCTTCTCCGAATCAAGCGATGCCGCCATTTGCTGCATGACAGCAGGTGAAAATAAACTATCCAGTGGCGCAGCGGTCATATCCGGGTCAAAAGAATGGGCCAGCCGAGCCTTGTAGGATTCCTTGGTCATTTCAGCAAATAAATGGAGGTATTCTGTTGAGTTGTGTTTTAGGCTACCGGCAGGCCATTGTTGCATAAGTCCCAAGTTGACAAAAGCAGCAAAGGAGTTTGCTGGCAAAGCAGCCGTGAAGACTTGATACCCGCGGTAATTCATTTCAAGAGGTTCCCACCATTCTGCTTCATTATTTTTCAGGTCCTCCAACGATAGAAAGCTCCCCATTTCTTGCATCTTCTTATCCATAACTTGGGCCAACTCCCCTTGATAAAAAGGTGCAGTACCTTCTGAAGCTATCAAGCGAAAAGTTTTAGCCAAGTCTGCTTGAATCAATTGATCTCCTTCCTTAAGTGCTTGTCCATCCTTCCCATAGAAGGATTTGGTATAAGTAGATAAATCATTAAAAGCAAGGGCTATCATCCTTTCGGTAAATGGATCGACTACAAAGCCTTCTTCCGCATGCTGTATCGCATGCTCAAATAAACCCTCCCACGCCAACTTGCCATACAGCTCATGCATAGATTTCCATGCATTCAAGTTGCCGGGTGTAGAAATGGATTTGGCACCTACACGGTTCTGTTTGAAATCAGGAGTAGGCTCACGCATCAGGTCCGTATTAGTACTGGCAGGAAATCGCCCACTCGCATTAAGGAACCGAATTTGTTTACTTTTAGCCTCATAAGTCAAAATAGTCCCATACCCCCCTAGGCCTGACATCATAGGTTCCACCACGTTCAGTACTGCAGCTACTGCAATTGCTGCATCAAATGCATTACCTCCTGCTGCTAGAATATCCCGACCTGCTTGAGTAGCCAATGGATGAGCGGAGGCAACTTCCCCAGATAGCGTAACGTTTTGCGGCTCTTTTGAGGGCAGTGTGCAAGAAGAAATAAGCAAAAGCAGAATGAACAACTTCTTCATAGATCAGTAATGTATTTTACGATAGAAACACTCAAAATGAAGATACCTAAAAAACGGGAAACCGAAGTTCTCTCATTTTTTTGCGGGGAATTAGCAATTCTACTTTCATGAAGAGTGTTCCTACCCAAGTGATAGAATGAACCACACTACAACCAATACCCCACATGAAAGGTCCCAAACCAGCTGATTGGAGAGATGTTGTAGACAGCATTTTCCAATTCATTACTACCGGAAACTTGGTCGCTGTAACCTAAGCCGCCCCAAAATTTGAGATAAAATTTACTGCGAGGAATCGACCACGCATATCCTCCATATGTCATTAAAAGCAGGTTTCGATAGGAGCTACGCCCAGGGGCCTCGCTATTTTCCAATCGATGCTCTTGAAGACCAGCTTGGACTCCGGTAAACCAGCCATTATTGACTTCCTGAAAGTGGTATTCTGCAAAAGCACTGTGCCCTTGATTAAGTCTGACATCCCAACCTCGATTCCTATTCTTTTGGTTGAAATTGACCATAAAATCAGGGAGGTCCAATGCATAGGTCCCTAGTCCCAGGAAGAGGTGCGAGCTTCCTTTGGGTTGTAATCGTAGGTGAAAACTATAGCCATTAAACAAGAAAGTAAGCGGGTCTACCTCGATTGAAACTTTATTCGAAACAGGATGAGTGTCCTGAGCTTTGGCGCTTGGAGTCAGAAGTAGTACAAAAGCAAGCAACCGTACGCCAATCATTAATTTTTTCATATTATATGTTTTTAGCTAAATAAGCTAAATATTAAGTATATATAGTTATAGGCAAAAAAATTTACTTTCCCATCTCCTCCAGAATTTCGGCAATTGTTTTTTCTCCTAATACTTGTTTCATTTGATGTTCTGCTTGTTGAAAAATACCCTTAATTGATTCCTGTGCATTATCAGGACGTTTCCCCTCTGCCATAATACTGAAGGTGGTTTGAAATAATGGCTTTCCTCGTTCTATCGCATCTAGGATATCTAAAATAGTAATCTCAGATGGGGACTTACTTAATCGTATTCCTCCTTGCTTTCCTTCCTTAGTCTGGATAATACCTGCCATACTGAGACTTTGCAAGATCTTCACCAGAGTGGGTTTGGGCATATCCATGACTTCCGCAATAGCTTTTGTCGACAAAAACTCATATTGACCTTGCCGGATCTTGTCGGAAATAAAGATCACTACTAATACTGCCTTGGAAAATGATAAAGAATAGCTCATTCTAAATATTCACAATATATAGTATATACATTTAAAGCTCCCAGATGGTTGATGCAGTAACCTACTTTTTTAGGATTGTTGCTTTTCTATCTCCTTATTGAGTAGTTGAATAACAGCTTCTAAACCTTGAGCAGAACTATTTGACAATCTTACACCAAAGGTTCTTATCCCGATTAGTAACTGCAGAATATTTCGATACTCAGGATCTTTCTTTAAACTTTCATAGTCGTTTGCCCTCACTTTAGCGGGAAGGGCATTGTACATCTCAAAATGTTTGGAGAAATAGGGCAAAACTACTGCTGTACTATTCCCGCTTTCGAATTTCTCCAAGCCATCTGTGATTCGAAAGATCACTTTTTCGTAAACAGCTATGATGTTTCTTTTGATCGTATCATTACTAATGAGCTCTACTCCACGTGTTTTGAGTGTTTCGTAGGGGGCAAAATCAAAAAGTGGGGTATACCAACCAAAGATAGCCGCCATCTTCGCCTCTAATGAGTCATGATAGGGTAGGTCTTCTTCCATATGGCTCACCAAATGCTTGAAATGCTCAATTTGAGCCTGATGCGCACCTGCCAAAGTCTTCATTTCTGTCATATTCGTTTCAATGCTGCCTCGAATCTCCTTCAACGTTTGAAGTTCTAGCTGCTTTTGCTGTTTTATTTCATTCCAATTATTGATTTGAACGGCAATCATGATACCAATTACCAATAACGCAATTTCGCCAATAGCATATAGAATATATTTAGTAACTCGATTCCCACCAATTTGATCCATTCTTGTCTTCCTGAAAAACTTTGACATGATATTTGGGTATGGTCAGAGAAAGCAGTTCTGCGCTCGAATGTCTATTGTCGATAGAAAAAGATGGGATGGCATTCTCCAGCTTCAAACACGTTCCGGCCGTGTGGTAATTCCATAAAGGCATCTGCATCCACAAGATTGGCTAAATCACCAGAACCATGCCCTTCAACAGGAGTCGCTAAAACACGCCCTTCTTGATCATAACTAATGGCTACCTGACAGAGATAGGTAAGGTCCGGCTTGAAAGTAACCGCCTTTTGCAAGCGGGCTGTTGGTACTTTGAGAGGGTCTAAGCCTAGGCAGTTTCGCAGCCATGGAAAGAAGTAGCGCTGTGTACACATAAAGGAGGAAACCGGATTCCCGGGCAAAGCAAACACCAGGCTTCCATTGGGCGCTTCTCCAAACCAAAATGGTTTCCCCGGACGCTGTTTGATTTTATGAAATAGCTTTTTCACGCCCAACGCTTCAAGTGCAGCGGGGATAAAATCAAATTTTCCTTTCGATACCCCTCCACTCAACATGAGTATATCATATTCATCCAGTAAACGACTCACTTCTCTTTCGATGACAGCTTGATCATCAACCAAGTGATAGGCATCTGCTTCAATATGATAGGGTTTTAGCGATGCTCGCAATCGGTAGACATTTGAGCGGCGAATTTGATGTGCCAATGGCTGTTCGAAAACATCTACCAGTTCATCTCCTGTTGAGATGATAGCTGTTTTTGGTAATTTGGCTACCCTCAAAGTGGGTTTCCCTATCGTCGCTGCTACTCCAACTTCTCCAGGGGAAATCAATTGTCCTTTTCGTACAATGGTACTTCCTAGTTCACGATCCGTCCCTTTCCGATGAACATTTTGACTAGATTTAATCGCTTCCGTCATTATGGTAGCTATTCCGTTCTGAATATCCAGGTCCTCGTAGCGAATGACAATATCTGCCCCCTTAGGTATTACTGCCCCCGTCATGATCTCCACACAATTTTTCACTTCTTTTAACTCGTCCTCCGGATCTCCTGCCGCAATCACTTTTTCAACGGGAAACTGACGTTGTCCTTGCGCATAGGTAGCATACTTTATCGCAATGCCGTCCATGGTTACTCGATCATAAGGAGGAAAGTCTCGGTCTGCTACCAAATCTTCCATCAATATTCGGCCAATTGCATCAACTAACGGCACCTCTTCCACACCATAATCAATTTTATGTTGCAGAATGATCTCGGTCGCTTCTTTTACACTTATCATCAAAAACTTTTTTCCGGTGAAGATTTAAGAATGGGGTACAAACAAAAACACAACTATACATTATCTTTTTTAATCACACTACATTAGCAAAAGCCTTCCCCATGAAAACAGGGACAAGCGATGTAGTTGGGCAGCGATTCTCAACTTTTGCTGTCTTATTTGACATAAGAATACTTTACCTACTTGTCCAATTTATTTATCTCCTTAGCCTCCAATGGTGGACATAGATTCCGTGACAGGTCGATCAAAACCTCGACGTTTTTCTGCCTCAAACCCATCTTTGGCTCGACTACCAAGGGCGGATAGGAAGGCTCCTCTTAACTCTTCATCGGTAGCTCCATTTCGAATAAAGTCTTTGATATTAAATACGCCACTATCGTATAGACAGGTTTTCAACATTCCTTGTGGAGTCAAGCGAATCCGGTTGCAGGAGCCACAAAAAGATCTACTAAAGGCCGCAATCACACCAATAGAACCTTTATAACCAGGTACCTTATAGTTGGCTGAAGTGGAGTGCTTCGGGTCAGGGATTTTTTCCAGATCGGGATATTGTTCCTGTAGATAGGATACGATCTTGCGTGAATTCCATTTTAGCACTGGATAGTGACTTCCTTCCCCATTGAATGGCATCTCTTCGATGAACCGTACATTAACGGGATATTTCTTCGTAAGTTCAGCCATGGGAATGAGATCGTCGATATTCTTCCCTTCCATGACTACCGCATTAATCTTAGTGGTAATACCACTCTCAACCAGTTCTTCAAAAGTTTGCCATACGGTATCGAAGTAATCCCTGCGGGTAATTTGGAAAAATCGTTCTTTATCCAAGGTGTCCATACTTAAATTGATGGACTTGAAACCGACTCGTTCAAGGTCAGGAACCATACCTGTAGTAAGCGTGCCATTGGTCGTCAAATGCATCTGCTCAATTCCTTCTATATCACTTAATCGTTGCATAAACTCCAGCATCCCTTTGCGAACAAAGGGCTCTCCTCCCGTAATCCGCAACTTAGAGATTCCCATTCCCGCCAATAGGCCAATAATGCGCTCCATTTCCTCATAAGAAAGTAACTCTTTTCTAGGGATATAATCGATCCCTTCCTCTGGCATGCAGTAAAAACATCGAAGATTGCAACGATCTGTTACTGCTAGTCGCACATAATTGATAATTCTACCGTGGTTATCGTATAACATGGAGTGTGTTCCTTTAATCCAGCCAAAATAATCAATATTGGCTGACTTTATAATTCTACCTACAAGAAAATAGTTCTTCTAAAGGAATAAGAAAAAGCAGCAGATTGTTTTGTCAAAAATCACTTCTCTGGTTTTTTAAGTCGGAACTTTCTCAACAAAAGTTAGGTTATGAACCTTTCTACCTTAATTTAATCCACTTCCTGATGAAGAATTATCTCTCCAAAATAGTCGATGTGATTATAGATCGGCCACTTGGCTCCTCTCACCCTGAACATGGCTTTATATACCCCTTGAATTACGGCTATATCCCTAATACTATGGCAGAAGACAATGAGCCGATTGATGCTTATATTTTAGGAGTTTATGAACCGCTAAAACAGTTCAAAGGAAAGGTAATTGCCTGGGTAGATCGATTGAATGACAATGAGGGCAAACTCATAATAGCTCCAACAGAAAGTAGCAACTTTACGGAAGGGCAAGTGAAAGCCTTGATTCACTTTCAGGAACGTTTTTTTCATACAGAAATAGTTATGGCAGAGGGGCAGACTGCTAGTCATACGATCCGGCCTATAGTTCTTGCACTTATCCGCCGAGGAAATGAGGTATTGGTAGAGTCTTATCGCGACCCACTCAAAGGAGAATATTTCTATCGTTTTCTCGGAGGAGGTATTGAGTTTTATGAAAGGGCTGCTGAAGCAATTCAGCGAGAATTATTGGAGGAAATCGGAGCGAAGGAAGTAAAGGTGCATCAACACATTTTGACCCTTGAGAACCTGTTTACTTTTAAGGGTAAAAAAGAACATGAGATTGTTTATTGTTATGAAGTGGAAATAGATGCTCATTTTTATGATAAGACCACTTTCCAAAAAGAAGAAGGGCTTGACCTCAGTCAAGCCAGCTGGATGGATAAAAATGTATTTCTTCAAGAAGAAGCGATACTTTACCCGCCAGAGGTTCTCTCCTTCTTGTAATGCTTAGGAATGAGGGATAAATAAACTGCACAAGTAGGCGAAATATTTTTTTCGCCGGACAAGGCTTCAAAGGCTGAGTGTAGCCTAGCTACATAGCTTGTCCCGATCTTTCATCGGGAAGGTTTTTGTTAACGCAGTATGGTGGAAAAAGATAAAGCGTAGTTGTATTTTTTATTTGTGTCTCATTCCTAAGCTTTCGTATCAATACTTATTTTTTCAATTAAGTCCTCAATGTCTTTTTGTGTCTTTACAGTCTCACTTAATTGCAGTAAATGAACTTCAGCCCGCATCGTGCTGGCATGTTTAATGATCAACTGCAATAGGTCTAACAGATGCTGCTTATCGATTTTTCCATTCTGCAAATTGGACGCCGATTCTTGTCCCAAAAAGGCAAAACACTGCATCAAGGCTTGCCAATTTTCGGCTATTTTTTGTAGTCTACGCGTTTCTGTCATACGATAGGGATTGAAAAAATTAGAGAATAAGTTCAAAAGATTAGCTGGTTCAATCAATGGTATTCCATTATTGAATAGGATGGTTGATTGAATAGAAACCACAGCTATCCAAGCGCGTCGTAAGATGTGTTACTTGCTGGCTTTAGAGCCGTATCGTATCGAGCAAGCTATTGTTACTTTTGGAGCAAATGAAGCAGTACTTATGCTTCATAATAAGTGTCAATTGTACAACCTAAAAGTCGTTCTTTTAGTTCCCTAAGGTGGTGGAAATTTGATCTGTCATTTCAAATTCCAAAAGCCCTCCTTCCATCAATTCAGCATGATTAAAAAAAGGCTGTTGTAGTACTTTTCCATTCAATTTAACCTGAGCTACATAAGGGTGGTTTAAACTGTTGTTTTTTACTCGAATTTCAAAGGTTCGCCCATTTTCCAATTTGATCGTTGCTTGATCTACTACCGGTCGGCCGATGGAGTACTCTGGTTTTCCGGGGCATACCTGATAAAAACCTAAAGCATTTAGTACATACCAGGCTGACATTGCGCCACAATCCTCATTTCCGGAAATACCTGCTGGTGTCGGCGCATAAAGCGTTTGCAAAACTTCATCAATTCTTTCTTGAGCTTTGAAGGGTACTCCTAAGTAGTTGTAAAAATGGATTACATGATGACTGGGTTCATTGCCGTGCGCATATTGCCCAATCAATCCCGTAATATCAGCAGATGCGTTTTCACCTTCAATCTCAGCTTCCGTAGAGAACAAAGAATCCAGCTGCGTTATGAATCGTTCTTTGGAACCAAACAGGTCTGTAAATCCACTGACATCATGAGGAACAAACCAGGACCACTGCCAAGCGTTACCTTCTACATAAGGACTATCTTCATGATCGGAATAGTTAGGGTTGAAGGGTTCTTGCCATTCTCCATTGGCAAGTTTCCCACGCATGAAACCCCATGTCGGATCAAAATACTTCTGATAGTTCAGACTGCGACGAGCGTACTTTTCAGCGAGGTCGTTATCCCCTGCTTCAAGAGCAATTCTGGAAATACAAAAATCATAGTATGCACATTCCAATCCATAGGATACAGACTGTTGCAAGGAATCGGCGGGCACATACCCCAATCGATCAATAAAGTCCAAATGTTTAGGCATTAACCGTCCTGCACGAGGCTCTGTCATTTCAGCAATGGCCTCTGGGTGATACTCAGAACTATAAACACTAGCCGTCAATGCCTTATCTACATCAATCCCCTCAATATCTTTGGCTATGGCATCAGCAATCATGGCTGCCGCGGGATAACCGACCATAGTCCCTGTATAATTACTCGCCAAAGGCCATTTGGGTAAAACCCCTCCTTCCTCATATTTTTTCAAGAGAGAAGCGACCCATTCTTTAGTTTTACCCTGGTCAACGATTGTCATTAAAGGGTGGAGCGCCCTGAAGGTATCCCAAAGAGAAAATACAGTGTAATTGGTAAAGCCAGCAGGCGCCTGATGAATAGTCTTATCCATTCCTCGATATCTACCATCTACATCCTGAGCGACCATTGGGGCGACCATAGTGTGATATAAAGCCGTGTAGAAGTTTTTCTTTACGTCTTCTTCCGTACTGCTTATTTCGATCTTAGCCAAAGCCGCCCGCCAAGTATCTTCAGCTTGTTTGCGTATTTCGTCAAAAGTCCAATCAGCGTTTTCTTTCTCCAAGTTCTTTTTAGCCCCGTCTGCATCAACAGAAGATATTCCAACCTTCACTAACACTTCTTGCACAATAGCGTCTGTAAAACGTACTGACACTTGCAAGTCTTTCCCAGATAACTCATCAGCGGATAAACTCCGTTCGCCATCTTTGGCTTGTATTAATTCAATGGGAGTAGAAAATTGCATATAAAAGTGAGTTGGTTGGTCATGCGCCCAACCGCTTGAGACTCGGTAGCCTTTTAAGCTATATTCATCCACTATCTCGATCCTCCCTTCCAGGCTCTTGTGGCCCCAATTAGCTTGTAAAATATGGCCAAGGTCTATCGAAAGTTTCTTGTCTGATCCTTTTGGGTAAGTATAGCGATGCATACCTGTTCTTAGCGTAGTAGTTAGCTCTGCCTTGATGCCGAAATTATCTAATTCAACCTCGTAATATCCGACTGAGGCCTTCTCCGTATTCTTATCAAAGTAAGCTAACAATTCTTGGTTCTCTTCTCCGACATAGGGTAAAAGTAGAATGTCTCCCATGTCTCCAATCCCAGTGCCACTCAAATGAGTGTGCGAAAACCCATAGATAGTAGAATCGGAGTAGTGATAGCCACTAGAAGCATCCCAACCAGGCAAGCGGGTATCAGGGCTAAGCTGAACCATCCCATAGGGAAGAGTAGGACCCGGAAAAGTATGTCCATGAAACCCGGTCCCGATGAAAGGGTCAACATAAGTTATAGGGTCCACACTAGGTTGAGTTGAATGAGTCGCCTCTGGTGAACAAGAAGGCAGTGCTAAAAATCCAAACACTGTTGGAATAAGGTAAGTAAGTCGGCTAAACATATTCGTTTTGTTAATTCGGTTCTTCGACAAATCTCGTGCTTGAAGAAGGGTTAATTCTTATAGATCAAAGATAAGAGGAAAGCAATAGTTTCAAGATCATTCGCTGGAATGTAACCTAAACTCGAAATTTTAGTATTGAAAAATAGCTACAAGAGTAGCCCATGATAAAACAAACATGGTTACGACGCTAGGTTTTTACATATTTTTGTTTATTTTTAGAAACAAATAATTTCTAAACCATCTATCAAACCATTTTATCATGAAAAAACTGCTCATTGGTGCCTTAGTTGGTGCTTTGATTCTCTTCGTATGGCAATTCCTTTCCTTCGCGCTACTAGGTATTCACAACAGCCAAATGGACCATACACCAAATCAGGATGCTATTCTGAAAGTTCTTGAGGAAAATCTCGAAGAAGGAACCTACTTCATTCCTCGGGCGGAGATCGGAGCATCTATGGAACAGGAAGAAGCAATTATGAATGAAAGAATGGGCAAACCCTGGGCAATGGTTTCCTATCACGACTCTCTTTCCAATAATATGGGGATGAATATGTTCAGAGGCTTTGTCATTGATTTCATCTCCGCTTTTTTGCTAGCTTGGCTATTAATGAAAATGGCTAACTTGACTTTCCAAACCTCAGTCATTGCATCATTAGCTATTGGCTTGATTGGCTATTTTACCATCAACTATCTCAACAGTGTATGGTTTGAAACAAATTCTATTCCAGATTTAATAGACGCTGTCGTCCAATGGGGCCTAACTGGTGCCTGGATGGGCTGGTGGTTGACGAAATAATCGACCTTCTCCGGTAACTTTTGTGGCCCATGTTTTCGTTGAGCGCCATGTGATCAAAGGAAGTCGGGCTTTCAGCAAAATGGTTGACTCAAAATCACAAAAACTGTCGGAGAACTATAACCGATATCGATGTATGAAATAATAGTTAAAGAGCTAGAGTAATCTCTGGCTCTTTATTTTTTTCCGCATATTCATTGATAAAATCGCAAATTGTGGTATGAGAAAAGTTGCTATTATTACTGGAGCTGGATCAGGTATTGGAAAACATACTGCCATTACCTTGTTACAAAACGATTTTCAAGTCATCTTATGTGGAAGAACCCTAGAAAAGCTTGAATCCACATTGGAGGCATCCGGAGCACCCGTAGGCCTAGGGTTTTGTGTTTCTGCTGATGTTGCTAACCCCAAGTCAGTCCATGCACTTTACTCTCACGTTAAATCCAAGTTCGGGCGCCTAGATGTTTTATTCAATAATGCAGGGACCAATATTCCAGGTATTCCTTTTGAAGATATCAGCTGGGCGCAATGGAATCAAGTGACCTCTATTAACCTTACGGGAAGTTTCCTCTGTGCACAAGCTGCTTATCAACTTATGAAAGAGCAAAATCCGCAAGGGGGACGCATTATCAATAACGGCTCTATCTCTGCACACACTCCCCGCCCAAACTCTGCTGCTTACACAGCGAGCAAACATGCCATCACTGGGCTAACAAAGTCTATTGCACTGGATGGAAGAAAATACAATATCGTTTGTAGTCAAATAGATATTGGCAATGCCCTAACTCCGATGGCAGCCAGGATGCCCAGCGGCGTACCTCAAGCGGATGGATCCATTGCCATAGAACCGACTATGGATGTCCAACACGTCGCTGATGCTGTCCTTCAGATGGCCCAACTCCCACTTTCAGTAAATATGCCTTTCGTGACGATTCTGGCGAGTGGGATGCCTTACATGGGACGGGGGTGATGCAGCTTGGCCATATAAATAGTTGTGCTTCGTTGAAACGTTGAAATGGAATTGAATTTTATTCCTTTACGGCGGACAGGAGTCCGCGATTTAGTCTGCGAGCAAGCAGGAGCTTGTCGCGAAGTCTTATTTTATCGATAAGGCAATTTTCTACTTCAAAGTCTAAAATATAGACGTAGTACATGTGAAAACTTGAGAACGCGACAAATAAAAAAGGCTTCCGATGTGGAAGCCTTGGTGGGCGGTGAGAGACTCGAACTCCCGACCCTCCCGATTATAAATCGGGATGCGCTGGACCAACTGTGCTATCAATATTATTGTTAGCAATTAGTTCTTCCAAGCGTTTCCTTGATTTCCAACTCTTTAATTCTCGTTCGCGCCGATATGCCAAATTCCTACTTTCATATTCCTCCGTATAGCTCACAACCCAATCCTTAGCTCGACCGGTATACCCTTTGTGGTTGCTCAGATGCTTGGATAAACGATCCGCAATCGGAACACCACAATACCCTACGTAATAGCGGTCCAACTCCTGAGAGTATAATATATAAACGTAGTACATCTGAAGATTTGAGAACGCAGAAAATAAAAAAGGCTTCCGATGTGGAAGCCTTGGTGGGCGGTGAGAGACTCGAACTCCCGACCCCCTGGGTGTAAACCAGGTGCTCTGAACCAACTGAGCTAACCGCCCTTTCTTTAAAAGCGAGTGCAAATATATATTCCTGTTTCAGATAGTGCAAATGTTTCACAGAAAAATTATAAAAAAAATTGCACTATCTATTCCTTAAGGTATAATAAATATTGATTTTCAAGCATTTAATACAATAGGCATCAGAACCAGCAGGATGAAACTGAATGTACAGTACATTTGTTTTTAATATGTATTTGCTTGTAAATCGGAGTACTGATGAAAAAGTAAAGTTTAGAAGTCATAAGCAAAAGCTTATTATTTTATCAGTACTAGACTATCTTTATAACCCTTTTCACTCCCAACCCTTCTACTGATGAAAAAGTTCCTCAAGAAATTTGCCATTATTGGTGGAATTAGCCTACTGGTCTTGATTGTGCTCGCCACCTTCCTAGCCAGCATCTTTCAAAGTAAGATCGAGAAAACGATTCTCACTGAAATCAATAAGAACTTAACTTCTTCCTTGACAGTAGAGGATTTTGATCTAACTGTTGTACGGAGTTTTCCCAATATTTCCGCCAATCTAAAAGGCGTGATTGTAGAAGACAACAAAGATGGGGTTCTATTGGAAGCGGAACAGGTGGCATTTAAAATGGGGCTATTCAGCTTACTGGGCTCGACTATAAAGGTCAAGTCAGTAGTAGTCTCTAATGGAGCGTTGCAGATTGCGATCGACCGAAAAGGGAATGCCAACTATGTTATTTATGAAACTAGTGAAGCGGAGGAAGATTCTAAAGGAGGGAATGGTCCAACTATTGCTGTGAATAAAGCACAGTTAGAAGATATGGAATTGATCTATTCGGATCAAAGAGCAAAGCAGGAAGTCGTAGCCAAAGTGATCAATGCTAATTTCTCCGGTAAGTTCTCTACGCAACAATTCTCCTTAGATAGTGATGCTACTATTGTTACTCGCTTCCTGGAGTTGGAAGGAGCTAGATATCTGGCAGGAAAACACATAGACTATGATGCTCGCTTGTTCTTGGATCTAGAAAATGGATTGTACAAGTTCGAGGACGTTATCATGGAAGTTGAGTCCAATGTTTTCAAAGTAGATGGTGAAATAGAAAATCAAGGCGAAGCATTATTCTACGACCTGTATTTCACTAGTGAAAAGAGTAGCTTGGCTAGTATGATCCAGTTGCTGCCTGAAGAACAATTGGCCTCCTTCAGTGATTTTTCTAGTACGGGAAAATTTGTAGTTGAAGCTACGATGCACGGTGAGTCCAGTGCCACAAAAAATCCTGAGATCAAAGCTGAATTACGATTACAGGACGGAAAAATCACCAATCCAAAAATGGATGGTACACTTAAAGATGTTTCTTTCCTAGCCAGTTTCCACAATGGGAAATATCATAACAACCGGTCCAGCACACTCAAGATTGATAAGTTTAAGGGATACTTTAATCGTGAACTGCTAGAGTTTGATTTACAAGTTGATAACCTGGATGACCCTCGAATAGATTTTGCGATGGATGGGGTATTTCCATTGAAAATGGCTTATGGCCTTTTGGAGAGTTATCGAATTTCCAATGGAGGTGGCGAGATTGAATTGAAGAACATCAAGATCAAGGGGCGCTACAATGATATGATAAGTACTAATCGGATCAATCGTGTTGATGCGTCTGGTGAGTTGGAGTTTGATGATGCATTTTTGACCATCAACAAAGAGAAGATGATGATCGACAATGGTCGGCTTTTAATGCAAGATAATACGCTGGCTATCGAGGACCTAAACCTAGAAGGCGCAGGAAGTGATATCATGTTTCAAGGAACAGCTTACAATTTGATTCCTGTTCTATTTGCAGATTCTCTAAACTCAAAAAGATCGGAGTTGGCCTTCACTGCTGACTTGTTTTCTAAAGAATTAGACTTTGATCGACTACTTAGTTTAACAGCTGTTACAGAGGATCAAGCAGAAGCAGCACATGTAGCCGTAGAAGAACTTAAGGAAGAACGGTCTCAAAAAAGAGAGCATATCACCAACTTCTTGAATGGTACCTTTAACGCCAAAATCGATGCGTACAATTTCAATAAAATTGAGGGAAAGGATTTTGTAGGAAAGCTCACTTTTGACAACAGTCAAATGTCTATTGAAGGGAATACCAAAGCCATGGACGGCGACTTTATCCTGGATGGTAATTTCTATATTGAAGAAGAACCTCGGCTAGTGGCCCGCTTGACTTGTAATGGTATTAACATCAAGGAATTCTTCCGACAAGGTGAGAGTTTCGGTCAGGATGTACTTTCTCATAAACATCTCGCTGGTGCATTGGATTCCAGAATAGCGATCTATGCTCATTGGGACAATCAAGGAAACTTCTTGGCGGATAAACTGCGCGTGCTCGCTGGTATTGGTATTCAGGATGGATCTCTGAAGGACTTTGAAATGCTAGAACGTTTTTCCTCTTTTGTAAAAGTCAAGGACCTCCGAAACATCAAGTTTACAAATATGGAAAACTTCTTGGAGGTGAAAAAACAACGGCTGTACATTCCAGTGATGTTCATTCAAAGCAATGCGCTCAATTTGACTATTAGTGGGGAACATTCGTTTGAGCATGAAATTGCCTACAATATTAAGGTCAATGCCGGGCAGGTGATTGCTTCAAAATTTACAAAGCATGATCCAAATCTAAAGCCCAAGAAGGCAAAAAAGAAAGGCTGGTTTAACTTATTTTATAGTATCCTTGGAACCTTAGAGGACTTCAATGTCGTTTCGGCCAAAAAAAGAGTAAAATCTGATTTTGAGATTAGCGAACTGCGAAGGCGAGAAATCCAGGAGGCTTTGGAGAAAGAATTCCGAACTGTGATCGAATTGGTAGATGAGCCAGAAGACTGGCGTGATATTCCGGAATATGGAGGGGATGTTGTCGAAGACACTTCCAAAGATGGGCCTAGAGCAAGTGTACCAGTCGGCGCCAAGTTGCCACCTGCAGATGCCAAAATTGAAGATGATGATGATCATTTTGACTGGGAGCTAGAAGGCGGAAAGAAAAAGGAAAAAAAGAAAAACAACTAGAGCGTATCTCTAGATAAAACCGCCCCTTTGGATGATCCAAAGGGGCGGTTTTATTTAGAATAGCTCTTACTCGCTTCGCAAACTCTTAATCGGATTAGCTAGTGCCGCTCGAATCGACTGAAAACTCACAGTCAGGAAAGCGATTGACAGCGCAGATAGTCCAGCAACCGCAAATATCCACCAGTCCAACTTAGTACTGTAGGCAAAGTTTTGCAGCCATTTATTCATTCCCAACCAAGCTATCGGAATAGCAATGGCCAAGGAAATCAGGACCAAAACAATAAAGTCCTTGGTGAGTAGGCCTACCAGACCGGACAAAGATGCGCCAAGTACTTTTCTAATTCCAATCTCCTTCGTCCGCTGCTGAGCCGCAAAAGTGGCCAAGCCAAAAAGCCCAATACAGGCGATGAAAATTGCCAGGATCGTAAACGAACTTATGATACGACCAACCCGCTGTTCAGCACGATACATCTGGTCAAACCGATCATCTAGAAAATTATAGGCAAAAGGTTGCCCTGGGGCCATTTCATCCCACCCCTTTTGTAGGAAATTAATAAACCCTGGAATGTCATCGGTCTGGAGACGCATTGAGATCGCCCCATTGCTCTTTCCCAAAAACAGGGCTAAGGGTTGAATACGACTGCGCAAACTTTCATAATGAAAATTCTTCACCACTCCAATGATCTTGTAGCTTACCAATTGATCACTAGCATCATACTCTGTAATAAATTTACCTACCGGATCTTCACCTTGCCAAAATTCCATTGCCTTTTCATTGATAACCACCCCTAAACTATCAGAAGGAAAGTCTCTTGAAAAGGCTCGTCCTTCTAACAACTCCATCTCAAATGTCTCGAAATAATCGTGATCAATAAACCAGTTGTTGAGCAGAATTGTATTCTCCTGTGATGCACTATTTCCTTTGAAATAAGAAGTACTATTTCGCCAGGATGGGACTGGTAAAAAACCACTGACTGAGGCATGCTCAACGGCTGGATTTTGCAATAAACGCTCTTTAAAGGCTTGTACATTATCCCCAAGTGCATAAGCATCATTAAGAATCAATACCTGCTCTTTATCATAGCCCAATTTCTTGTTTTGGACATAATCCAATTGGCGATATACCACCAGCGCACCAATAATCAAAGCGGTTGTGATTAAAAACTGAAAAACAATCAATCCACTACGCAACAAACTCTTACTTTGTCCTCGCTCCAAATGGCCTTTCAAGGCTTTAATAGGCCGGTAAGCCGAAAGGAAGAATGCTGGGTAACTGCCTGCCAAGATCCCAACCACGATACTCACCAGAGCGGCTAAAGAAATGAACCCGAGATTCTTGATTAGCAAGCTAGGTAAATTTTTCCCTGCCAACTCATTGAAATAGGGTAACAGTAGCCAGGTTCCAACCAAGGCTACTACGCCTGACAAGATACTTATGAGTAGGCTTTCACTTAAAAACTGTTGAATTAATGAGATCCGCCCCGCCCCGACAACCTTCCTCACCCCTACCTCTTTCGCCCGAGTAGAGGCACTTGCGGTAGATAAATTCATGAAATTAATGCAGGCGATAAATAAGATAAATATGCCGATGATTGAGAAGATCCATACATAGGCAATATCACTATTCGCTTCCAATTCATCCTCTAAGTCGGAATGCAAGTGTATTTTATGCACTGGCTGAAGTGCATACTCCCCATAGTTGCCAGCTGCCAAAAATTCTTCCCAGCTTACGCCAACATACTTTTCTACCTCTTTGCCAAAGTTATCAACAAGCACACCCTGTATTTTATCTTCAAACACCTCCATGTCTATTCCTTCTTGTAAAAGTAGGTAGACATTGAAGTTAAAGCTCCCCCACTGTTGATTACGGCTCTCGTCGAGGGTACTCATAGAAAGTAGAAAGTCATAGTCAAAATGCGTATTGTGTGGAATCTCCTCCATCACCCCCGTAATCTCAAAGGAATCTTCATTATCCAATATTAGCTGTTTACCAATAGGATCAGCTATGCCGAAATACTTTCTAGCCATAGCTTCTGTAATAACCGCTGTATTTGGGGCTTTTAGGGCCTCTTCTGCTTGTCCTTTTACTAAGGGAATATCAAACAAGGTAAAGAAGGTACTATCTACAAAAGTGATGCGATCTTCCTTATGATGTCTGTTCTGGTATTTGACGAGATAGCTTCCTCTATTGCGGAATCGCATAAAGGCTTCTACCTCCGGATAGACCTCCTGCAATAGTGGGGCAAGTGGCGCAGCATTTTGGGCAGAGTTAATCTCTTGATCTCCTAGTCGACCATAGAAGTCAACTCGATACAGTTGTTCCGAGTGTGGGCTGTATTTATCGTAGCTGAGTTCACCTTGTACATAAAGTAAAATAAAAAGAAAAGCTAGTAGGCCGGAGGATAAGCCAAAAATATTAATGGCAGTATACAACTTCGATTTTTTGAGATTTCTCCAGGCAATCTTTAGGTGGTTTTTCCACATAGCTGTCGGGCTTTAGAAGTTAAAAAATAGGATATAGGCATTGCTCGTTTGAGCAATGAAATTCCACTTCCATATAATCCTAATTTTACCGTTAAGCTATTTTACAAAGAGAGATGTACTGCTAACACAACAAGTACTTTTATTATAGGATGTATAAAAGCCTGTTGTCCCCCTATTTGTTGTGAAGTTCTTTAGTGAATAATCTTTAGTACTAGGAGAATGGTCGTTACATTCTATTCCAAATATCAATGTACATTTTCCAGTCTCCCGTTTCTGTTTTGTGCCAAACAATTACATATTTCCCTCTCCAATGACTCTGGCGACCATCTGCTAACTGGGTTTTCCCTTCATAATAACCATGGTCATAAGCTGTGTTCCCCTCCACTGTGATTTCACTTGGCCATATCTTATGATAGATCGTCTGGCTCTCCGATTTAGGGTTGGGGCTCCAGTATTTTCGAATGGGCGAATGACCCTCTAAAATTGGCCCTCTGGTTGGAAAAATCTTTGCATCTTTTGTATACGCTTCTACTACCGTTGCAATATCCTGCTTAATCAAGGCTGATGAAAAGGCTTCTATATTCTGATGTATTTGCCCAAAATCACTGGCCAGAAACTGTTCTTTCAATTCAGCATAAATAGCTGACAGCTCAGCAATTTCCGTTGTTTGTTCATGCAGATTGTCTTTATCAAGAAAAGCTGAAAGTGCATACTTACTGAGTTTCTCAATTCCCATTTTCCATTGCTCCCAGGCTGGGTACTGAGAAAGTTGATGCTGGTACAAGCCATTGAACCCTTCAATTGCATAGTGCACACTGCGATCCACGTAGGCACCATCTTCCATCGCGAAGACGGCAAAAGGTGCAATCATATCGGCAGAGGTGGGATCAAGACTGTAGCGTTTTCCGAAACCATAGCGGGCTGATAACCACGCTTTTTGGCCAACCACCCCCAAAGAAGGATCGGCAGGTATCCAAACTTTAGTTGCAGGATCAAATATTTCTAACCAAACATGATCATTGTGTTGTCTGCCAAATACAGAAGCTCGGTTTCCCAGTTCTTTTACCTTGGCTTCAGCAGTAACCTGTCTTCGGTCTGTTTTGATATGTAAATTAATCTCTCTGACTCTGCGCATTTTTAGGTCTACTTCTTCGAATGCGGCGGCGGCTACGCGCGCAAGTTCAGCACAATTCCCCCCTTTCCGTTCCAAAATTTGCTTCAATGTTCTCTTCTTGTAGTCTGTTGCGGTCCAATCAAAATTTCGGGCTAACCAATCAATGATTTTTTCTGCTTTTTCTTGTTCAGTCTTAGCATCAGCAATTAAATATTTAGAAAAGCCCGATAAGTCTTCTACAGCCAACTGGTACAGGCTATCAAGTGAGGCGTTTTGTGCTTTAGCCATACTTCCTAAGAATATAAGGAGCAGGATAGGTAAGGTCTTTTTCATTTCGGGTGAATTTGGAATAATAATGGAGAACAAGAGGAAGAAGTCCAAGTTCTGTTTCAATTATCTATTCGAAACTCTATGGAACTAATTGGCTCTTCTTCTTTACTTGCTTTTGATATAAAGGTATCAAAAAGTCTTTGGAGATTGTTGCCAGCCAAATCTTCTAGGTCTTCGTCAATCTTGAGGGTATAAAGTCCAGCCTTCCACGTTTTAGTAGGAACCCAATACCAGGACTTCTCCCTTGGTCCAATCTTCAGTGAACCAGCCATAATTTCCCCTGAGGGTTCTTCCACCCAAATTGCGCTTCGCAGCAATCCATAGTCTAAAGATTCCGGGAATTCTAGAATAAGGGTATCTCGTGTGTTCTTTTTTGGAAGGGTCATTTTCCAATGGCTAGGGTTAGGGCGTTGCTGATCTTTGCTAGCTGTATTAAAGTACTTTACCACTGTAGCTTGGAGTGTTTGCCCATTTTTAGCTGGAAAGCCTTGCTTAATATTCAATTGATACCTTCGCTCCTCGAGCAGCGGCGGGCCATGTTTCTCGTTAGGAATTAATCCTGTTTTTATCCGACCAGGATCGAACCAAACGGTAAGTTGCTTTTGGTCTTTATCCCAAAGCTCTTGCCCCATATCCAGAAAAGGGGCTTTTATTTCCTGTCCATTGTGATTGAGTAGCTGAATATATTGCAAGGCTACTCCTTCTCGCATAGGTTGATCAAATTGCAAATAGAATTTCAATTGATTAGCAGGCCAGCGGTCTGCAGATGGGTAGATAGCCGTTAAGGTTGGGGCGTGGACTTGCTGCTGAATGGGAATTTCGACAGTACTGATTTGCTCTTTACCTGATTTATTTTGCCACTTGATCCAATAGGTTTTTCCCTGGCGAAAGGGAAAGCGTGGGGTGAAGTAATGTCGATCTGCTTCTGTTTTTAGTTGTCCCAACATCGCCAAAGTTTCCGCTTTAGGGTATTGCGAAAACACTTGAAAAGGTGCCTCTTTGATCTGTACCTTGTTGGTATCCAACTCAAGGCTTCCGAAAAAGGGTTGTTCTACAGCTTTAACCAGCCGAATAGATGAAGAGGATTGAGCAGGAAGTTTAAAGCAACTGATGGTTATCCCAACAAAAACGGATAACCACCAGCTTTGGTAGCATTTGTACATACTATAACCAATCCGTGTTATAGGACCTCAAACTCAATTGGCCATTTGGCATCCGTTGCAAGACTAGTACATGCTTTTCATTTAAGTTATCCATATGGGTAACCCCTACTCTCGACAAAACGGAATGTGGAATGCCCACGGCATACTCTCCATCTTTGAGCGGCTCGGTGAGTGCTTCTTGTTTCGGAATATCTAATGGATCTATCCGGATAAGGGCTTTAGAAAAGCTAGACATAAGAATATAGTCCTTTCCTTTGTTTTTATAGTGGACGATATCCAAAGGAATATTTCCAAACCCAAATTCCCCTAAGGTTTTACTCTTAACATGTTTATTGGCCTTGAGGTCATCGATTGGAATACTAACAAAAGGGGTGCAGGTATAAGACCCTAGTAGGTATTTTTTACCTTCTAGCTCATACGGCATGAAGGTTCGAATAGGTGCTTCTGTTTCGTTGGCACCATGCGCTACATGATATACCTCAATAGTGGAGTATTGAGCCTTTTTGCCAAATGGAAAATCAACTACACGTAATGCCGAGGCAAACTCCTCATTGGAAAGGCCGGCAATGTATAATTTTCCACCATGATAGGCTAAATCCGTGATTGCATCTGTACGATTATCACTTTTACGATAGTTCTTACTTTTTCCCTCATCGATAACTTTCGGGACCACTGCTTTAGAATGGTTTATGTTCCCAAGATCAACCTCGGAGATACCTCCTTCAGGTGTTATCTTCAAAAGTATGCTCGCATTGCTAATATCATTGGGTGTTTTCCAAAATCCTAAAAGATTAGCATCTGCCCTTGAGACAGCTAAATAGATATTTTGGGATATCGGGTTAACCGCTACATCATGGATAATCACGCCCTTTTCATCTGTACCGAGTAGGTTAGCCAACTTCCCTTCTACATCTGCCATCCCGAAACCTTTCTGGCTAGTATTTTTCTTCCGGTCATTAACATCTAAAGCATACACTTGCCCTCCTTTTGCATCTCCCACAAACAAGATGCCTTCTGGACCGAAGGTCATTACGGTAAGTGACTGAATTGCAGCTTTCCCAACTTTAAAATTTCTAGTCAGTTCTTCATAAGATGAGTTAGCATACATTACTGACGATAGTAACAATAGACAAAGTAAAGTCAAAGGTGATCGTTTCATTAAATTGGATTTTTATTGATCGTATGGTATAGCAATACTCCGTTTAAGCATATGAAAATTGTTTAAAAATGATGGATTGGCAGCAATTCGAAAGAAAAAACCCAGTTCCGAGAACCTTATTCCTTCAAATTTCGCTTCAAAAAAACATTCTTAATCAACTTCATGATATTAATAAGTATCTCTCTGACACGCAACCGGAATATACCAAGACTTGAAATTTCTCCTTGTCATCAGATAATTTGCGGATATAAATGAGGTAAACCCAAAATGAAATAGGCATCACCCTTGCGAAGTGATGCCTATTTTCAGCTGTGAAATTGGAATATCCTATTTCCCTGCATTTGTTGTCTTAATTAATATCACGCCGTGGTTCCCATCCTCTCCGTAGATCGTAATTTCTGACTGACTCTTCAATACTCTTACACTTTCGATTTGAGCAGGATTTACTGCACTATTCGCTCTGGAATAGCTATTTCCCATGGGAATCCCATCGACCACAAATAGAGGTTCAGTATTTAAGTTGATAGAACCAGCACCTCTAACGGTGATCTTAACGCTTTCGCCACTACCTCTGATAATCAATGAGCTATTTTTACGTAGAACATCTGCTAAAGATTGACTTGCAGTTCCTGATACATTTCCTTGCCCGACACTTGAAGCTGCAGTTCCGCAGGAATAGAAGACCATGCCAGACACTGCTACAAATAGGAACAGTCGAAGAGCTTTCATACTAATGAGTTTTTTTTGTGAAATAAGAATCCATGTCTAAAATACACATTTAGAGGCACTTTGTTCTCGCACGCTTACATTTTTTACCATTTTGCAATACATACTGCTAAGATTGAGCAATAATCAGATACTAAGCAGGATTCTCACCATTTTAAACTCAATAATAGGCCTATTATTGAGGCTATCAACCAAGATATCTGTCTTATGCGTTTGATTAATTTATGCTTATTCTTGCTGTCTTTCGGGCCCGTTCTAGCTCAATCAAGCCCTTCCAACAGTGCGTTTATACTTGCAAATGTTCGGGTAATAAATGTAGAGAAAGGAAAGCTTTGGAAAGGAACACAGGACGTACACATTGAGCATGATCGCATCATAAAGATCGATAAACACCAGCCCCATATATTAGGACGACCTAATGTTATAGATTGTAAGTTACAGTTTTTGCTACCTGGTTTATGGGATATGCACGCTCACCCTGATGATCCTGAAGTCTGGCGAATGAAACCCACTGATGCTGAAAAAGACAAACTGCTGAGTCTATTTATCGCCTACGGGGTAACCGGAATCCGAGATATGGCTGGAGATCTAGCCTTAGCTAACAGCTGGAAAAGACGAATCAAATCCGGTGAGCTTGTAGGGCCGCTGGTATATGCTGCAGGACCTTTACTCGATGGCCCAAACCCTATGTGGGATGGATCGGTTGGAATTAATGATGAAGCTCATGTGCCTATTATTGTTGACTCTCTGATTGAGGCAGGAATTGATTTTCTGAAGGTCTACTCTCTATTGCCTCGGGATATCTATTTTGCCTTAAATGCTTATGCCAATGAAATTAACTTCCCTATCGTTGGACATGTACCCATGACGGTCAAACCATCGGAGGCCGCTGAGGCCGGCATTTGGTGCCAAGAGCACCTCTTAGAAATGCTACCAGAATGTTCTAGTGAGGAAGATGACTTTTATGCTAAACGAATAGATTATGGCGGAGCTACTTCTCGTTTGGAGAAATATATAATACGAAATCAGTTCTTGCTAGATACCTACAATCCTAAAAAAGCGAGGAAACTCTATAAGTTTTTCGCTAAAAAGAAGACCTGGCACACACCCACTTTAAGTATGTGGTATAAAAATGCCTACTATGAAAAGGAGTGGTCTAAAGATGCAAAATACACCAGTTACCTTCCAAAATATTTACGCAAATATTGGACACCTCCAGTAAATGATCATCTACGCAATAGGGCCGATCCATTAGTTCAATTGAAAAAAAACCAGGTAGATAAATATCTGGAGATGACTCTCGCCATGCATAAAGCAGGCGTTCCACTGCTAGCAGGAACAGATGTTGGTGCCAACCCACTCTGCCATCCAGGTATTGGTGTCTATAATGAATTGGAACTGATGGTTAAGGCAGGTTTAAGTCCCGCTGAGGCATTGAAAACGGCCACGATCAATCCTGCCCTTTTTCTTCGGATAGATCGAGATCATGGAGTAGTCGAGGAAGGTAAAATTGCCAATCTACTTCTTTGCGAAAAGAATCCGTTAGTGGACATCACTAACTTACATACCATTCGGTTGGTAATCAGCCACGGAGAGTTTTATTCAGCAACTGATCGAGCTGAACTATTGAGAGAGGTTAAGGAGTATTTTGATGGGATTGATTATGAGTAAGGCAAGCAAATTACTCATCCTCCATCATGGCCACTACACGAGCAGGCGCCGCAGAAGCTCCAACTATTTTAAGCGGAAAAACAGCTACCTTGAAACCGGTATAGGGCAATGCATCTAGATTAGTCAATTGCTCCATATGGCAATACTCCTTATCTCGCCCCACTAAGTGAGCTTCCCAAAAAAGATTAGGGTTGTTCTCTTTTTTTGCTCTTTCAATCAAGTGTGGTAGAGGAAGATCCCAGCCCCACTGATCAATCCCCATAACTTTTACCCCCTGATCAATCAACCAGGATGTGGCCTCAGCTGTCATTCCAGTGCCTTTGCTGAAGAATTCTTGGGTTCCCATATGCTTATCTCGACCTGTTTTAATCAACACGATCATTCCCGGTTTTATCTCCAGTTGATTTTTATCTAGAAATTCTTGAATATCTCGGGTAGTAATCCCTTCAAAATCCGGCTTGTGCTTCATATCAATGACAATACCTTCCCCAAAGCACCAGTCAAGCGGTACTTGATCTATAGTTTTAGCAGGCTTTCCTTCGCTAGTAGGAGCATAGTGCCAAGGAGCATCAATGTGCGTGGTGGAATGTACCCCCATCTTCTGTATAGTATCATCGGCCCAGCCAATAAACCCCTTGGGAAAAAGACGGGCAGGTAGACCTAGGTATCGCAATAGTAACTTTGCTTTTCGATGCGGTTTGTGCTTGATTTTTACGCGCATAAACCAAGGGTCTCCTTTAGTGTATTGAATAGGCTTAGTAAGGTCGATGATCTTCATGCTAGATGGGTCTTGATTAGTGTTTCAGTGAAAATACAATTTCTGTTCGAAACTTAATTCGCACTGGACGTCTTCGAGACCGCTGCGGAGTAAACTGACAACAGGCTTGAAGTAGTTTCAATAATCGTATAGCTTCTTGTTTACAGCCGCCACCAATATCCCTCTCTATATGTAAATGAGAAATAGAACCATCTTTTTCAACTATAAAATTGACCGGAATTCGACCTTCAATTTCTGCTCTAAACGCCGGTTTTGGGTATATTAGATAGGTTGCAAAAAAATGTCTAAGCCGATCCTGTGTACAGGCATTCTTATCTACTTCGGTGCCTTTAATTTGATCACAGCCGAATATTTTTGGCATATCTTCAACAAAGGTATAAATGGCTTCGGTGTCGGCTTTATTCGGAAATCCTGGCAGCTCGGTTTTTACCACAAAAAAACTAACTGTATCTATCGGAAAAGCGGAAATAGAATCTGATTTGGCAGCTTGGCTATGGCCTGAAAAGCTGACCAATAGGAGAGAAAGAAAAGGAAGAAAAAAGTACCATCTAAAAATATAAAACGAGGTATTCTGCATCAATATACTGGTCTCCTACTTTCAAATCTTTCTTCACCATGGGCCCCTGTGGTATAAACCCTAAGCGTTGGTAAAAACCAGAAGCAGACCGATCGGTATGTAAAACCCACAAATGGATCTGTTCTAAACCAGCCATAGCTTTGGCTCGCCTAATTACATCCTCCATCAACAGCTTACCAATCCCTTGATTCCGCATTTCTGCTCTCGTATACATCGCATAAACCATGGATTTATGGAGTGCCTTTGAACGTCGATCTCGTTTAAATTTCACAAATCCAACTAATTGATCTTCAAAAAATGCTCCCAGGACATAATAAATAGGTGGGTCTCCAACAGGAGTAATCTCTTCTGTAAAATCGGACAAAGGTCGCTTGGACTCATCCTCGTAGCTCTCGCTGAATCCAAGCGGAGATTCTTGAAAACTAAGAAGTCGTAATTGCTGAAAAGCCAAGGCATCTGCTGCTTGGAGAAGGCGTATACTTACCATTTATATTGATGCTATCAGATTAGTTATTGGTGTGAGTATTGATTACCAACTCGCTCCACCACCGCCGCCGCCAGAGGATCCGCCTCCCCAGCCGCCGCCTCCACCACCGCCGCTTCCACTCCCACCACTGCTGGATTTCTGCGGAATAATCACGGTTTTGGCGTGTATATAATCACAGTTTTTACATTCGTATATCTGCTTTTCTTTCCCTGAATGGCTGTAGGTGGCCCTTCGAAGCGTTTGGGTCTGTGCCAGATGGTAAGTCATGTAACTGCATTTAGGGCACTTCGCGTACTCCATAAAACGCTTAGCGTACCTGAGCACCATTACATCATCAAGGTCTTCTGTCACCCAAACATCATAGTCTACTACTCCCAAAGATTCCTCTGTGATTTGCCCCTTTTCGAGATAATCATCCTCTTCCTCTTCCGTCAACTTATGCATGGGTTTCCCATTCAGCTTGCTAAACCGAGGCTGATCACGCAACTTCTTTGATATGCGGCGAATGATGAAATAGAAGAAAATATAGGGTAAAGGAAATATGATCAGGAAAAAAATCCCTTGAACATACCGGACATGACGATATTTATCATACAAATCCTCCTTATTGCCTAGAGTAATCATGATCCAAGCTGTAATACCGATATGGAAGAGAACGGCCGCAATTATATACCAATACAAAAAGGGGGGAACTCGATATCCAAAAAGGAGTTTCGGCTCCGGACCTCGCTCCTCAGCTCGGATTTCTTCCAAAGCTACCGGATCCTCCAGCAGGTTCTTCAGGCGAGACACGGTTCGAATCAAGCCTTCTCCATAGGCCTGTCTCTGAAACTGTGGGACTAATTCATCCAATAAAACACGATAACAAACCACATCCGGTAACACCGCTTCCAATCCATAGCCTGTCTCTATCTCCGAGCGGCGTTGATCCATCACCACCAAAAGCAATAGACCATTATCTACCCCTGCTTGGCCAATTCCCCAAGTATTGAATAGTTCGGTGGCAAAGCTTTTCGGAACCTCTTGTCCAATGGAAGGTAAAATCGCCACAGCCATCTGAGCCGTAGAATTTCCTTCAAGCTGGCTAATGAGCTGATTAAGTGTTTGCCTGGCTTCGAAGGAAATAATATTGGTAGGATCACTTACGTAGCCCCCTCCACTACGTTTTGGGTCAGGGACATCTTGAACGGTAAACTCTCTTTGGCCTAAAAGTGGGTTAGCTATCAATATACTAAGCAAAAGGCAAAGTACTAGCGTACTATTTTGCCATACCGTTCTAATTATTGGAGAATGAAAAGTAGAGTTTCTTCGATTTAGTTTTTGCCAATGCATCAGACCTGGCGTGTATTTCATCAATGTGGTTGGGTTGTTAGTCCTTCCAATCTATAAAATGAGTCCTTCAATTCCCAATTTTTAAGACGAAAAGTATTTAGCATCGGATTAAGCTTATCTTCACTACACTTCGTGATTCAATGACAGACTCCGGCCTAAGGGCAATTAAGAGTGAATTCCAACATTTCACCGAATGTACTCGTCAACAGCTCATGCTCCTATCATTTCCGATTGCCCACAGGGTTTGTCACAGAAGGTATCCTATTTTGTGTACTAAACGCTAAATCATGGCCCAATTGAAGACCGCCCAAAATGACCAAGATGTAATGCAGTTCATCAACACGGTCGAAAATGAACAGAAAAAGACAGATTCCCTGCGAATTATGCACATCATGAAAGAGATTACCGGCAAGGAACCTAAGATGTGGGGTAGCAGCATTGTCGGTTACGGTAGCTATCATTATGAATATAAAAGCGGGCGTGAAGGAGAGTGGTTCTTAACCGGCTTTTCTCCCCGAAAGCAGAGTCTTACCATCTATGTAATGGGAGGACTTAGCCATCATGCAGAGCGATTGAAGAACTTGGGTAAGTACAAACAAAGTAAAGGTTGTTTGTACATTAAAAAACTAAGCGATGTGGATGAAGATGCATTGCGGGATGTACTGATCAAATCGGTTCATATTATCCAAGAAGCACACCCACCGAAGGGGTAAAAAATCTTTCGCTCTGCACCGGGCGGTGCAGAGCGAAATAGCAAAGCGACTTTAGGTATTACAGGAAAGATAAAAGAGAAGATGACAGCAAAAAATCAACGATTGACACCACAAATATCAGTTGTGGAAATCAATTGAATATCAAGACAATATTAAGTAAGAGTTAAAAATCAAGAGAAGTGTGGAAAGGTGCACTAGTTTAAGCCTAATAGCATCTGTAAGGTGGGCCATACGACTTCTGCCCTTTCTGTATCCATTTCCTTTTTTTCTGCCGCGGCCACATGATCCACTCCTTGCTTGGCTAAGGTTAACATCTTTGTGCGTTCAGGGCCAGGAAAGCTAGAAAAAGTGCGCCGTAGGACTGGTAGAACTTCTTGAAAGGCATCTGGTGTCAAGTTATCGACCCAACCATCGAGCATTTCCCATAAGGAAGGATGATAAATCAAAACTAGGCCGCTCCCATGTAAAAAACCTTCTAACCAATTGGCTACTTCCAGGGCGTGACTGCTAGATGACAAGGCAAAATATAGGCGATTGGTGGTTCCTTGAATATCCATGGCTCCTTTATCGAAAAGTATTCTCGTACTTATCCCTTTGATCAAAGGTACTGTCTTGGGGTTATCTGCAAGTTGGCGAAGGGCTGTATTCCATTGTTGAATATGTTGTTGATTATTTAGCAGCCCAACTCGCTGGTTGACGCTTAACAATTTTTGGAATAATTCTTTAGCTGCTTCCTCGTCAATACCGATGGCAGCAGTAGACAAACCAATACAAACCCGTGGTACAATCTCATCAATTAAATCGTATACCGCCGTGACATTAGTTTTTCGAGCATCTCCATATTGGGTGATGTCTACTAGTGCAGGTAGGCTATCCATGAGAAAAAACACATCTTGAGTCATTGCTGCCAAGGCTTGTAGACGCTGGATCAAAGGGTCAATTAACTCCACTAAATCTGCCTTTAGCACATGACCTATGTAAGTAGCCACTTCTGACAAAGATTGACTATCTCCCGCCTCTTGCGCTACATAAGCTACGGCAGCGGCTCTTACCGTATTTCCCCAAATCCCCACTTCAATGAAGCGAATGCTAAACTCAGGCTGCCACTCCATTCGCCAAATCTCTTTAAAACTCCCCGTAGCATTGGCATTCGCCTCCATAACTTGCCCCCAGGGGATGCCTAACAGGTTGAGTCGGTGCAGCAAATGGCTTTTCTGCAAATCTTTTGCTTCTCGGAGATCGATTCCCCCGCGAGGATTGGTGGAAGTCCCTTTCAAAAACTCCACTTTTACACTTTCCCAGTATTTGGATAACCTACTGGACTTTATTTGTTTGAGTAAATCATCCAGAAAAGGAATACTAGGTATGTCTGGAGGAACTTTTCCTACTTTGTCTCCTACAACTAGCTGCTCCCGAATAAACGCTAATCGGGTATTATCACCTTCGCCAAAAACAGATAGAGCCGCTTCTTCAATTTCCGCTTGCCCTGGAACCGCCAAATTGCGAATGGCAGCCAGAGTATCCGCCAATCTAACTGCTTCCAGGACGTGGGCCGAAGAAGCATTAAAATCCTGTTCTCGAAAAAGACGTGCTACCTTAATCATCCAATGCGTAACAGCTTGCTCTTTCTGGTGAAAAAGCAAATCATACCAAGCCGGGGAAAGAACTCCTGCTCCATACCCACTACTGAAGGCCAACCTGTTATAACTCCAGGGTATCCAGGTCGTTTTTATTTTCTTTTTACTAATGCCTTTGAGCAATCCATTGTCTGAAGTGACTTTATACTTGGCAATGTCTACCAGAGCAGGCGCATGCCATGCTCCGCAAACGACAGCAACTCTTTCATATTCCCCTTTGATTACTGTTCTTAGCACTTTACGCATATAAGCCTCCCGGCGTAGGTTTTCATCAGATTCTTTTCTACCGCTATCGTTACGCAGGGTTCGAATCAAGTCAGTAATGGTAGAGAAAACATCTTGATCATTGGCTACTTGTTCAAAAGTAGCCTCCCACCAACGTTCTCTATCACTATAGCCCGCTAGTTTGGCCATATATCCCAAGGGGTCTCTTTGCAAGGCTGGGTCTACCGTAGGTCTTTCAGTACGGAAACTCAATTGTCTCTCCTCCCGCTCCCACTGTTGGAGTGTATACTGCATTCCCATTGGGAGGTCCATGAATCTTACGGTAATTCCCATTCGAATGGCATATTGAATAGCTTGCCACTCTGGGGAAAAACTAGCAAAGGGAAAATAAGAGGCTTCTTGTAGGTTCTTAGGGTTGTAGGTAAGTAGAGCCACGGGCGGAACCAGTTCCTCATACGCTATATATTTAATGGCCACTTCTGCATCTGCCGGAGCCTCTACCACCAAACAATCAGGCTGTAACTCTTCCAGAGCTCTAAGCAGTCTTTCGCTAGAACCCGGTCCATGATGCCGAATACCGAATACCTGGAATTTTTGTAGCATGGTCTAGAATAAAAGATGCGTCCAATAAGGAGTAAGCTAGCTTATAAACAGCGGCGTAAATGTAAAGTTTTTCCCGTCAAAGAGTCCTTTATCACTCAGTTTCAAAGACGGAATGACCAATAAAGCCATAAAAGAGAGTGTCATAAATGGTGCTTTTAATGTACCCTCAAGATCATCCTTTACATAACGATCCAATTTTCCATAGGTAGCAGCAACCTCTTCTCCAGCCTGATTCGTCATAATCCCTGCTACGGGTAAGGCTAAGACTTTCTCTTCAGCTTTATTAGCTACTGAAATTCCGCCTTTCGACTTGATCACCAAGTTTACTGCCTTACAAATATCATCATCATTCGTACCTACAGCCACAATGTTATGGGAGTCGTGAGCTACACAAGAAGCAAGAGCTCCATTTTGCAAACCAAATCCACGAATGAAGGCAACGGCAGGAGGAACATCTTGATATCTATTGACAACTACCAACTTCAAAACATCTTGCTCTACATTAGACACTACCTTACTGTCCTGGATTGTTGCCTCCACATGATCTACTCCCGTAATGAGCTCTCCATCTAAAGCGCGAATCACTTGAATTTTTCGCCCTTCTGCGGGTACAGCAAAAGCCGAAGCTATTTTGGGTTCAACATTAAAGTGGTTAATGATAGGAGCTGGTTCCGTTTGTATCAAAGACCGCCCTTTTTCTGCCATCAATTGCCCATCGATATAGGTAGCCAAAACCCGAAAGTCTTCTAAATTTTCTACCAGAATAAAATCTGCGGGGTCACCCTTTCGTAGTAGGCCAATCGGTAGGTTATAGTGCTTGACAGGATTAATACAGGCTGCCTGTAATACATCAAACAGGTCGTAGCCCATTCGGATAGCACGAACAACCAATTGATTAATATGACCTTCGACAAGATCATCGGGATGCTTGTCATCAGAGCAAAACATTAAATCACTTGCATAGGTGGACATTAGCGGGATTAAGGCTTCAAAATTCTTGGCAGCACTCCCTTCTCGAATCAGGACTTTCATGCCTTTCTGCAGCTTTTCTAATCCTTCTTCATAGGTAAAACACTCATGGTCTGTAGAGATACCTGCAGCTATGTATTTATCCAAATCTTGACCTCTAACTCCTGGGGCATGACCATCGACCGGTTTTCCTTTCTGTTGGGCAAGTTTAATTTTTTGCATTACCTCGGAGTCCTTATAGATAACTCCAGGATAATTCATCATTTCTGCCAAATACCGTATGTCTGGCATGTCTAGCAGCTCATCAATATCATCCACACTTATCGTAGCTCCAGCTGATTCAAAGTTGGTAGCAGGTACGCAAGAGGGGGCGCCAAAGTTGAATTTAAACGGAACGGTTTTCCCGTTTTCAATCATGTATTTCACCCCCTCCAATCCATTCACATTAGCAATTTCATGCGGGTCTGAAACCGTTCCTATAGTGCCATGCACTACTGCCAATTTGGCAAACTCTGATGGCACCAACATGGAGCTCTCAATATGAACATGAGCATCAACAAATCCTGGTAGAATAAAACGCTTTCCTTGGCCTTCCAAAGGTTGGATCCTTGCAATTCTACCCTCTTGGATTTCTATCTCTACATGTCTTATCTTTCGACTAACAATATCAACCCAATTTCCACGAATATTCATAGGCAACTAGTCTTCTGTTTTCTTGTAGGTTCTATTCCCGATAGTAAGTGTTTCTACAGCTCCATTTGTCGCTTCCAATTGAAAGGAGAGAAGATCATCATTCATCCATGCTCTTGACCATTTTACAGTAAAGGTATCAAAGTGCCAATGTGATAAACTTCCTTGCAACTGGCTACTTATTTTTAGCGTTAACCGATCATTTGCAGATACAACCTCCACCTCGCCCCAGAAAGGATCAAAATAGGTTCCTGCATATTCCCCAAGCGGTTTACTGGTTCTCGTTTCCAGTTGTCGAGATCTAGCTATCTCCTTTTTTTGCATTGCTTGTTTGTAGGTCATTCCATCATATAGTTCCTTTAGGTCAGTACTCCAGTCCCGTTGGGATTCTCCTCGAAATGCATCGATGACTTGATAAAGTATAGCATGTCGGACTTCTGCATGATCAAGATTGCCAAGCATATATACACCTAAATCTAGATCTGGGACTAAGCCTATAATCGCTACCGTCCCTGGTAAGCTACCGGTATGAAATTGCAAGGTAGATCCTTCATAATCGTGTTGGAACCACCCTAAGCCATAAGTTGTCCAAGTAGGCTTGGTAAGGGCAGTAGTAGGGTAAAACTGTTCCTTAGGAATAATAAGCTGTGGTTTAAACAGCTCTTGATAAGTTTCTATTTCTAATACTCTTTGGCCACCAACCTTGGCACTATCTAACAAAAACTGCATCCATTTAGCCATATCTCTTACTGAAGACCAAATGGCTCCAGCCGGAGCAATGAGATCGGCACTACAATCTTCAATAGGCGTAATTGTGTTATTGATACGATGATGCGGAATCGAACGATTCTTTTGCCCTTGCGAAGCTATTAAGGTGGGATAAGTATTCGTCATTCCTAAGGGCGTGAATACGTTTTCCTGCATAAAATTCGCCCAGGTTTTACCACTGACTTTGGCAATTAATTCACCCGCAGCCAAATACATAATATTCTGATAAGTGTAGCCTCCTCTAAATGGGTAGGCTGGTGGAGCTAATCTCATCCGATGAAGAATATCCTGCGACTCGATGTCATTGTAATACCACAGAAAATCGGCATTCCCCAGCCCTGCATTATGCGTAAATAAATCTTTAACCCTCAACTCCCGAGTAGCATAAGAATCATATAATTGGAAACCAGGAAGGTGTTTTATGACTTTATCTTCCCATGATACTTTTCCAGCATCTACTAGCATACCCATAGCAGCAGCCACCATTGCCTTTGTGGTGGAACCGATGCTAAAAATTGTGTTTTCATCGACCGCTTGTGTTGCCTCTAGTGATTTCACCCCATAACCTTTTGACAATATCACTTCGCCACTTTTCACCACCGCTACTGATAAGCCAGGAACCTCCCACTCTTGTCTAGCTTCTTCGATATAGGTATCCAATCTTCGGATGATTTCATCTTGCGTTTGGCTATATCCAACAGAGAGTCCCCCAAGCCAGCATAACAGGAAGGCTATTTTCCTAAGTACTTTTATCATCGATTGATTTTTTTAGATATAATTTTTCTCGGACCTTTTTTGGGATCAGAACATCGCTATAACATTGACTAGTTCTTCCAACCTGGGCCCCTTACTGCCTGACCTGGAGTTGCTCCAGTATGTTCTCCCTCTTTCAACACCTGCACTCCATTGACAAAAACATGTTCCACTCCGGAAGAATATTGATGGGGGTCTTCAAAAGTAGCATGATCACTGATTGTATTGGGGTCAAAAATTACAATATCTGCAGCATAGCCCGGTTTCAATAGCCCGCGGTTTGCCAACTTTAAATGGTTAGCCGGTAGACCAGAGAGTTTGTAAATCGCTTCCTCCAGAGAGATCACCTTTTCCTCTCGTACATATTTACCTAGCAATCTACTAAAGTTGCCGTAAGCTCTGGGGTGCGGGTTAGATTTCAAAAACACACCTTCACTAGACAAGGAACCTGCATCCGAACCAAAACTCATATAGGGTAGTGCTATCTGTTTCTTCACATTCTCTTCAGACATCAAGAAGTATACGGTGCCTACCCTACTGCCATCTGCAATGACCAACTCAATCGCTGTTTCCTCTGGGCTTTTCCCCATAATCGTAGCAACCTCGGCTAATGTTTTACCCGTATATTTCTTCAAGCTATCATTCTTAAAACCAACCAGCAATAGTTTTTCGGCGGAGCCTGCCGCATAATATAGGTTTTCCCAGTCTTGGGCATCTGTTCGCATTTCGGCTATCACCTTTTCTCGGATTACAGAATCTTTCAAGCGTTCTGCCCAAGCCTTGTAGCCTCCTTCTTGCACCCAAGGAGGCATGGAAGCATCCAAACCTGTAGCTCCAGCGATATAATTGTACATGTCCGTACTCAACTGAATGCCTGCCGATCTTGCACTGTCAATCTTCTGGATCACTTGATCCATTTTGGACCAATTACTTTTTCCTGCTGCTTTCAAATGGTAAATTTCCGCGGCAATATTCGCTGAACTTGCAATTTCTATTACCTCATCTACTGCCTCCAAAAGCTTATTACCTTCGCTGCGCATATGCGTGATATACATGCCACCATACTCACTGGCCACTTTACACAAGGCTACTAATTCATCTGTTTTAGCATAAAAGGCCGGAGCATAAATCAAAGAAGAACCAATTCCTAAGGCTCCTTCTTCCATCGCTTGCCGGGCAAGTTCTTGCATTTTTGCTAATTCAACTTCAGTCGGAGCCCTATCTGCTTCCCCCAACTCATGGATGCGTAAAGTAGTTGCCCCTACAAAAGAAGCTACGTTAGTAGAGACTCCTTTTTCCTCCAGATAAGACAAGTATTCACCCAAAGTCGTCCAAGGAATATCGTACTTGATATCCCCTTGAGCATCTTTTTCACTCTCCTTCATCTTGTCATTGTAAGGTCCCATTGACCAACCCTCGCCCATCACTTCTAGGGTCACTCCTTGCTTGATACCGCTCATAGAGCGACCATCTTCAATCAAACTCTCTGTTGCCCAACTCAGCATATTAATGAATCCTGGGCTAACGGCCAAACCCTTTGCATCCAGCTTAGCTTCAGCGGTAGCCTCCTTTAAGTCTCCAATAGCAGCAATAGTGTCGCCCATAATCGCAATACTAGCAGAAATAGGCGCAGCTCCTGTACCGTCATAGAGTTTTGCATTATGGATTAAAACATCATAGTGTATAACGGAATCTTTGCAAGCGGACAAAAAGAAAAGTCCTATTACAAGCAAATAGTGAAGTCTTTTGTGAAGCATAGCTGTTTTATTGATAGATCAGATAATCAATGGAGCTATTCAGTTATTTACGGCTGTTATAAACAGACATCAGCCTACTTATTCTAATTCCCTGACAGTTTTGTATTTTAGAGTCACCCTTTATGCTAAAAAACTTGCTTCCCTTGGGTACAACTCTTCTCACTAAAACGCTGTCCACAAAAATTGTTGCAGAAGGATTATTCTTCAAACTGAATTACTAAATGTAAACTTATTCCGCCAAAAGCCTAAATTTAGCGCTTAACTTGTTTGTGAAATACTTCGTTCTCTGGAACAAGAGTAAGTTTGCATCTTGAGCGTGTCTTTTGGTGGAAGGCTTCGTTGGTCATCAATCAAGTCGCGAAGGCTAGCTTTCCTCTTCAGACCTTGTCATTTACCAAAGTCCTCTGCTCAAACACCACACAATTTTTGTTCTCTGGTACTGAGTATAAGTCCCAGAGATTAATCTCTATTAAAATAGATAAGTTCGAATTCTATAGTATAAACCGCTAATTGAATCCATCGTATGAAAAATCAACTTCTGAAATCAACTCTCTGTGCACTTTGCATTTGCCTGACTGGCTTCGCTTTTTCTCAATCTTTTGATGAGAGCTTACTACAAAACATGAAATATCGCAACGTTGGGCCTGCCAATCAGGGAGGTAGAATTGTTGATATCGAAGCTGTTGACAATGACTTTGCTCATGTATATGCTGCTTCAGCATCTGGAGGGGTATGGAAATCAGAAAATGCAGGAACAACTTGGGAGCCTATATTCGATGACTATGGCACCGCCTCCATTGGAGACATTGCGCTTTTCCAACCTAACCCTAATATCGTCTGGGTAGGTACGGGAGAGGCTAATAATAGAAATAGTGTGAGTTGGGGAGACGGTATTTACAAGTCTACTGATGGGGGAAAATCTTTCAACAATATGGGATTGAAAAGTACTCATCAAATTGCAAGAGTAGTGACTCACCCCAAAGACCCCGACATCGTATATGCAGGAGCGATAGGACATTTATGGGGTTATAGCGGAGATCGAGGTCTTTTTATGACTTCTGATGGTGGTAAGAATTGGCAGAAACTGACCAACGGCCTGCCCGATGACGGAAAAACGGGTTGCATCGATTTAGTAATGGATTCCAAAAACCCAAAGATATTGTACGCTGCCTTCTATCAACGTCTGCGCCAGCCCTGGCATTTCCACAGCGGTGGTCCTAATGGTGGAATCTATAAATCTACCAATGGTGGCAAAAGTTGGAAAAAACTAACTAATGGGCTTCCAAGTGGGGATACAGGTCGTATTGGCCTAGCCATCTACAAGAAAAATCCAAAAATCGTAATGGCTTTTATAGAAGCCGAAAAAACAGGGGACCTCAGCAAGCCCGGATCTGGCGTATATCGGAGTGAAGATGGAGGGAATAGCTGGACTTATATGAATACCTATAATAATCGCCCATTTTACTATAGTCAAATTCGCATTAATCCACATGATGATCAAAAAGTCTATGTCTTAACCACAAGTTTTATGGTTTCCGAAGATGGGGGTAAAACTTTAAGTAATGGGAGTAAAGACCAAGAAGTGCATGGAGACTTTCACGCACTATGGCTCGATCCCAATGATGCAGAACGATATTACCTAGGAGCTGATAAGGGGATGTCCATCACCCACGACCATGGGAAAAGTTTTACCTTATTCGACAATTTTGCCATTGGGCAATTTTACAGGATAGGATATGACATGCGAGACCCCTATTATGTATATGGAGGGTATCAGGATAATGGCATGTATAGCGTGGCAAGCTTTAGCCGAGACGCTCGAGGGATACTGAATGACTCTAACTGGAAATTGCATTGGGGAGATGGACAATTTGTACACGTTGACCCTTCCAATTGGAGAAAGATGTTTACCCAAATGGAAAACGGAAGCACCTTTAGTTACGATCCGATGACACATCGCATCCAGCGAATCAACCCTGGTTTTCATAACATCGTCAACTATGAAGATGCCATTCCTGCTGAAGCAAGAGCAGATGGTCTCCCTTTCCGCTTCAATTGGACCGCTCCCCTACAAATGTCTCCCTTTGATGCCAAAACCCTCTACCTGGCCGCTAACTATCTTTTAAAAACGACAGATAGTGGCCAGACTTGGTCCATCATTAGTCCCGACTTAAGTACCAATTCGCCTGAAAAGACCGTAAAGGGAAAGAGTGGTGGAATCACTCCCGACAATACCGGAGCGGAAACACATTGTGCTATATATACCTTATCCTTGTCTACAATTAGTCCCGATATCATCTGGGCCGGAACGGATGACGGCAACATTCAAATCACGACCAACGGCGGCTCGAATTGGACCAATGTACGAGAAAATATAAAAAACGTACCGAACGGTATGTGGGTAAGTAGAGTGGAAGCCTCTCACTTTGACCCTGGAACTGCCTATGTGACTTTTGATGGGCATCGAAGCGATAATAATCAGATATGGGTATTCAAAACCACAAACTACGGTCGAGATTGGACCAACATCAGTAGCAATCTTCCGAAACAAGAAGTAGCTCGTGTGATTCGAGAAGATCTCAAAAACCCCAATCTCCTTTTTATTGGAACAGAAACAGGGGTTTTCTTTTCTGTAAATGGGGGAGCATATTGGGCGAAATTAAAATTGAACTTACCAACGGTTTCTGTGCTTGACCTAAAAATTCACCCCAGAGAAAACGACTTGATTATAGGTACTCATGGAAGAAGTATTTGGATTCTGGATGATATCACTCCGCTTCAACAACTGTCTTCAAATATTCTCACATCCAAAGGGCATTTATTTGAACAGAAACAAGCCACCTTATGGGAAAATGTGAGCCGAGGTGGGCAGCGAGGACATTTCTGGTTTGCCGGAGAGAATCCTGCTTCCGTTAAGAACACTTCTACGCTTCCGCGGGCAATGTTTGAAAATGGTGCAATGATCTCCTATTATATTGGAAAAGATGTAGAAGAGGATGTTTTGATTGAGATTACAGATCAAAATGGCCACAAAAAGATAGATACCTTACAGAATAGTCCTGGCATTCATAAATACAGATGGGACCTACAATTTGATCCTGCCCCTTTCACGGCCGAACAAGAAAAGAATATCAATGAGATTTTAGAAAACCTTACTCGTCAATACACTTTTTCCGGTATTCGCAGAGCAAAGACAGCTTTCGAAGCGGCTAGAACACCTTTGGAAGCTCGAAAAGCTATCCAAATTTTGACGAATGGTTACTTGAGTTTCAGACTAGGGGATGAATACAATATCCCTCGTGCCAAAGTTGGCAGTTATATGATCAAATTATCTATTGGAGACGAAGTACACAGGAGGAGTATAGAAGTCCGTGCTGATCCAATGATTTCTAAGTAAAACGGAAGAGCTAATCATGAGGCGATTAACCTGCCTCATGATTAGCTCACACCTAGCCGGCCAAATCTGCTACAACTTCCAAAGTGTAATCAATCTCAGAAGGCAGGTTGTACAAGGACATTCCCATTCTAGTTACTCCACCTCTATTCAATAACCCCAGAACCTCGATGGCTCTTAGCGCATAAAAATGGCCCGCCCATGCACAGATATTCTTGCTGGCTAGATAGGTACAAACTTCACTGGGTGTTTTACCTTCCAAGGTAAAGGAGAGTGTCGGTGCTCGATCTCCCTCACTGACAACAGGCCCAACTACCTGTACTCCACTAATACTCGATAAGCCATCATACAATTGACCTGCCAGAGCTATCTCGTGTCGATGAATATCAGACATAGCACTCAGAATCTGAGATCGCAAATCCTCTCCTTTACCTAGACTTGCGATAAAATCCACGGCAGCTCTGACACCAGCTAAGGCGGCATGATTAAGGGTTCCTGTTTCAATACTATAAGGGGCTTCCTGGGCAGCGGTTCGCAAGCGATCTGGACTCAATCGATCTAGCAAACCAGGTTTGGTATATAATATACCTACATGTGGGCCATAAAACTTATAGGCCGAGCACAATAAAAAATCACATCCAAGATTCTGTACATCAATCGTCAAGTGCGGAGCATAGTGTACCGCATCAACAAGAAGCCATGCACCAACCTTATAGGTTAGTTCTCGGATCTGTTTGACTTTATTAATCGTACCGAAAATATTCGCAGCGTAGCCCATAGCCACCAATCGAGTCCGTTCATTGATCTTGTTGGCAAAATCTTCGTAATCCAATTCTCCTGTAGGTAAAAGTCGAACCTCACGAACTATGATGCCTTTATCTCGCAATGCAAGCCAGGGTCCTCGATTGGATTCATGATCTAATTGCGTGATTAATATCTCATCTCCAGGATGGAGGGCTCTTCTAATGGCTTGACTTAAGGAAAAATTCAGTGTGGTCATATTCTGACCAAAAGAGATCGTATGAGGTCCTTCCGCGCCAAGAAAGGTCGACATTCTGGATCGGGTTTCCTCAACGACTATGTCTGTTTCTTTTGCCGTGATGAATGCGCCATGCCCATTGGCATTTGATGTTTTGTAGTAATGCGAAATACTATCTATTACGGAATGAGGAACTTGAACACCAGCAGGGCCATCTAAGAATACTAGTTCGCGGCCATTGTGAATTCGCTGAAGTGCAGGAAATTGAAGTCGAATATCAGGAGTCATAGGTGTTGTTATTTTGGCAGTAAGCTACAGAATTTTTTCGGCTAAACTATCGCACTAACTGATCAAGCTGATTTCCCGTCAAGTGTTCTACATTTCGGGTAATCCGATCTATCTCCCAATCCCACCATTTTAACTCTAATAGCTTGGTAATTTCTTCCTTAGAGAAACGCTTTTTCAACTCCTTAGCCGGATTGCCTCCCACCACGCTATACGGAGGTACATCCTTCGTCACTACTGAACGTGTTGCAATGATCGCTCCGTCTCCAATCTTCACGCCGGGCATGATAGTCACTTTATGGCCAATCCAAACATCATTCCCAACTATGGTATCACCCTTCGTAGGATAGGTTTTTCCTTCCATCGCATTTTCCCAACCGTTTCCGAATATGGCAAAAGGATAAGTGGAAATGGCATCGGTGAGATGATTGGCGCCATTCATAATAAAAGTAACATCAGATGCAATCATGCAGAACTTTCCTATGATCAACTTATCTCCAATGAAATCGAAAAGATATTTGACGTTTTTCTCAAAATTCTGCACATTTTCAAAATCATCATAGTAGGTATAATCTCCTACTATAATGTTTGGATTTTTGATGATGTTTTTAAGAAAACAAAGCCGATCATAATTTGGAAGCGGGTACTTTTGATCTTTATCGGGAGCATTCATAGTAAGGGAAATTTAATTCGAGCGGAAAGATATTGTGGTCAATCCAAGTGCCCTAGCAAAAGAAACTTTTTTTACAAAAAAGAAGATCCCCTCAAATGCTGCTCTTTTAATCTCCCTTATTACTGCGTATATGCAGGCCCTCTCAAGACCATGCCTGCCCGAACATCAATATACTTCTCTCCTTCTACTGTGACCTCTCCATTAACAATCACCCATTTTATTCCCGTTGGATAGTGATGCGGATCGGTAAAGGAACCTTCATCACTGACAGTTTCAGGGTCGAAAACAGTGATATCCGCATACTGTCCTTCTGCTATTTTGCCTCGATCTGTAAGCCCCATGAGGTTGGCGGGTAGGCTAGTCATTTTACGAATTGCTTCTTCTAGTTTCAACACCTGCTTCTCTCTCACAAAATGCCCCAACACTCTGGGGAAAGTCCCATAGTTTCTTGGATGGGGATGCCCTTTACCTAAAGCTGTATATCGGCCATCCGAAGCAACCATGGTATGCGGGTGCTGCATGATTCGCTCCACATCCTCTTCTGCCATCGCATGAAATATACAGCGGGCACCTCGGTGAATTTGCGCCTGTATGATCAATTCTGCTCCATTTTCCATGGTAGGCTCCAGGCCTTCGGCAACGGCCCAATCGTACAGTGTTTTGCCATCGAATTCAGGCTTCCAGTCGAAACTCGAAAACTGAACTCGTTTTAAATCATTTCCCCCTCGATCATTAATCAAGTTATGCACAATTCCTCGTTTAATACTATCTCGCAAGATGGGATCTTGACAACGTCTGGCAAAACCTTCATAACGATCATCAGCCATAGACCAAGCAGGTATCAAGATACTCAAGCTCGTAAAGCTAGCGGTATATGGATACTGATCAATCATGATATTTAGGCCTTTAGTCCTAGCGGCGTCCACCATAGACAAAGTCTTTGTACTAGAACCCCACATCGGCGCTCCAACGACTTTGTGGTGAGTCAAGACCACTGGGATATCTGCCTGCTCTGCAATTTGAATCGCCTCTCCAACGCCATCCAACAAGCCCAAGCCTTCCTCTCTGAGGTGGGAGGTGTAAATTCCACCGTGCTGGGCTGCCACTTGGGAAAGGGTAACCACTTCATCTAATTTAGCATAAGTTCCAGGTAGATATTTTAATCCAGTAGAGATGCCGAATGCCCCTTCTAGCATACTTTTTTCGATAAGGTTTTTCATACTATCTAATTCGGCAGGTGTCGGGGCCCTATTTTCTAGCCCCATAATATGATTACGAACAGTATTATGCCCAACGAGATAGGCAATATTAATGCCTACCGTTTGTTTAGCTAAACTATCTAAGTATGCCCCGATGGGCAAAGGGCATCCGCCATCTGGGCCTCCCAAAGAAGTGGTTACCCCCTGCCGTAGATGACTCTCCGCTTGTGGCATTAGAGGTAGGGGCTCCGCATGGGTATGTACATCGATAAAACCGGGGCTCACTGCTAATCCTTTAGCATCTAGTTCTTTCGTACTGGTGCCTCTTATAGCCTTCCCGACTTTTACTATTTTTCCATCTTGAATGGCAATATCTTGCACAATAGCGGAAGTTCCAGTCCCATCGTACACCGAGCCATTTCGTATAATTAAATCGTAAGAGTTAGATGAATTACAAGCAAGCAGTAATAAGCTCATTGCGACGAGAAGCAGTTGGTTTTTCATAAGTTAGGTTTGTTAACTACCTAAACTTACGAGATTAGCTGCTATTCTTTTAAAGCTTTGCTGGCTTTAAGTAGTTTTTCATCCTTAGGGTCTAAGGCCAATCCTTGATCGTAGGCTGCCCTAGCCTTCCCCTTCTCACCTTTAATTTCATATAACATACCTAGGCGCCAGTATGCAGAGGCCCGTGGATAACTCTTAGAGTCATTCAGCTTTAGGAAATACTGCATGTAACCAATACACTGATTTGTACGCTGCTTCGACAGGACTCCTGTTCGAGCAAATTGGTAGTAGGCCCCAGCCTTTTTGTCATCTAGACCAATGGCCTGCTCAAAGGAAATGAAAGCCTGTTTATAATCGGGCGTCATCTGGTAGCAAAAGCCTAATAGAAAAGGCCAGTTTGCCTCTTCTGGCTCCATTTCAGCCAATGCTTGGTAGGCGGCGATAGCGGCGGGGTAATCCTTGTTTTGTCGGTATAGGTTTCCTGCCAGGATATAGCTACGGCGCGCGTCTAAAGGTTTTATGGCCTCTACTTGTTGAAAAGCTTTCTTTTTACTTCCTCCTACAATTCCGGGGGCCGAGAAATAGAAAAAGGCAATAGATTCACGAGCATCAGCATGCTTAGGGTCAAGGTCAATCGCTTTTTCCAAATATTCCTTCACTTTAGAGGATAAAACTCCTTTTTCCAAAAAGTTTTCCGTAGCCAAAAGTTTCCCCTTGTAAGATTGTCCTAGCCAATAATATAGATCCGCCCTCGTCTTCATGGTGCTCCGCAGGGGTTTTAGCACTTTAATGGCTTTATCAAACTGGGATTGGTGGCAGTGAGCTTGGCCAAGCAATAGTTGTGCTTCTTGCGCATCAGGTTCTTTCTCTAATATCTGCTCCAATTCCTGTTGCGCTTGTGTGTATTGTTCTTTTTCCAACAATTGCTGGGCTGTTGTGATGGATTGCGCATGCAGTTGGGCACATAGAAGGATGAGTCCTAGGCAAAGACCTAAAGATTGTTTGAATAACATTCTGATTGATTTATTTGATTCTCTGACAGTTTTGTAATTCTGAGTCAGCCTTTTAGCTGAAAGCTCTGCTTCCTTTGGTCACCAGGCTTCCAGCTAAAACACTGCCTACAAAACTTGTCAGCGAAAGGTTTATTATTTACAAATGAATGGTAGGATAAGTCGAGTAGGCTGGTCTGGTCCGAAGTAGATCGTTTGCTGAGCTTTCCGAAGTGCCTTAGCTTCGAAGGCGTCTATTGCCGTGTTAGAGTTTCGGTCGTATTTCGGAAAATTACTGCTGCTGATCTCCAATCTTAAACGATAACCTATTGGAATTTCAAAAGCAGTTGTTCCTAAGTCGATGATATAGGTATAAGTTTCATTTGGGACTAATAATGCCTCTTTATCTCGTCCTTGTCGATATCTACCTCTTATGATTCCATCTGCCATATTCATAGCTACTCCCTTTTGATCTACTAGCACTAGTTTGGCGGTAAAGTCCGTATCGGGGCCGTCCGTTGCCGCATATAGTTCCAATTGTATATGGCCCGCCACTTGCTTGGCTTTTTGGAAAGGGCTACTGGTGTAGACCAGGATATCTTCTCGTTCTTCTAGCTCGGATTGATCTTTAACACCTAATTGTGAAGGAAAGAAATGGAAATTAGCTCCTCCATTGGTAGGCACCGGTTCATAGGGATCAAATACGAATTGATCTTTCGAGTTCTTCTTAGCTGTATGAGGAGTTAATTCGCCCCCTCCAAATCGACTGTTTGCAGCTGCATTGTGTTGTATATACCAGCTTTCTTTGCAGCCAGTCGTTTGAAGAAATTGAGGTCGCGTTTGCCATTCATTTTGAATTAAAGAAAAGACTTCTGGGGCAGGAAACGGATCAGCATTGTTTTGCTCTTTTTTCAAATATTGATCAAACCAATCTACTGCTTTTTGCAGTAGCGCATCGTAGCCCATTTCAGCTTGATCTCCACATTCAAGCATCCCAACTTCTGTCATTGAGGTGAGGTATTGGTTGTGAAACCAGGGGCCAAAAATGAGTTTTTGGTATGGTTTCTTTAGAGTCCGCAATGCTTCATATACGTCTAATGTTCCTTTTTTGACGAAGTCATAAGCACCGCACATATGCAGCATAGGAATATTTACTTGTTCATATCTATAGTCGCGATTGAGTTCATCCAAAACATTGCTTTGTTCCCACGCTTTGCTTTGTATTCCCACACTGCTTAGAGCGCCTTTCACTGGTAGATACCAGAGAAGACTATCTATGTCATAGTCGCTGAGATCTCGCCGGGTTAAAGTCTCTTCATGTAATAACCACGGTAAGTTTAGTAGCAAATGTAATGCTCCTCCATCTGTTGCCATAGCAGCTGGTTCTACCCATCCCGATATATTTACAATCGTCTTCAAGGCAGGATGTTGGTCCGCTGCCAAAGTCAGGGCACAAAAAGCTGGATAAGAAACACCAAACATACCAATCTTATCATTGCTCCAAGCTTGCCTGGCTATCCAATCTAGGGTAGCTAGTCCGTCCGTCCGTTCATGCTGAAATGGGAAAAATTGGCCTTTAGAACCAAACTTTCCTCGGACATCCTGTATGACCGTGGCATATCCCTGTTCCGCAAAAAATTGGCCTACATTTTTGTACTGATATTTTCCATATGGCGTACGGAGAAGGATAGTAGGATATGACGCCACAGTATCAGGCAGGTAGATGTCAGATTCAAGATAAATTCCCTCTTGTGTAGTAAACCCAATCTCACTTAAACGAACCACTTGAGAAATGGTAAGTTCAGGAAGGATCAGAAAAAGCGATAGTATTCCGGTATAAAGTACTTTCATTGATCAGGTGATTAGTAAACAATGCATAAATCATGCTACAATACTAAGCTGATCAATTGAGTCAATCCAGAAATAGGGCTATTTGACCTTATACAGGGATGTTTGACCTTTGTATGCGTTTGAGAATAGCTGTCTTGTATTTTGAGGACACTGGAAGTGAATCAGACTGCGCTTTCAAGGAGAGTTGTAGTCCCTTTCCTTTGGCTTCAAAAAACGTGACCTGATCCAGATTGACAATATAGGAACGATGACACCTAAGAATTTGAGGATAGGTTTCTAACAAAGCTTCCATTCGGGTCAAAGTCGAACGTAGGATTAATCTTTTAAGTTGTCCTTTTTGCTGATAATGAATCTCGACATAGTTATCACTACTACTTATGAATAAAAGACTACTTGACTCTAAAAGCAATTGTTCCTTTCCATTCTCTCCGCTCAATAACACTTTACCTTGAACTGGGATTTTGCTATCTAAATTTTGGATCAGGGTTCTTTGTCGATACAATTTTCGGCCTAATATCATTAAAATCATTGGGATAAAACCAATCATAAACGTCCGATAAAGCATCGTCAACACTTCTGCCATTGGCGGCCAAATTAGAACGCCATGACATAGAAAAACTCGATACAACATCATACCCATAGCTACTGTCACAAAATGCCAGGCATACCAAAAAGTACCTTCCCACAATCCTGCCTCTTTCATTCCCAGCCACCGTATACTCAATGGCCGAATCACAAATTCTGTCACAAGTATGATCAAAGTGGCCAATACACCATATCCAGCAATTAGCAATGAAAACACCCAGCTTCCGTCCTGATTATTCACCGTAAAGGGCTGAAAAATATTGAGGAAAAGAGCGACAAATATCCCTGGAAAAATTGCAAGTAATAACTTTCCTCGCCAGCCATCTACATGCATTCTAGACCACCATGTTATTATAGTTTCTAATTCCAGGTATGAGGAATGGTGAACAGGAATGGAAGAACTTGGCATTCGTCCTGCCGTAGAATAGCTCTTGTAACGAAGCCGGTTTTTCTGCTGGGAATGGTCTTTCATGTCTGCGTTTATCTTTGCTTAATCTAATTGGTTCTCCGACAATTTTTGTGTTTTAGAGCCACTCTTTTAGCTAAAAGACTTACTTCCTTTGGGCGCAATTCTTCTAACTAAAACGCTGTCCACAAAAATTGTCGGAGAAGGATCTAAATAAGAAAGGTTTTTGCTGACCTTCAAATTTTATAGACGAGTAGATAATCCCGTAGGTTGCATAATACCATCATCATGCAGACAAAAACTACTCAGCCCAGCTCCTTATACCAACTTTAAGAAGGTGATAGCAGAAGTTGGGCTGAGAAAATCTAAGGTTTCAAATAGTTCAGTTCTGATCAACCAAGTGCTAAGGTTTGACTCGTTCTGGAACGATAATACGGTCCACTCGCTCTCCCTCTAGCATTGTATTAAACTTCTTGATAGAACTCGCGAAAACAGAATCGTATTCGGCTACAATCTTCTGATAAGCCACTTTTAAATCATCAAAGCGTTCAACCACTCCGCCTGTTGGTCGATGGTGAGCATTGACCAAAACGCTATAGACTCTACCGATGTGGTTACTAAATACTCTAGGGTAATTAATATTATCTTGGCTTACCTCCGCTTTATTCTGGATTAATTGATTTTCAATGGCATCCAGCTGCTCTATGATACTTTTTGATAAAGATTCTAGTGCCTCCGATTTCCCGGCTTTAACAGCTAGGGAAGTAGTCCGTTCCATTTGATCCTTTACGGAGCGAATATTCTTAATCCTGCGATGTGAGTCCGTTATTATATCCTGTACCTCATAGGCTAAAGCTAATTGCGCATCATAATCGGCTTGGGAAACATCAGTCCATCTCGGGTCAGCTTGGACTTCAAGTTTTTGATTAGCTTTCCAGTCTCCAAAATTTACTTGGAGGTCATATGTTCCTGGCACGGCCCATGGACCTGGCGAGGGATTCCGAATCACCATCGTTACCAGATCCTTAACCAAATCTGGCCCTTGATGTCTCAGATTCCAAGTAATAGTATTAAACCCTTTCTTCAACTTCACTTTATTCAATTTGGCAGCTGCATGGGTAGAGAGTTTCCGTACCACTTTACCAGTCTTGTCTGTGATATTGAGTTCTAAAGGTTTAGCTTTAGTAGGTTCTTCTTGAAGGTAAAGGTGAACATAAGCCTGGTAGCCACTGACATTGGTGCGAATAGCCGGACGAGGAGAAAATAGTACATTCTCCTTAGCCAACTGTTGAGGGTCGATTTGATGCAGTGGACTAAGATCATCCAGTATCCAGAATGAACGTCCTTGGGTACTAATCACCAAATCTTTCTCATGCACCTCTATGTCTGTAATCGGGACATGGGGAAGGTTAAGTTGAAAAGACTGCCAACTCTGGCCATCATCAAATGAAGCATACATACCAAACTCCGTTCCCACATACAACAACCCTTTTCGGTCAGGGTCTTCAGCGATAGCTCTGATGAAATGATCAACAGGAATACCATTCTTCCCATTGATTAGTGAAGTCCAGGTCTTTCCGTAATCATCTGTTCGATAGAGATATGGCGTAAAATCCTGATATCGATAATTGTAAACCGCCACAAAAGCTCTTCCTGGGCTATGTGGGCTCAACTCAATCTTATTCACGGTACCCTCCGTAGGCATATTCGGCGGCGTAATATTCTGCCAACTCGCTCCATTGTCTCGAGATATGTGCAGCAGGCCATCATCACTTCCTGCCCAAAATTCTCCAGCTTGATGGGGAGATTCTTCAAAAGCAAAAATGGTGCTATATATTTCAACCCCTGTTCCATCATGTTGGATCGGGCCTCCTGGAATATCATGATATTGGTCCAATTGACGCGTAAGGTCTGGACTGATCCGTTCCCAGGTTTGGCCATCATTAGTAGTACGATGAACGTAATTGGACGTATGGTAAATATGTTGTGGCTGATGAGCAGAAACTAAAATGGGAAAGTTCCATTGCCATCTATATTTCAAATCTCGTTGCTCCGTACCTTCTGTATAATGCGGATAGGCTGTCACCTGTCGCACCTGCCCTGTTTTCTGGTTCATTATAGTGAGTTCTCCACTATAACTTCCTGCCCAAACGATATCTGGGTTCTGAGGATTTATTCCTACATCTCCGCATTCACTACCCCCAACGCTATGCCAGTGTTGAAAAGGTGTGATTCCGGGTACATTTCGGCTAGGGACAGTAATCGTGCTATTGTCCTGTTGGCCAGCATATAGGCGATATGGGAATTGGTTATCTACTGTGACTCGATAGAATTGTGCAGTGGGCTGGTTCCGCTCTGTCGACCACGTTTTCCCTCCATTCAAACTCACACAAGCCCCTCCATCATTGGCTTGTACCATGATTTTGGTATTGTTTGGGTTGATCCACAAACCGTGGTTATCTCCATGGGGCACCCGGATTTGAAAATCAAAATTCTTCCCACCATCTATCGACTTCCAAAAATTTACATTGTTAACATAAATCGTATTCTCATCCTGTGGGTCAGCTGTGATGTGGTTATAATACCAAGCTCTTTGACGCAGCTTATGATCCCTGGAAATTCGTTTCCACGACTGTCCGGCGTTATCACTTCGATACAATCCTGCTTCTTCTTCTTTTTCGGCAGCAATTAAGGCCCAAACCCGATCTGGATTAACGGGAGATAAGGTCAACCCGATTTTTCCCACTTGTCCCTCAGGTAAGCCACTCGACAGCTTTTTCCAGTGATCCCCGCCATCCATTGTTTTCCAGATACCTCCATTATGATCGCCATCAATCAAGGTCCAGGGTTTCCGCTCAGCCCTCCACATGGCCGCATAAATCTCTCTTGGATTATGAGGGTTAATGGTAAGATCAATGGCACCAACTGAATCACTTAGATATAAGATTTGCTCCCATTCAACACCTCCATCTTTTGTCCGGTAAACCCCTCTTTCTTTGTTAGGACCAAAAATATTCCCTAGCGCAGCAACATAAACCCAATTGTGGTTCTCTGGATGAACAATGATTTTGCCGATTTGTCCTGCCTTGGGCAAACCAGCATGCTTCCAATTCTTCCCGCCATCATTCGATTTGTACATGCCAATTCCAGGTGACACATTACCTCTAGGGCAAGATTCTCCTGTTCCTACATAGATGGTGTTTTCATCAGAAGGAGCAACGGCAATGGCACCAATAGAACCCGCTTCGATCTGACCATCCGATATGTTATTCCATGAAGTTCCTGCATCTTCAGTTTTCCACACTCCTCCTCCCGTTGCCCCCATAAAAAAAGTAAAGGGTTGATCAGGGATTCCGGTAACGGTCGTTACACGTCCTCCTCTAGAAGGGCCTACCGATCGGTATGTAAGCTTACTTAAATAATCAGTTTCTAATTTTTCTTTTTCGGATTTCGATTTCCCTTGAGCCTGTCCTGCCGCAGGTAGCAAGTACATTATCAAAAGGAAAAAGAAAAAGGGAACTAGTTTTGGCATATTTCGTTTTTTTGTTCCCTTAAGATAGGGCTCTCTGGCAATTTTTATGTTTTTGTCTCAAGGACTTGGGTAAAAAACTCGATTCCTATATCTAAAATGCTTAGCCACGGAATAAGCATATAAGAAAAGGTAAAATTTCATTTAGGCTTTGGATATAAGTTTCAAGCTAGATGATCCTCCTTACACCGCCGTTTGGGCTGGATCAGCAAAAGCCTAAAACGAAACGGATAAGAAATGACTTGCATACTTTGAACAGATAGTGGTATAATTGATCACGAACTATTCTTTCATAATGGTTCATGATTTAAGGTATTACTCTCTTCCTGAGCTCTTCTTGGTTGATAAAAATCATGTTAAGGTCCTCCCTTTTCTAACAGGATTTTGAGTATATTGGAAGAACCATGACAAGTTTTCGTATAAGACCGAAGTTCCGGACCACCAGTCCAATTAAGCAGCAAACTATTATCGCTCGTTTGCAGGAGGCCTTACAGGAACAACCTCCCCAATGCCATGGAATAGCTATAGAGGGGCATATTATTCTGAAAGTCTTGCCAGATAACGCCCATTATTGGTCTCCACAACTCAGCATCCTACTGGACCAAGAAGAAGAAGAAACGCTAATCAGAGGAAGGTATGGGCCTAAGCCCAATGTATGGACATTATTTACGATGAGTTACTTAGCAATAAGCATCCTGAGCATTTTTATTAGCATCATTGGTTTTTCCCGCTTAAGCCTAGGGCTTTCAGCAGGCATACTTTGGATTCTGCCTATACTTGGAATAGCTGCTATTGGACTTTATATTATTAGCCAGCTAGGGCAAAAACTAGGTGCTGAGCAGACCTTTACGCTACATCATTTTTTCGAAGAAATCATTGATCAAAAAATCCCGCTCAGTTAAATCAACGTCACGTTAACCGTGGTACTATGGTTTCAGTAGAAAAGCAGCCTCAATTTCTACAGGAATATTATCCGGCAATGATCCCATCCCAACTGCACTTCTAACTCCAATTCCTTTTTCTTCTCCCCAAATTTTTGCAAAAAGTTCACTACAGCCATTGATAACATAGGGGTGCTTTTCGAAGGAGGAAATGCAATTAACCATTCCCAATACCTTTACTACTCGATCTATCCGATCCAGGCTACCAAAGTTGGCCTTCAAGGTGGAAAGAATTGCTAATCCCACCAATTCGGCAGCTCCTTTAGCCTCTTCTAAATCTAGATCCACTCCTACTCGGCCCAATAAAAGATTTCCATCTGGCTTAAATGTTCCATGTCCAGAAACTAACACTTGGTTGCCCAATTGAAGAAAGGGTTTGTAAACACCAATGGGTTTGGGAGGAGGAGGTAGTTGTAAGCCCAAGGCCTCAAAACGTTGATCTGCACTCATAATTTGAAGTATATTTTAGGCCTTTCTGACAATTTCCAAGAACTCGCTTTAGGTTAAAACCTTTTGCTCATAAACACCTTCTTGGTCAGAGGCTCAATTTTGAAAGGACTCAATTTGAAGAAAATCAAGCGTTATTCAAACTCCAGTTCTAAATTATTTGTCTAAGACGGATTTATTTTCCATTCCATTCACTTACTCGAAATGGCACTTCCAAATTTTTGCCAAATTTTGGTATTTTACCACTTGGAACTACCAATAGGATACATACAAATATTTGATGTAATATCGAATTTCATTTCGAACTCGAAGGACTCATCAGGTAGTAAACTCTTCGATTGAAGATTTTGCGATCTCCTTTTACAACAATTTATGGGTTAAATAGGAAATGATAGTCCTGTACACGAGACTATCCTCAAATTAGCTATAACCTCAAATCCCCTATTTCGCTAATCAATTCAATGCACCATTATGAAACTTTTTACCCAATGTTTATTGGTACTTAGCATCTTCTTTTTGCTACCCAATGCCTCCCCAATTCTAGCACAAAAGACCAAACCGAAAGCAGAGACATATCAAGAAGATATTTACAAAGGCGTGAAATGGCGCTTGGTAGGCCCCTTCCGTGGGGGGCGATCAGGCACAGCTGTAGGAGTCCCTGGGCAACCTAAACTTTACTACATGGGTACTGCTGGCGGTGGCGTTTGGCGTACCCAAGACGGAGGGAACTCTTGGTCTTGTATTTCGGATGGCTACTTCGGTGGATCTATAGGAGCCGTCGCTGTGTCAGAAAGTGATCCCAATGTTATTTATGTAGGCGAAGGAGAACAGACCGTTCGTGGAAATGTATCAAGTGGCTGGGGGATGTGGCGATCTACAGATGCCGGGAAAAGCTGGAAACATATTGGCCTCGAAAAATCTGAGCACATCGGAAGAGTTCGGATTCACCCCACTAATCCAGATATCGTTTATGTTGCCGCTATGGGTAATTTATGGAAACCCAATGAAGAACGAGGGGTTTACAGATCCAAGGATGGAGGCAATACCTGGGAGCGAATTCTGTATGAAAGTGACAAAGCTGGTGCGGTAGACCTCATTTTGGATCCCAATAATCCTCGCATTATATATGCTAGTACTTGGCAGATTAAACGAAACGGCTATCGAATGGATAGTGGAGGTCCTGGAAGTCATCTTTGGAAAAGCACTGATGGCGGAGATAATTGGGAGAAGCTAACTGATAAGCCAGGCCTGCCCAAGGGTACATGGGGAATTGCAGGAGTAACAGTCTCTCCTGTAAATTCAGAACGCGTATGGGCGATCATTGAAGCCAAGCAAGGCGGAGTATATCGCAGTGATGATGCTGGTCATACCTGGCAGAAAGTAAATGAGAACCGAGCATTAAGGCAAAGGGCTTGGTACTATTCTCGAATCTATGCCGATCCACAAGATATCGATCGTGTGTATGTTTGTAATGTTTCTTTCTGGCGGTCGAAGGATGGTGGTAAAAACTTTGAATCCATCCGTACGCCGCACGGGGATCACCATGACCTCTGGATCGCACCCGATAATAATAGAAGAATGGTACTCGCGGATGATGGAGGCGCTCAAGTCAGTGTAGATGCTGGCGACAACTGGACTACGTACCACAACCAACCGACGTCACAGTTCTATAGAGTAACGACAGACAATAGTTTCCCTTTCCGTATCTACGGAGCTCAGCAAGATAACAGCACTATTCGAATTACCCACCGATCAATGGGTTCCTCTATTACGGAGAGAGACTGGGAATCATCCGCTGGTGGAGAAAGTGCGCATTTAGCACCAGACCCAAACAATCCAGAAATCGTATACGGCGGTACCTACAAGGGATATATGATGCGCCTTGATCATACCACTGGACAAGTTAGATCTACAAATGTATGGCCATTCAATCCTGCCGGCTCTGGCGCAGAAGTGATGAAGTATCGCTTCAATTGGAATTTCCCAGTAGCCTTCAGCCCTCATAATCCAAAGAAGTTATATGCTGGTAGTAATTATCTACATGTGACCTATAATGAAGGGCAGTCCTGGGAAGTGATTAGTCCAGACCTTAGTCGAAATGATCCTGAAACGATAAAATCTTCTGGGGGTCCTTTGACCCAAGACAATACAGGCGCTGAATTTTATGCTAATATTTTCGCTATCCAAGAATCGCCAAGAGAAGAAGGTGTGATTTGGGTAGGAAGTGATGATGGTTTAGTACATGTAACCCAAGATGGAGGTAAAACATGGAATAACGTCACCCCTCCCAACTCTCCCAAGCTTAATATGATGAACTGTATTGATATTCATCCAACAGTTGATGGAGGCGCTTATCTTGCAGCTACGCATTACAAATTTGGGGATTACACTCCTTATTTGTACAAAACAACTAACTACGGAAAAACATGGAAGTTGATCACCAACGGAATTGATGAAAATCACTATACCCGAGCGATCCGAGCAGACAAACAACGCCCTGGTTTACTCTACGCTGGAACAGAATGGGGAATGTATGTCTCTTTTGACGATGGAGATAATTGGCAGCGATTTCAACTCAATCTTCCTGTAGTATCCATTCGTGATCTTCATGTACGGGATAATATGTTGATCGCCGCTACCCATGGCCGCAGTTTCTGGATGATTGATGACCTCACGCCATTACATCAACTCAATGACAAAGTTGCTAAGAGCGATTTTCACCTCTTCAAACCCAAAGCCTCCTATCGGATGGCCGGCGGCGGTGGCTGGGGAGGCCCCAATTTGAAGAAAGAGGGAGAAAACCATCCAAATGGGGTCATCTTTCATTATTACCTCAAGGAAAAATCCAAAGATGTCAGCGTAAAGCTGGATATACTGGAAAAAGACGGAACCCTCATTCAAAGCTTCAAATCGAAAGCAAAAAAACGAAGCGAAAAACTTGTCACTAAGAAAGGAGGGAACCGCTTTGTTTGGAATATGCGCTATCCAGGCTTCAAGGAATTTCCTGGTATGGTATTGTATTCTTCTCCAAACCGGGGTCCGAAGGCTGTTCCAGGCATATATAAGGCTAGGTTGACCGTCGGAGATCAATCCGTAGAGCAAGAATTCGAAATCATAAAAGACCCAAGACTTCCCAACACTGCGGAAGATTTCCAAAAGCAATTTGATTTCCTAACCAAAGTAAGAAACAAGGTGAGTGAAGCTCATCAGGCCATGATAGACATAGGAAGCCTCCGAAAGGATATCAAATACCTAAATGACAAGATCGGGAAAGAAGAGTCCTTCAGTGATATTATCGAGATGACGAAAGCTCTAGAGAAAGATATGAGTGTGATCGAAAATAATATCCACATGACGAAAAATAAAAGTCGTCAGGATCCTCTTAACTTTGGGATCCGAATCAACAACCGACTGGCCTTCCTTTTAGCAGATCAACAAAGAGGCGATTTTCCACCCACCGATCAAGCAGAGGAGGTTCGGAAGGAACTCACCGAAGCTTTAGATAAAGAACTTCAGGATTTAGATGTTCTGCTTCAAGAGAGAGTGACTAAAATCAATGATACACTGAAGCAAAAAGGATTGTCGGTCCTTCAAGCTCCCACCAAGCAAGTCGTAAACTAGTATTGAAGAGCCTTAGCTATTACTAAAAAACAGCTAAGGCTCTTCATTCAATAGAGAAACACATACTCCAATTCACATACTTATCATAAACAGCACATGAAAAATAAAGCACAATATTATTTCTGCCTTGGGTTTCTGCTGATAGGAATCTTGGGTTTTAGCCAGGCTCCAAAATATTCCGAAGCTACTCTGGCCAAGCTAAAGGAGGAAGTCAGTAAAAAGATAGATAAGCGAGCTAAGATGGCTCAAGTGATGGTAGATAAAGTTTTCAGCTTTGCTGAACTAGGGTTTCAAGAATCAGAATCCTCAAAATATCTCACAGACATTCTGAAAGAAAATGGCTTTAAGGTTGAATATGGAATCTCTGGTGTTCCCACAGCTTGGTGGGCGGTATGGGGATCTGGTAAACCTGTGATTGCCGTTGGTAGTGACCTGGATTGTATTCCCAAAGCTTCACAACGACCCGGTGTTGCGTACCATGATCCTATCATAGAAGGAGCTCCTGGTCATGGAGAAGGGCATAACTCTGGTATTCCCCTAAATATTCTAGCGGCTATTTCTACCAAAGAAGTCATGGAAAAAGAAGGTATCCAAGGCACCTTGATTCTTTGGCCTGGTGTAGCGGAAGAATTAGTAGGTACTAAGGCGTATTTTACCCGAGATGGTTATTTTGATGAAGTTGATCTTTGCATTTTCACGCATGTTTCCTCAAATTTCACCGTCTCTTATGGACAAGCTCGAGGTACAGGGTTGATTTCTGTAGAGTACACATTTGAAGGAGAAGCAGCTCATGCCGCCGGCTCTCCCTGGCGAGGCCGAAGTGCAGCCGATGCTGTTGAGCTGATGAATATTGGCTGGCAATATGCTCGAGAGCATACTAACCCAATTCACAGATCGCATTCCGTAATTAATAATGGTGGCGATCAACCCAACGTAGTGCCATCCAAAGCTTCTATTTGGTATTATTTCCGCCACGTCACTTATCCTGGCATTATGGAGGTTTATGAAAGAGCAAATGAGATAGCAGAAGGTGCAGCCATGATGACAAGGACCAAGGTATCTCGAAAGGTGCTGGGTTCAGCTTGGCCTCGGCATTTCAATCAAGTCATTGCTGAGACTATGTATGAGAACATCAAATCTGTAGGTTTGCCAGAATGGAGTGAGGATGATCAGACCTTAGCGAAGGCACTACAAAGGGAAGTCCGTTCCCCTCGAGACACCAATGGGCTAGACACCAAATTGGATACTATCGGGTTGCCCGTAGTTCGTCCAGTTAGCGGTGGCTCTGATGACATCGGAGATATTTCCTGGAAACTCCCTACAGTCACCATGCGATTTCCTTCCAATATTCCTGGGCTCCAAGGACACCATTGGTCAAATGCAGTAGCCATGGCGACTCCAATTGCGCATAAGGGTGTTGTGGCTGGTGCAAAAGCTGAGGCCATGACGCTGCTCGATCTATTCACCAAACCTGAATTGGTAAAACAAGCTTGGGACTACTTTCGTAATGAGCAAGGTATGAAACAACAATATATTCCTATGGTAACCAAGGATGACAAACCCGCTATTTACCTCAATACCGACATCATGGAAGAGTTTCGCCCACAACTAGAAAAGTACTATTATGATGACAAGAAGTACGATTCTTACTTGCAGCAATTGGGTGTGGAATATCCGACCATCAAAACTGAAAAGAAATAAGTGTTAGCAAAGAATCATTTTGCTCCTAGATCCACTATTGAAAGGGAATTCTTACGAGTTCCCTTTCTTTAAATATTGATAAATAAACAAGCTTTTGATTCTCAGGAGCTCTTTTTCACCATTTCTAAACCCAAAAAACATGTGGAACCCAAACCTTTATCAAAAAACGCTCTCTTTCGCCAACCACGCACACCGAAAGCAACTACTCCCTGGAAGCGATCTTCCTTATGTATCTCATCTCTGCAATGTTTGCATGGAAGCGGTACATGCCGTGCTACAATCTGGCCACGAAGACATTGATTTAGTGATGCAATACGCACTATTGCATGATACGATCGAAGATACCGATGTAACTTATGACGAGCTGAAGAAACAATTTAGTCAGCAGGTAGCCGATGGCGTTTTGGCACTTACCAAGAATTTTGAATTGGAAAAATCTAAACAAATGCCGGATAGTTTAGAACGAATTCTCCAGCAACCTCCGGAGGTTAGAATCGTAAAGATGGCAGACCGCGTTAACAACCTTTCCAAGCCTCCGCACTATTGGACACGAGAAAAAAAAATTCGATATCGGTCTGAAGCAAAGATTATCCTTGATACATTAGGAGGTGTCAATTCCTTTATTGAGGCAAGATTAAGTCGACGTATAGAAGCGTATCAAGACTACATAAACTAATCCAATCGCTTTTTTTCAAAGAATGAATAACGCTCAGAGAGCAAGTAGTCCGACGAATTAGGTGCGAACCCCAGTTTTTGTAGAACTCCTATAGAAGCAATATTGTCGGGAAAGGTATAAGCGATAACCTTATCTATATCTGCAAAGTGCTCAAATACATAAGTGGTTAAATGATGTATGGCCTCGGAAGCAAATCCGTTGCGGCGGTAGGCCTTCGCGATTGAAAAGCCGATGGTACAACGTTTGTTTCTATCGTCACGCTTTTCACGAGTCAGATCATAAAGGTGTATCACACCTACAGCTTGATCATTTAGATAAATCAACCAGTCAAATGCACCGCGTTTTGGAGAATACTTTGCGAACTCTCGCAGGTCAACGACGTAAATGCCTATTCTCTCTTTTTCCTTAAATTCTACATTCACAAAACGATTGTCATCCTCACCAAAGAGTTCATGAAGTGTATGATAGTTGCTATAATCCAGCGGTACATATCTAAGTCTAAAGGAAGAAGGTAATGCGGGAAATTCAAAAAAGGGCTTAGCTTCCTTACGTCGCATGGAGCGGTAGAAGGCAATCTTATCCTGCATTTTGGGACTCAATTCCTGTTTCATGAAAGTTCAATCATAGGATTCAAAGCCTACTTTTAATGAATCTTTGGCAATGTCTGTAAGAAGTAAACCTAGTTCAAAGGTAAGTGCTTTTCCCATATGAAAACAGAGCCTCACTGTATTTTTAAGACAAAAATTTGATGTAAATACCTACCAACAGTTGCCACAAAAGCATTTTCTTTTTATCCAGTACCTTTTGCGCAAAAATGTTATTTTTACGCATTGAAACCCAATGCGACCAAACGTGAGCACTATACACCTATTTAAGGTAGAGGGTATCGACGGAGAGGAAATAGATTTTTCTGCCTTTAAAGGCAAGAAGATAATGGTGGTCAATGTAGCCTCAGAATGTGGTTATACTCCCCAATATCAACAACTGCAAGAACTCCATCAGGAGTTTAATGATAAACTGGTCATCGTTGGCTTCCCATGTAATGATTTTGGAGGCCAAGAACCTGGCTCAGCCGAAGCAATACAGGCTTTTTGTAGCTTGAATTACGGTCTGACATTCCCCTTAACCGCAAAAGTCAAAATCAAAGGGGAATCAGTTCATCCTATATATGATTGGCTCCTTCATAAGTCCAAGAATCAGGTTATGGATACCGAAGTAACCTGGAATTTTTGCAAGTATATACTGAACGAAGAAGGCCAATTAGTTAATTTCTTTCCTTCCGCTATGAGTCCACTCGATGAGGAAATTCTCGATTGGCTCCAATAAAATAGGAATAGCATACCTAATAGTAGCTTACTGGTCGGGCTTTAGTTAATACAACTGCCCTTTGATCCTTATGAGCTTAGCAAAAGCATACGGACAGACCGAAGTCAAAGATCTCCTAGGCCGCTTGGTGGCGCAGGGGCGTCTTCCGCATGCGATGTTGCTACTTGGACCTCCTGGTTCTGGGAAATTGGCGCTTGCCAATGGATTGGCTCAATATATTCTTTGCGAAAACAAGACTGAAACGGATGCTTGCGGCCAATGCAATGCTTGTTTCAAAGCCAGTAAGAGAATTCATCCAGATATTCACTTTTCTTTTCCCACTGTCGGCACCAACGTGAAAAGCGATGCCTTCCTACCTCAATGGCGGGGAGCGCTGGAAGACAATCCCTATATGGAGGTCAATGACTGGCTGCAAATAATTGGTGCAGAAAATAAGCAGGGGAATATCAATAAAGAAGAGTGCCTCAATATCATACGGAAACTCAGCCTCAAAACGTTTGAAGGTTCGCATAAGGTTTTAATCATGTGGTTGCCAGAGTATTTGGGGAAAGAAGGTAACCGTTTACTAAAATTGATAGAAGAGCCTCCTGCTCAAACGGTTTTCATTCTGGTTGCGGAGCAACAGGAGTTGATTTTAAATACAATCCTTTCTCGTTGCCAAGTGGTAAAAGTACGGGCGCTGAGGGGTGACGAGATTAAAGAAGCACTGGTCGAGAAACAGGTAGCCACGGATGAGAATGCCGAAGCTATTGCTCAACTGGCTGATGGGAACCTGAATGAGGCCCTTAAAATGGCACAAGAGAAGGAAAATGACAACGCTGATCTTTTTTTGGAATGGATGCGCAAGTGCTATATTGGCAACGGTGTAGAGATGGTAAAATGGGTAGATAAATTTGCCAAGCTTGGCAGAGAAAATCAAAAACACTTTATTCGCTATGCCCTCCATTTTATGCGCGAATATATGGTGCTCAAAATGAGTGACCAATCACAAGTAAGATTGAGAAATATAGAATTAAAAACAGCTCAAAACCTACAGAAAGTTATTGCGTTCGATCAGATTGAGGATATCGTTCAACTACTGAATGACAATGCCTATTTCATCGAAAGAAATGCAAACCCCAAGGTGCTGTTTTTAGATACATCGATACAATTGAATAAAATTTTGAAGCGAAAGAAACGGGAAGCGAGAACGGCTACTACTTAGTATTTTTAGATTCAATAAAGGCCCAACTTTCACGGTGAATCAGTTGTTACAGTGAATAACGAATAGAGAGTTGTCGGTCTAAAAAAGATAGCGTTCCGCCTCTGTAAAAAATATTGAAAAGATGGGATGTTTAGGATGTTCAGTAGGAATAGAAAATGGAAAGCCCAAAGGTTGTAGAAGTAATGGCGGTTGTGACACTGGTGGCTGCAATCGAATGAATACCTACGACTGGATTTCTACCATGGATATTGAAGATACTGATCCATTTGATTTAGTAGAGGTTAGTTTTAAAAATGGCTCCCGAAAAGGGTTCTATAAAAATGAAGGCAACCAAAAAGCCATTACAGGTGATATGGTAGTGGTAGAAACTGGTACGGGTTATGACATCGGCAGAGTGAGTCTGTCTGGCGAATTAGTTCGTTTACAGATGAGAAAGAAAAAAGTGGATGAGGAATCCGTAATGTATGGAATCATTCGCTTGGCTAACGAACGGGATATGGAACGCCTCAATGAGGCGAGAACACAGGAAAATAAAACCATGGTACGATCTCGCGCCATTGCCCGGACATTGGGTCTGGAAATGAAGATCGGAGATGTAGAATATCAGGGAGACAAAAGAAAAGCAACCTTCTATTATACCGCAGATGGCCGGGTAGATTTTAGAGAATTGATTCGGCACTTCGCTAAGGAATTCAGAGTTAAAATTGAAATGAGGCAGATTGGGGCCCGTCAGGAATCCGCTCGTATTGGAGGCCTAGGATCTTGCGGTAGAGAGTTGTGCTGTTCTACCTGGTTGAGTGATTTCAAATCGGTTTCGACGGCGGCGGCTAGATATCAAAACCTGGCTATCAATCAGTCAAAATTGTCTGGTCAGTGTGGTCGCTTGAAATGTTGCCTCAACTATGAATTAGATTCTTACCTGGATGCACTAGATGCTTTTCCAAAACATGCAGAAAAGATTGATACGGACCTGGGTACCGCATCCTTGATGAAGACTGACATTTTCAAAGGTTTGCTCTTTTACGCCTATCAAAATGAGAACTATCGAGGTAGAATCGTATCACTTACCGTACAGCAAGTAAAAGATCTTTTGGCCCGTCAAAAATCAGGTGAAAAGATCTTCGATCTGAGCGAGTTAGAAACGGTTAAAACTGTGGAAAATGAGGAGATGGACTACGAAGACGTAACAGGGGTTATCGAATTACCTCCCGAAGAAAAGAAAAGAAAGAATAAGAAGCGCCGTAAACCAAGAAACAAAAATAGATCCGCAGATAATAAGTCAACTCAAAAAAAGAATCCACAGAATCGAGGTTCACAGGGCAATAATAAGAAGTCTTCTGGAACTGGTGGCAATAACAAATCTGAAAATAAAGGCGAAGGAGGTAAATCCAAATCTAGTTTCAAGAAAAACAAAAGAAGAGGCCGAGGACCAAGAAACAACAACACCAATAATAATAACAACTCTAATAAAAAATAAAGCCAGCTCATTGTCAATCAATTTCGAACAAGAAATGAAATCGAAAACAATTGACAATGAGTAAACAAAATTAAATCTTCATGAAGTATGATGTTACCGTCATTGGATCTGGTCCTGGCGGTTATGTAGCAGCCATTAGATGTGCACAATTGGGCCTATCTACTGCAATCATCGAAAAATACAACACCCTGGGAGGGACTTGCCTCAATGTGGGTTGTATTCCTTCCAAAGCGCTACTCGACTCTTCCGAGCATTACCACAATGCTAAAGAGAAATTCACAGAACATGGTATTGACCTGTCCAATCTGAAGGTAAATATGCCTCAGATGATTAAGCGAAAGGATGATGTGGTCGCACAAACCACGAAGGGGATTGATTTTTTGATGAAAAAGAACAAGATCACCGTTTACCATGGTCATGGATCCTTCGAGAATGCAAATACGATTAACATAGCAAAGGCTGATGGTAGCAGTGAAAGCATCGAGACTGATAAAGTAATCATCGCGACGGGTTCAAAACCCATTGCTCCTGCAGCTTTCAATTATGACAAGAATAGAGTTATTACTTCAACCGAAGCTCTAAACATCCAGGATATCCCTAAGAGTATGGTTATCATCGGAGGAGGGGTGATTGGGCTAGAATTGGGCTCTGTTTATGCCAGACTAGGTACTCAGATTCATGTGGTAGAATATATGGATCGTATCCTACCTACCATGGATAAGGATTGCGCTAAGGAGTTGACTAGAGCCATGAAGAAATTAGGTGTAAAATTCCATGTTAAACATATGGTCACAACAGTAAAGGCTAATAAAAAGAGCGTTACGGTTGAGGTCCAGAAGCGAGATAGCGAAGATACCTTTAAACTCAATACCGACTATTGCCTGGTGGCTATTGGTAGGCGAGCTTACACCGATAAACTGGGTTTAGACAAAGTAGGAATCCCTACTGACGAAAAAGGGAGAATCGAAGTGGATGGGCACCTGCAAACAAAGGTACCGGGCATCTATGCAATCGGAGATGTGATCAAAGGTGCTATGCTAGCGCATAAAGCTGAAGAGGAAGGTGTTTTTGTGGCAGAAACCATTGTGGGACAACAACCACATATCGATTACAATCTTATTCCTGGAGTTGTATATACTTGGCCTGAAGTGGCCGCTGTTGGTAAAACCGAAGAACAACTTAAAGAAGCCGGTGTTGCCTATAAATCAGGTAAATTTCCTTTTAAAGCCTTAGGACGTGCTAGGGCTAGCATGGATACTGAAGGGATGGTTAAAGTACTTGCAGATGCTACAACTGATGAAATATTAGGTGTGCACATGGTAGGACCGCGTACGGCAGATATGATTGCGGAAGCTGTGGCTTTGATGGAATTCCGAGCCAGTGCAGAAGATGCTGCCCGTATGAGTCATGCTCATCCAACTTATACTGAGGCTTTCAAAGAAGCCGCTCTTGCAGCTACTGAAGATAGAGCCTTACACATTTAAGTAAGATACTAACATACGATAGATACATCCCATAGGACGATTCATTTCGCCTATGGGATTCTTCATTATAGCTTGGCAATATACTTCTCTCACCATTTTTGTAGTCAGCATTTTAGATGGAAGAAATGCGCCCAACGGTAGCAATCCTTTCAGGTAAAAGGGTGACTAAAAACAAACATCCAGCAAATACCATCCTAATCCCCCCACCTACCCTTATTACAATGGAAAACCATACGCAAACATTAGCCCGAGATATAAATTGCGCAAGCTGCTCATTCCCTCCGGAATTTCGGTAAAGATGTTGTTCAAACCATACCCAAAGCGAAGCCGCATTTCCAATTGATCAAACAGTCGGTAATGCATCCCGGCAATGGCGGCATGGTCGTCTTTCCGTAGCAGGTGTGATTCGTCGAACTCTTGGCCGGGAAAATTTAGGGCTAGTGCTCTAACATCTGCGGTACCATCAAACTGGCCTTCTAACAAATGAGAATACTGGTACCCTAACGCCAACATCACTCTCTTGCCCACTTGAAAACCTGCATAAAACGGTAGGTCTACATATTTATTGGAAATCGCACCATAAACGGTCCCGGTATAATTCACATTAATAGGGAATGGTAACCTTATCCCTAAAACACCATCAGAGATGTTATATTTCCCTGTAACCGGTGTTTGAAATTCATTAGACTTGTGGGCAAATAAAGCCCCAATATGCGCAGAGAACCTATGGCCAATTTCCCATTTCATCTCAGCTCCGGTGGATGCCCTTACCCCTGGTTTCCCAGTAGCACCTTCAGGTATTTCACCGAACGGTGAACCTATCAACACACCACCTTGCACATAGAGGCTAATTCTGCTTTGCGACTGCAGATGTAAAAAGAAAGAAGTAAATAAAAGAAAGGTCAGAGAAAGGTTTAATAAGCAATTTTTCATTCCAATTTGTTTTTGGTTGCTATTAAACCCAGAATTTGAGAAAAATTATCGAGAGGGTGAAGATAGGCATTTCTTCGAGATTGACTAAAAACCATTCTTCTTTGACACTTTCTGCGGACGGCCTTTTAGCTGTATGACTCGCAACTCATGAAACAGGCCTTTTGACCTGATGGTTGACTTGGAAACGCATAGGTTATCGGAGAATCAAAATCATTTGAAATCAAGGTCAATCGCATTAATATGGATGAGCAATGATCAAATAGACCTGTTAGTAGAGGGCCTTATCCGACAACTTTGCCCATTCAAAAGGATAGTAAAGGAATCAATCCTATTAAGAATTTTTCGATTAGGATCTATTCAGAAGAGATCTATGATCATTTGTTTTGTAATAGTAAGAAGTCCTTGGAGGTTTTAAAATCGAGCCAATTTATATATCATAAATAGCAAATTTACCCATTTAAAAATCTTTAATTTATAGTATACATGAAATAATAAAGCAGTAAATTAGTTATAAATCAAAATTTTTACTAACTTCAAGTATTGTTAATATTTGAGAATTAGGGTTACTAATCCAGCTTCATTGAAGCCTATTAACTAATATTGTCAAATCCTTTTCAATTTAGTTATGCCTAAGAGTATAAAACCTCTTACCCTGTCAAAAACGTTTTAGTGAAGAAGCTTAACATCTTATTCTCAAGAAAAAATTAGCTTATGAGTCCACCATACTCGTTTCAGGCAGAAGATGAATGTCTTTTGCCTATTCCGCAGCAAAAGATGATGCGTAAAACTCGTTCTTAAACCAGGGTGTAAAACCATATCGTTCTTCTAGTGGTAACACAACAAGAAATTGAAAAATAGCAATATCGAGTGCATTCTGATTTTTTCAGTCTCGTTAAATATGACATCATTTTTTGAACAACAAAGCTCAGCTAAAGATAGCTGAGCTTTGTTGTTTTAGTTCCTTCTTCACTTTATTGATCTCGTGATATTCTAGTTGCGCTGATCCACTCCCCAGGCCAATTTTTCTCGAATGGTATTCAGAAAGTCATCATCTTGTGGACGGACAAGGCGTGCCTTGAAATTATTCCGGCGAACAGCCAATTGGTGAGCAGCAGTGATGGGCTCAAACCGAGAGTCTAGGGTACAAAGGAAATTCTCCGCACGTCCTTCGATCTCAAAGGAGATAACGGAATCGTCAGAAATCACGATGGGGCGTACATTCAGATTGTGGGGCGCAACAGGCGTGATGACGAAGTTGCCAGAGCGGGGAAAAATAATCGGTCCACCACAACTCAGTGAATATCCTGTGGACCCCGTTGGTGTAGCGACAATGATACCATCAGCCCAATAAGAATTCAAGTAAGAGCCATTAATAAAGGTATGAATGGTAATCATGGAAGAAGTTTCCCTTTTCAGTAAGGTACAATCATTTAAGGCAAATGGGATATCCTGGAAGATAGGTAGGTTAGACTCCAGGTAGAGCATATCTCGCTCATCAATATAATACATGCCCCGCTTAATGATCTGAATCGCCTCCGTGATCTTAGTCTTCTCAATACTAGCTAAAAATCCCAAGCGCCCCAGGTTAATACCAAGGATTGGAACTTCACTTTCTCGTACATAAGTCAAAGCATCCAAAATTGTACCATCCCCTCCTAACGTCAAACAGAAGTCGAGTTTCTTTACCGTAAAATCAAGATGATTTTCAAAGATTCCAACATCTCGTTTAAACTTGATCTTCCCTTTTAGTTGCTCCAGGTATGGCCCGAATACATAACTATTGATCCCCTCCTCATGAAGAACATCGAACAGATGTTGTACATGGGGAATATCCTTGTCTTTCAAGACCTTACCAAAGACTACAATTTGCATGTTAAATGTTGGTGCTGAGTACAGGACAAAAAACTGAGTAATCGAGAGAAGAGGTAAATTGGTGGTGTCGAATCATCAACTTCCCCACCCTCAATTACTCGGTATGAAAGATACAGAAAAGGCT